>SXGS01741857.1_pt1 | contig 194970 bp, 211 predicted proteins | sample 3174681 | NCBI WGS metagenome assembly SXGS01 (sample SAMN11356861, study PRJNA531348) | freshwater metagenome | isolation source: freshwater sample F1-80 | place: China: Fuxian Lake, Yuxi | collected 2017-12-25 | reverse complement strand
TATCCCTTTAGTAAAAGATGCTATTCCAGATTTGGAAGTTTAGTGCTCCACTTAAACCATAAGTGCTTCAAGCTTTTCAACTGCTAAACCAATATACTGTCTCTGTTTAGTAAGTTCTGAAAGCCACGCAATGGGTTCACAAAATTTGCGGAGCACAATTTTCGTGACTCTAAGCAAAGCATCTGAATGCTTTGCGACGGGGAGTCGAAAACCTTCTCCCATATTTTTGAGGATTTCTTAATCCGAAAAAATGGGAAAGGTGTACTGACCCTGTAAGGGTCGAATCTCCCCGTAGAGTCACAAAAATAAGAAGGGCAATGTGAAGCATTGGCTGACTATATTTTTTGCAGACTCTACGGGGAGTCGAAGGACGGAGCGGAATGAGACTTAGCAAAGTCGAACCGCGAGTCGTGGTCAAGAAATTTTAAGAGCGACGGCGAGTAAAAATTCGTGACCGAAAGCGTACTCGCGGCTTCCGTAGAGTCACAGATTTCTCGCTACGCTCAAAATCTGTGACTCTAAGTAAAGCATCTGCATGCTTTGCGTCTGGGAGTCGAAAATGTTCTCCCATATCGAGTCGGCGAGATGGGAAACCTGTACTGGTCGAGTAGCGACCGACATTACATTGCTTTGGCTTCCACATAACGTAGACAGAACTACATCTTTGCTCGAGCTTTAAACAGAGGGGTGCCTTATAAAGGACATTATTAATCTGTCCTTTATATCCTGTCCTTTACATAATATTCCACCGCTCTAATTAAGAAGTTTGGCCAACCTAAGGTCTCTTCTATGGCTCCTCCTACTGTTTGAACAAGCGCGTTATCGCACAAAATGAAGGGGCATGGAATGTCGGGAGTCGTGGTGCCCTGCGCTGCGGAGACTGTCGCCAAATTCGATGCCGCGTCAATCGAAGTGTCAGGGCTTGAAGTCGTTACGCTATTTTTCAACTGACCGATAATGATTACTGGGGGTTCTTTCTCGTCAATCGGAGCCACTTCAATCCCAACAGTTTCAGTCGATTTATCATTCCCATCGCGTGGCTGGACAGCTTTGTATGCTTCTATCACCTTTTGATCTGCCGAATTTAGCGTAGACATTCCGCAGATAATCTGATTAATTTTTTGTTTTGTCATGATGTAAACATAACCCGTAGCTTTTACGGAATCCCCCCACGGTTTTAGTACTTCTATCGCGTACCGATTCTGAAACGAGACAACAGCTGCTTCAGTTTTGGCGTCAAATACTCCTGTGGCACTCACATCTAAGCCTTGGACCACTCTCAGGAAATTCTGAAGCCTATATACCTGCTCTGTGTTGTTATTAAAGTCCCTCCGCATAAAATCCGTGATGTAGGGACACGAGGCATTCAAATTACCTGGTACGGGAGTAGGGACAATATTTCCACATTGTGTACTCGCGCCAACAACAATACTTATTTCAGAACCAATTGTACCCGTATACCCGGTTTGGAATAGTCCTGAGACCGGACGGAAGAAATACTGGGTTCCGGAAACAAGACCTGAGATAGAAACACTATGCGTGGTCGTACCGACACTCGTTTTTTCCGTTCCGTATTGATATCCGAAAAGCGGAGCCCCTCCTAGAACAGGGACAGTGCTTGTCCCATAGACCACCTGGCTGCTGGTTTCATAGTTTGTATACCACTTAACCGTTACCGACCCGCGACCGCTCGGGCACACGGATGGATTTGAAACAAGCACGAAAACACTGCCTCCACCCCCGCCTCCCCCACCACCTGAACCAGAGGGAGGATTAACAGTAGAACCTCCGCCACCGCCACCCGTTGCGGGAGGGGTTGTCGTTCCACCACCACCTCCGGCTGAAGCGGTTGACACTGTAAGTGTGAAGGTGGCCGTGGAATTACCGCAAGGGTTTGCCACAGTTACAAAGACACTGAAAATACCGGATTGCGTTGGAGTTCCTGTTATCGTGGCCGTACTGGTTGAAAAAGTTAAGCCCGTTGGAAGAGAGCCTGACATCGTGAAAGTTGGTGTGGTGGTTGTAGCTTGCGTGCTTGTGGCGGTAAACGTGTGTGAAAAAACTTGATTGATTGGAGCTGTGACGGAAAGAGAACTTGAGACACTGTGGATAGCGCAAACAGCTACGCTGAGAGGAGTGACGGCTAATACTAAGGTTGCGGTACTGCTTCCACAGACACTGCTCAAAGTGACGGGAATATTAAATGTTCCTGTCTGGGTTGGCGTTCCTGAAATGACTCCGGTAGCTGAATTAAAACTCAAACCCGTAGGCAAAGCAACGCCAAGTGTGAAAGTAACTGGGTTTGCGCTCGCAGGCGAAGTGACTGACGCAAAAGTATATGAGAAAACCTGAGACGATACCACGCTCACGGAAAGAGGACTTGCAATAGTCGCGATGGGACAAGCCGGGGGTGTTACTACACCACCTCCTCCACCTCCATCTCCAGTTGAACCACCTGAAACAGCTGGTGTTTTTACAGTGCCGTCATCTCCGGTTGAACCGCCGGTTGTTTTGGGTGTCGTACCCCCTTCATCACCTGTAGAACCTGCAGTGGCGAGGGTCTTACCGCCTTCATCACCGGTGGAGCCACCAGAAGTTTTGACAATGCTACCTCCCTCGTCGCCGATTGAAGCTACCGTTTTAAGTTTAGTACCTCCTTCATCACCTGTGGAAGCGGCTGTCTTGATCGAGGACGCACCTTCATCGCCAGTTGAAGCTGAAGTTTTAATTGAAGTACCACCTTCATCACCGGTAGAACCGGTAGTAGGAAGTTTACCGCCTTCGTCTCCGGTTGAACCTGAAACAACTAGCTTTCCTCCTTCATCTCCCGTAGAGCCTGAAGTCTTGATAGTTCCACCTTCGTCCCCAGTTGATCCAGAGGTTTTTGGCACACCCTTTCCTTCATCACCTGTTGAGCCCGAAGTATGTGGTACAGTTCCCCCGTCACCGGTAGAACCGGAAGTAGGAAGCGTACTGCCTTCGTCTCCTGTCGAACCCGAGGTCTTTGTCGAAATGTTGCCTTCATCTCCAGTAGAGGCTGAAGTATGTAATACCGTTCCATTGTCGCCGGTAGAACCACTGGTAGCTGGAACCGTACTTGTATTATCACCCGTTGAACCCGCTCGTGGAGGCAAAAGACCTCCACCGTCACCGGTAGAACCGGAAGTAGTCACCGACTTGCCACCGTCATCGCCAGTTGATCCGGAAGTTTTTGGTAAATTAACAACACCACTATCGCCAAGAGAACCGCTGGTACGCGGAGCGGTACCACCATCGCCGAGTGAACTTGAGGTAACCGAAGATGTATTTCCCTCATCGCCGAGAGAGCCTGATGACTTCGGTGAAATGCTACTTCCATCTCCAGTTGAAGCCGATGTGTGTGAAGCACTTGATGTTCCGTCACCGAGAGAACTACCAGTAGGTGGCGTAAAAATAACATCATCGCCGAGAGAGCCTGACGTCCGAGGGACTGTGGAATCGGTGCTAACCGTAGAAACAGAAACCGAGGGAGTCGCTACAGACTCATCGCCCGAAGAACCACTGTTAGCCACAGAAAGAGAAGCTTCAACAACAGAGGGGACGGTCGCAGGTGAAGCCCCACCCGATTCATCTCCTGATGATGCCGAGGTGGTCAACGAAAAAACAGAAGCCGGCAAAGAGCCTGCAAGCAAGGTAACGATTAGAACGTGAGCCATTAGAAAGCGCATTCGTCCTAAAAAACTGTTGTGTAGGTTATTTTTCAATTTCAGAGAGTACGGGCTATAAGCCGTTGAAAGGTCATGTTATATAACAGACATTTTATTGTCAATAAAGTTTTGACAACAAAAATGACTTTTGTAAAGAAACGATAAGACTCTAAAGGACATACCTCTCTCAATTTAAAAGGACATCAAAAATATATGGAATGTCCTTTACAGGCGCGCCTGTCCCTGAGCCTCCTTTCACAAAGCCTAAAAACCTCAGAAATCCTTAAAGGACAGTATTTCAGATGGTTGACAAAATACAAATAACTCTGTGAAACTTTTTGTACCCTTTACACGGAGGAGTGCTCATGAACTATCTTGACAACTCAACAATAAATGAGTAGTTTCAAGAGCGGAGGTAATCGGGTGTCGTACACCACGGCTCCTAGTACGGATAGACAACCACACACAGGACGGTAAAAAAATTATGAACAAGCTCTTTGCAATGGTGCTCGCGCTCTGCGCCTGCATCCAATCTCAGGCTGGCCTAAAGGTCAGTCAGTCACTCGGCGACGACGGCGAAAGCATCGCTCTTGCACGGCAAATTGCCAAACAAAGCATCGGACGCCAAAACATTAGTGGCGGTCCGAAGGGCGAGATCTACGCCTTTGTCAGTCTAAACACGACCAACACTTCGTGGCCACAGCAACGGGAGAATGCGTTGCAAGGCACAAAGCTCGGTGGAGTTCCAGTCGGACAACCGCCGGCAAACTTCACACCGCTTGCCCCTGGGCAACTCGGTGAACCGTGGATGACTACTCTCACCGAAAACGGTGGGGGCTACCAGATTCGGTTCGCCTTCCACTATTGGAGCCCGACGAAATTCAAGGCATCCACCGTTAAGTTCAAAATTGGGAGTTCAGACTCCGAGAACAAGATGAACTTCACTGGGACATTCCCGGGTCTATCAGTTTCCCGAATTGGAACGGATTGGACAGACGGAAAAGTCTACAGCAACGGGGACCCTCTAATAAACGAAGTGGTCATTGCGGGCGTGGCGAACGCATTTATAGCCAACTCCAAGGACGCAACTATGCTGGAGGAAATCAGGAGGTTTATCGCGGATCACAAACCGTGGTCAATCAGCTGTGCCTATACAGTCGATGGTTTTGCACCGATCTCAAAGGCACTCTCGTTCAACGTACAAGAGCCTACGCCTTTGCCACCGACAGCTAACTTCGATATCGGCACGATCTCGGCGGGACACGTTCAGTTCATCGACCTTTCCAGAGACTCAACCGGAGGGACTGCCAACCTCGTTGGGACACACTGGACTTTCGGCGATGGGACAACTCACACCTTTGGTGATTTTGCCGAGATTCTGAGCCCGACGCATGAATACAAATCGTCCGGAACCTACACGGTGACGTTAGTGGTGACCGACAAAAATCGGTTGACCCACAGCAAAACCAAGACGGTTACCGTTACGGTTCCGACACCCACGCCAACACCGACAGTTAAACTCGGGGCAGGATCCACATACTTGAGCAAATCAGGAGAAATTCCAAACGGAACTCCTCTCAAGATTTGGGCAATAGTGGGCAACAGCGGAACGATCGCCTACACGGGTACGATAAGCTACTGGATACAGTACTCAATCAACAATAACGTGTGGATTAACTGGACACTTCCCTCGACAGCATTGGTTGGCGCAGGAGCAATTACCAACTTGTTTGCAGGGGAAGCGAGAACTGTTGAGTACACGTGGGCAACGGGACAAGGAACCGGGCAAGCAAGCGAGATTAAGAAACTTCGTTTCCTGTTCAATTCATCGGCGGGACAATTCACATCCAGTGAATCCGAACAGTTCTGGGTGTTACCTGCTCCGGTCATCGAACCGACACCTGTTGCGATCCTAGGGACAACATCTGCCCGTTTGAGCAAATCGGGAGATGTGACAACAGGAAGTTCGCTTACGGTTTCCGCACCAATAACCAACAGCGGGAACGCTCCTAGCGGGAAGGTTTCCTACAGTTGGCTGGTTTCGGTCAACGGCGCGCTTGGGGTTAATTGGGAATCTCAAAATGGCGTGCTGGTCGGAGCGGGAACCCTGGACAGCGTCGTTCCCGGCCAATCGGTGACGGTAAGCTATACATGGCCTGCCGGAGTGGCGGACATGAATAACAGACGCGTTCAGTTGAAATTCACGTCGAACGGCAAAGAGTACGTCTCTGGGCTCTCCGAAGAATTTCGCGTAACTCCCCCACCTGGAACATTTGTTCTGACAGTGGGGACGCCTAAGCTAAGCAAATCTGGAGAGATCGTTACCGGAAGTCAAATGACGGTTTCCGCACCAATAACCAACAGCGGGAACGGGTCGTACACCGGAACAGTCGCCTACAGTTGGCTGGTATCAGTGAACGGTGGATCGTGGGAAAACTGGGAATTGAACGGCAAGTTGGTCGGAGCGGGAACACTAACCAACCTGCTTGCTGGCGAAATCAAGACAGTCAGCTACCCTTGGACTGTCGGATCGGCGGATGCGAGTAAAACAACTCACATCGCCCTAAAGTTCACGGCGAGTGACGGAGTACACACCTCCGCTTTGTCTGAGGGGTTTACCATAGTGCCAGTACCCCAACCGGTTCCAGCTCTACTCACCATTAGCGAGGCCGGAAACTTCGTGGTCGTCTCTCTCACGGGCCCATCCGGGACTTACGAGATAAGGCGATCACAGATTGTTACTCGGCCGTGGACGGAATGGTCACATGTGACCGTTCACAACCATACCGAGGGTATGGGCAACAACGGGTACATTTTTGAGAAATCGGGACCGCAAGGCTTCCTCCGAGCTCAAAAAGTAACCCGCTAAAAACAAATTCGATCTAGCACAACAGCCTAAGGACCTTAAAAAGTCTCGGCTGTTTTTTATTGTAACTGCGGATCGCCCCGCGTGTGAAAAATCTTTTAATACGCTATAGTATGAAAACTTACGAACATGATTGTACTTGGAATAGAAACCTCGTGTGACGAAACAGCCCTAAGCCTCATTGAAATTGAGGTTGAAGGTGCTACACCACTACCAGCCAAGGTTAAAATCTTGGCAAACAATGTTTTGTCTCAAATCGCCATACATAAAGAGTACGGCGGGGTTTTTCCGGTGCTTGCCAAGAGAGAACATCAGAAAAACCTAACTCCACTTTTGAAGAAAACGTTAGAAGAGTCTGGTTTTTCTGAACTAGAAACCACAAACGACGAGTTGGGAATGGAAACAAAAGAAAAACTCACAAAAATATTGAACAGAGAACCTGAACTTTTAGGACAGTTACTCAAGTTTCTTCCGCAGACTGAAAAACCGAAAATTGACTACATTGCCGTAACCGTAGGACCCGGCCTTGAACCGGCGCTGTGGGTGGGAGTGAATTTTGCCAAAGCGCTTTCGGTAGCGTGGGATATTCCCGTGGTTCCGACAAATCATATGGAAGGCCACATCCTCGTTTCGCTGTTAGAGCGAAGCGAGGATATTCCGTCTTCTCAATCAACTACAAACCATCAACTATCAACTATCCCCTTTCCAGCACTAGCTCTTCTTATAAGCGGAGGTCACACGGAAATGGTGCTTATGAAAAGCATGGGGAGCTACGAAATCGTTGGAAAAACTCGAGACGATGCCGTAGGGGAAGCTTTTGATAAAGTGGCGAGAATACTAGGGCTCTCCTATCCGGGCGGACCGGAGATTTCCGCACTTGCGGAGAAAGCGCGAGGACGCGCGAATCAGGAATCAGGAATTATGAATTACGAATTGAGACTACCGAGACCAATGATACATTCCAAAGACTTGGATTTTTCCTTTTCGGGACTAAAAACCGCTGTTTTATACTTAGTTCAAAAGTTGCCCCGACCTCTTGGTGAAGGGACGAAAATGGCAATCGCCAAAGAATTTGAGGATGCGGCAACTGAAGTCGTTGTTGAGAAAGCAAAAAAGGCCTTAGACCTATACGGAGCAGAAACTCTCATTCTCGGTGGCGGTGTCGTGGCCAACAAAAACATCCGCTCGGCATTTGAAAAGCTGGCACAAGAGAGAAGCATCTCTCTCAGACTCCCCGCCCTCGATCATGCCACCGACAACGCTCTTATGATAGCCCTTGCCGGATATTGCAATCAAAAAGTCGCGGTAACCGAAGCGACAAGGCTACTTCAAATTACAGCTAAGGGAAACTTAAGCTTTCCAAATTCCCAAGACGAAACGCTTGACTAAAAATCAGCTTATGCTAGGATTTCGCACAGATTTGATTTTGGGTTGTTGAATTGGTTTTGGGGCATCCGGATGCCTTCAACCAGTAGTCAAGTCCCACCCAATGTAGGGACAGCCACGTCGTAAGACCTCTGGTAAAGATCCCGAAGGGACACATCCATGGAAAAAAAAAGCTCAAGGTGATGGCAAACACACTGCGCGTTCATTCGCACATAATTGCCGTCGCTATTGAGCTAACTGGAAGGAAAATAGTGCGACATGACTAAATCGCACCAAACAGGATTAGTTCTACAACCCATTCTTTCCCACACACCGCCCCCGTCACTGTTTGAGTGACGGGGGTTAAATATTTAAGTACGTTTCCAAAATACCCCTTATTCTGCTATTATTTTTGGCATGAACCAGAAATTTCTGAAACCATACAATCCCCAAGACGCTGAGGGAAAAATCTACACACTCTGGGAAAACAGTGGTTATTTTAACCCTGATAAACTCCCTCTTGAACACTATCCGCTAGACGCCAGACGCTTCTCTATCATCATGCCTCCGCCCAACGTGACGGGCGTACTTCATATGGGTCACGCTCTGATGTTAACCCTCGAAGACATTCTTATCCGCTACAAAAGGATGGCGGGATTTCGCACGTTGTGGCTCCCCGGCACTGATCACGCTGCTATTGCCACCCAAGCACGGGTTGAAAAAGATATTTACAAAAAGGAAAACAAAAACCGCCACGATCTTGGGCGAGAGGAATTTTTGAAACGAGTTGAGGCCTTTGCCAAAGAAAGTCACGATACCATTGTTTCTCAAATAAAAATTATGGGGGCCTCGTGCGATTGGTCGCGCGAAGCTTTTACGCTCGACGAGAACCGGAATCTCGCCGTGAGAACAATGTTTAAGAAAATGTACGATGACGAGCTGATTTATCGAGGACATAGGATTGTAAACTGGGACCCGAAAGGTCAAACAACCATTTCGGATGATGAGATTGTGTATCAAGAAGAAAAAACCACTCTTTATTATTTTAAATATGGCCCATTTACGATAAGCACTTCTCGTCCGGAGACTAAATTCGGAGATAAGTACGTTGTTATGCATCCCGAAGACACCCGCTACGCCGATTATAAAGATGGTCAAAAAATAAATTTGGAATGGATAAACGGCCCCATCACGGCAACCGTGGTAAAAGATGAAGCCATAGATATGGAGTTCGGAACGGGAGTCATGACCATTACACCGTGGCACGATGTCACAGACTTTGAAATAGCCGAGCGGCACAAACTCGAGAAAGAACAGATAATAGACGCTCGCGGGAAATTACTTGCTATCGCGGGAGAATTCTCGGGTCTTAAAATTGCCGAGGCTCGCGCGAAAGTCGTGGAAAAATTGCGCGCAAAGGGACTTATTGTAAAAGAAGAACCTTATACACACAACCTTGCCACAGCCGAACGCACAGGAGGTATTGTTGAACCTCAAATTATGAATCAGTGGTTTATCAACGTGAATAAACCCGTTGCGGAACGTGGTAACAAAACTTTCAAAGAGTTGATGCGCGACGCGGTAGCGAATAAGGAAATCAAAATACTCCCGGAGCATTTTGAAAAAACCTACTTCCATTGGATTGATAATTTGCGAGACTGGTGCATTTCACGGCAAATTTGGTATGGACACCGAATTCCTGTTTGGTACCGGCCGAAAGTCAAAGGTGGGGAAAAAACGGAGACCTATGTTGGAATTGATGCTCCAATTGGAGAAGATTGGGTTCAAGACGAAGATACTCTCGATACTTGGTTCTCTTCCGGCCTTTGGACTTTTTCAACTTTGGGCTGGCCTGAAAAAACAAAGGATTTAGCGCTTTTTCACCCGACTGACGTGCTTGAAACCGGTTATGAAATTTTGTTTTTTTGGGTTGCCCGCATGATCTTGATGTCCGGTTACGCGCTTGGCGCGGTCCCCTTCCGCACCGTCTATCTGCACGGTACGGTACGGGACGGTCAAGGAAGAAAAATGTCAAAATCTTTGGGCAACGGTATCGACCCGATTGATGTAGCGAAAAAATTCGGCACCGACGCGGGACGAATGGCGCTCGTCATCGGTAACACACCGGGTACCGACACAAAAATTTCAGAGGATAAAATCCGAGGTTACAAAAACTTTGCCAACAAAATCTGGAACATCGCGCGGTTTGTATTGGAAAACACCGCTGAACTTTCCTACGAGGAAGATTTTAAAAAATATACCGAACCTGACGCGAAACTCCGAAAAGAACGCCATGAATTAATTGTAGACATCACCAAGGACCTTGAGGAATACCGCCTCTATATGGCGGCAGAAAAAATCTATCACTACATCTGGCATAACTTCGCGGATAAAATTATTGAGGAAAGTAAGCTGATTTTGAAAGATGGTACCGCGGAGGAAAAATTGTCCCGCCAACAGTTTTTGCTTCACACCCTGAAAAAAATGCTGACCATCCTTCATCCTTTTATGCCATTTGTGACCGAGGAAATCTGGCAAGCATGGAAACAACCAGCCGAAAAAACTGATATGCTTATGGTGCAGGAATGGCCGACTTGGAAAATCGGGATTTGATTAGTGTTTGAAGCTTGTTTCTTGGTTAGTGATGATTAACACAATGTCTCCACAAATTTTATTTTTTGCTCTCGCCGGCGGCATCCTCCCCGCCCTCTTATGGCTTTGGTTTTGGCTTCAGGAAGACAGTCTCCATCCCGAACCTCGAGGCATGCTTATTGAAACTTTCATTGCCGGCATGATCATGGTGCCTCTCGTTCTGCCGGTCGAGCAATTCATCCAACAAAAGTACGCCTTTAGCGTGTTCCTGGTTGTCGTACTTTGGTCCGCAGTTGAAGAATTATTCAAATTCATCGCGGCCTACGTGGCGGGGCTGAGAACCCAGGAAAACGACGAACCGATTGACCCGGTGATTTACCTTATAACGGCGGCCTTGGGATTTTCGGCCATGGAAAACGCATTTTTTCTAGTCACCTCCCTTTCCAATTCCGGCGCGATGCAAAGCCTCATAACAGGCAATCTGCGCTTCATCGGCGCAACCTTGCTTCATGTGCTCTCGTCCGGCATTATCGGCCTCCTTCTGGGACTTTCTTTCCGCAAAAATTTTATTGTTAGAAAGATATATTTATTTGTCGGTTTAGTTCTGTCCGTTGTTACACACGCAACCTTTAACATCTTTATCTCAACCCACGCGCAGGGTAACATACTACTTAGCTTGTTCGGTCATAACTACAAAATAAGCAATCTATTCATAATCTTTGCCTCAGTTTGGATTGCCCTACTTGTGCTAATTGTCGGAATTCAAAAAGTAAAACATCTCAAAACATGGGGTTGGGAGTAGAATTTTGTTCATGAGTTGTCCACATGGGGTAAGTTCGTGCCGTGCGGTAAATAGTGTACAATTCAATTGTTAATAAAAGTCTATTATTTTATGCCAAAAGATAAAAAATCTTTTTTTGAGAGGCTCACGGGATCGATTCATTTCGACGAAAGCGAGGATGCTTCTGAAAGCGGACTTGCCAAACGTAACGGGAAAAAAGCCATAAAAGAAGAGTGGGGTGAAGACGAAACCGACGACGGCCAGCTTACCGTTGATGTCTATCAGAATGCCAATGACATCGTCATAAAAACCATGATTGCCGGAGTAAAACCGGAAGATCTTGATATTTCCATCACGAGGGATATGGTTACTATCAAGGGAAGCCGAGAAGAATCACATGAAGCCAATGAGGGGGACTATTTTACAAAAGAGTTGTATTGGGGTTCATTTTCCAGGACAATTCTTCTGCCCCAAGAAATCGAGGTTGAAAGTGCTGAAGCAGTGGAGAAGCACGGCCTACTTATCATAAAACTGCCGAAGGTGGATAAGGGAAAGCAAACGAGACTCAAGGTGAAATCCAACTGATTAGTTTTTGGTGCATAGTTTGTAGAAAGTAGAAGAAACTCTCCGCCGCGCTTCGCGCGGCGGAGAGTTTCTTTGAGGCAACACAAGAGTTACAATGGTAGCATGGGAAAAAAGGAACAACTTGAAGCTCTGAGAAAAGAACTCGAAAACGCCAAGCTCCCCCTCAAGGGAAAAGCTAATCTTGTATTCGGCGAGGGCAACATTGATTGTAGTGTGTGTTTTATAGGAGAAGCACCGGGGTTTAACGAAGACCTGCAAAAACGGCCCTTCGTGGGAAGATCGGGACAACTCCTCGACGAAATGATGAAAAGCATCGGTTGGAAGCGCTCAGACGTGTATATCACCAATATCGTAAAACGCCGCCCTCCTGAAAACCGTGACCCATTGCCGGAGGAAATCGAAAGTTATAAACCCTACCTCGCAAGACAGATAGAAATTATTAATCCTAAGATAATCGCGACCCTAGGGCGCTTTTCCATGAATTATTTTCTACCTCTCGCCAAAATTACCCGAGACCACGGAAAAGTGCTGGAAATTGACGGTAGAACTATTTATCCTCTTTTCCATCCGGCAGCTGCCCTACGGGCAACCGGGGTTTTAAATGAGCTAAAAGCGGACTTTAAAAAATTGCCGGACATTGTATCGGGAAAGACACCAGAAAAACCCCCGCTGGTGGAAACAAGCCTAAAGAAAGCCGAAAAACCGGAACAATCGAAGTTGTTTTAATAAAGTTTGGTCTCGTCCTAATTTCCGCAGCAGAGTTGTCTTCTCGCAGACTCGGCGGAGTATTAGGCGAGGCAACGGGGCAAACTTTGTTGTAGAAAATCGCCAGCCGACACATGTATGTCCTTGCGTATTCATCCCCGCCGCAAGGCGGACGGGGTGCTCCGCAGTCACAATAAAGAAAACGGTACAACAGAGTTGTGCCGGTGTTTGTTTCGAGCTGGGAAGCATAGCTCCCTTTACCTGGGACTGCTCGGTATCCAGAGTTGCACTCTTCGTTGTTTGCCTTTTTGGTGAGAAGCGCAAATTCTCAAAGGTAGCTTGGCATAACATCCTTCGGAAGGGAACAACGACATATTCCTCACGGCAGAGAGCAAAAGCAGTAGACACACCGACCTCTGCTTGATTCATCTTGGCCGTGGCACAGGCCCGCGAAGGAGACACGGTTTCGCCACTAGTATGTCTGTTTATGCGTTAATTTCCTTTATGAAAAACATATGCAACCCCCTTTCCAAGGTTGTTTAAAGTGCTCGGTTATTATACAAAAAAAGAAGTTCTAAGCCAAACGGTCAGCGAGGTAAATAAGAAAGCTATAGCATCCTTATTTACCTCGCAGTTTTAACCCTCAATGCGTTTGGCGTGTCTCGGTGCCGAGGCCCGGGTTCGAACCGGGGACCTATTGCTCTTCAGGCAAGCGCTCTACCAACTGAGCTACCTCGGCATATATTGTTGTAGTTGTTCTTTTACACCATCAATGTAACCAAGAATACGATAAAACATCTGCGTATCGGAAACTATAACTTGAACCGTACCGTAAGGCAAGCGATTAAATGGTCGTTTCCCCATACTTGCAAGGCTTATGGGATACATAGGTTTTTTTAAATTGGGAACGAGCCCAACCCGTAACTTTCATCCGATCATGAATCATTTTTTCAGCATCCAGATGTGTAAACAAACGCATCTCAATGCATATAATCTAATTTTATCTAGCAAAAAAGTATTATTGTGTCTACGGAAAATATCCCGTCCGCTCTGTGGCGGTTATAGGACGAGGTCAAACTTTATTTCGGCAGGCTGTTCAAAAAACCTTCTAGCCCGTTAACCTGGCTTCCCGCCCTTTGCACGGTATCGGTAACACCCTTTAAATCATCGTAAGCTTTCGTAAGCCGGTCAACGTAAGGCTGTATATATACATACGCGCCGTAAGAAATCCCTATAATAACGCCCCAATAAACAATCTTCGACACCAAACCCCAACGGGCGGCTCGGCGCATACCGTGAAGAATTTGGTTGTTTTCTTCGCTCAAAGAAACCGATCGTTCCAATAAAGCTCGTTCTTCAGGATTCATAAAGAGAGTATAGCAAAAAAGCCTGAAATGTGAAGCTCTGCTCCGCACAAGATGCCGTCAATACCAATTAATACGAACTATAGTGCCCCCGGCCAGAATCGAACTGACAACTATCCCTTAGGACGGGACTGTTATATCCATTTAACTACAGGGGCGAATTTTCAATTTTTAACAGACAAGATAGTGGCGATCGGTCACAACTCTCGTAGGCTCGTCAGCCGCTTCGGTCGCGACCCCGGCTCGTCTGTCTCGTTTGCTATCGAAACATGACTACGCCATTCGATTCCGCCGGAAGCAAAACAGTTTGCCTCCGATCCTCACAAAACACAAAAAAACTTTTTCTTGTTTGTGCGGGTAGCGGGAATCGAACCTTACAGGTTCAGTACCCAGATTGGCTCGCGAAGACGCTCGGCTCAATCTGGCTTCGATTTCCGCACGAAAGCGCACTGGCGCTTTCTTACCCACACATTCTTGAAAACAGCGTGCTACCGTTTTTAAGAATGTGCGGGTAGCGGGAATCGAACCCGCGTCTCATGCTTGGGAAGCACGCATATTGCCACTATACTATACCCGCATTTATAATTTCTAGCCTATACCACTTGTGCTAAATTGCAAATTCCATTATTTAAGTAATTTGTATCATTAGTATATTGTATGTTTACCTTGTAAAGAAATTCAAAATTTTTTGAAAAAATCCTACCTTGAGAGGTTCGGGAGAAGTTGGTGCTGACGGAGCTTCAACAATCACCACTTCGGTCTCCCCTTCTTTGGCCATTTGAAACCGATTGCGAATTTCCGCTTCAACGCCACTTTCCGTCTGCAACTTCTCTATGGATCGCGTCAACGTTTCTTGGCGTTCCTGAAGCCTGGCCAACCGCTCCTCGGCCAAACCGAGTTCGGTTCTTGAATCACGATTTTTCTCATAAATGCTCCAAGTAGCGCGGACGAGAAAGATAAAAACCGCGCCTAGGGAAATCAAAACCACGGGTGACAATAGAAACCGTCTGATACCTCTTTTGTGTTCAAACTCACGCATGGGATAAGTATATAGTATCCAGCGGGCAGTATGTAGTGGAAAGTGCGGGGTTGCAAAACAACTCCGAAAATACTACTATGTATCGATTATGCTTTTGTTTCTATAAAAATAATTAACAACAACTAAAACTTCCATTAAAATGTTCGACAAAAAATATCAAAAGAGGTTCAAGGTAGTCTGGTTCATTCTTTGTTCGCTCATTATTATAAGTATGGTGGCTCTCTATCTGCCGGGACTATACTCCTAATCCGCAAGAAAAAAGACCCCCGGAAATCTGGGGGTCTGTAACCTATTAACAGAAACCGATTGATTCAAGTGTCTCAATAAGTTCGTACTTAGAAAATTTTCTTATACCGAAAGCCTATTACTCGCTTCGCATCATTTTGATAAACACATCCTGCGGGATATTGGCTTTGCCACGACCAATCTCCTTCATCTTCTTCTTGCCCTTCTTCTGCTTCTCCCGAAGTTTAATTTTACGAGTAATGTCGCCCCCGTACATATGTTGAGTTACATCTTTCTTCATGGCTGAAAGAGTTCGGGAAGACATAATCCTTCCGATAGCTTCCCCTTGAATCTTCGTCACAAACATTTGTCTCGGCAAAATCGTGTAGAGCTTTTCAACCGCCGCCTCCGCCTCTTCCTCAGCCCGTTTTCGAGACACCACCCGTGAAAAAGCCGGTACCACTTCCTCGGCAATTAAAATATCGAGTTTCACCACGTCAGCCTCCCGCAAACCGCCAATTTTGTAAAAAAGCGAGGCAAACCCCGAGGAGGCGCTTTTTAATTCATCGAAAAAATTCCGCATAAGCTCCCGAAGTGGCATTTCAAAACCAAGCGAGGTTCGATTATCCCCGAAACTTTCAGACTCCCCCACCACCGCTTCATGCTTGAAAAGCAGTTGCATAATCGCGCCAAGATAATCCGAGGGAGTAATGATTTTGACCTCTACCCACGGCTCAAACACTTTTTCAATGTCCCCATAAGGCGGAAAGAGGGTCGGCGAGTATACCACCAAGCGTTTCCCCCGCTTATCTACCACTTCGTAAGTAATTGAAGGAGTTGTCACCACGAGTTTCAATTGAAATTCTCGGCGCAAACGCTCGGTGATAATTTCCAGATGAAGCATGCCTAAAAATCCACAACGGAAACCTCGCCCCAAAAGACCTGAGGATTCTTCCTCGTGACTAAACGAAGAATCGGAAAGACGTAAACGATCTAAAGCCTGTCGTAACAGGTTAAAATCGTCCTGACTTTCGGGGTAAACTGAAGCCCACACCACCGGTTTGGGGGTCATATATCCGGGAAGCGCCGGCAGAGGCTTCCGACTCATGGTAATGGTGTCTCCGACCGAAGCAATACCGGGCTCCTTAATTCCCGTGACAATATAACCGATTTCTCCCGCCCCGATGGAGTCTCTTGGCACATTTTGAGGAGAAAAAATACCAACTTCAATCGGTGTAAATTCTCGATTGGCAATTTTAAAAAGAAGCTTTTCATTCTTTCTAACAGCTCCATCAAACACGCGAACATACACAATTACACCGGTGTGATTTGAATACTGAAAATCAAACACGAGACCACGGAAACTGTCACTTTGGAGAATTTCCTCTTTTGGAGGTGGTACGCGTCGAATAACTTCAGCCAAAAGATGCTCCACACCTTCGCCCGTGCGGCCGGAGACTTCAAGCACTTCACTCTCGGCACACTGAAGCAAGGTAGCGATTTCTTTTTTAACTTCTGCGGTTCGAGCGAGAGGTGAATCAATTTTGCTCACCACGGGAATAATTGTAAGTCCCGCCTCTCTCGCCATGCCAAGCGTTGTGAGAGTTTGAGCCTGCACGCCCTGAGTGGCGTCAACAAGCAAAATAGAGCCCTCAACGGCCTTTAGGGCTCGTGAGACCTCATAATAAAAGTCGATGTGTCCCGGGGTGTCTATCAAATTGAGCGTGTAGGAAACTCCGCTCAAAGCGTACGTCATCCGAATGGGGGTCATCTTAATAGTAATTCCCCGTTCACGCTCAAGTTCCATAGAATCCAGCACTTGGTCCTGCATTTTACGCTTTTCAATCGTACCGGTAATTTCAAGCAAACGATCGGCAAGTGTGGATTTGCCGTGGTCGATGTGAGCAATAATGCTAAAATTCCGAATATATTTTAAGTCCATACGCGTCATACTAACAGAAAAGCAGTATATAAAAAAGTTGGAACCTAAAGAGCCACCTCTGTCGGATCGGTGCCTGTGATTTTCGCTTTCCAAATTTTTGCCCGAAGCGTCCTCCAAACATCCTGAATTTCCTCATTTTTCATAAGCACTAGGACAGAAACTCCAATGGCTATACCCAAAATTCCCGAGCAGAAGCCCTGAAGGAAGATCCCCACAACCGTGTTAACTTTAAAAATATCGTCAAAAACGTTAAGAAACAAATAAGTCGCGTATCCCATGATAACCGCCGACGAGAAACTCGTAAAAAACGTGCTGATTACCGAACGGGTAAAACCTCTAAACTCCCTCTCAAACGACCACCAGTGCAAAATAGCGTTTATACCGGTTCCCAATGTATAGGCCAAAGGCAGAACCAAAACAACGCTCAAGGAAAGATTTTCCACTTTAAAGAGAGATTCGATAAAATAGCGGAATAAGGGGATTTCCTCAAACCAGCGCATAAACAAGTACCCCAAAACGACTATACTGACTGATGAAAAAACGTTGATTATAAGAGGTTTCCTTGTTTTGCCCAAAGCATAATACGCTCTAACGAATAAAAGAAGGAGGCTTTGTGGAACTACCGAAAGAATAAAAATCGCCAAACACGCGGCCGTCAACCTGGTATCTGACCAATCGAAATTTCCCGCGCCGAGAACGGTACGCACAATTTGCGCCCGTAAAACCACAAAAAGTGCCATCAGAGGAAGCGACCAGAAAATAATGTGACGGGCGGAAAGCGCGACATTTTTTATAAAATTATCCCATTCACCTTGTGCGACAAATCGCGATAGGGCAGGAAAAACCGCCGAAGCGTAGCTCGCTCCCACGATTGAGAGCGGAACCGATTGAAGGTTCCAAGAAAAGTTGAATATAACAATCGAACCCGCCCCCATAAGAGACGCCAAAGCAACCAGAAAAAAAGTGGCTATTTGGTTTGAAGCTAACGTAAGAGTGCGAGGCAATGAAATGAATACAACTTGTTTAATCGAAGAAAAATCGAAAGAAAAACTGAAAGCGGGAAACAAGTTTTTCTGCCGGATAAATGGCACCTGAATCGCGCAGTGGAGAAAAGCTCCAAACGCGACTCCCCACGCCAATCCCGCGACACCAAAGATAGGATACAAGAAAACGATACCGACTATGATTCCGCAATTATAGAGAAGCGGACTTATGGCGTAAATTAGAAAACGGTTGTAAATTTGAGTAATGCTTGCCAAAAAATTGGAGATGCCGAGAAAAATTGGAGAAAGTAACATAATCCGTGCCAGTATAATCAAATTAGATTTGAGCGGGTCCTCACCAAAACCCGGCAGAATAAACGGGAGAATAAACGGAATCAGAAAAAACGTAATGACCGAAATTGCTATAATAGCGACAAAGAAAACAGAAAAACTGTTATCTATAAAGCCCTTACCCTCCTTTTCACCTTGCTTGAGCTTTTCTATAAAAAACGGCACGAGAACCGATACCGACACCACCGAAGCTACTGTCACAAAAATGAAATCCGGAATGCGGAAAGCGGCATAATATAGATCTAATACACGGCTCGCTCCGAAGGTGGAAGCGAAAAGTCTATCGCGCACAAGCGCCAAAACTTGCGAACCTAAAGCGAACGCTCCTAAAAGATAAGCGGCCTCATGGAGTCCGCTTATCTCTCGATTTAGGATGTGTAAAACCTTTTTTACCATGAAAACCTTTAAGCCGTTCCCTCTTTAGAGAGTTGAACTGTCGTCCGAGGTTTTTGAGGGAGATGAAGATTTTTTTGATTGCGCTTCCTTTTCCGGAACTGGAGGTGAGGGACGCTTCTCAGGTTGGCTGTCAATCGGAGGCGCGGCGTTCGTGAAAGGGTTTTTACCGGCGGAAAGATTTTTCAAAATCAGGTCAATCTCCGCGTTATCGGGATTAGTGACCTTCAAATCTTTAAACTGCCCTATAGCCTCTTCCACACGTCCCAAACGCTGATAAGAAAGACCTAAGAAATATTTGGCGTTAGCATAGGAAGGTGTCACCTCTACGGCCCGACTAAACGCGCTCACGGCGCCCGAGAAGTCCTTGACATTGTAGCGTAACAATCCCAACTGAAAGAAAACACCGCTATCGTTCGGAGCCAAAATTGAAGCCGCTTCAACCGAGGAAATGGCATCCTTTAAATTCCCTTCCGCCACTTGAATTTGAGCAAGAAGGAAAATAGCGTCCGTATAGTTGTTTTTTTGTTGCAAAGAACGCGCTATATATTCTTTGGCCTTCGCGTTATTTCCATGTGAAGCCTCAAGCCGGGCAAGGGTAAGCAAGAGAGCGGGACTCTTCGGATTATATTTAAAGGCCTCTTCGTAAGCCGCCTTGGCGCTCTCATAGGCATTTGAATTGGGAATTTTCAGAGGCACGACTGCTTCATACACCTGACCCAAAACATACCAGCTTTGATAATTGGTCCTGTCGAGTTCGACCGCCTGCTGTCCATGATTTAAGGCACTACTAAAAACATTTTGAAACTGCGTTCTAAGAGCATCTGCAGAAACCGCATTTGAATCCTGGGCCAGGAGCCGAGAGAGACGAAGTATATCTATCTGAGTAAGGGCTTGATAGTAGGCAGGAGTAGCGTCAAAAGCGATCGCTTGAACGAGAAACTTTTCTGCTTTATCCACGTTACCCTCTGAATTAAAAGCGATAACTCCCTTCTGGAAACTAACTGCCGCGATAAATTTTTCAACGAAAGCATAACCCGCGGTCACGGCGCCTATGAGAATAAGAACCAGAGCCAGAACCGACACAAACCCTTTTTTCGGATCTTCCGTGAAAGAGAAGACCCTTGACTGTATTACTCCACCTTGATGTAATGTGGCCACAAAAAGACCAGTAAAAAAGAATGATAGAGAGATAATTGAAAGACTGGGCGTGTAAAAAACGTTTATTATCCAAAGAAACAGGGCAACCAAGAAAGATGATGTTATAAGGTACCGAGATATCTTGCTATCCGATGAAGAAAAAATGCCACGGAAACCCAAAAACAGGAAGGTGCCTAAAAACAAAAGCCAACTTACCGCTCCAAGTATTCCCGTGGTCGCCAGAAACGTAGGTACGAAACCGACCCCCGAATCAAACTCGGCGTTCCAAAAGACAGTAGAGTTAACAGCTTCCGGTTTATGCTTGAGCCACTCCGTCCTGAAACGATTCGGCCCGGCGCCTAAAAGCGGATCTTCCGAAAGCACTTTTTTCGTTACATCAAGTGTGGCGGTCCAAGACAGCCTAGCCTCCGCTGAATTGATTTTAAAAATACCCGAAACCGCGTCGCCAATCGTGTTGCCACCCAGGATAAAAAGCAAGGAAACAATCAATACCGCAAGCGATGTTGGCGGAACCTTGCGGTTTGATTTCGTAGCTGTGTCACTTCCGTTTTCAATCGCAATGTTTTCCTCAAATTCTTCACTCTTGTCGAAGGAAATAACATAGACGAGAAAAATCAGCCCGAAAAGAGCCGTAATGTACCAAACTTGCGTGAAATTTATAACGGCGAGAAAAAATAATGACACCACAAGCGCGACATAAGCCAGGATTTTGAAAAACCGACTCAAAGAAATAAGTTCGAGAGTGACCAAAGAAAGCACCGTACCTACTCCGAAAAACACCGCTAGGTCGTTCCATTTACCCACAGTATTAGAGGTGATATCCGTAAAAATGCCCAGGGAAAGAAAACCGGGGCCCAGCAATAGTCTCGCGCCATGGAAAGCCGCCAGAATAAAGAAAACGGCGAAAAAAGAGATATAAGCGTAAAAGATCAGGTCCTTTGACTTAAAAACCGTAGGCACCAAAAACATCATGGTAAAAAATATCGCGACCGAGGCAACGGTCCCAGCCTCTAGCGTCTGTCCTACAAAAGCCGATGTGAGTGAACCGGAGAAAAGGGCCGACAGAATCGAAACCGCGATTACACCCAAACCGGAAAAAAGCCAAATCCGGCTGGGTAAGACGAAATGCCCGTCCCTAAGCCTGCCGACAATCCAGCATCCTAAGGCCACAATAACTCCTATGGAAAGCAAGATCATCTTGCTAAACGGAACCGGAAAAGAATTCGACGGAATGAAAAACAGGGGCAATAAAAACGGAACAATGATAAGAATAATAAATATGACTCTTTCCAAAAAACCACCTCGGTGCAAGGGTGCACCTCCTTCCGACTGATTGAGTTCTATTGAGACTTTTTCCATGGTTCTTTTTTTTAAAAAAATAAAATATCTTCTTCTTGTTGGACATTATAATAAATCAAGAGCCACATATCAATATAGAAAACCTAAAACGGGCACTAAACTTCCTTGATTTTGTTAATGTTTTATGTTACAATGTTCCAGTCTTTGTGTTGGGTAGTTGCCGGACGCCAATTTATTGGCGTTTGGAGGAAAGTCCGAACACAGTCCCCCGCGTTTTGCGGGAGAAAACAGGTAGCGGGTAACCCCCGTCTGGAGCAATCCACGAGGTGCGAACAGTGACGCCGATATTCGAAAGCGTATCGGGCGCCCGCAAGGGCGTAACCGGACGTGTAATGCGTTCGGGTGCAACGGCTAAATCCTTACCCCTGTGCAAGGCCGTGTCGCGCGCAAGCGCGAAGTGCCGCTTCAGGTCGTTGGCAACAACGATCGCAGATAAATAACTACCGTCTTGCCCGTAAGGGCAGGATACAGAATTCGGCTTATAGACACAGAGCATATGAAAGTCCCGCGCCTTACGGCGCGGGACTTTCTTAATAAATTTCAGGTTTTGCCTATACAACCTCGCACACCCCCGCCACGCAAGCAAGTTCCTTTCTGACTTCCGTCTCATCCTGTTTTTCGTAGGTAATGATCTTGGAAAAATCGATGTGAGCCAGACGCTTTGCCATTTCATTGTATGTAGCCTCGTTAATTTCCTGATACGGAGCGAGCTGGTAAACATGATTGTCGCGGGGCAAAAACGAAAGTCCTCCAACAATATCCCAATGCTCATAAAGCCAATTAGCCACTGCGATCCATTCATTATCCCCTACCGAAACCGTCACCGAAGGATTATGTTCGGTATAGTTTTCCTTAACCAATTTCCAATGCTCGAGTTGCTCAATAGCAGATAAATCATTTTTATAAATAGAACCTCCTGGCGATTTCACGGGAAATTCCAACACATAGGTCGTGGCGCTGTCGGCAGGCTGACCTACTTCTGGATGATACGGTACTCCCTGATCTCGAAGCATTTTAAAGAGCGCGTCGGTGGCGGAAATACGAATACGTCTCACATAAAAGGGCGAATGTCGTGGATGCATGCCGGAAGAACAATCAACAGTTTGAGACAAAGTACCTGAAGGCTTCACACAAGTAATACACGTTGATTGATTAACTCCAAAACGCTTCGAGTAAATCAAATTCTGCTTTATCGATTCTGCTCGCAATTTTTGCAAAACCTTGGCGTCTCGAACCGCCGGACTGTCCCACTGACCTGTAATCGATACACCGAGCAACCTTTCAGTCTCGCAATTTTCTTTCCATTCTTTTGAAAGATAAGGAAAGTTTGTGAGTGTTGATTGATAAGTGCCCAAAATCGTGGCTATCTTCATTTTACGAAGCAAAGACTTTTCGTCATCCTCCTTGCGAGCTACTATTTCCGAAAGGTTGCAAAACTGCTTTGACTGCAAAATAATTTCACCGCAAGGATTAGTGCCTATTGAACCAACAATATTTTTGCCAGACGGATCAAAATAATCCTTCAAAACCTTCAATCTCCTTTCCGGAAGCGTTTTGGCGAGAGAACCGCGATTGAAAATGCCTCGCTCACCCGAACCACTATTCATAAGCGCCACCCATTCATTCATAAACTCCGCCGTGGTCGGTTTCGACATATACACTGCCGAGTTGTTGGCAAGACTTCTTTGGGGTTCAGTCAAGTAAAACTGACCCTTTTTCGCGTCCCGAATATCTTGGTCGTCGAGGTCGGACAGGGAAATCATAGCACTTCGTCGTACGCCTCCGGATACGACACAATCGCCCACCATGCAAATAATATCGTGTACATCCAAATTCGAGAGTCGCTTGCCCTGCTTCTTCAACATTTTCTCTCGAGTGAACGCGAGCAATCTTCGAAGCGGTTCCGGACCGGAAGATTTTCCGCCCATAGTTTTTAGTCGCGCCCCAGCTGGTCGCAATTGTGAAAAATCAAAATCGATATCGGCGCCCCCCGCCCACGTATTCATACCTAGAATGAACGCGTCACACCATCCCTCTTTACTGTCGCCGATAACATGAGTTGCCAATTTTTTGCCACTTTGCAATTTAAGTTGGGGTAATTTTTGCACATTCTGACTTTCAACAGACCAACCGGCACCGGTACCGCACATTGAAATATACATAATCTCTGCGATGTCGCGAAAACTTTCCGGCGCGATAAACGAACAGTTATAAGCGCAGACGTTGGTGTTGCGGGCGGCGTTACCGGAAAATTGCAACAACCGCATGGAAGGCATTGCCTCGTGATTCAAAATCGCTTCCCTAACTTCCGAGTACTCGCTTTCCTTGAGTTTCTTGCCTAAATTTTCTTTCATGAACCCAATATATCGGTCTACCGTTTCAATCCAGGTCTCTCGCCGGTTTTCGGCATCAACCCAACGAGAATAACTTCTATAGTAAACAAATTCTCCAAGAGGATTCTTGAAATACTTCTTGCTGTCCATAGCCATTTTCCTCACTTTCTCCGGCACATGAAAACCTTTTTCGCGAAGTTTTGAGCGTTTTTCTCGATACAGAATATATGCCTTGGCGGTTTTTACGTATTCACTCAAAATAAGTTCCTTTTCAGCGGAATCTTGAATACCTTCAACCGTTGGAACAAAATTTTTATGCTTTTTGACGATCCGGACCAAATCAGCAAGAACTTTATTCGCCACTAGCCGAGCCTCTGGTTCGGAACCTTCGCCGGTTTGGATCATGGCTTTGTGAATCGCCGTTACTACTCGCTCAATTTGAAACGGAACAATAGAACCGTCGCGTTTCTGAACGCTCTTGATAAAAACTGAGTCCTTCTCTCCGCCTTTCTTGTTACTTACCATAACGAAATTTATAAATGAGTAATTTTTTGCGTGTCGCTTAATATTGTACTTCATTTGGAGAAGAAAAACGTCTGTGGACAAGCCCCAAAGTCATACTGAACTATACAAATAAATTTCTGTAAACTTGTCTCCCGATAAGGACTTGAAAAATATACCTAAATTGAAAGGGACTTTAAAAAGAAACCATATCACCGATTTTTACGCGATTTTCTTCCGCAAATCCGGCGGGAGTTTCCAAAACATAGCGAGCCGAAACAGCCGGAGCAAAAACTTCCGGGTACGAAGAAGGTAGAGCCGAATTTTTAACAAAAACCACCCGCTTGGCCTCGTCAAGCCAGATGATATCAATCGGGAATTTCATGTCCTTCATCCAAAACCCCTTTACACCTGTTTCTTCAAACACAAAAATCATACCGGAACCTTCGGGCAAAGAAGCCATTCCGCTGAGTCCTTTTTCTCGTAACTCGACGTTGTCGGCTACGTATACTGAAAGCGTGCGTTGTCCTATAAAAAGCGGAATGATTTTTTCATCCTGCCCTTTAGTGGACATCGAACTGCCAATAAAGGACAAATACAAAACCATAAAGGACAGTACTGCTAAAACTGCCCATACTCTGTATGTTACAGCTAAAAATTTTTTTGCGGTTCTAACTTCCATATCCCTGAAGGTTCGCGTTAAAAAATATGCTAAAACTTTTCCGCATCAAAAACCTTTTGCAAAAAGGCGATTACCCCTAAAAGGGCCGGAACAACAAAGCCCTTTTGAGTATTTTCCACAATTTCTATCATGACAGACAGATTGATGAAGCCGTCAATGAAAATTTGTTACGTCAATGCCCCTAATAGCACGAAAATGAGATAAACAATGAGAATTGTTCCCAGCACGCCCTTTGCAGAACTCTTTCCAGCCCTTTTTAAAATAGGGCTGTCTTCTCTTTCGAGTGACGTCATTACAATGATAAAAGCCGAAAAAGCCAGTATACCGAGTGAGCTTAAAGATTTGTAGACAATCTCTCTATCGGAAATAACCTCCCAAATAGCACACACGCCGAGAAATGCTAGGAGTACCGAGGCAACTATTAATACATTGACTGTCACTCGTCTTATAGTGGTAAAAATCGGATCCGGAACGGTAATGACAGTGGGGTCAGCGGGACCTCCGACAAAACGGCCAGCCACTATCACAACCATGGCGACTATCGAGAGCAGACCGAGAGTTTGAAAAGACTTTGCAATGACATCCTTACTAAAAAAATCCCATATACCGAGGACAGAAACCACCGAAAGTATGACCACCGCCGCGATGAAAAGAAGAGCTGCCGAATTTTGAATATTTTTCATTGTAAGTAAATTACTTTTTTAATACATATAAGTATACAGGTGTCAAAACCTTTCTACAATGCACACGATATGACAACAAAACACTGTTTGGTATACTATGAACGCGGGAAGGTACTTTACCCCCCGTTTTTTAGGCTAACATATCCGTAATGCGCACAAAACACATCCTACTAATAGTGGTTACGATTATTTTCGCTGTTATTTTGGTGGTGGCTGGTCTAACACTTCACCGAGCCAATCAAGAGCAGAGGGCTCTCTCCGAGGATTTGAGGTACCGCACAGGGCTTTTGGCTGACAGCCTCAAAGAAGCCGTGGAACCTTATTACGCGGGAAACTCTACTACCGCACTTCAGAAAATCGTGGACAAATTCGCCAACCGCGAACACCTACTTGGACTTGCCGTATATGACAATAAGGGCGGAAAAGTGGCGGCTTCCAAAGATTTACCGGTATTTCTCCTCGAAAATCCCGAAATTGTTTCTAGGTCGATGAACATAGACAAACCGATAGGAGACTTCACGGTAAACGAAGAAAAGAATCTGTATATTCTCGTTGAACCCTTGCATCAAGAAGAACGCGTGACCGGTGCTTTCTTGCTCGTTCAAAACGCAAGTTACATAGATTCCGGTATCAGGCAAATTTGGGAAAATAGCCTAGTGCGACTCATCACGCAGATTCCTTTTTTACTGCTTATCGTAGGACTTCTCATGTATTGGGTTATCGTCAGACCGTTGGTGAAGCTAGTGAACTCGGTAAAAACAGCGCGCATCGGAGGAAAAACGGACCCCGAACTTCAAGGTATCGGGAATCACGCTTTTTTCAAACCGCTCGTCGGCGAAATATCAAAAATGACCAAAAGTCTATCTGACGCCAGATTCAGCGCGAGCCAAGAAGCCCGTATGCGACTTGAGAAACTTGATACGCCATGGACGGCGGAGCGTTTGAAAGAATTTACCAAGGCATACCTGAAAAACCGCGAGATTTTCGTCGTTTCAAACCGCGAGCCTTACATCCATAACAGGGTAAAAAATAAAATAGAATGTTCAATGACCGCGCACGGTATGGTAACGGCCATCGAGCCCATAATGAAAGCCTGCGGTGGAGTGTGGATCGCCCACGGAAGCGGTAGCGCGGACCGAGAGACGGTTGATGAAAACAATAAAATCCTTGTGCCTCCGGATGAACCAAAGTACACACTGAAGCGGGTGTGGCTAACCGAGGCGGAGGTGCGAGATTATTACGTCGGATTCGCCAACGAGGCACTCTACCCTCTATGTCTTCACACGCATACCCGTCCGGTTTTTAGAAAAGAAGACTGGCTGGCTTATAAGCGCGTTAACGGCATTTTCGCAAAAAGTCTCTTGGCTGAAATTAAAAACGTGTCTCAACCCCTCGTCCTCATCCAAGATTTCCATTTCGCCCTTTTGCCCCAGATGATAAAAGCAAGCAGACCGGACGCACAAGTGGCTTTATTTTGGCACATTACTTGGCCGTCCGCCGAACAATTCAGTATTTGCCCGTGGCGCAAGGAAATTTTGGAAGGCATGCTCGGAGCCGACCTCATCGGTTTTCATACTCAACAGCACTGTAACAACTTTATGGAAACCGTGGGAAAAGAAATTGAATCCTTGGTTGATCTTGAGCGCTTTTCCATTTCCCAAGGAAGTCACCTATCATACATAAAGCCTTTCCCGGTAAGCGTCGCGTTTACCGACGACTTGAAAAACAGCCAGGAGTCGGAAGTTAAGGAAAAAACACCGGAATGGTTAAAAACAAAAACCAAATATGTAGGCCTCGGGGTAGACCGGCTTGATTATACCAAAGGCATTTTGGAAAGATTCAAGGGCATTGAGTCCTTTTTGGAAATATATCCTGAGTACAAACATAATTTCACCTTCATCCAAATCGCTCCGGAAAGCCGTGAAGTGGGCGAAAAAAATCAGGAATACAAAACGGCAGTCACTGAAGAGGCCGAACGGGTTAATAGAAAATTCAAAACCGATGACTGGGAGCCAATCATCCTCGAAAAAAACTACCACACGCATGAAGAGCTCGACACCCTTTATCGACTTGCCAACTTTTGTCTTATTACCTCACTCCACGACGGCATGAATCTGGTAGTCAAGGAATTCGTGGCAGCCCGCGACGATGAGGCGGGAGTGGTTATTCTAAGCCAATTTACAGGCGCCTCGAAGGACCTGACAGGCTCTCTGGTCGTCAATCCTTACAACGCAGAGGAAATCGCGGAAACCATACACAAAGCCCTGATCATGTCTCCCTTGGAGCAAAACAGACGAATGAAAACCATGCGCAACAGCGTGAAAAATTACAATATCTACCGTTGGGCGGCGGAACTCTTAAAAGCGCTCGGCAATTTAGTCTAGTTGAATCGGTAACAATGCTTAGCCTCGACTAGGGCAAGCACTCATTACTTCATAACCGCACATCCTAACTGCGGTGCTTTAATACTTCCCCACTCACGCTCGATCGCTTCCCCGTCCGCCGTAAGCATCAAGGCGATTTTCTCACCAAGAAGTTATCGAGCTTCCAGTTTTTTGACGGACTCCGTACCGCCTCTATATCGGGAGCGGACGCGAGGTTTTGCGAAGATCTTTTGGCATACTGGTTTCTTTGAGCTTATCCAATTTAATGTACTTTCATACTATCATTTTAGTCAGGCTAATTTTCACTCTAAGTTCAAATTCTCAATACTTTCAAAAAAAGCCCGAGTTTTTGGCCCAAAATATCCAGCGGGAGGCAAAATATTGTTCGCCTGCTGAAATTCGATGAGGGCATTCTTAGTAAGTGCGCCAAAAAACTTGGTTATTCCGGCTTCCATAAGAACACGTGCCGCTGGCCCCACATTTTGACGCGTAAGAAACTCTTGAAGTGCTTTCACGTCATCTCCGCTATCTCCTCGTTTAAGATCGTGTAAAAACAGGGATGGCAAAACCGGCTCGGCTTGCGGAGCGTCTTTTCCCACTACAATTACAGGCAAAGCACCATTCACAACTGCTTGCGTCTTTGGCCCAAAGTACCCAGAGGCAGGCGCGATGCTATGTAGCGATTGAAATGCAATGAGCGCCTGCTCAGTCTGCAATCCGAAATAGCCGGTTGATCCACCTGAAATGGTAAACCCGCGTTCTAGAAGAAATTCTTGAAGGGCTTGCACATCCTTCCCGCTCATACCCCGCCACAGATCGCGAACAAAACTTGACGCGTTAGAGGGTTCGCCAGACAAACGTAGAGACGGGGTTAAAACACTTTGCTTGATATTAACGCTAGGATACTCACACAATGTTGTATCGGTTCCATATGCGTGGGGCGAATAGTTGCGTGCCTTTGGGTCCGGACAACCTATTACAATACCGCCAACCGATGATGATCCGGAAGATGAGTCTGAAGATGATTGTTCACCAAACAGCGCGAAGTCGGAAAATGCAGTTGTCGAACACGTCGCGGTTTTCGCTCCTGTATCAACCGAACAACTCGACAGCACGCTCCAGCTCGACCCATCATATCGGTAGATTCGAAGGCTTGTCTCGTCAATGCCTACGATCTCGAGTTTGGTCTTATTTTCAGTTTAGAAGCAAAATGCTTTTTAGTAATGCTTAGTTAAACAAGTACAAATATTTCTCATACCCTTGATTTCTCATCTCGTCTTTTGGAACAAAGATTAAGGAAGCCGAGTTTATACAAAACCTTTTACCGCCAAATTCTGCCGGGCCATCTTCAAAAACATGTCCGAGATGACCGCCTTCCCCACGCACTTCAATACGAGTAGACCAGAAAGATTTTTCCTCGTGAAGGGTCACCGATTTGTCGTCAATCGCTCTCCAAAAACTTGGCCAACCCGTACCCGAATCATATTTATGTGTGCTGGAAAAAAGAGGTTTTTTGGTCACGATATCAACATAAATCCCCTCTGCTTTATTATCCCAGTATTTATTTCTGAAGGCGGGTTCAGTACCATTTTTCGCAACCACATTATATGAGAGCGAATCAAGGTTTTTTTTGCAGTTCCACAATCTCTTCTTTGGTATAGTCATAATCTCTATTAACTTTTATATTAATAGAAGGAGCTTGTTCACTTTCAAGGAATTTAATAGCCGCATCTTTTGCCCAAGCTTCTTCTATAAAACCGGCCCTACCGGAGCCCTTCTTGTACCGCTCGTAATGGTCACTTGCTTTTTTGTAATAATCTTTATGATATTCTTCTGCCTTAAAGAAATTGGTAAGTGGCAAAACTTCTGTGGCCACCCGCTTGTCGAATAGACCACTACTCTCTAGGCGCTTTTTAGAATCAAGAGCGACATCCTTCTGTTCATCACTGTGATAAAAGATCGCAGTTGTATATTGGAATCCCCTATCTGCGAACTGACCGCGAGCATCGGTCGGGTCAATGTGCGACCAGTAGATGTCCAAAATCTTTTCGGTCGAGATGATTTCGGGATCATAGGTTATTTGTACGGCTTCACGGTGTGCTGTAGTGCCCTTTGCCACTTTAAGATATGAAGCATCCTGTTCGCTTCCACCAACATACCCAGAGACTGCATCTGTAACTCCTTTTTCTTCCTGAAAATACGCTTCGGTGCACCAAAAGCATCCTCCCGCCAAAGTAACTGTTTCCAGAGCATTTGAAGTCGTACTCTTTATTATTGCCTCATCATTCTTTTCTACATTCTTCTTCGGAGCAAAACGCTCTATAAGTGACTCTTCAAAGTTAATCGTCGCGCCGTAGCCCGCATCAAGGATCGCAGTTTCAAGCTTCTTGTCGTATCCGGTAAGAATCGCAACACCGACAAGAATAATCAGTACTCCAAAAATCTGTTTGATGCGATTGGTCGCACCCATGTGACTGCTGATTTTATTCACCAGCTGGCCTCCAAAGTACGCGATAAGGAGAAGTGATATAGCAAGACCCAATGTGAACCCGAGCAAATACACAAAACCAACCACAAATCCTGCCGGAAGAATGGTGGCAATGATAAATAAGTATGTTGGAGAGCAAGTGGTAAAGACCGGCCCCAAGGCAAGACCAATAAGCGCATCTCCATAATAGTTCTTTTTCTGATATCCGGTGCCAACAGCTTTATTACTCAGAATGTTTAGCTTCTGCACGAACGGAATCCGTGCCCAAAGCGACGGGAAGACAATGGCGAGTCCTACGAGCACTATGACCGTCCCCGAAAACACACTCCAAAACATCTGCGTAATATCAATAAGCAGTGTTGATGCTTTTAGAAGAAGTGTGAATAGGACAACGGAAACAGAGAGCGATCCTACCACCACAAGGGAGCGCCGAGATATACGGCGCCCCTCCGTCTCCGAAGAACCAATAACGATGGGTAGGAGCGGCAAAATACAAGGTGCAAGCACCGTCAGTATTCCCGCCAGTACCGCTATCAAAAAGAAAACCATATTACTGTATTTGAGAAAGCAGGTTTTCGAGCTTTGAACCGCCACTCCACTTCTTAATCAGATTGCCGTCTTTGTCTACCTGAACCAAGGTGTGCTGGGTAGTGACACCATACTTTTTCTTGAGTTCTACTTCCTTGTCATAGTCGGTTTTCAGAATAGTAACTCCAGCCGGAATCGCACTCACATTTTTCTCTATGTCTCCATTAAGCGCCTTACACGAAGGACACCATGATGCGTGAAAGAAAAGCACCACATCACCAGTTTCCGCCATAGCAATTTTTTCTGCACTGTACGCGACATATGATCCCGCCTTCACCATCGCCTGTTCGTCTTTAACCACCGTATCTTGAGCTCCATTGTCCGTCATTATCTCACCATCTTTCTTCATCATTGCACCCTCATTCTTTTCCACCACTTCCGTTCCGTTGTCATCTTTCACCATTTCCTTTTTCTCGGCTTTATCGGTAGATAAAACAGAGTATCCAATTACCAAAATAACAATGACTCCTAGTGTGATTCCAATACTTTTGTTCATGCTTTTTTAAATTACTTATCTTGATATTGATTAAGATGCTTTGTTTTCTGCGCCATGAGTATGTTCTCCTTTTCCTGTTTCGCACGCTACGCACACATTAGACGGAGCTTCTTTTCTTTCAGCACCGCAACATGTACCAGGAGTATCTTTTGAGGTTGAACTACACATTTCACATTTATATTCTTTGTCCATATATTTTTTGTTAATTAATTTGATAATACTTGTAAAACTTTTACTAATTTGTTTGATAACTCGCCCTTCGCAGGCATATAGCACATCTTTTGACCCATCCTATGCCCCTCGACCACACCGTGGGCAGAAAGATATGCGAGCTGATGCGAAGCGAGGGACTGGGATATATGCGCAAGCTCGGCAATCTCATTTACACACAAGTCTTTTTCTGCACCAAATACAATCTGCAAAATCTTCTGCCGGTTCGCATTGCCAAGTATTTTCATCAGTAATACATTTTCACTTTCTTTGTTCATACTGGTTTTTATATCCACAAATTCAGAAATACACCCACATAGTGAACAACAACATACAAGAAAAACATGTAACCCAGAATTGCCACAATTAAGGAAACAGCGACGACATTAATGATCTCGTTCCGCCTCTTCTTTGCTTCCTCAATCGTACAAATGCCTTTTGTTCGGCGAAAATAAAAAACGAGGGCAATAAGAAGCAAGATCAGTCCTACTCCCCGAAAATACCACTTGTAATCTCCATACAGCGTATCGGAGAGTGACGAAGCAAAGCTAACGGTCGACAACCCCAGGAGAACAAGAATGACCGGAGACAAACAACACAATGAAGCAAAAACTACCGGCAAAGAAGAGATCTTGAGAATGTCTCGTAGTGCTGGTTTTGTACTTGGTATTAGTCCTTTAGCTTCTGTTTCCATATATTATTATGAATGTATGACAATATTTTCATACATAATAATATCACAGACATAAAAATATCTGCAATACTACGCTCTGTGGATAGTCCTTTGCCACTCGCGTTAGTACGATGCCCTCCCCTCTCCACGTCTTGCGGTAGTTTGAATCTAGGCGACTTCGAACCGAGCTTTATTCTCCACCATCCACTTTTGCATTTCTGCCATCTGTTCACCTTGTGACAGCTCCCCTTTTTGCTTCATAAAATCGGCATGTGCTTGTGCATAGTGCGGCTTAAGCTTGTTCATCCATTCCTCAAATGTTCCGGCTGATTCTTCGTGATCGCATATATCGCATTTTAGAGTTTTCATGGTTTTATAGCGGTTAACGGCTAATTTCCCGACATCTTTATTTTACCAAGCCCGGATACTTTTCCGCAAGTTGAAGTACCTTTTTCAGTATAGGTAAATTCACGTCCTCTAACTTCTTAAAACTAATACAACTTCGCCCGACCTTCACCTTGCCCAATTCCTTTTTGTATTTCTCGGCGACATACTGCCCGTTAGCAATAGAACAGATATAAATGCTCACATAGTTTTTCTGCGCCGCGAGAGCTATTACCTGCCACTCGATCATTTCTTTCTTGTAGTTTTTGTATGGAAAAGAACCATAGCCTATCATATTGTTGGCAAAATGGGCTTTTAGTTTTGGTGAGGCTTTTTGAATAAAACCATTCAGAAAAACTATTGCTTCTTTCTGTACCTCCGGCACGAAGGCGATATATTCCTTAACACTCTTCGCCTTTGTCGGCTTAAACATGTTCATAACTATTTCCAAAAATGCAGAAGGAATCCGAATACGATAAATATCGTCAGCTGATATCCTCCTTGGATAAGAAACCGAGCCCATTTTATCTTACTTTGTTCATTGGTCCACATTGCTGCTCCGGCTAAGGTAGGAATCACAAACGCTCCCCAAATCCAGAGCGATCGTTCAAGCCCTCCAACTCTTGTTGTGTCAGCGATTAAATGCGCCAACACCAAAACTTGAAACAGGGTCAGAACAAACTGCACCAGATATAACGGCATAGCCTCTTTCTGCATTTGCTTTCTTGCCTCCAAATCAACGGAAGTTGCACCGATTATCTCAAGCCACTTCTTACCGAAAAGCGGGCCGTACCATAGAGCGCCAATCATCATGGCGAGTACCGCACCGACCAAGATCGCAAAATAGTTTATTGATAGTGTTTCCATAATTTTATTTTTCTAAATCCTTGACAATAATCTTCTTCATCTGAAACATCGCTTGCATAGCATAGTCTCTTTTCTCTTTATTGGAACAGGTTGAAAGTTCTCTAAGGAGTTTCGGTTCTACTTGCCAGCTCAATCCATATTTATCCTTACACCAACCACAAACACTTTCTACTCCACCATTTGCGGTAAGCGCATTCCAATAGTAGTCGGTTTCTTCTTGGTCTTCACAACTAATAGTAAGAGAAACCGCTTCGGTGAATTTAAATGTTGGACCGGCAGCTAGGAGGTCATAGTTGTTACCGAAAATTTCAACGGTGCCAAACTGATACTCGCCACCCGGCCCATTTTCCAAATTTCCAAGGTATACCACCTTTAAGTTATCTTTAAAGATACTCTTGTAGTATTCAATCACTTGCGGCAAATCTTTTTCAAACCACAAACACGGCGTTATTTTTTTCATATGATTTTGAATAATAATTTTTATTCACACTTATAAAGTCATTTTATCACTTCTTTCAAAAAATACCTTGTTCGGCGGGCCGGCCCAGCTCGAGTTCGGTCATTTGTGGTTTTATGCTCTAAAGGGTAAAACTGATTGCACGCAATAAGGTTTGACCTCATCCTAATATTTGTGACAAGCCGTCTAGGTATTTTCCACAACTACAATAAACATTCACAAGGTTTTTGCCTTAAAATAACCTTTTGCTCCTCAATGGTATTTAGAAAAACTTTCTGACTGCCTGATCTCGTCGCCAAGCGCTTATCAAGTGGCGTGTGGTGCTTGTATCCACGTCTTACAAACTCATTTATCAATGCTTCATGCCGATTATACAGCGCTTTTTGTTTCCCTACCCAGCGCAAGGTCTCGGGATGCCTGGAATATCCGCCTTTGCCATTATGTCTGGTCAAAATGTTCCACAACCCGTGAAGCTCCCTGTGCTCAGCCAGCAAATGCTTCCGGCATAAATGTCTTGGATGTATGTCCCATACGCGCATGGTTTTATTAATAGCACAATGTTATTTTTTTAATAGTTCGGAAAAAGTGCCGATGGTCTTTTGTTTTTCTCTTGTTGTTCTCATAAATTTGCTGCGAGAAGAACAAATCTCGAATGCCTACAAGTTGCCCTCCCAACGCTCAACCATTGGCTCATGTGTCCAAATAAGAGAAAAGCAAACATGGGAAAATAATCCATCAGCCGATTTTACTTGCTACGAAATAAGTCACGACCGACACGGAAGATGTGATCACCGCGCCCCAGGCCAAATCAACAGCAGTAACCAAAAGTGGCCAATCCTTGGCAACCGCCAAGTTTATTAGGTCGTAGGTAGCATAGCAAACAAGACCAAACAGCGCACCAAAAAGAAGGGCGTGCGTCCAAGAGCCTTTTTCCATAGCAGGAATGATAACAAACACTACAAGCCCAGCAATAAAAATCAGGTAAAAGATGACGGCCGCGATCCAGTTAACGTCACTCTTCATCAACATGCCGATCTGTGCACGATAAAAACCTTTCGCCACGATTCCAAGCCACACTAGATCCATCGCGATAAATACCGGAAGTGCGATTGCGAATAATTTTACAAACACAGAGTACAAAAGTTAACTACTAATTTCTACCAACACCTCGTTACGAAGCATCCATGGTGGAGTCCAAGGCGCATTGTATCCGGCATAAGCTGTACTTCCTTGTGTTACTACATTGTCACGAGCAAGTGCCGACAATAATTTTGCCTGCATTTTTTTTATTCTTGCGTCCGAGCGGTACCATAAGAACTGCGTTACCGCATATTTCTTAGCCGGAACCATGACAATCTTCACCCTCGGATCAGTTGGCGTCGGCAATGTTTCCAGAGTATATGAACGAGGCATGCTAAAAGATACTACTTGAGAATCACCTTCCGTCATCGCCACTACCGGGGCAGTCATGGCAATACTCTCTGATACCGCGACGCTTTCTCCTTTTTCCGCTACTACGGGAGCCGTCATGGCGATGCTCTCTTTTTTTGTATTTCCGCCGAAAATATATCCCGCTACAATTCGAAAACCACTACCCATTGAATCACCATAAGAGCCCGGTACGGTAGTTTGCGCGACAATGTGCGCTGGATACTCTCGTATTTCATAATCTTTCTTTTTCTCTACTACCGTATATTCTGTTTGCTCAACGCGAGAGCTAAAAAAGCCCCAGGCGGACCAAAGTACGAGAGCGACGGCAAGCACTATAAGTATATTGATCACAGTTTTAGGCATTAAGATAAGTTATGGTTAATTGCAAACCAGTGGCAAATGTTCCCCACAAAAGATACGGAATGTTCACATAGACCACCCATCGAAGCCTCGGCACAGCGTGCCAAACTGCGTAGAGCGCCCAGACGAGCGTACCAAGGACGAGCAAGATGTCTATAGATGCGAGGAAATTATTTACCAAACCAAATTGTATTGGCGTAAAGGCAAAGTTGAAAACAAGATTGAGCGCAAAAGGCAGAGCCACCATCCACGGAATTTGCTTGGTGAATGCTTTGTAAAACACCGTACCAAAAGATACGGCAATAATCGCATACAAAACCGTCCATACCGGACCAAAAACCCAGCTCGGTGGCGCCCAGGAAGGTTTCAGTAATTCTGCGTATAATATTTTTTCATTCATAAAGTTTGGTTGGGTGGCCTGCCTGCGCAGGCAGGCGGGGATTAATGGTGGGTGACACCTTTTCCACTATATTTTAAAACCTACCGACATCTTATGCAGAGCTACGCAATTGTGTAAATATAAACGCCGAACAAAATAATAATAATGCCATAAATCACAAGCGCTGGACGAGATATTTTGGTAAAAGAACGTGAAATGATTTCCGGAAAAAGAAGATACACTACCCCTTTAGCAATAATAAGCCATCCGATAACAGTGACAAAAAGTGTTTGATTGGCCGAAAACACCAAGGGTGATCCCATAAAAATTAACACCACGCCAGCAAGCCACATAGTCGCCCGGTGCTCCATAAAATCCTTGAGAACCAACGGAAGTGTTTTACCTCGAAACAAAATAGACAATCCACCTACCACCAGATATATACTTAACGCTTTGATTACTATGCTTGTATCCATTTTTTCATTATAACATTTTTATTAGAGTCGACTTTTCTAAGCCAGTTCTAATTCTAAGTGCAACGCTTGTACAATAGCGTTGCCATGAAGCACTACCAACATCTAACGGGAGCCGAACGGCTCAAGACATATGAATGGCGCAGCCACGGGGTATCCGTAGCGGAATGCGCCCGGCGGTTACGGAGGAACAAGAGTACGCTCAGTCGAGAGTTGAAGCGGAACAGTACTGATGTTGGGTATCTTCCCGACTACGCCCGCAACCGGTATCAAGACCGACGGAAGCACTGTTGTCTTAAGCCAAAGCTCGACAACCGCGAACTACGGAAAACGGTATTGCTTCAGCTTGAGAAAGGATGGTCACCCGAACTCATTGCGGGACGATTACGCAGGAAATACCGGCACACCATTGTGAACCACGAAACAATTTACAAATTCATCTACGACTCGGAGCTTGGGAAAGAGCATCGGTTGTACGAATATCTGCCGCGTGGCAAGAAACGGCGGAGCCGAAGGCACGGGCGCAAGTCACAGAAAAGCCTTGTACAGAATCGTGTTTTCATTGATGCGAGACCGCAAGAAGTGAATGAACGAAGAACGATTGGACACTGGGAGACCGACTCACTCCTCTACGGACACAAGAAAGCCGTCAATACGAGCACCGAGCGAATGAGTCGTGTGACGATCCTCACAAAACTCAACGGCAGAGACGCACAAGCGACCGCGGATGCGATTACGAGGCGACTTGCCACACTACCCGTCGCGAGTATCACCGGAGACAACGGACCTGAAAACGCTCACCATGAAAAGGTTTCTCGTGCCCTCAACGCTCCATTCTTCTTCTGCCACCCCTACCATTCATGGGAGAAAGGAAGCGTAGAGAACCGAAATGGCGTCGTCCGACGATACTTACCACGAGGTACCGACCTTGATTCAGTCTCGCAGGAAGAGCTGGACGATATCGCGCGGGAGATTAACAGTCGACCGATGAAGTGCCTCGACTTCCAGACTCCGCTTGAGGTATTATCAGCTCACTTCGTTGCACTTAGAAATTGAATACGGGCTATTTTACCACTCTTTTATCCAAATCCCTTTTTCGTTTGGTGAATTTTACTTGGCTTCGCGCTTGTTTTTACTGTTAGTATAAATCTTCTACCTTCAAGTTGAAAACTGCTTCATAACCCCATTCCACCATTTCTTAAAATCCTTTTCTCGTTTGATGAATTCCGGATGATTTGTTCCCCCATAATACACCAAACCCCGCGGACTGCGGGAATTTCTAAGCCAAGGATTTTACAAGGTCGGACCTTGTAATTTCAAAAAGGTGAGTGCTTGCCCGTCCGTAGCCTTGTGCGAAGGAGGGTCCCCGAATCTCTAATACATATCGGCCTTATTTCAAATATCAAAACCTCGCCTTGCTACGCCTTAACTAGTTTGAACTCCAATAGTTTCCAGCTTATCCTTCACTTTTTCCCATTTCGGAAACTTCTTCTTCAAGAAATTATAGAAAAGTTTGTTGTGGCTTCGGTACTTCATATGGCACAACTCATGGACGATAACGTAGTCGATACATTCTCGTGAGGTGTGAATGAGCTTTGGATTTAAGACGACCCTGTCGTTGTCGAGAAAGCTACCCCAACGCTTCTTCATTTCTCGAATGACAAGTGGTGGCATTTTCTTGTAATCAAATTCTGCCTGCATCAGCTCATATCTTTCGTGGAATACTCGCTCAACCTTTTCTTCGTACCACTTATCCAAAAGCTTCTTGGTGTGACTTCCGTCCTGAACACCCTTGCTCGTGTAGACCATAAGCAATCCTTTGGTCATAGACACCTTGTCTTCACTCGACCGCTTCACCATGAGCTTGTATTGCTTGCCGAGGTAAAGGTAGCCCTCACCTGAGACGTATTCCTTCTGGTACATTCGTCTCTGATACTTCTTGAAGAAGCTTAGTTGTTTCTCTAGCCAAAACCACTTCTTTTTTAAGAAGGTTTCTACTCGCTCATCTTCCGCGCCATGCGGACACTTTAGGGTTATTCCGAGGTCTGGTTTTACGGTGAGACTGAGAGTCAGTCTATCTTGCATGACGAGATCGTAGTGGTAGACAAATGAGCCAAATACAAATTCTTTTTTAGCTGAAGATTTCATAATTGTTTTCGGCAAGTGAAAGCACACTCGAGATAACGAGCTTCATGTCGTCATCCGATAAGTCGATATTTTTCTCCTTCTTCACTACGTCATAGAGATAGTCATCGATGGTATTCATGATTCGACGCTTCACATCGATATTCTTGTACCAATCGACAATCGCTTCTTGCTTCACGATGCCGAAGATGTCCAAAACGATGGAGATGAACACTTCCTCGGGCATGTTGAACTTCTTGAAGCAATCCCTGAGGTTGCGGTAGAACACATCAGAACCTTTTTCGGCAACGATGGTGCCAGGCAGACTATCGTCCTTTTTGTTCACAACATCGTCCTCAATCAACTTCAACTGCTTGAGTGCGGCGACATCAGCCATCTTGCCGTCACGCATTTCCTGCAAGATTTGAGAGATTTTCTTAGAGAATCGTTCGTAGAATTCGGGGTCAGATTCCCTCTTCTCAGTGATGGTCTTCTGAGTCTGTGCCGCGATTGCTTCTGCTTTTGATTTATCTGAACCAAGATTATCGATAGCTTCTTCAAATTGCTTGCGGTCAGTGATATTGATTTGTGTCGTCAAAAGCTCAACGTTTCGTGCATCAACATACTTGTCGAGAATATTCACGAGAGATTGTTTGTACTCGGATAGGTCAACACGGTCGGCGTACTTCAAGCTCGCGGTCTTGCGGAGTTCCATGAACTTCTTAAGTTCACGTGTGTACATATCAAGATGCGGAAAGACATGGACGAAATCTTGCAGTACAAAACACTCGTTCAGGTTCTTAATGAACGAATTGAGGGCTTTGTAGAACATCTCGCGTTTTGGAGCGTCATCAAGAAGCTGAAGGAATGCTTCATCATCGGATGAGCCCTTAATCTTCTTGAAGATGTCGTGTACCAAGCTGTAGCTTTCCTCAAGTTCCTGCACCTTCTCGGCGACATCAATAAGCGTGCCTTTTACGTCGTTCTCGTCGTAGTTACCGAAGAGCTTCATCGCGGTATCAATATTCTTCGCGTTTTCTGAGTAGTCGATGATATAGCCAGCGGTCTTCGGGAGTTTCTTGTTTTCGTGCAAACGGTTTACACGAGCAATCGCTTGGAGCAAGTTGTGGTCTCGCAAGTCTTTTGCGAGATAGAGAACGGTATTGCGTGGAGCATCGAATCCAGTGAGAAGCTTGTCGACAACAATAATAATTTCAACACCGTCATCGTTGTACTTAAAACTATCAATAGCGTCTTTTTCATACTTTCCAACATTACTGTGATTCTCACGAACAGTATCGAGATATTTCACTACTTCTTTTTTGTGCGTATCTTCCTCATCTCCGTCATCATGCTCGTCAGAGATAACGACAGCGGTGCGGATGTTTGCGCGAGCCTGAAAGAACCTCTGAAAGAGTACTGCTGAATACTTCGACGGAGCAACAATTTGCGCCTTGAGTCCGGTATGCTGAAAGTGCGTCGTAAAATGTTTTTCTATATCGAGGGCAATTTCAGCAATCCTCTGGGGATTGTTCTTGATGATATCTGCTGTTATCTGTTTCTGTAACTGTCGGGTGTACCGTGAGTCTGTCCTAGCGTTATACTTTTTACGCATCTCTTCCGCCACACGATCAACATGTTTATCAACCTGTTCAGCGTTCTGAATCATCTCGACATATCGCCCTTCGTAGATAAGTGGAAGGATGATTTTGTCAGCCAACGCATCATCGATGGTGTACTTGTCGATATAGCCACCGAACTTTCTCCAGCTTTCTTTCTCTCCCTTCATGAGCGGAGTACCAGTGAATCCGATGTAGCACGCACTTGGAATAATGCGGTTCATTTCTACGTTGGCGATACCGCTCTGACTTCGGTGTGCTTCGTCAATAAGGACGAAGATGTTTTGGTCTTCGTCAACAAACCCTGCCTTTTTCTTGGCTGCTGATTCAAACTTGTGAACCAAGGTTGTAACAACAGCAAGATTTTTATCCTTGATGAGGTCGAGTAAGTTTTGACCACTCGTTGCCTGTATGACTTCTTTCTTGAGATTGCAGTTTTTAAATGTATCTTTGATTTGTTTATCCAAGTCCTTACGGTCGGTCACGATAATCACACGCGGATTATTTATGTGAGGATTCTCAATGAGTGCTTTTACAAACATCACCATGGTGAGTGACTTACCAGACCCTTGTGTGTGCCACACGAGACCTCCTCGGCGACGAGTGATTCCTGAAGGACTCGTCTCTGTTTCAGCAACACGCTCCAGCATCTTGTGGATGGTAAAGTACTGTTGGTAGCGAGAGAGCTTCTTTACTCCAGCATCAAAGAGAATGTAGTTCTTGGTGAGGTCGAGAAGTCGGGCAGGCTCAAAGAGTGCCGCGATTCCTCGGTCTTGTTCGGTTGGGAGGCGGTTCGTCTTTTGCACGTGACCTTCTGTGTATCCGTTTAAGTCAGTGAGAATCTGCGCGTATATAGCAGGGTCTACCTTCTTTGCAATCAGTGCTTTTGCTTTGGCGTTTTCATCTGCCTCAGGAGTACCTTTCTCTTTCCATACTGCATAGAACTTATTCGGTGTACCCGTGGTGCCGTACTGAAGTTCTTTGCCATTAGTACCGACAAGGAGTTGGGTGTAGGTAAAGAGTTTCGGACAAGATTCTGGACCTTGGTTGCGGTTCATTTGGTTAATCGCTTCAAGCGTTGCGACACCTGATTTCTTGCTCTCAATGACTGCAATCGGGATGCCGTTCACGAAACAGACGATATCAGGACGAATAGTTTGCTTTCCTGTCACGACAAACTCCGCTGTCACATGGAAAGCGTTGTTTGCTGGGTTCTGGAAGTCTATAAATCGGAAGTTCTTGGAAGCAGTCTTGCCACCAACACTGACCTTAATGGTCTTACCACCACTCGTTGGCATGATGGTGTTGTAGATTTTCTGTGCGGTATCAATGAGACCTTCGTATTGGATATGTTCGAGTTCATCGATTGCATCGCGTACATCTTTTTCTCCAAACTTGTATTCAACGCCTCCGACTTCGTAGCCGTTGATTTCCATGAGCTTCTCATTGGCAATATCGGTGAGAATGAAATTACTGGTGTCACCACCGCGTTGGCGGAGTGCCTCCTCGGCAGGGATGTACTTGTACCCCATAGCCAAAAGGAGCTCCAATGCTGGGAGTTGGGACTGTCGCGCTTCATCAAAGTGTACTTTTTCTAGCATGGTGTTTTAGTTATGGATTGATAATTTCTCTGGTGTCCGAATCGTGCCTGTAATGAGATTGTTGAGTAAATAGTTTTTCTGGTCAGTGATGAGTTTAAGTTTGCTTTCGAGTTCTGTTATTTCCTTGTCTGCCGTAGTTAATATTCTTTCGATGGCGTTCTGTTCTTTTATATCTGGTATATCTATCGTCAGATACTGATACTCAGATAAATAGTGTCGCCGATGTTCCCCAATAACGACATTAATCAACTGCATTCTTTCAAAGACAAACTTCAAGTTAACGTCTTTACTTTTAGGTTTCAGTATCTTTATTGCCGAAGACTTAACCTTAAATTTAAAATCGACAAATTTATTGTCCATCGTAAAGTCATCAAAAATAATTACCGGGGTATTTTCATATACACCTTCTGTTTCGTTTGTATATCCAAGCACGAACCCCTTGTTAGCTGTTAAAACAGGAGTTTTATGGTCGTCGCTATAGTTTGTATCGTGAACAATGTATTTTGTTGGTTGTTCATAATCTAACAACTCACCAATTTCTACCGTTTGCCACTTATTTTTGAAACCGTCTAATCGTTTCTTGCTTGTGAGTAAATCTCGCATCAAGTGCTTTTTGACTTGTTTTTTTGCTTCAATTTTCTTGGATAAATTATCAATTAATCTCTCCCATGTTTCCAATATGGAGACAATTCTCTTCTGTTCTGAAAGAGGAGGAAGAAGCAAGGGTAATTTAGCTATAGCTGTTTTTGAAATCCCATAAACAGAAACTCCATTGGCAACTTTCTGCATAGAGTTTCTTAGCTCAGGATTACGAAAGATGTATTGTCTAAAATATTTATCAGTCTTGTTATTTGTGTCGCGCAAAACAAACGTATGGAGACCCCCGACAACCTTCTTATCTTCTAAACCGTGGAGGGAGACTGTTACTCCAACTCCAGCATAGTCTTCTGAGGCGTCAGCCATGATGAGGTCTCCGTCTTTTAGATAGTCCTCTGGTTTTGGTTTGAAGCTCGCGTCCTTAATCATTGGCACAGATACTTTTTTCAGGTCGATACTTGGGGTAGAGAAAGTTGAGTGAATATCACCATAGTGAATATTGCCGATACCATCCTTGTTGTGTGTATCGTTCACTAAGTTGTCTCGAGAGAAGGCATATGATTTTACAAATGTAAAAACCTCACCAGCTGGTACTAGTGTCCATCCCTCAGGTATATTCTTTTGTGCGGGTTTAGTTTTCATAATTTTTTACCATTCTTTATTCTCAATAAGAGATTTGTCTCTGCTCCGCCTGTCTTTATTTATATGGTCAACAATTTTCTTCAATTTGCTCACATTTATTTTCAACTCTTTTCTAAAGGAATCGGTGTAGTTGAAATCAAATTTAAAAAGGTTGCATCGGAAAGAATAAAGGCTTTCAATTTCATTGAAATATTTAAGCGATTTGAGTTTATTTATGGCATCCCTGTCCCGTATATTCTTACCAAACTTAAACTTGTAATAGCTCACAATTAATATCCAAAATACAAAGAAGTCCTTGACGTCTTGATTGTTAATGATGTCCTCCTGTTCTTTGTAGTAATAATCAAATTGCTCTTTCAGAAAGTTTTCTACACCAACTTCATCTTTGATATATTCATATTGATCGTCACCCAAAATCAGTCTCATGTGTAGAGACCTTGGGACTTTATTTTTTTGTGTTTGGTTAGACTTCATAATTAAAATGGGATATCGTCGTCGTTTACTTCCACCGCGGGTTCCTGTTTTGACTCACTGATGCCGATTAGACGCTTGGCACGTTCCAGCAAGTGGTCATAGGTGATGATGTTGAGCGTGGTGTAACTGGAATTCAAGACTCGGTAAGCTTCCTTTTCAGCATCACCCCATGTCTGCGAACGTCCATAGATAAGTGTGATGCGAGGCTTGACGATAGGCGTGTTGTGAATCTTCTTGTTGAACTCAAGGTCATTTATTTTACGTTCGGTTTGTAGGATATACCGACTACACTGCATGGTTGCGGCCGTCAGCTCGCTCTTCGGTATATACTCGGCAGTCCAGAACGGCGCGGTCGGAAGCTTCAGCTCAACAATGTCCACAAAACCGTCAAATGACTTGAGTAGGTAATCCGTGATGTTCTCAACGTCTAGCCGACGTTCGTCCAAAATCTCCACAAAATCCGACCCGAGAATCCACGAACTGTCTGAGAAAAACCGTTGCCACACTTCTTCATCTTTTCCCACACCAAGCTCAGTCTTGTACTTCTTGAACTCACTATCGTTGTTAAGAATTTTATCAAAAAGTTCTACAGCTCCTTTCTTTTGCACGACATTGTCGATGTCGCCGATTTTGATGAGTCCATAATTTTTTGCTACTTCTCCGATTTTCTCCTTACCCTCGGGATCAGCGGCGATGAGAGTCAGAAAACGAGATACTTCCTTAGAGTCACCGATAATTGACTCGTCGAAAACAACGGTCTTGTTGGCGATCGCCTTGAGATCGAGCTCGGAAAATAAAGACAGCAGTTGAAGGATGCGTTCGAAGTCGAGGGTTGAAAAATGTATCTTCTCCACCGTAGAGCCCGAAACCTTCGCTATTTCAACACCGCTTATTTTCTCGCTGTTGGTAAGATAGGTCACTCGAAGATGTATCTTTGATGAGATTTTTACGTCTAGGTCTGCAGAAATTCCTGCTTCAGCAATTGAGATGTACTTTCCTGTACCTCCTGGAAAGTCAGCGACATAAATAACCCCGTTGCGCTTGTTCTGGAGTATGTCTGCTTCTGAGGATTTAAATATGTCGAAGATTCCCATATATTTATTTGATTCCTAGCTCCTTCAAATACTCGACCATTTGTTTTTCCAATTTCTGAAGTTCAGGTTCGAGAGAAGCGAGCTCCTTAAGGTTCGCTTTGATGTCGACAGGAGCTTCTTCCTCAAAAGTATCTACATAGCGAGTGATGTTGAGGTTGAATTCATTTTCTTCTATTTCACTGATGTTGACTTTGCGAGAAAACTTCTCAATATCCTTGCGCCTCCTGTAGGTGTCAAAAATCTTGGTGATGTTTTCTTCGGTCAGAGTATTCTGGGCTTTGCCTTGTTTGAACTCCTTTGATGCCTCAATGAAAAGTACGTCTTTCTTCTTTTCATTCGCTCCACCTTTCTCACGTGAGCGGTCAATGACCAATACGGCAACTGGAATGCCAGTAGTCTGGAAGAGTCCTGCTGGAAGTCCGATGACGGTATCAATGATGTTTTCTTTGAGAAGTTGTTCGCGAATCTTTCCCTCAGCACCACCTCGGAAGAGAACACCGTGAGGAACGATTACTGCAACGCGACCAGTCTTCGGCTTTGCCGTTTCAACCATATGAGTAATGAAAGCAAAGTCACCTTTGTCCTTTGGTGGTACTCCGCGCCAGAAGCGATTGTATTTGTCTGACTCAGCGTGTTCTGCGCCCCATTTCTTCAAAGAAAATGGAGGGTTCGCGACCACTACGTCGAAGTGCATGAGACTGTCGTTCTCAACCAAGAGTGGATTATTGAGCGTGTCGCCCCACTCGATACGAGCGGAATCTTTGCCGTGAAGGAACATGTTCATGCGAGCAAGCTGGTATGTAGAGCCAGTAGATTCTTGTCCGTAGAGTGCATAGTTCTTTGAACCTTGCTTCTCGATTTCTTCACCAGCCAAGAGAAGTAGACCTCCCGAGCCACATGCAGGATCTGAAATTCTGTCGCCCTCTTTTGGTTCAGCGAGCATTGCAACAAGTTTTGCTACAGAGCGAGTCGTGAAGAACTCCCCAGCTTTTTTACCAGCGTCCGCGCCGAAGCGTTCAATCATGTACATGTAGGAATTGCCGATGATGTCATCACCAACGTCAGACAGGTCAATCTTTGCGAAATCCTGAATCAAGTGGCGAAGCATTTTGTTGCGCTGTTCAAGTTTGCCGAGGATTGATTCAGAGTTGAAATCAACACTAAATACGCCGTCAAGCTTTTCTTTGTTCGCGTCTTCAATGCGATGGAGGGCTTTGTTTATTTCCTCGCCGATATTGTCTTCCTCAATTTTGCTGTAGAGATAATCGAAGGATGACTTCGGGAGAAGGTAGAAGCGGTCGAGCTTCATTTTTTCTTCGATACGCTTTTCGTCGCTTCCGAAACGCTCTTTGTATTCGTCGTGACGCTTTTTGTTGAGGTCGCTTATGTACTTCAAGAAAAGCATCGTCAACGCATAGTCTTTGTAGACACCGCCATCCACGCTACTACGCGAAGAATCAGCCGCTGACCAGAGCGTCTTATTGAGATCTTCTTGTGTATATTTTTTTTCTGTGTTCATGGGTTTATTTGGCGGTTAGGTTTTTAAAAGTGGCGTTGATAATGTTTTCCTTAATCTCATTTTTTCTTTCCAAAATTCTCTGCTGCTCTCGAATGTTTCGATGTAGATCTACGATAGTTTGTTGTTTATTTAAATTGGGTATTGGAATTTTAATGTTCTCTAGCTCCTTGCGTGGTATCGCTCCTATATACGAACCGGAAACAATCTCTGAAAGAGAATCTTGCCCCTCCTTAGAGTTCAAATAATGCGAGATGTATTCGGGTATTACGTCGGTGATAGTGACTCGAATAATATGTACGGAGGATGAAGCTATGACATTTAGTACGTCCGAAAGAAAAACCGTAGACCGAAAAGCTCCTGACCTCATACCACGAGCAACGAGTAATACGTCACTTTTTTTAAGGTAACCTGAGTTCCCAGACGCATCCTGAGAAATCCTGGTCAACGCGTCAATGTTCACGACAGGCTCGCCTTGAACAAGGTCCTTTGCCTGAAAAACGCGGATACTCCCCGCACTATCCGGCGTTACGGCACCACGGAAGGTGTATCCTGCAATTACGGTCGCAACCTCATGTATTTTCCTGTACATGAGAGCATGTTACTTCATTTTTTCCATTAGGTCAACGCCGTTCCCTGCTGTGATACATATTGTTATACATGTCAAAACACACTAAAGAAAATTGTGCCGTTGAAAACTCAAAAATGCTTTGCTTGAGACGATAACGTGGTCTGCAAGGTCTACTCCAAGGATTTTGCCCGCTTCTGTGAGGCGTTTGGTAACTTCCCTATCTTCCGGTGATGGGTCGGCATCTCCTGAAGGATGATTGTGAGCCACGATAATTGAAGCGGCAGAAAGCTTGATTGCCGGCTCAAAAACTTCGCGTGGGTGGACGAGACTCACATTGAGGGTACCGATAGAAATAATTTGTCGCTCAATGAGGCGATTTTGAGTATCGAGGTAAAATGCGACGAAGTGTTCCCTTTTTGAGTCTCGGATATCGGTACATAGTTTCCATACATCTTCAGCCGAAAGAATTTCCGGTGTATCGACGCCAAAACGTTTGGTCAATTCAATCACCGCCAGTATTTGCGAGGCTTTGGCCTTACCAAGACCTTTCACTTTCAACAAATCCTCGAGCATTACCTTCTCCCTACCGATTTTTGAAATGGTCTGAAGAATCTTTTTTGAAAGCTGTAGAACGTTCAACCCCTTGATACCTGACCCAAGGAGAATGGCGAGAAGTTCAAAATCCTTCAATTTTTTAGGACCGTATTTCTGCAACCTTTCCCGCGGCATCTCTATTTTTGGAAGGTCTTTTATCTTCGTCATATCTGAAAATCCTAGCATTTTGGGGGGCAAAAAAACAGCCGAACGACCTGAGCGAAGGTCATCGGGGGTTTTCCAGGAAATGAGCCGCATTTTTACATTCCGAGTTTTGTGAAAAAAGAAAAACCCGTTGATGTTATCTCAGGGTTTCTCGTGATTAGTGTCAGAAGAACTTAAAGAACTTAGGTGACTACACTGTGCTCTTGTCTCATCATTCCTGAATTTCTCTTTATGAGCCAAGCAAGCAGCGGAGGTGTAAGGAGTGTCGATAGGATGACCATAATGATGATGATCGAATAGACACTATCGTCGACCACCCCGAGTGACTTACCGACAGCGGCAAATATGAGACCAACTTCACCTCGCGGTATCATACCTACACCCACGATAAGTTTGTCGGCCCCTTTACCCGCAACAAGACCGGCGGCGATTTTCCCCACAAAGGCAACCACGGTGATTATGAGTGCCAGCAATATAATCTTGGGGTCGAAGAGTGTTTCCAAGCGCACACTCATGCCGGTCACTACGAAGAAGATGGGAACCAAAAGATGACCAATTGGTTCAATAAGGTCTTCAACGTGTCTGTGGGCAAACGGTTCAAGCGCGGCCTTGATTTTGCTCTTAAGGCCAGGCTCGCACTCACCGATACACTTTTCAACGTCGTCAACCACTTGCGGGCGACTAAATGGTGTGAAGTGCACCGCGTCGAGCACAAGTCCCGCAGCAAACGCGCCTATAATAGGAGCGAGACCAATCAGTTCTGCCAAGTAGGCAAGCACGAGACAGAACACAATCGCAAACGTGAACTTCATTCCTGTTCCGTTGCTGATGCGTGCCGCGAATCGGCCAAGCTGTTTGGCACATAACTGGCCTAGCACAATCGCTCCGACGAGAAAAATAATCGCCTGGGCGGTGATCGCTGAAATGGCCCCGATTGATGCCGCTCCAACCGAGGCGATGGCCGAAACCACCGCGAGGATAATGAGTCCGAGCACATCGTCAATTACAGCCGCTCCGAGAACAATCTGTGCCTCGCGCGTTTGCAGTTTGCCGAGATCTTTGAAAACTCGCGCGGTGATCCCAACAGACGTCGCGGTGAGCGTTGCCCCGAGGAACAGGTAGGCATTATCGGAGAGGCCGGGGAGAATCCACGGACCGACAAGATACGTGCCCAGAACGAACGGCAACACTACGCCAACAACTGCGACCAAAAAGGCGGGGAGACCGACCTTCCGCATTTTTGATATGTTGGACTCAAGGCCTATTTGGAATAGGAGTATTACCACTCCCAGCTGCGCGAGAAACGCGATAATCGGATCCGTTTTAATCGGATCGAGCGCGTTAATGCCCAGGAGAGAGAGGTTCCCGAGAGCCACGCCCATGAGAAGTTCTCCCAGCACCGATGGCTGACCGATCTTTTCGACGAGCCCTGAAATCTTTGCGGCTAGCAGGATAAGGGCGATCCAAAAAAGGGTGATTCCCGGCCCGTGAGACACCGTTGCCTCGCCTGCTTCGCCTAAGGCAAAGCACGGAAGAGCTGAAAACAGTGTGATGAAAAGAACGGCTACAAATGCCTTTTTCATAGAGTTTGCCTTTGGTTGGTTGTTTTACTCCCTCCCGTGTTGATGGGAGGATGTACATTTATAGCATAGCTTTCTTTTTCAGTAAATCTGGAAACCAGCAAGAAGGACGTCGCCAAGACCGCTTTCTCATTTAATTAATACTTCAATTACGTTTTCGACGGCGTTTCTCGCCGATTACATCGTTGGTTCAAAAACGAATTTTCAATTTTGGCGGAGGGAGCGAGATTCATCCCGTACAAAGCGGAGACGGCGAGATTTGAACTCGCGAGGGTGTTACCCCTACTCGCTTTCCAAGCGAGCGCACTAGGCCACTATGCGACGTCTCCGCTTTGTACGGGACTACAACTTTAAACCAATCCCTTCACTACCGTGAGAAACCCTCCTTGGTTCTAATATATTTCTAAACAAATTTTCGAAGTCGAAAACTATTTCGCCTTCCGCATGTTAATCGCTTTCTACATTTTTAACAACATCTTCCTGCCTTTTCTATTGGCTAAGAACCCCAGAAACTGAGCTCTGTAAATGTTTCCGCTTGCTCCCACATCTCTGACATGGATAGACCACTCTTCACCTGAAATCTCTCCATACTTCGGATAATTTTTAATTTTCTCCCACATTACGGCGTCTTTTTCCGTAAGCGAACCGACGTCAATTCTCTGTTCCCTACCCATATGCCGAGTGAGATCACTCGTTCCTTCCTCACCCGATTCCTCCCTAACCGTTAAACCCAAAATTTCCGCCTGAAAATCCTCTAGCGAGATTTTTGGTAGAGCTTCAACTTCCACCTGACTTGTACTTGAACTTTCCATTCTTCCCGATTTAAATAGACCTATATAATAACAAACTCAAGAGAGCAAACACAACCGCGAGGTAGAGCGTGAGACGAGCAAGGACAAGCCATATCGCTCCGCCGAATAGCACGAAGAAAAAGAGGAAAATGATGCCGAAGCACTGCAGAATCATCTTAATCTTGGCCGGAACCTTGGCGGATATAATTTTGCCTCTGTAACGATAGTACGCGGAAGCTACGGTAACGATTTCTATGAACACAATCGCCAAGGCCAAATTCCAACTTAAAAATTTACCAATAAGAAGCACGGCAACGCTCCCCACCAGAAGCTTGTCGGCCAAGGGGTCGGCCAGAATTCCCCATCGCGTTATTTTACCGCTCGTGCGGGCGAGCGCGCCGTCGAGGGCGTCTGAAAAAGCGGAAAACAAAAATAGAATGGCGGCGGATAAGTAGTGGCTATCGATAAGGAGAGTGACGATAAACGGAATTGAAATAAAACGGAAAACCGTAATGTGGTTCGGCGTTACCGACTTGGGAATGAGACCTAGAAATAAAAGCTTGATGACCTTGTCAATCGCCGTAACCTTCGCCAGGTACTTGGTCCTCTCTTCCGCCAATCCCAACACTTCTTCTTTAAATTTTTTCCACATGGTTTTTTTCTCCGAGCAAGGCTTTGACTCTTTCGTGAACCGGCGGATGGGTGCTAAACGCTTTATTCAAAAAGCCCGAAACTTTCGCCCCGCCGAAAGGGTTGGCAATAAAAAGGTGGGCAGTGGCGTGATTCGCCTTTTGCATAGGCTTGCTAAATTCCGAAATTTTTTGAAGAGCCGAAGCTAGACCTTCCGGATACCGCGTGAGAAGCGCGCCGGAAGCGTCCGCGAGAAACTCACGCTTACGCGAAATGGCAAGTTGAAGCAAAGTCGCTATAATCGGCGAGAGAACCGTAAAAATCACTCCGACAATCATCAAAATCCCCTGAAGCTGACCGCCCCCTCCGCGATTATCCCGACCTGAACCAAAGCGAGCGGAACGAAGAAAAAAATCCGCCAAAAGCGTGATAAGCCCGACGAGTACCACGACGACTGTTGAAAGCAAAATATCGCGGTTGCCAATGTGGGAAAGTTCGTGAGCAATGACGCCTTCAAGTTCGCTTCGGTCAAGCATAGCCAAAAGCCCCGTAGTTACCGCCACCACGGCGTGATCTTTGTCGCGTCCCGTGGCAAAGGCATTCGGGGCGGGATCGCTTATGACGTAAAGCTTCGGCAGAGGAAGCCCCGCTGTGATAGCGAGATTTTCGGTCACCGTGTAAAAATCAAAATACTCCTCTCGGCTAGCGGGTTTCGCCCCGCTCATAGCGAGCACAAGCTTGTCCGAATACCAATAACTCGCTATGTTCATTACCATGCTTACTACGAAAAATCCGTACAAGATAGTCGGATTGCCGTAATAGCTCGAGAGAAACCAACCGAGCATAATAATCAACACAAAAAACACTCCCATGAGAAACCATGTTTTCCAAACATTCGAACTTTGGTGCGTGTAGAGACTCGCCATAATAGGAAGCGGTTAGCTATTAGCGACTAGCATCTAGCCTTTGGATAAATGAGTTAAGCATTTTCATGATTTGGAAAGATCGGCTGTAACATTATTATGTTCCCCCAACTTGCAATTTTCGATTAAGAGCAGGTTGTTAGAAGCTGACTTTAACCGGCTCTTTCGCAGCTTCTTCTTCAAGCTGGAAGAATTCAAGTTTGCCAAATTTAAATGTTGAAGCTATAAGATTGCCGGGGAAAGACTCGATGCCGGTGTTGAGGTCGCGTACTGTACCATTGTAGAAGCGTCGAGAAGCTTGGATTTTATTTTCCGTGTCGGAAAGTTCACGCTGAAGTTCCAAGAAGTTTTGATTCGCTTTTAGATCGGGGTAGGCTTCGGCAATCGCGAATATAGACTTCAGAGCGCCCGTGAGCATGTTCTCCGCCTGTGACTTATCGGCAAGACTTCCCGCCCCCATGGCCACGGCACGCGCCTTCGTGACATTTTCAAACACGGACGATTCGTGCGTGGCATAACCCTTTACGGAATTAACGAGGTTTGGAATAAGATCATAACGACGCTTTAGCTGAACATCTATATCGCTCCAAGCCTCTTTACCTCGATTGACCAAAGTGACAAAACGATTGTAAGCAAAAATCGCCCACAAAACTAATATAACTATTATGCCGATTATGATGTTTAGAGGGGTCATAAATAAAAATGGATTAATTATTAACTTGTGAAGGAAGTATATCAAACCTCCTCCGCGTCGCAAATCGACGCGGGGGAGGTTTTCTTCTTTCTTCTGCAAATCTGCTAAAAGCTACGTGCTAACAACCTCTTATTGACAGCCAAACACTCCTCGCCTAAAGTAAGCGTAGACACACAACAAAAACTGTTACCTATGTATGAAATTTATATCAGCAACCCTAGTCCTGTTCTACCTGTTGGTTCTATATCTCCTTGCCAAAACAGAAGTAGCTGTGCGCGAAAAAACCTTACTACAAAGCGTTACGTTTAACACTAACGAAGGCATTAAGGATGAAGCTGTCAGACCGCTACTCGAAGAAAAGGCGCAGTCTCTTACAAATCGGCTGATTCTTGGTTATGAAAAACTGAAGGTCTTGGCGGCCAGCCAACGTAACTCCCCCACTGCACATACACAATTTTTTGTGGGCTGGGATGTGAGACCCAGTTCCGAGAAAAACATGTACCAACTCATAACCTACGCTCACACTAATCTCGCGGATGCAACTAACAGCGCATGGGTAGGGGCGCTTGCCTCGCGGACGACACATATCAGACTAAAACGGTAACAGCCGAGCTCAATTATTGTTTTCTCGTAATCGCCTTATTAATCGAAGGCGTTTTTTAATGAAAAGCAAGCTACCGCGACTCTTGTCGCGGTAGCTTCGTCTTTTTAGAAGTTAGGTGTTTGAAATTAGAAATTGCTCCCTTGCGCTTAGTATTCCATCCCCCCTCCCATCCCACCCGCAGGTCCCTCCTTCTCTTCCTTTGGCTCATCCGCAATTGCCACTTCGGTGGTAAGAAGAATCGCCGCCGCGGAAGCCGCGTTCTGCACTCCACTTCTAGTCACTTTCACCGGATCAATAATGCCAGCCAAAATCATATCTGGGACCATTTCATCTTTCTGCGCGTCATAACCGGCAGTGCCCTTGCCTCTGCGGACATGGTCAACAATAAGCGACCCATCATCCTTGCCGGCATTAATCGCAATCTGACGAAGAGGCGCTTCGAGCGCTTTGAGCACGATGTTAAAACCAACTTCAAACTCTTTGGTCATGGTCTCCTTTCCCTTTGCTATTTCGCTTTTGAGCCACTCCGAAACTTTTTGCGACGCTTTGACCAAAGCCACCCCTCCTCCCGCCACAATTCCCTCTTCAATAGCCGCCTTGGTCGCGTTTACCGCGTCCTCGATTTTCAATTTCAAATACTTCATTTCGGTTTCGGTGGCCGCCCCAACTTTTATGACAGCCACCCCGCCGGAAAGCTTCGCGATTCGTTCATCATACTTTTCAATCTCATACTTTGAATCGGAAAGGCTTCGCTGTTTTCGAAGCTGGGCCACCCGAGCGTCAATTTCACTTTTCTTGCCCTTGCCTCCAACAATTACCGTGGAATCTTTTGTGGCAATGATTTTGTGCGCCCGGCCGAGCACGGAAAGCTCGGCTTTTTCAAAAGTGAGACCGACTTCCTCCGAAATAACCGTCGCGCCTACTGTAACCGCGATATCGGAGAGCAGTTCTTTTTTCTTGTCGCCGAAACCCGGAGCCTTGATTCCTAAAATGTTGAAACCGCCCCGCAACTTGTTCAAAACAAAGGTAGTAAGCGCCTCGCCTTCCACTTCTTCGGCGATAATCACGAGTTCCTTTTTCCCTGTTTGAGCCAGCTTTTCAAGAAACGGCAGAATTTCTTTGACACTCGCAATTTTTTTGTCAGTAATAAGAATGGGCGCGTCCTCAAATTTGGCCTCCATCCGCTCGGCGTCAGTAATCATGTAGGGCGACACATAACCCTTGTCGAATTCCAAACCTTGCGCGATTTCGGACTCCACCCCAAATGACTGGGATTCTTCCACGGTCACCACACCGTCTTTGCCCACTTTATCTATAGTGTCGGCAATAATCCGTCCAATCTCCTCGGACTCCGCTGAGATTGAAGCAACTTGCCGAATCTCATCTTTGGTTTTTATTGGCTTCGCGATATCCTTCAAAGCTGTTACGACACGCGTAGTGGCTTTCTCTATGCCCATCTTTACTCCCATGGCATTTACTCCCATAGTAGTCTGCTTCATACCTTCCGCGACAATCGCCTGCACCAAAATGATGGAAGTGGTTGTTCCGTCTCCGGCAAAATCGTTGGTTTTGGTCGCCACTTCTTTCACGATCTCCGCGCCCATATTTTCAAACTTATCCTTGAGAGTGACTTCTTTGGCAATGGAAACCCCATCATTTGTAATAGTGGGACCGCCATAGCTCTTGTCGAGCACAACATTTCTACCACGAGGGCCGATGGTAATTTTGACCGCGTCAGCGACAATATCCACCCCGCGCTTTAGGGCTTTTCGAGCATGTTCATTAAAAATGATTTGTTTGGCCATAGTTTAGTTGTCAGTTTGTAGTTTTTAGTTTGTAGCTGGGAAAAACCGCCTTACTTGGTCTTTCCGAATCACTATGAACTAAAAACTGTAAACTTATTTTATTATTCCAATAATATTACTCTCGCTTACCATAACGAATTCCTCCTCTCCAATTTTTACCGTGTCTCCCCAAGAATAGAGTACCGTATCTCCCACCTTAACCGTCATCGGAATTAAGTTTTCCTCATCATATCGTCCCGGACCTACCGCTAGTACTTCGCCACGCTTCGAGCCATGATCTTCTTTTGAATTTGGTATATAAATCCCACTTGCTGTCTTCTTCAAACTGTCACTGCCTTCGATTTCTCTTATTAAAACTCTATCAGCTAGGGGGATAACACCTATTTTTGAAGAACTGCCACCCGCTCCTGTAGATTTATTTTTCTTTGCCATACGTACATATTATTACTGATAAATAGAACAAGCTCTCGCGAAGCTCATTCTTTGTAACTAGAAACTGTTGTTGTCATTATATTGATTACAGCCAAGAGAGTAAACTTGACATACGATTAACACTATGTTAATTTCCTTAACAGGAAACGTAGATATTGAACTATGAATACGACTGAAAAGCGGGCGACGCTCGTACGCAACGCGAGAGACAAGAAAAGCTGGACACAGGGTAAGGTTGCTGTGGAATTCAACATTAAAGCAGTGTCAAAAGGCTGTAAACCTGTTTCCCGCCAGTGGATAACCAACCTGGAGAACGGTCTGATCCTCGGGAAAATAGCACCGGAGAGAGTTTCGATTCTCTGTCAAATACTCGACATCGATGAAACCGAGATGAGCGTGACGAACGGTTCAGCCGTTACAAACTCTGACGAACATCTCGAGACAAGCGACATCCTCCCCCTTCTCAAGAAAATCGTCACGTCCGGTCTTCCACGCCTCACATTTGAACAGTTCGTACGGTTGTATGAGTTGGATTGCCGTCTAATGGAAGTTGGACTTGAAGTTTCCCGCGTCGAGACAACAAAAAAATCCTGACCACTATCACCCCGCGACCGCTCTATCGGTCGCGGGTTTTCATTTTCTCCTTCCCCTCTCTCATCATGCGGCATACGCCAATTTCTCACGGTCGTGAGAAATATAATTCAGCCTGCCATGTGACTCCATTATGAAGACTGATGCTTAAATTTAAAAACGTACCCTATCTGGTGCGTACGCACCAGATAGGGTACGTTTGAGATTAAGAAAAAATAACTTTTTATGATTATAAGCGTAAAATTTGACACAGAGAGAATAAAATGCTAATCTTAATCAGTTAAGAATCGTGTTCTATGCCAAAGGGTGGCAAACAGAACTTTGAGGCAGAAATACTTTTCTGACTCACAAACTGTAACCACCACAAAGGTCATTGACATGAAAAAAATCCTCGGTATCGATCTTGGCAACGTAATTCGTCCATCTGTCCCAGACGGACAACATGGCTCGTTTGACCTACCAAACGATAGTTATCTGGAATCACCCGATTTTCCCGGAGCCAAAGAGTCTCTTCTTAGAGCGAAACAGTACTTCGATGAAATTCATATGGTGTCTCGCTCAAACGATGGTCGCTGGGACGACAGGCGTAAATGGCTTACCCATTGGGGCTACGATGAAATCTTTTTGCCTCACAGAATCCAATTCTGCGTGAGATACGAGGACAAAGGTCCTATATGTAAAAAGATTGGGGTCACCCATTTCGTAGACGATAACCTGTTTAACGTTTTGAGTACTCTAACTTCGGTTCCCAATCTTTTTTGGTTTCGGGCGAACCTGAATCCAGTAGACATGGAACATTTACATCTCCTGCGGGAACGAAGAATCAGAGTCGCCTTATCATGGCATACGTTGCTTCCCCAACTCATGCCGATGCGCTAATTCCCACCCGCGAACGAGTACGTTCGCGGGTTTTCATTTTTACTTTCCCTCCAATCCAAGGGTAGTCCTCGGACGGCACCCGTCCGAGGACTACCCTTGGATTTGCTTTCCCAACGTGGGTATGCTATTCTAAACCTCAATGCAGGCATTTTCTCATCTTTTGCCCTATATACAGGTCATTTTGGCGGTGCTTCTCGGCATCGGCATTTTGCTTCAGCGTACCGCTTCCGGCCTCGGAGGTGCTTTGGGTGACAATTTCAGTTCCGGTTTCCACACCCGCCGAGGCTTTGAGAAATTTACCTTCAACGCGACCATTATTCTTGCGATCGCTTTTGCAGTCTCCGCTTTTCTGGCACTTATAATTAAGTAGGTTCTGTAACGCTAAACACAAATCGTGTAATGAAAGAAATTTCATTACACGCATCCCTCTCAATAGGTTACGTTACAAGCTATACGCTATACCTCTTCTCGTGAAAGAAAAAAATAAAAACCTATTCGGCAGGCATTATAGTATCCCAAAAGCAGACCTTATCGATGAGGCTGTGAGGCGTTTTTCGTTGACTGAAAGAATGCTTTTTTACGCTTTAGCCGTCATTCTTTCCGTAAGCGCGATAGCTACTTTGTATGAAGTAAATCAGTCATTCATGGTGGAAATCCCAAGCCAAGGCGGAACCCTAACCGAAGGCGTCATCGGTTTGCCACGTTTTATAAATCCCGTGCTGGCGTTTTCCGATGTTGACCGCGACATGACGACCCTTATGTACTCTGGACTTCTCAAAGCCACTCCCGAAGGCACCTTGGTTCCCGATCTAGCTCAAAGCTATTCGATTTCCCCCGACGGCTTGACCTATACATTCGTCTTAAAACCGGACATTAAATTCCACGACAATACCCCGATTACCGCGGACGACGTGGCATTCACCATAGAAAAAGCCCAAGACCCTTCGATCAAAAGTCCGAAGCGCGCCAACTGGGAGGGTGTTCAGGTAGAAAAAATAAACGACCGACAAATCAACCTCATTTTAAAACAACCATACTCGCCGTTTTTGGAAAACGCCACGCTTGGCATTCTGCCAAAGCACATCTGGAATAACGTAGGGGCGGAAGAATTTCCTTTCGGTCTTTTCAATACCAACCCCGTCGGTTCCGGCCCTTACAAACTTAAATCCATAGAGCGCAACGCTTCGGGTATTCCCGTATATTATCGTCTTGAAGCTTTTGACCGATACACATTCGGAAAACCTCTTATTGAAAATCTTGTACTTCGTTTCTTCCAAAATAACGGTGCACTAGTAACGGCCTATGACAACGGTACCATAGAAAGCATGGCGAATATCTACCCAAAACAAGCGAGCGATATCAGAGAAAAAAACGGAAGAGTCGAACGGACTCCGCTTCCCAGAATTTTCGCGGTATTTTTCAACCAAAACCAAGCTCCCGTTCTTGCCAACAAAGAAGTAAGGCAAGCCCTTGAAGTCGCCGTTGATAAAGAAAAAATAGTCCAGACCGTGCTAAACGGCGAAGGTATCGCAATATCAAGTCCTATTCCGCCCGGGCTCCTGTCCGATATGCCAGAAACTGGCCCGAATGAAAGCCCTAAAACCGAAGAAGAGAGGATAGCCTCCGCGAAAAAAATTCTTGAGACCGCTAAATGGAAGTGGAACGCGGAGAAAAAAGTTTATGAGAAAACAGTCAAGAAGGAAACTTCAACCCTATCTTTCTCAATAAGCACCTCAAACGCTCCTGAGCTTAAAGCGACGGCTGAAATACTCAAGGCTATGTGGGAGAAAGTTGGTTTCCAAGTTGACCTAAAAATTTCCGATATCGGCGAACTCAACCAAAACGTCATCCGTAGCCGAAAATACGACGCTCTGCTTTTCGGAGAAATTATAGGACGAGACCTCGATCTGTTTGCCTTTTGGCACTCATCCCAACGCAACGATCCCGGTTTAAACATCGCCCTTTACACCAACGCCAAAGCCGATAAGCTCTTAGACGAGGCCCGCTCCATATCAGACCGAGACAGTCGCCTGGAAAAATATGCCGCCTTGGAAACGGAAATTAAAAACGACTACCCTGCCATCTTTGTTTATTCGCCGGATTTTCTCTACGTTGTGCCAAAAAACCTGAAAGGTTTTACCCTAGTACACCTCACCACACCCGCCGAGCGATTTCTCAACATTGAAAAGTGGTACACCGAGACGGAACGCGTATGGAAAATTTTCGCTAAAGAGCAATAAACATTATTAAATAATATAGACAGGCCCTAAAAATGGGTCTAGACACTAGGAAAATTCTTAACCTAACGCCTAGTGCCTAAAGCCTAACTATCTTAGAAATCTTATGGACAAAGACAAACCAAAAATCACCTCGCGCCCCTATTCTTCTTCGGCCCAACCCGGAAAAACTTTCTCCCACGGCAATTCAGGCGCGCCACATGCGAGAACTTCCTCCGGATTGAGGAAGCCTTTTCACGCGAGACCTTCCCGGGAAATTGCTGGAGGGCACAGCATTCACACCGAGGCACCCCGGACCGGAACTTCCTCCCCGCAAGGCGCCCGACCCGCGTCCCGCCTTCATTTTGACTCAAAAACCCCCCGCGGTTTTGGTGGCAAAAAACTCGACCGACCGCATCACCGCTCCGGAAGTGGCTCGGCTTTGGGCGCGAAAAAAATCGACAGTATCATTCCGCCGCTCGCGGAAGACAGCATCCGCATCATTCCGCTCGGCGGAGTCGAACAAATCGGCCAAAACATGACCATGGTGGAATTCGGCGAGGACATCATCGTGATTGACGCCGGTTTTCAATTCAAAGAAGAAGACACCCCGGGAATAGACTACATCCTGCCCAACACCAAATACCTCGAGGAACGCAAGAATAAGATCCGCGCCATCATTATCACGCACGGTCACTTGGACCACATAGGTGGCATTCCTTATATCATGGAACGAATCGGCAATCCCCCGCTCTACACGCGAGCTCTCACCAGTGTCATGATCCGAAAACGCCAGGACGAATTTCCGCATCTAAAAGCCCTCGACATCCGCGTGGTGGAAAAAGAAGACACGATAAAAATCGGCGGGCTCAAGGTGAAATTCTTTTCGGTGACTCACACCATTCCCGACTCCATGGGCATCATCATAGAAACTCCTTTCGGATCAATCGTAAATCCGGGCGACATCAAACTCGACCACGTTGACGGCATACCGACTGAAGCGGAAGAAAAGGAATACTCACGATTCAAAAACGAAAACGTGCTGTTTCTCATGATGGACTCGACCAACGTGGATAACCCGGGTTTTTCCACACCGGAGAGGCTCGTCCACAAGAACCTTGATGAGATCATAAAAAACACCAAAAGCCGCCTCATCATCGGCACCTTCGCCTCGCAAATCGAACGCATGATGAACATTATCGCGTCCGCTGAAAAGTATGGAAAAAAAGTGGTGGTGGACGGGCGTGGCATGAAAAATAACATTGAAATCGTGAGTCGCATGGGCATCTTGAAAGTCAAAAAAGACACGCTCATCATGCCTGAAGAAATGGATGCTCATCCGCCGGACAGAATCGTGGCCTTGGTAACCGGAGCGCAAGGCGACGAGTTCGCTTCCTTGATGCGCATGTCAAACAAAACTCACAAGCATTTCAAAATCACTCCGCGGGACAGCGTTCTGCTTTCATCTTCCATTATTCCCGGCAACGAAAAAGCGGTTCAAAAACTCAAAGATAACCTCGCGCGACAAGGCGCGAAAATCATCCACTACCGTTCCTCCGACGTTTACATTCACTCCACCGGCCACGGCAACAAGGGCGAGCTTGAATGGCTCCATCGCCACATTGCTCCGAAATTCTTTATGCCAATGCACGGCAACCACTACATGCTCCGTGTCCACGAAGAACTGGCAAAAAATATCGGTATGGCACCGGAACACATTTGCGTTCCCGACAATGGCACTATCATTGAAATTCAAAACGGTGGGAAAAACCTTGTCCGCCTTAAAGAACGTGCGCCACACGGCCTCGTCATGGTTGACGGATTTTCCGTGGGCGACGTGCAGGAAGTGGTCATTCGCGATCGACAAATGCTCGCCCAAGACGGCATGTTCGTCATCATCGCCTCCGTCAACGCTTCAAACGGCAAACTGAAAAAATCGCCGGACATCATCTCTCGCGGTTTCGTCTATTTACGTGAATCTCAAGACTTGCTCCATCAAACACGCATCATCATTAAAAAAACTATCGAAGATACAACGGCCGGTATGAACCCGATAAACTTTGACTACGTGAAAAACGTTCTTACCGACAATGTCGGGCGTTTCCTCTTCCAAAAAACCGCCAAACGACCAATTGTAATTCCGGTGTTGTTGGGAGTGTAAAATGAAGTTTGACCTCGTCCTAACCTCCGCGACAAGCCGTTCCCTCGTAAAACCTCGGCGGAGTATTAGACGAGGCATAGGGGCAACCTTTGTTGTAGAAAGTCGCCATCCGAAAAGCTCGGCCTCGTCATCGAGTTTGTTGTTTAAATCTGTTTAAAACTTGAACAGTCTTTTGCCAAAATAAACCTTGGTCTTTTAGAGCAAAAAATTCGCTAAAATGCTATACTTTCCCACTATGGATTCCGAGGCGAAAAAAACCTGGCAAACAAAAATCTTCGTCATCTATCTTTTAGGATTTTTGTTCACCTTGCACACCACCCTACCCGCTTACATCAACTCGACCTTTCTCAGACAAATCACGAGTGAAAATTTTGTCGGTCTTATATACACAGTCGCCGCCATAATCACCATAATAGCCTTTGCCGTAATCCCGAAAGTCCTGAAGCGGTTCGGTAATTACCGAACAGTCATGACTCTTCTGGCGATAGATTTTTTCTCGCTCCTTGGACTTGTGTTTAACGAAAACCACTATCTAATTTTCTTACTTTTTATAACCGGTTTCGTCGCCATCGCCCTCATTGGCTTTAACATAGACGTCTTCCTTGAAAGTCTCACCTCCGATTCAAAAACAGGGAAAATCCGAGGTACACTGCTTTCCACTTCAAACATAGCCTGGATTATCTCCCCGCTCATCACCGGTTTTATTTTAACCGACGGCGACTACTGGAAAATTTTTCTCGCCGCCGCGCTCCTTCTCATCCCTGTGTTATTTCTGGTGCAAAAAAATCTAAGCCACTTCAAAGATGCCGAGTATCGGGTTACGCCACCCATGAGAACCTTCCGTGATATTGTTCACGAAAAAAATATCCGTGGGGCTTTTATGGTCAGTTTCTTTCTGCAATTTTTCTATTCGTGGATGATCATTTACACTCCTATTTATTTATACACCTACATCGGTTTTACCTGGCAGGAAATCGGCACTATATTTTCGGTCATGCTTCTACCTTTCGTCTTGACCGAAGCGCCTCTTGGTAGACTGGCGGACACGCGTTGGGGAGAAAAGGAGGTGATGTGCATCGGTTTTATCGTGATGGCGCTTTCCACCGGCATGATAACCTTCATAGAAACAAAGAGCCTTTGGTTATGGATGAGCCTTCTGTTTATAAGCCGAGTGGGAGCTTCGATGGTGGAGATTATGAGCGAAACTTATTTTTTCAAGAAAGTTAATTCGGATAAGGCCAACATCATCGGGATGTTTCGGACTATGCGCCCATGGGCCTATATTTTAAGTCCCATACTTGCCACAATACTCTTCGCTTTCGCTCTTCCGATTAAATATATTTTTATCGTCCTCGCAATTATCATGTTCTTGGGACTCTACTGGAGTTTGGAGCTGGAGGATACCCGATAACGTAGCCGTAACTGACTTACGAAAGTTTTTTGATAATAAGTTATTCGGGTATCGGTAATCCGGTATCTTCATCAACCGTCTTACTGCCCGCGTTCTCATGCATACCGTCCTCACAATTGCAGGAAATTAGGCTCTGCCCTTCTTTCGAACAGAACTGGGCCTCACAGAGACCGGGCTGGCTATTGGCGCCTTTGCAACTCCCCGTACATGCGTAATGGCTCATAGAATTTTCAATTCACAATTGTCTATTTTCGAATCAGTGACTGAATTGGAAAATTTCAAACTTGGAATTTTATTGAAAATTGATAATTGATAATTACAAAAACCCCTTCTTCCTTACAAATTCTTCTATCGCCTTGGCATCCGTGTCGGCTAAAATCTCTCCGTCAATATCTAACGTGGGAGTTTTACTTTGCCCGCTTTTCTGTTTTAATTCCTCAAAAAATGTCGGATTAGACAACACTTCCCTCTCTTCAAATGAAACTTTGCGTTCGCGCAAAAAAGCCAAAGCATCCCTGCACCACGGACAACCGGTTTTTGTGTACATTATTATTTTCATCTGCTCATTATATAAGAAACCGTGGAAACTTAAAAGTCTTATCGAAATCCCGAAGCTCCTTGCGTCGTAAAACGTAATCGGGAATAGTTTTAGCTACCAACAACCAAAAGGCTGCGCCGTGATTATGCTCCTTGAGATGGCAAAGCTCGTGAACCACCAAATAATCAGCAACCTGTTTCGGCAGATAGATAATTTTGTAGTTGAAAGAGAGCGTGCCTTTGCTTGAACAGCTTCCCCAACGCGTTTTACTGTTGCGAATGGAGACACGCCCAAATGAAAACCCGTAAAACGCGTTAAGCTCTGCCACTTTCGCCTCGGCAAACTCGAGAGCGCGATTTTTATCTTTTCTGTAGAGTTTCCTGTCCTCGGCCAATGTCCACTTTGGCTCGGGAATTTTTTTAAAGTGTTCCACTTTTTCCTTGAGCCACGAAAGCTTGCTTTTGAGAAAATGCTCGATCAAAACGTTTTCGGCCCGTTTCGGAGCAGTCACGCGAACATATCCGCCCGCGAAAACTGAAACGCGAATATGGCGACTTCGAGCACTTCTTGTTAGGTTGTATGGAGGAAGAGAGTCACCCATACTGTCTAAATTTTTCGCGCCTCCAAAGCAAGAAAAAGTGGAAATTCCTTCCTAGATTTGTTCTCCGTGTTGGCGCGTGGACCCGGTTCGCTTTGCTTGTGGGACGTCCATTCTTCAAGTCGGTGAACGGCAAATCCTGCCTTCGACAAGGCCTTGAAATAAAATTGAAGCGGGCGGTGAAAAGAAACCGTTGAAACTGAAATCTCGGCACCCGGATGTGCCACAATGGCGGATTCAGACTCCGAAATATATTCATCAATTCGTCGATATTGAATTTTTTTTGCCTCGTCAAAACCCCAGCTTGAACGCTTGGGAACCCGAAAAGCCGGATGATTCATCACCAAAACAAATCGTCCACCTGATTTTAAAACTCTGGCGACTTCTCCAAAAACTCCTGCTACATTTTTTATATTTTGGATGGCAGAGACACAAGCGCTCGCGTCAAAAGTTCCGCTGTTTAAAAAAGGGAGCGAGTCTCCAGACGCACACATAAAAGTAATTTCTTTCGGGGAATGTTCCTTTGCCGTATTTACAAGTGAGGCTGAAAGATCAACGCCGGTCACTGAAGCGCCGGCCTTAAAAAACTCGCGAGCGAAAAACCCTTGTCCGCAACCCAGATCAAGAATTTTTTCGCCCTTCTTCAGAGCGAGCATCCGCGACACATTGGGCAAAATCAAATCGCGCTGATATGTCCCCTCGCCAGACTCAAGCATGGTGTCGTACCACCCCGCAACCTCGTTCCATGAAGTGTCTGTGGGAACCGACTTCTTTATTTCTTTTTTATAAGCCATGATCGAATACAGTATGCGAAATTGACATTAAGAAAGCAAGTAAAAATTAGACTCCATCAAACCTCTCAAGCCGAAATCCCAACATCCTAACCTTCTTGCCTTGAGGATTTTCCCTTTTGTCGAAAAACGGCATGAGCATTGCCAAGGCTTTTTCTGAAATCCTTCCTCCAGCCAACACTTCCGCGGAAAATGTTTTCGAGCGAGACTTCGTTTCGAAGTCGTCAAAGCGGACAGTCAAAACCAGAGTTCGAAAAGTAGTGAACCCGGAAAGACTAAAGCGCTTTAGTACTCGGTTTACGATATCCTCAAGCGCTTTGACCAGTATTTTAAAATTAAGCGTATCAACCTCAAAAGTGTCCTGCTCTCCAATGGACTTGAGCGGAGAAGGACCTTCGAGGGGTGTATTGTCGATACCCCGCACTTTTAAAAAGAGTTCTTTCCCCCACTTCCCCAAAAGCGCCACAAGTTTTTCCTCACTCCACGCCCGCGCGTCTTTAACGGTCTTTATATTTTTCCGTAAGAGAAGTTTTTCAGTTTGTGGCCCGATACCTGGAATTTTTCTGATAGATAATTCTCCTAAAATAAGCAGAACTTGTTCCGGTCTAATTACCGTGAGACCATCGGGCTTGTCCATATCAGAGGCAATTTTCGCCAGAAGTTTATTTTGGCCAATCCCCAGCGAAGCGGTCAGTCCCGTTTTTTCTCGAATGAGAAGCTTCAATTTTTTACCGAGCTTCTTGGCTTCTTCAAAAGAATCGCAAAAGGAAAAGTCCGCATAAGACTCATCAATACCCGCTCGCTCGATAGTACTTGTGCAAGAAAGAATCGTCTCATTCACCATTTCCGAAATTTCCTCGTACCGCTTAAAATTTGAGCCGAGAAAAATGACCCCTTTCTCCCCGCGCGCTTTAGCTTCCTCCGACGCTCGCCATGCGTGCCGTATCGGCATTGCTGATTTTATGCCGTACGCGCGAGCTAAATAATTCGAAGTAGAAACGACTCCCCGACCGAAACCTCCCGCCGGATCAGCTCCCACGACAATAGGAGACCCCTTCAAATAAGGATGATCATGTTCCGCCACCGAAGCGAAGAACGCGTCCATATCTATGTGGGCGATAATGCGCATTAGAGAATAGTACAACCAAACTTAAGATTTCTTTAAAAAGTTCTTAAACCCGTATCGGGAAATTCGATACGCCACAGTGCCAATTACAGCGGTAAGCAATATGACAACAATAACCAAAAACTCATAATGCCGAATCTTACCAAGTAATACCTCAAGAACATCGCCGAAGAAATACCCAGCGAAACCTATGACAAGCACCCACGTTATCCCTCCGAGACAATTGAAAATCATAAACGTACGCGTCTTTATTTCCGACATGCCGAGACTAAAGGGTACTAAGTGTCTGAAACCGTACATAAAGCGCATACCAAAAGCCAAAAAAGCTCCGCTCCTGCCTGAAATTTTTTCCGAAACGGTTGTTAACCTGCTAAAAAAACTATAACGGGCTACGAGGGCATGACCTTTGTATCTGCCGAGCAGGAAAAAAAGGTTGTCGGAAAGGAAGGTGCCAATAAAGGAGCAAAGAAACACGAGTGGCAAATCCAAATAACCCTGGTGAACGGCAAGCCCTCCGATAATCAAAATCGTTTCGCCCTCGAAAAACGAGCCTACCAAGATGGCAGCGTAGCCATAATTGACGATGAAATAAATGACGGGAAGGGTGTGCATGACCTATCCGGCTTCTTACAGTCTTTTAGAATCCCGCCGGCAAGACCAAGCTGTTAAAGAATGATGGCAACACTAGTACCATCCCGATTAAGGGAAGGACAATCACCGCGACCGAAATAATCATCGTCCACAGAAAATACTTGCGCATTTTTTCGGAAGACTGGAAAATAGCGTCGAGTTTCGCGTCGTGCTCGGCGAGTTTGCTTAAAATATCTTCGTTCATGCGTAAAAGTATAGCATAAAACAGTAAGAGCGATTAGAATAGAGTTTATGGAAAACAATGCCAAAAAAGTAAGAATCAACAAATACCTCGCCGACAAGGGACTGGCCACTCGCCGAGGGGTGGATGCTTTAATCGAGGCAGGAAAGGTCTTGGTAAATGGGACCAAGGCCGTGCTTGGCCAAAAAGTGGGAGTGGAAGATGTTGTTGAATTGAAGGGAGCCGTGGCGCAACTTAACAATGTGCCACGGCGTTACCTTGCCTACAACAAACCAAAGGGTTACGTCACCCATAGCCCGATCGAGGGTGAAAAAGAGATCTCGGAAGTGTTCGACATGAAAGGCTTATTTGCACTCGGCCGACTCGACAAAAACTCAGAAGGACTCCTCATTCTTACCAACGACGGCCGTCTTACGGACCGACTACTCAACCCAAAATATGACCACGAAAAAGAATACCTCGTGGAAACCGAACGTGAAGTAAATGCATGGTTTAAAGACAAACTCGAAAAAGGCGTCGATATTGGCGAGGGCGAGCGCACCAAACCCTGCAAAATCGAACTAATTGACGAACATAACTTCTCAATCACCATCACCGAAGGAAAAAAGCACCAGGTTAAACGTATGACCGAAGCCCTCGGCGTTTCAGTTCACAACCTCAAACGTATTCGTATTATGAATATCGAACTCGGCAAGCTCAAGCAAAACACCACGCGAGAAATTAAGGGCAAAGAGCTCGAACTGTTTCTTAAAGCCCTGGGCCTGTAACTCATGAAATACTTGAGAATGTAACGGTCTTTTGTTAGTATTACCGTGGCTCCCAATAAGGGCCTTTTCTTTACATGCCAGAGGACAATACAAAGGAACCATGGTGGAAACCGGCGGTTGCAATTTTCAGCGCTGTGTCCGGTTGGATAGTGGTTCCGCTTATCCTAGCATCGCTTTTAGGCAAAAATCTCGATGCACATTTTGAGACCGAGCCATGGATTTTTCTCGGAGCTACCTGTGTCGGTTTTTTAATATCATCGTTCGGCATTGTACGCATTACGCTTAGTTACATACGTGAGATAGAAAAAAATGGAAAAAATAGCGAAATTAAATAGTTTAAACGAAAACAGCCCCGCGCCCGCGGCGGGCGCGGGGTCTGAAATCAAACACGAAGCGACCCTCTACGCCGAAACCGTATCCCATTTCGGAGCATTTCCTATTACAAACGCACTGCTCACCAGTACCAGTGCCGTCATCGTAATCGCTGTCATCGCCGTCGTCATTCGTTTGAAATTAAACGAAATTCCCCGAGGAATCCAAAACTTTTTTGAAGTACTCATGGAAGGTGCGCTTAACCTGTGCGACCAAGTCACAAGTAGCCGAACAATTTCCGTCAAAGTGTTCCCTTTGGCGCTTTCCGTGTTCCTTTTCATCCTCGTTAACAACTGGCTCGGACTTCTCCCTATCGGGGGCTTTGGAATAATTGAACAAGGAGAACACGGCGCGGCATTCATCCCCTTCCTCCGCAGTGGCACAGCTGACATCAACACCACAATCGCCTTAGCCCTCATGGCCGTACTAAGCGCCAATCTCTTCGGAATTTTTTCCATCGGAATCTGGAAAACTTTTAACAAATATGTTAACCTGAAGGCGCTCGTGGGGATTTTCACCCGAGTACGAAAAGAGCCTACGGTACTTGTCGTGGCTCCCGTTACGTTCTTTGTAGGCATTCTGGAGCTTATAGGGGAATTCGCCAAGGTCGCTTCGCTCTCATTCCGTTTGTTCGGAAACATTTTCGCGGGAGAAGTGCTTCTTCTCGCCATGAGCCACATTTTGCCATACTTTCTTCCCGTCCCGTTCCTGTTTTTGGAGATTTTCGTGGGACTCATCCAGGCGCTTATCTTCTCAATTCTTGTGCTTGTGTACTTCACTATCGCGGCGCAGGATCATGATGATCATGAGGAACATACTGAACACACCGAAGCGCATGCGTAGGGAGAAGACGGAGAAGTTTATAGTTTTTAGTTCATAGATTTGAAAGTTTCCTCTTGGTATTTGAGAGATAACAGATATCAGAAGGTAAAGGTCAAATGTCAGTTGTTAGTTAATAGTTATTAGTTAATAGTTTAATAAAAATGGAAAATAATCTAGTGCCTCTTGCTAAAGCAATCGCAATTGGAGTTGGTGCAATCGGTCCCGCTTTGGGTATCGGTATGATCGGTGCAAAAGCCATGGAATCAATCGGTCGCAATCCTGAAGCGGCTGGAAAAATTTTGGTCCCGATGCTTATTGCGTCAGCTTTCGCGGAAGCTATCGCCATCTATGCCTTGGTTATAGCCTTTTCACTATAGTTGATAGTTGGAAGACTTAAGATTTAGGATATTAACATTCTTAGATTTTAAGTCTTTGCTACTGTTTGCTTAACGCTAACGGTTAATTTTACAAAGAATTTTGGTTTGGGATGCAGTTCGAGGCGCGAGTGAGGAGCGAACCGAAACGTATTGAGTAATACGTTGAAGGAGCACCGGAGCGAGCAACGAAGAAATGCGCCAAAAACGAAATTCTTAACACCAATGGAATCAATAATTAACACTTTTCACATAGACTGGCACGTCATCCTCGCCCAAGCCATCAACTTTGCGATTGTACTTATCGTTCTGTATATTTTTGCCCTAAAACCCTTGAGTAAACTCATGAAAGAGCGCTCGGAAAAAATCGGCAAAGGCATCACCGACGCAAGGACCAATGCCGAACTCCTAGAGAATACGAAAGTTGAGTACGAAGCCGCCCTCGCCAGAGCTCGGGCGGAAGCCAACACCATCTTCCAAACCGGCAAAAAAGAGGCCGAGGCAAAGCGCGCGGAAATGCTTGAAACAGCGAAAACCGAAGTGAAGACCATGATAGACGGTGGCAAAAAAACTCTCGAAGCCGAAAAGGTAAAAATGGTGGAAGAAGCAAGACAGGAAGTGGTGGCGCTCATCGTTGAAGCGACCAAAAAGATGCTCGAGGGCCGAACCGATGATTCTTTCGACAGCAAAACCGCCAAGGAGCTCGGTTCGATCCGATGAACTATCGACTAAAACTATACTCTTAATCGTATGGCCAAAATTTCCAGCAAAGACATCGCCGAAGCTCTCTACGCTTCCACTAAAAGTAAAAGTGGCGCAGAGTTGGAGCGGACGCTTGGAAACGCAGTAGAGTTTCTCTCAAAAAATAAGTTACTCTCCAAAGCGCCTGAAATTTTGGGACATTTGGAAAGAATCCGTAATCGGGACATTGGAATTGTCAGTGCAAAAGTCACTAGCCGAAACCCTATCTCCAAACACACGGCCGACGAAATAAAAACCGCACTGAAAAACCGTTACAAAGCCTCTGAAATTCATCTCAATTTTGCGGAAGACCCTTCCCTTCTCGGAGGCATCAAGATAGAAGCGAAAGATGAAGTTATCGACCTGTCACTCAAAAACAAACTGAACCAATTACAAGCCCACTTACTAACCCAATCGATATGACCGCTCACAACACCATAGTAGAAAACTTAAAAAAGCAGATTGAAAAATTCCAGTCCGACGTTAAGGCTGAAAAAGTGGGACATGTCGTGGAAGTCTTCGACGGCATCGCCAAAATTTCCGGTCTCTCCGACATCAAAGCTTCAGAAATGGTGCTCTTCCCGAATGGCGAGGTCGGCGTAGCGCTGAACCTCGAGGAGGACTCCGTAGGTGTCATCATCTTGGGAGACTTCGGCCAAATCCGCGAAGGCGATGAAGTGAAAGCTACCGGCAAAATTCTCGAAGTCCCCGTATCAAACCTCTGTTTAGGCCGCATTCTAAACGCTTTAGGCGAACCGATTGACGGCAAAGGCGCGATTAAGTCAGAGAAAACCTACCCAATTGAAAAGGTTGCCCCGGGCGTAGTGACTCGCCAGAGTGTGGACCAAGCCGTTCAGACCGGTATCAAAGCAATTGACGCCCTTATTCCGGTCGGACGAGGTCAGCGCGAACTCATCATCGGCGATCGCCAGACCGGCAAAACCGCGATTGCCATCGACGCAATCCTCAACCAAAAAGGCCAGAACATGATTTGCGTCTACGTTTCAATTGGCCAAAAGGACTCCAAGCTACGAAAATTGCAAACCCGTTTGGAGGAAGGCGGCGCTATGGAATACACCGTCATCGTTTCCGCCGGCTCATCAGAGTCAGCCGCACTCTCCTACATCGCTCCCTACACCGGAGTGTCTATCGCCGAGTTCTTCATGGACCAAGGCAAAGATGTGCTCATCATTTACGATGATCTTTCCAAGCACGCTGTCGCCTACCGAGAAATTTCCCTCCTTCTTCGTCGCCCGCCGGGCCGCGAAGCCTACCCCGGAGATGTGTTTTATCTTCACTCACGCCTTTTGGAACGCGCTTGCCGCCGTAACAAACAGTACGGCGGAGGTTCTATCACCGCGCTCCCGATTATCGAAACCCAAGCCGGAGATATTTCCGCCTACATTCCAACCAACGTTATTTCCATCACCGACGGTCAGATTTTCCTCGAAACCGATCTCTTCTACAAAGGTATCCGTCCTGCCGTTAACGTCGGTAACTCCGTGTCTCGTGTAGGTTCTTCAGCCCAAATCAAGGCGATGAAAAAAGTGGCCGGAACTTTGAAACTTGAACTCGCCCAATACCGAGAACTCGAAGCTTTCTCGCAATTCGGCTCCGACCTCGACGAAAGCACCAAGAAGCAACTCGAACGCGGCAAACGCGCGGTAGAAGTCTTGAAGCAACCGCAATACGCTCCCGTAAAGACAGAACACCAAGTCGTTACTCTTTACGCGCTTGTGAAAGGCTTTATGGATGATGTACCAGTTGCCAAAATCAAGGAATTTGAAGCAGGGCTTATCGAATATTCAGAAACCCACGCCAAAACCTTCTACAAGGACGTCACTGAAACCAAGATGTGGTCCGAAGCCGGCGAAGCGGAGTTGAAGAAAGTAATTGTGGAGTTCAAGAGTGGATTTGTGAAATAAACATATGGAAAGTTTACCAGGATCAGTTGTCGATATTGAACTACAAAATGAAAAAGGTGAAACAATTGAAAAATCACCGATTAATTTTGTCGAATTTCTTTATTTTGTGGATTATTCTATTTTAAATAAAGAGTATCCGTGGTTGGCAACAATTGATCCTTTTGGTAATACAATTTTTAATGTTCTACAAATTCCAAATTTAGTCAAAGATCTAGAAAAATTATCTAACGAGAATGCCGAGAAAACATCGACAATAAAAGAAGTAATAACTTTCCTAAAAAAGATAGATACTCATTTGTATATTAAGTTTATAGGAGATTAATTTATGGCCGGTTCAAAAGAAATCAAACGCCGAATCAAATCGGTAAAAAGCACGAAGAAAATCACGAAAGCCATGGAGCTCGTGGCGGCTTCGAAGATGAAGCGTGCGGTGGCCTCTACCCTCGCCTCGCGTCTTTATGCTGAATACTCGTGGGAGATTTTGACTTCGCTTGCCCAAAACCTCGAGGAAATTTCCCACCCACTATTTGAAACACGAGAATCCAAAAATGCCCTTCTTATTTTTGTTACCTCAAACCGAGGTCTTTGTGGTGCGTACAATTCCCAAGTAACGAAGAAAGTCGTCACTTTACTAAAGCGGCAGAGCGGAAGCGCGGACATAAGTATCATTGCCGTCGGTAAAAAAGGTGATGTGGCTATGCGCCGAATCGGCAAGAATATCATCGCTACCTTCGCTGAACTTCCCACCAACATTTCACTTTCCGATGTCGCTCCTATTTCAAAACTGGTTCTCCAAGAATATACTGCTGGGCATTACGATAAAGTCTTGGTGGCCTACACCGATTTTATTTCGGCCATAACTCAAAAGCCGAACATTAAGCAAATTTTGCCAATTTCTAAAACAGACTTAAAAGAACTTATAGCAGAACTTGGAGAAACCCATTCGACTCACTCAGAAGTCGCTCAGGGCAAAAAAGATAAAGTTGATTACCTAATAGAGGGGGAAAGAGATAAACTTTTAGGAAGCCTTGCGGAAAAACTGACCCGAATGCAAATCTACCAAATGCTCCTCGAGTCAAACGCTTCCGAACAATCCTCCCGAATGGTCGCCATGAAAAATGCCTCGGACGCCGCGGGAGAAATGATAGACGATCTGACGCTGGTATTTAACAAGGCGCGACAAGCAAGCATCACACAGGAGATTTCAGAAATTAGTGCAGGGATGGCAAGTGTAAGTTAAAATTAAGAATTAATAATAAATACCATGAATACAGTAGGAAAAATTAAGCGTATCATCGGACCGGTCGTCGACGTGGAATTTGAAACCCATGTACCGGATATTTACAGCGCGCTTACGGTAATGAACGGCGACAAAAAGCTCGTCCTCGAAACCGAACAACACATCGGGGGCAATACCGTCCGAGCCGTTGCCATGGACTCCACCGACGGCCTTTCTCGGGGTATGGAAGTAACCGATACCGGTTCTCCTATCTCCGTTCCTGTTGGTAAAGACACTCTAGGAAGAATTTTCAACGTTCTCGGAGAAGTTATTGACGATGGCAAGGGAGTCGCAACCAAAATCACCTCACCCATTCACCGCAAAGCTCCTTCATACGTCTCTCAAGCAACCAAAGTGGAAATTCTCGAAACCGGCATCAAAGTTATTGACCTCATCTGCCCCGTACTAAAAGGAGGAAAAGTGGGACTCTTCGGAGGCGCGGGTGTAGGTAAGACTGTCGTTATTCAAGAACTCATCCACAACATCGCCTCAAACCACGGAGGCTATTCCGTCTTTGCCGGTGTCGGCGAGCGAACCCGCGAAGGAAACGACCTCTATCACGAAATGAAAGAATCGGGCGTGCTCGACAAAGTCGCCATGGTGTTCGGACAAATGAACGAGCCGCCGGGCGCTCGTATGCGCGTGGCTCTCTCCGGACTTACCATGGCAGAATACTTCCGCGACCAGGAAGGTAAAGACGTGCTTTTCTTTATTGATAACATTTTCCGCTTTACGCAAGCGGGTTCAGAAGTCTCCGCACTTCTCGGACGCATTCCATCCGCCGTGGGTTACCAGCCGACACTTGCGACAGAAATGGGTAACATGCAGGAACGCATCACCTCTACCGACAAAGGCTCGGTAACCTCCGTACAGGCCGTTTACGTGCCCGCGGACGACCTCACCGACCCCGCTCCTGCGACCACTTTCTCGCACTTGGACTCTACGGTAGTTTTGAACCGCTCACTCTCTGAAATCGGTATTTACCCGGCTGTAGACCCGCTTGACTCTTCTTCAACCATTCTTGACCCGAACATCGTCGGCACCGACCACTACACAGTCGCTCGAGAAGTCCAGCGTGTGCTTCAGCGCTACAAAGATTTGCAGGATATTATTGCGATTCTCGGTATGGAAGAACTTTCCGAAGATGACCGAGCGCTTGTCGTCCGTGCGCGCAAAATCCAGAAATTCCTATCACAGCCGTTTTTCGTCGCCGAACAATTTACCGGTTCAAAAGGACAGTACGTTCCGCTCAAAGAAACCATCCGTTCGTTTAAGGAGATTTTGGATGGCAAGCATGATAGTAAGGCGGAGGGAGAGTTCTACATGAAGGGAAGCCTGTAGAAGTTTACAGTTTTTAGTTAATAGTTGTTAGGAAGTTCAAACGGCACAACTTTAGCCTCAAATCTATCAATGTCCAAAAAGCTAAAACTAAAAATCATCACTCCGGAAAGACTCATCCTCGAAGAAGAGGTTGATCAGGTTACTTTTCCGACCACCGAAGGCGAACTGACCATTTTGCCTGAGCATATTCCGCTTATCGCAAGTCTTAAGTCGGGTGATGTGGTTGCGCTCGTAAACGGCGAACATATCCCCTTTGCCGTTGTGGGAGGTTTTGTTGAGGTGAAAACCGATGAACACAAGCAGACTGTTGTCGCCATACTGGCGGACTTTGCCGAGCACGTTTCCGCACTTTCAGAGGAAGCGATTGTGAAGTCAAAAGCTCGTGCTGAAGAACTTCGCAAGCAGGCTGAAAACAAAGGGGTTGTGGACTTTGAACATTTTGAAGCCGAGCTTGAACGCTCGCTCACCCGCGTCCGCATCGCCGATAAGTGGCGGACAAAAAAATATAGGAAATAGATTCGCGATTAAAAAAGAATTAAAAAAGAAAACCGTGCGTCGCTACGCGGCGCAGGGTTTTTTGTCACTATGAAACTAAATCCGCAAGGCACTTAACTAAAACCTGTGCTACCATAGTTCCATGATTTACTCCAAAAAGCCCGCTGATTTTAAAAGTAAATTCGACATTGTAAGCTGTTTTCTTGAATACAGAGGCGAAATTCTCCTCCTGCACCGCCAAGATCACAAACCCCAGGGCGATACATGGGGCGTACCGACCGGAAAAGTCCACGAAGGAGAAACTCTGCTCGGCACCATGCTTCGCGAGCTTTACGAAGAAACAGGTCATAAAGCTTTACCCAAAGACCTCACGTATTTCGGCAAAGTATATGTTCGTTTTCCTGACTATGATTTTATCTTTCACATATTCCATTCTCTAACGGAACACAAGCCCAAAATTACCATTCACCCCGAGGAGCACAAAGATTTTGTATGGGTCACTCCCCAAGCAGCGCTCTCGATGAACCTCATGCAAGACGAAGATACTTGTATTAAATTGTTCTATAAACTGTAGTACATCCAAGGAGCAGTCTTAAAGCAACTTCCTTTCACATACATTAACTCTACGCTATAGCGTATTGTTAATGTATTGTTCCTTTCTATAATTCCTAATTCCTGATCCATAATTCAGCTCTTTGTTGAAACAGCCCCCCGACTTTACTTAAATAAAGTCGGGGGTTAGATTAAGACCGAACAAAAAGTTAAAAATGCGGGGTGAGAAGGGATAAATAAAAAAACAACTAGCGCAATATTTTTTCTGTGCCGTCGGTGATATCAATAAGCCGTGAAGGGTTGGCAACGACTTCCCCGCCGTCTTGGTAAAAGTCCACATGGTGCCCAAAATAGCCCCTAGCTTCATCGATGGTTTTCGCGACCGGGTGGCCTTGCGGGTTGGCCGAAGGCGCAACCAAAGGGCCGGTGGCCCGCAAAAGCTGGAGCAGCGCCGCTTTTGCGGGCAAGCGAAACGCTACCGTATTTTTGCCACGATGAAGGTAGGCAAATTTTTCGCTCCTGCAAGGAAGAATAATGCTAGTCGGGCCTGACCTAAACCGATCCTCATCGGTCGGCCCAACAATTTCATCCGAGGAAACTGTTTTAGGCCAGACTTTATCCAAAATTTCATTCTGGGGTTCGGTAGGTAAAACGCCAAACTTTTTGAGATCGCTCCGATCAGCAACGAGTACAATAAGAGGTTTGTCTAGGTCACGTTTGCGGAGCGCGTAAATACGATTTACAACCCTCTCATCCATTGCCGAACCGAGGATGCCATAGGTTGTATCGGTCGGCATAACTACCACCCCGCCTCGTACAAGTATGTCTACCGCGTCTTCTTCTGATTTCATACTAATTTTTCTTTAATAACCAGATATCGATATTTTTACCCTCCCGCGCAAGGTACCTGATGTTGCCGTCAATTTTTTCCAAAACTTGCTCCACAGCTCGGGTAGCGCCGGGGGCGGGATGGGTTTTGAAGAATTTTTTGAGGTCGTTATAGGCTTCTCGCGTAGTAAACCCTGAAGTGGCGCTGATCAGACGAGAAAGACTGTGACCGCCTGTTCCATAACGTTCGAGCAAAGTAGGCCAATTTTTCTTCACAAATTCCCATGCAAGGCTACGGCCTTTAGAATTCCCCAGCACGGAAGCCAGTACACTTAAACCGTCTTGAAGTCTCACCCCTTTTGAAAGAGAGAACTCGAGAGTTTCTTTCAAGAGTTTTTCATTTTGAAACGCCCCCAAAGCATGCCCCAGCCGATTCTTTTCTTCTTGCAAAGTTTCCTTGCGATACATCGCAAGAATTGCTCGATACTCTTTTTCTCCCCCGTTTCGTGCGACCATTGAATAGACAACCCCCCGTATATCTGCAGGGATAGGTTTGTTACTCTCGAAAAGTTTTTGGGCTGTGGCAATTACACCACTATCACCATACAAACCGGCCTGGGAAAGCAAGAGTGAACGGAGGAGGGCTTGGCTGTGGTCTTCATTCGGCCGCGGCTTCCATCCGATGTCTGCCGCGGCCTTTTTATAAATCCCCGCGACAAATTGCCTGAAATGTTCATACGCAGAAGTATCCAAAAGAAGCGTTCGTACATGATTTAGTGAATGGGAGATTTCAGACCAGACGGAATAATTGTTTTCCACTTTGTAATGTTCCACCAAGATGAGAGCTTCCGTGGCAGGTACAATCCCTCCCTCAGCCAAAGCAAACACATCACGAATAAGTGCCAATCTATCAAGAGTGGGAAGTGTTTTCTTTTGAAGTGGCTCAATGAATTTCAAAAGAAGTTCGGGAGAATACGCTGTGAGAAAAAATCCTCCGGCTCCGGAATTTATCGAGATCGCCCCTTTTCCTTTGGGCGTGGAAATTGCTCCTTTCGAATTACCAAAGAGCAGTTTTTTCGGTTCGCCCCCTCCAACAGAAATTGCAAGCGGCACTTCCCACACCGTTTTATCTTTGCACAACTTCGCGGATTGAGGATTATTAAAAAATCGCTTTTGCGAGAGCAAGAGTTTTCCGCCCCGCTCTGATACTTCAACCACTGGAAAACCGCTCTTCCCTGTCCAATTTTTCATAATTTTTGCCACCGGCTTACCGGAAATTTTCTCAAAAGCCTGCCACAAATGAATCGTTGAAGTGTTTTTATAACTATGCTTTTTTAAATAGTGCCTCAAGCCATCACGAAAATCTGTTTCGCCCAAATAATCGGCAATCATTTTGATTACGCTCGCTCCTTTTGAGTAGCTCACTTCATCGAAAATTTCCGCGATTTCGTCTGGGTGGTGGACTTCTACTTCAATCGGGTGGGTATTCTTAAGCCCGTCGAGCGCAAGTGCCCTGCCCTGATCCATATAGGCAAACTGGGTAAAGATTGACCATTTTGAAAAGAGCTTATCAACCGCGAGATATTCAATGTAGGAAGCGAAACCTTCGTTCAGCCACAAGTGCGTCCACCATTCCATCGTTACCAAATTGCCAAACCATTGGTGGGCGATTTCGTGAGCGATAACCAACGCCACCCATTGTCTGGTAGCGCTTGATGAGTGTTTGGGATCAACCAAGAGCGCCGACTCGCGGTAAGTAATAGCGCCCCAATTTTCCATAGCTCCCGCGGAAAAATCTGGAATGGCAATCATATCCAAAACCGGCAATGGGTAGGGAATGTCAAAATACTCATTGTAAAAGGAAAGAGTTTTAGCGGCACATTCCAAAGCAAACTCGGCTTGATGTTTTTTACCCGGCGTTACAAATACACGCACGAGCGTTCCCTCTTTAGTGCGAGTTTCCACGTGTTCAAACTCACCCACGATAAAGGCCAAAAGATACGTAGACATTTTCGGCGTAGGCGCGAATGATACCTCCCGCAGGCCATCGCGCTCCTCTTCGGAAACGGGCAGAGTGTTTGAAATCGCCACAGTATGAGTCGGTACGAGGAGAGTCACGTCAAAAACGGCCTTGTGCGCCGGCTCATCGAAGCATGGAAAAGCCCGCCTCGCGTCGGTAGACTCAAATTGGGTTGTTGCCATGTGGCGCTTCACCCCCGCCACCTCATATTGGCTTCGATAAAACCCGCGGAGTTTATCGTTTAAAACGCCACGGAACACAAGACGGAGCTTCCCCGCGCCCCTCTGAAGGGGCGCGGGGAAATGAAACGTCGCCGTTTCCGCTTTTTCGTCATAAGTAATTTTAAGCGCAAAAATTTTCCCTTTTCCTTGGCCGACCGACTTCTGTCGGTTTAGGCTCACAATTTCCGCCGTTTCAATATCGAGTTCTTTGGAATGCAAAGTAATCGTGCGAGTCGCTTTTATGACTCGCAGGGTCACGGTCTCCTCCCCTTCAAACGTAAACTTCTCTAGATCAGGCTTGAGCTTTATCGCGTACCTCTCCGGCACAATATCTTTGGACAACCTCACTGATTTCTTCTTGGCAATTTTCCGCATCTGCCTAGCGTACAGCAAGAAAGCCTAGTTTTCAAGTTTAATGACAAAACGAGGAAAGTGAAAAAGAAACTGGATTGACCTTTCCCTCAATTATCACTCTGATTTTTCCTCGTCCGGGCCAAGAAATCGATTAAGAGAAATTGTTACTAAGATAATTATGACCGTCAAAATAACCGCGTAAATAAGCTTTATCCACATTGAATTTTTATCGAGTGGAAAAATGTACTCGATAATGGTTTTGACGGCATCGTTCCACGCAAGACCCGCCACAAGACTCAAAGCTCCCACGATATACCCGAGTGTTTGCTTTCTAAATTCCTTTTGTACCCGACTGACTTTATTAAAAACTTTTCCTGTATTATTTTCCTCGCTCATTGAAAATTTTCTTAACAAATCTAATAATTTTTTCAGGCGCGGGAAGTTCCAAAAATTCCTCAATCGTTACCCACTTAAAATCATCGTGCTCAAAACTCAATGCTATTTTTTCTCCAAATGCGTTACAGCTGTATGCAATAGTGACCCAAAAGCCCACCACATTTTCATGTCCAAATACGTCAAAGGGCTTAAGCTCCCCTACATGAAGACCTGTTTCCTCAAGCACTTCCCTCACAATACCCTGGAGTGGATTTTCTCCATACTCCAATTCACCTCCAGGGAGATCCCATTCAAGCGCGTGACTCGGGGCGGTTTCGCTCCGCCGTATCGCTAAAAATTTACCAGCCGTGTTGAATACAACCGCTTTTTGCGTGACACCGATATTTTTTCGTTGCGGTTTTTCTTCAACTTTCATTTTTGCTTCAGTTTCTTTTTGATAAGAGTGACAATTTGCGGAAAATCAACTTTTTTGTCCCAACTTGAGAAATGACCTTGGTGCTTATACTCTATATACTCTGTTTGAAGCTTTTTGTGTACAAACCGAGCTTCTTTAATGGGGATAAACCTGTCATCGATTGAAGCAAATTGAATAATCCATTGCTGATTATCCTTGATAGCCTTCCAGTCCCATAGTTTATCATAATAACGGCTTACTTTCTCACTTTTTTCTCCTAAATCGGTATGACATGTTGCCACCAAAATCGAACCGAGGATTTTATGTTTTTCCGCGTAACGCATCGCCGCCACCGCGCCGGAGGAGTGCCCAACCAGAATGGTATTTTCATCGGCTCCCAGTTTTTTGATAAAGGGCAACCAATATTTCGCTCTAGCCAAAACGGGGTCGGGAAAACGACGAAAAATAACTCGCACGGGAAGCTTTTTCAAAGCGCGAGCAACCGGTGGCAACCAGTTTTCTTTCGGCCAACCGCCTCCGTTGCCATGAATTAAGATAATTTTAATCTTTGAACGCATGTAAAATTGAATTCCCCAAGGTTAAACCTTACGGAATTTTACTTGGATGTCTTGAGTTTAACTTCCTTGGCGAATCTTTCAAGAGCGAGCACAATCAACGCGTCTATCAGTTTTGGGTACGAGAGACCGGAAGCCTCCCACAGCTTTGGATACATGCTTATTGAAGTAAACCCCGGAATAGTGTTGATTTCGTTGACCAAAACTTCACCGTTATCTTTTAAAAACATATCAACGCGCCCGAGACCTTCGCAACAAAGCGCCTTAAAAGTTTGAATGGCAACATCTTGAATTTTTTTGATTGTGCCTTTTGGAAGTTTCGCGGGAATTTCTATAGCCGCGCCGTTTTCGTCAATATATTTTGCGTCATAGGAATAAAAATCAGACTTGAGAATTACTTCCCCCGGGAGCGAGGCTGCCGGCTTGTCATTGCCTAAAACTGAACATTCAATTTCCCTCCCCTTAATCGCCTCCTCAATAAGAATTTTATTGTCGTAAACAAAAGCCTCCGCGATCGCCAATTTAAATTCAGCTTCATTTTTTACCTTGCTGACGCCGACGGAAGAACCCAGATTAGCGGGTTTGATAAAAAGTGGCAGACCAAGTTCCTTTTTAACTTTCGCAAAAGAAATTTTCTCACCCGATTTGAATGTCAAAAATTTCCCGATTGGAATTCCCGCGTCCCGAAGTAACCGCTTCATCACGTCCTTGTCCATCCCAACGGCCGAGCCGAGAACTCCCGCTCCGACAAACGGGATGCCCGCAAGCTTTAGCAAACCTTGCACCGTGCCATCTTCGCCGAAAGGCCCGTGAAGAATGGGAAAAACCACGTCAACGTGGGGAGCGGCTCCGCCGCTCCCCACTCCCATGTGAGAAAGCCGACCCCCACTCTCGGGAATAAGCGCCACTTCCTTCCCGCCCTTAACCAAAATCGGCATCGGTTGCCCGGCTTTTGAGAGCAAAAAATGCGAAGCCTCATTCAAGAGCCATCGACCGTTTTTATCAATACCGATAAGCACCACGTCGTATTTATCTTTTGGAATCGCGTCGGCCACATTTTTTGCCGAGCGAAGCGACACCTCATGTTCGGCCGATTTACCGCCGAACAGTATTCCCACGCGTATCTTTTTTGCCATAGTGAAAGTATATCTAGCCTTTACGGGAAATCAAGGCGGTAATAGCAAGGTGATCGCTCACACCCTCTGAAAGTTTTACCTCGGTTGCCTCATACTCCGGCGTGGTAAAAAGACAGTCCACCATAAGTTTCAAATGACCCGCTTTGTGCAAATTGGGATCCAAACTTGAATCATACTTTGCCGGAATATTGTCCTTATATTTTTTGGACAAAATCTCAAAAATCTCAAGTCCGCGGGGGGCATTAAAATCGCCGGCTAAAACCAAATCCTGATTTTTACCGATTACTTTATTCATTTCTTTTAAGTCACGCCTTTGTTTTTCGCTCGGACTACCGTCTGGAGTACGAGTAAAATGAGTGGTAGCAATGGTATAGACGTCATTACCTTTACTCACCTGGGCCTTCAGTATGGCTCGCCAAAGCGTTTCCTCATTTTCGTATATAAGGTTCGGAATATCTCCGGAACCTCCGAAATAATAGTCAATAGAAAAACTTGTGACCAATAATTTCGAATAGAGACCTAACCCAAAAGTGGCAATGGGACTTGTGTCGTCTTTAGGAATAGATTTACCTCGGGTCATTGGCGCGAAGTGTCCTTTCATACCCAACTTTTCTTCAAAGAAGGGCACTCGGTGCTCAAAAAGCTCCTGAAAACAAACTACATCTGGTTTGAAATCTTTCAAAAATGACAAGACTCGGTCAAGATGCGTGTCCCCCTCTATGTTTATTGAAGCAAATCTCAATGGTGCGGACATGGTCAATTTAGAATTTAAGAGCGGCAAGTTCAAGAGCGGCGGCGGCTGCGCCGCCGCCGCTTTTCGTCCGCGCCAAAGCTTGAGCAAGGTTTGCAGTGGTAAGTATTCCAAAGCCGACCGGGATTGAATGGTCGAGCATCACCCGAAGTACGCCCTCCTGCACCATCTTGCAAACATACTCATAGTGTTCGGTTTCTCCCTTGATAACCGCACCCAAAGCCACCAAACAGCGGTATTTTCCGGTTTTTGCCAACTTCTGAAGCGCAAACGGAATTTCCACCGAACCGGCAACTGAAACTATTTTTATATTTTTCTCCTTCACTTTGTATTCTATAAACGTCGCGATTGCGCTTTCTAAAAGACCTGCCGTTATCTCCTCATTAAAACGCGACACGGCAACACCCACTTTAAATCGGCTGGCGTCAAAAACCGCTTGTTTTGTGGATTTTATTTGCATAATTTTTCCAAATACTTGGCGATTATATCAAATTCAAGGTTAACCATGCTACCCTTCTTGCACTCTTTAAACGCGGTATGCTCCCATGTATACGGGATAATTTTTACCACAAACCTATTCGCACGAACCGAAGCAATCGTAAGACTCACCCCATCAACCGCAATTGACCCTTTCTCGACAACAAATTTCATATACCGCTTCTGATCGGAAACTCGCACGGTAACAATTCTTGAACTTCCTTCGCTAACAATTTTTTCTACAATGCCAATTGTATCAACATGGCCAAGCACAATATGCCCGTCGAGTCTCCCGTTCGCCCGTACGGACTCCTCAAGATTAACAGTTTCTCCGATTTTGAGCTGGCGGAGTTTTGAACGTTCCAATGTCTCCGGCATGTACTCAAATGAAACAACCTTTCCGGTAGAAACGACAGTTGAACACACGCCAAGAACGGCAATACTGTCACCCGCTTTACATCGCAGACCGACAGCGTCAAGTTCAAGCGCCCCGCCATCCTTTGATACGGAAAGTTTCTCCACTCTGCCGAGCTTTCTCACGATGCCGGTAAACATGTTATTAAATCGATACACTTTCCGACTCCGGACGTGTCAGAAAAAATATCGCGGCTAAAAGCAAAAGCATGCCCTCAATTTGAATGAAAGAAATTGTCGAGTTGGGAATGAAGGCAAGGTTGACCAAAACGGCCGCCACCGGGAACCCGAGTTCCGCGATAGTTGCAACCGAAGCCTTGGTATACGACAAACCTTTGTAATATAGAAAAAGAGAAAAGATTCCAGAAACCATGGCAATAATAAAAATATACAACCAGTCCTTGCCGGAAATAAGGCTAATTTCTGCAAGCGTTCCCCCGTACACATTCATGCCAAAAAGAAATAAGAACGCGACAACAAATCGAAGCGACGTCATGGTTTGAAAGCTCAAAGTCCTCAAGGCGTATTTCCCAAGAACCGTCGAAGCTCCCCAGAAAAGGGCAGCCAGAAGAGCGAGTAAAACGCCTGTGACGTTGGGGTTAAAAACTTCGCCTTCGTAAAGCTGTGGGACAAGTTTGGGAAAGGAAATAAGGTAGGCGCCAAAAATCGCAAGCGCTGACCACATCCAAAAGAGTTTTGGCAAACGCTCTCGAAGAAGCGTGACCGCCAGGAGAATCGCGATGAGAGGTTGAAGTTTTTGAAGCAAGATAGCAACGGATGGATTTACATATCGAAAGGCCTCGGTAAAAGCTATAGAAGCTAAAGCCGAACCGCAAATCGCGACAAGGAGCACGGAAACCCATCCACGCCAGGAAAGTTTTTTTACATCCGCCCAGTTGTAAAACAATATCGGAATCGCTATTAAAATGGCAAAAAAATGTTCCCCCAATACGATAAGACCGCTCGACAGGTCTTTCGTAAGATGTAAACGAAAAGGCGCGTCCGAAGCCCACAGCATGGCTGCGACAAAAATAAGCACCGGCCCGAATTTTTTAAAAAAGTGTTCCATAAAAAATGACAACGGCTAAATCGGGGTCGCGATTTCTTTTTTCACCCGCGCCACATCTTTCTTTATTTGAGCAATGAGAAGTTTTTCTGTTTTGAAAATTTCAAAAGGACGCAAGAAGCTGTAGATATACAACGTCAATTTTTCCCCATACAACCGGCCTTTGAAATTCAAAATGTGCGCCTCAATTTTCGGGGTTTTCTTCTTGCCTTGTGGTCCCAAAACAATCGCCGCCTTAGCAATTTTACCTGTGTGAGAGAGATAGGCCACGCCTCCGTACACGCCGAGTTGAAGTTTAAGCTTATCCTTTACATACTGCTTAGTATCCAAATTAGCAGTGGGAAAACCCAATTTCCGGCCATATCCAAGGCCCTTTATCACCTTACCCTCCAATACAAGACTCATCATGCTTGAAGCATAACACACGGCAAAACCCTGACAACACTGCCAATAGACTGTAGAGTTTTTTATTGGAAACGACTCATAACCCTCGACTTTACTTAAGTAAAGTCGAGGGTTATGTTCTCATTTCTCCCCTGCCCTTTTCAAAATCCTCACCACCCCCTTGTCAGCATCCACTTCCACCATCATGCCGTCTTTGAGAACCTTAGTGGCGATTTTTGTGCCGATGACACAAGGAACTCCGAGTTCTCGGGAAACGATAGCAGCATGAGAAGAAAGCCCTCCTTCGTTAGTCACTATCGCTGAAGCTTTCTTCATCAATAGAATATAATCTGGTGTAGTACTCGGTGCTACTAAAATCTCACCTTGGTTAAACTTAAAAAAATCCTCCTTGGACAGAATAACTCTGACCCTACCCTTCACTACACCCTTGCAAGCAACCTTTCCCTTAATTTCATTGACGTCCCCCTGGATATCGCCATCAAAATATTTATTTAGTTCAACAGCAGACTCTCCCGCCAAAAGAACGAACTCGCCATTAATGTAACCGGCTACAAAACCCGTACACCGATTCCGTATTTCCACTGATGAAACTAAGCACTTTTCGGCAACATACGATTCAACTGCTTCTTGAAATAAAAGCTGATAAAAATCGTCACGCGCTATACCGATAGTTTTTGCCATGTAAATCCCAAGCTCCTCCACTGCAAACCACAACTGCTGAGACAGCTCTTTCATTCTGGTTCTTAAATAAATTCCAACCTGAAGTCCAATTATAAGGTCAGCAAACCTACTTGGTATTTCTTGTGAAAAATTCGATGTATGTATTTCTTTTGAAAGTTCCTCGGCTATGTCTTTCTCTGTATAGGAACTAATCATATTGTAACCCGTTTTAATCCACGCATATTTTTTAAGATGCTTTTCGATTAGCAATTTTCTTTCGGCACCCTTAGCCATTTGGATATTCTTAATTGATACAGCTTCTGAATCAATATCAAATTTCCTATACGAAACAGCGAATGGCATTGGATCAACAGCGCTGTCTATTAGTTTATTCTCACAATAGCTCGTGAGAGGTACGGCTATTACATAATATTTTTGAATGGCCATCAGTAAATCCCTGTAATCTCCGAAAAGAGCAATAATTTCCTCTTTGCCGAATCCTAATTTATTTGTTCCTACGCTCAAGAGTTTTTCAACCAAGTGATCCTTTTTTACCGACAACTCCTCAAACTCCTTGATGATACCAAGGGGCCAATTTTTATCCTCGGAAAATGCCTCGTCAAATTTATTCAGAAATGTCTGTGTAGCCAGTTCATCATACAAGCAATGATTCATCACCCACATCTGGTTCTCGTACTTTAACGTAACATTTTTAGTCAGTTTGATCGGCAATACTTCCGCCTCTGCAACAATGACCTTTGACTGAAGAAATCCTGGGCGACTAACCCGGTTATCCCACCGAATATTTTTTATCTTTTTTACAATATCGCTTTCCATAAAACTATAAAACTTCGTTAAGCAAAATCACTCGTGCCGGAGCGCCTTCAATGTCACTGAATTTAAGAGGGAGACACATCAATGTATAGGAACCCTCGGAAACTTTCGAAAGATCGAGGCCCTCGATGATGGGAATGTTTTTTGAAAGGAGCGAGGTGTGGGGGCGCTGGTCTTTACTTCCACGTTGTTTAACCGAAAAATAATCGATTCCGAAAAGCATTATGCCCAAATGAGCAAGATAATCGGCCGCGTCTCCATCCAAATACACATAATCATCGCGAAACTGATCGAACCCAAGTAAGGAATTTTGGGTTTTAAGCAAAATTCGTTCACCTTGCAAAACACCGTGCCGACCTAAATCCGTTACCGTCACTTTATCTATACTTGCCGTACAGTCAAGCACCCGACACGGCCCTATAAAAGTCTCGAGCGGAATCTCACTCAAAGACAATGCGCCCGTTACCGCATGACTCGGCGCGTCCACATGAGTGCCCGTATGCGACCCCATGACGATTTTTGAGAGATGGGTCGTGTGCTCCGGCATTTCATGATGCACGGAAATTTCAAGCGGAACATTACCCGGATAGATAAGGGTACTTTCGTTAAGTGGAACTGAAATGTCGTAAATATGCATAGGAATGCGAATTAGGAATAATAAATTAGGAATTATGATTGCCAGAAAGAAAAGATTTCGATTTTTTTATAAGCCCATTCAAGATTTTGTGAACTTTTGTTAACCTCTCTTCCACTTGTAAGTATAACGAATTTTCTAAACAAGAGACATCTCCTTGAGCACACTGATTCTTTTACCTTCTCCTGTGTCGATTTTTCTATTTTATCCTAATTCATAATTCCTACTTCCTAATTCGCTCTTGCCTCGCATCGTGCCCGCCAAATTGATTCCGAAGCGCCGACAAAACTTTCCCGATATAACTCGGATTTTTTGCCGAGCCCACGCGGAACTGAAATGCCCCTTCTATAATAGGCACAGGAACACCGAGCTCCTTACCTGCCTGTACCGTCCATTCACCCTCGCCGGTATGAGCGACCGAGCCGGAAACTTCGGCGAGGTCGCTCCCATATTTTTCGTATGCGGTTTGAAGCCAGCCGACAAGCCGAGATTCGATAACACTTTTATGATTGTATAAGTTCGCCACTTTTTCCAAATCGAGTTTGAAATCCGAAGCTTTCATCACGGCAAAACCTTCACCCAGTGCCTGCATCATCCCGTATTCAATACCATTGTGAACCATTTTTACAAAATGACCCGCGCCGGACTTTCCCATATACGCAAAAGCGCCAGGCGCGGACAAGTCTTCAAATAACCCCGAATACTTTTGGAAAACTTTTTTGTCGCCCCCAACCATGATACATGCTCCTTCCCGAGCACCTTTTGGTCCGCCGGAAACTCCCGCATCCAGAAAGTTAATGCTAAGTTTGGCAAGCTCCGCGCCACGCCTTATTGAATCTTTATACAGAGAATTTCCTCCGTCAATCACCGTATCTCCTCGCTCAACATATTTTAAAACTTCGGCAAGAGTTTCGTCCACACCGGAGTTTGAAACCATAAGCCAGACCGTCCGTGGCTTAGGAAGAGCATGGACCATCTCCTGAATCGAGGCCTTTGTAGAGATGCCTTTTCGTTCAGCCTCTTTGCGCGGTTCGGGACTGCGGTTAAACGCAAGCACTTCATAGCCCTTCTCGCGCATACGAAGACACATATTAAGCCCCATTTTCCCCAAACCAATGTAACCAATTTTGAGTTTTTTCATTTCGCTAAAAACTTATCGATTATTAACATGAAAAACATGTATAGAATATTCTTCCGGAAAGCTCTGCCCAAACAAGAAACTCATCAATAATCTTTTTCGCGCGATGCCAGAGATTTTACTAATTCCAATCCCCCAGCAATTTCTTTCGCCCCAACTCGAGTGATTGGCTTTTTAATTATCCTAATATCCACCCCTCTATCCTATGCCTTTTTGATGATTCTTACAATTCCTTTTTCTGTCACAGCGCCTAAACAGACTTGGTGCTCGACTCCGCTACTTCAATGTTTCTGAAAACTATCTATTTTTGAATATTTTCATCAATCCTCTTGAGTATTGTAACAATGCCTCGCTCCGCATCCACTTCTACCAAATCCCCATCTCTCAAAACTTTGGTGGCGATTTTAGTGCCAATGATACAAGGTTTGCCCATTTCACGCGAGACAATAGAGGCATGGGAAGTGATGCCCCCTTCATTTTTTCTTAAATTCCAACATACGTTATCTCTACGCTATAGCGTAGAGATAACGTAGTTAAATACTACATACTACATAAATCCTTATCCGCTAGTTACCGGCATTGTGCCTTTTTCATATTTTACAAGCGGAATTTTTTCCCACTTCTTAAAAATCTCGTGGACGATACGCCACTCGGCCAGCACTTCCTCGGTCAAAGTAAAAAGTGTTTGGTCGCCCTTAATGGCATCGAGCAACACTTTTTCATAGGCGTCATTTTTTCGCCCATTTTCTGACGCATTGTAGGTTGTCACGAGAAATTCCTGCTCTGAATCGGAAACCAAAGCAATTTCTTCTTTAGGGCTAATTTTAAATTTCACCACTTGAACCCGAATATTCTCCCCATTCACGGAAGCCTCAACAAAGTTCTTGAAATACACCCCAATCTCGCCTTTTGATTCAGGCAAGCCTTTTCCGGATTCTAAAATAAAGGGCACGCCACGGAAACGTCCCCCTGTAGAAGTGAGCTCGACTTTAAAATACGTTTCGGTTTCGGAGTTCGGCCTAACTCCCACTTCAGAAAGATACCCCTCATATTGCCCGCGCAGGAAGGAGTCGGGGGCGGCTTTTTCATCCGATGAAAAAGCCGCTATCGCTTCCGCCCGACTACCGCGAATGGCTTCAGCATTGAACTGCGAGGGTCTTTCCATTGCTACAAGCGCCGCCATTTGAAGTGCATGGTTTTGCCCCACATCCCGCAAAGCGCCGATGGCATCGTAAAACGCCCCGCGCGCGCCCACAACCCCCTTTTCAAAAAGTAACACCTCAACTCGATCGATATATTCACGGTTCCAAAAGGATTCGAGCAGTCCTTCGATAAATCTGAACTTCAAAATGTGTTGCAACGTCTCTTTTGCCAAATAGTGATCAATACGAAAAATCTGACTTTCGGAAAATAGTGTGGCGAGTTTCTTGTCGAGAGCTTGGGCGTTTTCCAAATCACTGCCAAATGGTTTTTCTATAAGTATGCGAGTCCATCCTGTCTCTCCACCTTTTTTAGTCGGCGCGCAAGGAATAGCAAGGCCAGATGTGGAAATACTTTCAAGAATCATTTCGTAATGTGCGGGAGGTGTGGCGAGATAAAAAAGTTTGTTCATGCAAACGCCAATCTCCCCATCAAGCCTTCCTAAAAGTTCGACGAGTTTTTGGTAGCTCTCCAAATTTCCCAAATCGCCCTCTACGTATAAAATATTTTTCAAAAACTGCTCAAATATGTCGGAGGGAACATGCGCTATTTTCCCCGCGAGCGTCTCTCGGACAAAATTCCGAAACTCCTCGTCTTTCCACGGCCGCCTAGAAAATGCCACCACTCTAAAAAACTCCGGCAAGGCTCCGCCAGAAAATAAATTGAGCAACGCCAGTGAAAGTTTCTGTCTGAACAAATCCCCCGTCGCGCCGAAAATTACAAAGGTTGTCGGAATGGTTTTTAGTGCCTTTGTCATAAGCGTCATTTTACTACAGAATCTTCTTCCTCTTCTTATTGACAAAGCATAAATTTATGCTAATCTACCTTCTAGATAACTCGAAAATCCAAAACCTCAAAAAAGGCGGTGTTCGATGAAATCGTTAAAAAATCTGTGTCTGTTTTTCAGACACGGACACACACGTTACAAGCAAGGCAACAACCCTTGCCCGATCGATGAGGCGGAAGACCTCGCAATGCCTCCCCAGCAAAAGGACATTGTCGAACCTCCCGAGGCTTACGCCGAAAGAGTGTCCGAGGCAATTAAAATCGTCGCGCAGAAGGCGGAGGAAGCGTCCGATTTCCTCACTCGAAAAAAACCTGTGGCAATTCTCTCTTCCCCAACCGGCCGAGGACTTCACACGGCCCGGATTATCCGGAACACTCTACAGGGAAAGGGGTTCAGATTTAAACTCCCTCCCATCACCTCGAAGTCTCTCCTCACGGAAGTACAAAACTTCGAGTGGGGTTTCTTCCTTCCTCTCGCGGAAGGAGGACAAGTCACATTCAAAAACCACACTTTTGAAATCGACAGGAAGCTCTCCAACCCCGAAAATCTAACCGTAGGAGAATACTTCTTCCGAGACAACCTCCACAGGCTTCCCAAAAAAGTTAAGGCGAAGTGGCCGAGAAACTATGCCAAACTCATTGAGAGCTTCGAGCCGGCAGCGTCTGTGCGAATACGCTCAATTGGGGTTATCAAGTGGGTATTCAAAGAGCCTGAAACCCAATTTATCCTCGTAAGCCACGACGCTCTCTGCGGCTTCATGGTCAAAGCATGGTCGCACGGCAAAGAAACCGAACTCCCACGAGGAGGCTTCCTGGTTCTCGAAGGCAACGAAAAAGCCGCTCGGGTAAAGTCGGTCGGCACTGATACGGACGGCAACTCGTCCATCAACATCTTAGACCCCAAGGTTTACGGACACACAGCTTAACTTTGGGCACACTTACACAACGTTCCGATGCAAATCGGAACGTTTTTTTATTTAATTTTTCCCCACAAAAACTTTTTTGCTTTGATAATTTTAACAATAGTTTCAAAAAATGTTTTTTCGGTTTTCTTTTTGTTATCGGGGTGGAAACGCGGATTTATATAGAGAAGCGCTAAAAGTCCCATTGGCACGCAGAGAGCGTTCCGAATTTCCTTGTCTCCGCTTTTCTCGCTGTACTTTTTAATAAATAGTTCGCCTAATTTTTTAAAGTACAAATTACCCGTCTCGTGATAAAACCATAAATACTGGGCTACAAAATAGCCTACGTCAATCCCAGGTTCACCGTACGGAATCCGTGAAAAATCCACTGCGGTAGCTTTTCCTTGCGAATTGATAAAAACGTTACTCCCCCAAAAATCACCGTGAAGCGGGCGCAAGCGCTCTCCGAGATTCTCCCATGAATATAAAACATTCAAAATTGAAGATACATAGGAACCGTGTTTTGAACGTGGTAAAAGAAAGTGTTTTGCTCCAAAGTCTGAAAGAAACATAAAAAACATACCCGGGTAAGCGACTACCGACTGCAAGCTATCATTGTAAATTGCATTTAAAACCTTCAAATCTTTGGAAGGTTTCGGCCCGTTGTGAATCGAAGAAATTAAATCGGTGATAGCCTCAATTTCCGCGACATCCCCGGCGTCAACCTTTTTCTTGTGGATTTTCTTTTGAAGCAAATCAAAATATCCTTCTCCGAGGTCTCCGGCAAAAGATTGAACGTGGTAAAGCGACGTTTCATCATCAAGGTGAGGAAAAGGGTAAATCTCTTCTCCTCGTGTCAACACCAAACCCACAGGCGCAGGCGATACCCCGGCGCGTTTTGCCATACCATGGCCCACCGCATAAGAAAATAAATGCCTTTCCGGTAATTCAAACCCCGCTTCACCGTTTACTTTCATTTTCTTAACAAAAAACGTCTCCCCGTTTTTCGCTGTAACCTTGAAAGCGTCGGCTTGGAAGCCTCCTTTCAATGTTTCCACAGCAACAAATTCCAACTCTTTGTGAAGTTGCTTTGAAACTGCTTTTGATATTTTTTTTAACTCTGCGTTGGTCATTTAAATGTCTAACCGTCAAAGAATAACGTATTTTCTGACAAAATGTAAGCCTGTCATTAAATTAACATGGAAACTTGTGATACCTCCCAAGTTACATCCGACTATTGAGATAACGTCTAACCAAAACCTCCACCTCTTCGGCATTTTGAGTTTCCATAAGTTTCATCCGAAGTTCTTTTGCATCGTCCTTAGGGTGACCGGGGCCACCCTGGCTAGCAAAACCCAACACATAGGCTTTGTAATGCTTTTTCATGACCGCGAAACTCTTGATGCCCTTGAAAAACTTCTCAAACAATTTCGTATGCTCAAGCATCACTTCAAGTCTCGCTTGGATTCTTGATTCTTGATTCCCAACTCTTGATTCTGCTTCTCGCTTCGCGAAAAGAAACGGATTGCCGAAAATTGCACGTCCAAGCATTGCCCCGTCCGCGCCTGTTGCCGAAACTTTTACCTGCGCGTCCGCCAAATCAAGGACATCGCCATTGCCAAAAATCAAGGTTTTTGAGCCGAGCTTGTCTCTAATTTCTACCGCTTCTTTCACATGTTCCCAGCGCGCTGGCACATTAGACATCTCTTTTCGAGTGCGAGCATGGATGGTCACGACCGCCGGCTCTTCGGCAAGAAGTTCGGGAAGCCATGTATTGAGCTCGTTTTCGTTGTAGCCTATGCGAGTTTTCACCGACACAGGAAGACTGCCCGCACCTTCCTTCGCCGCACGGATAAGTTCTCTGGCGAGTTTCGGATTTTTTATAAGTGCCGCGCCACAGCCTTGTTTTTCCACCGTTTTGTCGGGACAGCCCATATTAATATCAAGCCCGTCAAACCCGAGCTCTCGAACGAGGGCGGCAGCCTTACGCATGTTGTCGGGATTGGAAGTAAAAAGTTGCGCAACAATCGGTCGTTCCGCTTCGGAGAATTTCAAATCAATCAAAAGTTTTTCGCAGCCTTTCGGGTGACAGAGCCCGTCCGCGGACACGAATTCCGTCCATGTCACATCCGGTTTGCCGTATTTCGCTATGATACTCCGAAAAGCCGCGTCGGTAACATCGGCCATCGGCGCCAAAACCATAATAGGTTTCTTCAACTTTTCCCAAAATCCAAGATTCATAATCGCCACTTTAGCATATTTTGAAAAATTGACAAATATAGAAATATAGTGTAGTTTTAAAAAAGACTTCCGACCAATTCACTGGCGGAAAAACACTGCAAAAGAAAGCTAACATGAGCCCTGAAAAGAGCACCCTCGAGCTAAGCGAAAAAATGGCACGTTTACAGAAATTAATTTGTCTAATGTTCCTGATAATCCTTATGTTTGGCGGTTGGTTCCTCCACCCGGTAAGACAAGAACAAGCAAAAGCGATGGCGGCTTTAGACGCTAAAGTATCAGCAATCGCCTCCGGTTTGAGCCAAAGTACTTTGGAGCAAATCTCCGAAGACGAGATCCGCAAACTAGGCGGCCGGCTTGAATCCAGACAAATCGGCAATGTCCTGTATTTCTGTTCGTTCACAGTACCAAAAAACCCAAACGAAAAAAGAAAACAGGTTCCGATTCCGGTAGTGGATGATGTGATGACGGCAATTCATAAACTGGCTCTAACATTGGGACCAACACAGGTTGCCATGGCAGTCGCTCCGGAAATTGGCGTATACGAAGGAAAGATGGCTTTGATGGGCGTCGTGGTAACAACACCGCCACCCACTTTTGCCAGATAAGTCCCCCGCACCACACATGCGGGGATTTTTATTGCAGTTTTCTTCCCTCCGACAAAAATCCCCTTTCCACTGAAACCTGAAGTTTATAGAGGAATTACTCCTAATTTTTAATTGAGAAACTACGTCCTCAAATTATAGAGAGCTCCTCGGCGGTAAACTCAATTCGCGAACCGGCCTTGGCTTCGCCGGAAATAATTTTCTGGGCGATTACTTGTTCGATTTTTTCTTGAATAGCGCGGTTCATGGGGCGAGCGCCGAATTGCTGATCAGTTCCTGCCGACATAACCGCTTTTAAAACGGCATCATTTATCACAAACTCAATCCCCTTCTCCATAAGACGCTTTTGCAACTTTTTGAGCATGAGCCCTGCGATTTCTTGGAGATGTTTCGTTGAAAGCGGGTGAAACAAAATAACACCGTCAAAACGGTTCAAAAGCTCGGGTTTAAAAATCCCCCGATTTATAATTTCATTGATAACGGCGTCTTTGTTAAGAACTTGTCCGTCCGCGTTCTGTCCGCGACTGTCTGCGTCCGTTCCTCGTAACGTTTTCCAAATGAGATCGCTCCCCGCATTTGAGGTAGCGATGATAATAAGATTTCGCGCATTCACTCGCCGGCCGGACATATCAGAAAAAAACCCTTCATCCAAAATCTGGAGAAACAAATCCAGTACTTCTTTGCTCGTTTTCTCAAATTCGTCCAAAAGGAGCACACCGTATGAACGTTCCCGAAGCTTGGCTGAAAGCACTCCAACTTTTCCATCTTCAAATGAACCGGTAAGTCGCTTCAACGCGTCATCCGTCCGGTACTCCGACATATCGAGGCGAATCACTGAATCTTCTTTGCCGAAGAACGTGGCAGCCAAGGCTTTAGTGGTCTCAGTTTTTCCAACACCGGTCGGACCCAAAAATAGAAAGGAACCCATTGGTCGTTCCGGATTTTCGATATCCGAACGAGCACGGCGCATAGCATTCGATATCGCTTTTATCGCCTCGTCCTGCCCGATAATCCGCTTGTGAAGAATATCCTCAAGATGAAGCAGTTTTTCCTTTTCAGCCACTGAAACATCTCCCGTTGGAATGCCGGTTTTAATTTCCAAAAGCTCCAACACATCCGATCGCTCCACAAAATTTTTCTTTTTGGCCTGCACATGTGGTACAAGCTCCGCGAGCAAGTGAATGGCTTTGTCCGAAGTAACGCCGTCTGAAAAGTACCTCCGTGCGCCTTCAGCCACAGTGGCGAGGCTTTGATAGGTAAAAAACACTCGTCCTTTTGATTCTTCAGTAAGCACTGCTTCCTCGAGTGCTCGAAGAGTGGATTTTTCATCACGATCTTTCACCAAAATTTTCTCAAATCGATGCAAAATTTTGCTATTCCCCTCAAGTCCTTGGTGAAAAGCCCCGGGGTTCGAGAGAGCAATCACCTGAAATTCAGCTAGAGCAAGGTAGGAATCCATGAGAGACATGACATCGGCACCAATAGATTGGGCACTTTCAATAAAATGTGGCAAATCTGGAATCACTAAAATGATATGTCCCGAGCGAACCGCGCTGTTCAGCAAATGCAAAAGTTCTCCCTCAAATTTTCCTTTATCTTTCGAAGAATTGACCAAAGCGTTGGTATCGAGAAGATAAACTCTCTTATGCTCGAGTGGCGGTAACACACTTCCCTGCGTAATTCGAGAACCCAGATCGTAGACAATCCCAAGTGCACCGACTCCTTCATCGGCAACCAAAAGCGCGTTAGCTTCGCCCGATCTGGCAAGAACAGCTTCAAGCTCTTCTTGTTCGTCTACGTGAGCTCCCGCCATACTCGGGTCTGCTCCGTGTTCGGTAATATCGTGAGCGTACTTTTCTAGAGCGTAAGCGCCACCATATGACCAATCCTTGCCAATTCCGGAAATTTTGCCAAGTGAGTCCTTGCTCCAAAACCTGTCGTGCCTTCTAAAATACTGCTCGTTCTGTTCCACCCAATCAGAAGCGCCGACAAAGTCTTTTTCTGAAACATTTTGTGTGGATAAAAATTTAAAAAACTCCGCGTCACTTTCAATCACCGCCTTGGCCAAATCACTAAAACCTGCCACCGATGTATCGGTTAATTCAGGAAATTTAAAAACCGAAAGTCCTACAACGTGAAGTCGGGCCGACAAAAAACCTTCAACTGTTTTACGCGAAAAACCCAAACGCATACAAACCCGTCCACCCAAACGCGAGCGGAGAAATGCTCCCGTGAAATCCCCTGTTTCAAAACCCGAATTCAACACTTCCGCCGCCTCAAAAGTTATAGGAGGTTTCGCCTCGGAAAGCCCTGCCTCGGGAAGAATTGTTTGGAGTCCTATAAAATAATATGAATCGTAAAAGCTTTCAAACGCCCGGGCAAGAAGCCACAAGGCGACTGAAATAAATAAAGCTCCCATGAAAACCGGTTCCCACTGTTGCAAGAAAGCGACCCACTCGCTGCCCGTTCGCCACGGAAATTTTGGAAGCTTTGAAGCTTCCGCAATCGCGGTAATAATCCAGAAAATAAAAAGCAGGGCTTGCAAAACTTTTCCCGCGCTAACGCGCGTTTTTCGGCTTACCAAACCGTCCAAGACAATGGCGGGGTAGAAAATCTTTATGGCATTTTTAAGCTGATCCAAATTCATACGTTATAATTTTACTAACATACTTAGCACAAAACCCGCTCCGGCAAAAAACAAGAAGAAAATCGCGATGGGAAGTACGAGCCAAATTAAAACCGCCACGAAACCGATTGTCATCGTGAAAAGCAAACAAAACGCGCCGACAAAAATAGTGATAAGGCGAATTAAAAATCCCACGCCTCTCATAAGGGTATTTATGAGTAAAGCACCGAAAAAACTTTCTTCACCTCCTCTTCCGGAGCTGACCGAGAGCCTCCGCCACGGGGAAAGCAAAGTGCGAAGCAGAAGCGTTATTGAAAAAAAATTTGCTACAAACCAAATATAGTTTTCTATAACCCGCATCAAATCCGCCCACGCCTTCGTGTAGTGCCAAAAAATGTAGTGCCAGAGCACCCGAACAAATTGCATTCATCCATTATATCCCGCCAGAAGGTTTTTGTGGCGGGGAAAAGTGTATAACAAAAAGAAAAGACCGACAGATTACTCCGTCGGCCGCTAGCAAACTTCAATTACTTCAAGAGGGCTTCAGCTATTCGAAGAACATAAAGTTCCCGATAACGCGCTCGAACATGGGCCATCAATTCCCTAACGTGTGCCTTACGCTCAGTCTGGCTTTTCCCACTTCTTAAAGTGCCGACATTCATGAGGTTATCGGTATAGTCATAGAGTTTTAGCAAGATAACCTCCTCGCCACGATTCCACACCTCTTTGAAAGGGTCCTCATTTTTCGAAAACATCATTCCTCGAATAAGCTTAAGAACACCGTCCCTTTTGCACCAATCGGGCAAGTCCAACTCTCTGATCGTGGTTTCCTTGAGAAAATCGTGCCCCAAAAGGGCTTTTGCCCCACGAACACGAAAATCGGTATCAAGAAACTCCTCACGAAGCAACAAAAGTGCCGAAAAAGCGGGATGCACCCCGTACGGAACCATCTCATGTTTGCAAAAATCTTTGTGAGGCGCTCTTGGAAACACTTGATGAATTCGGAACGCATCGCCTATCATTGAAGCCAGTTCGGTCCCACTAAAAAATTTAGACCTTGCACTACTCATTTCAACCTCCCGCTGAATTTTACCAATTAACTCACTCGTCATACGATACAACAATGAATAGTGTCCGTCAATATGTTTGGGTAATGTGCACACGTATATGTCACAAGGGCGGGCTGGGCAAGGGGCAAACTTTTTCCCACAGATTGGCAAGTAGTTACGATCTTAACTACTTATCGGGTTTTAATTCAAGTCAAAATGATAATTGTGCTGTTTGTCTTTGCTCAAAATCGTTGAAATTGTTATTATAGTCGACATGGAAAAAATCGAGGATTTATCACACCAAAGACACACACTCGCCCACCTTTTGGCGGCGGCGGTTTTGGAATTCTGGTCGGATGCAAAAAACACTATAGGTCCTGCTATTGATAACGGCTTTTACTACGATTTCGAGTTTAGTGAACCGATTTCCGATAAGGACCTGCCGAAAATTGAAAAGAAAATGCGCGAGCTCCTCAAAACTTGGGACGCTTTCTCACATAAAGAAGTTTCCGTGGAAGAGGCCCGCGAGTTTTTCAAAGGCAATCCTTACAAACTCGAGCTCATCGAAGAAATTATCGGTAAAAAAGAAAAAATTACTCTCTACACCTGCGGGAAATTTACTGACCTCTGTCGCGGTGGACATTCCGAGCACCCTAAAAAAGATATCGCTTCCGACTCATTTAAACTCGAACGCACCGCTGGAGCCTATTGGCGCGGAGATGAAAGGAACAAAATGCTCACGCGTATTTACGGACTGGCGTTTGAAAATAAGGCGGAACTTGAAACGTACGAAAAACAAATCGAGGAAGCGAAAAAACGTGACCATAAAAAACTGGGGAAAGATTTGGGGCTTTTCATGTTCCACGAAACATCCCCCGGTATGCCGTACTGGCTTCCGAATGGCCTAACGCTTTACAACGAATTGGTGAATTTTTGGCGAGTAAAGCATGTTGCATGGGGATACAAGGAGATCTCGAGTCCGCTCGTAAACAAAGCTGAACTCTGGAAAACATCCGGCCACTGGGACCACTACAAGGACGATATGTTCATTGCCGACATGGGTGAAAATGAGATTTACGGTATTAAACCAATGAACTGCCCGAACGCTATGATCGTTTTTCAATCCCTGCAAACAAGTTATAAAAATTTACCTTATCGTCTTTCTGATACCGACAGACTTCACCGCTACGAACGTTCAGGGACACTAAACGGCCTTCTACGCGTCCGCTCATTCCAACAGGACGACTCTCACAATTTTATTTCCGAGGACATGATCGCCTCGGAGTATGAGCACATTTTTGCGGTCTGTAAAGAATTCTATGGCATTTTCAACATGACATACTCCTTTCGACTTGGCACCCGTCCAAAGCAATTTTTAGGGGACGAAGCAACTTGGAACAAGGCCGAAAAAGCACTTCGAGAAATTCTCGAAAAATCCGAGACTCCTTATGTTATATCAGAAGGAGACGGCGCGTTCTACGGACCGAAAATTGATATCTTGATGAAGGATTCTTTGGGACGTGAGTGGCAAATGGGAACCATTCAGCTAGATTTCCAACAACCGCTTCGCTTCGAACTCTTCTATACCGACAAAGACGGTTCACGAAAAACGCCTGTTGTTGTTCATCGCGTGATTTACGGTTCACTAGAGCGCTTTATCGGTATTCTGATCGAACACACCGCCGGCGCTTTCCCTCTCTGGCTTGCGCCAGTGCAAGTGAAAATAATTCCGATTGAGGAAAAACATGTGAAAGCCGCGGAAAGCGCGGCGGCCTCGCTTTCCGCGGCCAGCCTTCGAGTTGATTTAGATACGAGCGACACCGGCTTCGGCAAAAAAGTCCGTGAAGCGAAACAGCAAAAAATCCCCTACTTCATTATCATAGGCGACAAAGACATCGAGGCAGGCAAAGTTACCCTCGAAAGCCGTGACAGGGGAAATTTGGGACAACTCGATATAAAGGAAATAGTTGAAAACCTTGTTACAGAGATCAGCAACAAGAGATAAAAAGGGAATATAATTTAGTGAAAGAAAATCACTCGGGACCACCCGAGTGATTTATATTTGAGAAACAAGCCGGCTTTCCGCCACATGCCCCATTTGCCATAGATGTAAGAGAGGCCACCGGGGCAAGGAATTTTCAGGGAAAAGTGCGCGCGCCCTTTTAAATGCGACTATAGTTTTAGTACGAAAAGGTTCTTCCACGTCTGAGCCAACCCACCCCCCGCAATCATCGAAGGATTTAAGTAAGCTGACACTTGGGTCTCTTCTCGGAGGATCACCGACACAAAGGAAGGTAAAACCGGCTCCCGTCTTTTTAGACGCCAGTAAATGACTCTTAAATGAATTGACAAGAACTTGAGCGTCCAGACTAACTTTGACTTCAGCGTGGAGAAAACCCGTAATCCCTTCAATTTTAAAGTCCACACGACAATTCGGGTCCCAGATGCTACCCACTATTTCTCCCCGAAGAAGCTCGCAGTACAAATTGAGAAGCTCGCTTAACTCCCCGCGATTTGCACTAAACGAACGCCTAAAACCACTTCCAAAAGCAGACATATGCTTCCTTTCTAACAAGGCATAAGCCAATTAACTCAAATTATGCTATCACTGGCCGAAAATATAGCAAGCCCTCCTGTAAATACAGCTTATTTGGTTCCTCTCCTCCTACCGCCCCGACTTTCCTAAGTCGGGGCGGTAACTCAAGCGAGGATAGTTCCCAAAAAAACATTGCGGAGGCGAACCAGCCGGTCCCCAAAGCTGTAATCAGCGAGGGGTTCTTGACAGTGGCGAGCCGATCATAGGAAAAACCGGCGCTGGCCGGTTTTAGCCGTGTTTTTTGGGGAACTATCCGAGCGCCTAAATATCAAGATTCGCCATCTTCGCGTTGGACTGAATGAACGACTTTCGGCTCGGCACATCCGTACCCATGAGCATGTCAAACACTTTATCCGCGTCTTGCGCATCTTCGATCTTCACTTGTTTGAGAATTCGGCGAGCGGGGTCCATAGTAGTTTCCCAAAGTTCTTCCGCGTTCATTTCTCCTAAACCTTTGTAGCGTTGAATGGAAATTTTTGTCTGCCGTGCAATCTTTTCATCTTTCTCATCGGCAGTTTCCGGCTCGGCACCTTCTTCAATAATTTCTTCCTCGACAACAGCAACCTCATCTTTTCCAAGCACTTTCACCTTTTCCTCTTCACTGTAGAAATAGAGAATTTCTTTCCCGCGTTTCATTTTAAAGAGCGGTGGTTGGGCAATGTAAATATATCCGCCTTCGATAAGCGCCCTGAAATGACGGTACAAGAGCGTTAAAATAAGAGTTCGGATGTGCGCTCCGTCCACATCGGCATCGGTGGCTATAATTATTTTGTGGTAGCGGAGTTTTTGAATATCAAACGTGTCGCCAATAGCGGTACCGATAGCTACCACCAAATTTTTAATCTGCTCGGAGGCGAGCATTTTATCCAGACGCGCACGTTCGATGTTTAAAATTTTTCCCCTAAGTGGCAAAATAGCTTGGGTTCTACGATCACGACCCGTTTTTGCCGTACCGCCTGCCGAGTCTCCCTCTACTATAAAAAGCTCCGATTCGGACGCGTCTTTGCTTTGGCAGTCAGCAAGCTTACCTGGAAGCGTCATTCCTTCAAGCGCGCCTTTACGAAGCACGGAGTCCTTGGCGGCCTTGGCGGCTTTTCGAGCCTTGAGAGCAAGAATCACCTTGTAGACAATTGCCTTTGCGTCATCGGGATTTTCTTCAAGAAACGCCGTAAAGGCTTCGCCGAAAACACTGGCCACCGCGCCTTGCGCCTCAACACTCCCAAGCTTGGATTTGGTTTGACCCTCAAATTGGATTTCACGGAGCTTCACCGAAACCACAGCGGTCAAACCTTCAAGCACGTCTTCACCGGTAAAATTATCTTCGCTCTCTTTTACAAGTCCGCCTTTGCGCGCGTATGTGTTTAACGTACGAGTGAGCGCGGTTTTAAAGCCGGTAATATGAGTGCCTCCTTCGCCGGTATAAATGTTGTTGGCAAAGGGCAAAATACGGGCGGAAATGTCATCAACGTACTGAAGCGCCACTTCCACCGACTCCACACCTTCCACTTTTTTCTCAATATAGAAAATATTTTTGTGAACGGGTTTTAGAACCTGATTATAAAATTTAACGAGCGACAAAAGCCCGCCTTCAAAATAAAAAGTTTGGGATGGCAAATCAAGGCCGAGTTCTCGAAGATAAAACACATCAGCAACATCTATAGGATATTTCGACTCGCGGGCATCGATCACCGTAATTCGCAAACCTCTTACCAAATAGGCTTGCTGGCGCATGTGAGTTACCACACGATTGAAATCAAAAACCACGCCTTCCTTGAAAATTTCCTTGTCCGGTTCAAAGGTCACAATCGTCCCGTGCAAATCAGACTTGCCGATTTTCTTAACAGCCGCTTTTTTCTTGCCCTGCTTGTATTCTTGAACATACACGCCGCCGTCACGATGCACTACCACTTCGCAGAAAATGGATAGGGCGTTTACAACCGAAGCACCCACGCCGTGGAGGCCTCCCGAAACCTTGTACCCTTCGCCACCGAATTTTCCTCCGGCATGGAGCGTGGTCATGATAGTCTCAAGCGCCGAAACTTTACTCTGCTTGTGAACATCTACCGGAATGCCTCGGCCGTTGTCTACCACACGCACGCGATTTTCCGGCAACAGCACGATTTCGATGTCGTCGCAAAAACCACCCATGGCTTCGTCACGGGAGTTGTCGAAAATTTCAGTTATAAGATGGTGCAGGCCGTCTGGACCCGTCGTACCGATATACATACCGGGGCGTTTGCGAACAGGCTCCAAACCCTCAAGAACGGTAATGTCTTGGGCGCTATAACTTCCCTTTTTTGACTCTTTTTCGTCTTTATTCTTGGCCATTATTTTGTATTAAAAACAAACCCGCCTGCCGCCAGTCGGGCAGGAAAACACAAGGCTTTGTGTCGCTAGAGTATACCAAAAATGGACTAGCAAATCAAAGCTTTTTTGTGCTGTGCTGGTGGATAGAAAGTGGTCGGAAAAATTGGCTTTTTCTGGAAAAAATGATAACTTTTCTTTAGAAGGAAGCTGAAGTTATGACAAACCCTATAGACTATATCGGGGAAATCGAAGTTGTGAGCATCCCCGACGGGGATGCTCCTGAAGAAATCAGGGCAAAATGGATTGGCGTCCGTATACCATGCTTGTATCATGACAAGCATAGTCTTGTCTGTGGTGTACTTACTGGGGAAATTAAGCCTAAACAGGAATCATTCGTCGTCTTACAAGACAGCGCTCTAAATGCTTTGCAAGCAAAATCACCCGAAGCGACTGTTTGGTGGAACAACAACGGATTCCCTTGGCACATAACCGCAACGTTTATGTTTAGTGCAGGGTCATGCGTAGTAACAAAACCGGTTATGGAACGAGAAGTGTTCTTCGAGTTAAACTAATTCGTCTCACCACATGCTTTTAAAACACGCTCCACTCAAACGGAGCGTTTTTCTTATCGAACTTGCCAACTTTTTTCTTTTACTTCGGAATACACTTTATACACTTTTCCATATCTCCTCCTCCCCAAAAACCTTCATTTACAATAACTATGCGACCGCATAATTATTGTAAATTGTAGATTTTGCGAAGAGTGTGGTCATTCTCTATGGTGTCAGCAATAACATACAATACTTCTTTGCCCAACTCATAATCAGCTTTCAACAGTACGACCAAGTCTTCGCAGTCGTACGGGTATACCCACACACTATGTTGAAGTTTGGTAAACCCGATTCGCTGTAAGGTATCTCGTAAAGCATTACGCAACTTTTTTCTACTCTCATGAATATCAAACATAACTAGACGCCACTTTTTATCCCACCTCTTTGATTTTTTGAGCTGAAAATTTTTTGCTTCCGCGAGCATGAGCCTCCCCTCGCCTTTTTTTGTAAGTCGAACAACTTTACCATGCTCCGTTTCTTCAAAAATGAGAAACCCCGTTTCAGCAAGACGGGAAACAGCGCGCGAGGCCGAGTATTTAAACATCCCAATTTTCCCTTTCTTTCCACCCAAAGCCTCTAGCATACGAAATGCATTCGGAGCAAGAACCGCGATACTCAAAAAGCCCACGGCTTTAATGCTTGCCAAAATGGCATGCTGTAGTCTAGTAGCACGAACTTGCTTCTTAACCTTTTCCTCCATGCGTCCCATAAAAATTGGGCTTACTTTTTTAAGTTTAAGAATATAATACCCACCAATACCTATCTGCATTTACAATAAATAGACGACCGCATAGTTATTGTAAATCAGAAAATACGCTAAAACAACAGACAAAAAGACAAAAGTGGATATTTGTCCTTCTTTAAAGTTATCTCTTTACCTGACCTCCCAGCCTTTATTTTTTAGGACCGAATATACTTTTTCCATAACCTTATTCACCTCTTCATCAGAAAGAGTCCGTTCCATAGATTGAAAAACAATGCGAAATGCAAGAGATTTTTTTCCATCTTTGGAAAACTCATCGAAAAGTTCCGGACCGCGAACTACCAATTCTCCGGCATTTTCACGAATAACTTTGTCAACCGATTCGGCCGGAGTATCCGGAGAAACAAAGAGCGCGATGTCGCGGACAATAAATGGGTACAAAGAGAATGGCTGGAATTTTTGGTCTTGCCCAGTGGGGGGAATTGAGATGTCCCAATTTTTCGGCTCGGACAACTTTGTGAGCACAGGCTCAAGCTGACATTCAAACACTCCATCTTTCGTTTCGCCAATTATTTCAACTCCGAGCTTCTCTGAAAGAACCTGAACAATATTTGTGAGTTCAGTCGCAACTTTCTTTTTTGGTCCAGTGTAACCGATTGCTAACGAAGCTTTTTCTCCTTCTTTCGAAAAAGTCTTTCCTATTTCAAAAATTCGGACATCAGCAGTCCCAAAAAGAGGGGCATTGAGAGAGTTCGCGTGGAGCGCGGCGGCAAAGCCGCCGCGCAAATCCGCTCGAGCGAAACTCTTATCCGCCGCAAGAGGTTTTTCGATAGCAACACTTCCCTTTTCTGAAAACGACGACGTCATCACTTCCGAAAAACCGACGTTCGTCAAAATTTCCCGAATTTTCCATTCGTAGTAGAACGATTTGGGAATTTCAGTTGCCTTCCCCGCCTCCGGAATTGTGGCAGGAATCTTGTCATAGCCGATAATCCGCCCAACTTCTTCCACTATATCTTCGGGAATCACCAAATCAAGACGCTCGGGTGGAATATGCGCCAGAATTTTCTCGCCTTCTTTGTTACAAGAAATACCCAGTCGGCGAAAGACATCAATAACTTCCGGTTCGGAAAGACTTACACCGAGTTTCTGCGAAATGAGTTCTGTGTCTACCTCAAGGGTTCGGTCATAGTTTTTTTCAAATGAAACTATTTCTCGCTTCCCTATTCTCACACCCTCGGCGCCAGTGATTGATTCTATAAGTGAGACGAGATTATCAATACCCTCTTCGCCAAGCAGCGGAGAAAGCCGATTCTCGAAACGCTTTGAGGCTTCGGTTTTGATGCCGGTCGAGGTTGCGGTGCGGCGGATATAAGAAGGGTTCCAATTTGCCGCTTCCAAGATAAGATTTTTGGTCGCCCCGTCTACTTCTGCACGTTTCCCGCCCTTGATTCCCGCAAGCGAAAGCGATCCTTCGTCATCAGCAATAACAAGCTCACTGTTGTTCAGTTCAACCCGCTTGCTATCAAGGGTCACCATTACCTCACCCTTTCGTGCAAAACGGACCACAAGCCCGCCCTTCACCTTGTCTGTATCAAAAGCATGAAGCGGTCGTCCGATATCAAACATCACATAGTTTGTAGCATCAACGATATTATTGATTGAACGCTGGCCGATAGATTCGAGTGCCTCTTTAAGCCACGCGGGAGAATCGCCAACCTTAACATTTTCCATTCGCCTTGCGACAAATTTCGTACAAAGCTCCGGTTCATCAATCCGGACAATCGGGTCTGCCACATCTGCAAATTCCACAATTTTCTTTTCCTCTCGCCTTTTGAGCGGTACATTTAAAATCGCAGAAACTTCCCGCGCTATCCCTCGGTGCGAAAGCGCATAACATGCCCTATCAGGAAGAACTTTAATATCCAAAACAGTATCATTGCCAACATGCTCAACACTCTCAATCTCGGCAAACGAAAAGGTAATCCGCTCCGAAAGCTCTTCCGGCGTGGGGAGTTTTTCATCGAAATATGATTGGAGCCATTTGTAAGAAACTTTCATGTTTTAAATACCTAGATTTTTAAGAGTTTCTTTCTCCCATAAAAGAAACTGGAGGCGCATTTTTTCGGGATTTGCTAAATCAGATTTCAACAAACAAGCTCTGTCAAACATATCCTTCTGCCAATCGATTTTTAAATCAAACAAAGAAATCAACTTATCTAACTCGCTCTCAGCACCAGAATCTCTTTGGTAAACAGCCAAATATGCTATTGCCTGCTGTGTATATAAATCCTTATCGTTCCTTACTGACTTAATTGTCTCACTAATGTTTTTAGTTTGTAAAAACGGCATAGCCTCTTTTTTTATTTTATCTTCCAGTTCTGGAATTAAGTTGGGAGTATCTGCATCCCAACTTCCCCCAATTCTAAACCCCGTGTTGAAACCAAAATGTGAAGCGGGAATAAAAAGAAGTTGTATAAAAACATGTACATAAAATTTCCTAGGATTGCTTGCGGTATCAAAAAAAATACCACGAAGTACGCCATCAACGGGTTGTGAAAATAGTAGTTGCCCTTTGGAAGAAAAATCTGGAAAATTCGGGGGTAATTTTTCGATTATTCCATTCAGTTCTTTTTTAGTCATTTTAGAATTGGTTTACGAGTCGCAAATCGCCGTTATAGAACATCCGGACATCGGGAATGCCGTACTTCAGCATCACAAGGCGGTCAATGCCGCAGCCGAACGCAAAACCACTGTAGCCTTCTGGTACGCCGGCGGCCTTAAGCACATTTGGGTGTACGAGTCCTGAACCAGCCATCTCGAGCCACCTGCCTTTCCATTTCATATCAACTTCGGCGGAGGGTTCGGTAAACGCGAAAAAGCTCGGACGGAAACGAATCTCAACTTCCGGCCCAAAAAACTTTTTGAAGAAAAACTCGAGCGTCCCCTTGAGCTGTGCGAGACTCACCTCTTTATCGACATACAACCCTTCAAGCTGAAAAAACTGCGCTTCGTGGGTCGCATCGGTCGCCTCGTTCCGAAACACCTTTCCCGGCACGATAATTCGAAAAGGTGGTTTCTCACCAGCTTTCAATTTCTCTTCCATATAGCGAATCTGTACCGGAGAAGTATGAGTGCGAAGCACAGGTCTTTGAGATTTCATCCCTAAACCATCCGCCGCGGATGGTCGGGCGAACAACCCGCTCGGAGCGGGTTGTTTTAGCCAGAATGTGTCCTGCATATCCCTCGCCGGATGATCTTTCGGAATGTTGAGTGCGTCAAAGTTGTACCATTCTGTTTCGAGTTCAGGACCGACAGCCACGGCAAACCCAAGCTCCTCAAAAATGGAGCGGATATCGAAAATCGCCCGTGAAATCGGGTGGATGTGGCCCTTTACCGCTTTAGCTCCGACAGTCTCATTCATAGTTCATAAGTATAACCCAAAAACTCCTTGAGTCTAGGACTAGAATACAGTATGCTAAATTGATAACTATCGAATTCCCGGCACTTTTTCCATGCATCATCTTTCAAATGCCACCTTATACGTAAGCTTTTTCGTGTCCCTCTACTTTGAGGTTTTTTTGCTCATTACCTTTCTGGAGAAAAGAGAAACGCTAAAAAAAGAAGAGTCCCTCGTTCCGAGCCTCCTGCCTTCCGTCACCATCATCGTGCCCGTCTACAACGAAGAAACCACCGTGACAACAACAGTGTTTTCACTTTTAAAACTCGACTACCCGAAAGACAAACTCAAAATCATCATCGTCAACGACGGCTCGACGGACGGAACGGATCGGATTATAAAAAGATTCAAAAATAACAGGCGCGTGGAAATTATTCAGAAAAGAAACGGCGGGAAATACACAGCTCTCAACGTGGGAATCGCCAGAACGGAGAGCGAAATGGTGGGGTGCCTTGACGCCGACTCGTTCGTGCCTCCCGACACCTTGAAGAAAATCGTGCCTTATTTTGAAAATGAAAAAACCATGGCGGTTACTCCGGCCATCAAAATCCACCGGCCGGACGGGTTCATTCGCCAGGTGCAGAGCAACGAGTACAACCTCGGAATTTTCATGAAAAAATGTTTCAGCCAGCTTGACTCCGTCACCGTCACTCCCGGCCCTTTTTCAATCTTCCGCAAAGAAGTGTTTGACACGTTAGGCCCGTTTAAAGAAGCTCACAATACGGAAGATTTGGAGATCGCCCTTCGCATGCAAAAAAATTTTTACCGCATCGCCAATGCTCACAATGCGGTGGTCTATACCGTCGGCCCCGACTCTCTCCGGAAACTCTATCGTCAGCGCGTCAGATGGCTCAACGGCTTCTTGGCCAACTCTCTCGAGTACCGCTCGCTGTTCTTCAACAGAAAATACGGCCATCTGGGAGTGTTTGCCCTTCCCATGGCTTTCGCAAGCATCGCTCTGTTTCTTGTGGCAATTTTCACTATGCTTTGGAACTTAGGACTTACTGTGGAAAGAAAACTTCTTGAAGTTCAGTCCGTGGGCTGGCAATGGCCCGAATTCGACTTTCGTTTCGACTGGTTTTTCGTCAATACCGACTCCTCTACTTTCATCGGCCTTCTGCTTTTCGCAGGAAGCATCTTACTTATCACCTACGGCAAAAAAATTTCCGAAAAAAAATTCCACTTCTCCCCGCATACACTCTACTTCCCATTCGTGTACGGCTTTTTTTCCATTTTCTGGCTTTTACGTGCCATCTACAACACTGCCCTGTCCAAAGAAAGCCGATGGCGATAACTGCGACAACCACCAACACTTAAATAACCAGAAAACTCCACTAACTCCTTGGATATTGGGTATTGTTTGGATCTTGTTTCTCGGTTATTGTGTATTACCCCAACCATGAATCAAACCGATTGGAAAAAATATATGCAGGCCTTTCTCATCACCTCGGCGATTTTCGTCACCGCCCTTTATGCCAGCAATTTTTTCGGAGACAGAAAGATTGCCGAACTCAAGGCCACTGAAAGCAAAATAGCGGTGGACATTCTTTCGTCCGAAACCCAGTTTGCCCTGCTCGGCGAGTTGCCCTGCATTGATGTCGGCAACTCAACCATTTCCCAAGAACTCCACGCGCTCGGCGAAAAGCTGAATTACGGCGAGGAAAAATTTGGCCCCAAAGACCCCGACATTATCCAGCTTAAAAAATACTATTCTCTTCTTGAGATAAAAGATTACCTGCTGGTCAAAAAACTGGACAAAAAATGTGAGACCAAACCCGTCAGCATTTTGTATTTCTACTCAAGCGACTGTCCCGACTGCGACAGAGAAGGGTATGTACTTACCTTCCTTCGCAACGAGTATCCATCTTTACGTGTTTACTCTTTTGATTACAATCTGGACTTGCCGGCCTTAAAAACCATGGCTTCAATTTACGGTGTCACGCCAAACCTGCCGGCTTTAGTTATAAAAGAAAAGCTCTACAGCGGATTCCAATCCATAGAAACAATAAAAAGTCTGATACCGGAAGTCGTAAATGCATCAAGCACTCCCGCACAATCAAATGTCGAAAAAGAAAAATAGCCAATGGCTAGGCTACAGCGTGCCTTTTATAGCAGGCTTTGCTCTTGCAGGCGTTTTTTTCTTGATCATTAACCCTTTTAGCAAAACTCGCTTGAAACCACCGCTTTCCGTCATCCTTTCTCCCCATTTTGATGACGCGGTTCTTTCACTCGGTGGCTTCATGGCGGAAACCGAAACTCCGGTTGTCGTGGCGACTTTCTTTGCGGATAAACCGGAACAAGTTTTGGAAGCGTCATGGGACGCCCTTTCGGATTTTAAAAACAGCTCCGAAGCTATTAAAAACCGAGCGGAAGAAAACGCGCGGGCACTAAAACGAACCGGAGCTCAAGCGGTAAATCTCCACTACCTAGACCTTCAGTATAGATACGAACGGGATAACGCCACCGAAGAAAAAAACAGGGTGTTTCTTGAAAAAGACATCGAGGCTGTCATAACCACCTTTTCAGACACTTACAACGTCGCCCTGTACGGTCCGGCGGAATTTGGCGACCTGATCACCCATCCCGATCACAAACTGCTCCATGACGCCTTTTCAAACGTGGCACAAAAAAACACTTCGAAATCGGTTGAATTTTTTTATTATGAGGATTTTCCGTATGTGCGTACATATAGCGCAAGCACAAACACTTCGCTCAAACAATTCCTAACGGATAAGCACCCCGCTCTGCACTTAGAAGAAAAAAATCTAATGCTCAAAGACACTTCTCTTAACGTAAAAATAGACTCAATCAAAGACTATGTATCTCAACTACGTGCCTTTGAAAAGCTTGGAAACAACATTCCCGAAGATAGCCTAGTGTTCACAAGTACTAGGTGCTCAAAAACAGAACCTACCTTAGGGGCGTGTGAAGTCGTATATAAACTTAAGAGATAAAATCGGAGCCACCCGTCAGATTCGACCGCGACTCTCGGCCTGTCGTCACAAGCCTCGGTCTGGTCACCGCCTCGCGGTTTCGCCTGCTAGCGAAACATTGCTCCGGCGTTCGAGCCTGAACGCAGACAAAGTAGTTTGTCTGCTCGTGGGTCTCATTCGTAAAACCTCATGAGCCACCCGTCAGATTCGAACTGACGACATCCACTTTACAAAAGTGGCGCTCTACCAACTGAGCTAGGGTGGCGTGTTAACAAAAAACGTAACCAAAATGTGGAGCGGAAGAAAAGATAACTTAAAAAGTCTTCCGCCGTTACGCGCTACAATCTTCAATTTACACGTCCTTTTTGTCTTCCGCCTTCGATTCTGACACATTCTTCAGAAAAAAGGAAACTATGCCTCCAGTTTTAAGAAAGCGTTTGCCCCTGATTCTCTCCATGACTTTTTTGTATTGTTTGGACACGAAAAGTCCGGCGGTACCAAACGCGTGAAAAATATTTAAAAGTATAACGCGAAAAAATCTTTCGAAACTGGATTTGTTAAACCGGGCAATTAGTCCCTTGGCTTTTTCAATTTGATTACGAAAAAGAGGATCAATGGACAAACTCGCCCGCGCCACGAAAGACGCCTTACCTGATTTAATTTCGGATATTTTTAACCCCACTAGAAAAGTCATGCCCACAAGGGAGGACAATATTAGTATTAGATACAGAAAATACATGCACGTAGTGTACCACAAAACCGCGCTCGAGTTATCTATTTTTCAAGCGTGCTAAACCGTGAAAACCGCGTTACGGCGATCTTTTCTCCGAACTTCTGCACACCAGAATCAAGCAACCCCTTTACGGTTACTTCGGGATTTTTTATAAAAGGCTGTTCCAAAAGAGTCTTCTCGCCAAAATAAGAAGCAAGCTTTCCCTCCATAATCTTTTCTTTCATGGCTTCAGGTTTGCCTTCGACTTCTTTTATAAACACTTCTCTGGCTTTCGATTTAGCGTCTTCCGGCACTTCTTCCGCTTTTATGTAGAGAGGATTCAAAGCGGCAACGTGCATCGCGATGTCATAGGCCAAAACTTTAAACTCCGCGTTTTTAGCGACAAAGTCCGTTTCGCATGAAAGTTCCACCATAGCTCCCACCGAAGCATTACCGTGAATATACGCTGCCACGATACCCGCGCCGAGCGTCCGGTCGGCCTTTTTTGCCGCAATGTCTCCGCCTTTCTTTCTCAAAACAATAAGTGCCTTTTCCATGTCGCCTCCCGCTTCTTCAAGGGCCTTTTTGCATTGCATGACGGAAATACCTGTCGAATCTCTCAACTCTTTTATTTGTTCAGTGGAAATCATAATTATGTAGCATGTAGCGTGTAACGACAGTCGGGATTGACCCGCGCTATCCGTTATACGTTACGCATTTTTAAATTATACACTTTGCGCTTTAAGTCTTTCGTTTCGTCCCTCCTTATAGGCCCACACTACGCGGTCAACGAAATAAGCGATGCTCGCGATGGAAGCGTCGTTGCCGGGAATGGCGTGAGTCACATCGGTAAAATCACAATCGGAACCCATAAGAGCCACTACCGGGATACCGGTTTTCCTCGCTTCCGCCACGGCAATCTTCTCGTGTTTTGAATCAATTACAAACAAAGCTTTTGGCAATTCTTTCATCGGAATAAGTCCGGAAAAAAACCTGTCGAGTTTTTCGATTTCTCTGTCTATGAGAAGCCTTTCCTTTTTCGTGTATTTTGAAAGTTCTCCCTTTTCTCGTTTCGCTGTCAGGTCGAGCAATTTCTCCACGCGCGAGCGAATTTCCTTGAAATTTGAAAGAGTGCCACCAATCCATCGCCCCGCAACGTATGGCATATCAAGAGAGAGGGCGGCCTGCTTTATGGCATCCCGCGCTTCGCTTTTACCGCCGACAAAAAGAATTTGTTTGCCTTCAAACCCGAGCTTCCTCACAGCATCAGCCGCTTTATCAAGCAAAGTTGCCGTTTTCTCCAAATCAAAAATCTCCACGCGATTCTTTACGCCAAAAATAAAAGGAGCGAGGGTAGGGTGTCGGCGTGAACGGGAAAAAGCGAAATGCGCTCCCGCGGCGAACATTTTTTGGATTACTTCATTTTCGGTGTTTTTTGCCTGTTCCATAGAGCGAAAATATAGCAGATTATCGTTCACCGCGCAACTACTTAGGCCTTTTCAGTAGTGGAAACGCTTTGAGCCTGCAAGGCGTCAATGATAGGTTCAATTTTACCGGAAAAAATGCCAACGATGTTATGCCACGATTCTTTGATACGGTGGTCGGTTACCCTGTCCTGCAATACGTTGTAAGTTCTGATTTTTTCCGATCTATCACCGGTGCCTATTTGATTCTTACGCGTTCCGGCATACTGTTTAGCCTCTTCTTCTTCTTTAAGCGCTTGAATTTTCGCGGCCAAAATAGACATAGCCTTCTCACGGTTTTTTGCCTGGCTACGTTCAGAAGTACAACGAACATCTATACCAGTCGGCTTGTGGATTAGACGTACGGCCGTTTCAACCTTGTTCACATTCTGCCCTCCGGCTCCTCCGGAGCGTGAAAATTCCATTTCAAGATCGGTGGGGTTAATTTCAAATAACACCTTCTTGCGAAGCGGTAAAATGGCAACCGACGCCGTTGATGTGTGAACGCGACCCATCTTCTCCGTGGCTGGAACACGCTGAATTCGGTGAACGCCGGTTTCAAAGCGCAAGTCTTTATAAACTCCCTCTCCCCCAATCTCAAAAGTGGCTTCTTTATACCCACCGAGTGAGGAAGGCGATTCGGAAAGAACTTTCCACGACCATCCCGCAGTTTCGGCATAGCGTTTATACATAAGCGCGAGCTCTTCGGCAAAAAGCGCGGCCTCTTCCCCGCCCGCGCCCGCGCGAACTTCAAGCACCGCTTCGTTGGGAAACTCTTCGGACGCTTCCTCGGACTTTAAAATTTTTTCCATTTGCTCCAATAGATTTTTAGCCTCACTTTGAATACTGGAAAGTTCTTCATCGGCCATATCTTTAAGTTCCGCGTCCTTTTTCGCCATCTCCAAAAGCCCTGCTTCTTCTTTTAGCAAGGCTTCGTAACGCTCGGCGAGATAGGAGGTCTTTTGATTTTTTTTGTAGAGTTCTAAATCCATATAGTACAAAGGCTCTAGGCATTAGGCGCTAGATACCAGGAAATGCCCCAGTGCCTAAAGCCTAGTACCTAGAGCCTTGTCCGTTAGGCTTTTTTCTTGTTTGCAACTTTCGCCGCGCGAGTCTTAAATCTTTCCACACGCCCGGCGGTGTCTATCACCTTGTCAGCACCAGTATAAAACGGGTGGCAAGCACTGCAAATTTCAACGTCAATTTTTTCCTTGGTGGAACCCACGACAAACTTGTTACCGCAGGCACAGGTAACCTTAGCTTCAAGAAAGTATTGTGGGTGAATGTCTTTTTTCATAAATATAATCAGAAATCAACGAATAATACGCGAATGCCATGATTAACGAACGAATAAAGACAGGATAACAGAAAGAGGCGAAATTGACAAATTACTCATTTTTACAAGGTTGAGTCTTGGTGTGGACACCCTGCACATCACCTACACGTGCAGTCTTGATTTAAATGCAAATCTGTGACAATATTTTGCTAGCATGTTTCCTTGAAAACGTGGTGTTAATTAAACAGATTATCAGTTGGAGGACGTATGAAAGAAACCATTCTTATATTGCTAACGTGCATATTCGGGAGTTTGGCGATAACTACAACAACAGTATTCCTTAAAAACCACTGGGATAAAAGGAAGGAACGCTTAGAAAAAAACAAAAAAGAGGAAGCTTGGCTTGACTACTGTGAAGAACTCGACCACTGGTTCTGGGAAAACCGGCGAGCGTTTCGACGTTCCAGTCTTAACAGAAGACAGGAAAAAATTCTGTTTGCTTTAGCCGAACACTCATCAAATCATAGTGCTAGACTGAAATTGTGGCAAATTCTAATGCTTTGGGATTGGGACGGAACGGATATCGACCGACTGCGTTTTTATGTCGATTTAGAAATACTGACCGATCGCGAACTGCTAGGAAGAAGTGGCGGTTGTGACCATATAGCGAAAGATTACCAATCTTGGTTCCTAACTAATATAGGAAGGGACTATCTGTTAAACCATGGATTCATTTGACATCCACCCCCAAACTCATGGCATGCGGACTAACTCTGCGTGCCATTTTAATTTTTCCCAAATACCTCTGCGTGGAGTGTTTCTTCAAAGGTTTAACCTCTGAATTATAAATTCTGAAGCGGATCAATCATATTTTCCTGAATATTTTGGGCGTGGGTCATCACACTCGCCGCGTAGGTTTTGCCCCGCGTTTTCCAGGCGCTACCGGCGTAGTATTTGGCGGCAGCCGTTGACTCGGCCGAATAACCTCCGGCACCTGCTCCGAGATCAGCAAGAAACAAAGCCGAAGCGAAAAAAGCGTCGCGCGGAATCCAAGGGTCAGGTGTGGCAACTCCAGTCATTTTAGCTATCCGGCTTTCAATTCCCGCCCAAGTGGACGGAATAAACTGGGAAGGTCCCATGGCCCCGCCGTATCCGCCTTTTTGAGGGCACGAAACGGGTTTTGTTTTAGGGTCAAAACCGAGACGTCCGGCCAAATCGAGAAAAGGAGCGACATCTCTTCCCGGCTTCATCACATCCTTAAAAGGAGTACCCGTATTTTTCCCTATCCCCGAGCCTGTTGTAAAATTGGTCAATAAACATTGACCAACATTTTCCCCCAGATTGGTTTCTTGGGTGAGAATAGCCAAGAGAAACGCGGGTCTCACACCGGTTTTCTTTTGAGCCTCCAAGGCGTAGTTAAAAGCCGTGCCAAAAGGAATCGAAGCACTGTCGCGGAGCGCGAACAAAGCGCTTCTAATCTGGGAAGCCCTTTTCTGTCTTTCGCTTAAAATGCCCTGGTAAGCTTTTTCCTGATTTTTATTAATTGCCAAAAGCGCCTTCTTTTCGGCTTCGGATTTTTGAATTTGACGCTGTTCGGTTTCAATTGCTTTGGCCGCGTCGGTTTCAGCGGCCTTCTTTTCACTCAAAACAGTCTTCTCGGCTTCGACTTCCGTCTTATCACTACGAATTTCGGTCACCGATTCGTTCAAGGCTTGCTTTAACGTGCTGAAGGAATCAAGCTCGGTGAAAAACTGCGAAAATTTCTTACCGCTAAAAACAAGCTCCGGCAAGGAATAACCTTCGATTTCGTCCGATCGGCGAATAAGATTCGCCAGAGATTCTTTTCCCTTGTCTATTTTTTTAGATAGAGTGTCTATAGTAGCCGATTTCTGCCCGATATCTTTCCCCAGTTGTTGAATGATAATGTTTTTGGCCTTTATTTTCGCCTTGGCCTCGGCAATCTTGGCGTTTAAAATGGCGACGTCTCTCGCAATGGACGCCGTCTCCTGCTGTTTCCCGGACAGGATATTCGCCCAGTATTCTATGTCTTTGTTGGTGGCGTCTAACTCGGCCTGAAGTTCAGCCTGTCGTTTTGCTACAGCATCGACAGACTGGGCTACAACTTCCCTAAAGCCCGAAACGAAAAACCCTAAAAAGGTGAAAACAAAAAATACTTTTATGAAAAATTGCCTGAAAAAATTCATTATACGGCAGGTTAAACCAATACAATAAATTCTACTACACTCTAAGCCAATTCGAAAACGAAAAACCCGTCCCGCGAAGCGGGACGGGTTTTTCTAAAATGCTATTTAGCCGGTTTCGCCGGAGCCTTTTCGGCAACAGGAACCGCGCCTTCCTCCACGCTACCCTCCTCTTCTTTCTTGCCCTTCTTTTCCACTTCAATCTGCGAGAGGTCAACCGGAGCGGTTTCAACCACTTCTTCTTTCGGTTCGTACACCGAAGCCACCACTTCATCGGCATTGGTTATCAAAGTCACCCCCGCAGGCAATGTTATATCTCGAGCGAGTGTCTGACTGTCAAAAGCCACTAATTTTGAAATATCCACGGTAAGCAATTGAGGTAAATCTTTCGGAGAAGCTTCGATTTCAATTTCTCGAAGCACCTTGACCAACACTCCTCCAAGGTCTTTAACGGCCGGAGCGGTGCCTGTAAATTCCACAGGAATTTTAACCTTGATCTTTTGGCCTTTTTCAAAAACGTAAAAGTCGGCATGGCGAGGTAACCCGTTCACCGGGTCACGGTCAACGGCGTAAATAAGCGACTCGAGAGGACCTTCCTTTGTTTTCAAAGTAACCACCGCGGTCTCTCCGGCTTTTTTCCACACCTTCAAAAATTCCACAGCTCCTACAGACACAGGAGTGGAAACCTGCTTTTTACCGTAAAACACGGCCGGCATCTTACCCAATTGGCGCAAAACAGCCAACTTTTCTTTCGCCTGACGAGGCAAAACCTCCAAAGTGATTTCCGATTTCATAAGTAAGCAGTATACACCTCTTCGCCAAAAAATCAACTTATGCTTTAGGACACTATATAACTGTTACCCACGAAACCCCTAGTCCTAGAATCTGTATAAAAATCAGTTACCAACTCGATAATTGCGACTTGGGTTTGTCGTTGCCTTGATGCAAAGGTCATAAGTGTCGCTCATAGTCGCAAGATCGGTAGCGGAAGGGAGTTCAAGCCGTGCGTAGAAAGCGTATTTACCGATATTCTCCGGAACGCCGTTGCACGCACCTGGGTTGTCCTTCCTCTCATACATATATCCATAGCCACCTACCCCAGCAGACCCTCCCTTGGGATCGTCAGGAATTTTCTTCATATACCCAGGAGAAAGAAGGCCACTGCAACCATTACTAGGAGGCGGACCCAAGCCCCCATGACATGGATTCGAGAAATGGCCGGCAGTCAATGGATATACTCCGTTATTGTGATAGTACAACTCGGCGGCTTTGGCTAACTGTGAAAGGTCGCTTTTTCTTCTCGCGTCACGCGACTTCGCTCGCGCGTTGCTTAAACTCGCGAGCGAAACACTGAGCAGAAGACTTACAATGGAACTAACCACAAAAAGCTCCACTATCGTAAATCCCCGAACTTTATTGGAATAAAAAAACTTGTTCACGCGAAATTATTGAAAATCTTAAGTTTATCGGAAACCGCTTTTTGCATGGCCTGAAGAGGGCCTTTGAGATATTTATATGGAGCGATTTCCTCGGGATTTTCCTGCAAAGAAAGCGCCAAGGCTTTTCGGTACGCGACCCGAAGTTCGGTATTGATATGCACTACCCCGACTCCGGACGCGATAGCGGAAGAAATATCTTCTGCCGAATTTCCCGAACCGCCGTGAAGCACGAGAGGGATTTTCACGGCATCGTGAATTTCCTTAATTCTCCCGATGTTCAAAGCCGGGTCAACCCCACCGGAAAGCATGCCATGGATGTTGCCGACCGCGGGAGCAAGCATGTCAATCCCCGTTTCCGAAACAAACCTTAAGGCCTCATCCGGTTTCGTTAAAAATTCCTCGGAAATTTTGACACCCGCGGGAATGCCATCCAAAATTTTTGACGATTTGCCGATAAACCCCAACTCGGCTTCGACGATAACGTCCCGACCGAGACTCCGTGCGTAAACTACGCATTCTCTGGTCGCTTTGACATTTTCTTCAAACGGTAACTCCGTGCCGTCAAAAATCACCGAGTCGAAACCGGCATCCAAAGCCTCTTTCACTTTGTCCACCGAATAAGTGTGGTCGGCGTTAAGAAAAATAGGAAAATCAAACTGCTCACGTAAGGTTTTTACCACGGCGGAAATCTGGCGAACACCGACAAAATTTCGCTCGCCTTCTGAAACGCCGATGATGCAAGGAACTTTCAATTCTCTGGCGGCATTAAAAACCGCCCAGACTCCCTCGAGGTTGGAAATATTGAAATGCCCCACTGCTGTTTTACTCGAAACCGCTTTTAAGACACATTCACGTACAGTTTTCATGTTGAGGATTATAACACAATACGAAAAAAGAAAACCCTTTACCGCTTGGTCCGACTTTACCCAAAACATTGACAGAAATACAAAAAATGTTAATATTGCCATAGTTTGGACATTGAAAGCACTCGCTGTTCGGGCCTTTGAAAAAGTGTTCATAAATACAGTCAAACCTCGGTTTCCAGAAATTCAGTTATGCAAAAAACGACACCTCACACGGGAGAGCGCATTGCGACTCTCATCACCCTCCTTGTCCTTGCCCGTCACGGGAAGGCGCCCAAAACCAGTCCCGACCAACAGGACGAAGACCGGACTTTGAGCGAGCTCGGTATCGCGCAAGCAAAAAAACTTCGCGCGAAACTTGAAGGGATGACCTTCGATACGGTGTTGAGTTCTCCGCTCGTGCGAGCGCGGGATACCGTTGCCATCGCGATTGAAAATAAAAATTCGATCGTGCTCATCGACGAACTCACCTGCCCCACCGACGGCATCCACCCGGTTGACACTATGTTCAATGAGCTTGGGTACAGACCGCTCCAGGACTACTTCGATCACCAACACGGAGACCACCTCAAAGCCTGGGGCATAACCGCCCTTGAGAAAGTACTGGACACCATTGAAGGCAAGCCTGGCCAAAAGGTTCTCATCGTTGGCCACGCCGTTCTCCAAAATGCTCTCGCATGGGCTTTATGCGAAGCACTACGAAACACGGTCGAGAATGATGCCGCCATGGAAATCATAATGGAAACACCGCTCGGCGAAGGTGAAGCTTTCGCCCTCAAGACGTACGTCAAACTCGTAGGAGGCGACAGTGGAGAAATCCACTGTGAGCACATCAAGCAGGATTAAGCAGAGGCAAAATCCGCCACTCCGCCCCTAGCGAAAGCGAGGGGCGGTTTTTCATTTGTGAATTTTACCTTAATCCCAGTCCTGAATTCATGTTTATACGATATATCGTATAAATTATTTTCACTTGTTCCCTTCTTTAATTATTTCTTCTAACACTTCGGATGACACCACTTCATTAAAACTAAAAATGTCTTGGCTGTCTTTTCCCACTTTAGAATATCTAACACGAATAACGGGAATATCTGTAAGTTCACGTTGGACAATTTCCACGTCAAAACCCTCCAGAAAATCGAAGCCTTGTCCGTTGTTCAAAGCTTCTACAAGTTTGTCCCGCTCCTCAATACCTTTGGTTTTTTCAATCACCTTTGCCAAAAACGACTCGGTAACAGTCTGATGAGAACCAAGAAAACGTTCCATTGACTCTTCGTAATTTTTTCCCTTATCATTTACTAGCTCATGCCAACGTTTTGAAACACCAAGATACTTTTGCACAATCTCCGCCACATCTGACGCCATAGAACTGTAGGTTGATGTCCTCTCATTCACACCTTTAGCAAAATTGTCACTCTCATTTACCACAAACCGAAAAAGTTTCTTCACTCCGTATTCTTCCTCTACTTTTACCCCAAGAGGAGCTTCCGGATCAACGGTAAAATCCAAGCGGCTGTCTACAAAAACTTTCGTGCCGAAATCGCGCCCGGAATTCAACTTTACTTTAAGCTCATCCGATGTCTCTGAACCGGTAATCGTGTCTTCTGTTCCTGACATAACTAAAGCGGCAGACTGCAAAGCTCTTGCTCGAGGACTGCCCATTGCCATCGCCTGTTTTAAATTCGTATTCCCCGCCTTCGTTTTCGCCTCCATCCGCCCTTCGGGAGTCAGCTCCACTTTATAATCATCTTCACCTTTGCCTTTTTTACCATGACGCAGAAAGTGCAGAACGATTCTTGATTCACGCTCAATATTTTCCTTGCCTTCTTTTTGTTCTATTTTTTCCACTTGGGGTTTTAGCAGAATTTATAATTAAATAATTTTAACCATTCCGTGATTAGCATTAACTTCTACCATCATACCGTCTTTTAAAACCTTAGTGGCGATTTTGGTGCCGATAATACAAGGCTTCCGGAGTTCACGGGCAACAATAGCAGCGTGGGAAGTAACTCCCCCTTCGTCAGTAACGATTGCGGCGGCTTTTTTCATAGCGGGAACATAGTCAGGGCGAGTCATAACAGCCACCAGAATATCGCCCTCTTCAACCTTGCCGATTTCTGTGACACTCTTTAAAACTTTTACCTTCCCAATTGCCCGTCCCATGGAAGCGGTAAGACCTCGAAAATCGGTCACATGGGAGAGGTCGGTATTGCCTAAGATTTTTACCTTCACCTCATCAGAGTCTTTTCCAACAAGAACTTCGTATCCCGACTTGTCCCAATAAAAAACGGAATTTATTTCACGCTTTTCCAACTCCGCCGTAGTCGGTGGAGTTTTGAAAATAAGACCTACCTCGCGCGGACTCATGTATTTCAAAAGTTTGGTTGGAATCCCGACACGGCAGCTGATTTCATTTAAAACAAGTGATGCGTACTGCATTGTCCAAAGAGTGGCTTTCTTGCGTTCATCCTGCCAATGAGTAAAATCTTCCGAAACCTTTAAAAGAAATAAGACTTCCGAGTCGGGTGAGAGAGCCTTCATAATTTCGGCTTTGGCTTTTTTATGCTCCTCCGGTAGGTGTTCAATGCGCCTTGCGTCTTCTTCCGGATTTTTATAAGTAGCAAGCATTTTGTCCAATTCCTCGCCAAACTGTTCAATGGACAAAACATAAGCGTCCACATAATTGTTGTGTATCCAAAAAAATCTTCGCTGATGCTCGGAAAGCTGTTTATAGCGAACATTAGGGTCTCTCTTTACAGCCGACGCAATTCGTAAAAGAGAGACTTCAGCCTCATTGATAAATGAAGTGTGGACAGGAGCAGTAGCGATTGAAAATACTTCGGTGAACCTCATTTTTTCTTTTACCAACGATTTGTCGTAAAAACTTTTTATTTTGTCAGCCAAAAGCTGATCTGTCCCCAAAGCAAACCCGTCTATGATTGAACTTGAACTGTTGCGGTTAAGTACCAATTCCACGAACCAGTTATGAAGTTTGCCAAGCTCCGCGTCTGAGAGTTTCTTAAAATCAGTCTTGTTGATTTTTCCGCAACCGGCATAAAAATTTTTCTCGTCATCCTTCCAATTCGCCATGAGCCGGTCACTCCACTTCAAATCCCCTTTACCGTTTTTGATAACCGCGGTGTAAACTTTTTTTATGTCCTCCATCTCAATGTACCAATCGGCCTTGCCATTTTCAAAAAAGCAATAATGCGCAACAAAATCCGCGCCTTCTTTGCGCTCTTCGTGATTCATGATCTCGGCTTCGGCTATGAAATGGATGAAATACGGACTACCGTCAAACCGCTGATGATACCATTGCTTCCCGCTCCATTTCGGAAGTGTCTTTTTGATAAGTCCGGGAACATATTGCATGGGTTCTATTCTACGCTTACTCCCAAAACCCGCAAGCTTCGTAGAAGCTCCGTAACATTTTTAAACTGAATGGTGTGAATGCCGAGTTTTCCCGGCTCTTCAAGATTCCCTGCCTTATCATCGGTGAAAGCGGCTTCTTCAGGACGAACGGCGAGTTCTTTGAGAAGATACTCGAAGCCGCGGATAGCGGGCTTGCGCGCGCCGAATTGATACGACACGAGCCCCATATCAAAATACTCTTCCAAATCAAACCTCTTCTCAATAAGCCTCCAATAGTCCTCGTTGTAATTGGTAAAAAAAGCGGTTTTGTATTTTCGGCGGAGTTTTTTTACAAAATCGAGAGTTTCTTGATGAGCAATTTTCCCGTCAATCATTTCCTCAATAATCTTACCCACATCAAGATTTAGCCCGTATTCTGGCAAAATTTTCCGCCATATTTCTTTTCCGGTTATTACATTATTTTCGGCCTTGTGCAGAAGTTCGGTGTAACGTTTTTCAAATTCGATAAAATCAAGCCCGTATTTTTTCGCAAACTCTTTGATAAACGGCGATTCTTCCTCATTGAAACACACATCCGACAAATCAAAAATAATTGCCCTAATCATTTTGCCTTATCAATAATTTTTACAACCCCTTTATTCGCATCCACTTCGACCATGTCCCCATCCTTCAGAACTTTAGTGGCGATTTTGGTGCCGATGATGCAGGGCACTTTCAATTCACGGGAAATAATAGCGGCATGACTGGTAATACCGCCCTGATCAGTTATAAACGCAACAGCTTTTTTCATCGCGGGAACATATTCGGGCGTAGTTTGGTTAGCAACAAGCACTTCTCCTTCTTGGAAAAAAGCGATATCTTGAACGGTCTTACAAACTCTCACCCTGCCCATTACAAAACCCTTGTAAGCAATTGAACCCTTTATTTCGGAAACAACCTCTATATTTCTAAAGAAAATTTTGTCTATCCCCTCATTTTTATATGCATAAGAAGGAATAATGATCGAGCTGTCGTTGTAAAAAATCGTCAAAAACCCTTTTTCGTAACGATCTTGGATGCTGTCCCAGTCCGAAAAAGTTCCTTCAAAAACCTTAAGTAATTCTTCAAAAGAAAGGTAAAAACCAAGCGGGTGCTGAATAGAAAACCTTTTTTCAACTTCCGCCACCGCCTCGTAAAACAGTGTATTCATGCGAAGCACCTTTTCTTTTCGTTTGTCCTGAAAGTGGGTAAAAAGTTCTGCAATCTTGATAAGCGCGAGAAATTCTGAAGAGGCATTGAGGTTATCAAAAAGTTTTTGTTTCTTTAACTTATTTTCCTCAATTCTTTCTTCAGCTTTTTTTACAAGTCCGGTGATATTTTCTCTTTCATTTTTTAAAACCCATTCTGATGCTTCGGATAAGATTTTCTCCCTGGAAACTCGACTATACTCTTTGTAGTTGGTTCGTATCCAAAAATACCTCTCTTCATACTGTGCGGAAAGCCTACTGGCCTTTTCCAAGTCTTTGCAAGAAAGCGCTTCCGCGATTTTAAGAAACAAAACTTCGGCCTCGTTCACAAAAGACGAAGAAACCGGCAGTGTGAGAATCTCAATCATCTCGGAATTAGCTCTGTCACCTAAGAAACCCGAAATCGCTTCCACGAGCCAGTCCGTCTTACTTTCTGACAAGAAAGTATCTACGCTATAGGCCCACAAGGAGGAATCAAGCAAAGCTTTATCGAGGCCTGACAGAAATTCTTTAAGCTCGACGGTAGAGAGCTTCCGAGTGTCTACGTGCGAAACCGAATTCGCGTGCTGATTAAATAGTTCATATTTTTCTTTCCATTCTTTGTAAACCGTGTCAATCCACGAGGGCTCGGCAAAGGCTTTTTTCAAAATCCCCTCCCGCTTCTTCCGTAATTCATCCGTATTCCAAAACCAGTCAAAATGGTCCTTCTCCTGATAATTCTGAAATAGCGCACAAACGGAAGGGGCATAGGGATTTCTGACCATTTCTCGGGCAATCGCCATACCCTGCTCATATATGCCGATATAGAAAGCCGAATAGCTTTTATCGTACCAATTCTTACCGTTCAAGAGCTTCTGACGCACATCTTGATTTTTAACAAAATGGGAAAAAGTTTTCATAATTCCCTAAATTACCGTATTGATTTTTCAATGACAATCACAACGCCGTGGTTGCCTTTTACTTCCACTAAATCACCGTCCTTCAAAAACCGCGTAGCAAAACGCGTACCGATAACGCAGGGCTTGCCCATTTCCCGGGCAACAATGGCGGCGTGACAGGTGATGCCTCCCTCATCGGTTACAAAAGCCGCCGCGCGCCTCATGGCCGGAAGATACTCGGGACGAGTCATCGAAGCCACTAGGATATCACCTTCCTCGACTTTTTTAATTGAATCGGGGTTAGGACAAACCTTTACTCGACCGATCACTTTTCCAACAGAAGCCGACGTTCCTCTCAATTCCGTCTCATGAACATTTTTCTCAACGCTCATAGACGCGCTGAAACGTTTAAAATCTTCATATGTGCCTACTTCAATGCCATTCTTTGTTTGAAGAAACACTATTCCTTCCCGCCTCTTTTCAAGAACTGAACTCATGGTTGAAAAATCGGAAGCAAGTTCCCGCGGGGAAAGATACCGAAGCAGTAATATCGGTATACCAGACTTCTGAGCAATCACTTCCAAGACACGCTCAAGATAGTCAATGCCGATAAGAATATTCCGCTTTCGCTCATCCTGCCAGATTGAAAGAAAAGCAAACATTCTCAGTTCAAAAAGGAGAAATTGTGGAAGACTTGAATGTCGCACCCTCGTTTGCGACATTGGCCGAAAATGTTCCTGAAGTGTGTTTTTCTTTTGCTGTCGATATTCTTCAACCATTAGGCGAACATCATCAATTGAGGGATTTCGTCTACCACTATAGGTATTCTCCACCCAGAAAAATTTCTTGATATATCCCGTCAGTTCTCTATCCATAATTACTTCCTGCCCTGCAAGGCGGGCAATGTAGCTTTCCGCTTGGGAAACAAATGAACGCGTTCTCGGGGTCGTCAGCGATAAGAAAATCATATTTGCCAAAGCGGGGTCTTTGATATGCCTTTGCACTTCACCTCTAATCCTTTGATCGCCAGCGATAGCATATGGTTCAATCATGTGAGCCACACCGACAGCAAGTGCGATTGCATGTGAAGCTTCATTTCCAATTCGGGACAATTCTTTTAGGGAAAGAGATTGCAAATTGAGCTTATCTATTTTTTTGAACAAAGAAGTTGCCTTGCGCAAATCTCGTTCATACCGAATTTTAAGGTTTTTATAAAAATTTTGATCATTTTTCAGTCGCTTCTGAATTACAAGATCCTGAGAAACAAGATCATCCCATAGATACGTCATCACTCCTTCCTCGTTCCGGCACAAAAACAGAAAAGCGGAATACTTTATTCCGCGAGGTTGAGGAATGTCAAAACCGCTTCCCCCCGCAGACATAAGGTGAAGAGGTGTCGCACTGCAACGCTGGGGATAAAGCTTCTTTTTTATTACATCTTTAAGATTCACAATTATTTCTTTAGCGTGGTAATCGGACGGCTTTGGGTGATATAAAATTTTCCACTCTCAAACGCCCATTCGATGTCGCAAGGAAAGCCATAGTGCTTTTCAATGTGAAGAATGAGAGCTGAAAGTTCGAGGATTTGTGTTTCGGAAAGTTTTTGTGAGGAGCCTTCCGAGGCGGGAATGTCTTCCCAGACATTCCCGCCACCTGATTTTCGGAAAAGCCCCCTCTCCTGTGTTGAAACGTTCGCATCAATAATCCGCCGAGGGTTTTTCTCTACAACATAGCTGTCGGGTGTAATTTGACCGGACACAATCGCCTCACCCAAACCGAAACCCGCTTCGATAATAAGCTGGTTTCTGTCTTCAGTCACCGGATGCACTGAAAAGGCAATACCTGAGACTTCGGATTCCACCATTTTTTGAACTACCACAGCCACCGAAATTTTGGTCTTGTGCAAAGCTTTTTCAAAACGATAGAAAACGGCACGCGGGGTAAAAAGTGACGCCCAACAGCGTTGGACATTTTTGAGAAGGTCTTTCTCCGTGGTGTTGAGATAAGTATCAAGCTGGCCTGCCCAGGCGGCAGAGGCAGAATCTTCGGCGGTCGCAGAAGAGCGTACCGCCACGAACTTAGCACCGAGTTTTTTAAATTCCTTTTTTACAGCAGTCGCGATATCGGTCGGCATCTTTGCCGCCAAAATGAGAGACTGGATTTTCTCGGACGCTTTTTCAACCGTGTGAATTTCCTCGTGCTTCACCGTGTGCAAAGTCGAATCAATCTCAACCCCGAGGTCCGTCTCGGCCAAAAAATGCTCGAACGCCTCGGCAAGGAGCACAAACCCGGGCGGAACGGGAATACCCGCTTGAGTCATTTCGCCGAGTGATGCGCCCTTGCCTCCGGCCAAAGCCGCATCATTCTTATCGAGTTTTTTAAATTCACGAATGAGTTCCATATCTAAAACAGTACCATAAATCCTCCGCCATGGAAAGCTAAAGACTTGCCCCGCCCGACGGCTGCCGTCGGGCGGGGCTTTTATTTGCATTTTTCGTCAAAAACATTAGGATTGCCCCTAGACCTTCGACAAAAACCGCTGTGAAAACAGCCCAACAAAACTCGGTATGATCTACAAAAAACTGATCCGCCCTTGGCTTTTTGAAAAAGACTCGGAAGAAATCCACGACAATGTCCTCCGAATTGGCGGAAAAATCGCTGCCATCCCAGGGCTTCACCAGATTCTAAAAGCATCTCTCACCGTTCGAGACAAGCGACTCGAACAGAAACTTTTTAGAATGACCTTTCCCAATCCTGTCGGCCTCGCCGCCGGCATGGACAAAGGAGGAACAGCTTTGCCTTTGTGGAAAGCGCTCAGTTTGGGCTTCATCGAAATGGGAGGCATTACCGCAAACCGCCAAGAAGGGAATCCGAAACCTCGCCTGTTCCGTGATCCCGAAGATGAGGCTCTAGTGAACCGCATGGGCTTTAACAACCCGGGTGCGGAAGCAACGGCCTGTCACCTCTCGGAGATAGAATTGCCAAATGTGCCCCTTGGTATCAACATCGGAAAATCAATGTCCGTTGCGGTGGACAACATGGATGCGGTAATTGCCGACTATGGATTCACTTTTAGAAGACTTTATGAGTACGGAGATTTCTTTGTGCTCAATGTGAGTTCGCCTAACACCCCCAACCTGCGGCAACTCCAAGGGAAGGAATTTCTCAAAGTTTTGCTTGAGGGAATCATAGAGCAGAGGCTCGAACTTGCACGAGAATATGAGGGGCCAGTGTGTCCAGTCCTACTCAAAATCGCCCCCGACCTCTCGGAGCAAGAACTCGATGAAATTCTTGAGGTAGCGGAACATCGGGTTGATGGCATCGTGGCGGTTAACACTACACTAAAACCTGTTGGCCTCAAAACAACCGGTGCAGTGAGAGATGAAAAGGGCGGGTGGAGCGGCAAGCCCTTGCAAAACCAAGCACTTCAAGTGGTGAGCTACATTCACCGAAGACTTCCGCGCCTTCCCATCATAGGCGTTGGCGGAATTTTTTCGGGTGAAGACGCCTACAGGATGGTGTGCGCCGGAGCAAGCCTGATCCAAATCTACACAGGACTGGTGTATGAAGGCCCTTGCCTTCCTTGGAGAATCAACAAGGAACTCCTAAAACTAATGAAAAGGGAGGGCATCTCCTCAATCTCCGAGATTAACGGTCAGACTCATCACATTTGAGTTCAACCCGGTTTTAGTCTCCAAAGCAAGTCTATACAGGCTTGCTTTTTCTTTTGCAAAATTTAATATGAGAAAAGTTTTGGACAAACCTGAACCCCGACAAACTTAAAAAACATGAGAGAACTAACAGTCTTGCAGGCTCCGGAAATTCCGAAAGGAACCCGGAGGAAATTCACCAAATTCATCCTAACGCACGGGCACGCTCGTGACATTCCTGTGGGCGAGGTGGCGAAAATTGAAAAACCAATTTCGCGAATGCAACTCGCCGTCGTGACTACCAGTTGGTGGGCACAGCACGAAATCTGGCAACCGAACCCCCAAATCCCGGGTCCAATACTTACAGCTCCTGATGCGCTTACATACCGCTTATGGCTGGACCAATTGGCACCAATCTACGGCAGACGGAAAATGCGCCACAGTGTAAGCATTAAGCTGATGCCTACAACAACTCACGAAACACTCGAAGCAGCGTGGGCCGCAGGTTTTCGCACCGTCAAAATCTACCCCGCAGGCGTCACCCATTCAAAAGAGGGTTGGGATTCCTTTGAAAAGGATATGTACAAGCCCATCTGTTGGGCACTCGAAATCGGCTTCATCGTCTGCATCCACGGCGAAGAGCCCGGCGACCAGATTGATACCTACGCCCGTGAAGAGTTCTTCATGATAAACCGCTTCAAAAAGCTGGCAACGACAGACTTCCCCGGCGGACGATTCAATGTGGAACACATCTCCAAGGCAGAAACCATCTTTATGGTGGGAGAAATGCCCGGAAACATTACGGGTGGACTCACCATTCAACACGCGAAAATCAGCCGGAATGACTTACTTGAATGGAAAAGCGCTGATGGAAAAACCGGACTAAACCCCGGCAATCATTTCCGACCTCCGGCACAAACACTGAAAGATATGGCGGAAATTCGGTACGTCATGTTCCACGCCGATGAATCCGCGTATCGAAAATTCCATTTTGGTCCGGATTCGGCTCCGCATCGAGATTGTGACAAATTCTGCGTCTGTGGTTGCCCCGGGGCGCACGTTGCTCCCACGCTCGGACCTTTGGTGGTTGACCTCTACGACCAGTACCGACGGCTAGACCATCCCTCGTTCTACGCATTCACGGTGGAAAACGGAGCGCGAGCCTTTGGGATTGAAGTCGATATGGAGCAGACCTTTGAGCTGGAAAAAACCGACTGGATTATTCCGGAGAGTTACGGTGGTATCTACGCGTTCTTCGCGGGACGAACAAACTCGTGGAAACCTCTGGAACTGGCCGCGCTCAATCCGGAATTGCTCCTTGCTGCCGCTTAACGCAACATCAAAACACCGCCACGGTAATCACCGAGGCGGTTTTCTTTTTAAAAAATTCGATCACCTCCTCTACATTAACTTCACGCTATAGCGTGAAGTTAATGTAGGGCACCACCATGACGACTGGCATCCAAAAGAAACCTAGCTTTTCCAATTCCACCATTTAAGTACTTCCGGATCATGTCGCTTATTTGATACAAAGTAAACGGCACAGCGAAAAACGTAGAGCATGCATCTGTCAATCCGTGCGTTTTGGATTTTGCACAGCTTTTCGTACAGCTTCTCCGGACTCTTCCCTTTCAAATCGGAAATTTTACGTAAGCCCAAATCCCACAAATCTTGCGAGATTTCTTTTCCTACCCCGGGGATTTTTTAAAACTCTCTTAATACCTCCGCTTTTTGTAACACCATAACAAAAAGTTACTTTTTCATGAATCGCTCTTTGATTTTTTCCAAAAACAAAAGCTTGATGCCTAAAAGTTCTAGTCCCAGAAACGCGAGCCAGGAACCGGGGGTCAAGGGAGTAAACAAAGCAAGTACGCCCCAGAAAATCAAGATGACTCCCACGACTTTTTTCCACTTGGGATTGAGATGAAGAAATTTTTTAACATTCTCAAGCATGTTATTTCTGAAATTCCTGTGAAATCATTTTTGAGACCGCAACTAACTCCGCTTCGGGACTATCTTCCCGACTGCCCGGACGATACAAAAATTTGCGCGGTTCATATTCGGTAATGCCTTCATCCCCCGCTTTTCTTGGCACCACATGTAAATGAAAGTGGGGTACGGACTGTCCGGCAACTTTCCCTTCATTCCACGCGAAATGAAAACCTTCCGCGCCAAAGAGTTTCTTTAAAATCGGCACAAGCTTCTTTCGTAATTCAAAAATCGCTAAAACCTCTTCGTCAGTCAACTCGTCAAACGTCGCCACGCACCGAATGGGTGAAATTAAAATATGCCCTGGGGTTATCGGGATGTTGGTTAAAAATGCCCACGCCAGCTTATTTTCAATCACCGTCCGCGCTTTAATTTCCGGAAGTTCACAAAAAACACATTTGGATTTCATAGACCAAATTGTATACCTTGCGCAAAAAAGTGCCACAAAGCGCAGGTTTGACTTCGAGATTCCCGGTGCGTTTTTTCCTTGCAAAAACCAAAAATCTTGAAGCGGTAAAGCAGAGGTGGGGGGGGAGGTAAACAACAGACAAAATCTTTCAAACCAGAATCTAGAAAAACAAAAACACCGCGATACGTCGTCACGGTGTTTTTGAAACAGAAAATTAACTCAATCTAGTTAAAACTTTCCCAACCGCATCCGATTGGGAAAGTTTTATACTATGCTGTTGCCGAGGGAGCATCTCCCTTGTCACAACCTTTGCAATTCCCCTTATGAGTCGCGATCTCAATTATCGCTGAAATACCCACAAGAGCGTACACAACCATACTACCGGTTGTTCCTGCTCCCAAAAGTTTTTCAACTAGATTGTAACCAAGCGCGACCAAACCCCAGTTTAACCCTCCCACAACAAGAAGGATAAACGTGACCATGTGTAAACCTTTCATTGTTTTATAGGATTTCCAATTTGGCACATTTCTTCGTTGCTTTGTTCGTTTGCTCCTTAGTCGCACCACAGGAGTACTTCCATTTTTCTAAGCGGATTACCTCTAAGAAAAATTGGTCGCAAACCGAACTCGCACCTCAAACTGCATCCAAATTGGAAATCCTAATATGAATCTTTTCAAATAAATGACTAAACGACCAAGCCTATTAAAGCTTGAGTAAATTATACAATACTTTTCAGGCCTTGCCGGAAGGAGGAAGTGGATAACCAACGTCCTCTTCATCGGTGAATTACTACTTGAATAAAGCCATAAATTTCATCGGGTCAATTGAAACCTTATCAATCCACACACTGACATGCAGATGAGGGCTTTCCGCGTAACCTGTTTTTCCTGAAAATCCGATAAGCTGGCCTTGCTTCACAAGCTCACCTTCATTCACTTTAATTTTTGACAAATGCATGTAGAGCGTATGAATGCCGAGGCCGTGGTCAACGATAACGGTTTTCCCGTAAACCGAAAGCGGGCGGGCGAATCGGACAATCCCGCGATTCATAGATGAAACTTTTGTCCCCTCGTCTGCGCGAAAGTCGGTACCTTTATGGGTAATGGTTTGCCCAATAGTTTGCCTAGAATATCCGTACGCATCAGTAACAACCGGGTTAGGGATAGGAACTTTAAAAGTTTCGGTCCAGAGAGTTTTTGGAAACGTACGGACGGAATAAATGGTTTGGTTTTCTTTTACAAGCGAGCTTACCACGGCTTCCGCAGCGGCTGGCGTATTTCCGCCGAGCTTTTCCGGAATACCGAGCGGTGCTGACACTTTTGGGCGTTTGGCCACTGTAAGTTTTTTCTCGATGGTCCGTCCATCCGAAAGTTCCGCCACAATTTCATACTCTCCAGATTTTTGCTTCAAATCAACACCAAGGAAAGCCACGGGCTTTCCTTGGTACAAAAAAACTCCGAGAGTTTTCCCATCAAATGAAATGCGACGGATGGCCGCCACGCCCGTCACACCTTCGACAACAATCTTAACCGGCTCACCCTGAATCACCTGCTGCGGAAAAACTATAATGTTGGGCGTGGCAGCAAAACCAAAAATCGGTAAAAAGGCGCAAAGAAAAATTGAAAACTTCCGCATCTTTTCATTATACGCTAACTTAAAGAATTTTAACTTCTTTCCTCCAAATCCAAACACACCGAATTGAGACAGTACCGCTTGCCGGTTTGAGTTGGACCGTCGTCAAAAACATGCCCTAAATGCGAGCCGCACCGTGCGCAGACAATTTCAGTGCGAGCCATGCCCTGTGAGGAGTCAACAATATTTTTCACTGCGCCCGGCAAAGCCTGATCAAAAGACGGCCAGCCTGTGCCCGAATCAAATTTTGCGTCCGAGGAGAAAAGCTCGTTGCCACAAGCCACGCAAGTATACATGCCCGACCTATCCGAATGTAACAGTTTTCCGGAAAAAGGAGCTTCCGTGCCCTTCCCCCGCAACACGGCATACTGCTCCGGCGTCAGCTTCTTCTTCCATTCTTCCTCGCTTGTCGGCATCGCTTTATTTTTGTCCATGTTTTTTATTTTTTTTAAATCACAATCTCAAATCAAAACATCTTGTCTCTCCCAGCGACTTTACCCAAGTAAAGTCGCTGGGAGGGGTAACTATTTTTGTATTGCGCTATTTGTTTTCGTACTACTCAGTAAACTGGCAAATTCTTTTTGAACTTTCTCCAATTTCGGATTGATGATAACCTCGCAATATGGGTTCCCGGGATGAGTCGCGAAATAATCCCGATGATAGTTCTCCGCTTCGTAAAATTTCTCAAACGGAACAAGCTCCGTGACCACGGGACCACCCGCTTCGTTGGAAGCGTTGATTTCCCGTATCAAATCTTCGGCGACTTTTTTCTGCTCCGACGTGGTGTAAAAAACTACAGACCTATACTGCGTACCGACATCGTTCCCCTGCCGATTGAGTGTTGTTGAATCGTGACTGCCGAAAAAAACCGTGAGCAAATCCCGATACTTCACAAGTGTAGGGTCATACTCAAGATAAACCACTTCGGCATGTCCCGTCCGACCGCCACTTACCTGCTCGTAGGTTGGGTTCTCAGTCGTTCCGCCGGAATATCCGGGCAACACAACCGAAACCCCGCGAAGCATCTTGAACACCGCTTCGGTGCACCAAAAACACCCTCCGCCAAAAACCGAAATTTCCTTTTTCATGTCCCCATTATCTATAAGCTTAAAAACCTATAACACCGCGATACTCGAAGCCCATGTAAAATCCAAGAATTAAAGTACCGACAAAAAGAATAACCGCCACAAGCTTCGAATACCACGTAACCTTGTTCCATTCAATTTTCATAAATAAATTATTTACCTATTTAGAGCCTTAGGATGCTTCGCGCTCCAGGCATAGAGGGCGGCGGCGGCGGAAGCCGCCGCGTTGAGTGATTCGCATTTCGGGTGAATCGGAATGGAAAGCAGTTTATCGCACAGCTCGCGGGTTTTCTCACGAATACCTTCCGCTTCATTGCCTAAAATAAATAGGGTTGGCAATTCAAAAGCTTCTTTTGGAACAGTGTATTTTGCGTCCCCCGCAAGTCCGTACACGACAAATCCCCTATCCTTTAAATCCCGCACCACCGTGTTTACATTACCAATCGAAACAAGAGGGACTTTAAAAGCCATACCCGCAGACACTTTTACCACAGAGCCGGTCACTTGCGCTTGGTTATTGTCAGGAATAAGCACGCCGGAAACTCCGAAGGCGGCGGCGGAACGAATCACCGCTCCCACATTTTGTGGATCTTGTAGCTCCCCTAAAAGTATAAGTGACGTTTCAGGTGTAATCGTTAGAGAATCGGCAAACGTTTTGTACTCTTTCATAAGACGGGGCAAAGAGATCACGCCGACAATACCCTGATGAACAGCGGAATCTGAAATCTCCTGTGGCATCTTGCGATTTGACACAATAACCTGTTTTTTAAGCAAGCCGAGCAACTCAGCATCTTCAAACTGCTTCGCCAAAAAAACCTCCTCAATTACTTCAGGCGAGTTCTCCAAAGCTTCAAGCAAAGCGTGCTTCCCGTAAATATAAGTTTTGACATCCGTCATAATCTACTTCCCCCACTTCTTGTTGAGGAGCGCCCTCGTCTTTAGACCAACCGCTCCGTAACCTGTAGTGTTGGGAGTGCCAGACTTTACTATGGAATTGCGGGATTGAAAAGAGCGAACGGCTTTTTGAGTAAGAGGACCGTAGTAGCCGGTTTGGGCGGTTACCGGAAGAAGTTTCTCTTTAACTAAAAAGGATTGGAGCAATAGAACTTGTGGGTCCTTGCTTCCGGGAAAGAGGTTTTTGGTCAATAGGGGTTTAGAGGAAGATGAGGCGGTAGAAGAAACGTTTGGTACCGCCAAGCTACTACTGGTAGAAGCGGTGGAAGTGGTGGTACTTGCGGCGGATACTCCCGCCGGGGATACAGGGTCGGGTATGCCGGTTCGGTTGACTACCACGGTTCTCTTTATGGTACCGGTCTTGCCGTCAGAATCGGTGACGGTGTAAACAATATTGTAGGTGGCCGGAAGAGCGGTGTTAAGCTGTATATCGTTTATGGTGCCCACGGCTTTACCGTTCACCGTAGCCAAGATTTTGAAAAAGAAATCCCTGCTACCGGATACGTAAATGCCCGGGTCAAGATAGCTTGTACCCGTTTTTATGTATGAGGGGTTGTTACCCGACAAGGCAAGACCTAGAGGACCACCAACTAAAGGAACGGGCGATTTAACAGGCAAGGGATTGTTGGGAATTGCGGAAGGTGAGGGAGAACCGACAGGTGGAGTTACGGATGGCGGAGGAGATAATGTTGAAACGGGGCCGGAGATTTTCATGATGACGAAAGCGCCGAACTCGGGAAAAGTGGAAATGCCCGCAGGACCACTCACCGGCGTCGCCACGGACCTCCCCGTCATTGGAATGCTAATAGAACCTCCGGAATAGGTGCCGGTGGTAACATCGCCAAAGTAATCTTGAGCGCTTCGAAGTTCGTACGAGTCTCCCACACCCAACACACCGGACACATTTACATTCACGCTATTTGCCTTGCTCCAGTTGTAGATGGTGATGTTTGCCCTCCCCGATTCGTACTCATTGGGACGGACAAAAACTTTGTCCGGAGGCCTGCTAGTACTTGCGGTGCTATGAGTGTCAAAACCCGTTTGGGCAGACCACTCCGCCAAAGACACACTACAGTCGCCACGAGACCCTTTTGTGGGAATACAATCATCATTAACGGTGTTGGCGTACCCTACAAACGAATTTCTTTCACGAAGATTGTAGTATGTATTGTTGTTAATGTTATGAGAACCGCCAGATTTAAAAACATTACTCGGACCGAGGGAAAGATTTAGGGGGTAGTACAAGGCGATGAGCGTATTTCGGAGCATAGTTACCGAAGTGAAGGGTTTGAAAAAATATATACCGCTTCCATTTTCGGCGAAATAGTTATCCTCAATCACCACACTATCGTTGTCTACATAAAACCCGAGTTGCACACCTCCCCCGCAACCCGCGCAGACGCCCGGCGAATGGTAGGTCATATTGTGCTTGAGCGTTGCTTGATCAATCGCGGTACCTCCTCCGATTATGATTTCCGCACCTGACTGAGCATTGTACACAGTGTTCCCTTCATAGAGAAGACCTTTTAGCTTGCCGACCTGACTGTAACTGTGGATACCAAGACCCGATGGATTGAAGATGATGTTATCTTTTATCACCTTGGTCACCCCGCTCACCGATGAATCGTTCTGCCAGTAAATCGCATGCTCGCGCGGAGATTTTCCGTTGTAATAGAGGATATTACCGTATGCTATTTCACCACCTTCAAGCCCCATACCGCCATCGTGTGAAATAATATTGATATACGAAACCCCTTTTCCCGAAGCGCCCGCCCATACCGAAGAGATATCATTTGTCACCGACCCTCGAAGCGAGTCATACACTTCTATTCCCCAAAATCTCGTATAGTTCCCGACTATACTAAAAGAGAAAGGTACGCCCCTCCCGTCAAAGCGCGCCCTTTCACGATTGTAATTACGATACGTTATCGGATTCCCGGCGGTGCCACTTATAGGTGTTCCCAGAGGTCCGGTATAGATTCCTTCCCGAAGCCATATGGTAGCGCCGGGCTTTACCTTTCCACCTCCTCCAGAAACGGCATACGCGAGAGACCATGGGCTCTCCAGGGTGCCGCAGTTGGTGGCTTGCCCGTTCGTCGCGACAAAAAATTCCGTGGCGTTCGTGTTTGTGCACGCTTGTTGCATCATCATGGAAACCGGAAAGTCACCGGAGTTTACGACGCCACTTGCGGTGTCGGAGCAACGGATGTAAAAGGTATTCGTCCCAAACGAGAGCGCGACGGTTGCTGAATGAACGAATCCGTTCCCAGAAGAAAGAGCTTCCGTCATGGAGCCGTATGCGGTGGAAGGGGTTGTGGAATACTTACACGAAGACGCGCCACCGGTTGCCACGGAAAGTGTCCCCGAATTTGTAGACAAAATCTGTGTGCTGGTGTTGCTCACGATAATCGGCGCGGACGCAGAAGCTGCCGCATATAGTGCCGAAAGCTCAGTTCTGTCTCCTTCAGTAAGCACTCGATTATATATCCGAACTTCATCCAAACCGCCTCGATAACTTTGGGCTGCAACTTTACTAGGATGTCCGCCGAAAACCACCTGGTTGTTAAAACTCTGCGCACAAACTATGGCCGCTCCCTCCCCCACCTTCACGCCGTCAACATAAAGTGTTGAAAGATTGGCTGAAGGATCGTTAGTCGCCATGATGTGACTCCACTTACCCAGCGGAAGCGCCGCGGAAATACTCCCAAAGGTGAGCGTCTTGTTACTTATCGTATATTTAAATGCGTGACACGGATTGTTGCCGCCGACACTTTGGCTTAGCGCCCACTGCTCCGAGGTACCTCCCGTATTGAATGGAAACAGAAGAACCGAATAGGTATAGGTGTTGATGCCTGGGAAAGACGCCTGCACCATATCATTGTCAGTATCAAAAAGCAGGGCCTGGCCAGACACACCGGGAATCCAACTTGGAACATTTAAAAGATCACCGGACAAAGTTCCGGTTTTCCCGGCTCCGCTCGAATCCGCTGCCACTGTCCCGCTCCCCTCGTCAAACTTCCACCAGCCAACAAGACCGGAACCCGCTCCGCTCACTTGCGCCTCCGCACGAAAAATGGCAAAACCGGTGGTACCCAAAGTCGATCCGTCAAACCTTCCAAAAAATGAAAACGTAAAAACGAGTAAAACGAGTAGTGCTAATCTAGATGTTATGTTAACGTGTTTAGACACGGCGAAATTTTGATTAACTATATATGCGTCATATTGTACCACATGTTTAATACAAAACCTGCTCTCATAAGTAAAAAATGAAAAATCGAAAAAACAATACTCCCCTCTTCTGGGATAGAGAATATAAAACGCAAGGTCACCTCGCGCTTTCCGACAACCCAAGCGAGGATCTTATAAAATTCACCCGCTGGCTGGAACGAGAGCACGGCAGAAAATTCTTAAATGCGACAACCTCCGCACTAGACCTCGGGTGTGGCAACGGGCGGAACCTGATTTACTTGGCAAAACATTTTGGCATTCGAGGTGTTGGATACGATATTTCAGGAGAAGCGGTAAATTTGGCAAAAAAATTAAGCGACGACCTACCCATATCCTACGAAACCCGATCTATCGCAGGAGCACTTCCTCTTCCGGATGCATCGCACATGTTCGTACTCGACATGATGACTTCTCACTTTCTCAAAGCCTCCGAGCGAAAAAATCTAATCGCTGAAATCGCGCGTGTTCTAAAAATCGGCGGCTGGTTTTTCTGGAAAACATTTTTACTCGACGAGGACGTTCATGCCGAGCGGCTCCTCAGAGAAAGCCCCTCAGGCGAAGTGGGGTCATACATTCACCCTAAAATCGGCGTGGCCGAACATGTTTTTACGGAGGAAGAGGTTACAGAAGCCCTTTCGGAAAAATTTTTCATTCACAAGATAACAAAATCTCACAACCACCGGCTCGCAGGTAAAATTGCGAAACGCCGAAGCATGTCTATATACGCGGAAAGAGTTTAACCACTTTTTTACTCCTTGGGTAAAACAGTTTTTATCTTTTCCGCAGAAAGAGTGTATGCGCGGACAAATGAATCGTCCACATGGGCATAGAGAGTTCCCCCGCCCGCACCCATTTCAACAAACTGGCTGGCAAACGTAATCGTTCGCGCCTCACTGTCTTGTATAAAAGGCTTTGGTGAAACCCAATCTATTTCCCCCAGTTCAAAGTCTTAGATGAAAAGCCCGACTGAAAACATGCCGTGTTGAATTTCCTCTCCTATTTTCCTGTTCGCTTCACGGCCGTTCATAACACCGAGCCGCTTCCCTTTACCAAGATCAATAAAACTTTCCGGAAAAATCGGTCCGGGAGAAGCGTGTCCGCTAATCCACGGGATATTCGCCTCGGCGGGGTGAAATGCCACAACGCCGTACTTCCACAGCTTGCCCATGTCTTCCGCGATAGCAACTTAAACAAGCGCCATCACATGAGGGAATCGCCTATCGGTTTCCACGACCTTTCCCGATTGTTCTGTAAAAACCTTCCCCATGTTTTTAACGAGTCAACGCTGTAACCAAAATATCGATTTTGATTGTCGCCACTCCGCACACCTTGTCCGCTCCACCATAATAGACATAGAGCAATCCATCCCGTAGCACCATACCACAGGGAAATACAACGTTATTTACCAACCCCACTTTTTCATAGGTTTCTTCCGGCTCAAAAATCGGGTCGCTTGACCGTGCCAAAACCACCGTCGGGTCCTTCAAATCAAGTAAAACCGCGCCTACTCGATAGGTGTGGTGAACTTTTGAAATCGCATGGTACAAGAGTAGCCAGCCTTTTTTGGTTTTGATGGGAGGCGCGGCAATTCCCACCTTGACACTATCCCACGCTCCGGGTCGCGGTCCCATAATCCTGATGCACTTGTTAATTTTGGTCTTGGTGAAATCAAGCGACGGCACATAGTCCCCGCAAATATCCGTGCCAATTCTATGCAAAACAAAATACTTTTTGCCAAACTTCTCCGGCAAAATGCAGGCGTCCTTATCATCAACATCCATAGGGCTGATAAGCTCGGGCGGAGACCATTTGAAATTTCTTTTAAGGAAATCTTTTTGGGAAATCGACGTGACGGCAACCCGTGGCGGGCCGATACCGTCGAAGGCCGTGTAAGTCATGTAAATACGCTCGCCGATTAAAGAAAAGCGCCCGTCCTCACATCCGGAATTTCCGCCATCGATTTTTTTCATCTCAAACGGCGCGCGTGGCACGTAAATGGGCTCGGTGGAACGCCAATCAATCGTCAATCCGTCCGGTGAAGTAGCATAACCGACAGTTGAAGTATTGTCGGCGGAAATTGCCCGATAGAGCAAGTGGGTTTTGCCCTTTAAATAAAATGCTCCTGGATTTAAAGTGGCTTGCGCTTCAAAGGCGTGCTTTGAAATTGGCGTGATAATCGGGTTGCCGAAAAATCTTTTCAGATGCCAGTTCCCCGCCGTTTTCGGATGCAAAGTCGAAATGAGATCGGTCAGACTTATTTTCGCCCGACAGCCGGTAGTATCCGCCGCCCCGTAAAAGATCGTAAGTACGTCGCCTTCAAGACTCGCGCCTGACGGAAAAACCACATCAGGCACATAACCCACAAGTTCGTAAGGTTCCTCCGGAGAAATAATGGGTCCTTTGGTGCGTCCGATGATTTTCCGCGGATCCGCAAGGTCGAGCAATAACGCCTCAATACCAAATACTCGCGGAGCGCCATTAGGACTCGGAAAGTAATTTTGAATGTGCGAGTAAATGAAAAGCCAACCATATTTCGTTTTAATCGGCGGAGCACCCACTTCAACATGATCATACTCCGTCCGACGCGGGTCAATCGCGTAAGTGTCAAGCCTATCTTCAAAACCTTCCCATGTTTTCTTGGCCCACAAATCCTGCACTTTGTCGGTCTGAACAATCACCATTTTCGCCGGCGGTTTGTCGGTGTGCGCGCTGAAAATTGCCATCACCTTGCCGTTCACTCGCTCGGGGAAAAGCGCCATGGCTTTAGCGTTAAAAGGCGTAACCAAATGGCGCTCGGTGACCTTTTTAAGGTCGGGCGACACCGCCACCGCAACCTTAATCCCTTCTGCTTCAAAAGGATATTTTGAAAGCGCCGTATAAAACGTATAATACTTCCCTTCAAAATGGGTAACACGCGGGTCTTCACAGCCGAATTTTTCCCAATCTTCCTTTGGAACTATATATGGCATATGTTCGGAGTAATGCTTACCATCACCACTCTTCGCTAATCCAATAATAGACCTTTGACTGGGATGCGCCAAAATATCCGGAGCGGAAATCGCTCGATATAACACACAGCTGGTACGGCCCCGCTTTGCCGGTGAAGGATTAAATGTGGCAAACGATTCCCAATAATGTTCCCTGTTGGGAATCAGAACCGGATTATGGCGAGAACGTTTTATTGTAAACATGTGCTATTTATTTATTAAAGGTGAACGAGTAATTTTGGGCGAGTGTAATGACATAAGTTCATTTAAGAAGAGATCTAGATCGGCTGTAGCTACACATACCACTTTGTCCGCTCCGCCGTAGTACACAAAAAGCTTGCCATCCACCACCGCTGCCCCGCACGCGTATACCACACCCGCCTTGAATCCTTCATTTTCGTACCACTCATCGGGCTCCAAAATTGGTGCGGAGGCGCGGGTGACGATTTTAGTCGGTTCTTTCAAATCAAGGATCATGGCGCCCAATTTGTATCGATTGGGGTCTCTCACGTCCATGGCGTGATACAAAATAAGCCAGCCATATTTGGTTTTGATAGGCGCGGGACCAACCCCTCGAAGCGAGGTGTCCCACGTTCCAGCGTTACCTTTGCCGGTAGGAACAGCGCTTTTAATATATTTGGTACCATCTAGTTCGGTCAGACTTCTAACGTAATCAATGCCGATATAAGGCGAAATCCCATGCAAAATAGCAAACTTGCCCTTTATTTTTTCGGGAAATAGCACCCAGTTTTTGTTTATGGTACCCGGTGGCGAAATAAATACCGGTTTATTCCAATGCCACCGTTGGTTGATAAAATCTTCAAAAGAAATAGAAGTAAGCGCGATACGAATGGCGCTCCAACCATCAAAAGAGGTGTAGAGCATGTATATTCTATTACCGATTTTCGTAAGTCGAGGATCTTCGCACCCACCGTTCCACCCCCCGCCGGAAGAATACGATACCGGAAGAGGGGTGCGGTCGGGACTAAAAATTTTATTTTGAAAATAAACCGGCCGAGCGCTCCTCTTGTCTATGGTAAACCCATCCTTGCTTGAAGCATAACCTAGCATCGAGACGTCACCTTCGCCGATTGCCCGATAAATCAGATGCACTTTACCATCAGCGTAAACGGCGGCGGGATTGAAAGTGGCCTTGGATTCCCAGTACTGATTGGAAATTGGCTCGATAATCGGATTAGCCAAAGACCTATGAAGAGAAGTTGGCGACAAAATCTTGTCACTCTTTTTTTTCAATTTGTCAGACAAAAGCGAACGAAGCTTCAGGACTCTTCCTCGCAAATCAAGAACTCGCGGAATTTTTTTTCGCCTCGCTTTGGAAGACTGGATTTTGCCTTTAGGAATTTTAGACACGGCCATAGTTATCTTCGGTACGAACGATATCGTCTTCATCAAATTCACCGAACGAAATTTCAAGAAATTCGGCATCGCTCCCCACCGCTTTGACTCTGTGTAAAACGCCGACGGGAATCTTAAATTCGTCTCCAATCTTGGCAGAAGTTACCGTTTCCCCTATCGTTACTTCCGGCGTTCCGCGGAGAATCCGCCAAAACTCATCACGCTTTTTATGATATTGGAGACTCAAAATTTCCCCGCTTTTTACAAAAATGGTTTTCACCGTCACGGATTCATTTTTTGTGTACTGGCGAAACTCCCCCCACGGTCGTCTCTCCACAAATGGAAATTCAGGTTTAATAGCCATGGCATTTAGTTCCCTCATTATATCATTTAAAACCCTTACCTAAAAAGGTAATGTGGATATAGATTGTATCATTTAAAAACTCTGCCTGAAAAATAATGCGGATGGGACAGCTAAGAATACTTAACTCTCATGTCTGTGGGATTTTCCACTTTTAATCAACTTAAGTTTGCTTTTATGGCTCATTTTTTTGATTCGAGCTTCTTCTTTGCTGGCCAAAGATCGGTTTTTAAAAACCTCCGCGTAAAAAACTGCTACTGGCCTACGACCACGAGTATATCTGGCACCCCTAGATGAATTGTTGTGCTCAAAAATCCTCCTACTAAGGTCGGTAGTAATACCGGTATAAAACGTCTTATCCGAGCACTCCAAAATGTATAGGATATACATCGTAATCCACATCCACGACCCCGTATGCGTATAAATACGCTATAGAGGTTACTAGTCTTATTCTAAAAACTATCGCTTCTTTTTTCGAGAAGCAAGCATCGCGTGTTTTATCGCAAGGCGCTTTTTGGTCTTGTGAGAACGAGATGTTTTGTTCTTTATGTCTTGTGACGCTCTTTTTGCCATAAGGTAAGTATACACTACATCCGGAGTTTTCACAGCATTGATAAATTCTTTAATCCCGACACAGATATCCCTATTTCTTCCTCGACTTTTTCTTTTCTTTCCTCCGAGCGTCGTTGCCTTTTGCCATAAAAATTACATAAACTGATAATACCTCTTCCTACAAACCGATACGTTCCTTCATAGCCCTTTTCTTCGCCCGTAAATTTTTCGTTTCTTCGAAGATACCCAGCAAACCAGCTTGAACCTCAGGATCATTAAGAGCCGAAGAAATTTTTCTAGCTTTTTCCATCTGGTAAGGGAAAGACAGGTCGTCGAAATTAAGGTCGTAGACCTCCGTCAACGCATTGAGTACCTTAGAATCTCCTCCTTCCGAAACAATTCTTGGAAAAGATTCCCGACCACTAGGGTCGCGCTCCAAAACGGAAAATTGCTCCGTCTTTCCTGCTGTTTCTACCACATTAGGAGTCGATTTGAATAGTTCTTTCGATTCCATACCGTTATTGTAAAAAAGTTTTAGATAAAGCGCAATAAATGGATTAAAGCAGGGTAACTAAAAATTCTACTTCTTCTGACTGTAATACTCAAAAATTGCTTTAACACCGGAAAGATTACGTTCCAAATCCAGGCTCTCATGAGTCGAAAGTTCCACGGTAATCGCCGGAATGCCGATGGAAGCGAGCCAGCCTTCGGCGTCGCCGGTAATCTCGTAACTGTCGAAGGATTTTACTGCCGAATAACCCGCCGCCTTCGCGTAGGCATTCATAATATCGAGCGTTGTCGGCAATATCCCATTTTCACACTCCGAGGCGTACACGGCGTTCGCCTTACTGTGCCAAAAAATCACAGCGACGGGATTTCGTTCCAAAACAAAGTTCCGCAAAGCTTCCGCTTCAGGCTCGGAAAAAGCCCTCGAACCGGCGCTCACCTTTCTTGATTGCCAGCTACTTTCCGGCTTCCACTTGCAATCAAAGTTGCGATTTAGATCAACTTGATTTGCGTTAAAACGCGCCGAAGCAAGAGTGTCTTTGTCGCCAGAAACTTCGGTCGCGAGGAAACGTCCTTCCTTGCCCACTACCTTGTACACTCCATCTGGATTAAGTGACGGAATAACCGAAACGGTAAGACTGTCCCCAACCACAGAGGGATTTTTTTTCAAATAGTCCATAAACTGATAGGCCAAAAGCACACTGTTCCATTCATACCCGCCATGCATACCCCCGACAAAAAGAAGTTGTCGCCCTCCCGTGCCGTATGTGTAAACTTCGATATCACGTCCCTCAACGGACACGCCTATAATTTGGTGTTTAGACTCAAATACACCCACCTTGGGAACAGCTGGAATTTGAGAAACGCCATCTTGGAACCCAAGAAGAACTAGAAAAATAATTATGACCAAAACAAGCACTCCCAAGGCGAGGGACTTGGAAAAACGTGGCGACATTACTTGGTATAGCGCTTAAACAAAGCTTTAATGCCCTTGAGATTTTTGTCGAATTCGGTATCAGTGTGGTTTGTGAGAAGCACGCTAATGGCCGGAATGTTTTCCTTGGCAAGCCAATTTACCATATCGCCTGTTATTTCGTAGAAGTTAAAACTCTGGTACGCGGGATACCCTGAAGCATCCGCAAACAACTTGGTGATCGCGTTGGTTTCCGTGGACACCCCTCCGTGACAGTTTGAGGCGAACACGCCACCGGCGGCGCTGTACCAAACAATGGCCGCCATAGGCTTGTTCTTTTCAATATAATTTTTAACCGCCTGGCTTTCGGGCTCGGAAAAAGCCTCACTCCCTCCGCTCACAGTTTTGGTTTGCCACTTCCCTTCCTTCTGCCAATCGCAGTCAAAGTTACGGTTAAGGTCTACAGTGTTCGCGTTAAAGCGTCCCGCTATAACCGTTTCAGAAGACGGCGAGACATCCGCCGGAACAAACCGCCCCGTCTTACCGACAACCCTATTCAAACCGTCTGGATTCAAAACCGGAATAAGCGTTACTTTGAGATTTTTCGGAATAACGTCAGGGTTTCCTTTCAAATAATCCATCAGCTCAAACGCGAGAAGTGCCGTGTTCCACTCATAACCGCCGTGAATACCTCCGACAAAAAGAAGTTCGTCACTTCCTTCGCCGTAGTGGTACGCGTTAATCGAGTTTCCCCCCACAGACATACCGATAACCGTTTCAGTTTTATTGACTGGCGCGGTATTTTGTACCGCCGCGTTCTGTGTAGTATCCAGTAACTGTATCGTATCCGTCTTCGGCTCGTCAGTCTGAGTGGGTTGGGTTCGCATTAGAAAATATGCACCGAGGCCAATAACAATAATCGCTATTACGATTGTGGATTTTTTCATATATTTATTCTATCACATGTATGGAAACGTCAAGCGACAATAAAAGCCGACTGCGTTATGAATAAAAACCCGCGCCCATCGCCAAAAGACAAAACAAGACAAGTGCGATACGGTACACACCGAAGCCTGTAAAAGTATGGTTGCGAACGAATGAAAGAAGAAACTTGATAGCTATAATCGCCGTTACAAACGCCGCGAAAAAACCCACAACAAGAACACCGATCGAGCTTCCGTCGAATAGCGTATAGTTTTTCAAAATATCAAAACCGGTAGCGGCAACCATTGTCGGCACGGCAAGGAGAAACGAAAACTTAACGATAGCTTCTCTAGAAACGCCGAGCATCAAGCCGCCGACAATCGTCGCCGCCGATCGGGACACGCCGGGGATGACCGCCACCGACTGGCAGAGTCCTACGGCAAGACATTGTTTGTAAGTGAGCGCGGAAATGTCAGTCACGCCCTCCCCAGACCTCGGAAACCGCTCAAAAATAATCATGAGCACGCCACCAATCGCGAGCGCCCACAACACCACCGCGATGTTGCCTATGAGATAGACCTTTATAATTTTGTACAAAACTAATCCGACAACGCCGGTTGGAATAAACGCTACGATAATTCTCTTTAATACCTCAACCTTGAAAAATTCTCGGAAATAGAGCGCGAGCACCGCCAGAATCGCCCCACTTTGAATAGCTATCTCGAAGGTTTTTACAAAATCGCTCTGCGTAATTCCGAGCGCTTTGGAAACGAGAATGAGGTGCGCCGTCGAGGAAATCGGCAAAAATTCCGTAAGCCCTTCGACTACACCGAGTACGAGCGCTTGTGTGAAATCAATCATGGATAAACTTTACAGAGAAAGCACGAACGCGGCAATCATCATGCCCGTAAACTGGTAGCTTGTCATCACAAAAATCTGCTTCAGCCAAAACTTCTTCTTGGTATTCGCCCAGACGACTCCCGCTATTTGAGTTGGTACGATAAACCCGAGCCACACCAGTCCTGCTACGGCGTACGCACTGAAGCCCGCATCAGCTATTTTGAAATAGTATATACACATCGCTAGCACAAACGTAAAAACCGCCGTGAGCAAAAACTGCAAACCGTAAAAGGGTGACATCTCTTTTTGCATTTTCTTCATGTCCTCCGGGGTCATGGTGTTACATTCCATGATTTCCATCCACCATTTGCCAAAAAGCAAAGGAGAGTACCACAGGGCCCCCAAAATAAACTGTGCGACAGTTGCCACGATTATAAGCGAATATTGTATTTCCATGTAATTGCGTTAAATTATAAATCCGACTGCTTAAGTATAGTATTATCGCTAACTTGTATCAACACCTGATAATTCCAGCAGTTGCTCCCTACTAGAGCGAAACGGTATGTCAAGTCTGTAAAAATTGCTATAATTTGCTGACATGAATAAAAAGAAAATAATCGTGATTGTCGGCACAAGTGCTCTTACGGCGCTTGTTCTCTGGGCCGCTTACTATACTATCTCCCCGCTTTTCAGGCATATCCGCCTTGATGAAGCCGCGCCGAAGATGGTTGCGGAAGAAACGATGGAGACGACTAGTTCAAAGAGAGAGAAAGAAACGGCGAACGTTTTCGGCACGACAGGACACTCGGGAAGCGGGACTGTCCGCCTTATCGATACTAAAAGCGGTACGGTTTTACGATACGAAAACTTCAAAACAATCAACGGCCCCGACCTGTATGTCTACCTCGCAAAAGATTTGGATGCGAAAGAGTACATAAACCTTGGAACACTCAAAGCGACCGAGGGAAACGTGAACTACGACATCCCAAGCGGAGTGAACGCGCGCGATTATCGCTACGCGCTGGTCTGGTGCAAGCTCTTTGGCGTCCTCTTCAACTACGCTGACCTGTCAAACGCGCGATGACAAAAAACAACAAAACTTTCAGGATACGCTCCGAAGTCTGGCTCTACCCAGGAATGGCTGGGTGGCATTTTCTCTCAATTCCCAAAAAACAGTCGGCGGATATCAGTAAACGGTTCAGCTCGCTTAAGAAGGGTTGGGGGTCGCTCAAGGTTACGGCGGCAACAGGGAAAACAGAATGGAAAACTTCCATTTTCCCCGACAGAAAATCCGGCACCTATCTTCTGCCCCTCAAAGCGAAAACGCGAAAGCTGGAAGATATCCGCGCCGGAGACAGTGTCGTTTTTTCCATCACAATACTCTAGTTGAAATTTACCGAAAAGCCATACATCCCCATCGAACATAAACCATTAATGGTCGTACCCGCTTCCTGCGGAGGCAGATCTACGGTTGTCTCGCCGGACGGAGGAAGGTTGCCTCGATAGCCAATACTAGGAATGACAAGAGCAGAGGAGCAATCAAAAGTGCCTTTCGTGTTTACCTTAATAACCGTCGGCAGTCCGGCTTTGGCTGTCGTTACTCTCGGGAAATAACCGCCCTTGGCATTGATGGAAATGGTTTGTTTGCCGTCAACAACACTCACGTTATCATTTAATGCCTGCGAGTCGGAGTTATTCGAGCCTTTATTTCCGCCAAAAAAAATCCCTCCCCCGATTAAAACGGCGACGACTATGATTGATATGGCGTTTAGTTTCATATTCATTGGTATTTTAGCAAAATCCTTTTAAAAACTAAACAGAGGCGCTATTATTCCGGCGGCAACCAAGCTGTTGATTAAATTGAAAATTCCAAAAAATATCACGACTAGCCCTGCTGTCTTAAAGAAAACTCCTGATTGGGCTTTTTTATGAATGCCAAGTGAGCTGAAACTCAAGAGCGCAAGCACCGGAAGCGTACCAAGAGCGAACGAACCCATCATCAAAGCGCCGGTTAAAAAGTTTCCGGTGCTCAGGGTGTAAATCTGCATGGACTGCGTGAAGCCACACGGCAGGAAAAATGTCGCCACTCCGACCAATATCGGCGTAAGGGTATGATTGACATTCTTAAGTTCGTGCGCGCGCTTTCCAATAAAACTTGGCATTGTCGGCTGAAGCTTCTTTGCCCAAGGAAATACATCGAGCAGATTTATACCGAGAATTAAAAGCACTATTGCGACAACAAAACTCAAGACGAATGTTCCTGTAGAACCAAATTGGAAAACCGATCCAAGCGCGCCAATTAAACCGCCGAGAACAAAAAACGATACAAGGCGACCGATATGAAATAACACCTGTGGACGCACCTTTTCGCCCTCTTTAGCGAAGTTTGCGGACATAGAAAGCACTAAACCACCGACTACTGCCATGCACGTAGAGACAGAGGCTATGAATCCGATTACAAACGCCGTGCCATAACCGACTTCTGATGTGGTTACTAAATTTACTATTCCAAGTTTCTGCAAGATAATGAAGAAAGCAATAAATGCTCCCGCCATCGGTAAGGCAATTCGAAAATCAGACCATTTTACCTGATGCTTTTGTTTTTCAAGAGAGAGTGTGTAGCCGTGCGGTTTCAACACCTCATTCAAATATAGCGCGATGTGCTCCGGATCCTTATCACCAAAGTCACCGGTCACCTCTACACTATGGCTCGCGAGCGATGATTTTACCTTCGCCACCTCGGGAACGCCGTCAAGCTCGCTTTCCGTCAGGACGACGCAAGCGTTGCAATGCATACCTTTAACGTGAAATGTGTATGTTTTCATAAAATTTTTATGTAATCAAATCTCTGTCGCCGTGACGGACCACCTTTCAAATCACGGAGCACATTTTGATACGTACGTTGCACATTGCCCGTAGGAATATCTTTATGATAATACTTGGGAGGAACCATGGAATCATAAATATAAAAAACTTTTTTTTCGTCATTAAAGCCCCATATAGTGATCCAATGCTTTATAAGCCACCAGCGAGTCACGCTCCATATCCCATTCCCGCGATACCCGTTTCCAATTAATAACATTACCGGCGTATCCCGCCGAATTGCATCCTTGATAACTTCCAACCTCCGGTCTTCTGAAAGTCCTTTCAGAGATTCTTGTTTAGCTTTTAGGCCACAGGAGTTTAGAACCTTTGTCCAATGGGAGGAGTTTGTAATAAACGGCAATCGGCTCCACTGCAGGTACTCAAAAGGATGTTTTTTGTTGTCTTTGTCGTAAGCGCTTAAAATTCCCTTGACGGAATAAGCTCCGCAACCAGTCGGACCCTGCTTTAAATACTCTTTTGGCCTACGTGATAATATTTTAATCATGTTTGAATTTACATAAATTACATATTCTCATTAGGGTTGCCTTTTACATAAGCATACAAATGATATAAAACTCCTATTGATAAAAATAACATAACTGAATATACCGAATTTTTATTGGCAATAAAAATACCAATGCCAACTCCGATGAGTACATGAATAATGTCGGTGGTAGTAATATTTTTTTTAAAGAAAGCATGCATCCTTCGATACGCCTGACCTGCCATTGGTAGTTTGTATACTAGCTTGTCTATATCCATAATGTTTTAAATTACTTTACAATTTTTTAGCTTTTAACCTAAGTGAGTTACCAACGACAGAGACACTTGAGAACGCCATCGCAAGCCCGGCAAATATCGGGTTGAGAAGCCATCCAAAGATCGGATAGAACACTCCTGCAGCAAGCGGAATGCCGATAATGTTATAGATAAATGCCCAGAAAAGATTCTGTTTGATTCCGCGCATGGTGATTTTCGAGAGCTTGATAGCCTTTACGAGCTTTGAAATATCTCCACCGAGAAGCGTGATACCGGCCGATTCGATCGCCACATCTGTCCCTGTCCCCATGGCGATACCGACATCAGCCTGCGCAAGCGCCGGAGCGTCATTCACACCGTCTCCGGCCATCGCAACCACTCTACCCTGCGATTGCAACGCCTTTATCTTTTCGAGTTTATCCTGCGGTAATACATGAGCGACGACATCATCAATACCGACAAGAGATGCGATGTATTTTGCGGCCTTTTCGTCGTCGCCGGTAAGCATAACCAATTGTATTCCAAGTCTGTGAAGACTTTTAACCGCCTCGACTGATTCTGCTTTTATCTCATCCGCCACCATGACAAAACCGAGAACTTTTTCTCTGACAGCAAGAATAACCGGTGTCTTGCCTTGGGAAGTAAATCCGTCAAGCCTTGCGGTATCAAATGGAAGTTTAAGATCGTTTACCAGTTTTGCGCTCCCCGCAAAGTATTCGGCACCGTCAATCGTCCCCTTAACACCCTTACCCTGAATTCCCTCAAAACCTGAAATGCTATGAATCGAGATATTTTTCTCCTCCGCGTAGCTTACGATCGCGTGAGCTATAGGATGCTCTGATTTCTTTTCGAGCGATGCGATGATAGAAACAAATTCATCATCTTTTAGTTCTGAAAGATTTTGGATATCAACAAGTGTCGGTTTCCCTTTGGTAATGGTCCCAGTTTTATCAACCACAATCGTATTCACTTTATGGAGTTTTTCAAGAGTCGCCGCGTCCTTAATAAGGATTCCTTCTTTAGCGCCTTTGCCGACACCTACGATAATTGCCGTTGGTGTAGCAAGACCGAGAGCGCAAGGACACGCAATGACAAGAATACCGACAAACGACACAAGACCAAACGAGAGAGCTTGAGAGAATCCGAGATATTGCGAGCCGACAATGAGCCAGACTCCGAGAGTGAGAAATGCTATCACTAGAACGACAGGTACAAAAATCGATGAGATTTTATCCGCAAGCGCTTGAATTGGCGCCTTACTACCCTGAGCGTCTTCGACCATTTTGATAATCTGGGCGAGAAGTGTTTCGGACCCGACTTTTGTGGCCTTAAACGTGAACGAGCCGCTTGTATTGATTGTTCCGGAGACAACACTGTCTCCAATCTTCTTCTGAACCGGCATGGGCTCTCCGGTAACCATAGCTTCATCGATGAAAGAACCGCCTTCGGTTATCACGCCGTCCACCGGAATCTTTGCGCCGGGCTTTATGATAATTAAATCACCATGCCCAACATCATTTACGGAAATTTCTATTTCTTTTCCGCCTCGGACCACCAAAGCGGTTTTAGCCTGAAGATTGAGAAGTTGTTCTATGGCATCGCCTGTCTTTATTTTCGACCTAGCTTCAAGATATTTTCCAAGCGCGATGAAAGTAATGACGACGATTGTAACATCATAATATTGATAATCAACATTTATAAACGGCCGGAGAGTATCCTCGAAAGCGGAAACCGCAAAGCTGTACAAAAACGCGGCAACAGTACCAATGCCAATGAGAGTGTCCATGTTGGCTTTCCCATATCGGAGAAATCTATAAAAACCGAGCAAATATGGCTTCCCGACGACAAAGAGCGTATATGTTGCAAATATAGGCAGAAGGTGATGAAAAAATTCTTTCATCACTTCGCTCATTGGGTTGACGACGCCATACTCCGCAAAAATGTCCCAGCCCATGACAAAGACCGCGAAAATCGCGAGAGGAATGGCTGAAAACAATTTTGTTCGCATATCTGCGACTTCCGCAAGCTTTTCTTTTTTGGATTGATTCATTCCCAAATGTTCCGAGTGCTCGCTTTCGGACATACCCATTTCTCCTGCTGTAGTCAAAACATCCAGTGAGTAACCAAGAGGTTCAATATGTTTAGATAAATCGTGGGGGCTTGTTTTTGATGGATCAAAAGAAATCTTTGCTTTTTCCGTGCCGTAGTTAACTTCCGCAGACTGTACGCCTGGAACTTTCCCAAAAGTCTTTTCAATAACTGAGGAACATGATGCGCAATGCATTCCTTTAACTCTATATGTTCGTGTGTGCATGTTATTTTCGTTTAAGTTTGTACACCTTGAGTATCTCCGCTTTGGCCTTGCCCACCTCTCCCAACTTAACTTGTCTTAAAATGCAGCCTCCTAAGTGATTTTCGAGCAACAAATCTTCAACGTTAGAAAGCCCCTGCTTAACGGCCGATGTTTGAGTTATAATATCTATGCAGTAGGTATCACTCTCCACCATTTTCTGAAGACCTCGGACTTGGCCCTCCAAAAGCTTCAGCCGGCGTGCTATCTGCCCTTTGTTTTTGTCGTTCATGTATTTCATATGTGCAAGTATACCCCCTAGGGGGTATACTGGTCAAACGGAACTGTGCAAAAGTACGTCCAATGGAAAAGTCGCCCATTTAAATAAAGGCGACTTTTCCATCTTGAATACCTCACTCTGCGGGGATACCTTTGTCGGAATAGGTACCTATGCGTATCAGTCTCCTGCTTAGCAAATGTTGGCTGCGGGACTTGGACCAAGAGTACGCTTATCGAAACTTACAGTTTCAGTACACCTTTCCCATTTTTTCAAACGCGGATGTTTTCAAAAATATGGGAGAAGGTCTTCGATTCCAAGTCAGAAGCGGGTTTGCCGCTTCCTTCCCACATCAAAAACCCTTCGGTTTTTTGCTGCGGGACTTGGAATCGAACCAAAATTTTCGCTTTCAGAGAGCGACGTCCTACCTTTAGACGATCCCGCAATATAAAAAATTATGAATCAGAGCCTTAAGATACTTGAAAATTGACATTTATTCAAGCAATTAAAGTAATGTTATCCCCCCCCCTTTTTTTTACCTTGATTTTAAATAACTGATTCCAAAATACCTTAATACGTTATGAAATAGCTATAGCTATTTCATAACGTACGTCGTCAAAAATCTACTTGCAATTTAGTTGCAATAATGTATACTGGCAAAATGACGTCAAAAGAACTGACGGAACGTATAAAGCGGGCGGGGTTTCGAGTTACGAAACCCCGCCTTCAAGTGCTTTCCCTACTTGTGAAAAGTAAGTACCCTCTCCGAAGTGGCGAGATATTCAAGAAACTCAAGCAAACTTCTAGCGCCGACAAAGTAACCGTATACCGCATCCTTGAGGCCTACAAAAAGGCAGGCTTGGTAAACCAGATTGATTTTCGGGAAACCGCCGCCTACTTCGAGTTTAAAGACAGCGAGCGCGACCATCACCACATCATTTGCGTGGAATGCAAAAAAGTGGACGACTTTGTCGGCTGTGACGCGGACAAACTCTCGGCGGAAGCCTTGAGCCAAGCTCCCCGTTTCGCCAAAATTATAAACCATTCGTTTGAATTTTTCGGCCTCTGCAGAATGTGCGCATAAGTAAATTCCATGACAACAGTACACCTTTACACATTTGTAAGTATCGTGGTGGCAAGCCTCATTTCACTTATAGGAGTTTTCACTCTTTCTTTGAAAGAGGATGTCTTGCGAAAATATGTTTTTATATTTATGAGTATCGCCGTTGGAGCGCTTTTAGGCGATGCTTTTATACACCTTATTCCTGAAGCGTTGGAACAATCATCAAACGCGACCTTGACGAGCACTCTGGTCATTGCCGGAATAATTTTGTTTTTTGTTCTGGAAAAATTTTTGCACTGGCATCATCACGGTGAAGACAAAGAAGAAATCGGTATCCACCCTGTAGGCAAACTGGTACTTTTATCCGACGGCGTTCATAACTTTATAGACGGAATAATCATTGCGGCAAGTTTTACGGTAAGCGCGCCCGTGGGTATTGCCACGACCATAGCCGTAATTCTGCATGAAATACCGCAGGAAATCGGCGACTTTGCCGTACTTTTACATTCCGGATACGCAAAAACACGAGCCTTGTGGTTGAATTTTTTGTCAGCCATTACCGCGATTCTGGGAGCTGTAGTTTTCTTCGTTTTGGGAGAAGTTGCGGAAACGGCATCTGCATATTTTATTCCCATTGCCGCCGGCGGATTTATTTATATCGCCGTCGCGGATTTGATTCCCGAACTTCACAAAACGGTAAAAGTAAAAAATTCTCTGTTCCAACTGGTGGCCGTGGCCTTGGGAGTATTGGCAATGATTGCTCTAACTCTCTTGGAATAATTCAAAACTTCTCGGATAATGGAAAATGGCTGATTTCGTGCTAAAATACGCCTCACAAGTCAATAATTCCAAAAACCCAATGAAATCACCACTTAAACGTTATTGTATGGCTCTGGCCTTACTTTTCACGATTGTAGCTACCGGAGTCTTGGCTCAAACGGCACCCACGACAAACGTTGAATCATATAAAGATTTCCACATTGGTGGCGACGGACGCGGCATAATCGGACAAGTGAAAGTAGTACAAATAGTCGGCAATACTTTTTATGTTCGCTATAACGTCGGTAGCACGTTTATCCGAGTTGTGATAAAAACCGACAAGAATACCAAGATATTCAGGCGTTACGGAGACGAGATCCGTTCAAACCAGATCGGGGAAGGCAATATCTTGTATGTTGAAGGAGCCCTTGAAAACAGCTCCGATAATTTAATTCTTCTGGCGACCAAAATAATAAACCTTACAAATCAAAAAGAAATTGCCGGGTTTAAAGGAACAATTACCGGAAATGCTTCATCCGCCGGTAACTTTATTCTTACAACTTCAAACGGAGAAAATATAACCCTAAATATCGGCACCACCACTCAAATCAAAAAAGGGACAAGAATTCTCTCCCCCAGCGCCTTGCAAGTCGGCGACAAAGTAATCGACACCACCGGCACCTACGACCACGCGACAAAATCTTTGGAAAGCGTTGTGGTTGTCGTCTATACCGACATGAAAAAGTATGCACCGCGCAATTTTGAAGGAGTGTTAAAAGAAGTTTCAACTGGAAGCCCTCAAACCCTCACCTTCGCCGTCGAAGGGACGGACTATAAAGTGACGCTCCCGGGTAAAGCCGACATTCTGAGTAAAAATAGAAAACCGGTTTCAATACAACGATTTGTTATCGGCGACAATATCCGAGTCTTTGGCAAAATCCGAGAAGTTGACGAGCACATCATTGATGCCGAGGTAATCCGCAATATGAGTCTATAAAACCCCCTTGGTTTCAAAAATTTAACGCGCAAAGGTTATTTAAGCTTGATTTTATTTCTTCGAAAGCCCCGCGGCGGCTTTTAGAAACTCCGTGAAAAGCGGATGTGGGTCAAGTGGCCTGCCTTGAAATTCGGGATGAAACTGGGTACCGAGAAAAAATGGGTGAGTTTTGCGAGGCAATTCGGCAATTTCCATGAGTACACCGTCGGGAGACTTGCCGGAAAAAATCATACCCGACTTTTCAATTTCGGCGATATATTTCGGATTCACTTCAAAACGATGACGATGGCGCTCCGAAATAACTTCTTTTCCGTAGGCTTTGCGGGCGATAGTGCCTTGTTTCAAATGGGCGGGATAAGCACCGAGTCGCATAGTGGCGCCATACTTCCCTTCCGCCATGTGTTTCTTTTGGTCGGGCATGATATCAATCACGGGATTCAAAGAAGCGGGGTCAATCTCGGTCGTAGTCGCGTCCTTTAATCCGAGTACGTTACGGGCAAATTCAATCACCGCCAGTTGCATGCCGTAGCAGAGGCCGAAGTACGGAATTTTATTCTCACGGGCAAAACGGATGGCTTTGAGCTTGCCTTCAATACCCGATTCGCCAAAACCGCCAGGGACAATAATGCCGTCAAAATTTTTTAGGAAGGAAGTATCGGATTTATCCAACTCTAAATCTTTGGCGTTAAGCCAAGTCAGTTTGGCTTTTTTGCCAATTTTATAGGCGGAATATTTTACGGCCTCAATAACCGAAAGGTAGGCATCCGCAAGCACAAAATCTCCCGTGTCGAAATATTTTCCGACAATTCCGATATTTACCTCATCCGTGGCGGACCGCACCCGTCCTACGAAAGAACGCCACTTCGCGAGCATGTCAACGCGAACCCGGCTCTTTAGCTTCAGTAAATTCAAAATAATACCGCTCAAATTGTCCTTCTCGAAGTTTAGGGGCACTTCATACACACTTTCAATATCGGGAGCGGAAATAATTTGCTCGACCGGCACGGAACACCAGAGAGCAATTTTCTCTTTGCGCTTGTGGTCAAGAGATTGAGAACCGCGAGCTATGATTATGTCCGGCTGAACACCGTAAGAATTGAGCTGATGGATGGCGTTTTGAGTCGGGCGAGTTTTCATCTCCCCGATAGTGCCGGGTATGGGCAAATAGGAAACCAGAATAAACGCTACATCATCGGGATTTTTAAGCTTGAGTACCCGAGCGGCCTCAATAAACAAGATGTTTTGATAGTCCCCAACAGTACCGCCAATCTCAACGACCGAAATATCCGACCCGCTGGCTTCGCTCGCGGCCGTAATTCTGCGACGAATTTCGTCTGTTATGTGAGGAATCGCCTCCACAAACTTACCTTTGTAACCGAGTGCGCGCTCTTTTTCAATAACATGCTTATAGACCATACCACTTGTCATGTAATCTTCCGGCCCTAAATCCCGCCCAAGAAAACGCTCGTAATTACCCATATCCTGATCGGTTTCGAGACCGGAATTGAGTACGAAGACTTCTCCGTGTTCTGTGGGGTTCATCGTGCCAGCGTCAACGTTAAGGTACGGGTCAATCTTCATAAGGTTGACGGCGAAACCTTTGGCCTGAAGGAGAGTGCCGATGGAAGAGGTGGCGATGCCTTTGCCGACACCCGACATCACGCCACCAATGACGAAGACATATTTATGATTTTTTTTCGTCCGAGCCATGGGATAATGACAACATTGTATAGAAAGACGTTCAACCCGTCCAGATTATTTTTGTGTTGAAATGTTAAAACGGGCAGAGCCTCCGGCTCCGACCGTTTACATCTTCAAATACCGGCGAACCGCCAAGTAACTGGAAATTACTCCGAGAAAAATTCCCGAACCCATTATGACGCAAAAAATTTGTGAGAAGTTGGCGATGTAATAATGAAATACGTTTATACCATTGAAAAAATCGGCGGTCGCGGTGCCCAGCCACCTAGTCAACGGATAAAAAACAGAAAGGGTAAAAATTCCGGCTATAATGCCGTACATCGCCCCCACGACGACAAACGGCCCCCGGATATATTTATTACTGGCTCCAACAAGTTTCATTACTGAAATCTCATCCCGGGCGGTGTAAATGGCGAGTCTCACGGTATTAAAAATAATAAGCAGAGAAAGGATGATAAGCACTAAAACCACCACAAGACTCAGCCTTTGGGCTGAAACGATAATCTTGGAAAGGACGGCTATAGCCGTTCTGTTGTCTTCATAATTAACCTTGGACACAATCATCCTCCTGTCCGCGCCAATCACGTTATCAACTTTCAAAAACTCCGCTATGGCCTCATATTGGCCAGGCTCTCTCGCGGTAATGTTTAAAACCGCGCCAAAAGGATTGTCCGAAAGCTCCGCCAAAGCGTCGAGCGCGGACTGATCGTTTTCATGACGTTTCCTGTAGTTAACCAAGGCCTCCTCGCGTGAAATATACTTCACCTCTTTTACCTCGGGTAACGTCGTCAAGGAATTTTTTAGAGACGCAATATCGTCCTCCGGGGCGTTTGGAGAAATATAAACGTTAATATCAACTTTACTCTTCAAGTCATCTAAAGAAGTGTCCAAGGTAGCCAAGAGAAAAATAATGCCACCAATGACGAAAAGTGTTACGGTCATAACAAGAACGGAGCCGAGCGAGACAAAACTGTTCCGCCAAAAACTAACGAATCCCGCTTTTACCACTCTTTTAATGTTTACCCAAAACATAGTAGATAGTATAAACTATAATTGCAATATCAAAAACTTTGGTTCTTGAAAACTGGTAATTGAAAATTCCTCTGATGGCTTCCATCAGAGGCTGTATCTTCCTTTTTCGTCATCCCGTATAATTTTCCCCCCATCCATCGTAACCACCCGTTTTCCTATCGAGTCTATCACACCTTTATTGTGAGTGGTAAGGATAACGGTAGTGCCAAGCTCGTTTACTTTCTTCAAAATCTGAACTATTTCGTAAGTATTTATCGGATCCAAATTGCCAGTCGGCTCGTCCGCGATGATAATGTCCGGTTGATTCACGATAGCCCTTGCTATAGCAACGCGCTGTTTTTCCCCGCCGGAAAGTTCGTGCGGGAAACTCCAAATTTTCTTGCCAAGACCCACCAGTTCGAGGACATGAGGAACGTCCGACTCAATTTCCTCGTCAGTGCGCCCCGCCGCCTCCATGGCAAAAGCGATGTTCTCATAGGAAGTTTTATTTGGCAGAAGCCGAAAATCCTGAAATACAGTGCCAATACGGCGCCGTAGAGCGTTCATCTGTCGCTTTTTAAGCAACTGGATATTGACCGACTCAAAAAAAACGGAACCAGCGGACGGTCTCTCTTCAGCCAAAATCATTTTAAGCAAAGTGGTCTTCCCCGCGCCTGAATGACCGACTATGGAAACAAACTCCTTTGGCATAACGCTAAAAGTCACTCCCGAAAGAGCCACGGAGTCATCGGCATAAATTTTCGAAACATTATCGAAGTGAATCATTCTAAAAACAAAGTAAAAACCATCTGGAAGATAGGAGTAATTGTAAGATACCTCCGCCTAAAAAGCCAGAGTTAAAAAAACTCTTTCGTGAAAATATTGAAATTTCTAGCCACCCAAAAGCGAATTGAATTTTTTCTCCGAATTTGGATCGGTGGTGTTTAAAAACGCGCTCTCAATGGCATTTACTATAAGCCACGCCGAGAGCATGAAGAGAAACCCGACGACTACCTTTCCGAAAATCGCTTTGGCTTCCTCTATTTTCCCCATCTCCCCCGCCGCCGTCATCATGAGAAAACCAGCATACCCGAAAGCCAAGGCGGAAATGGCCGCGCCGATGATAATAAGAAAGTTGGTGATGTTGGTAACAAGAACGAGAAGATGAGGAAATTGGCAAGGATTACTGATATCACCCACGCTTTTACCGGCAGGAGGAGGGTTACTGTCCGCATTATACGTCATCGTACCGCACGGAACAAGACCTTCCTCTCCGTGAGCAAAAAACGGGATTGCAACAAAAAAACTTGCCGCCACAAAAAAGGAAAGTAAGGAAAACAATGACGTCCGATAAAAATTACACGACTGAAACATGGCCAAATTATAACATACTCTTAACATCTCCAGTTTGGTTACAAATCTTTTTCCGCATCTATAAAAACGTCCAGGTCGCCCTGAAGCACCGCATCGGGATTATTCACTTCAACCTCGGTTCGGTGGTCTTTAACCATTTTGTAAGGATGGAGGACGTAAGAGCGAATTTGATTCCCCCACTCGATTGCCGTGGTTTTTGAGATATACATGCCTTTTTCTTTGGCGATTCGTTCCGCTTCCTTGAGTTTCCAGAGTTTACCCCGAAGCAGGTCTATCGCCTTTTCTTTATTCTGGGCCTGACTGCGCTCCGAGGTTACGTGAACGGAAAGCTTGGTTGGAACGTGAACAATCCGCACCGCGGTTTCGCGCTTGTTGACATTCTGTCCACCTGGGCCTCCGGAGCGGGCGATGGAAATTTCCAAATCCTTTTCCGAAATTTCCAAATCCTTAGCGTGGACTTTCTCGAACTTTGGAATGACTTCCACCATGGAAAAAGACGTGTGGCGAAGCTGTTTGGCGTTGAAAGGCGAAATACGGACAAGACGGTGAACGCCGGATTCGTTTTTTAGCGTGCCGTACGCACTCTTACCTAAAATCTCCATCGTAATATTGCGGTAACCCCCGTGGTCATTTTGATTTTCGTGGATAATTGCAAGCTTCCACCCTTTGCCTTCAAAGTACTTGCGGTACATCGAAAAAAGCATGGCGGAAAAATCTTCCGCGTCATCGCCTCCAGCGCCGGAAAAAATGGTCATCACCGCGTCACCCGCGTCATATTTGCTTCCGCCGAGAGCTTCGAGTTTTAATTCTTGAATTTCTTTAATAACCGCCTGCGCCCGATTTTTGTCAGACCAAAAATCGGGCGCCTGCATTTGCGTTTCCAATTCAGCTATTTTGGCTCCTTTTTCCTGTTTCAGTTCCATCGGGAGCCAGAGGTGAGAATCGGACTCACGACCCCCGCTTTACGAAAGCGGTGCTCTACCAACTGAGCTACTCTGGCATTACTGTAATTTGGCAGTTCTCAAATTTAGCTACCCTAATTAACGTATGCATACTATCATTTATTGACTAAATTACAATTACTGTTTAAATTTAAAGAGGTTAAAACTTTTCGCAAAGGTGAAATATGATCTCTATATCAGACCAGTACCTTCCGGAATTTATCGAAAAGCATGGAACGGAAATTGTTGAATTTGACGAGCTAAATGTTCCAGAAAATCCGGATCTTTCCCTCATAGCCACCGTGGAAAAAGCAACGTACATCTTGGAAAATGGCGAGGAGTGTTTATTTTTAGCTCTTCATTTCTCGAATTCAGTGGTGAGGGTCTACCTCATCCACAACAACATCATTTTGAAAGCAGTTGACCCAAGTAAGACCCGAGCATCCTTGGGTCTTTTTTTACACCAATCCATCTGTTTAACGTCTATTTTGCCCTGATCTCGTAAGTCTGTGTTATACCTCGCTCGAACCTACTTTAAAAAATAGCTCGAGGCTCGAACGCTATCTCTAAAATACTATGAGAATAAAGTGATACTTCGTCGACTGTATCTACTTAACGATCTTCTTTATCCTATCTATAATATATTCGATTTTTGTGTCGCTCTTAACGAAATACTCAAAAACTTCGTCCTCCAAGCTCCTTCGGATATTCTCCATATCGGGAGAATTCGTGAGAATAACAACCTTAGCATGTTTACCCCACTCATCCTGCCGTAACCTCCTCGCCATTTCAAGCCCGTCCATCTTCGGCATCATGATGTCAAGAAGTATTAAATCAGGCTTATCTTTGAGTGCGCTAGCGAGACCCTCTTCTCCGTTCTTAGCCTCCAAAATTCCAAAGCCTTCCTTTCTGAGTTTGTCTCGAAGCGCCACTCGTTGCGCGAGTTCGTCTTCTACTAGGAGAATTATCCTTTTAGTTTCCATGACTTATTCCTTATTCTCAAGTTCCTCTTTCATCTCCTTAATAATAACATCAAGACGTTTTTCAGCCTTGACGTAATACTTGTTTATACCAAGTTTCATATACGCTTGAACTTTTTCTGGGCTTGCCGTATTTGAGACAACGAAAATCGGAATATTTTTGCACCACGAGTCTTCCCTTTTGCATGTAATCACAAAATCGAGACCATTTCCCTTACCAAGGAGGTAGTGGTCAAGCCAAATAGCGTCAACACTACCGATATCCTGAAGATGGTTTTGTGCTTGCTCAATAGACTGCGCCGTGACCACTGCAAAGCCCGCATTCTCAAGCGTTACTTTGATAGCTTCTAAAAGTGGGCGTTCATCCTCTACCACCAATATTGTCTTTTCTTTCCTATCCACGTACATATCCATAAGTATAACGGATTCTTCAATGTCAACCCAGCTTCTTCTCCCCATCCTTTTTCTTCATACCGTCACGTGGCAACAATACACGAAATGTTGTGCCTTTATCTTTCTCAGACTCAAAACTTATACTGCCACCCGACTGTTCAACAATGGACTTTACAATATAGAGTCCCAAACCCGTACCCTCAGTGTCCTGTTCTTTCACATTGTCCGCTCTAAATAGTTTTGTGAATATTTTATCGTGTTGGTCTTTCGGTATGCCCCACCCGTTGTCGGAAACGCTTATTACAACACTCTTCCCTTCGACAGAAACGGCCAGGCGAATGCTCCCCTTGTCGTTGGTGTACTTAATGGCGTTTGAAAGAAGATTTTGAAACACCATGCGCAGAAGTTTTTTGTCTGCTTGTATGGTTGGAATGTCACCTGCAAAATTTGTTTCCATTTTTTGCTTTTTAGCGTCGATTTGAACCTTCTGCTCCTCGATTACAGAGCGTATAACTTCAGCGATATCGGTTGGTTCTGGCTCAACAACAAAGGTGCCGAGCTCTAGTCGAGAAACGTTGAGAAGCGCGTTCACAAGTTCTACCATCCGCTGATTTCCTGTGTAAACCTCCTCAAGATACTTTTTCTGTTCATCGCTGATCTTTCCCGCATCTCCAGCCAAAAGCATTTCTGCGTACCAATTTACTGTGGAGAGTGGGGTGCGAAGTTGGTGTGAAGCAAGCGAAACAAATTCCGTTTTCGCCTTATCCACTTCTGTCTCTCGCGATACATCTCGAAATACCGCCACCGCGCCAATAAACGTGCCGTCATCAAGATGAATTGGGTGCGCGGTAACTACGATGTGCCGACCGCTTGGAACACCTGCGTTTCGTATAAATTCCGGCATACTCATAACAGTCTGTCCTCGAAGTGCCAACGCAAGAGCTTGTTTTTCTCCGGGCATTGGAGTCTTTTCGTCCGGATAAAATACTCCGTACGTATCCGCCCAATCCTTCTCAGGGGTGGCGTCTAATTTCATCCCGAGTATTCTTTCGGCAGATTCATTCCAATAAATAAGCTTTCCCCCAGGGTTCGCGACCGCGACACCTTCTCCAATATTCGCCAAAATAGCTTCATCTTTCGCCTTTGCCTCACGCAAATCTTTCGTAACCACATCAGCATACGAGACCGCCTTTTGACGAGACGATATAAGCGAGTAAAAAATCGCCGCAATAAGCGCGCTTACAAATGCTCCCACCAAAAGAATAGTCTCGGGAGCGAAACGCGAAAACGTAGTGACGCCATAGTTATGTGTACTGGCAAAAGAAAGCGTCCACGGTCTTCCTGCTACATACATGGTCTTTGTTGTAATAAACCGCGGCGTGGCCATCGGCTCGAGTTTAGCATCCCGATCGTTGTACATCTCGGTACTTTTATGAACGATCGTGCCGTCATTTATTCTCAAGGAGATAGTGTCGAAGTTTTCTTGGCCAATTATACCTTTGATGAATTCACGCACACGAAACACGGCATCTACATATCCTATGATTGCCGAGCGCCGATCCTCAATCGTACCGATTGGATACCCTTTCTTAAACAGTGGCACAAGTATGAGAAATCCTGGTTGTTCCATTTTGGAATCCTCTTGTACAAGCACAATGCGACCTGTCATGGTGGCATCACCGGTATCTCGCGCCCTCTCAGCCGAAAAGCGGCGAATTTTTTCGAAGAGTATGTCGTATCCTAGGGTACGAATATTGCCTTTAGTGAGCGGTTCGATGTAGGTAACCGGCGCATACTGTGGCCGATCTCCTTGAGGATGAACCGTATACTCGGGAAACCCCTGAGCCCTATGGTGGGCAATGTGTGAAGCGAGATCTGCACGATCAACAAGCGACACATAGGCCATCCCTAAAATTCCGGGATAATTCTCGCTCAAACGTAGCGCGTCTACATAAGTAGCCCACTCGTCTCGGCCGACACTTTGTGACGCCACAAACAAACCCCTACCTCCATCAAGTGCGTTAATATAAATATCTACGCGACGCTCTATGAGCGCCTTCACCCGCTCGGCTTCTACCTGAAATGATCGCCTTGCGGCACTTTCAAACGACAGATTGACATATCCCGCGATCCCAAGCGAAATAGAAAGTGTGACAAAAATAAGGAAGATAAGTACCGCAATATTCTTGGGTGAAAGTGTCGAGCCTTCTCGTTCGCGGAAGGAAGAATAGAGAAGAATACCGCAAAGAAGCAGTAAAATGGCCGTGTGAAGTGCTACATTGAGAAAAAAACCAACTTCCAGTATTTTGAGAGGTTCAAGTATGTACCCCAAAATAACCAGAAGTGCTAAGAGTGACAGTGTCACCCCTGTCACTTCAACTGCTCTTAAGCGACGCATGAATGTATGCGTGTGTCCCGAAAGAGCGAGACCAAGCAGTAAAAAGCTAAACGAGGTAAACAGCCCAAAACGCGCGAGGGAATCGGGATCCTTCGCAAACATGAGAAGATCGATATGAAACGGTATAATCCCGAAATATCCAAGCAACCTGATGAATGTTATGATCGCGACAACTATACCTACAATACTTGTTACTCGTCCCCGTCGCACATCCTTCAGAAAAATGCCTAGGCCAACGAGTATAAAGCAGAAAGCGGTTAAAAAGTTCATACCTCTATCGTCCGAGAAAAGGTGCGTAATCTCACGCACTCCTACTATCCAGCCAACGATTACCACACACCCTGAACCAATGATAAAAACGGCGAGAGCATTCCTGCCCGAGCGCGCCCAATCGCCTGAACTAGCAAGAGAGAAACTACCCACCGCTTTTAAAAACGACAGAAAAGCGACAACTAGCAGGAAAAGTGGAATATACCTGTAAACCACGTGCGACCACAACTTCTTAAGTTTCGCCGTATCCACTATCTGCTCAACACTCTCTTCTTGAAACGTATTAGAAAAGTGGTTCCACGGATGCAGCCTCTCGCCCGAATTTAAATCGTAGTAGTAGGCAATGGTATTATCTTTATACTTAATGAGTTGTCCCGTTACCGGCTCAATCCACAGCTCAAGGTGTGGCTCAAGTTCCACCCCTTTTTCCACCCCTACCCCCGGGAGATGCCCAAGATTTGCGGTCTGATCAATTCGCTGGCCTTCGTAGTATGTCTCGTAGCGATACACGCGCAGTCCATGCACATTCTCCTCCCTCACATACAACATCTGCGCGGGAGCATCATAATTGACGTGCCAGTACGTAAAATTCTCTCCTTTCGAGAGATGTTTTGGCGCAAACAGGTACCCGTCACGCACCTTATCGCCCGCACCAGGAAGATGCGCCCCTGAATAACGATCTACGCCGTACAGTCGGTCTACAGAAAATATGGGCAGTCCTTCCGGCGTCTTAGCGTCAAAAGTATTTCTTATGACAAGAGTTCCGCCATTCTCAGAAATGGTTTCGTAACGATAGGTGGTGTTTGAATAGAGATCACCGGCGAACTCTCTTTTGCTCGAATCATAAAAGTTGTCGGTAGAGACAATCGAAGCTGAAAATGAGAAGTTACTTGGAAGTTTTGTAAGATTGGGGGCAATGACCCAAAACCACAGCAGAGCCGAGACAAAAAAGAACGCGGCGACAAAAAGTGGCCACTTTGCTCTGGATATGCGCACCACGCTCTTCTCAGTCGATAAACTCATTGGTGAATTTTCTCCGAACATCAAAAGGAGTTTGGGGGGCGTTTTCACCGTTGTTTATCACAGTCACCTCAAAACCCTCATGCCCGAGCTTCAATTCGAGGGCCCGTGCCATAGGCTTTTCATCCTCAATGATTAAAACTTTTTTAGGGTGTGTAGTCATGCCGTCCATTATAGCAGAAATCATACACGCATTGATAGTTGTTATCCGATAAGGAAAAGTCTTTCAATCCCGAACACAAGCAACGCAGGGCTTGATTCAAGTCTCTCTCAACTTCGTTCGTGAGCCGTTAATCGGGAGGTTAAGAAACCTGATTGGTCACAAGTCAATTTGTGCCGTCGCACCAAATTGTTCGCGACCCCGGCTCACGGTTTTGTCTGCTGATAAAACATCTCTCCGCCCTTCAAACCCGATTGTGTGCAAAACTGTTTGCACACTTCACCGCCTCAATTTTAGAATAAAATTGAGCCGTTGATCGGGATTGAACCGATGACCTCGTCATTCACATATACCTTGATTTCACCAATATGGCTTATAAAAGGGTTAGACTGTATCTTACGCATATCGTTTTGATTTAGCGTCCCTTGTCAGTCGTTCGGCCGAACACCATTTTCGGTACTCGGCACGGTCTTACCCACTTGCGTGGACTTTAACCGTAATTCGGGTTTCATTATTTCGTTTCCAAAGTAATGGGCTATTTAAGTTAACCAATGACGTGCTCTACCAACTGAGCTACAACGGCATATATACACATTTCAAGATACGCAAACTACAACTCACATAGGATAGTACATTTGCTCTCTATTATCAATTAGCAAACGACACGAAGCTTAATCTAATGCTTCGTTAGATAAGTTTTAACATTTTTCGGTGGATCAAGGGGTGACAACTCGCAAGAAATATACGGCTAAAATCATCGGTATCAGGCCGACCTTCGGAATCGGTAATCACGCAACCCGCCTCTCGCAAAATAAGCTTCGCTCCCAAAAAGTCGTAAATTTCGGTTTTTTGATTAAATATGGATTCGATCTTTCCTGACGCGAGCAAACAGAAATCAACCGCTGGGGACCAGTTGAAAAGCGTTCGTTTCACCTCCCCTTTCAATTTTAAATTACTGATAATTCTCACCACCTCAGGCTTCGGCGTTTTATACCCGCACGCGTATCCGACCGTCGCGTTTTTCATTGATCTTTCGATACTCGGCTTTATTAAATTATCTCCACAAAAAGCTCCTCCGCCTTTTTCGGCATGATACAAAATATCAAGCATCGGCAGATATACCAGTCCGAAGACCGCCTCCTTGCCACGAGCCAAAGAAATTAAAACCGAAAAATTGGGAATGCCAAGGACGAAATTATTGGTACCATCTAGCGGGTCAACGTAAAACGTGTACTCCGATTTTCGATCAAGGAAACCACATTCCTCGGACATAATGTTGTAAGTCGGAAAAGCTCGTCCCAGCACCTTTAAAATCGCGGCTTCAGATTCCACATCAGCCTCCGTGCGAAAATCCCAAGCGCAACTTTTTTCCTCGACACTCAAAACTTTGCCGAAATAACTTTTTACCACCTCTCCTCCGGCTTTCGCCGCGGAAATAATGGCTTTTTTGTCTTTCCCAAGCATGAAAAACATACTAACACAAAAACTTTCTTCTCCAAACTTGCGCAGGCTAGGCACGGCGAATACTATATACGCAGAATCCTTTGAAAATTCTTATGACAAATTATCCGAAACATTACTGTGGTGTTTTTGGCGCTTACAAATCTCTCACTGTCGGCGACGACATATATCTCGGTTTATACGCCCTGCAACACCGAGGTCAGGAAAGTGCCGGCATTGTTAGCACGGACGGTGAAAAATTCTACAGCCTCAAAGGTATGGGGTTGGTGTCTCAAGTTTTTCCCAAAAGCAGCTTGGGGAAACTTGGAGGGAGTAACGGCGTCGGACATAACCGTTACTCCACAACCGGAGAATCATCAGTCTCAAATATCCAACCTCTTGTAATAACCTGCAAACGAGGTCAAATCGGGCTTGCTCACAATGGGCAACTTACAAATGCAGAGCGCCTTCGAGAAGAGTTGCAAGGTGAAGGTGCCGTATTCCAAACCACGACTGACAGCGAAGTGATGCTACATATCTTGGCTCGTTCAGACGCGCCCCTAGACGAAGCCATCCTCAAAATGATGGACACAGTTAAAGGCGCGTATTCACTCGTCATTCTGACTCCAGACGAGCTCATCGCGGTACGCGATCCCCACGGCTTTCGCCCGCTCTCAATCGGTAAACGAGGAGACACGTGGTTTGTCTCAAGCGAAACGTGTGCTTTCGATACCATAAGCGCAGAGTTTGTTAGAGACGTAGAGGCGGGCGAGATTGTGTTCATCAGAAGTGAAGAAATCCGCAGTGTCCAAAAGAACACAGTGAAAAAAAAGGCATTTTGCATTTTCGAGTTCGTCTATTTCGCCAGACCCGACAGCAAGTTAGAGGGAAGCTTGGTATACGATGCCCGAGTACGCATGGGCAAGGAACTCGCTCACGAACACCCCATCGAAGGAGATGTGGTAGTGCCGATTCTCGACGGAGGCATGTATGCCGCGCTCGGGCTTGCCGAAGAACGTAAGATACCCTTAAATACCGCGTACATCCGAAACCACTACGTGGGAAGAAGCTTCCTCGAACCGAATCAAAATGGTCGCGATACAACGGCCCGCCTTAAACTAAGTCTCATTCCCGACTTAGTGAAAGAAAAACGCGTCATTTTGGTTGACGATTCCGTTGTTCGGGGAACGACGATTGAAAACCGCGTCAAAGAAATCCGAAAAGCCGGAGCCAAAGAGGTTCACTTGTTAGTAAGTTGTCCTCCACATCGCTTCGGTTGCCACTACGGGATTGATTTTCCCGACCCGGCAAAACTGATTGCCACCACTCGAACCAACGAGGAAATCAGAGTTCACTTAGGTCTGGATTACCTAGGGTACCTTTCGGAAGCCGGTCTCGTTAAGGCCGTCGGACAAGCGGGTGTTTGCCTGGCGTGCTTCAACGGACAATATCCTGTTGTACCCGAACATTTGCCAAAAGTGTCATAAGGTAACACACAATCGCGCGCCCTCCGGTCGCGCGATTTTTTAATAAGCGGATTTCTCAAGACAGAGAACTTTGTACATATGGATCGCCGACAGAAAAAGAGAAAGAATGATCGGCCCGAAAATGATTCCAAAGGGGCCGAACAAAACCAAACCACCAAACACAGAAAGGATCGCGAAGAGAGGAGAAATGTCAAATCCTTTGCCGAGCATATACGGAGCGAGGATATTCTCGATAACCAACATGATAAAGAGCCCCACAAGAATAATGCCAATCGCGGAAACTACGGCGCCTTGATAGTACAGGTATATGGCAGCCGGAATAATAACTATCGGGGTTCCGAGACTTGGAATGGCACCGAGGATTCCCGCGAGAGAACCCCAAAAAACAGCACTTGGAATTCCGCAGACATAAAACCCAAACCAAACCAAGAGCCATCGAATGACAATGATAACCAGAGTTTCCCGAATAACCGACACTACCCTATGCCGGGTGGTATTTACAATTTCCAGAGTATGGCGACTTTCGAAGGGACTTACGGACATAAGAAAAGCGAGCATTCTCTCGCCATCCCGAAGAAAGAAGAAAAATGCCAGCAGAAAAAGGAATGTATGAAAAAAAGTCGCGACGAGGCTCGAGAGAAAACCGCTTAAGTTGTCGGAAATAAATCGAAGCGCGTATACAGCATATTCGCGGGAATTAAAAGTAAAGTCCGGATAAACTCTCTGAACCAGCGCTTCAACCGCCTCGTCCAACACACTCAAGTAGTGAGCTGTGTCGCCCGAAACCACCGCGTAGATGTTTTGAGTTTGTTGAAAAATGTTTGCGCTCACGTAAAAAAGCGGAAGAATGACGAAAAGAGCGACCAAAAAAACAACAGTAGCGGAAGCGAGACTCTTGTATCGGCCCGAAACAGAAAGGATTTTCTTGTGCAAAGACTCAAATAGTACAGAGGCAACCGCGGCCAAAGTCAACACCCCGATAAAAGGCTTAAACACGAGAAACGTAAGAAAAGCGACGCCCACTAACAGTACGAAGAAAAAAAGGATTTGGATTTTACTTTGATTCACTCCCCCATTATAGCCCATAAAAACCACAATCACACAGGCGTCTTCCTCGGTTACCGATTGCGACGCTTCAAATCTTAAGGACCTTTACTAGAGGGCGTACCGCGCTAAAACATTTTAGTTATCGTATCGCCGATATTTTGCAGAGACTCGTTTGATTTAAAAATATAACCACGTATACCGAGCGACACGCCTTCAGCGATTTTCGTAAACGACGAAAGATTCGATGTGATGATGACCGGAATTTTATTTTTACCGTACGCTTCATTGAGTTGCTTCAAAAAATCCATGCCATTCATCTTAGGCATCATAATGTCGAGCAAAATTCCATCGGGAACGGAATCTTTTATCTTTTTAAGACCTTCTTCGCCATCCGCCGCTGAAACAACCTCGTACAGCTTTGGGTCAAGAACACCCTTGATATTTTTTGCGAAAAACGGGTCGTCATCGATAATAAGAATTTTTTTCATAAAACTTATGTTTTGGTTATCACATCTGATGGTAGCACAAAATAAAACGCACTACCAGTCCCGACTTCCGATACCACCCCGACATGCCCCTTATGCTCCTCAACGATCCCCTTCACAATAGCAAGTCCCAAACCGGTACCCTTCACGTTGGAAACAATCTGCTGGTTTTTAAGCTGTTTGAATTTATTGAATAAATCCCCTATTTGGTCGGCCGAGATACCCGATCCGGTATCCTGCACAAGTACCACAACCGACGCAGGGAGGGAGGAAAACAGATCCTCCGGCAACTCTTTTGGTAACCGTATCTTATGTGCTTCTAATTCCGCTTTTACCGAAAGAGACGGATTATGTGGAAAAGCGGAAATAGAAATCGTCCCGCCCACGGGAGTAAATTTAAGCGCGTTAGAAATAAGGTTGTTAAGCACTTCCTTGATTCGCTGAACGTCAAACCGCATTGAATTAGGGAGTGTTTCTCCCAACACCTTGGTAAGACGCACCTTTTTATCTGCGGCGGAAAGTTCGAAAAATTTGAGACGATTATCAATCACTTCGGAAATACTTGCTGGTTCCGGAGAAATCTCAAATTTCCCAGCCTGCAGTTTAGCAATATCTAAAATATCATTCACCAAATCCAGCATGCCGGAAGAATTTTGGTAAATCATTTTTATGTATTCTTTACGCTCCGCCATGGTTTGTCTTTTGGCCGGCTTTTTCAAAATTTCGCTGAAATTTTTGATGACGCTAAGCGGAGTCCGAAGTTCGTGAACTATCATCGAGGTAAAATCCTCCCTCACTCTTTCAAGTTCTACTTCCTGGGTTACATCGTGAAAAATCACCACCCCGCCAAGTACGTCTCCCTCATTCAAAACCGAATTGGCTCTAACTGGAAAAATAAATACCTTGAAAAATTTTCCTTTAAGCAAAAAACTTTCGGAAACGTAAGACTTTTTTAGCTTGACACTCTCTTCAAGCCGTCCTCGGATATCCACTTTACCGCCAAGATTGTCTATAAAATCGAAAATTGTAACATCTTTTTTGTTCTCACCACCGATACAGCGCTTAGCGGCGGGGTTTATAACCAAAATGCGATAATCGGTATCGGTCATCACCACCCCGTCTTCCATGCTCTCCACCATTGAGTTGAGTTTCGCCTGCTCCGTTTTTACCACTCCTTGGAGGCTAGTAACCGCTTTTGAGGCCTGCTGGATAATCTTGTACAAAATCGTCATTTCTTCCTCTTTGTAAAGACCGCTCTTAGTATCGGCAACATTCAAAATACCTACCACTTTTTCGTCAATAACCAACGGAATGTTGAAGAAAGAGCGCACCGGATCATCAAGTTCCTCTATAAGAATGGCACCGGACAAAATTTCCTTCACATCTTTTTTGTCAAATTCACGATCAAGAAGAGCGCTGAGTGACCCGAGCATTCGATCTCGAATATCGGTCACAAAACTACGATGAACCGAGCGCTCAAGATGTACCTTGAAAATCACTTTCTCCGGCTCAAGGAGCATATAAGATACAACGCTGTAGTCGATAAACTGGTGAAGCGAGTTGGTAATTATGTCTATAATTTGCTGAATATCGAGGGAATAACCAATACGATCTCCGAGCTCCTTTAAAATGGCGAGTTCGTACATTCGCCGACTGATATCTTGCTCGCGTTTTTCCAGAATCTTCTTAGCCTTGTAGTTTACAAAGAAAAAGTAAGCGCCAGCAGAAATACCGCCTAACGCAAGAATAATAGATATGACAACAACTATAGTTTGGTACTGCACAATAAATAAAATACACCGCCGGCCTGAGAAGTAAAAAGTTACTTATTTGTTTATGTTCAACTCCGGATACTTCGCAAAAATCGAACCGAGAGCGTTTTTTACGATAAGACCCGAAAGTTCAACATACTGATCCACCAAATTCTGTAAAGTTGCTTTTGGATTGTCCCCGACACCGGTCACTTTTCCATCATTATCCACCATAAGTCCCATAACGCTCCGAGCTTTCAAAATAGCTATTTCCGGACCTAAAATAACTGACTGCTTTTTTATAATTTCGCTTATGAGAGCAATGTACTGTTCTTTTTCGTTCATAACAAATAAAAAAATTAATAATACCGTACCGAAATAGTATAACATCTACCGCAAGTAAGAACTACAATAACCGGTTGATAAACTCCTTCACTGCCTATACGAAAAATGTAACGTCTGCGTGCACCTTTTTCTAACCTGTGTACAACTGAAACACTTCGGTTGCACAGAAAATCCACCAAACGGCTTACTTCTTGGATGTTTCCAATAATACGTCCTTGAAGTGGTAACTACCGAATATTTCTTCACACCCTATTTTTATCCAGCCATGTTATGATATACGCATTATTACTAAATAAACCGATCCGACTTATATGAACATGAGGAGCACTTTATCAAAAATGTTAGGTAAGTTTGCAGTCGCTGGCACCCTTACACTACCCTTTCTAGCCCTGGCACAGGACGAAAGTATGTCAAGCGCAATAGATAATCTTATTACCCTAGGTTATTATGTTTCATCTATCGGTTACCTTATCGCGACTATTATCATGATTAAAGCCGTCATGGTATACGGTAAATCTGCTTTCGGTTCTATATTTTCTTATATATCTATCGGCACGGGAATATTTTTTATCATCACCATATTCCAGAAACTCGGTGGGGATTTTTTCAAAATAGGTGCTGAATCAATGGACATCTGGTGGCATGTTATGTTTTACATGGCTATTATCTTCTACTTTGCTGGTATTAAGCTTCTAGTGGCACTAGGTGGATCGGAAACCGAAAACAGCTCGATTATCAAAATTGGTGCGGAAAAAAAATGGGGAGCTATTGCGGTTGTTTTTTTAATAATCATATTCACGATCCCTTCATCGGTTGACTCTATCGTAATGATATATGAAAACTCCGCATTAGGAGCGTGGGGACTGCACCACTTTTTATCATTCGCGCTTGCGGGAGTGGTGGGATATTATTTAGTAAACGCAAAAAAAACTCTCGGCCAGATTGGTCATGCGATCGCAACCCCTATGATTATCGCCATCTGGGCTTTGTGTATTCAACACTTCTGGGAACTACTTACCGAAAGCTGGCAAATAATTGAGCTTACGAGCGACAAAATAGAGGGGGTTGAAAAAATATTCCTGACTATCTCTGCGATTTCCATGTGTTATGTGGGAATAAAACTAAAAGCCTTGGCGAAAAAAGGATAGTTAGAAAAATAAAACCCGCTTCGACATATATCGAGGCGGTTTTTATTGTGACTGCGGATAATACCCTGTCCGCTCATCAGCGGGGACGAATCCGCAAGGACATACATGTGTCGGCTGGCGATTTTCTACAAAAAAGTTTGCCCCTATGCCTCGCCTAATACTCCGCCGAGGTTTTACGGGGGAAGGGCTTGCCGCGGAGATTAGGACGAGGTAAAACTTTATTTTATCTATAAAGTACCCCGAAGACTTGTGGCGGGAATAAGACGAGATCAAACTTGACTTAAGGTGGCTTAGTCACAGCCTCACCTTTTTCCTCTGCTGAAGAAACACGGCTCCGCTGTTCTGGCCCAATACGGAAACTGGCTCTTATCTCCTTGACCGGGGTCTCTCCCTCACCTCTCGTTCGCTCGTCAACGAACTCGGGTTGGGCACCGCCTCAGTCGTTTTGCCCGCTCGCAAAACATGTCTCCGGCGTTCGAGCCCGGACAGAAGCAAAACTATTTGCTTTCTTTGGCCGCGCAAAATAAAAACACGCCCTTTCGGGCGGTTTTATTTTGCGCGGCCAACCGGGCTCGAACCGGCAACCTCTCCCGTGCACTTATCCCCTATTTTCATAAGGGCGTGGACTATATCTTTGCCGTAGGTTGAAACTTAGCAGACTTGTAAGTCGGCATAATTATGATCCTTCGCCGGCTTGAAGGCCGGCACAAGTGTTCCCTTAGGCACTCTGGTATCTAGTCTCTACGGCGCCCCTTCTCTTTACTCAGTTTTTATTAAAGTAAAAATGTGGAAGGGTTCCCACGGTGTTCGCATGTCCCATCCTTTTAAAAATAGGATTTAGCCTTCACCGTTATCCCAAAGAGTTTCAATCTGCCGTTTCGACAGAAAGCTGCATATCTACAGGGGAGTGCTCTAACCAATTGAGCTATGGCCGCAAACTCATATATTTCTCGAAAACAGACTTTTTACGTTCCAAAAACAAACCTGCACCGAGAATACGACTATTATACATAAAATCGTATAATCTCAAAGAGTCAGACACGCTGTATACCAACCTGTAACAATTCCCCACACCTCTTGAAACGCGGCCAACATTCAGTCCTCGATCATTCAATGCGGCATTTACCATCTCTAAAAATTTTCTTGAACATGAAGTAAAAACCGTTTGGATGATACTATGCGAGGTCTTCCTTTCTTTATTAATTATACCGCTCCACACATGTCCATCTCCGTCAAAATACCCTCTCACAAAATCAGAAAAATATTGAGATGGAACATTCGGCACTGCCAAACTCTTTGCTTTTCTTTCATCAAAACCGAGCTTTCTTAAATCATCACACATTTCAATACTACCAACTTGCAAACGATAGCTGGTATATACACCCCTATGTCTTTTGCGAATACTGATTTTATGGTCAGCTCCAATCTCTTTCTTAATCTGCTCAATAAGCTTCCTATCTGTAATATCTACGCACCAAAATTGTCCGCCCCTTTTGTTTACTGTGATATATCCGTCAGCGGCAAAAAATCCCAAAACGTAAGCCATCTCAGGCGTCCATGTCTTGAAAAAATCTCTATTTACTTTTTTAAAAATCGGCACAACATAAGTATACCTCGTGACAGGACATTATACTAACCATTTTGCAATTAAAAACGGCCCGAGAACCGAGCCGCTTAGCATGAAACTTCAGTGGAAAGTCCAAACAAACCCAACCCCGATCAAAAGACGTTCTCTACGAGCGGTCGGAGAATCCCACCGACAGAATGGAAAAACCATATCGGTCCGCCGAGAGAGTTTCCACTTCCTCCCCCAACTGTCCATCTCCTCATCGCTTCCGACAATCGTCCCTGCGTGAGTATAGTAGAGTTTCGGAATAAACTCCCCTCCCCGCTCCGGAATAACGTAGCGTACGGAAAGCCTGTCCCACGCATTCGATTCTCCCTTCTCGAAGGTACTCGGCGAAAGAGTAATTGCGGGCGTGGGTGGTTTTTGAAACAAACCGTCAACTTTCTTTTGCTTAACCTTCAAGGGACTGAGGGGTGCCATGAGAAGCGGGTTCGAAGTCGATCTCTCCTCCGCAGATGCAACGTGTGCCAGAGCGAACAGAACCAAAAAGAACGTTCTCATCTTCTGCCTTTCCTTAAAATTAACTGAACCTCTTTTTAGTATAGCACGGGAAACAACCGCACCTTTTGCGGGAAACAAAGTGAGAAAAAGTCAAATTTTGTGCCGATGAGTGGAATCGGACCACTGTTTGAGGCTTATGAGTCCCCCGTTCTACCATTGAACTACACCGGCGATTTGTTACAGACTAGCACGCGAGAGACATTATTTCAATTTAAAAACTGAAGAAAGGTTTGTAGCGGACCACACTACTTAGCTTCACAGCTTTACACTTTCCCCTACTTTTACTTTCAAAAACTAAACAGCCCACATAGGCACAGGAACGCAGACGGACTTGCGTCGTTTCAGTTCCTCTTGTAGAATATCTGTCTTGACATCTGGCAGCTAAAAACAATATAGCGGGGTAGAGGAGAGGTACCTCGCAAGGCTCATAACCTTGAGACGCCGGTTCAATTCCGGCCCCCGCAACAATATAGAAGTCCCCGTGATCTTTTGTCACGGGGATTTCACGTTACAATGGTGAAAAAAACCAGCGCCTCAAACCTAAAATTTTAGATAAAATGAAACTCCCTGAAAACGTCTTCGTATAAAGAAACAATACGACGGGCTTCCATGCCTGTAATTTGAAAATTGCTTCCCCTGTGCGCAATGTCATTTCGAACACGGTGCGCTTCCCAAGCTTTATCGATCGAGAGAAAATCGCTTTTTTCCACGGCTTTCAGCTTATCGGCGATTGTCTCTCCTCGATAGCCCATTTTCGTAAGCATTTCGTCCAAGATAATGTCACACTCGAGAATTGCCAATCGCCAATCGCTAGAATTTTCGGAACCGATGTGCTCTTCAATTTTATCCCACCGTTTGTTGGTCGTGGTAGAACTGGAATGCGCGTGGCTTTCACCTGAATGACTTTTATGTCCATGACCTCCGTGAGCCTCTTCAGCTTCATGAAATATAGCCCCAGTCCGAATAACGCAATAAATAATTCCTGTCAAAAAAAGCAAGCTAAGTAAGGTGGAAAAAGGCTTTAAAACATCGAGAAGATAAAAAATAAAAGCGACGACCGACTCGGAGTCCGGAAAATATCCTCCTGAAAAAAGGTCGTAAAATTTTTGGTAAATGTAAGCGCTATTAAGAAAATGCATATAAAAAAGTTATCGCAAAAAATTCCTGCTAGCTTCAAACAACGTCTGTTCTCCCCCCTCAGGTGCCATAAACTGAATGCCGAGAGGGAGTTTTTTATCGTCGGCAACAGAGTACCCTGAAGGAATTGAAATTCCCGGAATACTCGCGATATTGGCGCTCACCGTAAAAATATCGGCGAGGTACATTGAAAGCGGGTCACTGGATTTTTCTCCGATTTTAAACGCCGGAGAAGGGGTGGTAGGAGTGGCGATGATATCAACATCCTGAAACACTCTGGCGAAATCCGCGCTTATGACTCTCCGAACTTCAACCGCTTTGTTGTAATAAGCATCATAATATCCGGAAGAGAGCACGTACGATCCGAGCAAAATCCTTCGGCGCGCTTCGGGACCAAAACCTTCGCCACGAGTTTTGGTGTAGTCCTCCCACAAATTTCCTCCCGCTTTATAGAAGCCGTATTTAACACCGTCAAAGCGGGAAAGATTGGTAGACGCTTCCGCGGGCATTAAAATATAATATACTGCAAGAGCGTAACCTATAGTCGGAAGTGAAATATCGCGGATTTCATAACCGGCTTTTTTTAAAATCTCAAGGGACTCCATGAAATTTTGAATGACCGCTTTGTCTATACCCTCGCTTTCCGTAAACTTTTTTGGAACGCCTATGACTTTTCTACCGGATCGCGAGGGCGGAAACGCCGATAGATCAAGTGAAGTGCTGTCATGGGGATCTTTCCCTTTTATACAGTCGAAAATTATTTCGGCATCATCCACTGTTTTGGTAATAGGGCCTATCTGATCCAAAGAAGACGCCAAGGCCATGAGCCCGTGTCGCGACACCGCGCCGTAAGTCGGTTTAAGCCCCACCAAACCGCAAAAACTGGCAGGCTGACGAATAGAACCGCCCGTATCGGAGCCTAACGCAACCAAAGCGAGATTGCCGGCTACCGCGGCGGCGGAGCCGCCGCTCGAACCTCCCGGCACTCGAGACGTATCGTGAGGATTTCTCGAAGTGCCGTAAGCGGAAGTCTCTGTCGAGCTTCCCATGGCAAACTCATCCATGTTGGTCCTTCCCAAAAATACCACCCCGGCCTCTTTAAGTCTTGTAATAACAGTCGCATCATAACTTGCCACGTACCCTTCCAAAATTTTCGAAGAAGAACTCGCGCGCTTACCCTTGATTAAAATGTTATCCTTCAAGGCAAAGGGAATTCCCGTAAGCAAATTTGCTTTTCCAGCTTTGATTTTAACATCAGCTTCTTTAGCCTGTTCCAGAACATCATCGTACACCTCAAGAAAGGCATTAAGCTCCTTGTTTTTAAGTTTGATCTGTTCGAGGTAGGCCTTGGCCAAATCCACAGCCGAATACTCTCCTTTATTGAAAGATTCGTGAGCCTTTCTAATGGTGAGTGTTTTTAAATCAATAGACATAGAGCGTGTAGTTTGTAGCGTATAGCGTTAAAAAAATCCGATTTTACACGTACGTTCCTTGGGTTACAAAATTTTTTTAACTTTAACATAGTCGCCTTCCCTTTTCGGAGCGGCGCTTGCTAAAGCTTCGGTATAGATGCCACTTTCATGCGGATTTGAGTCTTCACGCATGATGTTACGAAGTAATCCGGTCTTTTTCTCCGAACCGGCATCCGCTGAAACCTTATTAACCTGCTCAACATAACCCAGAATGGAATCCATGCTTTTTCTCAACGACTCCATTTCCTCAGGCGCAAGAGCGATTCGGCTCAAATCAGCAAGTTTTTCGATATCTTTAAGGCTAATCATCGCCTAATACTAGCATCCCGTCGGCATATTTTCAAAATTATATTTTTAAGTGTAAAGCTACTGCAATGCGACAGAACGCCAAGATAAGACGCCAAAGATTTCGGCTCAACTCTCGCAAGTATCCGGCGTTTGGTACTCGTCCGCAACACCCGATAGCGCGGCAAAGAAATATAGCCTAAAAAATCAACACCCTGCCGGAAATTTCTGATTTCAACTTTCCTCGGATGAAGTTCCAGCAAAAGTTTTTTCCCAAAGAACTCGCGAAGTTTCGAAACATACCCGCCAAGTCGTTCGCGAGAACAATCAAGAATTACAAAATCATCGCAATAGCGAATATAGTATTTCGCCTTAAGCACATGCTTCGCAAATTGATCAAGCTCGTTTAAATACACATTGGCAAAAATCTGGCTTGTCACATTACCGAGAGGCAATCCTTTGCCGGACACAGCTTCAAAGGACGTAATGATTGTCCTCAGAAGCGCGAACAGGCGCGGATCGGAAACCTTTCCAGCAACGAGTGGAAGGAGAACCCCGTGGTCAATCGAATCAAAAAACTTTCTGATGTCGCACTTGAGCGCAAAACCCCGCTTTCTATAATTCTCCGTTATTTTTCTGGCAAAAATCTCAAATCTCTCTACCTCGCGATGCGTCCCCTTGCCATTGCGCGATGAGTATGAATCGTGTATAAATTCCTTGTCAAAGAGAAGGTACAATGAGCGATATATGGCTTGGTAGAGCACACGGTCACGAACACTTGCCTTGTGTATCAAGCGAAGTTTCGGGTCTTGAATATAAAACGCTGTGTATGGGTCAGGTTTCCAAATGCCAGAAGCGAGTTCGCGATGCAGAGCGAACATATTATCTTCTAGTCGCAACTCGAATTCCGCCACGTCCCGCTTCGCCCGTTTACCCTTCCGAAATTCTTTCCATGCTGAAAGCAAATTTTCAATCGAAATTACATCACAAAACATAACTTCATGACGACCCCCCCCCAATGACACCTTGCCGATTATTCATTGCATTAGAATACTGCATAAAGATTTGTATTGCATTTCCCGCAAACTTTCCAAACGGGACAAACTCGGCATTCATGCGATTATTGAGATGGAGTGCGTAGCCACCCTCGCGCTCGCAGTAGACTCGGCCTTCAAACCGCACGGGCGGAAACTTGAATCGCTTGAAAACTTGCGGCTGAAAATAGAAATCCTTAAACACCTCGTCCGTAGCGAATACGAGCTTGAAATCATAGACACTAAAACATATCTTCGCCTCTCCGAACAAATGGTGGAAATTTCAAAGATGACAAATGGCTGGCTCAATTTCGTCACGCAAAAAGGAGCGTGATGCTCCTGTTGCGAGAAATTTCTAGACGAAACCGCAAGTTGTCGTTGGCATTGCTCGCATTCCAGTAGTTCACGTTGACCTTGCCATCGTTGTTCAAGTTCACGCTCGGCACGTTACCATCGGCATTGCGGGAACGTACTGCCTTATTTCTTCCATATCACCGAGTATCGTTTTCACAACACTCTGCGTTATGCGCCCCCGAGGTATATCCGGCGTCGTATAAAACAAGACAGGCAATTTCTGTATAGTGGCAAATTGTTATACCGACATTACATATCGGTACCAATTTTACAGCCATTATATATTATATGGAAAAATAAAATAGCACACAACTTTTTGGGTTGTGTGCCACGCGAAGGGAACAAGAGACAAGGTACAAGTTAAACGATTGCTAGACGAAACCGCAAGCCGTCGTTGGCATTGCTCGCAAGCCAGTAGTTCACGCGGACCTCGCCATCGATGTCCAAGTCCACGCTCGGCACGTCACCATCGGCATCGCGGGAACCGGCACAGACGGTGACAACTGTCCGGTCAAGATGCTTCTTGTGTTCCCGCAAGTACATATCGCCGTCAATGAGCCGCTCGGGCAGGGTCGTGATAATCCACCCGCGGTCCCACGCGTCTTGACTGGAGAGGTTTTTTTGGCGTTTCTCGTCAAAACCCTTTGGCGCTTCGGGAACGTCAGCGACTCGGATGGCGTAAGTGCTGGCACGGTCATGCTTCGGCACTGCAACGTCCAAGTCGTCGGCATACTGCCACCACTTATCGGCACACCGCTTCTTGTAAACGATTGCCACCCGCTGTGGACGATTGGATACGTCCGTGTGCATCACAATAAGCCGTGTCGGGTACTTCATTTCGGCCGGAACTTCCAACCCCTCAAAGGAGTGGGTGATGCCGTGCTCGTCGTGGTAGTACTTGTTCCAACGTTCCACTTCGTTGTGAGGGATAATCATCCTCTTTGGCAAAAGCGCTTCAAGCGCCGATGCCACCGCATCCGTGATTAACGACGGATTGCCCACAAAACGCTGGGCATGAGGAGAAGGCAGTCTTTTGAGAAAGCCAGTAACACCTCTGAGGGCGGCCATGTTGATTTCCTGAACTTGGCCCACTTCGTGGCCAACCGTTTGCAGTGAGACGCTCGCATTATTCATACGCGCTTCCTTTCTTTCCTCTCGGCAAGCTGTCTTCGCAGACGCTTTTTGTTGTGCCGGGGATTTTTGATCTCGAGTCTTCGAGAGCCAAAAATCCCCGGCCAACCTTGTTTTGTGTGATATTTTGAGGGTACTGAACTCATCAATATATAACACATTATTGACTATTTAGTCAATATACATGCATTATTCACTATAGCTTATAATGCATGTATGAGTACTATGGAAGAAACTTCGAGAAAAAGAACTCGAAAACATGCCTTGCAGAAAGCTATCCTACAAACTGTAGCGGCAGCCGGAGTTTTAAGCATTGCCCTTCTTGCCCCTAACGCTCCGCAGTTTTTAAAAATGTTCGGCTTAGGAAAAGGTGGCAGGAACAGAGAACGTATTCTTAATTCCAGAAAGCGACTTGTCGACTATGGATTACTTGAATACAACAACAAAGGCTTCTTAAAACTCACACCGAAGGGTGAAACAAGGCTTAGACAGCTGGAGCTTCACGAGTACAAAATAAAAAAACCAAAACAGTGGGATAAAAAATGGAGAGTACTTATTTTCGATATTAAAGAAGAGCGGAGAAATCTTCGCGACAAAATTCGTCGGACACTGACTACAATCGGCTTTGTTCGTTTACAAGATAGCGTCTGGGTATATCCTCACGATTGCGAAGACCTCATTACCCTGCTGAAAGCCGACTTCAAGATAGGCAAGGATATACTGTACTTGATTGTCGATACAATCGAAAACGACTCGTGGCTCAAAAAACATTTCGCACTGCTTGTTACCTAACTCTATTTTTCAGAAAATTAACTTTACATACATACACGCATTGTGCGCTATAGCGAGCAATACATGTATGCGGAAAGCATACGCAAATATCGAAAATTCCCCGAGAGGCCTAAAAGTTCACGACCATACTCCTATCCTTTAAGTATTTTCAAAAATTCTTTTTCACTTAAGATTGCAACGCCAAGCTCGCGTGCTTTATCGAGTTTTGAGCCGGCATTATCCCCCGCCACCACAAAGCTTGTATTTTTTGAAACCGAAGAAGAAATATCTCCACCAAAGCTTCTAATTTTTTCTTTGGCTTCGTCACGAGAAAGCGAAGAAAGCGTCCCCGTTAACACGAAAGATTTTCCGGTAAGTTTCCTAGGTATTCCCTTTTCTTGTAGCACCTTGACAATCTCAACGTAAGACGCGATACGATCAACCAATTTGGCATTATGCTCATCACCAAACCAATCCACCAATGACCGAGCGACCACCGGTCCCACCCCATTTATTTTTTCCAAATCCTCAAACGAGGCTTCTCTAATTTTTTGAAGCGAGCCGAAATGGTTTGCCAAATCGTTAGCGGTTTCCTCTCCCACTTGAGGGATTGAAAGCGATGCTATAAACCGTGGCAGGGAAACCCTTTTCGCTTTTTCGACTGACGCGAGCAGATTGTCAACCGATTTTTCGGCAAAACGTGGCAAGGCCAAAAGTTCTTCCCGTCGCAGCGTAAAAATATCGTCGAACTTGGCGATGAGATTTTTCTCAAGTAGCACGTCGATAATTTTTGGCCCCAACCCGTCCATATCAAAACATTTTTTAGAAACGAAGTGGTAAAACTTTCGCTTCATCTGTGCGAAAGAATTTTTGTTAACACATCTCCACGCCACCTCCCCAGGCACTCGTTCAATGGTCCCGTCGCCACCGCATGCAGGCACTTTTTTCGGCCAGACAAAAGACTTTTCTTTGCCAGTCCGCATTTCCGTAACAACCGAAACAATGTCGGGAATAACATCCCCCGCCTTTTGCAAAATAACCGTATCTCCTATCCGCACATCAAGCCTTTTTATTTCGTCTTCATTGTGAAGCGTCGCGCGCGACACGGTAGAACCTGCAACAGAGACTGGTTTTAGGTGAGCTACAGGTGTTAAAACTCCCGTACGCCCTACTTGTAGCACGATATCTAAAACAACAGTGGTAACTTGTTCCGCGGGAAATTTAAACGCAATTCCCCAACGCGGAGCCTTGCCGGTATAACCCAAAACATTTTGGTACTCGCGCTCATCAACTTTTACCACAATACCGTCCGCCAGATATTCTTCCTTTGACATTTTTTTCTGCCACTCTTTCCAATACGCCACGATTTCTGAAATAGTCGTGCACTTTTTATAATGAGAGTTGACCTTAAAACCAAGTTCTCGCAACAAATCCAACTCTGCAGACTGTCGAGGAGGTATGGGTACGCCGGCCTCGGCTATATCGTAGATAAACGTACGCAACTTTCTTTCGGCGGCAATTTTTGGATCGAGTTGACGGATCGAACCAGCCGCAAGGTTTCTAGGATTGGCAAACGGTTCTTCACCGCGCGCCTTACGCTCGATGTTCAACGCCTTGAGCTGGCTTTTTGCCATCCACACTTCCCCTTCCACGATAATATCAATCGGCTGGGATAATTTGAGCGGTACCGACTCGATAGTTTTAACGTTCTCCGTCACATCCTCTCCGACTTTTCCGTCTCCCCGAGTGGCCGCTTGGAACAAAATACCTCTCTTATATTCCAAAACGATTTTAAGCCCGTCAATTTTGTGCTCACAGGTATATGAAGGAGTTGAGTCTTTTCCAAGTTCCATTTTCAAAAACCGTTTTACCCGAAGGTCGAATTCCATCATTTCTTCAGCTGAAAAAGCGTCGTTATAAGACCATTGCGGAATTTTGTGAACGACTTTCTTAAATTCGGGCAACGGTTTCCCTGCCACCCGTTGTGAGGGTGAATCGGGAGTGATAAGTTCTGGGTACGTCGCTTCAATTTCCACCAACTCGCGTTTCAACGAATCCAGCGCGGCTTCGGAAATTTCCGGCTTGTCCAAAACATGATACAGATAGCGATGACGCTCAATCGTCTCCTTGAGCTTCGAAAGTCTCTCCTTAACTTGTACGGGCGCGCGCGACATAAAAATTTAGTAAGATATTTCTAGTCCACGCTCAACTACAGTTTGATCCGAAGAACTACAACTATTCCGCCCCCTTGATTTAACGTTAGTGTCGCTGTAACCGTCCCCATCGGGATCGTTCTTTAAAACAATAACTGCCACACATATCGTACTATTATCATTAAGCCAAAAAGTGTTTACAGCGCTTCTGCTGTCTTCGTTAGTCACGGTAGGGGTTATCGTTATACCCGCACAAGTCAAGGGACTCAAAGCTGGCGAATCAGTGGAAGTGGCAAAAGCGTTACTACGGTTCAAATCCCAATACAAGGCGCATTCGGCTCCGGAATCAGCGGCAAAAATCGCGAGTTGAGACTCTCTCCCAAAGGAAGAAAAGACCACCTCTCGGGAGGCAATATTCCAAATCGCCAGGGCAATGGAAACAAGAAGACTGGAAGCCAGAATGGCGAAAATAAGCGCGAAGCCCTCAGATAAGTTTCTTGTTTTCTTAAAAATTCTCATAAATCCTTTGCTTTATATAACTTGGGCCGGATACCAATTTAATATTCTTTCCTTGATAACCACCGTCTTGGAAAGAACGCCGGATACCCAGGATACTGTCACGGTGATAAGAGCTTCAGCGTTGTCGTCACTTCCAATGGGCACGATTTTAATTTGAAATTTACGCTTAAATAGAGAATCTACCGATCCTGAAACCGGAGTGCCGTTAGAGTCCCTCTCTGAACCGTATATACCGGTGGCCGAATTGTAGGTAAGCAAACAATCCCGCGAAGACGAAGCTGAACAGTCAATGACTGTACCGTTGGTTCCGGTCACATCCATACCGCAAATACCCGGTTCAAAACACGCCCCCAGACCGGATAGCCAATTTGGGCCTCCAGAGTTACCGGAAAGGTTGTTGTTGTCGCGAATATTTCTCACGTATTCAACCGCTTCCTGTCCAAGATAAAATGCCGTTATCTGATCTCGAGCGTATACGGAAGCGCTCAAGCCCCGTTGGGCGAGAGAAAGTGGCGTAACCATGGCAACTGAAAGAATGGCGATGGCCACGATGGTTTCAATAATGGAAAACCCCGCTCCAGCAAACCTTAAGTTAAGTTGCTTTTCTGTCTCATGTTTTATGTTGTCTACGGAACAATCCACCCGCTCCTGTAAAGAGAAGCCCTGTCGCTGGAGTGGTACGAGGTTAAATTTTGTTCCTAATTCGTAATTCATAATTCCTAATTCTTAATTTCGATTATGTTTGTGGAACATCTGGATCCCTTCCGGAAACCATTGTCTGAATGTCAAAGCGGGAAGATGTTTTTATTTTAGCCCCAACCGAGGTATTTACGTTGACTACTCCCCCAAATACTATGAGAATTCTCGGCTGAGACAGGTCAATATTGGACGCTCCAGAAACGTAAAAGTCCAACCTGTCAACGGTAACTCCCGGTGCAGTGAGAGCTGGCGCGGTGCCGTCGCAAGGTGCGCCATTTTTCGCGACACGTATGGCTCCGCCGTTTAAGCAATACAAAGTGGAAACACCGTTATAATCCGTGAAAACAATTTTTTGAGCCGGCGACGAAGGGCAATCCACACCTACTATCCCGTCACACCCGTATCCCCCGCCCACGCGCAAATTACGAGCAATACTCTCCAGTGTAAGACTTAAGTTATTAACGGTGGTTTTCATACCACGAGCCTTCTGGTTCGCGTCTATCACACCCAGGAGCACCGAGGTAACTGCTAGCATGGTAAAACTAAACAAAGCAAAGGAAACAATCATTTCAACCAAGCTAAAGCCCCTCTCAGTTTTTAGTTGGTAATTCTTAGTTTTTAGGGAAACACCAAAGTGTATATATTTTCTTTTTGACTTCATCTCAAAACTATAAACTAATAACTATCAACTGAAAACTATTGTATGGATATCTGTCCCACAGCCGAAACCGTGACAGTTTTAGAAGCGCCTTTAGGCGAAGCGACCGTGACTGTGGCACTAACCGGAGTCCCAACCGGTACGGAGCTTAAAAAACCCTTTACAATCGGTTCCGGATTGGGACGAGTGAACAAAATGTCGAGCGCGTCAATTTGGCCGTTTCCGCCCGCACCGGCGCAATGAGTATCGGCACAAAAACCGCTAATAATGTTGCCTTTTTCTATCCTAAAAAAACTAACGCATTCGGTGTTGACGTTACACTTTGTCCCGTTATCCGAACCCGCATTGTAGGATTTACTCCCGTCAAGGTCCTGAAAAAGTATGTAATAACCCTGATTTTCGAAATGAATGCCGTAAGCGCATTGAAACCGATTGGTTTCAGTAGCTCCGACACAAACGTCAGATGCTTGTTTAACACTTATACCGTACACCTGCGCTTGCCGAATTGAAAGCGCCACATCATAGCCCAAATTGGTTATGAGAATACTACCACCGAAATTACCTTGGTTGGCAAACACGATGCCCGTAATCACCGTGATAATTGTGATTGAGACCATCAGTTCTATGAAAGTAAAGCCTCCTCGGATGGAAAAATTTGGAGATTTGTAATTCATAAGTCTATTTTATAAAATACCGAAAACGCTTAGACCTGTCACATTAATCTCGAAAAAATAAACGATAAAAACCCCGGTTATGAGAAACGGAGCGAGAGGTATTTCGCTTTTCATGCCAAAACTCCTCACTTTCAGAAAGCGTAGCAACTGTTTTCCGGATTCATGCGCGGAAAGTTTTGAAAAACATATAAGCGATAGGCCGATAACCGCGCCTATCCAAAATCCTATAATAATCGAGGACAAACCGAGAGAGAGCCCTAAAAACCAGCCAATGCCTAAAGCGAGTTTCGCATCCCCCAAACCAATCCAAGAACCCTTTGAAGCAACCCATAGAATAAAAATCGGCAAGGCTAGAATAGGACCGGCCGAAAGTTCCATAATGTAAGGGAACCGGAACAGCAAAGAAACCGGAATGAGATAAAAAATCTTGCCTAGGGCCAAAAGACTGAATAAAAAGACCGCAGGGTCGGGAATGATTTTGTGGCGCAGATCGTAGACAGCAATCACCGTAATCAGGGCGATACCCACCATATCGACCAAAGAGATAAAAGATACTCCGTATTTCAGAAATACTCCCAGAAACAAGACCCCCGTCAAAAACTCGACCAGAGGATATTGAACGGAAAGCCGGCTCTTGCATGCACGACACTTTCCTAGAAGAAAAAAGAAGCTTAAAACCGGTAAAAGATCGTACCAACAAACAACCTTATTGCAGGAAAAACATTTGGACCGACCTCCTAAGGTCGCCCCAGTATTATAACGAAGAATCACCACATTTAAAAAACTCCCGATTATAGTTCCGAAAATAAAGACAAAGAGTACGGTTAAAAAATCCATCCCGTTAGAGGCAAGTCGCGGTCAAGCCGCTTCCTGCGTAATTATTCCTGTTAATAATCATTTTACAAAAACATGGCAATCCGGCTTTTTCCTAGAACTTAACCTCTAAACCGGAACGTCCCCACAGTATAACGCAAAGAGAATTCCTCCGCACTCCGCAAGACTACTGCGTTACGTCAAAACAGGCTTCCGTACCTCCGGGTTGGGAAGTACCAGCCGCATCCGTACACTTTGGCTGACCGAGTCCACTAAAATCAACCGTTCCGCCGGGAGCCTGAGCCCCACCGCAACCTGAAACGGCGACGCTTCCCGCGGACGCATCACTGTCATCCCTTAAAACCGTACTCGAAACCACTTCAAGGGCCGCGCCCAAATGATAGCCATTGCAAGTTCCGCCGTTTATGTTTAGTGGAACGTAGGTATAGGCTGTAACACCCGTCACTCCGACCGGTGGGGTGGGAATGGAAGAAATATAAGTGGGTACAAGCTCGGTTTGATCTCCCGAGGCGAGAGTCCCCGGATACTTCCCACCGTTCACGTCCTTGTACAATTCAAGGGCAAGCTGAAGAGATTTTACATCAGCAATGCGTTTGGTATCGCGAGCTTTTTGACGAGAACCGTTCAAATTGGCCAAAATGACGCTCGACAATATGCCGACAATCGCCACAACCACCAAAAGTTCAATCAGGGTAAAACCCTTTATGCGATAGTTCATAAAAAACAAACTACACTAAAAAAATAATATAAGTATTATACACCTCATCGCAAGAATTTGCCTGTCCTAATAAGAGAAAACCCGACATACAAGTCGGGCTTTCTTTATCCGTAAACCGGATTTAGGTCACTTACTAATTGAAAGTACAACCTCCTTCAGTACATGTGGCAAGATCAGCAGAAGCTTCCGCACCGTTGGTGGCGTTAAAGCCTACGTTGAAAGTGCCGTCCGGAAAACAATCCATGTCAGTCTCTACGTCAATACCGGCCGCGTGGGTACTACCAACCAAAACGTTACCGTCAACCAAGTCCGCACTCTCGCAGGCAATGATAAGCGAGGGCAATATGGCCGCTATTTCTGCCTTGAAGGCCGCGGTCTTCGCCTTGGCGCGAGCGCTGTTCAAGCTCGCCAACACCACCGATGACAAAATACCGATAATGGCGATAACTACCAAAAGTTCAATCAGAGTAAAACCTTGTGATTTCTTCATAATGTATAAAATTTATTCAATAAAATTATTAATCCTTCCTCTCGACCGCCCTCCCTTTCAAGAGTAGCATTTATTTCAATAGTCCCTATTATACTCCACCCTCGCGATATTTGAAAAGAGGCTGTGGATAACAAAATTTTAAGAGCGTGGCTAGACCTACTGGGCGGCGGAAATGTTGTAAATCGGAATAAGCACCGAGGCCAAAAGGAATCCTACTCCAAGACCTAAGAGTATCACCATGGCAGGTTCGATAAGCCCCACAAGCGCGTCAACGGCATTAGTCACTTCCCTCGCGTAAAACCTCGCCAGAGTTTTTAAGATATTGCCAAGCTCTCCCGTCTCTTCCCCAACTTTCATCATTTGCACCATAATCCCAGGAATTTCGGGGTGTTTGCCCATGGACTCGGAAATGGAATTACCGGACTTAACACCATCGATGGTGTCCGTGAGGATCGCTTTATAAACGGCGTTATCTACGACCGCCGAAGTGATTTCAAGCGCCTTGACGATTGGAATAGCCGATTGGAGCAAGGTATTCATGTTATCCGCTATGCGGGACAAATAGAGCTTCGTGAACAAATTGCCGAAAAACGGAGTAGTGAGCTTCATTCTGTCTATCACATATTCTCCTTGAGGCGTCTTCGCCCACCGCCAAAAGAAAAACCCTCCGATGATAAGAGCTACCAAAATAAACAGTCCGTAGTGAAGGAAAAAGTCGCTCAAGGACATTACGGCTCTGGTATAAATCGGCAACTGCTGACCGGAATCTTTCAAAATCGAGGTCAAATTGGGAATAACTACCGTAAGCATAAGAATCATGACCACAATAAAAGCCGAAATGACAAAAGCCGGATAAATCAGAGCGTTTTTCGCCTTGGATACGATTTCAAAGGATCTTTCCAAGTAGTCGGCCAAATAAACGAACGTTTCGTCGAGTTTCCCCGCTTCTTCTCCCGCTCTCACCATATTGACGTAAAAATCCGAAAAGGCGTCGGGGTGCTTGGAGAGAGCTTTCGAAATGGAACTTCCCGCTTGCAAATCGTCGGCGATTTCCAAAAGTTTTGCCTGAAGACCCGGTTTTTCCGATTCCGCCGAAAGCAGACGGAAAATGCGTAGAGCCGAAACTTGGGCCTGGAAAAGCGTTGCCAGCTGTCGTGACAACAAAACGATATCTTTGGTTTTGACACGATTCTTAAAACTGAACTTTCTTTCAAAAACCGAACCTCCCCCCAAAGGAGCTATTGAGGAAACGACAAAACCACGCCTTTGCAGGGACATGATGGCCACATCAATTGAGATGGCGTCTATAGAGCCGTTCAAGTTCTGTCCCCGATTGTCTATGGCTTGGTAATTAAATAACATAAAAATAATACAAAACTGCAAATCCTACGAAAACGCTACGAATAACGAAAGGAAAAGTTCGTGGCTTTCGTTATTCGTGACATTAAAGTAGTTAATTGTAAACATTAGTATTATATTAATCTTTCAAGAGCCTTCGGGCTTTGAGAGTAGAGCATCGCATTCTCTGTGGAAATTTCCCCGTTCCGCACCAAATCCGCGAGCGAGCGATTCATGTCTATCATGCCAACCTCAAGTCCGGTTTCAATAACCGTGTCTATTTCGTGACTCCGGTTCTCCCGAATTAGGTTTGCTACGGCATTGTTGTTAATGAGAAGCTCGTAAGCAGGAACAAGTCCGCCGGAAATTCTAGGAATAAGGCGCTGAGAAAAAATGGCCGCCAGGCTACCGGCCAACTGCACCCGAATCTGGTCCTGCTGACCGGCCGGAAAAGTGTCTATGATGCGGTCGATCGTCTGGGCCGCGTTGTTGGTGTGGAGGGTCGAAAAAACCAAGTGCCCCGTTTCAGCGGCCGTAACGGCGGTTGAAATGGTTTCGATATCTCGCATCTCCCCTATCATAAGCACATTGGCATCCTCCCGAAAAACGCTGTTTAAAGCTGTGTGAAAGTCCTTCGTGTCTACTCTGATTTCGCGCTGGTCTACAATAGACATTTTCTGTTCGTAAACATATTCGATAGGGTCCTCTATGGTAATAATATGTTCGGCCCGACTGGCATTTATGTGCTCAACCATCGAAGCAAGGGTGGTAGTCTTGCCGTGGCCGATGGGACCCACCACCAAAAAAAACCCTTGATGCCTCTCGGTAAAAGTTTCCAAAATCGGAGGCAAGGAAAGTTCGGAGATGCTTTTTATTTTTTTTGGAATAAGACGCAATGCTATGGAGACCAAACCCTGCTGAAAAAAAGCATTTCCGCGAAAGCGGGCCAGATTCTTGTAATTATAAGAAAAATCAATCTCGCGCTGTTTTAAAAAAAGATTTCTATCGTCGTCATTGAGCAATTCACCCAGAAAACCTAGGGTATCCGAGGGTCCGATAACAGACATCTTCACCAGAGGAATGAGAGCACCTGATATTCGAAAGGTGGGCGGTCGACCCGCCGACAAGTGAAGGTCTGAACCACCTTCCTTCATGATATATTCGATAAGCCCCTCAAGCTCCTTTTTGTAATCAATCGCCATATAAAATTTTATTTCCCCTTAGCCAAAACCTTCCTGGAAACCTCCTCGACTACTTCGGAAGGAATGGAGCTGGCCTTTACTATATAGCTTGTAATACCGAAACTTTTGGCTCGTTCTATATCCGCGGGATTATTCTGATTACTCAACACGAAAATAAAAGCCTCGGGGGCAAATTTTTCTTTGTAGATTTTTTCCAAAAGCTCAAGCCCGTCCATAGCGGGCATTACCACGTCCAGAAGAATAATGTCGGGCACAAGTCCGCTTTTTAGCTTAGCTAGCACCTCCTGACCGTTCGTTGAAGTATCGACTTCAAAACCAAACTTTTTGAACTTTATCGAATACATATTAAGCAAAAACTGGTCGTCGTCCACAATCAGCACTTTCTTTTTTTTGTTATCCATATAATTTATCTATTAGCTTGAACTGAATGATACCTCGAATCCCCTGAAAGAAAAACCATACTTACAAACCATTTACCTCTTCAAGTGGCACTTCTTTAAGAAAGGCCTTAATAAGAGCGTCTTCCTTAAGGGAAAGCATGCCCTGCTTGCGTGCAATTTTTGAAAATTCCGCGTCGGTGGGATTTTTCAAAATAGCTGTTTCGAGCTCCCGACTCATTTGAAGGATTTCAAATACGGCGGCTCTCCCCCTCGTACCATTAGGACAATCGGCTGTGGGAGAAATTTGATACACTTCCTTGGCGAAAGGAATTTCTTTTTTAAACTCCTCCGGCAAATCAGAAAATTGCTTGTCAATCATGACTTTGAGGCTACCTTCGACTGGAACCGCTTTGCCGGTTCCTGGACAAAGCTTTTTTACGAGACGCTGGGACATGGCCAAAATAAGAGTGGGCGCAATAAGGTAAGGATCGACACCCATGTCTATAAGACGTGGAATAACGCCGATTGAATTGTTGGTGTGAATGGTAGAAAGCACGAGGTGACCGGTAAGCGCCGCCTGCACCGCGAGTTGTGCGGTTTCTTTATCACGAATTTCTCCGACCATGATGATGTCGGGGTCTTGTCTCAAGGTTGAACGAAGACCATTCGCAAACGTATACCCTATTTCCGGTCTCACCTGCGACTGATTCATACCTGGAATATTGTATTCCACCGGATCCTCCAAAGAGAGCACGTTCTTCTCCTCCAGGTCCACTTCATTTAACATGGAGTAGAGCGTTGTTGATTTACCGGAACCGGTAGGACCTGAAATTAAAATCATTCCGTACGGCCGTTCAATAGCGCTACGAATAATTTTCAAATTTTTCTCGGACAAACCCATTTTATCGAGAGGGTTGACGCCTTTTTCAGAATCGAGAATTCTCATGACGATTTTCTCGCCGTAATAAGTCGGAAAGGTCGAAACACGAAAATCGATTTTGCGTCCCTCGATTTTCGCCGAAAACCGACCGTCCTGCGGTTTACGCTTTTCATCAAGACGCATGTTCGAAAGTATTTTTATGCGCGCCACCACCGCCGAATGAACTTTAACCGGCAGAACCAGACTGGTGTTAAGCGTACCGTCAACCCGAAACCGCACGCGAATTTTGTCCCCTAGATGTTCGATGTGTATATCGGAAGCGTCACCCTCGGTGGCATAATGCAAAATGGTGGCAACAATTTTCGTAACCGGTGCGTCCTCGACAATATGCATATCTTCCACCGTTTTCTCGCCAGACTTGTCTTTGGAAAGCTGGATACTATCTTCCATCGAAGCGGAAAGTTCGGTTTCAAGTTCCGAAAGGGCTTTGGTTACCTCACTTGACAAACCTTTGTAAGATTCCAACACCCTCGTAAAATCTTTCTCTGAAATAAGCGAGAGTTTGAATGGCAGGTCAATCCTAGTTGAAATAAAGTTAAGAGCGTCCCGGGCTTCCAAGTTGTCAGGATCTACTATCCCCACTTCAAGCACTCCATCTTTAAGACCTATGGGCGCGAACCTGTAGTAAGTGGCCGATTCCTCCGGCACATATTTCAAAATATCATTCGGTATCTCTTCACCGTCGAGGCTTCGAAACGGAATACCTAAATACTCCGCCTTGCTTGAGAGAATATTTTCCGCGGAGACGCCTCTCTTTTCAAGCACCTTGTCCAAATCCCCGCCCGTCCGATTCGCCTCTTCCTTGATTCGGGAAACATCTTCCCGCCTGATTATGTTTTTGTCAGCTAAGATATCTAGTATGCTCATAAATGTGGAATTAACGGGTGATTTTTAAAACTCTTCCCGACCGCCGGAAAAATCAATCTGTTCTTCGGCCTTTTTCTCGACAGATCCGCCCTCTTGCGCAAAATCGGAAAAAGGATTGCGCCGACCAAGAGTTTTTCCGAAGGGTTGGGGATCAATTGGACGGGTCTTGTCAACAAGAGTTAGAAAAGCCTTATCGGAAAAAATCGAGGTATCCAAAGTAATGGACTGCAAGCGGGAAAGCATGGCAAGAAGTTCGCGTCCCAAAATAGCGTCAGAAGGGCTTACGGACAAGTCTGAAACGAGGCCTCCGGCGGTTGGATCCACAGATCGGACACCCGACCCCTCCGGCTCACCCGAAAAAAACATCTTGTATACGAAAAAAACCGCAACAACCGCGCCGATACCAATGAGAATTTTTTTGTTTTTTTGAAAAAATTCCATACGTCTTTATTTTGAATAATAAGTGCGAATGGTCATCGTGTAGTTGTTCAAGTTAGGATCAGTTGGTTTCGACACTGTCTGTGAGGACCCCGATGAAGCACCCTCGTTGCCGAAAGAAAGAGACGTAATATCGACTACCCGCAGACTCTCTTCAAGCTCTTTGATAAAACCGATAAGGCTAACGTAATCCGTGCTAATGGTGAACCCAAGCTTGATTGATTTATAAGAGGTGTCACTTCGGGGCGCGGTGGCTCCAAACGCTCCGGCTGGAGTGGCTGTTTGAACGGCGCTCGGATCACCCAAAGGCTTGGCCGCGCCCGCGGCGGGCGTGGCTGAACCTGTGGTTTTACCCCCCGGGGGCACCGTACCGGTCGAGGTCAGAATAAGATTAGAAACCGAAGTGCCGTATTTGGCGGCAATGTTGTTGATATCAATAATAAGACGCACGGAGTCAATATGGTCGGGAAGCATTTTTTCAATCTGTTCCTGTTGCGGTTTGGCTATTTTGTTAAATTGATCCCTTAAACCAGAACGCACCCGCTCTATATTGGCGGCCTTTTCGAGCGCGTCAGTATAATCCTTTTTCTCCGACTGAAGCTCTTGGACACTCTTACCGGCTGGATCAATACTGCCGGTCAAGTCATTATAGGTTGGCTTGATATAGCTCAAAAACATCCCTACGGAAGCCAGTATTAAAATAAAGGGCATCAAGTTGGTCATGTTAATTTTCGGGAGGACTTTTAGAGGTCACGTTTTTACGGTACGAAACCAGTTCCGGGTCAAGCGTAGTGGTAAATTTGAAAACTATATTACCGCTTTTGTCGGGGTTTAATTCTGAAAACACCGGTGTTTTAATAAATTTCTCCTGACCAAAGATATCGGACTGCAAGGCAATTGAACTGAAATTTTTAGCTTCCCCTGACATAGAGATAGTAATAGTTCCGGAATCGCTCATGTCGTAAGAAAAACCCTTGAACTTAACCGTCCCGAGCGTTTTATTTTCCAACAAATCGAAAACCGAAGACAGAGTGGTGTGGGCGTCAATAAGCTTTTTAGAGGCCTTCAATCGCTTGCCGAAAACATCCCACTTTTCAACGGACTCCGGCTCAAAAGAGTTTTTCGCTTCAACCAAACGCCTATTCATGTCCGCTATGTCGGCTATAAGAGATTTTTTGTAGGCAAAAACTCCCCCCGCCACAGCGAGCGTCAAGATAAAAATGACAATGGAAATCACGAGAAACACGCTAATCTTTCCCGTACCCGGACGGCTAACCGCCTGTTCGAGATTTTTTTTGGGAATGAACGATGTTTGAAATTTGGTGTCCATGGTAGAAAAGAATCAGAAATTAGGAATTAAGAATTAGGAATTACATTTCAATTCCCCACTCTATAAACCCAACTCCTTCTCCTCACATACATATTATAATACCACAGGCTTTGAACGCCGATAAATTAAATACTGTGCAGAACTCTTTTGACACAAAACACAATCAGTTCCCCTCCTGAAGTTTTCTGAGCGCGATGCCTATGGCAACGGCAAATTCAGGTCCCGCGCCTTTAAGAACGGGGTCGAGAAAAGCCGGCGCCTGCAATTTAGCGAACGGATTGGCCACTACGACCGGAGCGTGAAAACCGGCCTGCGCCATAGCGTAAAAACCTTTAAGATTTATTCCCCCGCCCGTTAAAATGACACTGGAAATGGATCGGTTATAGCGCCTTTCGAAATTCAACAGGACGCGATTGGCTTCGGAAAAAATAAAATTAAGAGATGCGGTCATGATTTGCGATACGTCAACGCCGTCCTTTTTTAAAGTCATCCCCGATGCCCGTTTTATGTTTTCCGCTTCAGCCACCGGTACGTTCAGAGCTCTCGCCATGGCAAGCGTAATTTCCTGAGACCCACGATTTATTGTGTGAGACACGCGGACAATTCCCCTATCAACGATATAAAGCTTGGTGGATGCCGCGCCCAAATCAAAAATAAGTGCCGTGGCGTTTTCTTCCTCCAAAACCGCCCGCATGGTGCTGAAAACCTCGATTTCAAAAAAACTCGAATCCAGCATGGTCTTACGAACGATATCCTGGTATTTGTTGATGGCTTCGTTGTGAATAGCTACCACAAGCACATCCACCTTGGCTATAGTTGGAGGAACAACGGGAGGATTTACTCCGGGATAAGATACCGGTTGTTGAGGAACGGATGCCGGAGCCGGAGCGACCCGAGTTTCGTCTTGTGGAATAACCCACCAGTCAAGGGTAATTTCGGAAACCGGAACCGGAATATACTTCCGGGCTTCCAAAGGAATCATAGTGGCAAGTTGGGAAGGTTGAACAGCGGGCATTTCTATCAGAGAAACCATGCTCGCTTGCAAAGGAATCGCCACTCCGCACTTTTTCGTCGTCGCATTGGACTCCCGAAGAACGTCATTCAAGGCTTCGGCGAGTTTGTCCGCCGGCAAGTGAGTAGCCCTGCCAATTTCAATACCCGCGTAGGGACCCAAAGCAAGTTCTCCGTAAGTTTCAAGCACCGCCTGCCCGCTTTTCTGCCTCAACTGCACGACTTTAATAGAAGACGACCCGATATCTATACCAAGCACGCTAGTGCCTGACTTACTAAAAAGATCTAAAATAAATTTAAAAGGGTTTACCATAAAGAAGAACGCGGTTATAACTTCCTACCCACGCTATTTATCACTATAATATTATATCACAAGCACATGGGAAAAATTAAGAAAATCCTTGAAAACTGTCTCAACCTGATCTTGCCCCAGTCAGAAAATGCGAAACTTCTGGAAAAAATGGAGCCGGATGATTTGGAGAAGGCGGCGCGCGGACGCGCCGCCTTCTTCCCCACCCCTTTTGAAAACACCTTTGCCTTATTCGACTACCGGCAACCTATTATCAAAACCGCCATTTGGGAACTTAAATACCGGGGAAACAAAAAAAATCGCGCGACTCTTGGCAAAGAGCCTCTATGAAGAACTGGCCGAGGAAATCTCGGAACGAACGACCTTTGAAACTTTAGGCAGGCCACTCCTAATCCCCATTCCCCTATCAAGCAAACGCCTGCGGGAACGCGGTTTCAACCAGTGCGACCTAATCGTTTCGGCACTTGCCGATTTGGACAAAGAAAGTTTTTTTGAAACCTCTGAAAATCTCCTCCACAGAATTCGCCATACCGAAAGCCAAACCAAAAAGAGCCGCGCCGAGCGCCTGAAAAATTTAAAAGACTGCTTCGACATTCCCCAACCGGAAAAAGTTCAGGGACGCTCTATCATTCTCCTTGACGACGTCACGACAACGGGCGCAACACTTGAAGAAGCGTCGAAAGAACTCGTCAAAGCGGGTGCGAAAACCGTTTTGAAAGTGGCTTTGGCGCATTAGTATGATAACTCTTTCTTCACCTTCTCATAAGAAAATCACGCCCAAAGGTATCGGATTTTGAAAATGCGGAGAGGGGGGAGATTCGCCCGCGACTCAAAATTTTTCGTCAAAAATTTTGGTCTGGGCACCAGCTCGGGTAATTTTTTGCTAAAAATTACCCTCCGCTGTTCGAATCTCCCCTACTCACGCAATGATGAAGCCGCGCAGAAGTCGT
>SXGS01006714.1_pt1 | contig 197221 bp, 178 predicted proteins | sample 3174681 | NCBI WGS metagenome assembly SXGS01 (sample SAMN11356861, study PRJNA531348) | freshwater metagenome | isolation source: freshwater sample F1-80 | place: China: Fuxian Lake, Yuxi | collected 2017-12-25 | reverse complement strand
CTTGCATCGAGCATTGCTGCGTACTTTGCGGGATCGGCGCGCACGCCAGCGGCGCAACTGGGGCAGCAGAGGTGGTACGCGCGATTCTGGACTACCACCCACGCGCCTTCGCCTTCAATGGGCTTGCCGCTGATCACGCAGGTTTTGAGCGGATACGCAGCCTTTTGAGCTTCGATGACGAGTGCCTCCCACTCCTTCGCTCGTTTGGCCGAGTCACTCCCGAACCGAACGGTGCACTTTTTGCAACAGACTCGGTACACGCGATTCTGATAGACGACGCTCTTGGCGCTGTCGTCGAGCAGTTCGTCGGGCATCATCATGCAGTTCTTGAGTGGGTATGCGGTGAGCGGGGCCTTCAGGATTTCCGCGTGCACTGTGGCAAGCGCGGCGGCGGGGTTCGCCTTGAAGGCTGCTACGCACGGTTCGTTGCAGCACTTGATTTGCGTCCCGTCGAGGGATCGATCCTTCATGCCCTCAAGCACGATCGTGACGGATTCGGGCGTCAGTTTCTTCGCGCAAGCCGCGCAGGTGTCGAGAGCGTAGGGGTCGCCGAGGTAGTCGCCCGCGCGCGTGCTCTTGGGCGCGGTCGCTGCGAGAGTGACGAGCGACGCGAGGAGGAGGAGGGACAAAACTGCGAAGAATCTTGGGGTGCGCATAGTGGGAGGGCGAAGCGTAGTCGCCTAAGATATATTTCCGTTCATCCGATGAACGGATATAGCGTCAGACCCCGAGGATCGCCTGACCATTCAGCGGTCCCTCTCAAGGAAAAATCATGGCCTCCGCGACACCCACCGCAACTATGCCCAGCAAGCGTCCTTCACTCTCCAAGCCCGCACCAAAGTCCGCAGCTGCAGCACAGCCAAGCGTGCCCACCTTTATGAACACGGGGCTGCCGCTCGACGGAAGTCTCGCGTTCAAGGTGCGTGACATGTCTCCCGAGACGATCCGCTACGGGCGCAAAGAAATCGAACTCGCCGAGCACGAGATGCCTGGGCTCATGGCCATCCGCGAGGAGTACAAGAATCGCAAGCCGTTGCGGGGCGCACGAATCTCGGGCTCGCTGCACATGACGATTCAGACGGCCGTACTCATCGAGACGCTCGTGGAACTCGGCGCGGAAGTTCGATGGGCTTCGTGCAACATCTTTTCAACCCAAGATCATGCGGCTGCTGCAGTCGCCGCGGGTCGTGGCGGGAGCGCGGAGAATCGCAAGGGCATCGCGGTCTTCGCATGGAAGGCCGAGACGATTCCCGAGTATTGGTGGTGCACCTTCCAAGCGATGAACTGGCCGGATGGTCAAGGTCCCAACATGATCGTCGATGACGGTGGCGACCTGACGGTGCTCATCCACAAGGGATACGCCAGCGAGAAGAGTGGGAAGAAGCTTGATCTCAAGCAGGCGGATAGCGAAGAGGCCATCGGCCTGTTCTCCATCGTGAATGATGTCGTTTCCAACTTCAAGGGGATGTTCACGCGCATTGTGCCGGGAATTCGCGGCGTGAGTGAAGAAACCACGACCGGCGTGCATCGCCTGTATGTCATGGCTGAGGCAGGGCAACTGCTCTTCCCCGCGATCAATGTGAATGACTCGGTCACGAAGTCAACGTTCGACAACCTCTACGGCTGCCGACACAGTTGCGTTGACGGCATCATGCGCGCGACCGATGTCATGCTCGCCGGCAAGGTTGCGCTCGTCCTCGGATACGGCGATGTTGGAAAGGGCTGCTGCCAAGCGTTGCGCGGCCAGGGTTGCCGTGTCAAGGTGACGGAGATCGATCCAATCTGCGCGCTGCAAGCGTGCATGGAGGGTTACGAAGTCGTCACGCTTGATGATGTCGTGGATTCTTGCGACCTCTTCGTTACGGCGACGGGTAATCGCGATGTCATCACGACGGAGCATCTGAAGCAGATGAAGGACAAAGCGATCGTCGCGAACATTGGGCACTTCGATAATGAGATCGAAATCGCTGGGCTCGCGAAGGTCAAGGGCATCCGCAAGGTCAATGTGAAGCCTCAGGTGGACGAGTGGGTGCTGCCCAACGGCAATTCAATCATCGTCCTCGCCGAAGGTCGTCTCATGAATCTTGGGTGCGCCACTGGTCATCCGAGCTTCGTGATGAGCGCGAGTTTCACGAACCAGGTGCTCGCGCAGTTGGAGATCTTCAAGAACTACTCGAGCTACGGCCGCAGCGTCTCGACACTCTCGAAGGCTCTCGACGAAAAAGTTGCGCGATTGCACCTCGCGAAGCTTGGCGCGAAGCTCACGAAGTTGACGAAGAAGCAGGCGGAGTACTTGAGCATTCCCGCCGAAGGCCCCTTCAAGAGCGAGCATTACCGCTATTGATCAGCGTGCCCGACCCGTTCGATTCCAAGGAGCCCGCGCGAGTCGCGGGCTCCTTGCATTCTGTCAACCACCCTAGTGCGGTACGCTTGAGGCATGGATATTCTCGTCCTCGGTGGCACGGGTTTTCTGGGTCCGCACCTTGTGGAGTTGGCGCTCGCCAAGGGCTGGAAACTCACGCTCTTCAATCGCGGGAAGACCGATCCCACGCTCTTCGCGGACGCGCGGTACAAGCACATCGTGCAGTTACGAGGCAATCGTGACCCGCAGAAGGATGAGGGGCTGAAGTCCCTCGAAGCAGTCGTCGCCGAGCGCGTGCGTGAGGGTCGCCCGTTTGACGCAGTCATCGACAACTCTGGTTACTTCCCCCGCATCGCCAAGGCATCGGCGGAGCTCCTCGCACCCGCGACGCAGTTGTATCTCTTCGTCTCCACAATTTCTGTGTACACGGACAACTCGATCGCTCCCGATGAGTCGACACCGGTCGGGAAGATCGAAGATGAAACCACGGAAGCCATAACCGGCGAGAGCTACGGGCCATTGAAGGCTCTCTGCGAGCAAGCTGTGGAACGCGCATGCAGTGGGAAAGCCACGGTGGTTCGTCCTGGGCTGATCGTGGGTCCTGGTGATGACAGTCTTCGATTCACCTATTGGCCGGTGCGAATCGGTGATGGCGGCAGGGTGCTCGCGCCAAAGCAGCCGCATCCGTATGCATCGCGCGTGCAGTTCATTGATGTTCGTGACCTCGCGCAGTTCATGATGCAACTCGTTGAGGATGGACACACCGGAACCTTCCTCGCCAACGGCCCCGCCGGGCCGCTCACCATGGAGGAGATGCTCGCGGGCATAAAGGCATCGGTCTCCGACAGCGTCGAGTTTGTCTGGATCGACGAGGAGTGGCTCCTCGAGCAGGGGGTTGGTCCGTGGATGGGGCTTCCGCTTTGGATTCCCGAGGGCAAAGAAAACGCCGGTGTTGGTCGAGCGAATTGCGCGAAAGCGATCGCGCATGGACTTACTTTCCGCCCGCTGGCGCAGACCGCTGCCGACACGCTCGCGGACTTTGATGCGCAGCGCTCGAAGCGTCCCGCGACCTTCGCGTGGGGGAGTGGTCGCACGCCGGGGATTTCTCGCGCGCGCGAATCGGAATTGATCACCGCGTGGAATGCACGAACACCGGTTGAAGTCGGGAATGCGCCTGCGGCGCAAACGCCATGATTCCCACGCGCCCTCATTCGACCGCGCGTACGCTCATCACGGGGTTCACACTCGCAGTCATCGTGGTTGGGCTTGGCATCTTCGTCTCGAGTGAATCGACGGATGGCACCGAGGACTCGCCGAGGGAATCGACGCGCAGTCTGCGTGGAGCGCGCGGCGTTGACGCAGACGCACCGCCGATCGCGCCTGCGGAAGTGGAAGCGCGTCCAGCGCACATTTCGCTTGGCACACGAAGTCCGTGTGATGGCGCGGTGCGAACCGAGGTCGAACTCTTCAATCGAGGAAAGACGCCCGCGTCGATTGCGGGTTGGCTGGTTTCATCAAGCGCGATTGTGGTCGATGCACAACCGGGATTCACGCTCGCGCCAGGCGAGAGTTGCAAGATTGAGTTGCGCGTTTCGCCCTGGAGTTACGGCGTGAACCGACAGGGTGTCGAGTTCCGTGTGAAGGAGTCTCCCTCGGTTCGCCTCGGCGTGGATTGGGAAGTGCAGTCGGCCATCTGGGCAAAGCCGTCGCTGATCGTGCGTCCAACCGGCAATCGACCTCGCCGGGTTGTGCTCGAACGCATCGGCATCGAAGGCGCGTTTTTCCCAGAACCATTTACGGTGTTGAGCGTGTCACCGTTGGTCGCGTTTGTCGACGAGGCGGCTCCGGTCGAGTCGGGAGTCGCTACTTTGCTGGTGGATTTCCACGCGATCGATGAGATGGCTTCGACCGCGACCAAAGATGATCACGCGTTCACTTTCGGCGCGGCGGGTCGCTGGAAAACTCTTGAGATACTCGTGCGAACAGACTGCGGTGCGTGCCCTGAGTTACATCTCTCCGTGCGTAACAACTAGGGCGCAAGCTTGACGCGATTGGATGTTCACACTTCAATCAACATGGTGACGGCGTTTCCGCCGCCGAGGCAGAGAGAACAGATGCCGCGCTTGCCGCCGGTTCGATTGAGTTGATGGATCAGCGTCACCAGCACCCGCGCGCCGCTCGCGCCAATCGGGTGTCCAAGCGCAACGCCACCGCCGCAGATGTTCAGCTTCGACTCGGGGATGCCGAGCGGCTTGATGTCGGCGAGAACCTGCCCCGCGAAGGCCTCGTTGAGTTCGAAGAGGTCGATGTCCGCGACCGTAAGGTTGTGCTTCGCGAGCATCCTCTCGATACCGAGCTTGGGCGCGAAAAACAATTCCTTCGGCGAAGTTCCCGCGGTGTTGGCATCGAGGATGCGCGCCATCGGCGTTGCTCCCGTCTTCTTCAGCCCTGCGTCGCTCATCACGAGGACCGCCGCGGCGCCATCGGAAATCTGACTGGCGTTCCCCGCCGTCGCGGTGCCATCTTTGCCGAACGCCGGCTTCAGTTTCGCGAGGCCGTCTGCCGTGGTGTCGCTGCGGATTCCCTCGTCCGCATCCACGCCGACCTTGGAGAGGCATTGTTCGGCGCTGAGCGCGACGATTTCAGTCTTGAAGTGGCCAGCATTGGTCGCAGCGGCGGCGCGCTGATGACTTTGCGCGGCGAAACGATCCTGATCCTCGCGAGAAACGCCTTCTCGGGCGGTAAGAAAGTCGCACGCGCAACCCATCGCCCACTTCTCAAAAGCGCAGGTGAGACCATCGTTGGCCATGTGGTCCTGCATCGTGCCTGGTCCGTACTTCACGCCGTTCCGGAGGTGCATCATGTGTGGCGCGAGATCCATGTTCTCGATGCCGCCCGCGAGGACAACATCATTGTCGCCTGCGCGAATCGACTGCGCGGCCTGCATGATGGCTTGCAATCCACTTCCGCAAACTTTGTTCACTGTCACTGCGCTGACGGAATCGGGGAGCCCCGCGAGCAACGCGACTTGGCGCGCGGGATTCTGTCCAACGCCAGCTTGGAGGACATTGCCCATGATGCACTCATCGACATGCGCCTTCGCGGCAGGTACTTGCTCGAACAACGCCTTCGCGACATACGAGCCGAGCGTTGGCGCTGGGACCTTGCTGAGTCCGCCCATGAACTTCCCGATGGGGGTGCGGCGGGCGGCGACGATGTAGACGGCGGGGCGGTTGTTGGACATGAGGTGCCTAAGGGGTCGCGAGAGTGGAATGACTTCCGAGTGGGAAGGGGTTCAACAGGTAGAATCCGAGGGGCGGCAATCATAGCCGCGACCCGACGACCCCATCTGCACCTCGATGCTGGAGCAATGCCCGCAATGACTGAAAACCTGATGAGTTTGCAGAGCCATATTCTCGTGGAAGAGTCCAAGCATGAGGGCGCGAGCGGCGATTTCACCTGGATCATTTCTGCGATTTCCCTCGCGGCCAAGTCCATTGCGAATCATGTTCGACGAGCGCGGCTTGAGGGAGTGCTCGGCGACGCGGGCGCCACGAATGTGCAGGGCGAGAAACAGCAGGCCCTCGATGTTCTCTCGAACGAGATTCTGATGCGCTGCCTTGGGACGCGCGCATCGATCGCAGTGCTTGCGACCGAAGAGTCTGAGCATCCATCCATCCTGCGGCGCGGAGTCGATGGTGGAAAGTACTGCGTGCTCTTCGACCCACTCGACGGAAGTTCCAACCTCGACACGGGTGTCGGTGTAGGCACCATCTTTTCCATTCTGCGAAACATCCCGACGGAGTCGGACGGCGAGCGGACCGTTTGCCAGGCGGGTCGCGAGCAGGTCGCGGCTGGATATGTGCTCTACGGAAGTTCGACGATCTTTGTCTTGACTACAGGCAACGGTGTCGACCTCTTCGAACTCGATCCGTACATTGGTTCGTTCTTGCTCGTAAAGAAGGGGGTTCGAATTCCAGACCGCGGAAAGATCTACTCGATCAATGAGGCCTACTCTGCGCAGTTTGCGAGTGGATACCAGCGGTACCTCGCGTGGGCGCATGCGAACGGCTACTCGTCGCGGTACATCGGCTCCATGGTTGCCGACATCCACCGCACCCTTCTCACCGGAGGAGTCTTCCTCTATCCACCGACGCAGAAGAATCCCGAAGGAAAGCTCCGCTATCTCTACGAAGCGAGCCCGATGGCGTTTCTGATGGAGCAAGCGGGGGGGCTGGCCTACTCGGGAAAAACGCGCACGCTCGACATTCAGCCGCAGAGATTGCATCAGCGGGTACCGGTGCTCCTTGGTTCAAGGCAGGAGGTCGAGAAGGTGCTGTCATTCCTTGACTAATCGGCGCACTGCGGGGGTTTGTCGACAACGCGGGGAGGCGCCTCGTACATTGTGACAAATGGCACGAATGAGAATCTGCCGGCGCCTCGCGAAAAGGCATGAATTGGGTCGACAAACCTGATCGGTCGGGTGATACTGCAATCGCTGCAAGTGGTTCGAGCATTCCTTGCACGCAGATCGAGTTTGGAGTGGTGAAGGAGTCGTTGCGTTGCAATTGTGTTTTCTCTGTTGAGCCGCGACAGCATCGTCGCGGAATTCCAAAAGGAGATTCCGATGGCGCTTGCGCATGGACATCACATCTCATCTCATGGCACAGAGTCGAGCTCGAACGGCGCGCCTCTCGCGCCATCCAACGCAGTCGACGAGGCGAAGGAAAGGGCTTCGCGGCGCCTACGCTCGCATCGATCCACTAAGGCATCTGACGCGGGCGTCTGGACTGCATCACTCTTCCTTGGACTTGTCGCGGGGTTGATGCCTGCCTGGTTCATCGGGTCCGCGACGCTCTTGCAACGCTCGCCTGCCGAAGCTGCCCTCGCGCTTCCAATGAGCGCGTTGCTGTTGCTGTCCATCGGCGCACTCGCGACGATCGCAGCCGCGCGCTGCGCTGTTCTCCTCACGCACGCGCCGCGCGTGGAACGAGGCTGCGAAGGAAGTACATTGCGATGGATCTCGATCGCAACCGCTGGCCTCGCGGTGGCATTCGTCCTCCTTGCCATCCTTTACCCTGAGTTGCTGTCGGGGGGAACGGTGAGCGCGCTTGCAGCTGCTTGTCCGGCCGTCGTGATGGGAGTGCTCTGCCATGAGATCGCGGTCGCGACCGGCCGACACGGAGCCGGACGCGTCGCCCACCCGACTTGTGCGGTTTGGCTTGTGCTTGGTGGCGCGACCGCATTCGCTCCCGCTCTCTTCGAACAAGGCGGAGCGGTTGGGCCAATCGCGGCGCTGTGTGTGTGTGCGGCCCTGCTCACGGCATTTGTTTCGGTGCGGACTTGGTATCGCAACGAAGGTTACGCCGTGACTCATTGATGGAAGCAAACACGCGCCGCGGTACCATTCGCGCTCCATTGAGGGAGTCCGCGCCACTTGTCCGTTGCACCGCGAACGCTTCATGTTGTCGGATCGATGATGATCGATCGAGTCCTGCGAGTCGCGACTCTTCCGCGCGTGGGCGAAACGGTTGTCGCGCTCTCATCCCAATCTCACGCGGGGGGGAAGGGTGCGAACCAAGCGGCGGCTGCGGCGAGATACGGCGCAAGAGTGCGAATGCTCGGGCGCACAGGGTCGGAAGGCGAAAAGATCGTTGATGCATTGCGGGATGCTGGCGTGGATTCCCGCTCGATCTCGACGACGGATGCTGTGAGTGGGAATGCGACGGTGATCGTTTCAGACCTTGGCGAGAATGCGATTGTCATCTCGCCGGAGTCCAACACTCGGCTGTCGATGCGAGAGATTGAGAGTTTCCTTTCACTCGCACGCGCGGGCGAGTGCATGCTCGTCCAGAATGAGTGTTCGTGTTTGGCGGAGACGATTGCGCTTGCGTCGTCGTTGTCACTACGAGTCTGGTTGAATGCTGCGCCGGCTGGCGACCTTCTGCGCTCGCTGCCGCTTGAGCAACTCTGTGGTCTCATTGTCAATGAACACGAGGCGTTTGCACTGACAGGCGCGTCCGAGCCGCATCGTGCACTCGAACTCCTTGCATCTCGCGTGCCGAACGGCATCGTCCTGCTCACACTCGGCGCGCGGGGAGCACTCGCTGCGAGTGGAGCGCAGCGAATCGCTCACCTCGGATTCGTCGTCGATGCCATCGACACGGTGGGGTGTGGAGACGCCTTCGTCGGCGTGTTCTTGGCATCGGTGCAAGAGGGCGCGCCACTCGAGATTGCACTCGCGCGCGCGAATGCGGCGGGCGCGTTGACTGCGACGCGAAGGGGCGCGATGGAATCGCTTCCCTCACGCGCTGAAGTCGATGCTGCTGCGGCGTTCCCGGCCGGAACTCGCCTTGTGCGCGGCGGGGGGTGAGCCGGCTTGCGTGACGGAATCGATTGCTCGTTGTCGCGGTGCTCCTTTGCTACCATTTGCGCCCTTCGCAAACGCACTGAGAGACCAACGATGGCAATCCCGCACAACGCAGCGACTTCGACAACCCAGGTCATTCTTCATCGCAACACGAATCAGGCGCTCGGCATTGGTCAGTTTGCGCTCGACTTCATGAGCGGAAAGCTCGGTGCGCCGGACGCATCGGTGCTTGAGCGCACCACCATGTTTCACACCGATGCGGTGCTGTGCGGACTCAGTGCCATTGCGTTGCGCACGAACGCGCCGATCATTTTGCGTCAAGAGGCCGCCGATTATCCAAACGCCCAGGGCGCTCCGGTCTTTGGTTCCACACAGAAGGTGGCGGTCGAAAAGGCGATCGTTGCGAATTCCAATGCCGTGCGCGAATGGGATTCGAACGGAACGAACTTCGGCTTCAACCCGACACTCGGCCATACCGCGGGGGAGTTTGGGCACAATGATTTCTACCCTGTCGCGATTGCGGCGGCGCAACAAGCAGGGCGCGATGGCGCGTTCGCGCTGCGGGGCATGGTTGCGATCGACGAGATTCGCGGGCGCTTGGCGGAAGTATTCTCCTTGAAGTCGTATCGCATCGATCATGTCGTCCATGGCGCGATCGCGAGTGCGGCGGTGTACGGCGCGATGCTTGGCGCGACTGCGGAGCAAATCGAGAGCGCGATCGGCATGACGGTTGCGCATTACATTCCGTGGCGCGCGATTCGAGCAGGGAAGCAGCTTTCCGATTCCAAGGGCGCATCGGCCGCGATTTCCACCGAGGTCGCCATCCTGTCGATGCGACGGTCGATGCGTGGATTCATGGGTCCGAGGGACATCTTTCGCAACCCCGAGAGCATGTTCCGGCAGTTCGAGAAGACGAATGGCGACAGCCCGTTTGACCTCGTCCTCTCGCACTCTGGCGCCGATTTCGCGGTGATGGGTATGCACTTCAAGCTTGGCCTGTACGAGCATCAGTCCGCCGGTGCGCTCCAAGGCCTGCTCACGCTCATTCGATTGCATCCATCGATTCTCGAGCAGCATGCTTCGATTGAGAAGATCGGCATCGTCGCGTATGAACCTGCGTTTGGCATCATCGGGGATCCCGCGAAGCGAGATCCGAAGACGCGACAGTCGGCGGATCACTCGATGGTCTATATCGTGTCGACGCTGCTTCGGAAGGCGATCGAACTCGCGGCCAAGAGCGGATCATCGTCGTTTGGTCCTTGCGATGATTGCTATTGGAAATCACTCATGCTCGTCCCGCACGACTATGCGCCGGATGCGATCTTCCATCCGGTGACTCGCGCCTTAATGCAGAAGTTTGAATTCACGCACGGTGGCGCGGAGTACGACCGCCGCTATCCCGATGGCATTCCGACCTCATTGACGGTGCTCATGCGAGATGGATCGAAGTTCGACTCTGGTCTTGTGATGTACCCCGCGGGCCACGCGCGCAACGCCTCGGCGGACCTCAAAGGCATCTTGCGGCGGAAGGCGGAAAACCTTGGCAGTCTTGCGTCGGACGCGTATCAACCGATCGTGGATCGATTCGATCGACTCTCGTCTCTTTCCGCAACCGAACTCGCATCCCTCTACGATTTCGCCATTGCTGACCGCGGCAAGTTTGAGTGAGCCAACCACATGACGACATTCCCCCGGGTGCAAGACGGGCAGGCGCAATTGCGTGCGAAGATTCGCGCGCGTTGTGTCGCGTGCCGCATTGAATCCGCTGCGAGTGTTCGAAGTTGTCCGCGCTGCTCGAAGGCGAATGAACTTTATTGCGGGGTATGCCTTCGGACGATCCCAACCGTTGAGGACCTCGCGAGTGTGCACTGTGCGCACTGCACAGCGGTCGCGTACTCGGCGGGGGCGTCGATGCGCGCGCGGATTCTCGCGGAGATGGGTACCGCGGATGTCGCCCAACGAGAAGCAATCGCGCTCCGCGAGCGATTTCGATCGCTTGCGGAACAGTTTTCACTACCGCCTCGCGTTGGGGCATTTGTCCCCCCGATTCCGCCTGTTTGGGAAAAGGTTCCGACGGCGAATCGCCGATCTTTGCGTGCTCGCTTCGACGAGGTCATGGTTGCCGATGCGCAGGTGCGGCGCGAAGTGGAGTCCGCGCTGCGCGGAACAATCAACTTTGACACTCGCATTGCGGCGGCTTGCGATGCAGCGGATGCGGCGCGTCTGTTGCTCACTGCGTGGGATGGCATGCTCGTGGAAGTCCGCGATCAGACGCGGCTTGAGACGGCGTTGGCCACCTATGTGGATTCCATGCGGAGCGCGCGACAGATGCTCGAGCGATTGAAGGAGCGAGATCTTTCCCGCGCGCTCGATCTTGATGCCGCGCGCGCCCGGGCGCTCGTGGCGTTCAACGGTTGAACCGACTGACTATCGCGTAGGGGTGTCCACGGCGGTGGAGGCGGTTCGCACATCGCCAATCGTGTAGTAGCACTTCGGATCGCACTCGCGCGCGATACGCACGATGTCCGTCACGCGCTTGCGTTCACCAGCGACGAAGAGCATCGACACCGGCCCGTCCTTGCCGCGACCGTCAAACTCCGTCACACCAAAGCCATCAGCGCGCAGGCGTTCGGCCATCATGGCGCCGCACTTCGAGAATATCCGGACGACTTGATTGCCGAGTGCGAAGTAAGCCTCGATCCAAATGCCAATCCAGTTGCCGCTCGCGAATCCAACCGAGTAGGGAATCGCGAACCATGCGTGGTCCTTCACGGTGGCGAGGACTTCACTGACAACAAGTACCCAAACAAGCACTTCAAAGAACCCAAGGACCCATGCGAGTCCTCGGCGACCCTGGATCACCGCGACGGTACGAAAGGTCGAAAGCGAGACATCGATGATGCGCGCGACGACAATCGCGATAGAAATGAGCCCGACCGTCATGTATCCCGGATCGGTCGCATTGAGAAAGGTCGAAAGCATGATGGGGCGCGCATCGTAGGCACGGAATTGGCCTGTGTCTCGCCTGCGCAGCCTTTGCCAACAGGCCGTCCTCGGCGGCGGCGTTTCGTCGAGTAGTCTCCGCACGCGTCGATTCGTTCTGCATCCCCTGGGTTGAGTTTTTCCATGACACCTGAAACCGCATCGGCCTTCAAGCAACTTCATCAAGCGAGCCTCGCTCCCAACGCGCTCGATCTCAAGACCAAGGAGCTCATCGCCATCGCCTGCGGCGTTTCACGCCTTTGCGAAGGTTGCATAGTGCATCACACCAAAGCCGCGAAGGCCGCGGGCGTGTCGCTGCAGGAACTGCAGGAGGCGCTCGATGTGTGCACGCTCATGAACGGCGGCCCGGCAACCGTGTATGGAAAGAAGGCCCTCGAGGCTTTCGGCGCCTAAGGTACTCGGGTCACCGGACGGGTTCCGGTCAGGCGAATAGACCATCGAGCAATTCGATGACGCCTTTCCCCTGCGTCGCGATGGTTTCGAAGATCTTGCGCCCATTGGCGATGTCGAGCAATTCGCGGACGAGTTTCGCCTCGCCCGCGTGATCGGCCTTGTTGACCACGAAGACATTCGCGATCTCGAGGATTCCCGCTTTGTCCATCTGGACGGAGTCTCCCATCCCAGGGACGACGACAACGGCTGTGCGGTCGACGAAGTTGCGAATGGCAACATCGTTTTGTCCCGCGCCCACCGTTTCCACGATGAGTTTGTCGTATCCGGCGCCGCCGATCAGTTGGATGATCTGATCGAGCGTGCGGTAGTCCTCTCCAACAATCGCGAGTGAACGGTAGAAGATGCCTTCGTCCACAGCATTGAAGTCGACGCGCAATCGATCGCCCAGGAGTGCGCCGCTAGTAATCGGGCTCATTGGATCGAATGCAACAACCGCAATCTTCTCGCCGCGTCGCACGGCTTCGCTCGCCATAGCCGCAACGAGCGTGCTCTTTCCGGCTCCAGGAGATCCCGTCATGCCGACAACCTGCTTCGGTCGGCGTTTGGGTGCGGTTGCCGAAACACCCGCGTGCGCGAGGGAGATGTTGCGAGCGAGTGCCGCAGCGGGATGCGCGCTGGGTGGGAGCGGAAGGTAGGGTTTCACACTCGCGTGCACGCTTCCCACAATCTGCTCGAGCCCCGTGCCCGTATGAAAAACTTGCGCGACACCGGTTGCCATGAGTTTCGCGACATCTTCTTGTGGAATGATGCCTCCCACATTGACCACCATGTCTGGGCGTCCTACCTTCGCGCACTCTTCGATCAGTCGAGGGACGAGCACGAGGTGCGAGTTCGACATCATGGACGACGCGATGCAATCCGCATCTTCATCACGCGCGCTGATCGCGAGGCTTCGAGGGGTCTGCCACAAGCCGCTGTAAATCACATGAATTCCAGAGTCGCGCATGAGCCGCGCGATCAGTTTCACACCGCGGTCGTGGCCGTCGAGGCCCATTTTCCCCAGCAGGACGCGGGGGCGGTGCGGGAGTGTCTGGCAGCGATCGAGTTTCTCGATCGGTGTGGTTGGTTCGGTGATGGCGCGCATAGATGGGGATTCAGGGACGAGCGACGAGCGCTGATTAGCCATCACTCCCGGGAGCGTCGGCGTCCTCTTGTCGGGACTCGGCCAGCTTTCGTTTGGCCTCCTGCGCAGCGAGTTTCTTCACATCGCGCGCGTCAATCGTCCAAGCATCGGGATCGAACCGATGCGCAATCGCGCCGACGATGAGGTACCCATTGCGGTACCAATAGTCGTCGATGGAAATCGGCATGCGGTTCGTGACTTCGATCGATGCGATGGACCGACTCATCCATCGCTTCATGTCGATACCGGTGATATCTTCGCGGCGAAATGTTCCTTCGGCAGTGTGCAGGGTGCCATCGTCATCGAGGCGGAAGAATCGTTTCGACTTCGACCACAGCATCCACGGAAAGTATGGTGCGCCGAGCACGCCGCAGCCAATGACGAACAGCCAGAGTTGCACCGCGCGGTCGTAGGCGCCGACTGGTGTTGGAGCCTCCACGAAGCGCGCGGCCAGCTCCGCCTTCACTTCGTTGTACCGTTTTCCGTCATCGACGCCGAGCGGGACACTCCGCGATTTCGCTTCGAGTGCATCCTTCTCGCTCATGAGGGTTGTGAACTCGTTGAAGACGAGTTCCTGATTAGGAATCGTGACCCAGTAGTCGTAGCCACCCCAAATCCCCAGTCCGAGGCACGCGATGGTGTAGGCAATGTGAATGAGCTTTTGACGGGGCTGGATCGAGGTTTCGATAGGCATGGGATCTTCCGGAAGCGTCCTTACTGTATGGCATCCCTGCGGAGTCGAGCGTTGCCGGAGGGAAGTCTTGCGTCTGGCGGCGATTAGGGAGATTTCCGCGTTGGGTAATCGACCACAACTCGGCTAGTATCTCGCCAGTCTCGTCGTTGACCCTCGCTCTGGAATGGGCGCCGCGCCGAGTCATCGTCTCTGAGGAACATCCGACATGATTGTTCACATCCCCGAAGATCTCACGGGCCTCGTCAATGAAGCGAAGGCTGGGAATCGTGCGGCTGCAGAACAGGTGTGGCAGTGCGTGTACGAAGAGTTACGCTCCACTGCTCGTCGCATGCTGGGCGCACCCAAACTCGGCGCCATTGATCAATCTGGGCCGACGACCCTTATCCAGAAGTCATTTCTCGATTTCTTCGCGAAGGAATCGCCTAGCAAGGAGTGGGACAGTCGCGCAGAGTTTTTCGGTGCACTCGCAAAGGCCATGATGCGATTTCTCGTCGATCATCGCAAGACGATCGGCGTCGCAACCGGTGGGGGCGTGTATCGCACTATTCCCCTTGGCTTTGACGCACCGACGCTGCAGCGGTTTGATGACGCGGTCTCCGCCGCGGACGAGAGCTTGCTTGCTTCCATTTCGGATTTGGAACAGGTGCACCTAATCGCGTCTCAAGTCGTGGCGCTTCGCTATATCTGTGGCCTCTCCATCGAACAGGCCGGTGAAGCACTTGGGATCCGACCGCGCACGGTAAGCAAGCATTGGAACTTCGCTCGCTCTTGGCTGCGTCGCGACTTCGCGCGAAGGCTCGGTATCACGGGAGAACTGCCGGATGTTTCTCCCTATGCGTCCTAGGACGCTCGAGGTCTGAGGCTTCCACGCGAGCCAATCCCATTGAGCATTTCGGATGAATCCCCAGCCGCGCGAGGCGCCGTGCCGAAAGCTCCGCTTTCGATCGCGGATGTGGAAACGGCGCTTGACGAATGCGTGCGGCAACCCGTGAGCGAGCGCGAGGCGTATCTGCAGCGCGTGTGGGCGGACCGACCAGAAGTCATCGAGGAAGTGCGCTCCCTGCTGAGTTTTCTTCCGGATCCAGAGTGCTTCGACGACCTGCCTCCGGCGATTGATGAAGATCTCGCGCGCATTGGTGCGAGCGTCGGTGCCTTTCATCTCGAATCACTCATCGGACGGGGGAGTACTGGCGCGGTGTATCGCGCACAGCAGAGTTCGCCAGCCAGAAGAGTCGCAGTGAAGTTGCTCCGTCGCGAGTACGCGGGTCCGAGTGCATTGCGGCGCTTCAAGCGCGAGGGCGAACTCCTCGGGAGACTCAATCATCCAGCGATTGCGCGCATCTATGCGATGGGTGTCGAACAGGGGCAAGGCTTCGCTGAGCCGTACATCGCGATGGAGTTGATTGAGGACGCGCGCACGATCGATACTTGGTGGAACGCGGAGACGGCGCCGCCCCTGAAGGAGAGGCTGCAGGTTTTTTCGTTGCTCTGTGACGGCGTGCACCATGCGCACCTTCGCGGCATTGTGCATCGCGATCTCAAGCCGGCGAATGTGCTTTTCGGTCGCGATCAGACTCCGCGACTCGTCGACTTCAGTATTGCGCGAACGACGGGGGATGGCGCACAAGAAGAAACGCTCTCGACGCGGGTGGGGGCGATCGTCGGCACACTTTCGTACATGAGTCCCGAGCAAGTCTCTGGGTCGATCGACAAGATTGACGCGCGTACCGATGTCTACGCGCTCGGCGCCTTGCTCTACGAACTGCTTTCGGGAGTTCGGGCGTGTGATGTGGACCAACTTCCGCTGCATGAGGCCGCGCGCGTCATCTGCGTCGTGGGACCTCGATCTCTGAGTTCTCTCTCACGCGCGTTGCGTGGGGATCTTGAAACGATCGTTGAAAAGGCTATGGCGAAGGAGCCTGAAGCGCGATACGAATCCGCCGCCGCGCTCGCGGTCGATGTACGGCGATTCGTGCACGATGAAGCGATCCTCGCACGACCGCCGAGTCGCATTGCCACAGCGCAACGATTTGTGCGCAAACACCGCGTGGGTGTCGCAGTCTTCGCGCTGATTCTCTCTGCGATTGGACTTGGGTATGCATCGAGTGTCGCGGCGAACGCACGGACGGCGCGCGCGTTGTATCTCTCAAGCCTCGCGCGCACGGAGTTGCTCGCGGAACTTGGCGAGTCGGTCGCGGCGTCGGAGGCACTTGCGCGCACACCACGCGGGGAGTGGACCTGGGTCCACCATGCCCTCGACCGCGCGCTCGATGATCGCGCGCTCGCGCTCGAGCTTCCCGTAAGTGAGATTCCCCATGCGCTCGCACTCGTGCCTCAGAAACAAGCCGCGGTTTGCTCGCTCGGCGCACTCGTGCAATTCGTCAATCTTGTGGATCTCTCGAAGTTCGGTGAGGTGAATCTCGGTGCGCCCGTCACGGCACTGGTACTGAGCGAGGACGCACGCTTCGCGTTCGCAGGTTGTCTTGACGGCACGGTTTGGGAGGTCGACGCTGGAGTGGTCGACCCAACCAGCCCTCCCCGATTGATCGGCGCATTGTCCTCAGCATGTGCGTCGGCCGCGATTTCGCCCAACGGGAAGACGCTGCTTGTGGGGACGGCATCGAGTGGAGTGGAAGCGTTCGATCTCTCGCAGAACACGCACGCGCCGCTGCCTCTGCCGGCGCAGTTGGGCACAGAGGTCGGGAGGATTGTTTCCATTGCGTGGGAGCCGAGCGGAGAGTCCTCGCTGCTTGCGAGTGCAAGCCATGGCATCTTGCAGTGGTGGCCCGAGCGTGGGGTCACAGCGTGGATCGTCGATTGCCGAGGCGGCGTGGTCTCGGTCGTGTGGAGCCCAAGCGGCGAGAAGTTTGCCTACGCGAGCAACATGGAGATTTTTCTGTCCGATTCGAAGACCACGGCCGCACACCGAGTGGTGAGTACACGGCATCCAATTCGCGCGATCGCATTTAGCCCGAATGGCCGCGCGATCGCGTCGGTCGGTCACGACGCGCGCATCCATGTCTTCGATCTGTTTGGTAGTGCGCTCGTCACCCGATTTAGTCCGGATGGGCCGCAATCCGCGGTGGCGTGGGTGGATGACGACACGGTCATTTCAGCGGGTGTCGGCGTCGCGACCTACGAGATGGTCGAGCCGTTCCCGCGCATCGTGCTCCACTCTCGCGATGATGGAACGAGAGGACGGAGTTCGGCTTGCTGGCTCACTCCGCACCGCATCCGCTTCATCGATGAGCACGGCGAGGCCCGCGACTGCAGCATGATCTCGCCGCCGCAAGGGGTCGTCCGAGAAACGGAGATTCCGGATGGGTGCGCGACGGCGATGAGCCGTGATGGCCGGCGGGGCGCGATCGCGTTACCCACCGGTGGTGTCGCTTTCATCGAACCCAACGGAGAGCGAACGCCATGCATTGGAGAGGGACAATTTGTGCATCTCGCGTTCAGTCTTGATGGCGCGTACCTCGCCGCAACCGACCGCGAAGGAGCGATCTGGGTGATTGAACTTCGGAACGCCAGCGTGATTGCGCGATGGATTCCGCCCAAAGGTGAAGAGGCGCTCGGCGCGACTTGGACCGGAAGGTTCACGATGCTGACCGCAAGCAACCAGCACAACATGCGATTGACATTTCCCGCGGATGGCGAGGCCGAATGGCTCGCACAACGAACGGGTTACTTCGGGCAGTCTCGAATTGTGCGTGGTGGAAGTGCCAACTATTACGCAGCTGATGAAGCGCCAACCATCCTCGAGGTGGAGTCAGACGGATCCGTCGGACGCCGTTACGCGGGCGGACTCGGTGGCTCACTGGCGGTTGCCGAGAGCCCTAACGGGTTGCTCGTCGCAACCGGTGGGCGCGACGGACGGATTCATCTCTTCGAGCGCTCCACCCAGGACGAACTCGCTTCCTTCCCGACAATCGCAGACGCGGTCGTCACGCTTGAGTGGTCGCCGGATGGCATGGCGCTACTCGTGACTGGCGACGAGGGAAGTCTTGAAGTGATTGACTCCAAATCGTTGCGCAGGCGATACGCCGAACGCCTGTTATGGCTTGAATGATTCATCGCGGCGCAACCGGCGCGCCGCAGTAGTCGCCGTCGGGCGCGAGCTTCTCTCGCTTCATCACGATGCCGTTGGGGCGAACGATCGCATGGTTCCCGATGTCGACGCCGTAGAAGACGACGGTTTGTTCACCGACGGTTGCGCGCGCGCCGACTCGAAGTCGATCAATCTTGAGGACGCGATCCTCGAAGCTATGCGCTTGAAACTGGCATGCGACGGTCGCGTCGTCACCGAATGTCAGCATGTCGGGGTCGACGAGTTGCGTGAATCCAGGTCCTAACACGGTGCGCTTTCCGATTCGCGCGCCGGCGAGTCGCAGGAATTGATTGAGCAGGAGCGTCCCTTGCAGTACCGAGAGTGCGCTTCGTCCCCAGTATCCCCACACGACATAGAGAAAATCCCATCGCGAGCACCAACAAGACCAAAAAGCGTGTTGACCGGGTTGCACGCGCCCAAGCACAGCCCATTTCATGAGCAGCAACAGGGTGCCGAGGAGGAGGGCACTCGCGAAGAGTGATGCGGGAAGCACGAGGAACGCAACCGTCATCCAAGTGGCGCCCAGGTCGCGCGCGTGCAGTACTGCAGCGTATGCGAGCACGCCCACAACCGCAGGCACGACCGGAATGAGCACGCGCAGTGTCTCCCAGAGCAATCGATTGACCCAACGAATGAGCGAGGGATCATGCGTGTCTTCACGCGGCGCGGCGGCCACTTCGCGACGCGGAAGCCGCATGGCAGGAACTCCAAGCCATCCCGATCCCGCGACCGCGTGCGCGGGGTCGGGTGCTGTGGAGACGCCAATGAACAAGTCGTCGCTCCACGCGACGCCTTGCGCGAGGACTGCGTGATTGCCAATGAAAGTCCTCGCACCGATGCTCGTCGGACGAACTTCAAACGTGTGACTGGTGTGCTCCGCGGCCGCGAGATAGATGCCATCCGCAAAGAAACTCTCCGGGCCAATGCGGATCATCTCGGGGATCGTGCCCATGATCGTACTGATCTCGCAGCCGGGGCCGATCTGCGCTCCGGCCATGCGAAGCCACGCCGGCCAATAGAGTGATCCGGAGAGCCACGCGCAGGCTTCATCAAGCATTCGCGCCTTCGCTGCGGCAATCAAGCTGGTCATCGAGTATCGAGGATGCACTCCCTCTCGGACTCGCGGAAGGGCGCGGCAGAGCAATGCAGTGCCCATCACTCGGAGCGGGACGGAGCACGCCGCGGTGCCACTCACGAGAACAAGCGCCGTGAGGAGTCCGTCGGGCGTGTCCACTTCCATCGCTGCGAGTTCGTCACTCGCAAAAAGGGTCGCCGCGATCAACAGGAGGTTGACGAGAATGGTGACGCTCCACAAGCGACCCAACAGGGTGAGCGTCGCGTGCAGTCCGCTTGAGATTGCGCGACTCGAATCCGCGTCGGGTTCGATGGTTGTCGCGCCAATGTCGCGCGCAGGAACCCCCGTCCAAGAGCGCGCCGCGGGGACAACCTGTCCCTCTTCAAGGAGTGAAAGCGCGCTCAGATGTCCGTGCGACTCGATGGTGGAGTTGGGTTCAAGTGCGGCGCGTACTCCGACGCGGGCGTGCGCGCCGACACGGATTGGCCCCGTAAGAAAGTGGCCATCCTCAAGGGCAATCGCTCGGAGTGCCGAGTCTTGCGCGAAGCACGCGCCATCGCCGATTTCGAGCAGATCGAACGCGCCATGCGGAAGATCGACACCGCGTGCGAAGTGCACCCGCTCACCAATCGACGCTCCCAGGCATCGCATCGCCCATCCTTCGAGTGTCGTGCCGTGCACGAGGTTCCAAGGAATGAGCCGTGAGAGTGATGCGGTAATCCAGAGTTTCGTTCCTTGCCATGTCCAGTAGCCGATTGCGTGCTGCTTGACCTCTCCGAGGAGCACTTTCTTTGCGAGAACGGCGAGACCGAGCGTCACACACAACCAGAGCGGTGGCGCAATGAGTACACAGAGACTTGCGACGAAAAGCCACGGAGTGCCGCCCATGGCGAGCGTCCCATTGGATTCGATCCAGACACCGAGCAAGAAAGCGCCTCCGGCGGTGAGCATCACGCCTAGGAGCAGGATGAGGACGCGAATCGTGCTCGCGAGATTCGCATTGCCTCTTGAGGCGAGGGGGCGGCGAATGCGGGGCGACACTGCAACATCGGGCGTTGCGCGAGCGCATGCAGCGAGCGCGGCGGGAGTTGGGGACGCGTAGAGATCACGAACGGCGAAGCGCGCAAAGTCGACGCGCGGATCGTCGTGGCGTGCTCGGCGCAACAGGAGTACCGCAGCGACCGCACTCAATGAGTCCCCATCAAGGTCATGAAAGAAGTGCGCGCATCGACCGCAAGGTTTCCCCGTGGAAGTTCCAAACGCGCTGCAAATCGCCTGCTCCACCGAGTCCGCGGGAGGGTCACGGAAGTCGATGGGCACGAATTCGCTCGCGCCATCCGGCCAGAGTTTCGGCAGATTCTTACGATCGAGCTTTCCCCCGATCGAGGTGGGGAGTTTCTCCATCACCGCGAATTCCGAGGGGACCATGTAACTCGGAATCAAGAGTCGGAGGGACGCACGGATGGACTCAATATCAGGAGGTCGGAGGGGGTCGCAAGGCACGATGAACGCGACGAGTCGTTGTTCAACCCCGCGCGACTGTATTGTCGCGGCGGCATCTTGCACTCCTGCTTGAGCGCGAAGTTCTGCTTCTACTGCCCCGAGTTCGACGCGGTAGCCACGGAGTTTCACCTGCGCATCGATTCGACCGAAGAACTCGATGGTTCCATCAGCGCGCATGCTTGCGAGGTCGCCGGTTCGATAGATGCGCCCGATGCGATCGACCGTGGGAAACTTGGCGGCCGTGAGGGCCGCGTCGCCTCGGTAGCCGCGAGCGAGTCCAACCCCTTCGATGCAGAGTTCGCCGCGTTCGCCGACCGGAACGGCAACGAGTTGTCCATCCTGTTCTCGCATGACGAGCGCGCGATTGTTGATGACCGCGCGCCCGATGGTCACCGGCTTGCCACGCTGCATCGTGCCCCGCGTGACCGTCACACTGCACTCCGTTGGCCCGTATCCGTTTTCGAGTCGAGAGTGCGGTGCGTAGAGATCAGCGAGATCTTGGGGAAGTGCCTCACCTCCAACATAGAGGAGCCCCAGATCGGGAAGTTCGCGCGCGGGATCCACGCATCCGAGCGCGCGCAAGAGCGTGGGCGGCGGGCAGAAAGCTCGTACACGCTCCTCGCGGAGGACGGCGACAAGATCTGGACCGAGCCGAACGGTTTCGTCGTCGAGCGGGACGAGCGTTGCGCCCACAGCGAGGGCGAGATAGGTCTCCTCGATCGAGGAGTCGTAGGCGGGTGAGGAGCATTGTGCGATGCGATCGCCTAAACCAAGCCCGAATTCTGCTCGGTCACTCTCGACAAGATTGACGATGCCGCGATGTTCGAGGAGGACGCCCTTCGGCCGCCCCGTCGTTCCAGATGTGTAGATCACGTACGCGAGGCGTGAGGGGTCGCGAGGGGGGTCGAATGTGCGTGGCGCGGGCGTTCCAGCGATGCCGCTGACCTCAAGCAGCTGCGATGAGTTCGCGCCAAGCGCGGTCAATCGTGCGACACCTGCGGCATCGGTCAAGGTGCGCGCACCTTCGCAGTCGGCCATCACCGAGTGGATATGTGCGTCGGGAAATCTTGGGTCGAGCGCACAGTACGCTCCGCCGGACTTCATGATCCCGAGTTGCGCGGCGTAGAGCAGTGGGTCCTCTCGACCGAGCAGCACGAGCACAATCTCTTCAAGCGCAATGCCCCGCGATTGCAGTGCGCCCGCGATGTTGTTTGCCGCTTGATCAAGTTGAGCGTACGAGTACTGCACTCGTACTGGCCGCGTGCGGGTAGGTGGCACATCGACAGCGATTGCATCTGGGAACTGCTTGGCGGAGCGATTGAAACACTCGTGCAGCAGGTCAATGCGAAGTTCGCTCATGCGCCCATGGCTCGCGCGGGCGTCGCTGCCCGATGGGCATGGCCGCGGATCATGCGACCATCGCACGCACCACACGCGCAACGAAAGGGGGCGGAGAGGGTGTGTTCCGTCACCTCGTAGTCGAAGCAGATTTTTTCGCCCTCGCGAATCGGTCGACACGCGATGAGCGCACGGCCCTCAAACACGCAGTTGGGATCACAAGAGTGATCGAGGTATCGCCAGCCAAAGTGTCCAGCCTGCGTCGGTGAGGTGTCCGCGCCCTCGAGAAGTCCCGTCGGAGGCGCGATGTGCGTGAATTGGCCAAACTGAATGGAGTGCCGAGTAGGCGATCCACTCTCCACCCCTTCAATCAGCAACACGCGCGTGCCTTGGAGAATGTCGCATGCGGCGAGAACATGCCAATGCAGTTCCTCACCACGAAGCTCGGTCGCGATGCGATAGCAGAGGGTGCGTGAGCAGGAGAGATCCGACGAAGGAGTGTGTTCCATGGACGAAAGAGGCATACGTCGTGCGAGAGTCATGCTCAAGATACCTCGTCGGTCTCGCAATCGAGTCGTGCAATATCTACCGCGTTCAAATTGACAGACTTCGCGCGCTCTCGGGATGAGCGCATCCTTGCAAAATCAACGCCTACTGCATCCGCTGCGACCGCAGAGCTGCACTCTCGAGACTCGTGGTGCGCTGCCGGCAAAACGCACCTCGCCGCGAGGGTGGGCTCGCGGCGAGGTGTTTGACGGAGCCTTCGCGTGGGAAGGCTCGATCAGTGGTGGGATCAATGCAGCAGTTGGCACCAAGGCTGGCCACCGAACAGACGCGAGGTCGTCCGCTCGGGACTAAGGGGCGCACTCCGTGCTTCCTTAGTCAGTGCAAGGAGGGTCCATCCACTCGCCGACCACCCCAGGTCTCGGTGCCTCTGCTGCGTTCAAACTGAAACCTGCGCGGGTCGGAGTCCTCATGTCCGCTCAGGGAGTTGATGGCGCGCTCGCGATTGCGTCCGTTCAGCGCTCAGGCAGTGGTCGCCTGACTCCGCCACATCCTGCGGCGTGCGTCCATCGTCTCACGCATGGTGTGTCCATCGGGGGCGATGGCTCATGCGCGACTCAGTCATTCAATCTCCACACACGGCTTGGGTTCCGACTCATGGGTCCGTGCGTCCTTGAGTCGGCGCTGCATGTGCAGCGTGCGATGTCTCTTGGGCGGCAGGGACCTAGGAGCAGCCCATGCTCGTCCCGCAATTCAAGCAGCGGTAGCAGGTGCCGTTTCGGACGGTGATCGTGCCGCATTCGCTGCATGCTGGCGCGTCACCCATCAACGCTGCGCTCGATTGATCGAGCACGGACTTCGCTTGCGCTGATGCCGCTCGCGACTCGACGGGGCTCTCCGAGTTGCTTCGTGCCGTTGCTTGCGCCGCACTTCGCGCTTGGGCTGCCGCGTGCATGTCGGAATGCGGCGTGCTGGCGCTGGCGTGTGCGCGATTCTCCACGATGCTCGATGGTGTCATTCGCGTGGTGAGGCGTGAAGGAAGTGGTTCGAGTTCGGGATGAACACTGGGCGGAGCATCATCCGAGGTTCCAGTGAATCGAGCCTCCGGAGCAAATGACGAGGGGGAGGACGCCATATGCGCGAGCGGCGAGTTCAGTTCGCGGTATCCCGGAATGAACTCCATGCCCAACCATCGGAAAATGTAATCCACGAGGCTCTTCGCCATGGGGATTTCGCGGTTGAGCGTCATGCCCATCGGCTCGAAGCGCTGGTGCTGGAATTTCTTCACGAGACTCTCAATCGGCACCCCGTACTGAAGCGCGACGGAGACCGCAGTGCCAAGCGAGTCCATCAATCCGCCGATGGTGGACCCTTCCTTCGCCATCGTGATGAAGAGTTCGCCGGGTGTTCCATCTTCATAGAGTCCCGCGACAAGGTATCCCTCATGCCCAGCGACATTGAACTTGTGCGTGAGAGATCCGCGTGTGTCGGGAAGGCGTCGACGCATCGGTCGCTCGATGATTCGTTCGACGACTCGTTCAACGACGAGTTCGACAACACGCTCTTGCAGAACAAATGGTTCTGGTGTGTTTGTCGCAGCGACCGCCACCGCCCCCGTCTTGTCAAGAGATTGCTCGGTGGGCATCGGCATGGACTCGGCGAGGGCCAACATTTCCTCGGCGCGCGCGTCGGCATCGTCATCCCCCTCCGCCTCGGCAGTCGTGCTGAGTGGCTGGCTCAGTTTGCAGCCGTCGCGGTAGAGCGCATTGGCCTTGAGGCCAAGTTCCCAACTGAGTCGGTAGCAAGCTCCAATCTCTGCAATATCCGCTTCGTTCGGAAGGTTGATCGTCTTGGAAATCGCGCCTGAAATGAATGGCTGCGCGGCTGCCATCATTCGGATGTGGCCTTCGGGCTTGATGAAGCGAACCGAGAGCGGGCCGCAGCGGTTCGCGCAGTCGAAGACAGGCAAATGCGCCTCTTGCAGGTGCGGGGCGCCTTCGATCGTCTGCGTGCCCGAGATCGCGCGATTCAATGCGTCGCTCTGCGTGCCGTTGAGGCCAAGCAAGCGAAGTCCATTGAACTTCGTATTCGCGCGTGCTTTCTCCGCGCTCGTTCCGTGCGCAAGAAGTACTCGCTCGGGAATGTCCCATGCGCTGAATGCAGACTTCAACTCAAACATGGTGGGGAGCTTGTGCTCGATCTGCACAAGTTCCTCATGCGTGAAGCCCTTGCTGATGAGGTGCGCTCGGAATGTTCCCGACGCACCTATGCGGCCGGTGACATCCGGAAGTGCGACATCGAGGCTGAGTGAACCCATGACATAGGTCACGATCTCGTCGATCTGCTTGGGCGTGTAGGCCAGCGCCGCGAGAGCGGGGCGAAGCGATTGATTCGCGATCTTGAAGTACCCGCCTCCGGCGAGTTTCTTGAACTTCACGAGCGCAAAGTCTGGCTCGACACCGGTCGTGTCGCAGTCCATCAGAAGTCCGATCGTGCCAGTCGGCGCGATGACGGTGGTTTGTGCATTGCGGAAGCCAAACTTTTCGCCGAAGCTCAACGCATCGTCCCACGCTGCGACGGCGCGATCCAGCAACAACTCGGCGTTGGCGATGTTGACGCGCTTCGCTCGAATGAGCGCGTGATCGATCGGAACCGGTCGAATGCGAAGTGCCGCGTACTCCTTCGAGTCGCGCGCCGCACCGGCCGCGGCGAGGCGGTGGTTGCGCATGACGCGAAGCATGTGCTCGCGGTTTGCATCGAAACCAGCGAACGGGCCGTGCTCAGCGGCAAGCAGCGCACTGGCAGCGTAGCTACGACCCGTGAGAACCGCAGTGAGCGCGCCGCACACCGCGCGACCCTCTTCGGAGTCGTAGGGAATGCCTGCTTGCATGAGCATCGCGCCGAGGTTCGCGTAACCAAGGCCGAGCGTTCGATAGTTCCAAGAGAGTTCCGCAATTTCCCTCGAAGGGAAGGAGGCCATGAGCACGGAAATCTCGAGCACGATCGTCCACAGGCCGATGGCGTGTTCGTATCCCTCGATATCAAAGCGGCGCGCACTCGAATCGTAAAATTTCAGCAGATTGATTGACGCAAGATTGCACGCCGTGTTGTCGAGGAACATGTACTCGCTGCACGGATTACTTGCGTTAATGCGACCGCCTTCAGGGCAGGTATGCCAAGCATTGATGGTGCTATCGAATTGCACGCCTGGATCGGCGCAGCGCCACGCTGCGTAATTGATCTGATTCCACAGCACATCCGCCTTGATGCTCTTGGCAACCTTTCCATCGGTTCGGCGAATGAGCTTCCAGTCCTCGCCCTTATCGAGCGCTTCGAAAAACGCGTCGGGGACTCTGACGGAGTTGTTGGAGTTCTGTCCGCTGACTGAGGAATACGCTTCGCCGTTGAAGTCGTAATCGAGCTTGAGTCCGAGTTGGTCGGCGAGCTCCTTCTGTGACCCGCTGAGTTGCTTCATGCCCTCCACGAGTGCGGCAACTTTGATCTCTTCGCGGACTTTCCAGTTCACGAACTCGGAAATGTCGGGATGGTCGAGGTCAAGGCAGACCATCTTGGCTGCGCGGCGAGTCGTGCCGCCAGACTTGATTGCCGCCGCTGCACGGTCGCCAATCTTGAGGAAGCTCATAAGCCCAGAGCTCTTTCCTCCGCCTGAGAGTGACTCGTTCTCGCCTCGGAGCGAGGAGAAATTCGTGCCCGTACCCGAGCCGTACTTGAAGAGCCGCGCTTCGCGAGTCCACAAGTTCATGATGCCACCGTCGCCCACGAGGTCATCGCCAACCGATTGAATGAAACAGGCGTGCGGTTGCGGATGCGTGTAGGCATCGGTCGCGAGCGAAACTTGTCCTGTCGTGTGATCCGCAACCCAGTGGCCTTGCGCCGGTCCCGAAATGGCGTAGGCGTAGGAAAGACCGGTGTTGAACCACTGCGGACTGTTTGGCGCCGCCATCTGTGTGAGCAGCATGTGCGCGATCTCGTCGTAGAACGAGTCCGCATCCTTGGTCGTCGAGAAGTAGCCGAATTTTTCTCCCCAATGTCGCCAGCAGCCCGCGAGTCGATGCACGACCTGTCGAACCGATCGCTCCGGGCCAAGAACAGGCTTTCCACTCGCGTCAAGCTGCACACGCCCTGAAGCGTCGAGTTGAGGGACCCCGGCCTTTCTGAAGTACTTACTCACAACGATGTCCGTTGCGAGTTGACTCCACGACGCGGGAATCTCCGCGTCGGTCATCTCAAAGACCGTCGAACCGTCGGCATTGCCGATGCGACTCGATCGCTTTGACCATTCGAGAGAACCATAGACATCTTGTCCAGCCTTTGTGAAGCGTCGCGAGATCTTCATGCGTAGTACTTCCGCGAATCAGAGAGTGAAAGTGGGAGGGGAGGTCGGAGGGAATGCAGAGCGTGGCGTGGTGAAATCAGCGCGTTTGAACTCGTGTGAAGTTTCGACAACAACACGCGAAGCGCGCTCAAACTTGGATTCAATGTTCGGGGCTGTTGCAGCAACTTGGTCGCCGCGCAGCGAGCGTGGACGAGATTCCGTCCACCATCGGAAGCGTGAGGCCCGGTTGATCTTGGTACTTGCCCGATTTGTCAGCGTAACTCGTCGAGCAGGTGCGATCGGCGCGGAGGAAGATCATCTGTGCAATCCCCTCGTTCGCGTAGATCCGCGCCGGGAGTGGCGTCGTGTTCGAAATCTCAATCGTCACCTTGCCGCGCCATTCTGGCTCGAGGGGAGTGACATTCACAATGATGCCGCAGCGCGCATAGGTCGACTTCCCAACGCAGATTGCGAGGCAGTCACGAGGGATGTCGAAATACTCAATCGTCTCCGCTAGCGCGAAGGAGTTGGGCGGGATGATGATGTGGTCCATCCCCGTTTCGACCGTGTCGATCGTCAAGAAGAGATCGTTCGTGAATGCCTTAGGGTCGACAACCGCCACGCCGCCGCTGGTGACATTCGTGAATACCTTGAATCGCGTCCCGACGCGTACGTCGTAGCCGTAGCTCGACACGCCGTAACTCACCAATCCCGGGCGCTTCAGATTTTCTTCGAACGGCTCGATGCGAACGAGCTCGCGAATCTGCGTATCGCACAACACTGCCATGACTACCGCCTCAAAACGAACCCCACCGGTCCGCTTGGTCGCCCTTCCCTCACGCATCCTGCGTCATGAGTTGGGCATGTACCTTTTATCCCGCGCTTCATGCGAGGGCGTCACATCTGGTTTTCGGCATGTCGGTCCATGCTCAGGCTCGCTGCCTTAGGGCTCTCATCAAATCGCTGGCGCAGTCGTAGGTCGGTTTCCGTTCAAGCGCGAAGAGGTCATTGCCTCAGCAATCCAACGCCATGCGGGCTTCAAGCAGTTCATTTTTATCGGTCTAACTCAGTCACAACCACGATTGGCTGTGTAGTGCACTCAGCCTACCCACAACATTTTGTGGTCGCAAGCCTAAATTCAAATCGGTTCCAAAGATTCGGCAGTTTTCTGAAATTTGTTCGGTCACGAGGCCTCAGGATGGTAGCAAGGGCGAATTGTGCGTCCGAACGCCGACAGGCGGAGTGGAAAACCTGTTCCGAGGGTGGTGCGAAACGGCCGGTTGTGGAAAGTCTGTCTGGCGGATTCTGCATCGAGGTCCGAGGTCGGAACTTCCACGCCGTACGAAATGAAATCCCACGGTCTTGAAGGATGCGGGCCTGCGTTCGATAGCATCGTTCGTTTGTGTGAATGAAGTCGGATGGACATGGGTGCAAGAGCGCACCAACGGATGTTTGCGAATGACGAGCGACGGATACGACCCACTGGATCTCAGCGCGACTCGGAGCGCGCATCGAACCTCAATGGGCGCATCGGACGCCTGCGTTGAGGCCGCGCTCGTCGATGGATTGACGGATGCACAACGCGCTGCAGTCTTGCACTTCGAGGGGCCAGCTCTTGTCCTTGCGGGGCCGGGGTCAGGAAAAACCCGCGTCATCACGCAGCGCATTGCGCACCTTGTGAGCCAAGGTGTGAAGCCGTCGCAGATTCTCGCGCTCACATTTACGAACAAGGCAGCGGGTGAAATGCGAAATCGCGTCGAGCGACTTCTGCCGCGTGGACTGGCTGGCGGTCTCATCGTGAGTACTTTCCATAGTTACTGCGCGAGCGTGCTCCGCCGGCACGGCGCGAGCGTCGGTCTGCAGGCAGGGTTCTCTATCTACGACAGTGACGATCAGAAAGCGGCGCTGAAAGCTGCGATCGAAGCCGCAGGACTTACCACGAGTAACTGGACTCCCGCGTCCGTGCTTGCCGCGATTTCAGAGATCAAGAACCGATTGCTCACGCCTGAGGAGTACGCGCTCGAGGCGAGCGACTTTTGGTCGCGTTCCATCGCGAAGGCCTACGCGAGATACCAAGACACCTTACATCGATCGAATGCCTGCGATTTCGATGACCTTCTGATGAAGACCGCGTCCTTGTTGCGCAACGACGCAAGCGTTCGTGCGCTTCTCCAGCAGCGCGCTCGTTTCATATTGCTCGACGAGTATCAGGACACGAATCACGCGCAGTTCGTCATTGCGGCCACGCTCGCGAGTGAGCATCGCAACCTCTTTGTGGTGGGCGACCCAGATCAATCGATTTATGGTTGGCGTGGCGCGGACATCACGAACATCCTTGAGTTCGAACAGCACTTTGCAGGAGCAGTGGTGCTTCCGCTCGGCGAAAACTTCCGCTCGACGGCGGCAATCGTGCGAGCGGCGGATGGGCTGATCGTGCATAACAAGAAACGGCCGCATAAGGATCTGCACACGGCACTTGAGGAGGGGGAGCGCGTTCGCGTCTTGCGATGTCAGGACGAGCACGATGAGGCCGACCAAGTTGCCGCATTCTTCGAGGAACGGCTTCGCGCGGGTGTGCCTTATCGCTCGATGGCGGTCCTCTATCGGATGAATGCGCTCTCCCGCGTGCTCGAGGACTCGCTGCGCCGAAAGATGATCCCCTCCATCGTGGTTCGTGGAACGGCGTTCTACGATCGCAAAGAAATCAAGGACGCGATCGCTTACTTCCGCCTGCTCTCCAATCCCCGCGACGAAGTTTCGCTGCGACGAATCGTGAATGTGCCGACGCGCGGCATCGGTCCGACGACCGTTCGCAAGGTGGAGGGGTACGCGGCGGGCTCTGGATACGCGTTGTTCGACGCATTCGCGATGGCTCCGGGTGCTGGAATCGTGAAGGGGAAGATCGGAGAATCGGTCGTGGCATTCATCGAACTTCTCCGTAGTTTCCAACGGGGGATGGATGCACGCTTGCCGGGCGACCTTGCCGATTTCGTGGGAGAGGTCCTCAAACAGACGAAGCTCGACGAGTTTGTTGGGCGCGGCGGAGTGGAAGAAGCGGAGCGAGTCGCGAACCTCGACGAACTTGTGTCGGCCGCACGCGAGTTTCAGTTCATCGACGATCCCGACATTACCCATCCCACGCTTCGCACCGCAGTTTGTGCGTGGCTCGAGTCGGTCGCGCTCATCGCTGACGCGGATGCGTTTGATCCTGATCGCGGAAGTGTGACGCTCATGACGCTGCATGCTGCGAAAGGCCTGGAGTTTGACTCCGTTGCGGTGGTTGGGCTTGAGCATGGATTGCTGCCGCACTCGAGAAGCATGGAGAGCGACGATGCACTCGAGGAGGAGCGCCGTTTGCTCTTCGTGGGGATGACCCGTGCGCAACGCGCGCTCATGATTTCGAGCGCGGTGAGTCGACAAGTCCGCGGCGTGCGACAAGCAACGATCGAGAGTCCGTTCTTGCGTGAGATTCCGAGCAACGCCACGACAGTTGCCGATCGAACGCCGAGCGTCGATCGAATCGTGTACGACGAACCGGAAGCATTCTGTGATCTCGATCCCGCGGAACTTTTCCCCGTGGGATGTAGTGTGAAACACCCCATTTTTGGCGTGGGGAAAGTGGAGTTTCTCGCGCGCGGTTTCGGTGGCACGCGGGCCCGAATCGCCTTTCGCGGAGTCGGAATCAAGACGGTTATCGTCGAGCATGCGCGACTTTCGCGCGTGCAATGATGGACGCGCGGAAGGAACATTTCGGGTTCTCGATTCGGCATCCCATGACCCGTTGAAGGGGTGCGCAGAAAACGCCGATGGCGTGCACATGCGGTCGTTTGATCTTGTTGTCATTGGCTCTGGCCCCGCAGGCGAGAAGGCGGCGTTGCAAGCGGCGTCGTTTGGTCGTCGCGTCGCTGTGGTCGAAATGGAGCCGCGGCCCGGCGGCGCGATGGTCAACACAGGCACGATTGCTTCCAAGGCGCTCCGCGAAACCGCGTTGGTCGCAAGTGCGCTTCGCCGCCGACCAATTCCAGGTTGGAGCCAAGGCACGGAGCGCGATCGACTGTCGATGGCTCGTTTCATGGCGCGGCGCACGCTCGTCCAGATGGAAGAGCATGACCGGATAGAAGCCGACTTCGACGATGCGGGAGTGGTCATGATTCGGGGACGAGGCACGATCATCGACGCAAGCACGGTGGAAGTCATGGCGCCTGATGGACACACGGAGCGTCTCGCGACCGCATTCATCATGATCGCGACCGGCTCGAGCCCCGCACGAGGAAAGCAGGCGGACTTCACGCTTCCTGGCGTGGTGGATGCGAACGGCATTCTCGAACTCGATTTCATGCCTCGCTCGCTTGTGGTCGTGGGAGGAGGCGTCATCGGGTGTGAGTACGCGAGCATTTTCGCCGAGCTTGGGGTGGAGGTCACGCTCATCGAGCCGCGCGTGGGACTGATGCGTTTTCTCGATGTCGACATTCGAGGAGTGCTCGAAGCTGGCATGTCTGCTGCGGGCATTGCGTTTCGCTTTGGACAGACGGTTGCACGCGTGGGAGCGGACGGAACGACGCATGCGCGCGGCGACGGCCACGACCATGTGACGACCGAGCTTTCCAGTGGTGAGTGCCTCTCGAGCGAGTGTGTCCTGTGGAGCCTTGGGAGGCAGGGAAACACGCGGCAACTCGGGCTTGAACGAGTTGGTGTGCAAGCGGATGACCGCGGGAATCTCGCGGTTGATCGTGAATACCGCACGAGTTGCCCAAGTGTCTTTGCGGGTGGCGATGTCATTGGTTTTCCAGCCCTTGCGTCAACAAGCATGGAGCAAGGGCGCATTGCCGCGTGTCGAATGTTTGGCATTCCATTTCACAGCGACCTTGCGGCGACGATCCCGATCGGGATCTATACGATTCCCGCCGTCGCAGCGGTCGGCAAGACCGCGGAAGAAGCGATTGCTGCGGGGATGGATGTGGTGACAGGTTGCGGCTACTACCGAAACAATCCTCGTGGTCGCATGCTCGGCGACGATCGTGGCCTGCTCAAGGCCGTGTTTGACCGCTCCAATCGGCGGTTGATTGGGGTGAGCATCGTCGGCGAGGACGCGACGGAACTGGTGCACCTCGCACAATGGGCGATCGCGAGCGGCCACGGGATCGACTTTCTTGTCGAGACTTGCTTCAACTATCCATCCCTGAGCGATCTCTACAAAGACGCTGCGTATGACGCATTGCGAGCCTTCGATCAACCCGCGGCGAAAGCAGCGTGAACGCTCAATCCTCTCCGCCGCACATACCGGTCTGCCACATGACGAAGCTCCATTGATCGACTTCGTCACGGATACGAAGTGCAAGCGGCTTGCCCTGTCCGTGACCCGCGTCGCGATCGACCCAGAGCAGAATTGGTTCGGCCGCAGGATCATTGGCGGCATCGCGCTGCAGCTTCGCCGCAAACTTTCGAGCGTGGAGGGGATGCACGCGAGAGTCATTCTCGCCTGCCGTGATCAGGAGCGCGGGATACTTTGTGCCGGCTTTGATGTGGTGATAGGGTGAGTATGCGTGCAGCGTCTTGAACGCAGTCGCGTCTTCGCTTGAGCCGTACTCGGGTACCCAGTATCGAGCAATCAAGAACTGGTGATACCGAACCATGTCAAGGAGCGGGACGGCAACAATCGCAGCGGAGAAGAGATCCGGCCGTTGCGTGGCCGCGACTCCCGTAAGGAGCCCTCCGTTGGAGCCGCCCTCGATCGCGAGGCGGGCCGTCTGCGTGTACTTGTTCTTGATGAGCCACTCCGCACACGCGTAGAAATCGTCGAACACATTCTGCTTGTTGGCCTGCATGCCAGCGGCGTGCCATTCTTCGCCGTACTCGCCACCACCGCGGAGGTTTGCCACAACATAGACCCCGCCTTGCTCAAGCCAAGGAACAATGGTTGGATTGAAGGTCGGTGTCAGCGAGACATTGAACCCGCCGTAGGCGTAGAGGAGCGTGGGATTGTCACCATCGAGCACAAGGTCTCGCTTGTGCACGAGGAACATCGGAACCTGGGTCCCATCGGGACTTGTGGCGCGTTTCTGCTCAACGACATACTTGGAGAGATCCGTCGGAGTCGCCATCTGTTCCCAAACGGCGAGCGCCGGGTGGTGCACATTTGTCGAGAAAATTGTGGGTGCAGCGTCGTAACTCGTGAACTGCACAAACGCATCGCTGCGCTTGACATCCGTGGAGATCGACGCGGTGCCGAGTCCAGGGAGGTCGATGCTGCCTTGCGGCTTGCCGTCCATCGTGAACCGTTCAAAGCGCGTGCAGACATCCTGGGAGTAAGTGACGACGATGGTGTCCTTCGCGAAGGAAACGCGATCCATCACCATGTCGGCGCGTTCGGCGATCACAGATTTCCACGCGGCTCGCTCCGGGTGGTGCACTGAGATAGCCATGACGCTTCCCTTGGGGGTGCCGAAACTCATCGTGATGAAGAGGGTGTCGCCGACGGTGTCGATCGGTTCGAACCGTCCGTCAAGTCCTTCGGCGAGCACCGTCTTGTTGAGTTCACCTGTTTGCAACCATGCATCCATCGGTGCGATCCAAAGGTCATTCGCCTGCCATCCCTTTGAAAGCGTGCCGATGATCCACTTTCCATCCGTGCTCGGTCCAGAGCTAGGGATCTCGCTCGGCGTTGTTTGCTTCTCGAGCACCTTGTCCGTCGCGGGATCGGTCCCGAGAATGTGGTATCGAGTCTCGCGTGAGTAGGGGTCCTTCGCATCGCGCAATCCGCTGTAAAAGAAGCTCTTCCCGTCGGGCATCCAACCGCTGAGGCTGACCTTTCCGGAAATCGTGTCAGCCAGAATCTTTCCCGACGCGATTTCCACGACATGCAACTCACTCATCTCGCTGCCTTGCCGCGATGTCCCAAACGCGAGCAGCGTGCCCTGTTCGTTGGGTTGAGACCAATCGAGGCTCGTGAGCCCCTTCGCATCCATCGCATTGACGTCGAGCAGCGCGCGAGCGGGGCCGGTGAGGCTCGCGCGGAACATCACGACGGGTTGATTCTGCGTTCCGCTGCGTTGTCGGTAGACAATGCCAGCATCCGTCATGGTCGGGAGGCCGATCGAACCGAGCGTCATCCAAGGTTCGAGTGCACTCGTCAGTGCCGAACGGCACGGAAGCGCGTTCAGCGTGGCGCGAGTGGCATCGATTTGCGTCGTCGTCCACGCAGCAACTTCAGGGGAGTCCTTTTCAAGTGCTTCAAGCCAACGGTACTCATCCGTGATCGTGACGCCGTGCACCGTCTCCACAACGGGCGCTTCCTTCGTGGGCGGCACGGGCGTCGCCGCAAGCATGGTGCAGATGGGAGTCGCGCAGAGCAGGGTGAGTGGTTGCATGGGGTGTCTCAAGGTTTTCTGGCGATCAGCCAACAACATCAGGTAACGCAAACAGGCCCGCCGTCAGGTTCTGCGGTCCATCCTCGCGAATGAGGACATCCGCTTCGTAGTGCACGCTCAGGCAGCCGTCCGCAGTGACGATGGGCCATTGCCGGTCCGCCTGTTTCGTCTCGGAAGTGCTCACCGCGAGCATCGGTTCGATCGCGACAAGCATGCCAGCGCGAACGCTCTTGTACGCCTCAGGCCATTCGCCTGGGTAGCTCGGGACGACATTGGAAATGTAGGGAGGCGCGTGAAGGTCCTTGCCATACCCGTGGCCGCCGAGTCCCCGTACGAGCGCGAACTTGCATTCGCGTTCGACATGACCTTGCACCGCCTTGGCGAAGTCGAGTAACGGACGGCCTGGTTTGAGCGCGGCCACGCCTCGACGCAGCGACTCTTTGCCCGACTCCATGAGCGCGGTTGCGAGCTTGTCCCGTTCAAGAATGGCGTAGGTCCACGCGGCATCCCCGATCCATCCCGCATGTCGAACGCCAATGTCGATCGACACGAGATCGCCGCGCTGCAACCGGCGCGTGGACATGTCATGCGTTCCATGGACGATGCAATCGTTCACCGAAAGGCACGAGTGACTTGGGAACGGAGGAAGACCCTTGATGCGGTAGCCAAGGAAGCAACTCGGCGCGTGCAGTGCGTCGAGCGTTTGCGCGACGAAGGCATCAATCTGGGCGAGTGTTTGACCCTCGCGGAGAAACGCAGCGAGTCGATGGTGCGTTTCCACGACGCAAGCTGCAGCTTTCGTCGCTCCTTCGATGTCGCCTGGACTAGTCACCAACATGGACGGGGCACTGTACCCGCCGGTCCTAGCTATTGTGATCACGCGGCGTCATGAGGGAACACATTCGACGGCGAAACCTCTCGTCCACCAAGCAGCACGAGGTGTGGATCGGCGCCTTCGTATTCATGCGCGAGCGCGCGTTCGTCCCGCGTGGGGAGGAGGAGGAGATCTCCTCGATAGCCCTCCACGAGGGCGCCACACTCGGACTCCAGTCCCAGGGCTGCCGCGGCATTCCAAGTAGCAGCGCAAAGACTCTCCCCGTAGGTGAGTTGAAGGAATCTCGTCGCCAGCGCAATGATCAACGGCATCGAGTAGATCGGGCTCGACCCTGGATTGCAGTTCGTCGCAATGGCGAGCGCGCCGCCTTGCGCGAGGAATCGGCGTGCGTTGGCAAATCGTAGATCGACGTGGAGGCCGCTTCCGGGAAGGAAAATCCCGACGGCTTCGCTTTGCGCGGCTCGTTCAAGTTCACTCGCCGTGGATGCTTCAAGGTGCGCCACGCTGCGCACGCCCAGCGCGATTGCCTGCGACAAGAATCCGAGTGCGTGGAACTGATCGACATGCACGGAGCACGGCATGCCGTACGCGCGCGCCGTGGCGAACAACTGCGCACATTGCGAGGGACTCCACGCGCCGCGCTCGCAATAGGCATCGCACTGCAGCGGACCAAATCGTTCGACGACTTGCGCAAGCATCTGCGTGCACGCATCGACCCAGTTCGGGTCATCGCTCGGGATCGCATGTGCGCCGAGGAAGGTCGGCACAAGCCTCGGCATCCACTCTTGATCTCGCGCGGCAACTTGCGTAATCGCCTCGAGCATCCGCATTTCAGAGTCGACCGAGAGTCCATATCCGCTCTTCACTTCCACCGTCCCTGTGCCCTTGAGGCGCATGCGCCGCAGGCGCGCATCAAGATCGTTCGCGAGAGCCTCCGTCGAACTCGCTCGTACCGCTCGGACGGTCGACATGATGCCTCCCCCACAGGCGAGGATGTCGAGATACTCACGGCCAGCGATCTTCATCGCCGCTTCGTCGTAGCGATCCCCGGCCCAGCACGCATGCGTGTGACAATCGACAAACGCCGGCATGACGACGCGACCTTTGGCATCGACTCGCCGTTCTCCCGCGTAGAGCTTCCATGAATCCGGCGCATCTCCGGTGCCAATGCCGCCGATGCGATGGCCTGCTGTCGCGATCCACCCTCGCGCAATGATGCCGAGGTCCGCCATGCGATTACCACGACGCGGACCTCGTTCGCCGGGTGATGGCGCGAGGGTGAGTAGTCGAGCATTCTCGATCAAGCAGGAACCAGAGCGCGGGGGGATCGGCGAAGCCACGCTTGGATTGTGTCATAATCTCATGCCTCTGAGGAGTTGTACCCAGGCTGATTGGAGAACCCGAGCGATGCGATTGATTCTCGTCCGACACGCGAGGGCGTATGAGCGCGATAGTGTGGCGTGGAGTGATGACTCGCAACGACCGCTGACTGAAAAGGGGTCGAGCGCCTTTCGCCGCCTTGCGAAGAAGGTGCGTCGCGCACTTCGAACCGTTGATCGGGTGGAGTCGAGTGCCTTCGTCCGTGCTTGGCAAACGGCGCAACTCCTCCACGACGCGACGGATTGCCCAGATCCAATTCGAAACGAACTCCTTGAAGGTGAGGGCGGTACGGAAAGTATTGAGCGATTGGTCCGCGCACTTGACGCGCACCGTGCGCGCGGCGCGTTGGTGTGGGTTGGACATGAGCCCACGCTGAGTGAACTCACCGCTCGCCTCGTCGTCGGTGATTCGCAGGCCGCCATCGTCAAGATGCGCAAGGGTGCAATCGTCTGTCTCGAATTGGTGTTCCCCGTTTCCTCGGCGCACGGACCGAGCGCGCGCATCGAGTGGATGGCCATTCCTCGTTAGCGTGTGCCTTTGGGTGAGCCGTTACACTCGCGGTATGTCCACCCCAGACCTCCCGCCAACGAAGAAGACGCAGTTCACGGAAGTCGATTACCGTCCGAGTTGCCTCATCGTTCGGTTGGTCGGGCCGTCGGTCGGTCAACGCGAGTCGCCCATTGTCGCGAGTGAGGTGGAACCCTATATCGCGCTCGCGGGGGCGAATCTCAAGAGGTTTGTGTTGGACCTCTCGAGTGTGACTTTCATGTCGAGTATGGGGATCGGAGCAGCAGTCGCCTTTCGGAACAAGGCCTCCGCGCACGGCGCAACTCCGATTCTGTACGGAATGAGTCCTGAGTTGGGCAAGATGCTCGCGCTCATGCGAGTCGACCGCCTCTACAAGATTGCATCCAACGAAAAGGAACTGCAGAAGTTGCTCGCCTAGCGCGCGCTCGTTGAAACTACTTCGTTTCGACTTCTTCTCTGCGGGAGACGGGAATCCCATAAATCACGATGTGCGCGGCGTCCCGCTCGCTTTCGCGCAGGCGGTCGCTCGCGGCATCGATGACGGTGATCGTCAGGACCCGCGCTTTCGGCGCAGCGCGCCGCAATGCCAGTACCGTGCCGCCTTCGTATTCAATGTGGAAGCAGCCCGCGCAATGCACGACCTTTGGCGTGCCTTGCGCAAGCGCGCGCGCAACACTGCGGCCCATCGTCTCGTCCCAAACTTGTTGCCCATGAAACCGTTGATCGATGCGCGCAATCACTTCGTCATCGTCGATGGACTCTCCCTCTTGCAGCATGATGTTGCGGAACCGATCGCGATACCGCCCCGAGTCGATCGTGACCGGAGCGTCGAACAGGAGTTGCTCGTCGGGTGGAAGCGCACGAAGCTCGTCATATCCCTCTTTCCCAGCGCGACTGACATAACTGCGCGGGGCGTTGGCGGCGATGACCACTCCACCGCCAACCTTCGCCGCGTCAATCATTGGCTGAAAGTATGGAACCCACGAATCCTTGCCCGCCCAGTTTCGGCTCTTGGTTTGATCAATGAACTCATCGGCGGTCAATCCGCCTGCGAGATACTGCGTGACGAGTGGTTGTTCATTCCGCTCGAGGTGCTCGAGGCTCACCGCGCTACCGGCGTAGCCCGCAAGCAATTCTTCATACACCGCGAGTTGCACTTGGTGACCAACCGGATCGTCATGTCGCTCGCCGATGAAAGTCACATCGGCCGCCGACGCTGCCGCCATGAGGTCGGCCCACGCGAGCGTGCGTCCTGTTGCGCCCTCGAACATGTTCAAATCGCGCGGCGAAAATGGCGCGATCGGTAGGACCGCCCCAGAGGACTCCGCCAGGGTCGAACGATCTGAAAATGGTTGCCAAGCAGCACAGCCCGAAATCAGAAACACTCCGCCGACGGCGCTCAGCTGCAGAAATCCAATGGAAAGCGTGCAGGTATTCGCGAATCGACGGTGCATGCAGCGCACTCTCGCATAGTCGCCGTGCATCGGTCAACCGTGGAGGGGTGGCAATTGTCTTGTTGCAAACGCGATTGGATTTGCCTAGGCGCCCAGATGTGCGACAGTACGCGCATGCGGACCATCGACACGATTCATCAACTTGTGCTCAGCGCGTGCCTGGCCGCCGTTGCGATTGCCTCCTTCGCGAGCGCACGCTTTGAACCGCCGGTGTTTCATGACGGCGTGAGCGTCGTGCGCGCACAGATTTCGTCGGCGCGCGACTTGAAGGTGTTGCTCGCGATTTCACGCGACTCGCTGACGCATCGACTCGATTATGGCAGTGCGGAGTTTCTCTTCGATGCTGCGGGAATGAAGGCGCTCGCGAAGTCTGGTGTCGCGTACGAAGTTATGGTTTCCGACTTGGGACCAGTGTTGCGAGCGGACTTTGCGGCGCGTGAAGAGGCGGCCAACGCCGAGGGTGGTGTCGCGGGGGCAGATTTTTTTGCGGACTTCCGCACGATTGATCAGATCAACGCCAAGATGGATGCATGGGTTGCCGCGCGTCCGGATCTTGTGAGTTCCTTCGTGGTCGGGACATCGCTCGAAGGTCGAGTCATTCGCGGCGTCCGATTCACCAAGGCCTCGGCTGGAAGTCCGGGGATTCTGTTCAATGCCACGCAACATGCGCGTGAGTGGGGCGCGATGGTCACGGCGATGTTCGTTGGCGAATCACTACTAACAGGCTACGGCGTCAATCCTCGCATCACCCAGTTGCTTGACACTGCGTGGGTCGACGTCATCCCAGTCGTCAATCCCGATGGCTATGTTTACACATGGACCACGAACCGCTTGTGGCGCAAGAATCGGCGAGCCAACGCGGACGGAACATTTGGTGTTGACCTCAATCGGAACTGGGCGTTCCAATGGGGCGGCGGTGGAGCCAGCACAAATCCCGGCGATGAGACTTATCGCGGCGTTGCGGCATTCAGCGAACCGGAGTCGCAAGCGATGCGCGATTACTTCGTCGCTCACCCGTCGCTCGTGGGGCACATTGACTTCCATTCCTACAGCCAGTTGGTCCTCTCGCCCTGGGGATATACCACCGCATTCCCCTCCAACAACGACGCGCTTGTTGCGCTTGGCCGCGAAATGAAGGATGCGATTGCGCGCACCACGGGTGCGAGTTACGCCGCCGGCCCCATTGCCTCGACGCTTTACATCGCGAGCGGAAGTGCCGTGGACCATGCCTACGGCGCGCACGGAGTGCCGAGCTACACGATTGAAGTCCGCGACACGGGTTCTTATGGATTCGTGATGCCCGCGAGTGAGATACTTCCGACGGGCGCGGAGAACTTTGCCGCCGCACTCGAACTCGCGGAAACCACCGTGACTGGAGCCGTCATTCGACTCAATGGAGGCGCCCCGACCTCCGTGGAGGCAGGTGTTGCAGCAGCATTGACAGCGGAGATTCGCGCCGTTCGAGGTTCGGTCATTGCGAGCGGAGCGAAACTCTTGCATCGACCAGCTGGATCGACTGGAGCGTTCACGCAAGTCATTGGAATTGATGTCGGAAATGGGCAGTTTGCCTTCATCCTTCCTGCGACGGCGTGCGGCGCGACATTTGAATGGCATCTGCTGGCATCCACCGAGTTTGGGACGGCTAGGCTGCCGCACGCGCCGGGCGTGCAGTTCGAAACCGTTGCCACCAGTAACTCCGTTTCGTTTGAGGACACCTTCGAGACGAATCTCAACTGGATGGTGGGCGCTCTAGGCGACAACGCCACGAGCGGTTTGTGGACGCGCGGGGATCCCGTTGGTACGACGGCGCAACCGGAGAATGATTCGATTGACGCAGGCGTCATGTGCTTCGTCACTGGTCAAGGCGCGGTGGGTGCGGGCGTGGGTGCAGCGGATGTCGATGGCGGCGTTACGACATTGACTTCGCCGAGCCTCAACGCGACCGACCCACACGCGATGATTTCGTATCGCCGGTGGTACTCGAACAACATGGGCAGCGCGCCCAACGCCGACTCGATGCCTGTGCAAGTTTCTGGGGATGGCGGAGTGACTTGGGTGACTGTTGAAAATGTCAGTGAAAACGCATCGGCGTGGGTCGAGCGGTCGGTTCCGGTGTCGGACTATCTCTCCCCGACGGCGAATCTCAAGCTGCGTTTTCAGGCGCGTGACCTTGGCAGCGGATCGATTGTCGAGGCAGGCGTGGATGCCGTCCGCGTCTTGACCACCGGGTGCCCGTTCATCTTGGGAGATCTCAACGAAGACGGAATCGTTGACGCGTCGGACTTGGCGATCCTGCTCAATGCGTGGGGTTCGGGCGGCGCAACCGACCTAGACGGCAGCGGCAGCACCGATGCGGCGGATCTTGCACTGCTCCTCAACGCGTGGGGCTGATAGTTGGTTTGTGCGGTTTGCGCCGAAGAAGTGGGCTGGCTGGCGTTTCTGCGCGGCGAGTTGCGCGCGGTTTGTCATGCGCGCTCGACCCGATTCTCGGTGCTGTGGCATGCTCGTTGTATCGCACGATCTCCAAGCATCCTCACTCTCGCGCGCCGCAGCCTTTCGTTGCTCATGTTCTGTGCATGGCCAAGCATCGCGAGCGCGCAATCTTGCGCGTTCTATGCGACCGGTTTCAATTCCTTCAGTGACCCTCCAAACCTTGCAAGCGCAGGGGTCTCATTGCAGTGGTGCCTCAATGGCGCATCGATTACCGCATCGAATTGGTGCCCTGCGGGCTACGCTCTGAAGTTTGACGCATCCAATGAGGACCCCGTGCTGTTGTTGTCAACGGGGTCCAACGCATGTAGCGCGATCCAAGTCTCTTTCAAGTACGCGCAGTTTGCGGCGAGCGGAAGCGTCTTGCGATACGGCCTCTCGGATGCGGTGTCAGTCAGTTGCAGCGCGCCAACGCCCGTCGCACTCGCGTCGCTCTCGGTCACGGGGGGTGTTTGCACGCCGGTGAGCTTCACGATTCCACTCGGGGCGAACACGAGCGTGCACATTCGATTCGACCATGGTGCCAATGCCAACGCCATTTTGCTCGATGACTTTGAAGTGCGCTTGGTTGGCTGTTGCGCAGCGCATGCGTGTTGCGTCGCTGGCTCTCCAGGATGCGACGAGCCGGTCATTGCGAAGTGCGTCTGTGCGTCCGACCCATATTGCTGCATCACGGAGTGGGACGCGCAGTGTGTGAGTGAAGTCGACGCGTTTGGTTGTGGAAGTTGTCAGGGCGGTGGCGGCGGAGGTGTGTGCATTCCAAGTGCCGCAACGAACTTCGGCAATCTCTTTTCCGGCGGGTCCGTCTGCGTGCTCGAGCCAGAGTTTTTCGAGGCGTGCGAGGGGCTCGGTCCGTACCTGACGAGTTCGTTTGGTTGCGCCGCAGCTGGTGATATGGCAATGACATTCGGTGCGGGATTCCCTTACTCCGCGGCTGTCTCGCGGTGCTTCGCATTCAGCGTGGGCGCCACGCCGAGCCTGCGTTTCAGCTACTCCAAAAGTGCTGGGACGCTCGGCCCGCGGGTCGACGCCTCGATCGCGGATGGCGCGTGGGGCGCGATCTGGCAGGCGACTTCTAGTGGAGCCTCGTGTACGCCGGTGCAGATACTCCTTCCGGCGTTCGCGGGCGAGTCGATGGTGCGATTTCGATTCGTGAGCGCATCGAGTGTGAGTAGTGGCGCGACGATTGACGACATTGAAGTACTCGCAGTGACGCCAACCCCTCCGCACCCGTGCTGCGAGGTCGGCGCTCCAACTTGCGTCGACGCCGCAGTGTCGGCTTGTACTTGCGCGATTGACGCATACTGCTGTGCAGAGGAGTGGGACGAGGTTTGTGTTGCAGAGGCGACGATCTTCTGCGACGCGCTCTGTCCGGGATTGCCAGTCTGCGGATCCCCAACCGCAGGAAGTTGCTTCATTGTCCGTGCGGCTCCCGCATGTGCGGATGCGGACTGTTGCGTCGCAGTCTGCACGCTCGACGCCTATTGCTGTGACAGTACTTGGGATGCGCTCTGCGTCCAAGAGGCGCATGCTGGGTGCGCCCCGCAGGCGGACCTCGACGGTGACGGGCTTGTTGGATCGCCCGATCTCGCCATCCTGCTCTCGCAATGGGGCGGCGTCGGAAGTGCGGACTTCGATCAGTCGGGCACAGTCGATGGACTCGACCTTGCGGCCATGCTGCAAGGTTGGAGTTTGTAGTTGCCACTACACTCCCCGCCCTTCAAATGGCAAGATCGAATTCAACCCGCGTTTCCCCTCCCAAGAAGCGACCGCTCCGAAAGTCGAAGTCAAGGCGCACGCTGCGTACCGCTTCCACGAGTGACTCGCACGAACTCTACGAACTCTCTGTGCAGTGCACCGAGGCGGAGTGTGATTTCATCGACCGCGCATGGAAGCAGACCGGCCGCAAGGCGCTGCCATCGGCCTTACGCGAGGATTTTTGCGGAACTGGCATCGCGAGTTGCGCGTGGGTTCGTCGACGCAAGGGGAACACGGCGATCGGCGTTGACCTTGATCCCGCAGTCTTGGCGTGGGGGGAGAAGCGGCATTGGTCAACGCTGTCAGTCGAGGAGCGAGCGCGACTGTCGGTGCACTGCGCGGATGTGCTCACGGCATCCCTTCCACCGGTGGATGTCTTGGTCGCCATGAATTTCTCGTACTTCATCTTCAAGGAACGCGCGGCATTGCTTGCGTACTTCAAGCGCGCCTATGCGAATGTCCGAGATGGCGGTCTCCTGTTGTGCGATGCGTACGGAGGGAGCGAGTCGCACAGCGAGCAGGAAGAAGAACGGCATCTCGACGGTTTCACTTATGTCTGGGATCAGTCCCACTACAACCCCGTCACGAGCCATGTAGTGAACCACATTCACTTTCGATTCCCTGACGGTTCTGAGCTCAAGCGCGCATTTACTTATCGTTGGCGACTCTGGTCGCTCGCGGAGTTGCAGGAACTCCTTGCGGAGGCCGGCTTTTCAAAGTCCTCCGTGTGGTGGGAAGGGACGGACAAGCGGACGGGAAGCGGGAATGGCGTGTTTCGCCCCACAATGAAGGGTGAGGCATGCAACGGTTGGATTGCGTACATCGTTGCAGAGAAGTCCGCCGTCAAGGCGCACCATCGCGCGAAGCAATCGAAGGCGCGTATTCTGTCCACATGAGATTCGCGGCTGACACGAACACCATCGAGGAACGACTCGCCGACGGCCTGTCGCGCGTGGAGCAACTGTTCGACGCGCAATTGCGGAGTCCATTTCCAGCCGTGGAAGAGTTGTGCTGTCACGCCCAGCGGTACCGCGGCAAGATGCTTCGCCCGACCCTCTTGCTGTTGACTGGTATGGGAAGTACACAGGGCGCACTGATCGTGACCGAGAGTCATGTCGTCGCCGCGGCCACGGTGGAGATGATCCACATGGCAACACTCGTCCACGACGATGTCCTCGACGAGGCGTCGGTTCGTCGCCGCTGCCAGACGGTCAACTCTCTACGCGGAAACGAGACAGCGGTCATCCTCGGCGACTACCTTATCTCCAACGCATTCCATCTCGTTTCGAGAGTCGGCGATCCCGCCTTGAATCTCCGATTGGGCGCCGTCACGAATGCGCTGTGCGAGGGGGAACTTGTGCAACTCTCTCGTCGACACGATGTCTCGCTCGATCGAGCGACTTACATCGAAATCGTTCGTCGCAAGACCGCTGTGCTCGTTGGCGCGTGCGCAGAGATCGGCGCGCGACTCTCGGGTGCGTCGGAGGAAGTTGTGGCCGCGTGCTATCGGGTGGGCGAACACCTCGGGATCGCGTTTCAGATTCAAGATGACTTGCTTGATCTCACCGGCGACGAGGTAACCGTCGGGAAGTCCATCGGTCGTGATCTCGAAAAGGGAAAACTGACGCTTCCGACGATTCTCTTTCTCGAACGCGAAGGCGCGCGAGAGCGCGCTGCGATCCTCCGGGCGATCGAGACTCGCGATGGTGAAACGCTGAAGTCGCTGCTCCTTGCGAGTGGCGCAGTTCGCGGAGCGCGAGAGTACGCATGCTCGCTCGTTGCCTCCGCGCGCCGCGAACTCGCGGCGCTCCCACAGTTGCAAGTTCGCGCAGTGCTCGAGGGGCTCGCGGACAAGGTCGTCGATCGCGCGAACTGAATCGCGTCGTGCTCGATTAGGTCGCGGCCTTCTGTTTCCAGCGGCCCGTTGCGGCGGGGGAAGAGAGTGAAGTTTTCGCCACCAGCAATCGATTGGCAGTGATCAGCTGCGACACTGCGTTGTCATCCAATTCCATCGGGTGACCTTGCCAGCGCACCATGCCGTCACTTGAAATGATGACGGCGTGAGGAATTGAACGGACGCTAAAAAAGTTGTACATCTCTTGTCCAGGCGCGAGTGCGACGGCGTATGCGAACTTCGACTTGCCGAGGTTCTCCTTCAGCACACCCTTGTCGAACGCGGCGGAACTCTCGTTCGTGACGCCCACGCAGCAAACATCGTTGGGATAGGCCTTCGCGAGGTCATTCATGTGCGGGATCGCCGCGCGGCACGGCGGACACCAAGTCGCCCAGAAGTCAATGACAATGAGCTTATTGGTTGGATCGGGCTGCCCGTTCCACCATTGGTCGACCTTGAACGCTGGCCCTTCCTTGCCGCGCAAATCTGCGGCCCCTTCGAATCGATTGTTGAAAGTGGGGAAGTCAGGTGCCGACTCCGTGACCTTCGGACGATCGGTGGATGGCACGGTGTCCTCATACGCCTTCGCGAGAAGTTCCTTCGAAAGACCGACGAGCCCGTCGGGCGTGAGCCCTGCGTACTTCATGTCGCCCTGACGGTCGATCACGAAGTTGACGGGAGCCTTGAATGCGCCGAGAGCGTTGCAGAACTCCCCACTCGCATCGAGGATGCACGGAGTCTTGATGTTCGCCCGCTCGAGCAACTTCTGGGCAATGTCGGCGCCCTCTGGAATCTGCACACCGATGAATACGACCTCGCTCAGGTGCGCAGCCTGCAAGGCATCGGCGGACTTCTTCAGCGCATTCATACCTGCTGCGGTCTTGGCGTTGAAGGTTTGGAGGACCACGACCTTGCCGCGAAGATCTTGCATCGACGCCGGGGCGCCTGCGAGTCTCTCGCAAGATTCAGGAATGGCTGGGGCGGCAAAGTTGAGACCCTTATCGCACTCCGCACGATCGGCTTTGTCCAGTTTCAGATTCCACTTCGCGCGCTCGCGCGCCGCTTCTTTCGTCGCACGATCGGCTGCGCCCCTTGGTGACTTCGATGGAGAATCTTTTCTGGGAGTGCTCGCGTCGTTTGGTGGCACGGGAGTGGGGCGTGCTTGCGCCGAAAGAGTCGGCCATGCCGCGAGAAGGGCGGCGGCGAGCACGAGCGTCGATAGGGAGCGAGTCGTCGACATAAGGTGTACCTCAAACGATGGGTTGGCCATTGCCCTTGCGCGATGGAACGCGCGAACGAATGAGAGTTTACCCACTCGGTGTCCCAAATCCGAAAAGTGCCGCAAATGGGCACTTCGACTTGGTTGGGTCCCGTGCAGGAAACGCCACATTATCAATCAATCGCACGCTGCCGATTCGCGCAGCGATCAGCGCACGAGTGGGCGCATCAAATGTCGCCGCTGGAAGGAGCGTGCGCGCATCACGAACGACGGCGTATTCGATCGACAGGCCGTGCCTGGTGAGTTCGTCCTGCATCATCCGTTCTGCATCCGCGGGACGAAAGGCCATGTGCGTTGCTTGCAGTCCTCGCGAAAGGGAAAGCGCTGCGGCTCGGTCCGCCGCGGAGAGAAACCGGTTTCGGCTCGACATCGCAAGCCCATCGCTCTCCCGTACCGTTGGGCAACGAATCACGCGTAGTGCAGGAAATCGATCAGCGGAATGCGCGACGAGGTCTTCCACCAATCGCAACTGCTGGTAGTCCTTTTCGCCAAAGTACGCGCAACTCGGGCGAACCTGATCGAAGAGTCTTCCCACGACAAGCGCCACCCCGGCGAGGTGGTGCGGTCTGCAACGATCCTCCAGTTGTGGATCGGTGGCAACCGCTGGAAGTTGAAGTTCGCGCGCGATCTTTTCGCTCGCCTCAAGGCCTTCCGGATAGAGAGCCGCCACGGTGGGGCAATACGCAGCGGCAACGCCCAGCGACGCTAAGAGTGCGAGATCCGCGTCGAGTGTGCGGGGATAGCGGGCGAGGTCTTCGCTCGGTGAGAACTGGGTTGGGTTGACGAAAATGCTGACTACGACTGGCTTACCCGACTCGCTCGCTTGCTTGACCAGTGCCGCGTGGCCCGCGTGCAGAGCACCCATGGTCGGAACAAACGCGCACCCGGCGAAGGGAGGGAGGTTTTCGGGGCACTCGATCCGAATCATCGCCGCAAGTGTATGAATCGCCGGATCGCTTTCGTGACGCGAGGAAGAGTGAATTCCTGACGATCTGGCTGTAATCACCATCGATGATCGCCTATGATGCGACTCAGTCTCAACTGATACTCCGATTCCTCTTACGGTCAACGATATGGCTCTGAAGCTCCCGATCTATATGGACAACGCGGCGACGACGCGGACCGACCCTCGTGTGGTGGAGGCAATGCTGCCCTACTTCACCGAGAAATTCGGGAACGCCGCGAGCCGGAACCATGTCTTTGGTTGGGACGCCGAGGACGGGGTCGAGACCGCACGCGAACAAGCCGCAACACTCATTGGCGCGTCGAGCAAAGAGGTCATTTGGACGAGCGGTTCGACCGAGTCGAACAACCTCGCGATCAAAGGCGCCGCGCGGATGTACGCGAAGGGGCCAGAGGGAACCAAGAACCGTGGCCACATCATCACCTGCGTGATCGAACACAAGGCCGTGCTCGATCCCTGCAAGCGCCTCGAGCGCGAAGGCTTTGACATCACCTGGATCACGCCGCCCGCCGACGGCGTCATCACGCGGCAGATGATCGCGGATGCACTTCGTCCAGACACGATTCTCGTCTCGATCATGTGGGTAAACAACGAGATCGGCACGATCAACGAAGTGCCTGAAATCGGCAAGCTCTGCCACGAGAAGGGGATCATCTTTCACACCGACGCCACCCAGTGGGTTGGCAAGATGCCAACCGATGTTGAACGCGACTGCATCGATTTGATGAGCTGGTCCAGCCACAAGATCTATGGCCCAAAGGGTGTTGGCGCGCTCTTCGTTCGTCGCCGTAGTCCGCGCGTGCGCCTTGAAGCGATCATCGACGGGGGCGGGCACGAACGCGGCATGCGATCCGGAACGCTGAATGTCACTGGAGTCGTCGGGTTTGGGAAGGCCTGCGAGCTTTGCCGAGAGGGAATGGATGCGGATCGCGAACGGCTCTATAGCCTCAAGCAGAAGCTCGAACGGGAACTCTTGTCACGACTTGAAGTCGTGCAGGTGAATGGCCACGCCGATCGCCGCGTTCCACACATCGCGAATATTTCTTTCGGTTATGTCGAAGGTGAATCGCTCCTGATGGGCATCAAGGAAATCGCCTGCTCAAGTGGATCGGCCTGCACCTCGGCGAGCCTTGAGCCGAGCTATGTGCTGAAGAATCTCGGCATTGGCGACGAACTCGCCCATTCATCGCTGCGCCTTTCCATTGGTCGATGGACCACTGAGGCGGAGATTGACTACGCGATCCAAGCGATTGAAAAGAGTGTGCAGCACTTGCGCGCACTTTCGCCACTCTGGGATCTCTTCAAGGAAGGGATCGATGTCTCGAAGATTGAGTGGCAGTCCCACTAGCCCAGTCCACTCCTGCGTGTTGATTCTCGATTGATTCCAAAGTTCTTAAACTCTCGAAGAGGACACTCCCATGGCCTACAGCGAAAAGGTCATTGACCATTACCAGCATCCCCGCAATGTGGGTAGCTTCGGCACTTCCAAGGATGTCGCCGCTCGTCGCGATATCGGTGTGGGCATCGTTGGCGCTCCTGAGTGTGGCGATGTGATGCAACTTCAATTGCGCATTTCTGACGAGGGAGTCATTGAGGACGCGAAGTTCAAGTGCTTCGGCTGTGGATCGGCGATCGCGAGTTCGTCCCTGGCGACTGAGTGGATCAAGGGCCGCACCATTGATGAGGCACTCACGATTCGGAACACCCAAATCGTAGAAGAGTTGAGCCTGCCCCCTGTGAAGATTCACTGCTCCGTCCTTGCTGAGGACTCGATTCGAAGCGCGATTGCCGATTTCCAGAAGAAGAACGGGATTGCAGCGGCGAAGGCGGAATCTGACGCGGCCGCGCGCTAACCTACTCTGTCACTCCTCTAAGGACCCTCCATGCCAGTCATTGTCACAGAAACAGCGGGGCGCGAAATCGATGCCATCATTGCTCAGCAGGGCCTCGACCCAGCGACCGTCTGCCTTCGGGTTGGCGTCAAGGGCGGCGGCTGCTCGGGCTTTTCCTATCTTCTCGACCTCACTGAGGCGAAAAAGGAAACGGATGAGGCTTGGAGCTACACCTTTACTCGGCGGGCGGCATCTGCTGCGAGTTCGGCGGCGAATTCCGGCGGCGTGGCGGTGGCCGAGCCATCCGCGCAGTTCACCGTGACGGTGATTTGCGATCCCAAGAGCTACCTCTACCTCAACGGCACGACGGTCGACTTCAAGGACGAGATCATGGGTCGCGGATTTATCTTCAGTAATCCGAATGCGACTTCGAGTTGCGGTTGTGGATCAAGTTTCAGCGCGTGATCTGCGGCTTCGGATCGTGCTCGAGGGCGTCGCATGCGCCCATGCCGGAAACCATCACCACTGAATCGGCGCGCGAACTCTCGTTCGTCCTGCCTCGCGGGCGGCTCTTCCGCCCTCGGCTGATCGCCGCGTTCCTTTCCGCGAAGAAGAGCAGCGTGCTCGTTTGCGTCGGCCCATACGCCATGACGCGGAACCCTCTGTACTTCTTTAGCTTTTTGAGTTGGGTGGGGGCGGGGCTCGCGTTCGGAGCGTTCACGCTTGCGCTTGCCGTGGTCTTTCTGCTCACGCACCTCAGGACGATCGCGCAAGTCATGTTGGCTTACACAGGCCCGCAGCGAGTCGAGTGCCTACACGAGCAAGAGATCCTCTCGATCTACTTCCTGCTCCCGTAACTTCTACCGCTTCGTTGCACCGCGTCACGACTGCAAGAGAGCGAGTCCGTCCGCCGCATCTTTCGCCAGTGGCGCGGAGGAGGTCCCCGTCCCAACCGCGAGGTGCATCCACCGATCAGGCGTCAGCGAGCCGATGGAAGTGATGCGTTTCGTCTCAGTCGCGAGGTCCTTGCCACGGAGGGAGGAGCGAATCTGGTGGCTCATGACATGGCCAATCGCGTAGTCGGGCAGATAGAGCGGGTGCCCGATCATGTGCTGGTACGCCGCGAGAATGTTGTATGGATCTGCGCCAAAGTCGCGTGCGTAGAAGCGAGTCCAGAGATCTTGCGCGATGCGAAGGACTTCGGTTCGCAGTGACTCCGCAGACGCGTGGGGGTTCGCGTAGAGCCATCGCCAGGTATAGAGCTCGAGAAGGCTCGGTCCGGCGATTTGGCACGCGGCGAGCATCGTCGCGACAGAGTCAACGGCAAACTGCCGCGCGGCGACGGCATCGTCTTCAAGGCCGAGCACTCGTTTGGCGAGAGATTGATAGAGGAAGGCGAATGCCTCGGTACAGGCAGTGTTGGGAACGCCGCGGAGTGCTGGTCGTGCGACAAAGGTGTTGGAACAGAGTTGCTCAAGGTTATGCCCGAGCTCATGCATCGCCGTGTCGAATCCGTCCCAGCCAAGTTCCGTGTCGAGGCTGGAGGTGCGAAGCCACGCGTCGTAACCACTGAGCGCCGGTCGCATCGCGTGTCCCGAGCCCTTCGCGATTTCCACGCGAATGCGTCGCCCAAGTTGAAGCGCGTCTTCGTCGCTGAATCCCAACCCGCGCAAGACTTCGGGCAACTTCTCCTCGAAGGCATTGCCGTTGGCGAACATGCGCCGTACTGCGGCATTCATCTCCGTCGCTGGCGTTGCTTCGATGATGTCTTCGAAATAAATGTCGAACGGCTCGAGTGCGCGGCCAAGTCTCTTCGTGAGGAACTGCGCGAGTTGCACCCGAACAGGGCTCTCGAGCAGACCAATCAGAAGTGCTTCGACCTCGGCTTCCGGCATCTCGCGCTCGAGTCCAAACTTGCGTGCGATTGCGGTTGGATACAGCGGATAGTGGGCGTCAAATGCTTGCGCCAGGTGAAAGTTCGCGATCCATCGCTCGTATCGTTCCAAGCCGATCGTGTCGGTCGCAATCTCACCGGAGAGTGTGTTGGAATGAGGATCCCAGTTGCCCAGTTGAGGTTCCCCATGCGCTGGGTGCATCACCGACTTCGGGATGGAACCGTCGATGTGGCGGGCCATGACCCAGCTCAAGGCGCGTTGTTTCGCGAGTCCGTCCGGATCTCCGTAACCAGCCTTGATTTCTTCGCGAACGAGCCAGTGCGCGAGGAGCTTGCGATCAGCTTCAAACCAGCGCTTGCCAGTGGCGTCCACCATGCATCCAACTGGAATGTGGAAGTGGCTGACGAACCGACCCGCTTCAAAGGAGACCTTGCGCGCTCGATCAGAAAGCTCCGCGGGGATTCGTGGACCAAACCCCTGTGCCACTCGCGCAGCGACCCACTCCTCCTCGCTCCACTTCGATCCCATTGCGAGCATCTGATCAAGCGTCGACGGCTCGAAGTTCAGAAGCGCCAGATGCGCGATCTTCTGTTTATAGAGTTGCTCGGAGAGGTCTGGCGCCGGATCAAACTGCGCGAGGAGGTCATCGACGCCCGGGAACTCATCGCCGCGAAGGTCGTGATGTCGGCGGAGCGTGCGTCGCATTTCGTAGAGATGTCCGCCGATTTGCTCCATCGCACGCTCTAAACGCACGAGAAGGCGGGTGCGCTCGCGGCATTCGGGGACGAAGTGCCCGACGCAGAAAGCCTCGAACGCGTCCTCGTCGCCGTCGGCCAACCCCCATCGCGCCGCAACTCGGGCGACGCCATCCTCAATCGCCGTTGCGTGCTTCTCGCCATGTCTCGACCGGAGTGCGGCAATCGCACGAGCGGACGGAAGTGCAAGGTCGCAAGCGTGGATGGGTGAGGCGGCAGTCGTCATGCCGGGAAGCGTACTCCGCGCAACGGCGCTCGGACCGCGATTCGGTCACAATGGGTTCATGCATCTACACCACACGGTCGTTCGAGATATCGCCGTTCTCGGTTTGGCGGCCGCCGGAGCGTTCCTCGGAGCATGTGCGTCGAGTCAGACCGTCGACAACTTTGACGCGGTCTCAGAAGGCATGAGCATGGATCAAGTCCATGAACAACTCGGAGAGCCAAGTTCGACATGGCAGTTGAACTCCGCGGAGCACGGCATGGATGGCGTGCGCTATCAGTGGGGCGACAATCTCTCAAGCGTTGCTTCAAGCGCCGTGTATCGGGACGCCGCGCCCGAGCGCGTCTACTCCGTCACCTTCGACAAAGACGGCCAAGTAGTGAGCAAGTCCTACCCGCTTTGGGCAGAGCCGAAGTAAGCGTGAAACGCAAAAAGAAAGCGAGCGAGGAATGCTCCTCGCTCGCTTGTGGAGTTCGACTGTGATCGGAGGTCAGATCAAGGGCACGCGCCCCATGCATTGAGCATGGCCGCGATATCCGAAGCATCGGTGGATCCATTGCCATCGACATCGCCGCTCGCCGAGCCCCAGCCGTTGAGGAGGATCGTGAGATCCGCGCCGTCGACATAGCCGGTTCCGTCCTTATCTGCGGGGCAATTCACCGCGCATGCAAGGACAAGGCTGCCCGTCCCCGTTGTCGCAGCCGCAGCGCCTACGCGCACGAGGTAAGTCGAGCCATTGGTGACGGACCAACTGACGGCGCTTGCGGATCCGCAGCCTGCGCCATTGTTGTTGCAGGCAAGGATCGTGCTCGAGGTGGTCGGGCAGGCGCCGGCGGCATAGACCACGAGCGCGGAATCAAAGCTCGCTCCGCAGGTCGTCGCCGTCGCGGTCCCGTTGCAAGTGGCGGTGAAGGCGTACCACACATCGTTATAGATCGCGGAGATTGCGCTTCCGTCGCACGCACTGTTCACCGCAGGGGTGCTGGTTGTCGCGCCCACCGTCGAGAGCGCATACGCGCCCGCGACCACACTCGTCGCGGTGACGCAGTTGTCGTTACTGGGTGCTGGAGAGGAAACGCTAAAGGTCAACGAGTAGTCATTGCGAGTGTCGGCGCCGAGATAGACGCGCATCAGTAGTGAACTGGAGCCGGAGGTGTTTGTGTAGGTGAAGCTCTCATTGTTCGTGTTTGCGGCGCGATCAAGCAAGACCGCGCCGCCGCAGGTTCCAAAAATCTGGGCATCCACATCACCGTTGGCGTGGGTGAAGGTCATGCTGACCGTCACGGTCGATCCGTTTGGAACGGGGAGTGAGTACCAGTCTTCGTCGAGGCGCTTGACAACGAGCGCCGTGTAGGTGCCTGCCGTCAGCGCTTTCGCCGTCGCGCAAGTGTCATTCTGTTCCTGTGTGTCGTCGAGGCCGGCAGCAAGTTTGGCTGCGAATCCACCGCTGTTTACCGCGATGTCCCAGCGACCATACCCATCATCACCCGCGAGATTGCTGCATGAGCTCGCGCCGCAGGTAAGGACGCCGTACATCTTGTGATCGCTGTCGCGATAGATCGCGGAGCCACTCGATCCACCCTCCGTGATGCCATTGTTCCAACTCAGACTGTTCCAATTGCCCGTGGGGCTGCCGCAGTTGAAACTCGAAGCATTCTTCACGCCGAACGAAATCGCTTGGGGAGCACCGCCAGGGTGGTGGAGGCCAGTGGATGCGGTGTTCAGGGCGGGATTTGCGTTGGTCCAGCCAGCCCACGCAGTTCCGGTAGGAAGCGTTGGGCGAACCATCAAGAGTGAGCAGTCGCTTGCAAGCCAAGTGAGCGTGAGGTCGGCGCCTGTGATGGTTGTGCCTGCCGCCGCAGCGCCGCCGCAAGTATTGGCGCGGTAGAACAGATTGAATTGGCAACTGTTCGCATCGGTTTGCGTGCTGATGCAGTGGTTGGCCGTCGAGACATACGGCGTCTCATCGAGCGCCGTGGTTGCGTTGAATTGACCAGAGCACAGAAAGCCGCCGCCAAAGAGCAAGCGCGCCGTCGCGCCCGACTCGACGCTCCACGCGGTGTAGCAAATCGGCTGGTTGTGGCAGTTCCCTGCGATACCGCCATCTCCGCCGCCCGCGCGTTCCACGGGGAAGACATCGCGATAGCCGTAGGAGTACTCGGCGCCAGAGAACGGAAGCGACTTCACCGCCACGCCTGATGGAACGAACCAATCGATTTGCGCACGCGCCTCGGGCGTGAACATGCTCCACGCTTCACCGGTGCCGAATTCTCCGTATCCCTCGTAGGTGTCCGTCGCAGTGCCTTCGCGAGATGGCGTATGCATTGTCAATCGTTCGCCCGCGCCAAGCGCGAGTCCGGAGAGATGGATGCGTGAACAGAGCGAATCGTCGCCGGCAATCGCGACGCGCCAAACGCGGCCGCCGACAACCTCGACCCACTGACCATCACCGAGCGAGAGCGGAATGTTGATCGGAACCGCAAAGCGGACAGGCGCTGGTTGCGGGGTCGCTTCGTCTTCCATCACGAATGTGCCAATGTCAGGAGCGCCAAACTGCACGGTGGGCGCGATGACGTGATCAATGCCGAACTGACGGCTCAACGATGCATGCGACGGCATCTCCCAATGCACATCCTTGAGCGCGTGGCTGTTCGCGCTCAACTCCGCGATCGGCCTTCCTCCGCCAGCGAACGCGAAGGCGGTCAGAAGGGTTGGGACGATGGCGTGGGGTGCGTGGCGCGTGAAACTTTGCATGTGAGAAGCTCTTAGCGAGATGGATAGCACGCCGGAAAAGCATGCTTGGTTCTTGAAACCATACACCCTGCCTGCACAAGTGCAATTGTTCTTCGAAAAAGAAAGCGGAACTCCGAAGTTCGGAGTCCCGCCAAAGAGCGTGTGAATTGTCAGGAATCGCGGTTAGACCGCCGCAGCCATGCGCTCGGCCTTCTTTCGGGCGTCGTCGAGGGTTCCGACATACATGAACGCGCCTTCGGGAAGGTCGTCGCCTTCGCCGTTGCAGAGGCGCTCGAAGCTGTCGATCGTGTCCTCGAGGGTGCAAGCGACCCCCGGGAATCCAGTGAAGATTTCCGCGACATAGAACGGCTGCGAGAGGAATCGCTCCATCTTGCGCGCGCGGGAGACGGCGAGCTTGTCGTCTTCGGAGAGTTCATCGACACCGAGGATCGCGATGATGTCTTGGAGATCCTTGTAGCGCTGCAGGATGCGCTGGACTTTGCGTGCACAGGCATAATGGCGTTCGCCGAGGATCTGCGGATCAAGAATGCGTGAACTCGAAGAGAGCGGATCGACGGCGGGATAGATCGCCTTCTCTGCGATCTTGCGCTCAAGCACGATAAACGCGTCAAGGTGGCTGAAGGTCGTGGCGGGCGCGGGATCGGTGAGATCGTCCGCCGGGACATAGATGGCCTGCACGGAGGTGATGGCGCCTTGGCTGGTGGAAGTAATGCGCTCTTGGAGTGCACCCATTTCCGTTGCGAGGTTGGGCTGGTATCCCACGGCGCTGGGCATGCGCCCGAGGAGCGCGGAGACTTCCGAGCCCGCCTGCGTGAAACGGAAGACATTGTCGACGAAGAGCAGTGTTTCCTTACCCGAGGCATCTCGGAACTCTTCCGCCATGGTGAGCGCGGAGAGCGCGACGCGAAGGCGTGCGCCCGGGGGCTCGTTCATTTGACCGAACACCATCGCGACTTTGTCGAGCACATGGCACTTCTTGCCTTCGCTGTCGGTGTATTCCGCCTCGCGCATTTCATTCCAGAGATCGTTGCCCTCGCGAGTTCGCTCGCCAACACCGGCAAACACCGAGTAACCACCGAAGTTTCGTGCGACGCGCGCGATCATTTCTTGAATGACGACTGTCTTGCCGACGCCTGCTCCACCGAAGAGACCGACCTTACCGCCGCGCACAAAGGGGCAGAGGAGATCGATGACCTTGATGCCAGTCTGGAGAATTTCCGTCTTTGGATTGAGTTCGACGAACTCGGGTGCTTCGCGGTGAATGGGACTGAACTTCGTTGCCGCAACGGGACCAGCCTCGTCGACAGGCTCGCCGAGGAGATTGAAGACGCGGCCAAGGACCGCTTCGCCGACCGGAACCTGCACGGGCTTCCCAGTGTCGACGCATGCATCGCCGCGGCGAAGTCCGTCAGTCGATGCGAGCGCGACGCAACGCACTTGGCCGCCGCCGAGGTGCTTTGCAACCTCGCCGAACAGGCGCATCTTCTGACCGCGGACGACGAAGTCGATGGTGACTGCGTTGTAGATCGCGGGGAGTGCGCCCTCGGAGAATTGCGCATCGAAAGTTGAGCCGATGACCTGAATGACGGTGCCTGTGCTGGCCATAGTGTGCTTCGCGAACGGGGTTGGTCTGTCGCTTGACCCGCCAACTGTGGCGGGCATCAAGTGCAGCGGGAGACGAACCGCGGATCGTGCGCTGTTTCACGATTCCGAGGGGGGTCGGACTATACCGACTTCGCCTCCGCGCCGCAACGAAACAAGCCCCTGAAGGGCAATGGGAATCTGACCAAATTCGGGATGGAACGGACCGGCTACGCCAGCGTGTCGATTTGGCGGCCGAGCGTCACGGCTGTCGAGACTTCAACCGCGTCGGCGGCGCGGGAGTACATCCTGAATCGGTCGCCCGCGGATGCTCTGGGGTTCGTCGCGACTGCAGAGGAGGGGGCGTCGAATCCCTCGCCGCGCCCAATGGGTGAATCCACACTTCCGCTCACCATCGTGTCGAGTCTGGAGGCGAATCGATCCTGCGGGAAGGCTGGTCTGACGACTCCGGCGTCCAAACTTCCGGTTGCGGCAATCGACTTCAACGGCGCGCTCGCCAGCCTTGTCGGTTCAACCGCCGCTCGCACGCCGTACGCCTTCGCGATATGAAATGGAATTGGTCCGCTGATTCCGTCCATGGAAGTCTCTTGCGTGAATATACCCCAAGGTGCGGGAGCGTTCGAGCGAGTTGCGAAACTCTTGTGGTTGATCTGTGCGGGGAAGTTCGGCTGTGAGGCCTCGTGTGAGGCACCTATGAGGGTGTCGCGCAGATTTTGCCGAGCCGAGTCATTGCATCAGAGTGAAGAGAGTCGATCCATCGCGACTGACAGTTCGGTTTCCTCGAGTCGAGATTGAACCGCTGTCCACGCGCGCTCGTCGAGATCCTCTCGAACGATTTCTTGCGCGAGTTCTCGCGCAGCCGCAACCGATGCGCGATCTTCACCACTCAGCTTCGGCAGGATGTTGTCAAGCCGCGCTACGAGTTCGTCGTAGTCCGCTGTCTCGCGCAGGAGGTTGCGCTTGGACTGCTCTGCGAATGCCGTCCGGCGCGCACTCTCGAGGAGAATCGCAGTTGCGTACATCGCCTGCGAGTCATCGGCAGTGAGCGATGCAAGGGCGATGGCGGCGTCGCTCGGCTGCGTATTGACCGGAAGAGTTGCAACCACGCCGCCACTGCCGAAGTCGCCAGGAGCGAACGGACGATTGGGCTCGGCAACCGGACGGAAGATCCACCACGCCGTGACACCCGAGAGCAGCACGATTGCCGCCGCAGCAAGCGCGATGCGCGGTCGCCAGGTGCGTTCGGAATCGAGCCGAATCGCAGCAAAGACGCGCTTCTCGAAGTCTGCCGGAAGGAAGGAGTCAGCAGAGGTTTCTGCTTCATTCCACACGCTCTTGAGGTCTTGGTCGAGCGACTCAGCGCGCGCGAGCAATCCTCGGCAAGGTGCGCAACCCACAATGTGCGCATCGACGCCGAGCCGCTCCGCGCGCGTGAGTTCGTCGTCCATGTAGCCCGAGAGGCAGGCCTTGAATTGTGTGCAGTCGATATGTTCCATTGCGATCTCCAGTGGGCTTCACAGTCTCAGGCTTCACGGTACTTCTTGATGTCGTAGCTTTGGGGAAGGGTCGAGGGCTCCTTCGATTCACTCTCCTCGAGTTCGCCCAGCAGCGCGAGCCGAGCGCGATTCAATCGACTCATCACGGTTCCAAGCGGGACACCCACATGCTGCGCGATCGAATCATAAGACAGCCCTTCGTTCACGCGGAGCATGATCATCTGGCGCTTGTCTGGGTCGAGGCGATCGAGCGCGCGTTGCACGCGGAGCACTTCTTCTCGGCGGGCAAGATCAACTTGCGGCAAGAGCGCGCGCGTGTCGCGCGTGGCATGGCTCTCGTCGGGGAGTGACTGTGGCCGCTTCTTTCGGCGCGTGGCACTAATGCTGAGATTGGTGACCGTGGATCGCATCCAACTCTTGAACGCAATCTCGCCACCGTCCGGCGGGTGCTTCCAGAGGCGAACCCACGCCTCTTGAACGATCTCTTCGGCGAGATGCTGATCGTGCACGATGGAGGTAGAAAGTCGAAGGAGTGAGGGCGAAAGCACGCCGATCCATCGATGCAACTCGCGTGCCGTGACTGGAGCCGCCGACTGAGCCGACGCCGCCGCCTCAACCCCGCGCGGGGTTGACGGAGCGTTCGGATTGGATGGCGTGTCGCTCATGAAACTCATCGTGGGCCGAAGCAGCGGGGCTTCGGACTCCGACAAATGACGCTCGGCCATCCTCTCCGATTCCATTCGCGGACGAACCAAGCTCGCGGTTCAGCTGGGCTTTGACGGTCCCAGGTCGCTGACCCCGTACCCGCGAGCAGAGGGTTCGGTCGCGACGCCCCGTGCGTCGATCTTGGGGTCAATGTTCATGATCTGCGGCGAAGTGGGGGTGCCTGGGATCGTCCCGAGAACTTTCGCCGCCTCCGGAAGCTCCGCAGAGAAGAAGAGATTGGAGCCAAGTCGGAGTTTTTCAGCGCTGGCCTTGGCTTCGATTGATCCAAATCGTCTCAGGAACCCTGGGCTCCATGTGGCAAGGATGTGGTCGATCTCGCCTTCGAGTGCCGGCCTTCCTGGCGGCGGGAGGATGATTGTGAAAATCTCTCCCTGTGCGTCGAGCGTGCTGCAGTTTTTCACGGAGAGCCCGAGGACGGAGCCGAGTTCCAAGAAGCACTGCGACGCGTCTGCGCGAACTTCAGTCACCGTGCAGCGCTCGACGAGCGGAATTGATTCTTCAATCTCTGCGGCGTCGTAGCGGACGCCGATAGAGAGGATCGACTTGATGCCATACCGGAAGACGCATCGCGTGATGATCACATCCTTCGAGGGACCACCCACCACGATGCCTGTCTGCTGTTGCATTCGGTTGCGTGGGTGACAGTCAAGGGCGGAGACGATCGCTTGTTCGACATGTTGAAGGTGCACGCCGCACCCGCCCACGCCATTTACGCGGCACTTGTCGATCGTGAGGCCTCGCACGCCGGAGACGCGAATACCGATGGAATCACGCGTTGAATTGCGGAATCCAAAGCCAATGTTGCGCAGCATGATCTGTTCGGCTTTCGGTCCGAGCGTTTCGACATCGAGAGCTGCATCTCGCGCGTCCCACATGATCAGATTTTCGATGGTGACGAAGGTGCACTGGCTCAAGCGGAGCGCGTAGGGTCCATCCTTCGCGTCAAACTCGGCGAAGTTTGGGCCCATGGGACCTCGGAGCGTGATCGGCTTGCCCGCCTCGCCACGAATGTTCGTCAGAGTCGTCGCGCCATACACCCCAGGCGCGAGAACAATCTCGTCGCCTGGCTTTGCACTCGCGCTGATCCTGGCGAGGTCGTCGCTTGGCTTCACCGCGATTACCTCCGCGAAAACTGGCGAGGCGATGGCGAAGCAGGCGGCGAGAAGCGAGCCGTGGAAGCGCAGTCGGCGTAGATTCATGGGGAGTTTCAATGTAGCGTCTCTCTCAGTCTCGATCGCGTTTAGGCGAGCGCGCGGTCGAGTGCATTGGCTGGCGTTGCGCGGAGGATCGTAGTCCCCGTTGCAAACCGAGCGATCCCCGGCGCCGCAGAGGCCGGACGGAGCATGGTGTCGCCGACGGCCGCGTCGAGTGTTGGGAAACCGTCGCCCGTAATCGCAAGCGCACCCGCGAGCACGATCCAGACTTCGGGGATCCCGCTCGGCGTGATCGGAAGCGTCGTCTCTCGCAGCGCCGTTACCCGTTCAATGGTGAAAAACGGAGATCGGCAGAGTCGTTGGGTGCGAAATCCACCTGCTTCAAGGGTAAGGGCAGTCGCGGAAGTCACGAAGCCAGGGATGCCGTGATCCTCTTGTTCCGCGCCGACGCGCAAGCACTCGGATGCTTCTGTCAGATGCAACGCTCGTGCTGGATCATTGCGGTTCCAATCGAAGATACGGAATGTCGTATCACTTGGCGTTTGGATCTCTGCGGCGAGAATGCCTTTTCCCAAGGCGTGGCAGATGCCACTCGGAAGGTAGATGCAATCCCCCTCATGGACTTCGCGCGACTCGAGGTGTTCGAGTGCGGTACCGCCTCGCACGGCTGCGAAGAACTGTTCGCGCGTGACGGCGTGTTTGAGCCCACGGTAGACGCGAGCACCCGGCTGCGCTTCTAGCACGATCCAGGCTTCGCTCTTCAGCTGTGCTTGCGGATGCGCTCTTGCATAGGCGGCGTCCGGATGGAGTTGCACCGAGAGATCCTCGTGGGCGTCGAGGAATTTCACGAGTAGCGGGAACGCCCCGTCCTTGGTCGGGATCGCCATTCCGAGGAGCGCATCCCCGTGCGATGTGCGCAATTCGGCGAGCGTTCGGCCGAGATACGGTCCGGCTGCAACGCGAGAGATTCCATCGGGGATGGATGTGGGAAGATCCGCGAGTTCCCAACTCTCACCGATCTTCTCGTTGGGCGGGAGGGCCTTACCGAGGGTTGCAAGTCCACGCCCTCCCCAGGCGCGCGTTTTCAGGATCGGGAGTAGTCGGAGAAATGGAAGCACGGGTGGGAGGGGCACATCGAACGAAACAGCGTTGAACGGCTACATAGTAAAGCCGGTCACGCGTGCTTCGAAGGCGAGTTTCCCTCGGACCACCCCCTGCGCGTCGCTCACGAAGCGCTTTGCAGTTGCCGAAACTTCCCTGACGAGTACGAAAAAATCATCGCCCGGGACAACCTGTCCTCGGAACACGACATTGTCGCATCGCATGAATCCAATGAACCCCAAGTTCGGGTTTCGCGTGCGATAGAGCCAACTCGCCATTTGCGCAGCCGCTTCGATTTGCAGCACCCCCGGAAAGAGCGGTCGGCCGGGAATATGGCACTTCGCCCAAAACTCATCGGCTCGGCAGTGCTTCACTCCGAGTCCAGAAAGGCGGTCTTCACTCGTCCAAATTGCTCGATCGAGCATGCGGAAGTCCCCTACTTGGGGAAGGGTGCTGTCGAGTCCTGCACCGGAGCCGAGATCTTGCGCTAGGTCGATGTCGGCGATGTCGAAGAGGAGGGGACTTGCCAAAACTCATTTCTCATGCGGTGAGGGGCGAAACGGGGAGCGCCGCCCCAAATCCGAAGCGCGCGCTTCAGTCTTCGCGTCGGGTGCTGCGCGGTGTGCGATTTGTCGGGTTAGGCGCCTTCGGACTCGCCAGGGCCGCGCTTTGACAGGATCTCAACGCGAATCGCCTGCGCGGTTTCACGGATTTCCTGCATGGCCTTGCGAGCGCGCGTTCCAGCGGCCTTGTTTCCGCCAGCGGCCTTGCGAATGTCGTCTTCAGCTTCACGAACCATTTGAACGAGGCGATCGTAGAGGTCCATCAGTTGGTCTCCTGAGTTGGGTTGCTGCGCGTACGCGATGGTTGTCGAGCAGGGCTATCGGTCGGCGCTCTTGGACGGGCGCAGAATTGGAACGGGTGCAGGTACTCCCCTTTGGGTGATCCTACGGGGGTAAGCCTAACACAATCCCTAGGCGCATGGCCGAACTAGGCTAGGTCGGAAGCGGGGAGTTTTCGGGCCTTTACCACGGTCAAAATCGATCTAAATGCTTGATGAGAAGCATCTTGCATGAGTTCGTAACTGGCGCTGAGTACGCCGGAAGTCAGCGCGCCGCAGCGCTCAGCCCGACGAATCGCATGGTTGGCCTGCGTTGGTTCGCTTGAGGAAACAGCATCGGAGATGAGAATTGGTTGTCGACCCGAAGCGAGCAGGTCCAGCGTCGTTTGCAGGATGCAGATGTGCGTTTCCACACCGCAGAGAAGGATGTCTGGGCGGTCAAGACGGCGGAGTGCCGCATCGACCTCAGGCACGATCGCGCTGAATTGGGTCTTCTCAAAAACGGTCGCATCGCTCGGTAGCGCGTTCGCAATCGCGGGGACCGATCTCCCTAGCCCTTTGGTGTATTGCTCAGTCGCAAGAATGGGAATCGAGAGCAGCCTTGCGATTTCGATCATGGCGACAGTGTTCGTGATGGTCGCATCGGCATCATGGATGGTGGGCATCATGCGCTCTTGAAGATCGATCACCAAGAGCGCGCATCGCGAGGGCGCAAGTCGTGGAACGGGCATGTTGCTCAGCCTATCAGGTGGCAGTGCGCCATACCTTCTACTCTGCATTCCTACACGCGAAGAGTGGCAGTCGAGCCGAGCGTCGCGGCGTGTGTCACCCGAATCGGATCTGCGACGGTGCTGACGAAACGGTCCACCTGCTCAGGTGCGCGCCCGATGAAACTTACTGGATCAAGTGCCGCGTCGAGGTTGACGCGCGCGAAAAACGAATCCCCCTTCAATCGCTGCATGAGATCGTTGGGACGACCATGCTGCTTCACCTCGAGCGCCGCTGCCATCGAATGCGTGCGAATGCGCTCGTGCGCCTCCTGTCGGTCTGCACCTGCCCTTGTCGCCGCAAGGAGGATGTTCTCGCTCGCCATGAAGGGGAGCTCGGCCGCGAGATTTGCTGCAATCATTGCTTCCCACACCACAAGTCCCTCGGCGACATTGGCCAGAATGTCGAGCGCGCCATCAAGCGCGAGGAATGCCTCTGGGAGCACGAGTCGTCGATTCGAACTGTCATCGAGCGTCCGCTCAAGCCACTGCGTCGCATGGGTATGCAGCGGATCTTGCACAAGTCCCATGACGAAGCGCGCCAATCCACACGCTCGCTCGCAACGCATCGGGTTGCGCTTGTACGCCATTGCGCTTGATCCGATCTGCTCAGTTTCGAACGGTTCCTCGACTTCCTTGCGATTGGCGAGGAGGCGGATATCGGTTGCGCATTTGTGGACCGCGGACGCCGCAACCGCGAGCGAAGCGACGATTTGGGCATCCACGAGTCGTGGGTAGGTCTGCCCGCACACCGAGAGCATGTGACTCCGCGGCCAACCGAGCTTGTCCGCAAAGAGCATCTCCAATTGCTCAACCTTTGCCGCGTCACCATCGAAGAGACCGAGGTACGACGCTTGGGTTCCCGTCGCGCCGCGCAGTCCGCGCAACCGAAGCGTGTTCGCGACAAACGCACAGTGTTCGAGCGCGAGGGCGAAGTCTTGAGCCCAGAGCGTGGCACGCTTCCCCACCGTCGTCGGTTGCGCCGGCTGAAAGTGCGTAAAACCGAGGGTTGGGAGTGCTCGATACTTCGTCGCGAAGGTCGCGAAGCGGTCGACGACGCGCGCAAGTTTGCGTTGCGTCAGCGCAAGCGCGTCACGCAAGAGAAGGGTGTCCGCGTTGCAGACGACATCCTGACTCGTCGCACCAAAGTGAATGATCGGGCGTGCCTCCGGTGCAACATCGCCCAGCGCATGAACATGCGCCATCACATCATGTCGCAAGCGCGCCTCGTGTTCCGCGGCGGCATCGAAGTCAATGTCATCGAGGTGTGCGGCGATCGCGTCCACCTGCGCTTGGCTCACGGGCAGTCCAAGTTCGCGCTGGCTCTGCGCAAGCGCGAGCCAGATACGACGCCAAGTCGAGAACTTTCGTTGCTCGCTCCAGACCGCACGCATCTCTTTACTCGCGTTGCGCGACTCGAGAGGAGATCGGTATCCGGTGCGGTCGATGTTCGTAGATGCCATGAGGGGAAGTGATGCGAAGTGGCAGCGTAGCGGTGTCAGGCTTCGGGAGGCGGCGAACTTGTCGAAGTTGCCGCAGAGGAGGCGGTGGCGTGACGGCCAAAGACCCTCGGCTCCGTCCCTGACTTGATCCGAGCAATATTCGTGCGGTGCTTCCAAGTCACGAAGGCCGCGATGAATCCCGTCACGGCCAAGAATGGAAGTACGCGCTGCGCACGCGTTGCCAGGTCGAGTCCGCTCGGCGTGAGGGCTGCGCCGACGACGATGCCACAAGGAATCGAGAGTGCGGCCACGATGGAGGCGAGTGAGATGAAACGGAACACAAGCAGAATGAGAATCCACAACGCGAGCGCGGCCAGAGCGGGAATCGTCACCGAAGGCCAAAGTGCCGCGAGCGCGCCGAACGCGGTCGCGACACCCTTGCCTCCCTTGAATCCGATCCAGGGTGAAAGCGTGTGTCCGAGGATGGCAAGGATCGCAACGCCGAGCCAACTCCATGCCGTGCTCGGTTGGATTTCAATCGCGGTCCTGCCGAGCGATCCCATCCACCATCCCGCGAGTAACACCGGTAGTGCGCCCTTGGTCGCGTCGAGGAAGAAACAGAGAAAACCCCAAGGCTTGCCGAGCGCGCGGCCGAGGTTCGTCGCACCGATGTTTCCACTTCCAACGGTAAAAAGATCGACACCTCGGCTCCGTGCAAGCATGAACGCAAAGGGCACGCTGCCCGCGAAGTAGCCAATCGTCGCGAGGACGAGCCAGCAGAACCAGCAGTATGGCGCGGATGGAAGTGGTGCCGCAGGATCCATGCGAAGCAGTCTAACTTGTGCGTTGGATGCTGCGAATCGCTTCAATCGCGTCACGCACCGCAATGCGATCCATCACGCATGCTTGCGGATGTTGATCCGCGAATGTGTCGGGGGTGAGGAATGGCTCGGCGAGGAGGAGTCGCTCTCGTGCATCGACGAGCGTCGTCCAACGATGATCCGTGGGGCCGAAGAGCGTGACCACGGGAGCTCCGAGGGCTGCCGCAATGTGTCGAGGCCCAGTGTCATTCGTGAGGAGGCACCCCGCGCGCGAGAGAACACCCTTTAGTCCGCCAAGATCGATGCCGCGTGCGAGGAGATCAATCGACCCAGGTGCGAGTTCAATCACCTTGCGCACGAGTTCTCGCTCAGACGGACCACCTGTGATGACAACGCTCGATCCTGCTTGCAGAAACTTGCGCGCAACCGCGGCGAAGCTCTCGGCGCTCCACCGCTTCGCCGGATTGTTTGCGCCAGGATTGAGGACCAATGGAAACGCCCTCGCGCCAGCCAGCAACACATCCGCCTTGGCATTGTCCACGCTTGTGGCGCAGAGCGAGAGGCGACGATCTTCGATCTTGATGTGAAGAGCTTGCTCGACGAGATTCGCGTAGTAATCGACGGCGGAAATGGGTTTGGAGGCGGGTGGAACGATGGCGTCAGTCAGGAGAAATCCACGACCATCCCGTGCATAGCCAATGCGGCGACGCGCGCCGCACCAGCGAACTCCGAGCGCACTTCGAAAACTATTGGGAAGCAGGACGATGTCGTCGGGGCGCTTCGCGCGAATCGTCGCTGAGTTGGAGCAAGGTCCAAGCCAACCGCGAAAGGAGCAGGGAAAGATCTCATCGCACCACGAACTTCCATCGAGCAATGCGTCGACGCCTGCGCGGACTGCCGCAGTGATGTGCGCGTCTGGAAATGCGCCGCGTAGTGCGCGCAAGACTGGAGTGGCCATCACGCTATCGCCGACCCAAGTGGGCAGGACGACCATGACGCGTTGGGTAGTCACTCGTCTTCTCCCCGCCACAAGAGAACGGCGAAATGTTTCATGTGCCAGCGCTGCGAGATCGCTCGGACCTCGGCGACGAGAGCGACCAGTGTGAGGTGATTGGGTGGGCCGCGAAATCGCACGATGCCGTCGAGGAACTCAAGTTGTGGAACCTCCACTCCGGTGCGCTCCGCGAGCGCTTCTGCAGTAGCGCGAATGGTTGCTCGCGTTCGCTCGCGTTCGAGTGCTGTTGGATCTCGCGCGATGAGGTCGCAGTGCGCGGCGTTTCCATCTGGGGAGTGATGTGAAGGGTGCATCGCGAAGGGAAATCTAGCGACGATCAATCAGCAGCGCGACAATTGCGAGCAACAACGCGAGGACAGCGGCCGAACCCCATCGTGCGAAGGACTGCAAGTCCGCGAGGTGGAGAAACGAGAAGGTGGCCGTGAGCAGAGAGACGAGGACGAGCGCGGTGGCCACGAAACGAAGCGGGGAACTCTCGCGTCGACGATTCCGCTCCGAACGCAATTCATCCGTGAGTTCGAGTACGGCTTTTCGAATGCGTTCCGCACCTTCGTCGCGTGTCCGAAGTCGGAGCCGTCGCGTTGGTGCCGTGTGGCGAGCCTGTGTATGCGTGACTTCGCTGGGCACGAACGGCTCGTCGCGCCGTTGCAAGACGATCGACGCCGCTGCGGTGAAATCAGCGGCGACAAAGTCTGCGTGCGCCTTCGCGATGCGATCCGAGTCACGACTCACGAGAATCGTGCGAACGCCGGCGCGTCGACCTGATTCGGTGTCACGCGGGGCATCACCGATGAGGAAGCTCCTCGCGAGATGCAACTCCATGTCCGCCGCCGCCTGAAGAATCATGCCAGGCTGCGGTTTTCGCCACGGATGCTCGCGGGTGTATTCGAGAACGGATCCTTCCGGATGAAAGGGGCAGTAGTAAAAGCGTTCGATCGTTCGCTCCATGCCGGTCGCCGCGTCGACGAGTTCCGCGATACGCCGATGCACCGCGTCCACCGCCGCCTCGTCGTAACGGCCGCGCGCAACGCCGCCTTGGTTTGTGACGACGACGAGTCGAAAACCAGCCGCTCGCAGAGCCTTGAGTCCCGCAGGGACTCCGTCAAGGAGTCGCACGAGCGATGCGTCGCCGAGATCGCCGTCGTTGGCGATGAGCGTGTTGTCACGGTCAAGAAAGACTGCGGGTTGCACACTCATGCGTGATCAAGGAGAGTTCGTGCGTCACATACTGGCGGCAGCCATCGGCGCCGGGGCAGAATACGCGGTGCCATCGCCAAAGCTTGTGCCGAGCGCGCGGGCTGCTGCGATGAGGGGATGCTCGACCGGAATGAGCCGCTGCTTGCCAACGGCGGTGAAAAGGTCGACATCGGAGTAGATGTTGTTGACCCGAACGATCATGCGGTTTCTTCGGCCAGCGGCGAGTGCCGCCGCTGCGTGAAAACCGAAGTTTGTCGCCAAGATTCGATCTGCCGGAGAAGGAGATCCGCCGCGCTGGGTGTGCCCAAGCACCGTCGTCCGCGTCTCCACATTGCAGAGATCTTCGATTTCTTGCGCCACATGATTGCCGATCCCGCCGAGTCGAATCGGGTCAGGGCTTGTGGGATCGACGCGCGCGACGACTTGCGTCCCTGTGCGGGGGCGAGCGCCTTCCGCAACAACCACGATGGCGAAACCGGGTCCCCGCGTCATGCGGCGATCGATGTCCGCGGCAATGGTGCGAATGTCAAACGGAAGCTCCGGAATCAGAATGACATCAGAGCCGCTCGCGACCCCAGCCGTGAGGGCGATCCACCCCGCGTTGCGCCCCATCACTTCACACACCATCACGCGATGATGGCTGTCGGCCGTGGAGTGCAATCGGTCGAGTGCTTCCGTTGCCGTGTCGACCGCGGTCAAGAAACCGAAGGTGATCTCCGAACCCACGAGATCGTTGTCGATCGTCTTGGGAATGCCGATCACATTGACGCCCGCCGCAGCGAACGGCGCGGCGCAAGCCATCGTGCCATCACCACCGATCACGACGAGCGCGTCCATCTGGTTGCTCTCGATCGTGCGCAGGCATCGATCGACGACATTCCCGAAAACGGGAGTTCCGTCCGCGTTTCGGCTGATCGCGTACTTCGTCGGATTGCAGCGATTATTCGAACCGAGAATCGTTCCCCCGCGAGTCAGGATGCCTGAGACATCCTTCATCGACAGCGGCCGCACGCGATTTTCGATCAATCCTTGAAATCCATCTTCGATCCCGCAGATTTCAATACCGTGCTGGAGGTACGCCGTCTTCGCAACAGCGCGGAGCACGGCGTTGAGGCCGGGGCAGTCGCCTCCACCGGTCAGAATGCCAATCTTTCGAATGTGAGGGACCGGACTCATGGAGGGTTCTGTGAAAGTGAGGTGTGCCAAGGAGAATGTTGAAGAGTACCATCGTGCGCGCACACATTCCGCACTTTCTGTTTTCAGAGGACGCACGCAGTTGACGCACGAACAAGAGCCCAAAGCCAGCGCATCGACGACCCCAGGCGCACCTGAACCGGTCGTGCCGCCACACGTCATGGTGGCTGCCCGGCGAGAAAAGATGCGGCACTTCAAGGAAGTGCTCGGATTCGAGCCCTATGGGTCAAGCGAGTCGGGGCTGTTGTCTTGCCAAGAAGCGCGCGAGCAGTTTTCGGAAGAAGCGCACTCGCAATACGAACTTGCGGCAAAGACGGCGAAAGGCGCGTTGCCGGAGGTCGTCGAGATTGTCGATCCGAGGCGGCGAGCAAAGATCGCGGGACGGGTCGTGCAACATCGCGACATGGGCAAACTCGTGTTTCTCTTCTTGCGCGATGCGACGGGCGAAATCCAAGTGAGCATTTCCAAGTCGGGGGTGAAACCAAACGAGTTTGAACTCGCCAAGGCGGTCGATTACGGCGACATCCTGATTGCCGAGGGTCCCATCGGTCGTACGCAAAAGGGCGAAGTTTGCATTTGGGCTGCGGGCGTTGATTTGGGTGCGAAGAGCCTCGCTCCGCCGCCGGAGAAGTGGCACGGGCTGAGCGATCCGGAACTTCGCTACCGACGTCGGTATGTCGACATGTACGCGAATCCGCAGACGGCGAAGACATTCGCGATGCGTTCGAAGATCATTTCGCGTGTCCGGCGCTTCATGGAAGCGGAAGGATTTCTCGAGGTCGAAACCCCGATGCTCCAGCCGATCGCGGGTGGGGCGGCGGCCCGTCCCTTCTTGACCCAGCACAATGCGCTCGGCATGCCGCTGTATCTGCGCATTGCACCGGAGCTGTATCTCAAGCGGTGCCTCGTGGGCGGCATGCGAAAGGTATTCGAGATCAATCGAAACTTCCGGAACGAAGGCATCGATCGTAGCCACAACCCTGAGTTCACCGCGATGGAAGCCTACGAGGCATTCGGTGATTCCGGCACCATGATGTCGCTGACGGAGTCGCTCATGCACACGCTCGCGTGTGACGCGGTGGCTGACCGAGTGGACGCGGGACTCCGCGCGAGTGCACGAAGCGACGGACACGGGCCGGTGCTGCCGTTTGGCGAACTCGACATTGATTACTCCACGCCATTCGTGCGGGTGAGTTTCGCGGAACTCTTCGAGCAGCATGTCGGCTGTGGGGTGCGCGACTTTGCAAAGGTACGCGCCAAGGCGCGAGAGATTGGCCTCCACCATGAGGCGAAACTTGACGATTGGCTCGTCGTGAATGAAGTCTTCGAAGCCATCGCGGAGCCGAGGATTGACCCAGCGCGTCCGACTTTCGTGACGGACTGGCCGAGCGCGATTTCTCCTTTGACGCGCCCGCACCGACATGATCCGGACATCTGTGGTCGTTGGGACCTCTTCATTGGCGGCATGGAGATCGGGCCGGCGTACACCGAGTTGAACGATCCCGACATTCAACTCGCGAAGTTCACCGAGCAATTGCGGGGCGAAGATGAAGAAGTCTCGACATTTCGCTCGCTCGACGAGGACTTCGTCGAGTCCCTTCGTGTCGGGATGCCGCCGGCGGGCGGACTCGGCCTTGGGATCGATCGCATCGTGATGTTGTTGACGGATAGCGCGTCGATTCGCGATGTCATTCTCTTTCCACTGCTGAAGTCGATGGGCGCCTCGAAGGGGTCGGGGGAGGATGCGCAAGGCTCCTCTGAGGACGCGCGAGGCGCATGAGTACGCGCTTCGCTCCGTTGCTCGCGCCGTTCCTTGCGCTCGTTTGTGTCGCGCTCGCCCACGGTCAAGCGTGGGAACCGCGGAGCGAACGGTGGTATGTGCTTACGCTGGGCGAGATGCCGTGTGGATTCAGCCACGAGTCGGTGTATCACCGCACGGTCGCCGATGGGAGCGTGGAGTTGCGGACGACCGGTGAGATTGAGATGCGATTTCGGCGCCTCGGCGAAGTCACACAGATATCGATGCAGTCAGAGTTCACGGAGAGCGCGCGCGGGGAGCCGATCGAGGCGAGTTGTTCGCAGGGCGAGTCCTCGCGCGTGCGGTGGCGGTTTGATGCTGAACACAAGCGCGTAACGAGGCAGCAGGGCAGCAACGCGCCGGAGCCATCGGCGTGGCCGGCGGAATCCTTCCTCACGCCCCGTGCCGTCGAGAAGTACATCGCCGCTCGGCTTGCCGCGGGCGCGACGGAAATCGCGTTCACCGCGATTGACCTCCAGTCAGGCTGTGTCGCGGCGCACACGACCATGACGCTCGCGAAGGATGAACGACGCGCCCGAGTCTTTGAGGTCAAGAGCTCGCTTGTGCCAATCGTCGCTCGGGAGCAATACGCCGCCGATGGCGTGCTGCTTGAGAGCGCGATGCCGCTCGGCATCGGCGCGCTCGTCTCCAAGCTTGCGAAGGAGGGCGACGCGCGCGCTGCGCTTGCTTCGGGAAACTTCGATCTGCTGCGCGGCACTTTGATTCCCTCGGCACCTATTCCCAACGCGGCGCGGCTCGCGCGCGCGACCTTCCGTGTCACCACCACAGCGCCCTTGATCGTACTTCCTTCCTGCGCATCCCAGGTCGTGCGACTCGATCCAAGCACGCCGCAAGTGGCGATCGTTGAAGTCGATTGTGACAGCGCGAGCGCCGTATCCGCGGGTGAACAGGAAGTTGGCCGTTGGTTGAAGTCGAACACATTCCTCGATGCCGAGCACAAGGCGGTTGTCGCACTGCTCGATCAAGCAAAGCCAGTGGCGGGTCAGCGTCCACTCGCGCGAGCGGAGCAACTTCGGAAACTCGTCGCCAAGCACTTGAAGTCAAAGAATTTCAAGACAGCCTTTGGCACGGCGAGCGAGGCGGCGATTTCGCGATCCGGAGACTGCACGGAGCACGCGGTGCTGCTCGCTGCGCTCTGTCGCGCCGACGGTCTTCCATCGCGAGTGGTGAGCGGGGTGGTCTTCGTGGATGCGGCGGGCGGCGAAGGGTGCTCGTGGGGATGGCACATGTGGACGCAAGCCCTCGTGTCGAATGGACGGAGCGGGAATGGCGACGACGCGCTGATGTGGGTGGATCTCGACGCAACGCTTCCAACCCGCTTTCATGCCGCGCACATCGCAGTGGCGGCGAGTGACCTTTCCGCAGGCAGCGGGGATCCTGTCTTTCTCGGTGCGCTCGCGCTCATCGGTCAGGTGAAGATTGAGTTCGTTCCTGAGAGCGCAACCCATGGTCGTTGACGCGATCACGCCATCCTTGCCCGCGCGTGCGCCGCACGGACACAAAGGAACCTTTGGCACGGTGCTTGTCGTCGGCGGTTGTGTTGGCGGACGAAGCGATGCGCCACGGATGATGCTTGGCGGTCCGTGCCTCGCCGCGCGGGCAGCGCTGCGCGCGGGATGTGGACTTGTGGTGATCGCGGTGCCCGCGCCCTTGGCTGCGCACGCGATCGAGATCGTGCCGGAAGCAACTGTCATTCCGCTCGAAACACATGCGGATGGGGAGTTGCATGCCTCCGCCGTTGCGGCTGCGCTCGACGCTGCGAGCGCGCGTCCTGATGCTTTTGTCATCGGGCCTGGGTTAGGCGTTGGGCACACTGCGGCGCAGGTGCTCATGCGTCTGATCTCGTCGACCGACGTCCCCGTCGTCATCGATGCAGATGCGATCACGCTCTTTGCGCAAACGACCGATGCCGCGCGCGACCTTCGCACGAGTGCCATCTTCACGCCGCATCCCGGCGAAGCAGCGCGACTCGCGCAGGGGCTTGACCTCGAAGTGGACGCGGGTTTTGTTGCAGGAGAGCCCATCGCGCGGCGAACGCTTGCGGCGCGGCTTGCGCAGCGCCTCGGCGCGATCGTCTGTTTGAAGGGCGCGGGCACGGTCACTTGCGACGGACTTTCGATGTGGACGAGCACAAGAGGAAATGCCGCGCTCGCGACCGGAGGCAGCGGTGATGTGCTTGCAGGAATCATCGCCAGTTTCATCGCGCAGTTTTGTAGACGAACTGCATCGCCATGTACGCTTGGTGAGGCAACAGCCCTCGCGGTGGAGGCGCATGCGCGGGCAGGGGATCGATGGAGCGCGCAGCACGGGGATGCGGGGCTGCTCGCGCACGAGATCGCAGACCTGATTCCCGCTGTACTGCGCGAGATGCGCGCTGCAAGCTAGGCGCCGCACCTTGTCGGCGTCTATCCGAGCGCGTCGAGTCAGTGCCGTACACTCGTTCCCATGACCGCAGCCGCCGGAAGCCACCAAAACATTTCGAGTTTGACGGATCGCACCTATGTCGAGGGGGTGTATTCGCTCCTGAATCCACAACTCGGAACGACGCGCACCAACAAACCCTTCTTGAAGTGCATCCTTCGCGACGCAACCGGCGAAATGCCGAGTCGCATGTGGACCTTTGAAGAAGCGCAGTATCAGGAACTTGCGGATTGCGGCTTCGTCAGCGTGCGCGGAAATGTGCAGATCTATCAGGGCGTTGCGCAGCTCATTCTCGAAACCATCGAGCGAGCGGAAGTCACTCCGGATGACATTCGCGCGCTCCTTCCGTGCACCAAGCGTGACATCGACGAGATGTTTGCACGCGTGACGGAGCTCATGCGATCGCTCACGCATCCGGCGATGCGAGCGCTTGCTGAGCAGTATCTGATGGACGAGCGCTTGATGGCCGACTTCCGCCAAGCACCCGCGGCGGTTCAAGTCCATCATGCATGGATCGGCGGACTGCTTGAACATACGCTGAATCTGCTCGAACTCGCTGAGCGCGCGTTGCCGCTGTACCCAGGCCTCAACCGCGATCTTGTGCTCATGGGCTTGTTCCTGCATGATCTTGCGAAGACTGTGGAAATGGAGTGGGCTCGCGGATTTTCATCCACCGATGAGGGACAGCTCGTCGGGCACATCGTGCGCGGGGCAATCTGGGTTCAGGTGAAGGCCGCGCATGCCGCGCAGCGGACCAACGAGCGACTTCCGGGCGACACATTGCGCGTCCTGCAACACATTCTCTTGTCGCATCACGGACAATTGGAGCACGGCGCGGCCAAACTTCCCGCAACACCCGAGGCCGTGTTCGTGTCGCAACTTGACAACCTTGATGCACGCATGGGCATCGTGCTGCAAGCAGCACGACGCGATGTCGTGCAAGGCACCGGAGGCAACACATGGACCGAGCGCGTGTGGGCGATTGACACGAAGGTCTATCGACCTGATCCGCTTGCGTGATCCGAGAGCGACATGGCGTTGCACATGGTCATTGGGAATGGCCATGTGCGATCGTGCGCGAATGCTCGCTCTTCTTCGTCCGCGAGGCGTTGGAGGGATAACGATTCGAGTTGCGTGAGGTGTGAGGCGTGTGCGCGCAGTGCTGCGTCGACTGCCGATTGCATACGGAGGTAGGCATCGCGTCGGGCGGATCTTTGTTCGCGCGGAATCGCTGCAATCTCTGCAAGAAGCGCCTGTTTCTGTGCGGAGAGCGGCGCGCCGAATGGGTCGAATCGGAACCGACGCAATTGTGCTTTCGTGATGCGGGGTGACTCGATGGCGAGGTTGGCCTGAAGCCCATCGATGAGTCTCGTGGCCGTGGCGACTGCGATGGGTGCCCGTGGGACATGGCCGCCCAACCACGCATCTAACCAATCATCGGTCGCGCGCTCATACACGGCGCCGCCGTTGCCGTGAACGAAGAGGTCGCACAGGGTGAGGCGCACGAGCGCTGTGAGTGTCATTGCGCGAGGTGCCGCGAGTGCGTCGTCCTCTCCGGTCCCCAGTGGTGCGCGGTCAGGTGAGTTTTGAAGGAGTCGCCAGAAGGGGAGTTCGGTACTCGTCAGGCGATGGATTCGCGTGTGTTCCAACGAAGCGTTGTAGCAGGCGCGTGCTCGCTGATCGAAGTGAGTTCGCATCGCGCGCGCGAAGGGGGTTCTGGCGATGCTTGTTGCGCTGATGGTTCGGAACGGTCGGTAGGGAGCGGGAAGGAGTTCATTTGCGGCGTGTGCCATTTGGAGCGCGAGATTTGGTTGCGTGGCGCATGCATTGACCGCGGACTCGATCCGCGAGAGGGCGTCCATGACTTGCGGAAGTACACGAGCGTTGTGTTCGAGTACGGCGTCTGGCATACGCACTCGAATCGGGGCGCGCAACGCATTCACGCCTCGGCCTCGTGGTGTGCGCTCAAGGCGCAAGCGCGCGAGCTTTCCCTCTATCTCTGCAGGAAAACTGATTTCCGAGGCATCGTTTCGGTCATGGTCGACGACGACATGGACGAGGACGCCCCCGAGCTTGCGCGCGAGAGCCGCGCCATAGGAGAACTTCTCCGCGATGCCTGCGTGCCAGATGCCTGCTTGGTGGCCCGTGACGATGATGGGAGCATCGGTTGGCAGGTCGAGGTGCGTACGCATCTCGCGTTGCCACTGCACCAGTGGTCGCGCGAACAGGATTGCATGAGCATCTCGCCGCGCAAAGGCGTGCGCGGCGAGTCGTGCGGCGCTGTCGATGTCAGGAAGGTGCGTGCACTTGTTCATCGACAACTTCGTCAAGGCGCTCCATGGCGCAGGCTGGAGGATTGCAAGGCCCGTTGCATCGTCAGGCGGTAGTGCGCGAGTCGTCTCGCACCATCATCGAGGCCATTGCCAAAGCGCCTTGCGAAGTCGGGATAAATGCGTCGGATGGGAAGTTCTTGAATGCGAAGGCGTGCCGACGCTGCGAGCACCCAGAATTGCATAGGGAACTCGTACCCACATGCGTCGAGGGCGAGATTCGCGACCGCTCGCGTGCGGTACGCCTTGAATCCGCAGAACGCGTCGGTGAGGCGAAGGTCGAGCGCCGCGTTGAGTTCCCGCGTGAGTGTCGCGTTGATTGCCTGGCGTTCGGCCGGCGCATCATCGTGTGCGTGCGAGTCGTCGAAGTATCGGGTTCCGCTGATGACATCAGCCTTGTCGGCGAGCGCGGCGCGGACGAACGCAACGAGTCGCGAAGGCTCATGTTGCTCATCGCAGTCGATTGAAATGCACCAATCGGCATCTCGCTCCCGTGCGAGGCGGAAGGTCTCCTGCATCGCGAAGCCGTAGCCGCGATTGCGCGGCTGACGAATCGTCTCGATCGGTAACTGTTTGAGGAGTTCGCTCGTTGCATCAGTTGAGTGATCGTCGAGCGCGAGCACCGCGAAGGAAAGGTCAGGGCGGCGCAAGGCCTCGGGAATCGCAGCAGCGTGCCGAAGAACCTCGCGCAGAACAGCAACCACTGTGCGAGCCTCATTGAACACGGGAACCGCGATCAAGATCCGAGTCACTTGACCGGAAGTCCCTTCGATCTCCAGAGCGATTTCAGCGCATCGGGCGCGATCGCGATGGTGACCGTGCCATCAAGGTCGACCCGCTTGAGACGGTGTCCTTGCGGGTCGAACACTTGCGTGAGTACGGAGTTGGTTCCCGCGATGCGCGATTCCAAAGTCCAGCCCTCCGCACTGCGCTTCCAAGTTTCTTTCCGCTGCGGAATACGAGACTCGCGCGGGTCAAATGCATAGTCTGCGAATTCGCCTTCGAAACTCCCATCGCGCGGAAGCAGTCTTCCCAGAAGCATGGTCTGCGCCTGCGAGAGATACGAAGGCGGAATTGGCCACACACTCGGTTCGCGCGTCGTGCCCTGGGAACTCGCGTTGATGACTTGCAATTCGGGTGCGGGATTGCCGGCGCTTTGTGCGCTGCGAATGCCGGTCTGCGCTTTGGAACGACTCGCGGCGCCTTGGCGTTCAGTGGATCGCACGCTCCACGACTCGCTCGATGAGTCCCACGCGAGCCAGTAACGACTTTGGACATCCACGGTGTGCTTTGCGTTCCCATCGACGATGGCGCGCGCGTCCACGATGACGAGCAATCCGACCTCGACGTCTTCGCCCGCGAAATGCTTCGCGTCGCGCGAGGGATCAATCGCGCCGCGCGGCCCTTCTTGGACGCGCGTACTCATGTACCCAATCTCGCGTTCTTCTCCATTCGCGAGAGGCTTGAAAACGCGGTAGAAACGCGTCTCATCGCTCACGAGCGCGCGCATGGCAACCGCATCCATTCGCTCAATCAGGCGCGCGCCTCGGGCGAGGAGTTCGAGTTTCTCAAAGGCGACATCACTGAGTGGGCGCACCACAGCCGTCTTGAAACTCGCAAGCAGCGCGGCCTCGTGTTTCGCGAAGGATGGTCCGTCCGCCAGAAGCGAGAAGACGAGGAACTGCTCTTCGCCGCGGGCGATGACAAACTGTCCAGCGATCCCATTGCCTCCGCCCTCAAGCGGGATCGAGAGGAGGAGGAGTCGGGTCTGCGGAGCGCCTCCGCCAGCGAATCCCTCAAGTGTCAGCGGCTCATCACGAAGGACGGTGAGGAGCGGGGTCGATTGCTTTGCGAGCGCGAGGTACTCGGCAACTTGGGACGCGGGCGTCGTTCCGGTGCGGGACGCCTCGAGTGCAGCAATCCGTAGTCGCCACGATGGATCGGTGCTCGAATCCGCGATCGAATAGCTCATGCCGGACGCGAGTGGTTCAGCGCGCATCACCGATCCGAGCGGCGGCGTGAAGCGCAGTCCCAACTCCGGCGCTTCGAAAGCGGGGGGCGCACCGACGACGGGGCCGGTCTGCGCAGGAGCTTGGGCGAGGCTCGGTTCGGCCAACCAAGACCAAGCGCACAGTATCGAAGCGAGGACGCAAATCAGTCTCGGGAAGGGCGGCATGGGTTGGTGATGGTAAGGGGCGTTCAAGCTAGGAATGGAGGAACTGATGGCAGATAACTTTTGGTTCTCGGTCGCAATCGGGTTTTTTGCTTCTCTCCGATTGCCGCCATGCGGTCGCGATCCTGTCCGAGGGCTCCGAAGTGTTGTCTCCTCCACAATCTATGAACGAGTCGGCTTGACATCAACGGCAGATTCACTATCCTTCTCGATTCCCCCCGACATGCGCAAGCACGCCGGAGGGTCTGTTCTCTGCATCCTGGCGCGCGCGCCGAAGTGCAGAAAACAGCTTCTTTTGCAGCTGAATTTGCACGATGGTCGTGTGAATCGCAACGGCGGTTTGTTGAAGGTTTCCCTAGCAGTTCGAACTGACTCGAACGGAGCATGATGATGACAGGCGGCAAGTTTCGAATCCGAATGGAAGCCTACGACCATCAAGCACTCGATGTGGCGGCACGCGAGATCGTTGACCATGCCAAGCGCACGGGAGCACGAGTCGCTGGTCCGATTCCGCTTCCGACCCGTCGCGAGATTTACACCGTCAATCGCAGCCCCTTCATTGATAAGAAGTCGCGCGAGCAGTTCGAGATCCGAACGCACAAGCGCGTCATTGATATTACGGAATGGAATCACCGCACGACCGATGCGCTTCAGCGCTTGGTCGTTCCCGCCGGTGTGTTCCTTCGCATCAAGGCGTAAGCCTTGGTGGAGGTTCGAGTCTGGTTTGCATTAGGTTGAAAAAATGCCAGGCCCGCAAGGGCATCGCCGCGGCAGTCAATGGAGCCGCGGCACACACGAGAGACAAGTCTTGGCCTCGCGCTGCGCGAGGCACCTGACCTCTGTCTGAAACAGTCCGCGCGCGTTGCAAATCGCAATTCGCATCGAGTACGAGTAGATCTTCATGACCGCGACCTCTCCCAAAGCAATCATCGGACGCAAGGTTGGAATGACCCGTTACTTCCTCGAAGGCGGCAAGAACATTCCAGTCACCGTCATCCAAGCCGGTCCGTGCGTCGTGACGCAGATCAAGACGATCGCGAACGACGGGTACGCGGCGGTGCAGTTGGGATTCGAAGATATCAAGGCACGGAACTCGACGATGGCCGTCATCGGTCACGATGTCAAAGCCGGCGCTGCTCCGAAGCGCATTCACAAAGAACTTCGTTGTGCGGACGACGCTGCCGCTGGCGCGTTTACTGTCGGCGCAACCGTCGATGCATCGATTCTTGATGGCGTTGCCTACGTCGATGTAATCGGCGTGAGCAAGGGTAAGGGCTTCCAAGGCGTGATGAAGAAGTACGGCTTCAAGGGCCTTACCGCGACGCACGGTACGGAGCGCAAGCATCGTTCGCCCGGATCGATCGGATCGCACGGTACGGACCGTGGTCACGGTGCGAAGATCAAGAAGGGCAAGCGCATGGCTGGCCAAATGGGTGATGCGCAAATCACCGTCCGCAGTCTTGATGTGATCAAGATTGACGCAGAGAACAACATTATTCTTGTCAAGGGTGCGATTCCTGGTGCGAACAACGGCGTGATCGTCGTCCGCGCAGCAACCCGCCTTTACAAGCGCAAGGCGAAGAAACTGTCCTAAGTATGCTCAAGATTTTGAAGCGCAGCGAGTGCTGCGCTTCTTGAGTATCTGCAAGAACCATCCTCAGGCGAACCAAGTTTGCCTGCGGAACCGAAGAGGCCGGAATGCACGGTCAGATTCCTGAAGACTGATTCAGGAACGAGACCCTGCAGCACGGAACCAGTCGGAACAGACATCCGGTGCGAACCAAGTTCGGAAGTTCCGGACTCACCGAGTCAAATCCTGCCCCACGCCACTCAACAACAGGCGCGGGGAGGAGGAGGCGGAAGCGGCGCAAGCCGCGGAAGGCGAAGCAATGATTCAACTGCCGATATTCGACAAAGCCGGCAAGCAAGTAGAGACTCTCTCGATCGACGAGCAATCGCTCGGCGGCGAGGTGAAGTTCGCGTTGCTCAAGCAGGCGTATGTCACAACGCACACCAACCAGCGACAAGGAAGCGCGCGCACGAAGTCGCGCGGCGACATCGCCGGTTCCACTCGCAAGCTCTACAAGCAAAAGGGAACCGGTAATGCGCGCGTCGGCGCGTCTCGTGTCCCGAACCGCAAGGGCGGCGGTGTGGCTTTCAAGAAGGATCGCACTCGCGAAGCCTTCCGAAGCGAGCTCCCTAAGAAGATGCGTCGCCTTGCGAACCGCAACGCGTTGCTCGCGAAGCTCGTCGATAGCGAAGTGAAGTGCTTCGTCGATCTCAACTTTGCGGCTCCAAAGACATCAGAGTTCGTGACACTGCTCGAAAAGGTCGGCGTGAACCGCACGACCTTGATCGCGCTTGATCGCGCCAACCGCAACGCGCAATTGTCGGCGCGCAACATCGAAGGTGTCGACACCTGCCGCGTCGATCAACTCAACGCCTTCGAAATGTTGAATCACCGCTTCTTGGTGCTCGACAAGGCCGCGTTGCTCTCGTTCCTCGATGAGTCGTGCTTCGCGCACTCGGAGTGTGGTCGTCAGGACAACACGAAGGACTGCGCCAAGAAGAGCGCGAAGGAGACCGCCTAATGCACGATCCAACCTACACACTCATTCGTCCGATCGTGACGGAGAAGGCGACCTGGGCGGCGGCGCATGGCAATCGCATCGCCTTTGAAGTGAGCAAGATCGCGAGCAAGTCGGACATCCGCCTTGCCGTCGAGACGCTCTTCAAGGTTCGTGTCTTGGGCGTCGCGACGCAAACGCGTCGGCTTCGCACTCGCGCGTACGCATACGGCAAGATCGAGGGGAAAACCTGGAAGCGGGCCCTCGTGAAAATCCACCCCGAGGACAAGCTCGAGCTCTTCTGAGCCCTCGAGAAACGGAGTACACACCATGGCAATTCGCGTATACAAGAAGGTCACCGCAGGACGCCGCAACGCGTCCGTGAATCTTCACTCTGAAACAACCGGGTCGAAGCCAGCGAAGTCGCTGCTCGTTCCGTTGCCCAAGCACGGCGGCCGCAATGTGCAGGGCAAGATCACGATTCTTGGTCGTGGCGGTGGCCACAAGCGCCGTTACCGCAAGATCGATTTCCGCCGTAACAAGGATGGCATGACGGCGACCGTCATGTCGATCGAGTACGACCCCAATCGCTCCTGCCACATCGCGTTGGTGAGGTACACCGACGGCGAAGTGCGCTACATCCTTGCCGCGAAGGGCATGAGTGCGGGCGTTGTCATTGAGAGCTCGAACGAAATGATCGAGCCGAAGGTCGGCAATTGCATGCTCATCCGCCACATTCCAACCGGCCTCGCCGTGCACAATGTGGAGATGGAGCCGAAGGCTGGCGGGCGTTTGTGTCGCTCTGCGGGCATGTCCGCACGACTCACCAACAAGGAAGGTCGTTGGGCAACCCTCGTGCTTCCATCAGGTGAAATTCGGCAAGTATCGATGGATTGCCGCGCCACCATTGGCGAAGTCGGCAACGCCGATCACGCGAATGTTGTGCTTGGGAAGGCCGGTCGAAATCGTTGGCTTGGTCGTCGTCCCACCACTCGTGGTGTTGCGATGTGCCACCATCAACACCCCCACGGTGGTGGTGAAGGCCGCTCAAAGGGCGGTCAAGAACCATCGAACTCCTCTGGTACGCAGGCAAAGGGTGGTCGTACCCGTCGATACGGCAAGTCGAGTGATGAGCGCATCATTCGTCGTCGTCGCAGCACGCGCTACGGACAACTCGTTCTCTGATTGATTTGAAGAAAGGCCGCATACATGAGCCGTTCCACCAAAAAAGGTCCCTTCGTCGACGAGAAGCTCTTCCGCAAGGCAGAGAAGGTGCTCGCATTGCCACGACGGGTTCCGATCAAGACCTATTCACGCACCTGCACGATCGTTCCCGAGTTCGTTGGCCTTACCTTCCAAGTGCATAACGGGAAGACCTTCGTCGATGTGTTCTGCACAGAAGACATGGTTGGCCACAAGCTCGGTGAATTCTCGTTCTCGACCACTTTCCGTGGTCACACCAACAAGAAGGAGGATGTTGCTTCCTAAGCAGTAGGACAACACAAACCCCCTATGGCACGCACGATCAAAGAAAACATCAACGCTGGAAAGCCAGTCGCCGAGAAGGGCTTCAACGCCTGTCATCGCTTCGCGCGCATCGCGCCGCGGAAGATTCGCCTTGTTGCGGATCTGATTCGCGGCATGCGAGTCGACGAAGCACTCACCACGCTTCAGTTCGAGAAGAAGCGCGGCGCGGCGTTCATCATCTATGTCCTCAAGAGCGCGATTGCGAACGCTGAGGAAAAGAACGCAGACGCGAGCAAGCTCGTCGTGAGCGAGTCGCGCATCGACGAGGGTCCGACGATCAAGCGGTTCCAACCGAAGGATCGCGGTCGAGCATTCAACATCTTCAAGCGCACCTGCCACATTCATGTCGCTGTCGCCGAACGCTGAGTAATTACTATGGGACAAAAAGTCCAACCCTTTGGTTTCCGCGTCGGAGTCACTGAGGCTCACCGCTCTCGTTGGTTTGCCCCGAAGGCTCTCTTCGGTTCGCTCCTTGTTGAGGACTACAAGCTCCGCAAGTATGTGGACAAGCGCCTCAACAAGACGCCACCGTACGCAGCGGTTTCGGACATCCTCATCGAGCGCACGCGCGATGAACTTACCGTCATTCTCAAGACCTCGCGACCTGGTCAGGTCGTGGGTGTGAAGGGCGGCGAGGTTGAAAAACTCACGCAGGATCTCCAGTTGCTCACGGGCCGCAAGGTCGCGATCAAGATTATCGAGATCAAGAACCCCGATGCCGATGCCAAGCTCATTGGCGAGGTGATTGCAGAGCAGCTGAAGAAGCGCGCAAACTTCCGCCGCGTCCTCAAGCAGCGCGCGGAAGTCGCGATGCAGAACGGCGCAAAGGGCATTCGCATTCTGCTGTCGGGTCGCCTCGGTGGCGCGGAAATGAGCCGCACGCTCAACACCCGCCTCGGATCGATTCCGCTTTCGACACTCCAAGCGAATGTCGACTTTGCGCTGTCCGTCAGTCACACCACTTACGGCGCCATCGGCGTGAAGGTCTGGGTCTTCAAGGGACTCTTCACCGAGCACGACGAGGATCAGACCGCCTCGAGCGCAGCGGGCGGTCGCGCCCGTGCACGCGGTCGTCGCTGATCCAAGCGTTGGAATGTTTGCAAGTCTTAGTAGTCCAGTCCACAGTTCTGAACCCCAGTTTCCCGGAGACGACCGATGTCAGGCCTGATGCCAAAACGCGTCAAGTTTCGAAAGCAGCAACGCGGCAAGCTCAACGGCTGTGCAACGCGAGGCAACTATGTTGCGTACGGCGACTATGGTCTGCAAACGCTCGAGCCGCACTGGCTCACTGCGCGACAGATCGAAGCCGGTCGTATCGCGGCGCAGCACTTCCTCCGTCGTCAGGGCAAGATTTACATTCGCGTCTTCCCAGACAAGCCAATCTCCAAGAAGCCGCTCGAAACCCGCATGGGTAAGGGAAAGGCGGATGTGGATTACTGGGCGGCACGCATCAAGCCAGGCACGATGTTGTTTGAGGTCGCGGGCGTTCCCGAGGATCTCGCCAAGCAGGCACTCGCGCGCATCGCCTACAAGATGCCCATTCGCTGCCGGTTCGTTGGGCGCCGCCTCGCCGTGTGATTCCGTCTGAGTGTCGATGTTAGGAGCACTGATACCTATGAAAGCTAAGGCAATCCATTCGATGAACAACGAAGACCTCGCGATTGAGGCGACAAGCCTCCGTCGGCGACTCTTCGACCTTCGTCGTCAAAGCGTGAGCGAGAAAGTCGCTGACAACTCCCAATTCAAGAAGACGCGCAAGGACATCGCACGAGTCTTGACCGAGACCAAAGCACGCGCAACCGCAGCGTCGAAGGAGACGAGCAAGTGAGCCATACCGCTGAGATTGTCACGAACGAGAATTCGCCGCGCCGCATTGGCGTTGTCGAGAGCGATGCACGCAACAAGACCCGCACGGTTGTGATTCCGTATGTGTCGCGGCATATCAAGTACGGCAAGTACATCAAGAAGAAGACAGTGCTCCATGTCCATGACGAGCACAACGAGTCGCACCTCGGTGATCGCGTGGAAGTGGCGGAGTGCCGCCCGCTTTCGCGCACGAAGCACTGGGTCTTGGTCCGCATCGTGGAGAAGGCGCCAGAAGGCGCGCATCTCTTGCTCAAGGAAGCCGCTGCTCGCTGATTCACGCGTCCGAAGTTACTCCCGACATGCATCGATTCGTTTGATGCGCAAGACAGTGTTCGATAGGTAGGACTAATCATGATCCAGAAGGAATCCAGACTCGAAGTCGCAGACAACTCCGGCGCGAAAGAAGCGATGGTGATCGGCGTCCTCGGTTCTTCAACGGCGTCGGGCAAGTTCAGCCGCCTCACCATGGGCATCGGCGACCGGATCGTCGTGAGCATCAAGAAGGCGCTACCCAACGGTGAAGTCAAGGCTGGCGATAAAGCGCAGGCCATCATCGTTCGTTGCAAGTCTCCTACTCGCCGCGAAGACGGTTCGTATGTTCGATTCGACTCGAACGCATGCGTCCTCGTCGACGAGGAAGGCAACCCGAAGGGCACGCGCATTTTCGGTGCCGTCGCCCGCGAGTTGCGCGAGCGGAACTTCATGAAAATTGTGTCGCTCGCGACGGAGGTCATCTGATATGCCAAACCATGTGAAAAAGGGCGATGTTGTCATCGTCACCAAGGGCGCTTCCAAGGGCGTCGTCGGCGAAGTCCTCCGCATTGAAGCGGACAGCGATCGAGTTGTCGTGAAGGGCGCGAACATCCGCACCTTCCACCTCAAGCGCACGCAAACTCGTCCGCAAGGCACCATCCTCAAGCAGGAAGCACCGCTGCATCGCAGCAATGTTTCACCCGCGGTGGACGGCAAGGCATCGCGCGTTCGCTTTCCAACGAAGGCAGACGGTTCGAAGGTTCGAGTTGCTGTGAAGGGGGGCAAGCAATTGTCCGTGCTTCATGGCCCCCGCAAGACTGTGAAGTCCGCAAAGTCAGCCTGAGCGCAGGCGCGACGCAAGCAAGCTCGCTCGCGCAAGGTGCACTAAGGAATCCAGACCATGTCCGCTACAACAAAGACCAACCCCCGCCTCAAGCAACTCTACAAGGACGCAATCATCGCGAAGACGATGGCTGAGTTCAAGCTCGAGAACGCGCACCAAGTGCCGGTGCTGAAGAAGATCGTCGTGAACGCCGGTCTCGGCAAGTATCTCGACAATCAGAAGCTCAAGCCGGAAGTGCGCGATCAGTTCCTCTCGAACTTTGCCACCATCACCGGCCAGCGCGCCATTCTCATCAAGGCCCGCAAGGCCGTTGCGAACTTCAAGGTTCGTGAGGGCAATCCGAGTGCCGTGATGGTGACCATGCGCCGCGAGCGAATGTGGAACTTCCTCGATCGCCTTATCAATCTCGCGATTCCTCGTATCAAGGATTTCCGAGGCGTGAAAGAGACGGCGTTCGATGCAGGTGGCTCCTACTCCCTCGGCTTGACCGAGCAAGCGGTGTGGCCAGAAATCAGCATGGTGAACTCGACGATCACGCACGGCATGCACATCACCATGGTCTTTGAGAATTCGAATCCGAAGATGAGCCGCTTCGTGCTTGGCGAAATGGGCATGCCATTCGTCCTTCCCGAAGAGAAGAAGAGCAAGAAGTAAACCAACCAACCTCGCGACGAACAACTCGCGAAGCCCACGACTGCAACGAACGAATAGGAAGCACCCACTCATGGCAAGCAAGCGAACCTTCAACCGCATGAAGCGAACGCCGAAATTCTCGACACGCAAGGAGGTCCGCTGCGAGCTGACCGGCCGAAAGCGTGGCGTGTACCGAAAATTCCGCATGAGCCGAATCATGCTCCGCGAGCTCGCGCTCAAGGGAATGATTCCCGGAATGCGGAAGGCCAGTTGGTGATTGAAGGCCGTCCGCGTAAGCGGAGGGGCGGCGCGCGATCCACTCGATCGTGCAGCGTCCACGGCCAGTCTGAGAGTTGCAGCGAGTCTGAAAATTGAAGTTTGAATGCTGAAGAATGTTGTTGAGACTGCAGTTGAGTGTGGCTGGCAAGTGCCAATCACTCTAGACCACGAAGGAACGATCCATGTCCATCCAAGACCTGACCTCTGACATGCTCACCCGGATTCGCAACGCACTGCGGAATCGCGAGAAGTCTGTCGTCACGCTTTCCAACAAGCTGAACCGCGGCGTCGCCTCTGTGTTGAAGGAGGAGGGGTTCATCTCCGACTTCGAACTCGTCGCCGATGGCCACCAGGGCATCATTCGAATTCATCTGAAGTATGGCTCGCGCGGCGAGCAACTCATCAGCGGCATCGAGCGCGTCTCGAAGTCCGGTCGCCGCGTGTACTCCGCATTCGGCGCTCTGCCTCGGCCACACGAAGGCCTTGGTATGTCCATCGTTTCGACGAGCCAAGGCGTGATGAGCGATCGCAAGGCACGCGAAATGAAGGTTGGCGGCGAAGTCGTCGCGCTTGTGTTCTAAGCAGTTTTTCTGAAGTGTTGGTTTGCAAGTTTCTCTCCCGTTTGATCCCCAGCAGGAATACCCCATGTCCCGCATTGGAAAGCAGTCCATCCCAGTTCCCTCCGGCGTCAAGGTTGCCATCGCAGCCGCGACTCGCGAGGTCTCTGTCACCGGTCCGAAGGGCACGCTGAAATTCGTCGCTCGTCCTGAGATCACGGTCGCCTACGACGATGCCAAGAAAGAAGTCGTGTGTGGCGTCGATGACTTCAGCAAGGTCGACATCGGCGGTCGGCGCGCCTTCTGGGGCACCACGCGCTCCACGATCAACAACATGATCGAAGGCGTGACGAAGGGCTACGAGCGAAAGCTCGAAGTGAACGGCGTGGGCTACACAGCCAAGCTGCAAGGGAAGAACCTTGTGCTCAATGTGGGCTTCTGCCACCCGATCATCATGGCGATTCCCGCCGGCGTGACCGTCGTCATTGAGGCAAACCTTGTGACCATCACCGGCTCTGACAAGCAGGCCGTCGGTGGATTCGCGGCGCAGGTTCGTATGCAGCGCAAGCCCGAGCCCTACAACGGCAAGGGTGTGAAGTACCAAGAAGAAACCATTACCCGTAAGCAAGGAAAGGCCTTCGGCGCGTAATCCTCCGCTCACGCGGTGAACGAGTACCCAAGGCATTTCACTAATTCACAGGAACGAACATGAATCCGACAGCATCCAAGCGATTGAAGCGAAGCCGCCGCAAGTCCGGCATCCGAAAGACGCTCCTCGGCTCCCCAAGCCGCCCGCGCCTCACGGTCTTCCGTTCGCTCAGCCACATCTATGTGCAAGTCATTGACGACTTGTCTGGTCACACCATCGCGTCGGCATCGACTCGCGATAAGGGTTTCGTGTCCACCGGCAACAAGTCGAGCGAAGCGACATCGGTCGGCAAGGCGATTGCCGAGCGAGCCATGGCGAAGGGCGTCACCGCCATCGTCTTTGACCGCAACGGTTTCCGATTTCACGGTCGCGTGAAAGCGGTGGCCGAGGGCGCACGCGCAAGTGGATTGCAGTTCTGATTCATTGAGTTTCTAGACCTTTTCCTTCGAGCTTCTCGCAAGCAACTTCCCGCAGACAGGCGATTCAAACATGGCTGAGATCATCGACGAAACAAGTAACATCGAATCGACCACGGTTGGCGTCTATCGCACCAGCGCCACGGTGGCTGGCGGTCGTCGCTTTAGCTTTGCCGCGCTCGTTGTGGTCGGCAATCGTAGTGGCCGTGTGGGCATTGGCTACGCGAAGAGTACGCAAGTCCCACAGAGCATCGAGAAGGCGCAGAAGGAAGGCCGTCGCAAGATGCGCGCGTTCCCAATGCAGGGCAAGACCATTCCGCACACAGCGGAAGGACGATTCGGCGCAACCACCGTTCGCTTGATTCCCGCCGCGCCTGGTACGGGCGTCAAGGCTGGCGCATCCGTTCGCGCAGTCCTAGAAATGTTTGGAATTCAAGATTGCCTTTCGAAGGTGTACGGCTCCTCGAACGGAAAGAACGCAGTGAAGGCGACCTTTGACGCGCTCGAAAAACTTCGTTCACGCGAGACAGTCGAACTTCTGCGCGGGCACTCGATTCAAGCGACCGCCGTTGAAACTGCGATTCGTCGCGGCGCGGCGTTCATGGTTTCTTCTCGATCCGCAGAGAAGATGGCCGCTCCACAGAACACTGTTGATGACGGTCGTAGCAAGGGGCGTGGGCCTCGTGGTGGCGGTGGCGGACGTGGTGGCAGTGGTGGCGGAGGACGCCGTGGACGTGATGACGCGCCTGCGGGGACCGGCGCGCCCGCCGCGTGATGAGGCGCGACTGCCGCGCGGATGCAGTGTTGAGAGTTGAGTGTTTCTCGTAAGTCCTATTTGCAAGCCAGTTCTCCGGAGTTCTTCCGGAGTGAAAGACGGAGCAGAACAGCCATGATGATCCATGACATCACCGCCAAGGCGGGAGCAAACAAGAAGCGCAAGCGCGTTGGTCGCGGTGAGGGCTCCGGTATCGGCGGCACCTCAACGCGCGGACACAACGGTGCAAAGAGCCGCGCTGGTTGGACGAGCCGCCCTTCTTACGAAGGCGGTCAGACGCCGTTTGCGCGTCGCTTTCCGAAGCGTGGCTTCAAGAACACGGGCTTCCGTACGGATTATCACGTTGTCAATGTCAGCCAGGTCGCAGAAGTTGTGGAGGCGGGCACGACCGTCGACCTCGCCCTCTGCGTCAAGCTCGGCCTCGTCAAGAATTCTCGGCTCCCTCTGAAGGTGCTCGGTCATGGGGACATCGCGAAGAAGTTGAACTTCGTCGCGGCGAAATTCAGTGACTCCGCCAAGTCCAAGATTGAAGCAGCAGGTGGCGCGGCCACGCTCGTCGCTGCGAAGTGATCCTGGCCGTTGACTGCCGACTGTTTGCTGACGCGCATGTGAGCTAATGCCTGAGCCTCCGTCTCTGAGATCTCGACAAGCATGATTCAAGCCTTCGCGAACATCTTCAAGATTCCAGACTTGCGTCGTCGCGTCTTCTTCACGCTGGCGATGCTCGCGATTTATCGCGTGGGTTTTTGGATTCCACTTCTGGGCGTTGATCAGCAACAACTGCACGACGCCGCACAGAAGGCGACGCAAGGGGAGACGAGCGGATTCGGCCGCATCCTCGAGTACGCGTCGATCTTTTCCGGCGGAAGTCTGCAGCAGTCCACGATCTTCGGCCTCGGCATCATGCCGTACATCACGGCTGGCATCATCTTCCAGCTACTCACAACCGTCTTGCCGATGTTCCAAGAGCTTCGCAAGGAAGGCGCGAGTGGCCAGCAGAAGATCATGGAGTGGACGAGGTATGCGACCGTGGGTCTCTGCATCCTGCAGGGATACATGTGGCTGCAGTATCTCGTGACATCAAATCTTGTGCAGCCTCAGTACCTAGAGACGACTGCAGGACTGTTCAACTTCTACCTCGCAGGTGTTGTGGCGCTGACGGCGGGTAGTTTGTTCTTGATGTGGCTTGGCGAGCAGATCGACAAGCATGGCATCGGCAATGGTGTGTCCTTGATTCTGACCGCGGGCATTCTCGCTCGCATGCCCAGCGCGATCGAATGGGTGGTGACGAGCTTTGATCCATCGATTCAAAGTAGTGAAGCTGGCAAGCTCGGTCCCATCGGCTTGCTTCTCCTCATTGGTGGGTTCCTCTTCGTCGTCGCGGGTGCCGTGGTGATTACGGTGGCGCAACGCCGAATTCTGATCCAACAAGCGAAGCACACGCGCGGTCGCAAGGTGTTCGGCGGTCAACGGCACTACCTTCCGTTGCGCCTCAATCACGCGGGCGTGATGCCGATTGTGTTCGCGAGTTCATTGATGGTGTTCCCGTCGTGGGTCTTCGGTCTCCTCGCGGATTCCGCGCGAAGCTCAGGCGAAATGAACTGGTGGAGCTCGACGACGAGCTTCCTTTCATCGAACTTCGAGAACAGCGGATATCTCTATGTGCTGTGCGAGATCGGCATGATCTTCTTCTTCAGCTACTTCTGGACGACCGTTCAGTTTTCGCCGGATGAGATGGCCAAGCAGTTGAAGCAGCACGGCAGTTTCATTCCCGGCATCCGCCCGGGACCCTACACCGCCGAGTATCTCGAACAAGTGATGGAACGCATCACCTATGTCGGGGGTGGATTCTTGGCCGCGATCGCCATCATCCCGACCGTCGTTTCGTCGCAGATGGGTATTCCGTTCAATGTCAGTCAGTTCCTCGGCGGGACTGGGCTGCTCATCGTGGTGAGTGTTGGACTCGATCTGATTCAACGGATTGAGGCGAACCTCCTTATGCGTAACTATTCCGGTTTCCTTTCCAAGGGCATTGGGGATCGCGCGCCGCGCGTCCGCAGTGCTAAGGGGTGACCGTTCCCGTCAAGTTTGCATGCTGTATGTGGTTTGAGCGCACTGTGCGCACTCGTTGAAGAAGGCTCAATGGCCAAAGAAGACAAGATCACCCTTGACGCTGAAGTCACCGAAGCGCTTCCTGACGCGAAGTTTCGGGTGCGCCTTCAGAATGACCAAGAAATCTTGGCGTATGTCAGCGGCAAGATGAGAAAGTTCTTTATCCGAATCCTGCCTGGCGACCGTGTCACGATTGAAATGAGCCCATACGACATGACCAAGGGCCGGATCATTTACCGGTTCTAACATCAGCGCCTGTGACTGTTTTCGCTCCTACTGTCTTGATCCTGAAGTTTCCGAAGTCCCCAGTTTGCACAGCAAGAGGCCCACTATGAAGGTTCGCTCGAGCATCAAGCGCCGCACCCAAGACTGCCAGATCGTTGTCCGCAAGGGCAAGCGGTTTGTCATCAACAAGAAGAATCCACGACTGAAGCAACGACAAGGTTGAACCCCCAGCTAGACGGGACTGCATCAGGTTGGTGCAAGCCCGAACACGCTTCTGCACACTAGATTCAAACGCCCGCAATCCAGTTCGCGCGGGCTTGCTAAGAAGAAGGACTCACAACTATGCCTCGTATCGCCGGCATCGACATCCCCGAGAAGAAGAAGATTGCATTCTCGCTCCCATACATCCACGGGATCGGGCGCAAGACGGCGCTCGACATTCTCAACAAGGTGGGCATCGATCCCGATCGACGCACGAACGATCTCAAGGAAGCTGAGGTCGCGGCGATCACCGCGGTCATTGATACCGAATTCATCGTCGAGGGTGCGCTGCGTCGTCAAATGGCGCAGGACATTCAACGACTCAAGGACATCAAGTGCTGGCGCGGTGATCGTCATCGTCGCAGTCTCCCCGTTCACGGTCAGCGCACGCGTTCGAACTCGCGCACCCGTAAGGGTCGCAAGAAGACCGTCGCTGGTAAGAAGGGCGTGAAGGGCTAAGCACTAGCCGCCACGCACCACTGCGAGGCAGTCATTCGCGACCGCCGGTGATTTTCAGACGAAAGCAACCAATCCCATGTCAACGCCTGCAACTACAACCACAACCAAGAAGAGCAAGGTGCGCAAGTCTGTGGTGCGCGGCATCGTGCACATCAACGCGACCTTCAACAACACGATTGTTGCGATCACCGACACCAACGGCGATGTGATTGCGCAAGATTCCGCCGGCACGGTCGGTTTCAAGGGCGCACGCAAGTCGACTCCGTTCGCGGCCTCCCGCGCGTCGGAGAAGGCTGTTTCCAAGGCGAAGCGTGTCGGACTCAAGGAAGTGGAAGTGCGCGTCAAGGGTCCCGGGCCGGGACGCGAGAGCGCCATCACCGCGCTCGTCGCCAACGGCGTGAAGGTGACCGCTATCGAAGATCACACAGGCATTCCGCATAATGGTTGCCGCGCGCCGAAGAAACGGCGCGTCTAATGGGTTGCCGCGCGCCGAAGAAACGGCGCGTCTAATGGGTTGCCGCGCGCCGAAAAAACGGCGCGTCTAATGGGTTGCCGCGCGCCGAAGAAACGGCGCGTCTCATGCCCAGATCAGTTTCAGCCGGCGCTCGCGCGCAGCTGAGCGTCTTGTCTGAAGTCAGTCTGCATTGTTTGGTCTCTGTGTAGGGTTGGCTGCAAAGAAGGTCGCTCCATACCGTCCAGCAGGGCGTGGAGCACCGAGAGGCAGTCGAACCACCTTCTTGAAGGTCCTGCTGGTAATTGGAGTTTGCACTATGCATGTTCGATGGCGCGGTCTTGAACTTCCGTCTCGAGTCGTCAAGGACTCGAAGAGCTACACGCAAAACTTTGGCCGGTTCATCATTGAGCCGTTCGAGCCAGGTTTCGGCACGACCATTGGCAACAGCCTTCGGCGCGTCCTTCTCTCCTCGATTGAAGGTGCTGCGATCACCAAGGTGCGCATCACTGGAATCGATCACGAGTTTTCCTCGCTCCCAGGTGTGCTCGAAGATGTCACCGACATCATCTTGAACATCAAGGGCGTCATCGTTTCGATGTCCGGTGATGCCGAGACGAAGACGCTTCGTCTCGAGGCCACTGGACCAGGCGATGTGACCGCGGATCTGATTGAGTGCGATACCACCGTCGAGATTCATAACCCGGAGAAGGTCATCGCGACCCTCACGGACAAGGTCGACTTCGGCGTGGAGTTCACGGTTGCGCGCGGTCGTGGATACATGCCTGCAAGCGAGCAGTTCTCTAAGGGTGAGCAGTGCATCGGCGAGATTGAGATTGATGCGATCTTCTCGCCTGTGCAGCGCGTCCGATTCCACTGCGAAGATACCCGCGTCGGTCAGAAGACAACCTACCAGCGTCTTGTGCTCGACATCTGGACCAACGGCACGGTCTCTCCGGAGATGGCACTCGTTGAGGCAAGCAAGATTCTGCGCAAGCACCTCAATCCGTTCGTCCAGTTTGAGGACATTGGGTCCTCGATTGTCTCTGAGGATGTGGCGACTAAAACGGCGACCGATGTCGAGTTCATTCGCAAGCTGCAAATGTCAGTGAACGAGCTCTCGCTTTCTGTTCGCGCCAGCAACTGCCTTGAAACCGCCCGCATCGCAACGATCGCGGAATTGGTTTGTCGCACCGAAGACGACCTCCTTGGGGTTCGCAGCTTCGGAAAGACTTCGCTCAAGGAAGTCGAGTCGCAACTCGCGCTCATCGGCCTGCATCTGGGTATGCAAATCCCAGAGGGCGTTCTTCCATCCTGAATTCACCCGCGAACGATGGTTCGCGGTTCGTACTGTGTTTGACTTGAATGACTCCTTGAATGACTCTATGCCGTCGTGGACGGCATCCAACGCCTGAGGTAATCAACATGCGGCATCGTGTATTCGGTAGGCAACTCTGTGTGAAAGAAGATCACCGTCGCGCGATGTTGCGCAATCTGGCGGCTGGACTTTTCGAGCACGGGCAGATCGAGACGACTTTCGCGAAGGCGAAGGCTGTGCAGCCATTCGTCGAGAAACTCATCACGCTTGCGAAGGGTTCAACCGGGCTCAACACCCGTCGGCGCATCACCGCGACACTTACGGATCGCAAGATTCACGCGTGGGTGGCGGATCCGAGCGTGCCCGAGTCGAAGCGAACCAATCCCTTCTTTGAGATTGCGTCGGCGGATGGCATCGAGTTCAACCGCTATGGCGAGCTTCGCAAGGCCCCGCGCCTTGTGCAGCATATTCTCACCAAGGTCGCGCCACTCTTTGAGGGTCGCGCGGGCGGGTACACGCGCATCGTGAAGCTCGACAAGCATCGACTTGGCGACGGCACTGATCTCGTCCTCCTGCAACTTGTCGGAAAGGAAGACGGCCCACAAGTTAGTGGTCGCCGATCCAATCGGCGCCGATCCGCCGATCGTCGCACCGCGTACGCGGCTGAACTTCGAAAGAAGGGGAGTGCGGCGCCAGCTGCGGAGCCGACGAGCGCTGAGTGACTTCGTGGGCGAGCGATTGCCCTCCATGCAGAGTTTTCGCCCGCCGGAGTCTCGAACTCCGGCGGGTTCTTTTTCGAGGTGAGCGCACGAAGGTGCTCCGATACACTCACTCCATGCTTGCTGAAATCGAAGCGAAGGAACGCGCCGCGCTCGACGCACTGTCTGCTCTCGCGGACGCGAGCGCGCTCGACACATGGAAGTCAACCTTCCTCGGACCGCAGGGTGCTCTGCGTGAATTCATGCAGGGGTTGAAGGGCGTCGCGAAAGAGTTGAAACCAGCCGTGGGTGCTCGGCTGAATCAGTGCAAGAGCACTCTCGAGTCCGCGTACGAAGCGCGACGCCGCTCGCTCCCAGAAGTTGCGGCGGGTCCGTCGATCGATGTCACAGAGCCAGGCGTCGAGGTTCCGCAAGGTTGTCGCCATGTCATCGCCAAGACGATCGAAGAGATCGTCGATGTCTTCGCGCGGATGGGGTTTGCGATTGCTGATGGCCCGGAACTTGAGGACGAATGGCACAACTTCAATGCGCTGAACATTCCAGCAGGCCATCCCGCGCGAGGTCCTGCCGACAACTTTTACCTCGGCGGAGCGGCGGCGGGGAAGCTGCTCCTTCGTACCCAAACCTCCACGGTACAGATTCGCGCGATGGAATCACAGAAGCCGCCGCTGAAGGTGATTGCGATCGGTCGGGTCTATCGTCCAGACACCCATGACGCAACGCACTATTCGATGTTCCACCAAGTCGAAGGTCTCTGCATCGATCGTGGCGTGTCGATGGTTGACCTCAAGACCACGCTCGTGCAGTTTGCGAAATCGTTCTTCGGTCCGGAGGCAGAGGTTCGCATGCGACCGAGCTTCTTCCCATTCACCGAGCCTTCCGCTGAACTTGATATGAAGATGCGGATCAAGGGCGAGTGGAAGTGGGTGGAGCTCGGGGGCTGTGGCATGGTTGATCCCAATGTCTTGACCGCGGTTGGTATTGATCCCGAGGTTTGGACCGGCTTCGCGTTCGGGCTTGGGATCGAGCGCGTCGCGATGCGCCGCTACGGCATCACCGACATCCGACTGCTCTTCGAAAACGACGCGCGATTCCTGCGCCAGTTCGCGTAGCAGCGCGTTTGCACTTTCTACTCCCCTCGACGCGGCTGGCCTGGCGCAGCGGGCGGTTTTTGGCGTGGTCCGCGTGCCTCCTTGGGCATCGCGCGTGTGGGGAGGTTTCCCCATTCGAATGAAGCGTGTGCGCAATCACCGCAGTCTTGTCGGCGAATCTCCGAATCTGCGTTCATCGCCATTGTCTTTCGCACTTTTCAGCCTTGGAGTTCCCGATCATGACCGCACCGACCCAATCCCATAGACCTCTCACCAGATGGCATCATCGAATAGGCGCCAGGCTCGCCATCGTCGTCGCTTTCGTCATTGCGCTTGTTGCGGTTGTCCTCGGATATGGGAGTTATGCCGTTGGGCAATCGTCGTTGATTGCCGCGCAGCGCGAAGCTCTTCATGCAACCCTTGAATCGCGCGCCGCGAGCGTCGCGGCGTGGGCGCAGTCCATGAGTGCGCAGGTCGAGTCCATGGCTTCGGAGCCCACGACTGTCACCGCGATTGAGCGGTTGACTGAAGGATTTCATGAGCCAGCCAAGGATGCCCCTGCCGCGCGCGCTGAGCTCATTGCGCATCATGAGCGAGAACTTGCAAAGCGCTTCCGCGACGGTGGCGCTGAATGGAATGGTGCGGCCACGATTCTTCCGAAGCTCGATCGCGCCGCGGAGTTGCAAGCGGAGTACATCTGCCGAAACCCACACCCGATCGGATCGAAGCTGATGCTCGATGGCGGCGCTGAAGGGACTCTCTACGGCATGGCGCATGCCGCATTGCACCCACGATTTCACGCGGTGCTTGACAAATTCAAGTACTACGACATCTTCCTGATCAACACCGATGGAACGGTTGTCTACACCTGTTTCAAAGAGACGGATTTCGCGACCAATCTCTTCGATGGAGCATGGGCGAAGTCGTCGCTTGGTGTCACGGTTCGCGCTGCGCTGAACGCGACGAGCCCGCAAGCGGTCGCGAGTGACTTTGCGCCCTACGCGCCGAGCTATGGTGCTGCAGCAGGATTCATCGCCGCTCCCGTCTTCAAGGATGGTGTCGTGATTGGCGCGCTCGCAGCCCAGGTTCCGATTGATCAGATCGACGCAGTCTGCAATCTCGCCGCCGGACTTGGGGAAGGCGGAGAATGTGTGCTTGTCGGATCGGATCGGTTCCTTCGCAATAACACGCGGCTCTCCGAGGAATCAAGCGTGCTCAAGGCGCGCCGAGAAAACGCTGCGGTCGATGCTGCGTTTTCCGGAAAACCAGACACTTGCAGTTACGAGTCCAACGGCACTCGGTTCTTCGCGGCGGCGATGCCATTTGAGTATCTCGGGCACTCATGGGCGATGCTCGCCGAGGTCGACGAAGCCGAAGTGCTCGCGCCCGTAAAACAACTCGCGGTCGCGAATGTGTCGATCGGTGCAATCGCCGTGATCGTCGTGACCACGGCCTTCCTTGCCATCGGCCGCTGGGTCTCGAGGCGAGCGAACACGATGGTCGCTGGGCTCGGCCGTTTGGAGAGCGGGGATCTCAGCGCTCGCGCAGAACTTTCAGGGAACGATGAACTCGCCGCCATCGGCGGTGCGTTCGATCGCTTCGTCACCGCGCTTCGTGACTCCATCGGTGTCGTTCGGACGAGTGCAAGTGAGATTCAGTCCGGTGTCGGCGCGCTCACAGGGACGAGTCAAGGACTCGCTGATGTTGCCTCAGGCCAAGCCGCGACGCTTGAGGAAATGACCGCGTCCGTGACGGAGTTGACCCAAAGAACGCAGGATGGAGCCAAGCGAGCCGAACACGCGGCGCGGATGGCGGGGCAGGGACTCACGGCCGCTGAGGGTGCGGGCGCTTCGATGACGCGCATGAGTGAGGCCCTCTACGAGATCGAAAAGAGTTCGAAGGAGATTAGTCAGATCATCCGAGCGATTGATGAGATTGCATTTCAGACCAACCTGCTCGCGCTGAATGCGGAGGTGGAAGCTGCGCGGGCAGGTGATGCAGGTCGCGGATTCGCCGTGGTTGCACAAGAGGTCCGCGCGCTCGCGACTCGATCAGGAGAGGCGGCACGAAAGACCGCAGATCTCGTCGAGGCGAGCAATGAACGCGTGAAGCGCGGGGTTGGCATCGGCGCGGAGGTTGGAACCGCGCTCGAGCAAATCGTCTTGGCCGCGAAGGATGTCGCAAAGACCGTCGAATCGATGGCCAGTGAGCAGCGAGAGCAGGCCTGCGGAATCCAACAGATCGATCGCGCGATTACAGATGTGAGTAACCGAACGCAGCAGACGGCGGGGCAATCGCAGGAAGTTGCCGCGGGTGCGCAGCAAGCGGCGAGCGAAGTGAGTGCGCTCCGGCAGGCGCTCGCGAGGTTCTCTGGCTAACAATCTGACTCTGCGAAAATCAACCAGCGGGGCGCGCAACGACTTGTTGCTCGCCCCGCTGTTCATGATGCTTCGGCGCGTTCCGGAAACTCAAGTCGTGTACTCGGCGTTGAGCCGGACATACTCTTCCGTGAGACCTGAAGTGAGAAACGCATCGGCGTTCGTGTCGCCCTCGCTCCCAGTGGTGGCGCCGAGGTCAAGCAGCATCTCGACATGGGGGCCGTTGAAGGCAGCACGCACCGCGTCAGCATCGCACACGAGCGGCTGCCCGTGCGCAAAGATCTCGATCCCGCCCACGAAGAGTCGCAACTCCGAAGGATCAAACCGAACGCCCGCGCGACCAGCCGCCGCGACAATGCGCCCCCAGTTTGGATCTCCGCCGGTTATCGCGCAGCGGACGAGCAGGCTCTGTGCAACCGTCTTCGCGACCGTTGTCGCTTCTTCTCGCGTCCTCGCGCCTTGCACACGCACCGACATCGATCGGGTGAATCCTTCCCCATCGGTGACGATCATGCGCGCGAGTTCCTCGCAGACCGCGCTCATCGCCTCCTGCAAGATCGCGGGATCGACGCGAGGACCCTGTCCGGAGGCAAACGCGAACAACGAGTCGTTGGTCGATGTGTCGCCATCCACGCTGATGCGATGGAAGGACTTGTCCGCTGCGACGCGAAGCATGCGGTCGAGTTCAGGCGCCGTGAGTTGTGCGTCGGTCATCAGGACCGAAATCATGGTTGCCATGTTCGGATGAATCATGCCCGCGCCTTTGGCGACCCCGCTCACGCGAACGATTTGTTCGCCAACACGAATCTCTCGTACCGACATCTTCGGCCGCGTGTCGGTAGTCATGATCGCCCGCGCATAAGGTTCGAGCGAGGATTCAGCAGATGCGCGTGGCGCTTGGTTTGCCATCGACTCAAGGAGCGGCAGAATGCGTGGCATAGGCAACTGCGTCCCGATGACGCCCGTGGAATTCACGAGCACACTGAGCGCATCGACGCCGAGCGCTTTCGCCGTGCATTCCACGCACTCCACCGCGTTACTCGCGCCGAGCGTGCCTGTTGCGGCATTGGCGCAGCCAGCATTGAGAAGCAGCGCAGTGGCGTGACCGCGAGAGTCCTTCAGATGTTGGCGCGAGAGGTGAATCGGCGCGGCGCAGAACAGATTGGTCGTAAAAAGCGCGGCGGCAGTCGCGCCCTCAGGCATATAGAGGAGCGCGAGGTCGTCACGCCCCGGCTTTTTGATGGATGCACCCGCGGTGGCAGACTGAAATCCGCGGGGGAAGCACAGCGCCGTCACTTGCCATTCTCTTTCGTCGCGGCGACATCCAAGACCATCGCAATCTCATCGCAGGCGTGATTCTTAGGGCACTTCGCGCAGTCCTTGAGCACCTTCTCGGGAAGGCTATTGACGCTGACCTGCCGGAAGCCTGACTTCTCGAAGAACTTCGGCGCGCGGGTGAGGACGAAGACCTTTGGAATGTGCAGCCGGCTCGTCCAGTCGACGAAGAAGGCCATCAATTTCTGACCGATGCCATGCCCCATCGCGTCGGGACTCACGCCGAGCGAGCGGATCTCCGCGAGCTGTGGCGTGTAGACCCACAGCGCACCACATCCCACGACCTTTCCGTCACGCACCGCAACGCCAAACTCGTTGATGCACTCGAGAATGTCTTCGCGTGAGCGTGGGAGATTCTCGCCTTCATTCGCCCAGTGCTCGACAAGGGCGACGATTCCATCGAGGTCGTCCACGCGAGCACCTCGCACGCGCACGCCGCCGGCGGGCGTATTGAGTCGTCGCATGCCCATCTTCGCCGACCGGCCGCCGAGGATTTCGGCGACGCGATTGGGAGCCGTTCCTCCCGCGACATCACGCTTGCGAAGCGCGCTATCCACCGTGAGCGAGGCGTACACATCACTGCCGATGTTGGGATTGCTCTTGAGCATTTGCTCGACCGTCATCCCCTCCAGCGGCTTTGATTCTTGGATCGCGTCACGCACGATCCGGCCTGCGGCATGATGCGCATCGCGGAACGGAACACCTTTGCGCACGAGGTAGTCCGCGAGTTCGGTCGCGTTGGAGTATCCGCCAATGGCGGCCGCGAGCGCTCGTTCATGATGCACCGTCATTCCCTCAATGACGCGCACGAGCATCTGCAGGGAGATCGACAAGTGCTCCATCGCATCAAAGAGTGGCTCTTTGTCCTCTTGGAGATCCTTGTTGTAGGCGAGAGGCAGACCCTTGATCGTCGTGAGCATCGCGACAAGATTGCCGATGTGTCGGCCAGTCTTCCCCCGAATGAGTTCAAGCGCGTCGGGGTTCTTTTTCTGCGGCATCAAACTTGACCCGCTCGTGACAGCATCGCTCAGTTCGATGAATCCTGCTTCGCTTGTCGTGTAAAAGATGATGTCTTCCGCGAGTCGTGAGAGATGCACGGCGCACAACGCACATGCCGAGAGGCTCTCCACGACGAAGTCTCGATCGCTGACAGCGTCGAGCGAGTTCGAACTTGCGGAATGAAAACCGAGGCTCTCCGCGAGAGCCACGCGGTCGATCGGATACGCGGTGCCCGCGAGTGCGCCCGAACCAAGTGGACAGACGAGCGTGCGTCGCTCGGCGTCCGCGAATCGATCCGCATCTCGGCTGAGCATTTCGACATATGCCAAGCACCAGTGCGCGAAGAGAATCGGCTGCGCGCGTTGCATGTGCGTGAAACCCGGAAACGGAGTGGCCTTCTCGCGCTCCGCAATTCGAAGGAGCGCATCGATCGCGCCTTCGATCTCACTTCGACGAGCTTGCAGCGCGCGCGCGGTCCAGAGCCGTAGATCGGTCGCCACCTGATCGTTGCGCGAGCGACCCGTATGGAGCTTTTTTCCCAAGTCGCCAACGCGCGCCACAAGTTCTCGCTCGACCCAGGAGTGCACATCTTCATCATCTGCGTTGACAAGGGCGTCTGGCTGCTCGACCGCATAGCGACGGACTTCTTCGAGCGCGACCAGGATGCGCGCGAGTTCGTCGGCCTGCAACACGCCCGCCCTCGCGAGCGCCTTGGCCCAACCAACCGAGCCTGCGAGGTCATCCTCGACCAATGCGCGATCAAACGGGAGTGAGTCGTTGAATCGGCGGAAGAGTGGATCTTGATCAGCGAGAAATCGACCAGCGTAAAGCGTGCTCATCGTGGGTCTCCGATGCTGCGGTCAGTGTGTCGCGTCGAGGGCCTGCATCGATTGCAGTGCGCGAATGCGGCTCGGCAACGCGAAGAGACGGATGAAGCCCGTCGCATCTGCATGGTCGTAGACCGCGTCCCTGCCGAAGGTCGCGAAGGAGTGACTGAAGAGCGAGTGCGGGCTGCGTCGGCGTGCCGTCTGCGCGCTTCCCTTGAAAACCCGAACCACCACGTCACCTGTCATGACCTGCGACATAGAGAAGAAGGCCGCCCACATGGCTTCGCGCAGTGGGGAGTACCAGGTGCCGTTGTAAATGATTTTCGCGAAATCGAGCGCGAGCTTCTCTCGATAGTGCAGCGTCTCACGGTCATACACGAGTTGTTCGAGTCCTCGGAAGGCCTCGGTGAGAATGGTGCCGCCCGGCGTCTCATAAACCCCTCGACTCTTCATGCCGACGAGGCGGTTTTCGCAGATGTCGACGCGACCCACGCCGTGTCGACCGCCGATTGCGTTCAGCGTGTTCATGAGTGCGACGCTCGTGAGTGGCTTCCCGTCGACCGCGATCGGACGGCCCTTGTCGAACGACACAAGGATGTCTTGGAACTGATCAGGTGCCTCTTGCGGAGAAACGGTCAGCATCCACACATCCTCCGGCGGTGCGTTCCACGGATCCTCGAGTGCGCCGCCCTCATGCGAGATGTGCCAGATGTTTGCGTCGCGCGAGTAGATCTTTTCAGCACTCGCGGCGCAGGGGATGTTGCGCGTCTTGAGGTATCCGAGCATTGCTTCTCGACTTTTGAGCTCAAAGTTCGGAAGGCGCCATGGCGCGATCACGCTGAGTTGCGGGGCGAGTGCCGCGTAGGTCGATTCGAAACGGACCTGATCGTTCCCCTTGCCGGTGCAGCCGTGCGCCAGCGCATCGCATCCTGTGGTCAGCGCCGCTTCGACCTGAGCCTTGGCGATGATTGGTCGCGCGATGCTGGTTCCCATGAGGTATCGCCCCTCGTAGACGGCGCCCGAAAGCGCCATGGGAAATGCAAACTCCTCCAGGAACTCCCGCTTCAGATCCACGACGATGCAACTGGACGCGCCCGATTGCTTCGCCTTGGCTTCGATGCCTTCGAGTTCTCGATCGCCTTGACCGACATCGGCGACGGCAGCCACAACTTCGCAGTCGTAGTTTTCGCGCAGCCAGGGAATGATGCAAGAGGTGTCGAGGCCACCGGAGTATGCGATGCAGATTTTTTGAGGATTGGTCACAGGAGGGGCTTTCTAGAGATCGGACGAGAGACGAGAGGTTTGCGTTGGATCGGGCAATTGCTCAGCGAACGCCGAGCAATTGGAGGAGGAGCGCGTTCTGGGCGTGCATTCGGTTTTCGGCTTGATCGAAAACGACAGAGGCGGGAGAGTCGATGACGCTGTCGATGACTTCCTCGCCGCGGTGCGCTGGGAGACAGTGCAGGAAAATAGCATTTTTCCCTGCGAGTTTGAGCGTTGCTTCGTTGACCTGAAACGGTCGCATCGACTCACGCTTGGCGGCACTGTCGTTTTCCCCCATTGAAATCCACGCGTCCGTGTAGACCGCGTCGGAGGTCGCGATGTGCTTGACATCGCTCGTGTATTCGATTTGCGCGCCCGTGGTTCGCGAGAGTTCACTGGTTCGTGCCATCCATGCAGGGAGCGGGCGGCAATCCTCCGGGGTGGCGACCACCATCCGTCCGCCGAAGATCGCTGTGAGTTGCATGAGGCTATTGCAAACATTGTTCCCATCGCCCAGCCACGCGAGGCGCATGGATGAGAGGTCAATGCCATGCTCTTCTAGCGTGAGCGCGTCGGCAAGAATCTGGCATGGGTGATGCGCGTCACAGAGCGCGTTCACGATTGGGACCTTTGTCGAGCGGTGCAATTCGATGAGCGTTTGGTGCCCAAGCACGCGACCGATCAACGCATCGGCCCATCGCTCCAGATTGCGCCCGTAGTCGGCGATGCTCTCGCGCTGTCCGATCGGGGAGGATTGATGATCGAGGTAGACACACGCGCCGCCAAGTTTGGCGATGCCAACCTCAAGGCTGACTCGCGTTCGGAGCGAAGCCTTTTCGAAGAGGAGCACGACCGCGCGCTGCTTCAGGGCAGAGGCAAATGGCGTGTAATCGCGCTTGAGTTCCTTTGCGAGATCGAGCGTCGCGCGAATCTCCGTGCGAGAAAGATCCGCGAGCGTCAGGACGCTGCGACGCGCGAGTGAGGAAGGAGGAGAAACAGAAAGCGTAGACATGGTGTTGAAACTCGGGTCGAAGAGTGCCGGCCGTGGTTAGGCGTGGAGCGCGGTGCCTTGCCTGATGCTCGTGCCCACGCAAGAGTAGAGCGGCCCGTGCGCTTTCCAACTTGCGATGCGCACCGGACAGTCCGCTGCATTGGCCGCGTCATGCGCAGCGCGCAGCTTGGCCGTCATGCCGCCGTGCACGATGCCATCCGCGATCAGGGATTCGATACCGCGCGCATCAAGTTCCGGAATCACACGATTCGACGCGTCGAGTACCCCAGCGACATCCGTGAGTAGCAGGAGTTCACTCGCTTGCGTGATGCGCGCAATCGCGCTTGCGGCGTCGTCCGCGTTCACATTGAGCGGAGTTCCATCACGGTCGATCCCGATACTGTTGAGGACGGGAAGGAATCCCCCGTGGAGGAGCGTGCGGAGAACGCTCGCGTCGCCATCAATGATTTCGCCGACGAGCCCTGCGTCGAATGGAAATCGAGTCGTGACTTGACAGTGGCAGAGTCCACCGTCACCAAGCGAGAGTCCAACTGCCCGTCCGCCGAGCATGTGGAGCAGTCCGAGCAACCGTTGGTGCACGCTTCCGGCAAGAACGCTCACGAGGTCATCGATGTGGGCGGCGGGCGTGAGGCGGATGCCATCGCGTTTTTCGCTCTCGATGCCGAGGCGCGCGAACTGCCGATCGACGGCGGCACCTCCCCCGTGCACGAGGACAACACCAAGCCCGCCGCGCGCGCGAATCTCTTCGTGCAAGGCGATGATTGCAGTGAAAGTGCCGTGAAACGCGGCAGAATTGTCGAGCAGGGCGCCTCCGACCTTCACGATTGTCAGTGTGTTTTTCACGCGAGGCATGCTCCCTCCCATGCTCTCTCCCTCGCGGTGGCCGCGGCGAGGATGCCGAGCGTTGGCTGGAATCCGCAGCGCAGATTGAATGCCTGGACTGCTTGACCGGCGGCTCCCTTAAGGAGATTGTCAAGCGCGCTCTCGATGATGAGGTGGCCTCCCTCGACCGAGAGACCGATGTCGCAATAGTTGGTGCGCTCAACAGACGCGATTGCTGGCCATTGCCCGCTTGGAAGGACGCGAACGAATGCACTTTCCCCGTAGTGACGGAGGAGGCATTCGCGAACGGCCTTCTCGGAGACCCCCTCGCGCAGGAAGAGGTGAATGGTCGACAGAATTCCGCGATCGAAACAACCGAGGTGCGGCGTGAACACCGTCGAAATGCGCGCGTGCTCCATCATCTCCGGACGGTGACGGTGTTTCCATACGCCGTAGGCCTGCATGCTTACTTCGCAGAAGAGCGTCTTGAGCTCTGCTTTGCGTCCGGCGCCTGAAACTCCCGAAGTGCTGTCGACGATCGCGCCTCGATCGAGATCGATGAGCCCGGCGTCCACGAGCGGTCGGGTGGGAAGAATGAAGGAGGTCGGATAGCACCCGGGAATCGCGAGCAGATTTGATTGCGTGATCAGGGAGCCGGCGATTTCCGGAAGCGCATAAACCGCTTCCCGAAGCAGCTGCGGATGCTCGTGCTTGAAGCCATACGCGCGCTCGAAAACACTCGCGTCAGACAGGCGGAACGCCGCGCTGAGATCGACGACGAGCACGCTGTGTGCGAGCAGTGCCGGGACAATTGCGTGGCTTATCTCGTGCGGCGTGGCGAGAAACACCGCATCCACTTCGCTCGTGGCGAGCGTGGTCGCGTCGAGTGGTTGTACGGGTAACTCAGTCCGGCCGCGGAGCCGAGGAAAGAGATCGGCGAGGCCTTGCGATGGCTCGTCTCCGCGTCGCGCCGAACCGTACACCGCGCACAGTTCCACGAAGGGGTGACCGAGAAGAAGGTCGCAGAGTTCACATCCGGCGTAACCGGTTGCACCCGCCACAGCGACGCGAAGCGGGCGCTGCGCAGAAGTGCGCGATGCAATAGTCGGGATGAGTGGCGAGGTGTCCATGGAGCTTGGGGCCGGTCTAGCTGATGTCTGCGATGGCGCGCAATCGCTTGGCGATGCGCTGCGCTGCCGCTTCGCTTCGCGCGGCGATGAAGATCGTGTCGTCCCCCGCAATAGTGCCGAGCGCGCCTTCGAGTTGTCCCGCGTCGATTTCGATCGCGAGTGCATTTCCGTGTCCACTCGGGGTGTGCAAGACAACGAGCGTTCCGCCCACATCGACACCAACGAGTTCGCGGCGGATCGCAGCATGCAGTCTCGAGTCGGAACTCAGCGCGCTTCCGTCCGCAGCGGGCAACCGATACCCATCGCGGCCTCGGAGAACGCCAATCTCGCGCAAGTCCCGCGAAAGCGTGGATTGTGTGGCTTCGATCCCCTCGTCGCGCAATCGAACCTGCAACTCCTGCTGGTTGCGAAGTTCGTCGCCCGCGACGAGCTTTCGAATGATGGATTGGCGACGGACTTTCATCGGAGCGGGAGTGAGGGAGCGGGGCGCGGTGACGGAGAGATTGCGTGAGGAGGCTGGATGGACAACGCTTCAGCGGCATTGGTGGTTAGCGAATGTGCTGAGGAATGCATTATTATGCAATTGATTGCATAAAAGTCAAGCCACAGATGGCGAAACTCCGCGCTCGGCCGCTCCAGCGGAGCTCGCGGGTCGATCTTGCGCTCTCCGTCGCTCGGGTCGAGGCGCGAGGCTGAAAATCTTTTCTGGTTTTCGATCCGAAAAAAGGTCGGGTTTGATTGCTTTGCGTATGAATCGGAGTAGAAGTGAAGACGGCACAGGGGCAGTGCCTGAATCGACCTATCAGAAATGGTCGGCTCGGAGTGATCAGATGGCTAGTGTGATCCGGCGGAAGCAGCGAATCGATCGGTTTGTCGATCTCGCTCGCGTGTATCGGGGCTGGAACAAGTCGGAGACATTCGAAGCGCTTGGGCGCGAGTCTGGCAAGGTGACCCCTGAGAGCGGGAATCCAAAGCTCGACTTGGTTGCTCGATTGGCGGATGCGCTCGACTGGGGCATCGGCGATGTCGCCGAAAGCGTCTGGCAGGCGGAGCCCGTCGGTGACGAGGAGTCCGCGCGACCGTTTGCCGAACTCGATCAAGAGGCGCAGTCGCTCCACCGCATGGGCGAGTATCAGAAGCTCCTGAGCGTCGCCGCTCGCATGCGAAAATGCGCGCGTTCCTCGATGGAACGAGCGATTGTGGCAAATCGATTGGCGGGCGCGTACGACGGGCTCGGTCGATATGTCCGAACACTCGCCTGCGTGCAAGAGGGACTCGCGGAGTCCGCGCTGCCTCGTGATCTTCGCCTCATGTTGCTTGTGAATCTCGCGAACGCGCACTATTCCCTGTGGAATCTCCATGAAGCCCGTGCCATCGCGGGGGACATTCTCGATCGATTCGAACACTTCGCACCCATGGGTCGCCTGCAGCGCGTTGCCCGAGCATTCGCTCGTAGCGTTCGTGGAAATGCACAGCGCCGATTGCTTTGGAATGCGGATGAACCGTTTGAATTCTCCGTCGATGTCGCGAGCACTGATCTTCGCAGGGCACAACGCGAGTACGAGAGTCTTGCGCTCGAGTTTGGCGATTCGCAGTACCAAGCGATTGCCAACACCTGTCGCGGGGCGATTCTTGAGCTTGATGCGGCGGCGGGGAGACTCGATGAGGAGACTGCGATCTCAGAGATTCTGGGCGCACTCGACCAAGTCGTGGATGTGGAAGCGTTCCCTAAAGGCGATCTGCTTGAGAGTTGGGGCTGGTGGTCGATCTACGGATGCAATGTGGCATTGCGATCCGCGAACACGGCTGCATTCGGGCGCGAGTTGGCGATCCTGACGAACAAAGCGGCAGAAATCGCTGATCGCCTCGACAACTGGGCGATGCGCGAGCGCGCGTTCACCATGGAGCACTTCCGCCGCGAGCGTGCGAGTGAAGATGGATTGGGCGAAGAACCAATGACGCTTGATCCAGACGACATTCGCGTGTTGGCTGGTGCGATGGGTCGCTTCCCGCTCTTCCGTCCAACCGGATGGGCGATCTTGGAGCGTGCTGGCGCGTTGACCGCAGAGGTGTAATCCGATGGCACCTCGCTTGCGCACTTGATCGAATGCCGCATCTTGGCGCGAGCGGGCTGCCTTAGACATTCAAACGATTCAAAGAGAGGACCAGTTTCCAAAATGAAAAATCAAATCATGCAACCGGAATTTGCTCGACGCCTCGTGCCTTCGCGGCGATCGGGAGTTCTGACCAGTCTGTTGGCGGTGTTCACGCTCTCGCTCATCCTTGCGGCGCGCGCGCACGCGGAGGGCTTGTGGTGTCCACGGGACTTTAGGGTCTTCAAGACCTGGCTCGTCACGAAGGACGACGCAACCCCGCAAGAGCGGTTTGTTGCCGACTACTTGATGAAGAACCCAGTGCCACTCATGTGGTCACACTCGATGCAGGAAATCATCCGCACGATGTACACCGATTGGCAGGGAGGCGGCAGCGAGTCTGCGGACTGAGTGAGTCAGGCGTCCAGGGAAATCAACGAGGGCTCCACATCGGTTGACGATGTGGAGCCCACTTTTCGTCTCGCACGGCAAGTCCGCTTCGCAGACTTTGTTCGCTCGATGCTTACTCGTCGCCGTCTTCGTCGTCATGATCCATTTCTTCGATCATGTCGGGGACACTCGGAAGAATGGGCTTGCCTTCGGCGATCATCTTCCGCTTCCACGCCTCGATTTTCTGCCGTTCCGGCACCATGACCATGGTGAGGCGGCGACCATTCAGGCGGGGGGACATTTCGATTTTCGCGAGGTCAGAGAGCGCGGTGATGATGTCATCCATGCGGTCCTCTCCGCGGTGACGGTGCGCCATTTCTCGACCGCGGAAGTTCTGGACGATTTGCACGCGATGGCCTTCGATGAGGAATCGGCGTGCTTGCGCGACGCGAATCTCCACATCATGCGGATCGATCTTCATGGATCGCCCGAGCCGGACTTCTTTCATCTCCGAGACTTTGTTCCGCGCCTTGTTTGCACGCTCTTTCTTTGAGCTCTCATACTTGAAGCGACCGAAGTCCATCATCTTCACGACGGGCGGTCTGCTGTCTGCTGCGATCTCAACCAGATCGAGACCCTTCTCGTGCGCGAGTCGTCGCGCTTCATCGAGTTCGATCACACCGATCATTTCCCCGTCGGCATCGATGAGGCGGATGGGGGTGATGCGAATTCGGTCATTGACGCGAGGACCGTAATCGCGCGAATCGGTGCGTTGTCCTCCGGATGGTCTGCGTGGCGGATAGATAAGAGCGTTCCTTTTTAAGAGCAAGCAATCGTGAGTCAGACGAAGAATCGAGGGTGCGCCACGCCGCGCAGCGACGGAGGCGACACGCGTGCGGTGCAGCGGGTGGCGGGGTGGCGAAGCGGGTATGGAAAAATGGCAACTCGCGTCCCGCGTGGGGACTGCGCGCGCGTCATGCCCATGGCAACCACGGGAACTCGTCCGGCAGGGACGGGGATCATGAAGAGTTGCGCGCAGGGGAGTTGATCATCGACCCCACAAACATAGCATCAAATCGGAGGCGGGGGAAGCGCGTGATCGAGTCTTCATCGGCGGTTTTGGCGGGAATCACGGGGATCACCCATCCACCGAGAGGGGTTTACGGTGCCACGGGGTTCGTCCGGCAGTGATTTTCCCCGATCTTTGGTCTCTCGGAAAGCTGCGCTGAGTTTGGCCTTGCATCCACACCGGCTTCGTCTCTGAGAGCGAAGTGCGCCAACAGGCAGGTCCTCGCACGACGGGGACGACCTGTGCATTGAAGCGGACTCAGCGCACTGAAGCGGCGGCTTGTGTCAGGAGACGCAATGGAGAGCCGGTGTGCGGTTCGCCCTCGCCGCAGCAGCCCTTCACGAGGGAGCTTTGCTCAACGCCGACTGCACTGTGCCCGACGCGCCACTGAGAAGTCGCTGTTCGAACTCCCTCGCAATGCCATCGACGAATGCACTGAAAGGCATTTCACCAAGATTCGCTTCGACGCCTCGCGCACGGACACTGACCACGCGATTCTCAGCATCTCGCGGCCCGACGACGGCCATGTAGGGGATCTTCGCGTCTGCCGCGACTTTGATCTTGGCTTGCACCCGATCGTTGGCGTGATCGACGCTCGCACGGATCCCCCTCGACTTCAGCGCCGCGAGTAACTCGTTCGCATAGTCAGCGCTCTTCTCCGAGATTGGGAGCACACGAACTTGTTCCGGAGAGAGCCAGAGCGGGAACGCGCCCGCAAAGTGCTCAATCAACACACCGACAAATCGCTCCATCGAGCCAAAGGGTGCGCGATGAATCATCACGGGGCGATGCGACTTGTTGTCCGCGCCCACATAACTTAGGTCGAATCGAATCGGCAAGTTGTAATCCACTTGCACCGTTCCGAGTTGCCAACTTCGGCCGATGACATCCTTCACCACAAAGTCGATTTTCGGCCCGTAGAACGCGGCCTCCCCTGGCTCTTCACTGTAGGGAACGCCGAGCGTAGCAGCAGCATTTCGGCACGCGGCCTCCGCCTTATCCCAATTCGCGCTCTCCCCAACATACTTCTGGCTATCCGGATCGCGTAGGCCCACGCGCACGCGATACTCCTCGATGCCGAGCGTGGCAAAGATGAGTTTGACGATCGAGAGGCATCCCAAGACTTCCTCGTCGATTTGGTCTTCGCGAACAAAGAGGTGCGCGTCATCCTGCGTGAATCCGCGGACGCGAGTCATGCCGCCGATTTCGCCAGACTGTTCCCAACGATAGACGGTGCCGAACTCGGCGAGTCGCACGGGGAGATCGCGATAGCTCCGAGGTTCACTCGCGTAGATGCGAATGTGGTGCGGGCAGTTCATTGGCTTCAGCATGTAGCCATCGATTTCGCCTGCGGCCATGCGATTGGAGAGCTCGCCACAGGTGCAGCCTTCCTCGGCGAGCTTCGCCATCGCATCATGTTCGATGATGGGCGGATACTGGCTCTCGCGGTAGTAGGGGAAGTGGCCACTCGTGCGATAAAGCTCAAGCTTGCCGATGTGCGGCGTAAACACCTGAAAATAGCCCTGTCGGCGCAGTTCGCTGCCAATGAAGGACTGCAACTCGTTGCGAACGATGCCACCGTTGGGCGTCCAAAGCACCAGCCCTTGACCAACCATTTCGTCGATGTGAAAGAGCTTCAACTGCTTTCCGAGCACCCGGTGGTCGCGCTTCTTGGCCTCCTCGGACTGCTTGGTGAACGCCGCGAGTTCCTCCTTCGTTGCAAACGCGGTGCCGTAGACGCGCGTCAGGCGATCGGACTTCTCGTCGCCCTTCCAATAGCTTGACGCCAGCGAGAGCACCTTGAAGGCACCGATCCTTCCAGTCGCGGGAAGGTGAGGTCCCCGGCAGAGATCCTCCCAGTCCTTTCCCGGAACTCCGGTGGCGTACCACGAGAGTTCTGCCGAACCGGCCTCGACCGCGCGCTGCGCGTTGTCGAGTTTGTACTTTGACCCCTCCCGCGTGAGTTTGGCAAGCCCCTCCGCGATCGGCAGATTGACTCGTGTAAAGGCGCGGTTTTCTTCGATGATCCTGCCCATTTCTGCTTCGACGCGAGCGAAGTCATCCGTCGACATGATCATTCCGTCAGGGAACGCCATGTCGTAGTAAAAATTTGTCTCGAGTGGCGGACCGTAGACCAACTGCACACCTGGGAAGAGTCGCGTGATCGCCTCGGCCATCACATGCGCGCAGGAGTGGCGCAGGAGATACAACGACTCAGCGCTCACGGTGCCGTCACGATTCTTCGGAGTCACGATTTCAAGTGCGCTGTCAGCGTGGATGCGATGCGTCAGGTCAACGAGTTCCCCATTCACCTTCGCGCCAAGCGCTGCCTTTGCGAGACCGGCGCCAATGGACGCTGCCACTTCACCCGCGGTCGGGGCCGTTTCGAATTCTTTCGTGGTTCCGTCTTTGAGAGTAATGCGCACCATGGGGGGGGCAAGTGTATAGGCGTCCCCATCGTGGCGGGAGCCTAGAACAGCGGTCGTTGATTGGGAAGTTCCGGCGGCTCGTCGAGCAAATGCCTGATTTCGTCGGCGAATTCCTCAAGGCTTCGGAAGCCGTGATACTCGCTCGCGAATCGCACATACGCAATCTTGTCGAGGGCGCGGAGCTTCATCGCCACTCGCTTGCCGACTTCATCGCTTCTCACTTCGCGATCAAACTCCGCGTGCAGCTCATCATCGACTTCCTGCGCGAGATGCAACTTCGCCGCCTCTGAAACGGGTCGTTTGCCGCACGCTGCCTGAATGCCGCGCATGATGTTCTCGATCTCGAAGGGGACGCACGCTCCATCTCGCTTCACGACCATGAGGCGCGCAGTCCGTTCGAGGCGCTCGTAGGTTGTAAACCGTTTCGCGCAGCGATTGCACTCCCGACGACGACGAACCGCCGTGCCGTCATCCGACGGTCGACTGTCAATCACCTTGTCATCGTCTTCCTTGCAAGCAGGACACTGCATCGGGAGTCCTCGTTGAGTGCGGCTAACCCTTGATGATCGGATCGATGGCCTCGAAGTAAACACGCAGGTGGGCGTCGCCTGCAGCATCAAAGTGCTCGACCTTGATTGGAATGTCGCGTTCTTCGGTGATTTCGAACGCAAAGGCGTCGTCGGTGATGCCGCTTTCGCCCGCTCGTTGGAAGTGGTCGAGCACGACGCGTCCATCGAAGCGAACGCGGGCTGCATCACAGGTTTCGAGGTGGATCCGGTACTTGCCTGGAATGAAGTGAAGCGTCGTCTCGGCAGTCATGCCAAAGCCATCGACCGGCAGCGTGAGCTTCTGCACATCTGGGTCATTGACGGCGGATTGCGGCGCACGGGCGCCGTATTCGAACAGTAACTCACGGAGCACAAACTCAAGCTCTTGCGCATCGGCGAGGGCGTCAAACGCAGCCCCGTCCTTTGCCGGATCCACGCTGCCATTCGCGCCTTGCAGCGCGAAGAATTTGGTCCGCCATTCTGCGGGGGCGAGGAGGTCGAGATAACGAACCTTGACCTTGTTCACCGCGCGAATCTGCACAAGGTAGGGCGTGACGAATCCGACGGGATCAGCCGCGACTTCCGCGCCGCGATCGTCGCGAGCCATACCGATAAACAGCGGTCCTCGGCCGAGGACATCGGCGCCGACCATCTTGGGAAATCCGTGCAGTCCATATTGCGCGCGACTCTGCGACTGATTCAATCGGACGATGATCGGGCGATCCCATGCGTAGGGACCGCGTTCGAGCATGACGATGCGATCACGGCCGCGCAGTGCATCGCGAAGCCCAACGGCCTTGCGCTCACCAGGGAGACTCGCGAGGAGCGCGTCAACCTCGGTGGTCGGAGGCGCGATGGACGCGAGTCCCTTGTCGTGCTGTTGCGTCTGCGACGCTTGCTCCTCAACGATTTCCACAGCGCACTCTCTGAATCGATTGCTATCGAGCACGGTATCGGTCGCGCCAATCAGCACGATTGCCGCATCCTCCTTCGTGAATGCGTTGGACTGAATGCGATTGCCCTTCGCCTCGCTTCCATTTGCTCTGGTCCAGGGCAGCTTGGCGAGCGTCGCATCGTCGTCCATCCAAATCGCGATGCCTTGTGGATCGAGTGAGAATTGGTTGTCCTCAATATGGGCACCTTGCGCATGCTCCATGGCAATTCCGCCGCGTTCGCGGCCATGACCCGCGCCCCCGTTTCCCTCAAAGGTGTTTGATGCCACAAGTGTGTTGCGAGAGTAGCCGCCCCAGATTCCGCAGAAACCATTGCCTTCGAAGCGGTTTCGGAGGATCTGATTCCCGAAACTAAAAGTCAGTTCAAGGCCGTGCGCCGACGCGAACGAGAGGTCGTTTGCGACGATGCGATTGTCGTTGCAACCTCGTCCGCGATACCACGCAAGCGGGTCGCTGTCTTCGTTGGTTGCGGGGGGCGGAGCCTCGCCCAGCGCCTCGCGACCAGCAAACGCGAAGATGCCATCGCCCGAGTGAGTGCAACTATTCAGTGCAATGACATTGTCCGAGCACTGCTCAAACATGAGGATTCCCGCGGAGTCTTGACCGCGCGCGTAGACCGCATTGGAGTAGCCTCGAATGCAGAAGTCGAAGCTATTGCGCGCGATTTGATTCCGATTCGAGCGCCAAAGCGCGAGCCCCCACCCCGAGAGGAAGGAGCAGTCGTTGTCGTAGATCTTTGAGTCATTCACGCGAGAAAGCAGCAAACCGTTCTGCGTGCGATGGTTCGTGACGCGGCGGATCGTTACCCCGTTTGCGTTGGAGATGGACACGCCCGCGCCGTGTTGATTGGCCCACTCTCCAGCATCATTCTGATGCGGGAACAGCCAGTCGGCACCGTGTTCTTTCCACGGTTTGGATTGCAGGACTTGCGCGTAGTTGTCGCTTGTGTCGAAGTCTTCGAGAACGAGCCCATCACAAGCACTGCCCTGGATTCCAATCTTGAAGCCCTTCACTCTGCCGTTGCGGAGCGTCACATTCTTCCCAGTGACAACGATCCCAATGCCAGACAGGCGGTCGCTTGGGAGGGCGCTCCCGAGCAGTGTGCCGCCGCCGAAATCGACGGTGATTGGCCTTCCCTCAGGGTCGCCCTGGATTTGGACGACGCCGTTGCCATCGAAATCTGTGAGGACGCCAACGATCGGTGTCGCCGCGCAACTAGTTGTGAGAATCGTATTGTCCGACTCGATAATGACTGCGTTGCTCTTCCCACCCTGCGCGAGAGCGGTCGCTGGAAGGGTGGCAAGGGCAGTGCCCAACACCGCGGACGCCCGCGTGATCAAGCTCCTTCGGCCGAAGAGGCGAGTCGGAAGGATGCGGAACGATTCGTGCAACATAGGAACTCCGGCGTCACCAGCGGGTAATGGCGTGATGACAGGTGTAGGGAATCGCCGCGCTGAGGTTTCGTTGGCGATTCGAGGTTCGACGATGCATCGCGCAGGCGAGCACAAGGGGTAGGAGGATGGAGGCTCACGGCAGCCGGTGGCGACCGCTCAGACTTCCTCAATCTCGGTCACCTTTTTCTCGGCAAGCTCGTCCACGCGTTCGCAGTACTTCTTCGTCATCTCGTCGATCTCCTCCTTGGACTTCTTCGCAGCGTCTTCGGGGATCGCATTCTTCTTATCGGCGACGAGATGTTCAATGGCCTTGTTGCAGTCGCGGCGCTCGTTGCGAATCGCGACCTTTGACTCCTCTGCAAGCTTCTTGACCTGCACCACGAGTTGCTTGCGGCGGTCGGAGGATGGCGCGGGGACGCTCACTCGAATCGCATTGCCTTCCACCTGCGCCCGCGCTCCTACTCCTGCCGCCTCAATCGCCTTTACGACTTCGGTCTTACAACCCGGGTCGAATGGTTTCACCATGAGTTGGGTCGCGTCGGCGACATTGATCATGGCGAGCTCGCGGAGGTCAGTGTGCGATCCGTAGTAGTCCACCTTCACATACTCAAGCAGCGCAACGGTCGCGCGACCAGTGCGCATGCCGCGGAGTTCCTTCTGCAGGTAGTCCGTGGTTTTTTGCATGCGGTCGTCGGTTTCAAGGATGAGAGTGTCGATGTCCATGAGGAGGAGGAGGATACCGCGCCGTCGCGGATGCTGTCGCGCGAGACCCCAGCGCTGCAGTAGGAAGTCGTGGTGTGTTCAGGACTTCGTGACGAGGGTTCCGATGCGTTCACCGCTCACAACCCGCTTGATGTTCCCCGCAACGCGGTAATCAAAGACGCAAACGGGAAGGTCGTGTTCCATGCACATCGTGAGCGCGGTGAGATCCATGACCCCAAGTTTCTGCTCGATCGCCGACGCAAAGGTCAAGCGATCGAATCGAGTTGCTTGCGGATTCACCTTGGGGTCTGCCGAGTAAATGCCGTCGACTTTGGTCGCCTTCAATAGCATGCTCGCGTTGAGTTCAATCGCGCGGAGAGATGCACAAGTGTCAGTCGTAAAGAAGGGATTGCCAGTGCCCGCCACGAGCACGACAACGCGCCCCTTCTCGAGGTGCCGGACGGCGCGCGCACGAATGAACGGTTCTGCGACGGATGGAACATTGATCGCGCTCATCACTCTCGCTGGCCGTCCGAGTTCTTCGATCACTTCCTTCAGTGCCATTCCATTCATCACGGTCGCGAGCATGCCCATGTAGTCAGCGGTCGATTGATGAATGATGCCGCTGGCGGCAAGCTTCGCGCCTCGAACGATGTTTCCACCCCCGACGACGACGGCGATTTCACCCCCGAGTTCCGCTGCGGCATAGATTTCTTTCGCGATGACTGTCAACTCCTCCGTGCTGATGCCGAGTTGGCCAGGTTGCGCGAGACTCTCGCCAGAGATCTTGAGGAGGATGCGGTTCTTGGGGCGGCTCATCGGCATAGGGAGAACTCGTCGGAGCGAAGGGGCGCGGTGGCGTCGTATTCTCTGCGAAATCTAGTTTTTTTGCATGGAGGCTGCGCGCACAGCGTGGGCGATCTCGTAGAAACTGACGAGAGTACCCCGACGGGGTCCGTGTCGCGCAAATTCAGCAGGAACTTCATGCTCGGTCCGGCAAGTCCAACCCGCGATACTGGTGCTGCTTCCGCGATGGCTCAGTCGCACGCGAGAGCGCAAAACATCCGCGCATTGGGTGATCACAAACGGTACAGCCGCGAGTACTGGTTGCATCTCCTGCTGTTCGCGTTCGCGATCTCGCTCACGCTCCACATTTGTGTGATGCTCTCGCTTTGGTGGTATCGGCAGCCGGCAGTCGATGCGCGGCGATTTGAAACCCCGGTCGAAATGAACCTTGCCGATGCGCAAGAAGCGATCACGCCGGACGAGCAGGTTGAATTACCTGATCCTTCCCCGCTCGCCGCGGGCGAGATCATGCCCGATCCCGATGAGATTCCGGCGCTGAGTTCCGAACTCGCAAGTGCTGATCCAACGCAAGACAGCTTCGGCATGACGCAAGCGCCAGGACCGGGGGGCATCGTTGGTCCTGGTGGTGCCGGTCAAGGGATCGGCGTCGGAAGTGGTCGAGGCGGCGGGGGGACGAGTTTCTTTGGCGTGGGTGGCCGCGGGACGAGATTCGCGTTTATCGTCGATGTCTCCGGCTCCATGCAAATGGACGACCGATTCGTGGTTGCCATGAACGAACTGAAGCGATCGATTGCTGCGCTCCCTGATTTTACGAGTTTTTATGTCGTGCTCTACTCCGATGACAAGCGCATTCCGGATTGGGAGGAGAGTTGGATTCGTGCGTCGAAGGGCAACATCCTTCGCATGAAGAAGTGGATCGAAGAGCAATCTCCGGGAGGCGGAACCTATCCGATGACCTCGTTCGAACGGGTGTATGAACTTCCTGCGTCGCCCGATGTCATCTTCTTTCTGACAGACGGCGAGATTCCGGGTGATGGGACGGCCGAGATCACTCGTCTCAACCATAAGCAGCGTCGCGCCTCGATCATCAACACGATCTGCTTTGGATCGGAGACCGGTCGAGCGGGGCTCGAACAGATTGCCCGCGAAAACGAAGGTGTTTTTCGCTTCGTCCCGGTGACCGGAGGCGTTCGCATCACAATCCCCGCATCGCCATGATCATGCTTTATGTTTGACTTTCGCTCTTCGCAAATCTCGCTGTGCGCGCACACTGCAATCAGTGTGATCTACGCGTGCGCGCCGATGGCGGCCGCGGATGTACGGGTTGCCTTACGCGATGGTGGCACGGTGTTTGAGGGCGCGAGCGCGGTCGTTGACGACTCTGGCATTCGAGTGAAGGGCGCAGACGGGATCGATCAGGTTGCTTCATGGGATCAAGTCCGGACGGTTTCCGGTTCGACGGCGCCCGAGAGCATCGACGCGCAATTGAAACTCGGCGAGTTGCTCTGGCGTGCGCGAACAAGGGTCTTGCGCGGCGACTATGAACTTGCGGAGCCGCTCTTGCACGAAGCGTGGCGATCTTTGCGCGAACCCCGTCAGCACGAACTTGGATACCTCGCCGCGGAAGGACTCTTGCGTTGCGCGCTTGCGCGAGGCGATTCGGTAGGCGCCCTTGAGCCGTGGATCCATATGGTTGCGATGCATGCGGCAGGACGCGCGCCGTTGGCGCCTCCGTTTTCTTCCCTCGGCCCCATCCTTGATGCAGGCACGCTCTTTTCGCGCGAGATCGCACCCTTTGCAACACCAGAAATCGCCGCTCGCGCGGCGCAGGTTCTTGAGACGCGGGTTGGTGCGGTGGCGGGAGGACCGTCGACCGTCGATCGATTCGCACGACTCCTTCGAGGTGCGCCCGAGCATGTGCAGCCCACGGCTGGCGCCTCAGTCGCGGAACAATTGCTCGCGAGCTTGGAAGAACTAGCGCTGGCGGAAACGGAACGCGACCGCGCGCGCCTTGCCGAGGGTTTCTTCGCGCTCGCGTGCAAAGCCGGCGGGGGCGAGGCGCCTCGCTTTCTCCTCGCATGGCGTTCGATGGTGCTCGGGCGCTCTCTTGTGGCACAAACTGCTCCTACGGCACAGGAGATCGGCGTCCTTGAACTGCTCACGGCTGCGGTCATCGAAGGCGAATCTGCACTCGGTCGACTCGCGCTCTCCGAGGCTGCGGCCGCGTGCCGGGCGCGGGGTGATTCGAAGAGCGCAGCGATCATCGAACGGATCCATGCGGAAAACGATTTGAGCGTGCCCATCCTTGGTGCAGCGCAAAGTTCATCGAAGGCGCACGCCGCGGCACAGGTTGCGGCTGCACCCTCAGACGGTTCTCGATTGAAAGGTAACGAAACTCCATGACGCATTTTCTCCTCCAAGCAGCCGCAAGTTCCACCAGCCCTTCGAACACGAGTAGTTCCGCGCTCAAGTTCATCACGGGCGGTGGAGTCATTGGCTACATCATCGTGCTCCTCTCGATCGTGGCGCTCGCGTTCGTGATCATTCATTTCGTGCAGATTCGCGCAAGCGTGCAACTACCAAGAGATCGCATCAACGCCGTCAAGGAGTTGCTTGCGCGCGGGCAGTTTGAGCAAGCATTGCAGTACGCGCAGTTGCCGGCCAACGACTGCTACTTTTTGCGCATCCTCGCGCCGGGCCTCAAGCGATTCATCGCGTCGCCGTTCGGCGCGTTCGAAATGAAGAGTGCCCTCGAAGAGAGTGGATTGGAACAGACGGCACGCCTCTATCGCACGATGGATGTGATTGGCGTCATCGGTTCCGTCGGTCCATTGCTTGGACTGCTCGGGACTGTGCAGGGCATGATTGGCGCATTCGAAACGGTTGCGTCGAGCGCCGCGCATGACTCGACCTACTATGAGGCGCTTGCGTACAACATCGCGATTGCGCTCATCACAACCTTCCAAGGTCTGGTGGTCGCGATCCCTTGCGTTTCGCTCTACAGCTTCTTCCGAAATCGCGTCGATCGTCTCGCAGGCGATGCGGCAGCGGAAATGGAAGAGGTTGTCGCGATCATCGAGAACAGCAGCAAGACCAAGTTGGCGCGCGTCTGAACGCTGGTCGTAGAGAAGTTTCTCGCATGCGTTTTTTCCCTCGCAATAGCAGCTCTCGCGCCGCAGTCGTCGACATGACGCCACTGATCGATATTGTGTTTCAACTGCTTATCTTCTTTCTCGTGACTGGCCAAGCGGCCCAACAAGCGCGCACGGAGTTGGCACTGCCAAAGGAACCAGGCCGCGAAGTCAACACGACCGAGCAGGCGGGTGTCGTGCTGAATGTGCTTGCCGATGGCAGCATCATCGTGAACGAGAACGCAGTTTCACTCGAACGCGTTGGCGAACTCGTCGCCGAGGCGGCTGCGCAAACGGAAGGTGGCGTGACCAAGCTCCGACCGCTCGTTCGGGCAGATCGTGGCGCACGCACCGATGTCCTCAACAGCGTTCTCGAACGCCTTTCGCAGGCCGGCGTGGTCGCCGTGCGCGTCGCGACGGAGGGAGCATCGAAATGAGATTTCGTCGAGCAGGAAGCGAGCGTGACCGCAAGCCGGAGATCAATCTCGCAGCGATGATTGATGCGACTTTCCTGCTCTTGGGTTACTTCTTGTTTACGCAGTCAGCGGCGTCGCGCGAAGCGCAACTTGATCCGCAGCTCGCAACGCAACAGGGGAGTAACAAGCGATCCGATCTTGAGCCGCAGAATGTTGATGTACTTGAGGAAAACGGCGAGCGGGTCTACCGCGTGGGTGGTGCCACCTACGCCGACAAGGCATCACTCACCGAGGCGCTGCGGGCGTTGAATCCGGACGACAGCCTCTTCGTGCGGGTTCGAGATGGGGTGGACTTTGGATTTGCCGCTGCGGCGGTGCAGGCCGCGCATGATGCCGGATACAAGAATGTGACCTACGTGCCATTTCGTTGAATGAAACAAGATGAGCGGACATGCGCATGCAACTCTTCGTCGTACCACCGCCCTGCTGGGCGTTGTGTTCGGACTTTGCATCGCGCCTGCGCACGCGGACGAAGTCGCTGATTGGCTTGAAGCGCGCGGCCTCGATGGGCTTCTCGCGACCCGGCTGGAGTTGATCGCTCGAGATTCGACTGGCGAAGATCTCAAGCGGGTGCGCGAGCGATTGGTCGCGACTTACGCCCGCTTACTCGATCTCTCGGTCCGGGGCGCAGAGCGGGACGCGCTCATCGCGCGCGCAGAGGGAGCGCTTCGGGAGCGATCGGGATTCGCGTCGGACCTCCTCGACCTCGCCATCGCACGCGCGCGATATCGCACCGCGGCGGAAATCGCGGAGGACATGCGGGCGGCCGTGCGATTGCCGGCGGACGCGACTTCGCACGCCATGGCGCAACTCGCGGCGGTGCTCCCAGTGCTTGAGACATTGCAAACGCAGTCGCTCAAGCGAGCGCAGGATCTTGACCGACGCATCGATTCACTTGTGGGACTCACGCAGGATCTCGCACGGTCAGACATCACGCGCGCCGAACAAATCGCCACGGAGTGTCGCTTTCTTCGCGCATGGGCGATGCTCTACAAAGGACTCCTCGGGGAGACGACCGCGGAGTCCGAAGCCGCCTCACAACTCTTCATGGAGATTGCAGGCGCACGCAGTGGTCGCCTTGAGCCGAGTGAGGTCTCCCTTGACTTGCGCACAGAGGAGTCCTTCGCGTCGACGATCCTTGGAATCGGACTCGCCAAGGCGGAAACCCAGGGCTTTGGCGAAGCGTCGAGGTGGCTGAACTTGCTGGAGGTGCCGCAGGCCTTTGAGGGGATTCGAGTGCGCCTTGATGGGTGGCGTCTCGCCGCAGCCATCCGCGCGAAGGACTGGGTTGCGGCGAGGAGAATATTGAAGACACTCGGCGCCCAGCACGCCGTCGAAACGGCTTGGTTTCGTGTGGCTGCGGCGGGTGGGCTTCGTGCGGTGATCGCGGGCGCAGACGGAGGAGCGGCTCTCGGTCTTGCGCAAGAGGCGATCGCGCATCTCGCCACGCGGCGCGAACTCGCGCAGGTGCGAGACCTCGTGGAGCAGTTTGATGGGCGAGGAGTGGAAGGCGATGGATTCGTCGCTCGGTATGTCGCGTCGCTTTCGCTCTACGATGCAGCGCGAGCGTGCGATGAGGCACTTGTGCTCGCGATGGAGAGTGCGAGATCGCGTGGAACAAGCGTCGACACGGCGATGAGTGAGAACTCGGTGCGCGTGAATCGTGACGCGCTCAAGAGCCTCGACGCGGCGCTCGCAGCAAAGGATGTGGAGCAGTATCCGGATGCGCGCGACGGGTGTCGGCTCATGCGTGCGTATTGCCTTCGTGGGGCGCGCGACCTTCGCGGCGCATCCGCCGCGTTTGACGAACTGGCGAGCACGCTGACGGGGGAGCGAGGCGAAGACGCAGCGTGGGCCGCGATTGCCTGCCTTGATGAACTTTCTCGCACTGTGCAAGGTCCGGAGCGAACAGCGCTCGACGCACAAATCGACGCCATGAGTGAGGGTTTCCTCCGACGATTTCCAGCCTCGATGCGCGTCATTGAACTCTTCGTGCGGCGCGTGCAAGCGGATCCTCTTCCCGATGCAGCCGACATCGAGAAGTTGCTCTCCGTGCCGAGCACAGAACCATCATTCGAGACTTCGCGACGGGCGGCGCTTGCTGGGCTTTACCGCAGTTTCCGTGCCTCCAAGGATGTGCCTGAGCGGACAATCCTTGGCCGCCGATACATCGGCGTCTTGATGACCCTTCCAGAGGATCTCCGCGCGCAAGGACTTCCGTCGGGCAGTGTTGGCATTGCGCGCCAAGCGCTTGAAGTTGCGCTGTCGCCAGAGGTCGCCGATACCTCTCTCGCTTCGCAACTTCTCGGCGCGATTGATGCGGCAATCGCGCGCGGGGAGTTCGAACTGTCGGAGGCGCGCCTCGAACTCGCCTACCGACGCTTGCAGTTGGCCATCACTCAGAATCAGTGGGAGTTGGTGGACAGCGGATTGTCGGAGTTCGAAAGACCCGACGCCGATCCGATGTGGGCGGATGCTGCACTTCGTCTTGCGATGCGTGGCGCGGAGTTGGCGCGGCGCGCAACGGCGAAGGACGATCCCCGTCGCAGCGCGTTCGTCGCGACGAGTGTGCGCGCAGGGGATGCGTTGATCGCGCGAGACGGCGGTCTCGAAAAGGCGGTCAAGTCCACGGCACACCTAGCGGTCCTTCGTGCGCTGCTTGATGCGCGACGCGAGATGGTCCTCTCGAGTGCATCGCCGGAGGAAGCGAAGCAGGGGCTCAAGATCGCGCTCGCACTGCTTGGCGCAGGGACTCGCGAGGCCGGGGTGCTGCAAAGCGCAGCGTTCTTCGCGGAATCAAGCGGAGAGTATGAAGTCGCGATCGAACAACTCAAGGCGCTCGTTGCGGGGGTGCCTTCCCGCACGGAACCGTGGTTTCGCGCGAAGTACGACCTCGCTCGTGTGCTGTTGCGTATTGATCCCGTGCGTAGTCTCGCGGTGCTTGCGCAACACCGCAAATTGCACCCCGATCTTGGACCGCCGGCGTGGAAGGCGAAGTTTGAGGCGTTAGAAGTTGAGGCGAGGCAAAAGCAGGGCGCGGTGGCGGGAGGGGCGTCATGAGCCTTGCTTCTATCGAGCGGTTCATCGCGATCGGGAAGGACAAGAGCGCGCGAGGAGTCTTGGGACTCGGCGCGGGCACGCTGAGCTTTGGCATAGTGGAAGCGGCACTTGCCCGTCGGATCGAAAAGGTGCGCAGCCATCCTCTGTCGGATTCTCCCGAGGCCGCGCGTGCGATCGGGCACTTAGAAGCACTCGCGCGCGAACTGGAGCTCGAGATTTCGCTCGTGGGCGAACCGAGTGCCGCGCCCGTACACCCGCTTGCGAAACAGCGCATCGAGGCGCCTTCGCCGCAAGGATCGCTCGCCCACACGCCCGTGCGACCGAGGGGTGGAGTGACCGAGGAGCAATTGACGGAGTTCGACCGCGTCGTGTTGACGATTCTCGTCGCGGGCGGCGGCTGGAATCCGAGGACCGCTGCGCAACTTGCCGCACTCAGTGCCGAACATGGCGTGAGCAGTGAGGGCTTGCACCTCGTGGTGGCGGGGCTCGCGAAGTTTATGCGGGACGGCGGCGCTGCCGCGCTCCGCAAGGATCTCGGTTCGGTCGGTGTTTCTGCCGAACAACTCCACGCGCATCATGTGCGCAAGGCAAGCGCGGCGGAAGCAGCAGTGGATCGCATCACCAGTTCGATTGGTGACGAAATGCGTGGCCGTTCGCCATGGTCTGCGTTGCGGCTGACCGCATTTTTTGGAACGGTTGCCGTGGGAATCACGCTCGCGATTGTTTGGATGATCGTGCGTGGCGCCACGACGCAGGAAGAGATGATCATCGCCCCAACGCCGCGAGTGCTTGCAGAATCCGCGTCCACGCAGCGCGAGAGAACCGCAGCGGATCTTGCGCAGAAGTTCTCGCCTCCGGATACCAACATCGAGGCCCTCGCAGCGCCCGCCAAATTCGCACGCGCGCCAGGATTTGCGTCGAGTCCCACGCCCGCGCAAACCCTACTCCTCTCCAATCAGTGGCCGGACTTTCTTACATCGCTCGATGAACTTGCGCGCAAGTTGAAAACCAATCGAGGTCGCCTCGAAGGCTCCAACGCCGCTGAGCTCGCAAGTTGCGCGCGCTTGGCTGGCGAGTCGTGGGCGGTTTCGGGTGCATTTCGCGCCGAGTTCGTCACGGGCGTGGTGCAGCTCGCGCGCGCAGTCCACGGGGATGAGAGTGCGCGTGCGCTGTTGCTGGCGTTGCACGGAATTCCGGCGTCCTCGGCCGGCGCAGATCGCGTGCCACTGTGGAAAGAAGTCTGGCAGGCAGCGTTCGCCGCGGGATTGACGGCAGAACTGTTGGGTGATCCGGAAGTAGGTGGCGAAGTTGCAGCCGCGGCGCGCGAGTCGTTGCGTCGCGAGGGCATCACGAGCTTGGCGAATGCAGGAAGCAATCGATTTGGAGTCGCCGCTATCTCCAGTCTCACCCGTGATGCAGTCGCGCTCGCGGATGGAACGGACTCAGGCAGTGCATCAGTCACCCTTGATGATTGGTCCCGCTGGCTTGAAGCGGTCGACGCAGCGGGTTCGACTGCGAAGCTCCGTGAGGCGGCGCGGCTCGCAGCGATGGAAGCGCTCTTACATAGCGCGGCACCGATTGACTTGCAGAACACCGCGAGTGATGCGCTCGGCCGACTCATGACGGATATTGATTGGTCGAACCGTGGTGTGAGTGGTGATCAAGCGCGTACGGCGTTTGGCGCGTGGTTTGCAAACCCTTCGATTCTTGCGACGCGATTGTGGGTGCTCACGAGCATGCTCGACCGCAATCATCGCATCGGATGGTTTTCTCCTGAAATGGTGCTTCCGGTGGACGCGAATGTGAACCGGCGCGATGCGGCACTGCAGCGGATTCTTGCGGCATGGCCAAAGTCGGTCGGTGGTGTCGAGGGAGAGATGCTCGCGTTTGCAGGCGTCACTGTGGAATTGCTGCGAAGCACCAACACAGAACTCTCAGCACATGCCGCAAGGCCGCAGGATGACATCGAAGCGCTCGCCATCGCGAACGGCGCATTGCAATCCGTGCTCGCGGTTCGACTTCTTGAGGCGGGGAAATCCACGCAGGCGAATGCGGCGCTCGAAAGCGCCACCGATGCGCTCAAGTTTGATCGAAGTGCATTGGAAGCGCCGTTTTCGGGCGACGGCGGATTGCGGCCGTCGGGCATCAAGGATGGCGAGTGGGCAACAGAGTTCGCGCAACCAGGTCTGAATGCCGAATCGCGGCAGAGGCTCATCGCCTCGCTTCGCGCGCTTCCTGCGGCGGGCGATCTTGGACCACGCGACGCGGAGGTCCTCGCGCGCGAATCCTTCCAAGGAAACGCGGCGGACATTCGCCGAGAGGCGCAGGGCGCAATCGCGGACAAGTTCGCGAGCGGAAGAACCGTGCTGCTCGCGGTGCTTGACGCGCTGACGGAGTCGAAGCCCCGTGAGGAATTCGCGGGCTTTCTGGCGGCGTTGTTGAATCGTGAATTCACTGGACGCGACTGGATACCAATTGCGCGCGCGGCGCTCGTGGATCGCATCCTCTCGCTCGAGTCGAGCCGCGAGGCGGCGGTGGATCGACTCGCGGCGCGAGTGGCGGCGAGTGCCGTGAGCTTGACCGCGCAGTACGCCCCAAACTCCGCGCCCACGGATCTTGCGCCGAGCATGGATACCTCCATTGCCATGTTGGCCACCGCGTTGCGCGCCAATGCCGAAGAACGATTCCTCTCTGAGCCGTTTCCTGCTTCGCCTGGAGAACTCGACCGACTGCGGATCGCACGACGCGGCCTTGCGGATGGAGCAATGCAACGCGCGGTTGCGGATGCGGCTTCATTGCTTGAGCACGCGACGGCAATCGAAGCGGCGCGCCGACCGCAGTCGATCTCCGCGCTTCGCGAGATTCTTGCGGAAACGATGCTTGCGCGAAGTCAAGCGCAGAGCGCATCGGCGCAACTTGCGATCACGCTGTGCGCGCTCGCGCGCGTGTCGATGGTCAATGTTGAGTCTGAGGCAGTGGATCGGGAGGATGCAGCGTGACGCGATGTTCATGGCTATGCGAAGCGGTTCTTGCGGTCGCGCTTGGTGTCGTGCTTGCTCCAAGCCTGAACGCGCAGACGCAGCTAGTACCAGCGGCTCCGCCGTCAGAGCGGCCCACGTCGAAGTGGGACGCACGACTTCGGGCCCTCGATCCGACTCGTCCGATGGACTATTTCCTGCTCGGTGAGGAGGTCGTCGACGCTGCGCAGAGCGATGCCGAGCGGCAACTCGCGCGAGAACTCTTCGGACTCGCGGGCGCGCTCGATCGGGAGAGGTTGGGTCGAAGCGCCGCGCTCGCGCGTGCGGCGATTGCCTCTACGCCGCTCGAAGCACGGCGCATGCAAGCCGCGGCAGCGTTGCTGGGCGGCCTGCGCTACGAGCGCGCCTCGAGCGCGGAGGAAGCAGTGAAGTCCCTCGCGCTCGTGCGGGCACTCTCGCTCTATCGGGTCGGGAAGGGACCAAGCGCGCTCGCGACGCTCCGCTCGGCGGATGCCGAAGGACTGCTTGAGGAATACGACGCGATGATCCCCGGCGGCAGCGAGGGATTTCTGCGCGAGTGCCGCACGCTTCGTGGAGGTGTGAGGCCGACGCTCGACAACGCGACGCTGCGACGGATGTTGCTTCTCGAGGCGGCGCTCATCACGCCTTCGCCCCGCGCGGTCTCGATTGATGTCGCCATCACGCAAGGCGCGCCGTTGCTTGAAATCGATGTGTCTGATCTCGGTGCGCTTTTCCGCGTCGATCCATCGCTTGCGTCGTGGCGGGATGGGCGATGGAACGCGTCAATCGCTCATTGAGGTGCGCGCGGCACGGTCTTGTTCTTTGATGTATCTCCACGCCCGTTCGCGTTGCGCGGCCGTGAGTTCACGACTGACCTCGAGCAGTGCGCGCGTTCGATCGAGCAGTCCCACTCGATTCCCGAGGTACTCCTGCACCGCGATCGGCGCGAAGATCGACTTTACTCGCTCCGCCTGTGCGGGCGTGAGTCCGACCGCTTCGCTGAAGTGGGCGAACTCCTCCTCGCCGGTCTTCGCTTTCATTTCGATGGCGTCCTTGAGTAGCTCGAGGAGCAGCGCGATGTGTGTGCGGCGATCAAGTTCCGCGTCGGCGAGGTTGGGTGTTGCGGCAGCAAGTTCATCACGAATGGCCTTCTCATACGCCGCGACCATGCTGCGAGCGCTCGCGAGTTTCCATGGCTCAAACGCGCCCGATCGCTCCATCGCGTCGATCGCCGTCTCGCGATGGAGCACGAGGCGCGTCGACAGGTAGGCGCGCAACAAGTCAAGGTAAGCCCCGCTCCGAGTCCGCAGCGATCCTTGGAGTCGCGCGTCGAGTCCCTCAAGCGCGAGTAGCTTCGGAAAAGCGCGAGTGGTGACTTCATTGAACTCGGCAGTTCGCTGTTGGGTGATCTCGTCAATCACCGCGCGCTGCGCATCGGAGACTCCAAGTCGCCGCATCGCTTCGATGCCCGCTTCTCCCACGATGTGCTCGAGGCGACCGTCGAAGTCGAGATCGAGCAGGGTCGGGGCTGTCTGTGTCACTGCCGACGCGTCGGGTCCGGCGAGTAAGCGCTCGGGCACTTCCTGAGGCGGTTCCGAGGCGAATGCACTCTGCAGCGTGAGCGCGAATGTGCCGAGGGTGATGGAGCTCACGGAGCGCTTGGAACGCATGGAATCCAAGTTATCGCGAGGTCACACTTTTGCAAGCGCGTGATCAAGATCCGTCCAAAGATCTTCCACATGTTCAATGCCCACGCTCAACCGCACGAGCGAATCACTGATTCCAAGTTGCGCGCGCATCGCTTCGGGAACGCTTGCGTGCGTCATGATCGCTGGGTGCTCGATCAAACTCTCGACACCGCCAAGGCTCTCCGCGAGTGCGAAGAGGTGCACGGTTTCCAGGAACCGGCGACTCTCGGCGAGTCCGCCCTTCAGGAAGATCGTGATCATGCCGCCAAACGCCGGTACGCCACCGAGACGCATTTGCGACGACGCGAGTGCGTGCTGCGGATGACTCGCGAGTCCCGGATAGACGACCTTTGCCACCTTGGGATGCGCTTCGAGTCGTTGCGCCAGCATCAGTGCGCTTGCGCAGTGGCGTTCCATGCGAAGGTGAAGTGTCTTCAGTCCTCGCAGGGAGAGGTAGGCATCGAAGGGCCCCATCACACTGCCGATGGCGTTCTGCAGGAAGCGAAGTTGTTCCGCGAGGGCTTTGGACGATGTCGCGAGCGCGCCACCGACCGTGTCGGAGTGGCCACCAACATACTTCGTGGTGGAGTGCATCACGATGTCCGCGCCGAGGTGGAGTGGCCTCGTCAGGATCGGCGTTGCAAATGTATTGTCGACGACGGAGATCGCGCCCACAGCCTTAGCCGCACCGCAGATTTTTCGGAGGTCGACGAGTTTGAGCGTTGGATTGGTCGGTGTTTCGAGCCAGACCATCTTGGGGCGATGTTGCTGCAGGAGCTCGGTTGCACTGTCCGCATCGCTGAGATCCGCATGGACAACTTTGTATCCAGCGCTCCGAGCGCGGACGCGATTGAGGAGTCGGTTGGTGCCACCGTAGACATCGTCCATGCAGACAATCGTGCTTCCCGCATCCACGAGTTCAAGTGCCGTTGCGATCGCCGCGAGTCCCGACGCGAATGCGAATCCACCCATCGTGCGTTCGTCCGCCTCGGTCAGGCCCGTCCCTTCGAGCGACGCGAGGCATCGTTCGAAAGCAAAGCGCGTGACATTGTGACTTCGGGAATACTCGAAGCCCTTGTGCACGCCAGGCGATTCTTGGATGAAGGTCGAACTGGTGAAGATGGGGGGCATCACAGCGCCGGTGGAGGCATCGGGATGCTGCCCGCCGTGAATGCAGTCGGTCGCGAGATGATTGGAGCCGGTTGCCATAAAGAAAACTCAGAGTTGCTTGCGGAGGTAATTGATGAGATCGATCTTGGTGATCAGTCCGTAAAAATGCTTCGAATCAACCACGACCGCCACGCGATCCGCGCGGAAGACGGGAATCAGATCATGCACACTCGCGGTCGGCTTGATTGTCTCGACGCGACTCGACATGAAATCGCGCACGGGACTCGCGGCACAATTCCGATCTCGTACGAGCGCGAGCAGCACATCACTCTCATCGAGAATGCCCACGACGCGATCCTGCGCATCGAGCACAGCCATTTGCGACACGGAATACATGCGCATGCGCTTGATCGCTTGTGCGATTGGGACTTCGGGTGTGAGGCAGAAGTCTTCGTGGTTCATGTGGCGGCGAGCGATGAGGTCGCGGATGTCGCCGTAGGTCGGCCGCTCAATGAACCCGTTGTCAACCATCCAGAAGTCGTTGAACATCTTGGAGAGGTACTTGGCGCCGTTGTCGCAGATCAGGGTGACCACGCTCTTGGGGGTCTTCTGCTCGCGGCAGTAGCGGAGTGCCGCGGCAAGAAGCGTGCCGACGCTTGAACCCGCGAGGACACCTTCGAGTCGAAGCAGGTCCCGCGCGACTTGAAAGGACTCCGCATCGGAGATTGCGTAGGCCTTGTCGATCACCTGCATATCGAGAATCGAAGGAATGAAATCTTCGCCGATCCCCTCCACGAGCCACGATCCGGGCGGCACGGTCTTGTGCTCGCTCACGAGCGGCGCGAGGATCGAACCGACCGGATCCGCAAGCACGATGTCGCAAGCGGGATTTCGTTCCTTGAAGTAGCGTCCCATCCCGCTGACGGTTCCGCCCGAACCGACGCCGGCGACGAATGCGTCAACCCGTCCGTCCATCTGCGCCCAAATCTCTGGCGCGGTGGACTCGTAATGCGCTTGCGTATTCGCGGGGTTCGCAAACTGATTGACGAAGAACGCATCGGGGTCTTCGCGCGCGATTCGCTCGGCAATGTCTTGGTAGTACTCCGGGTGACCCTTTGCGACATCCGATCGCGTGAGGATGACCTCAGCCCCCATCGCGCGCAGGTGCGAAATCTTCTCGTCGCTCATCTTGTCAGGCATGACCACCGTCAGCCGGTAGCCCTTCTGACTCGACACGAGGGCGAGGGCGAGGCCGGTGTTCCCTGCGGTCGCTTCCACAATGCGGCCGCCAGGTCGAAGTTTGCCAGATCTTTCGGCCGCATCGATCATCGTCACCGCAATGCGGTCCTTGATGGAGTTGCCGGGATTGAGGCACTCCATCTTGACAAACAATCGGCAGGGGCCGATGTCGAAGCGCTTCAACTCAAGCATCGGGGTGTTCCCGATCATCTCAAGGATGTTGCTATAGACGGGCGATGGCGAAACGGTCACGGGCATGTGTGCGAGTGTACAAAGTGCGTTCGTCGACTACTTTCCCGACGAACCTCCTCACTTGTGACGCCATGACACCGCTGGTTTCTATCGAGATTCCCTCCTCAGACGCGCTCTTCGCGAGGCTGTCGCCGGTTTCCCACGAACACGCCACGCATGTGCTCGGGCGGGACGCGATCCATCGGCTCGAACTCCGGCGGGTCGAGGACCCGATCGGAAGAGGGATTCGAGTGGACCTCGCGGCGATTGGCGTGGGCTCAGCGAATGCACTGCGGCGGCAGCCGCTCCTACGCGCCATCGGCGACGCGGTGCAAGTGGTGGATGCAACGGCCGGCCTTCTCGCCGATGCATGGCTGATCGCGGCGAGTGGTCGCCGTGTGGTCGCCGTTGAACGCGATCCGATCGTGCATGCACTCGCGCTCGATGGCTTGATACGCGCCGCTCGTGACGCGAGCCTTGAAGCGATTGCTGCGCGCATCGAACTTCATGCGGCGGACGCGGTCGACATGCTCGCCGCGAAAGACGCGCGTGCACTTTGCGCAGTGCCTACCGCGATCCTGCTCGACCCGATGTTTCCGCCCAAGCGCAAGAAGAGCGCGCTGCCTCCCAAGGAAATGCAGATTTTGAAGGAGCTCCTCGGAGAGCAATCAGACGAGTCGCGTTTGGAGTCCGAGCGCACACTCCTCCGTTTTGCGCAGGCATGCGACGCGATTCGCGTGGTCGTAAAACGCCCCGAGTACGCGGGAGACTTCGCGGGAGTGCGTCCGTCGTGGTCGCTGCATGGTCGACTTGTTCGATTTGATGTGTATGCTCGACACCCAGAAGGAGCCTCCCATGGCTGATGTGTGGGTCTATGCGCCGGTCCTCGGCGCGGTTGGAAGCACAGTTGACATTTCTGCGAGCGAGGCGAAGCATGCGTTTGGTGCGCGACGGCTTCGCGCCGGTGACAGCGTCACCTTTTTCGACGGCGTTGGGTCGACGGCAATCGCTGAAATTCTCGATGGTCGATCGCGACACGGCGAGCGCTGCGCGCGCGTTATCTCGATCGCGTTCACGCCGCGACCATCGCTCCCACTCACGCTCGCCTTTGCCGTCCCGAAGGGAGATCGGCTCGCAACGCTGCTCGACATGGGAACGCAAGCAGGCGTGGATCGGTTCCTCCCCATGGACTGCGTGCGAAGCGTGGTCGAAGAAGAGAAACTCTCGCGCACCGAACGATGGCAGCGAATTCTGTTGGAGGCGTGCAAGCAGTCGCGTCGCGCGTGGGCGCCCGAGCTTGTCGCGGGAGGTCCGCTCGACGAGATCGCGCTGCGAGAACAATTGCGCGGCGCCGTCAGTCTCCTTGCGCATGTGGAGCGGAACGCACGGTCGATGGGCGATGCCCTCGCGGCGGCGCGTGCGCGTGCGAGTGACGCAGGTATCACCGTCTGGATTGGGCCCGAAGGGGGGCTCACCTTGGATGAAGTGGGCATCTTGCACGCACTCGGTGCCGAAGTCGCCAGTCTCGGGCCACATATTCTGCGCATCGAAACCGCAGTCCTCGCGACGGCGTGCATCTACGCCGATCTGCGCGGTTAGCGGCGTGATTGCGCGGCGAGAGCGCGGACCGCGTCGATCGCGGTGCGCATCGATGCCGGCAATTCGGTCGCCCCTTCGCGTTCGCGTGCACGGTGGACTGCTCGTTCGACGAGAAGTGGTTTTGGCAGTTTCAATCGTGCGAGCCTGAGAAGTGAATCGAGTGAATCATCGACGGGCTCGACACCGTGTTCTTGCGCGACTGCGACGAGGTCTGCGCGATACCCGCTTTCCCAAAGGGCTTGTTCGAAACTCGGGTGCTCTGACATCGTGATGTGTGACAATGGCGCGCGGCGACGAAGTTGCAAGCGCGCTGATTGGGCGTAATGCGAGCCAGCCTCGTCGCGATCGACAAGCACATGCCAGTCGAGCAGCCGTGCGTCCGCCGCGCGAATGAGCGGTTCGATCCCGACCGTGCCGAAGTCGAGCACGCAGATTCGTTCCTGTTCAAGCGTCGTATGCGCACGAAGCACTCCGCGTTCCGTTTCGCCTTCGACGAAGAGAATCGCGCGCGCGCTGTCGAAATCCTGCGCGCCGAGGGACGCGCGCACCAAGAGGTGTGCCGCGACTCGATCGGCCTGCGCCTTGCTCAGGAATCCGTTTTTCTTCTGGCGTGTCATCGCGGGTCAAGCAACCACGGAGTGCGTCGAAGCGGAAGCGGCGAGTATGAAACGAGCCGACCCCGCACGAATCGTGCGGGGTCGGTGGTTCGGAGTGGAGCGTAGCGGAGTCGAACCGCTAACCTATGCCTTGCAAAGGCATCGCTCTGCCAATTGAGCTAACGCCCCGAACAACGGGCGCGGATCATAGCGCCCTCGCGCGTCTTTGGCGCATGGAGTGAGGCACTGGCTTACTTGCTCTCATCTGCGTCGGTCGCCGTCGAAGATTCGTCCGCTGTGGTCACAGCAGGAGTCGATGGCGTGCTGGTCGTCTGGGGTGGCGTTTGGGTGCTCGCAAGGACGTCAATCGCGCTCGGCGAGAGCGTGTTGAGGCGAAGCGAGCCATCGTAGTCGATAGGCCCCTTGATTCCGACGAGCAAACCGAGCATCGAAGAGAGGTCAAATGTCGGCGCGGGAACGATGTAGGCAATCGTTTGCCCCGTGCTGTTGTCCATCAATCGATAGAGCAATGGGAGGCGTTCGCCGTCATACACCATCGACGCGTTCAGGCGACCGACAGCGTCGTATCCCTTGCGATTGAGGAGCGCAAGCTCCAGATTCGCGATGCCGTCGACGCTCGCATTGGACTTTGCCTTCAGTTTCGCAAGATCGAGAATGGAATCCTGCACCTCCATGCGCAATGCGATCTGCGCGGCGCGAGTTTGCGCGAGATTTGCACGAATCGGAGTCGTTGCAGCATCTTCAGCGAACGCTAGGTAACGATCGCGCAACTGCGTGAGTTCCGCGGTTTCGACAGGGGCCTTTCGCAAATTGCCCCAGAGTTTTTCGAGATCCTCGTAGGTTGCGGCGCGTGCTTTCGCTGCCGCGCGATTGCGCGCGCTCGTTGCATTCATCGCGGGTGCGGTGGGCGGTGCCGCGTCGGCTGGGTTCGAATCCGGCGTGAGGGTGATGCTCTGCACAGGTTGCGGCACGACGGTCGTCGATGGGGCATCAATGGGTCGAGGCCCGCTCTCATCCGTAATGGCCGGAGTCGTTGCATCCGGCACGGATGCGGGTGGAGTTGGAATAGGTCGTGGCGATGGAGCGACCGGAGTGGCTGCCGCGCCTTCGGCGGCCGTCGCGGGGCGAAGCGCGCTCGCGTTGATCCAGCCGGTTGCCTTCGTTGGAAGTTTCACTGCGTAGAAGTTGCCGCGCTCACCCTTGACGACTTCGAGAATCTCAAGCACGTCGCCATCTGCAAGCGGAGCGATCATTTTGAAACTCTTCTCCGGATCACCATTGGCTTCAAAATTGGGCGCGCGCAGTTCGCTGCGACCCGTGATCGAGAGCATGGACCCATCGTCGTTGGCGACTGCTGCTGCCGAGGCGGGCACATAGCCAAACCAGCCAACGAAGGTTTCTCCAGTGAGTGCAACGCGCGCCCATCCGAGGCTCTCTTCGCTCACATAGACCACCGATCCTTGAGGAAGCTTTCCAAATGGATACGCGCTCTCGACGCTCGGACCGGAACGCACGAGTGTGTCGCTCTGCGTCACGATGGCGGTGTAGGGCGCCTTGGTGGTTGTTGCGCTCGGAGACTGCGGGAGTGCGTGTGCATCCGTGCAGACGACGAACAAAGGCGAAGCGCTTGACAGCGCAAGAATTGCCGAGAGGATCGTCCTGATCTTCATAGGCTGCAGTGTAGTCGCGGCTTGATCCCGGCGGAAGGCAGAATTGGAGCGCGAGTCGTTCCAACTTCCAAGGTGATATCGTCCGGACTTCCTCCTCATGCAACCTTCCTCCGAAGTCCCTCGTTTCAGCCATGCCCCCCTTCGCTGGGCTGTCGCTGCGATCCTCGCGGGCACCTTCCTCGTGGCGTGCCAATCCCCGCTCGACGGGGACGATCCTGACCTTGCGACCGAGCAGCTAAAACTCGCCATCCATCGCTCCGCCGACGCGCAGTTGGCGTTGATTCCGCTTGGGCCGGCACCGGCCGTCGTGGGGGCGGAAGGGGAGGTCGAGTCGATGCTTGCGTCCCGGCGAGCCGAGCTTGATGCGATCGGTCCAAAGATGCGCGAGATCGGCCCGAGCCTCGACGCCGCGATTCCGCTGCATGGACTCCCTGCGGATGCAGGCCGGCAGGTCATGCTCTCCCTTGCCGAGGCGATTCAGACCGCGGTGGCCTTCAATCTCTCGGTGCAGAACGCGCAGCTCCAAAAGTCCGTCACGGATGCGCAGATCGTGCAGGCGGAGGCGGCATTCGACTGGGTGCTCGGCGCTGCGACGGGGTATCAGCGGGTCGAACAGCCTTCCGTCGGGATCATTTTTCCGGGCCTGTCAGGGACGGTGCTGCCGTCGGTGACGAATCAGAATGTTTGGCAGCTCTCGACCAACCTCCAGAGGCAACTTGAGGGTGGCGGCACCTTCTCCGTCGGCGCTTCAGAGAACTTCGTTGATAATCTCGACACGGAGTACTACACCCCCGACCCTGCATACCAGTCGGCGCTCTCGCTGGGTTTCACGCAACCGCTGTTGCGAGGATTTGGAAGTGAAGTCAATCTCGCGCAGGTCCATGTGGCGAAGAATCAGGATCGCGCGGCCTACCAAGGACTGCGGGCGTCGCTGCTCAAAGTCGCATTCGAAACCGAGAGTACCTACTGGGCGCTCGTTCAAGCACGGAACCAGTTGGTCACCGCGCAATGGCTCGTCGAAGTGGGCACGGAAGTTCGCGAAGTCCTCGCCAAGCGTCGTGCGTTCGACGCGACTCTTTCAGAGTACGCGAACGCGGTTGCGACGGTGGAGCAACGCAAGGCCGCGGTGCTCGATGCGAAGCGTGCGGTGCAGATCGCGTCCAACACGCTCAAGGCGCTCATGCACTCGCCCGAACTTCCGGTCGGCGGCGATGTCCTGATCGTGCCCAGTGACTTTCCACTCGCGACTCCGTTTCAAGCAGATTTGCATGCTTCGATTACGACCGCGATGGAGTATTCCCCGTCGATCGAGTCGGCCTTGATTGGCGTCGACACTGCCTCGGTCAATGTCGATGTGACGGACAACGGTCGATTGCCGCAGCTCAATCTCGCCACGCAGGTGCAGTGGTTTGGCCTCGCGGGAGGGTTTGGAAGCTCGGCCAATCAGGTTGCAGGTGGCGACTTTGTCGACTACGCGGCAGGACTGCAGTTCAGCCAAGCGATCGGAAATCGCGCCGCCGACAGCGCGTATCGGCAGGCTCGATTGCAACGATCGCAAGCCGTCATTCAGTATCGCACTGCTGTGCAGAATGCAGCGCTTGCGGTGCGGAACGCACTCATTGACTGCGTGAGTTACCGACAACTGGTGGAACAGAATCGCCAAACGCGGCTTGCGCAAGCAGAGAACTTGCGCGCGCTGCTCGTTGATGAAAGCACGCTTGCCGCGCTGACACCGGAGTTCTTGCAGTTGAAGTTTCAAACGCAGAACGCGTTGGCGCAGAGTCAGAATGTTTTCGTCGGCGCGCTTGCGGCATATCAGATCGCGGTGGCGCGGCTTCACGAGGCGATGGGGGATGGACTTGAGATGCATCGCATCGAAGTCGTGGAATTGCCCGAGCATGCAACGCGAACCTCGTCAAGCTTCGCGCATACCGCCGCTTCAACCTTGCAATCGAGCAATCCATAATTGCCACGAATTGAGTCGCCAACACCTGCCGTGATCGCGGAAGCCGCGCGCCGATTGAAGTCGGGGCTCTGTGTGGCCATGCCGACCGAAACGGTGTACGGACTCTTCTGCGATTCTTCCAACGAAAGCGCACTCGCCGCCGTGTACGCGCTGAAGGGGAGGCCACCTTCGAATCCACTCATCGCGCATGTGCTTGATATCGCGATGGCGAAGCGGACGACATTTGGCTTCGACGCGCGGGCGGAAAAGCTTGCCGCGAAGTATTGGCCAGGACCGCTCGCGATCGTGTTGCCTCGGCGGCCGGAGATTGCGGCGGTGGGCGTCGGTGGACGGGGGACGGTCGCGGTTCGCGCTCCTGCGCACCCTGTCGCCCTCGCGGTGCTTGAAAGGGTCGGCTCGGCATTGAGTGCGCCCAGCGCCAATCGCTCTGGTCACATATCTCCCACCACTCCACAGCATGTTGCGGACGAGTTCCGAAACATCGAAGACCTCCTCATCCTCGATGGTGGTGCTTGCAACTTTGGGATTGAGTCGACGGTGCTTGACTTGAGTCGAGCGCGCCCGATGGTGCTCCGCCCCGGGGCAATCGGCGAAAGCGATCTCACGCCGATCATCGGCGCGGTGAGCATGCCGCACCTCACCAAGCAAGACGCGAGTCCCGGAACGATGGCGAAGCATTACGCCCCGAGCGTTCCCTGCGAAAGCGTGAAGCCCAACGCGCTCGTGCAGCGGCTCTTCAACCAGACGGTGCGAACGGCGGTCCTCGCGTTTTCGAGCGATGAGGTTCCCGCGCCACACATCAAGATGGAAATGCCTCGCGATGCACACGCCTATGCGCAGAGGTTCTACGCAGCACTGCGCGAGGCGGAGCAATCAGGCGCGAGTGCCGTCTTTATCGTTGCGCCGGAAGAGCGCGACGGACTTTGGGTCGCGCTACACGATCGTATTCGTCGCGCGAGTGCGTGAACAGCGAATCTTACGCAGAGCAGGGGATCGTGATGCCGTGCTTCTTCGCGCACGCGCGCGCGAGGTCATACCCCGCATCGGTATGGCGTAGGACGCCCATCAGCGGATCATTGGTCAGCACGCGCTCAAGTCTCTTTGCCGCTTCGTCCGTCCCATCGGCGACGATCACTTGCCCAGCATGCTGCGAGTATCCGATCCCGACGCCACCGCCGTGATGAAAGCTCGTCCAACTTGCGCCCGATGCGGTCGCAAGTGCGAAGTTGAGAATCGCCCAATCGCTGATGGCATCGCTTCCGTCGCGCATGCCTTCCGTTTCGCGATTGGGACTGGCGACGGAGCCGCAATCCAAGTGATCGCGTCCGATCACGATGGGCGCCTTCACCTTCTTGGTGCGTACGAGTTCATTGAAGAGGAGTCCTGCCTTGTGCCTCTCGCCATATCCGAGCCAACAGATGCGTGCGGGCAGTCCTTGGAAGGCAATGCGTTCCTGCGCCATCGTGATCCACTGGTGCAGCGACTTGTTCTCTGGAAAGAGCTGAAGTAGCGCATCGTCGGTCGTCTTGATGTCTTGTGCATCGCCGCTGAGCGCGACCCAGCGAAATGGGCCCCGGCCAACGCAGAACTGCGGGCGAATGTAGGCAGGCACGAATCCAGGAAACTCGAACGCCTCGGCGTAGCCCGCGTCGAAGGCGCGCTGGCGAATGTTGTTGCCGTAATCGAAAGTCTTCGCGCCTTTGCGCATGAGTGCGACCATGAGTCGCACATGCTCGGCCATCGATTGCATCGAGCGCGCGGTGTACTCCGTAGGGTCACTCGCCCGCAATGCGTCCGCTGCCTCGCGCGTCATCGCTTGTGGGTAGTAACCGTGCAATGGATCATGTGCACTCGTTTGATCGGTCAGCGTGTCCGGCGTAACGCCGCGTTCCGTGAGCCTTCGCAGGAGATCGATCACGTTTCCGAGCCAGCCGACCGACACACTCTGTCGTTTCGCTTTCAACTCCAGCGCGCGATCAATCGCGCCATCGAGATCGAAGACGACCTCGTCAAGGTATCGATCGTGGACGCGCTTTTCGAGTCGCTCGCGTGCGACATCGGCGATGAGGCAAACGCCTTGATTCATGGTGATTGCGAGTGGCTGGGCGCCGCCCATGCCTCCACAGCCACCCGTCACATTGAGTGTGCCCGCGAGGGAGCCGTCGAAGTGTTGCCGGGCGCATTCGGCATAGGTTTCGTATGTCCCTTGCACGATGCCTTGCGTGCCGATGTAGATCCAGCTTCCCGCAGTCATTTGACCGAACATGATGAGCCCCTTCAGGGCGAGCTCGTCGAAGTGCTTCTGCGTCGCCCAAAATGGAACGAGATTGGAATTCGCAATCAGCGCGCGCGGACAGTCCGTGGTCGTACGCGCGATGCCAACGGGTTTTCCGCTCTGCACAAGTAGGGTCTCGTCGGGTTTCAGTCCGCGCAATGATTGCACGATTGCATCGAACGCTTCCCAACTTCGCGCCGCCTGACCACGGCCTCCATAGACGACTAAGTCGTTTGGCCGCTCCGCGACTTCCGCGTCGAGGTTGTTCATCAGCATGCGCATGGCCGCTTCGGCCGCCCACGAAGAGCACACGCGGTCATTACCTCGAGGAGCGCGAATCTCGCGTGCCGTTGGAGTGGCTGTCGTCATTCTCCGATTGTAAACGCTTGGATCGTGTTCAGTCCTGCGAGATTGCCGCGCAATCACCGCGTTCGATCATCGCTTCGATGGCTGCAATGTCGGGTGCGGGGCTGCGGTCTTCTGTCAGTCGTGGCACGACCGCGCGCACTTTCGCGTGTACGGATTCAAGCGCTGCCGACGATCGCAGTGGTCGATGCGCCTCGATGCCTTCGCACATTGTGAGCACTTCAATGGCGACCACACTTGTTGCGCGAGCAATGCATTGCTTGAGTTTGAATGCCGACGCCGGCCCGAAACTGTTGTAGTCCTCGATGCCCGCGCTTGTCACCACATTGGCCACACTTGATGGATTACAGAGCGTCACGATTTCATTCACGCAGGCCGCCGCGGTGTACTGCGCAATCATGAGTCCAGAGTGCAATCCTGCCATGGGCGCGAGATACGGCGTATGTGCGACATAGCGATCCTGCGCTGAGAGCACCCAATAGGTGCGGCGTTCGCTGATCCCAGCGATGTGCGCAATCGCGATCGCAAGGAGGTCAAGCGGAATCGCCAACGGCATTCCGTGGAAGTTTCCGCCCGAGACTAGATCATCGCCGACCACGAGGGGATTGTCCGTCACCGCGCCGAGTTCTCGTTCGATCGCCGTCGACGCGTAGTCAATCGCGTCTTTCGCCGCGCCCAACACCTGCGGCATGCAACGCAGGCAGTACGGGTCCTGCACTCGGAAATCTTCCGGGTTCTGATGACTCTGCAGAATCGCGCTTCCCTTCGTCAGGGCGCGAAGTTTTTCGGCAACGGCGATCTGTCCAGGTTGCTTGCGCAATGCATGGAGCGCAGGATGGAGGAACGAATCGCTCGCTTTCGCGGCATCAAACGCCAGTGCGCCCGCGATGACCGCAGCGTCGAAAAGACGGCGAACATCCGCCACAAGGAGCGCGCCCATACCCGCCATCAGATGCGTCCCATTGAGCAGCGCGAGTCCTTCTTTCTCCTCAAGCTCCATCGGCGCGAGTCCAAGCGCCGCGAACGCCTCGGTGGTCGGTACGCGCGTGCCCTTGAAGAACACTTCGCCTTCGGCAAAGAGTGTGAGCGCCGCATGCGCGAGCGGGGCGAGATCGCCCGATGCGCCCACCGACCCGCGACTGGGAATGACTGGAACGATTCCAGTGTTGAGCATCGCGATGAGTCGTTCGACGACGCAGACGCGCACGCCCGACGCGCCTCGCGCGAGACTCGCCGCAAGGCATAAGAGCATCGCGCGCACTGTTTCGATCGGGAGCGGTTCGCCAACCCCAGCGGCGTGCGAGCGCACGATGTTCGATTGCAGAGCCTTGATCTGGTCTTTCTCAATACGGACATGACTCAGCGAGCCAAACCCCGTGTTCAATCCGTAGATCGCGCTGCCTGTCGAGATCTTTCTCTCAATCACGCCTCGTGCCCGAGCGACCGCTTCGCGCGCGTGAGATCCGAGTTCAACAGCGCGGCCAGTTCGCGCCACGGCGACGACCTCCGCAATCGTGAGTGGGGCTCCTCCAAGCAGGAGTGCTCTCGATGACCCGTCAATCATGGTTGCATCCGTCCGCTCATGGGCGGAGCCTAACACATTCGCATGCGCAGTCGTTGTGAGCGAGTCCCGTTCGCGCATCGGCGCGCTTGCGATTGCTACACTTCGCGACTCATGCAACAAGCGGCACAACCCAAGACAGAATCCGCACCTCGCCGCGTGGCGGTGCTTGTCTTCGGTATCGCCGTGGCGAGCCTCATCAGCATCCTTGCAGTGACTCCGTTACTCGGCGATCGCGGCGTGCCAGGGCCGCTCGCGAGTGACAGCCTCCGCCCGTTCCTTGCGATCACGGTGCTTCTGATTTGCTTCGCGGCGATGGTCGCAATTGGCGCAGTCGTTGGACGACTCGTCAACGCGCTCGTCGGACTCTTCGTCGTCGGTGCCGGCCTTGGTGTTCTCTCCATGCGCACGGGAACCGTGGAGGATCTCGTTTTCGGCACGAGCGTGATGCGTCTCATGCCACTCGAGACTGCAGTCTGGGCGCTCTTACTCGCACTCGCATCGATCCTGATTTTTCGATTCTCTGGGAGGCTGCCTGATTTCCCAGTGACGCACGAAGTGGAACTCGATGCGACATTTGGAAGAGCAGCGCGGAAGAGTTGGTTCGCGGGCATCCTCGCTCCGATTCTCGCGTCCTTCCTCGTGGTGAGTGCGATGAAGGGTCAGTCCATCGGTGCGGCAGCCGTGGCGAGCCTCCTCGTGGGCGTGGTGGGGAGGGTACTCGCCCCGCACACCCAACCCGTCGTGCTTGTGGCTGCGCCATTGTTGGCAGCGGCGGTTGGTCAAGCCTTCTTCGTCTTCAATGGCCTCAACGCTCCCGCTGATCTCTTCGTGTCGAACAAACTTCCGAGCTTGCTCTTTGTGATGCCACTCGACTGGGCGGTCGGTTCGCTCGTCGGAGTTCCTATGGGATTTGCGTGGGCGCGATCATTCGTGCGACAAGAGCACTAGTCCCCGCGCCTTTTCAGGAAACTTATGTCGCTCATCGTCACAGGCACTATCGGAATTGACACGGTTGAAACTCCCAGCGCGCGCAGAGAACGCGTGCTCGGCGGCAGCGCGGCGTTCTTCGCCGCGGCGGCCTGCCCATTCACCCCAGTGCGATTGGTTGGAGTCGTCGGCGGCGATTGGCCGAGCGAACATCGGGCGCTGCTTGAAGGGTTACGCGGTGTAGATTTGCGCGGTCTTGAAACTCGCCCGCAGGGCAAGACCTTTGCATGGGGCGGGAGATATCTCGAGAACATGAATGTGCGGGAGACGCTGTTCACCGACCTCGGAGTGGTTGGCGAAGCGGCACCGACAGTGCCAGGCGTGTTCGCTGACAGTGAGTTTGTGTTTCTTGGAAACACGCACCCGAGCGTGCAACGCGGTCTGTTGACGCAACTTCCCAAGCGCAAAGTTGCGATCGCTGACACGATGGATCTTTGGATCAACATCGCGCACGACGAATTGATGAAGCTGCTGTGCGAAGTGGACGGCATTGTCCTCAATGACAGCGAGGCGTCACTCCTGACCGGCGTTCGGAACGCGGTGACGGCGGGACAGCGGATCCTTGGCTACGGACCGAGGTTCGTCGTCGTCAAGAAGGGCGAGCATGGTGCGGTGCTTGTCCACCGAGATGGGGTCGCGGCGGTGCCTGCCTATCCGGCAACAGAAGAGATGGTCATCGATCCGACGGGTGCAGGCGATAGTTTCGCAGGAGGCATGATGGGCCACCTCGCGCGCATGGGCGTTGGAACCGGATCGAGTGAGTTTCAGACGCTTCAGGACGCGCTCACCTGGGGAACGGTCATGGCCAGTTTCACGATCGGTGGGTTTAGCCTTGAAGGCTTACGCGAGGCATCGCCAGATGCAATCGCAAAGCGCCATGCATCGTTTCGCGCAGCCGCGCGAATTGCGTGAGTACTGCGGTACGCTTGTGCGCATGAGTCGCTCTTCCTTGCTCCGCAGCGCGGTCGCTCTCGTGTTCGCATGGACCGCTTCATCGCACGTGTCGGCGCAAACCTACACGCCCATGCAGCATCTCGCGGGCGCAAAGGACATGCGTCGGCTCTCACAAATCGCGAGCGGTGCAGGGACTGGCGGCAGCATTGGGAGCGTCCTCTACCCAATCGCGGGACCGTCCATTTTCTTCGAGAAAGACGGTGCTTGGTACCGCGTGGATCTCACGAGTGGAGAGATTTCGCCTTCAGGGCATCCGAAAGATGGCTACGGTCCACTCGTCGACCATCCGCCGGCGGGAAGTAAACGCGCCGCACGCGGCCGACAGGTTGCAGAGGAGTTGTCGCCAGATGGGACGATGGTCGCGGCAAGCGTCGACGGCAATGTTGTGTTGCGGCCCTCCGGCTCCGCGCCTGCGAAGCCCAAGCGCGATCGTGCTAAGGGAGATCGCCCGCGCGCGGCCTCGCAAACGGAACGCGCGCCGGTTTCAGGTGAGGAACCAAAGGCGAAGCGCATCACGCAGGATGGCGGCAGCGCGCGCATCAAGTACGGCACTGCGAGTTGGGTGTACGGCGAGGAACTCGATCAGACGACAGCGATGTGGTGGTCTCCCGATTCGAGCAAGCTCGCGTTCTATCGGTTCGATGAATCGCAGGTGAAGGACTACTGGTTGCTCGGCGGATTGTCGAGCACTCGTTCGAGCCTGCTCTCCGAGGCCTACCCTAAGCCGGGAGAGCCGAATCCCACGGCGCAGATTCTGATCTACGACCTTGCGAGCGAGACGACGACGACGGTCGACACCACGCTTTCGGATGGCGCGCCGGCGTACATCTTCAATGTGCGCTGGTCGCCCGATGGGAGTGAGTTGCTTTTCAATCGTGCGCCTCGACGACAAGATTGGGTCGAGATTCTCGCGGCGAATCCCAAGACTGGCGCGACGCGCGTGGTTGTTCGTGCATCGCAGGAGGCGTGGCAGGAAAACAGTCCGCTCGTGCGATTCCTCGACGACGGCGTGCACTTTCTCTTTGAGACGGAAGCGAATGGCTTCAAGAATTTCGAGATCCGCTCACTCAAGGACAACTCGATTATCGAAGTGACGCGCAATGAGTTCCCGGCGCTTGAAGTTGTGCTTCTCGACGAGAAGCATGGCGATCTTTGGTACACCGCAGCGAGCGGCGCGAATCCGGTGCAGCCGCAACTGCATGTTGCGAAACTCAGCGGCGGTGGTGGCACGAGAGTAACGACCGAGGCACTGAGCCATTCCGATTTTCGGATCGCGCCGAATGGCGAGTCGGTTGTCGCGACGGCGGAGTCGCACTCGGTTCCGCCAAGAACGCTCGTCTATCTGCGCAGCGGGGAGCGTGCGGGCCTCGTCGCGACACTCGCGGTGGGCGTGGACTCCGTCCTTGCCGCTGAGGGTATTCGCCCGAGCGAACTCTTCACCTGTAAGGCCGCTGATGGAGTAACGGATCTCTACGGAGAGTTGTTCTTTCCGCCGAACTTTGATGAAGCGAAGTCCTATCCACTTGTCATCGACACCTACGGAGGGCCGACGATTCAGTTGGTGAAGGACGAGTGGCGGCCATGCAATCCGCACACAGCGCTTGGTTTTCTGATTGCTCGCGTGGACAACCGCGGCACGCCCGGTCGTGGCAAGGCCTTCGAAACGGCGACCTATCTCGCGCTGGGTGGTCCCGATGCGGACGATCAAGCGGCTGCCGCATCCTTCCTCGCCGCTGACCGCTCGTATGTGGACGGCAAGCGCATCGGGATCACTGGCCACAGTTACGGCGGGTACATGTCGGCGATTTGCCTCATCCGACATCCGGAAGTCTTTGTCGCAGCCGTCGCGGGTGCGCCGGTGACGGATTGGCGCAATTACGACTCGATTTATGCCGAGCGATACATGCGGCAGCCACATGAGAACGAGAGTGGATACGACCTTGGCAGTTGTGTGAAGCACGCCAACAACCTGAAGGGCAAGTTGCTGCTGCTGCACGGGATGGTGGACGACAATGTGCATCCCGCGAACACCTTCGAGCTCGCCAATGCGCTGCAATCGATCAACCGCCCCTTCGCGATGATGTGCTTCGCGAATTCCGAGCATGGCATTTGGTCGCCCGCAGTCGAGAGTGTGAAGTGGAGCTTTCTCGTGGATGCACTGAAACCAGAGCCAACCGGTTGGACGCATCTGGACCCACCAACCCAAGAGAGTGCGCCGGCGTCGGCAGACAGAGCGGCAGGCGGCGCATGAGTTCGCTGCCTCCCAATCGCGCGCATATCGCGACCGAAGCACGACATGCACAGTCTGGGGCACTTGACGCGATGAGTTCGCTCGAACTCGTCACCCTTCTTGCGCACGATCAGCATGCCGCAGTTGAAGCAGTGGAAGCGTGCGCGGAGTCGATTGCGCGGTTTGTCGATGCGGCGACGGCGAAGCTTGCGATGGGCGGGCGATTGCTCTACGCAGGCGCCGGAACTTCAGGGCGGCTAGGCGTGCTTGATGCAAGTGAATGCCCACCCACCTTTCGGAGCGATCCCTCGCAGGTGGTTGGCATCATGGCGGGCGGAGATGGTGCTCTTCGAAAGTCGAGTGAGGGGATGGAGGATGATCCCAATGGCATCGCCATCGAATTCGAACGACTTGCGGTGTGTAAGAAGGACGCGTTCGTCGGTATCGCCGCGGGTGGAACAACGCCCTATGTGCTCGGCGCGCTTCGCTTGGCGAAACTCCGAGGCGCGACGACGGCGTTTCTCACCTGTTCCGGCCACGCGCAACCGGAATACTGTGACTATTGGCTTGTCCTTTCGACCGGCGCCGAAGTGTTGACAGGATCGACGCGACTCAAAGCAGGTACGGCGACGAAGATCGCGCTCAACGCAATCAGCACTGCTCTCTTTGTGCAGCGCGGAAAAGTCTTTGGCAATCTCATGGTGGATCTTGCGGCGACGAACGACAAACTCATCGATCGCGCGATGCGAATCTATCGGGAGTTTTTTCCGACCGACTCTCCGCTCGCGGCACGTGAGGCACTTCGCGATGCAGAAGGTTCGCTCAAGCACGCGGTCGTCATGCGAACGCATGCGTGTACGCGTGAAGCAGCGGATGCGCGATTACTCGCGGCGCATGGGCAGTTGCGCGCGTGCTTGGAGAGTTGAGGAAGTGGAGCAAAACGCAACGAGCCCAGCACGAATCATCGTGCAGGGCTCGTTGAATGTTTCAAGATTCAGTCGAGATCGCGTGTGCGATCAGACGGCTTCGTTGAGACCCTTCATCGCGCGAATGCGAACCTTGCGGCTCGCTGGCTTCGCCTTGAAGGTTTGCTCTTGACCGGTGAATGGGTTGATGCCCTTGCGTGCCTTGGTCGCTGGCTTCGCAACGGTACGCATCTTTGCGAGACCGAAGAGGTTGAAGGTGCCGCAGCCCTTCTTGCCGAGATCCGAGGTGATCATCGTGGTGAGGATGTCAAACGCTGCAACAACTTGCTTGCGAGTGAGTCCGGTGTGAGCGGCGATCTCCGAATAGATGGAGCCCTTGGTGCGAGTCTTGGTGGCGGGGGTAACTTTCAGTTTCGTGGCCATACTGGGGAGTCCTTTCAAGTGGCGAAGTGACAGGATCCATACCTGTCGAATACACGGGAAAAATAGCGATATCTACACACTCGCGCAAGAGAATGCAGAGAAACACGCAGTTTTTTGATGTTTTCTTCCGCCTGCCAAAAACCACTCAAATTGAGGAGTTTTGGAGTCGCGCGAGACAGATTGAGACTTCGGCGGTCCTTTAGTCGCGCTCGTCATCTTCGTCGTGGGTATCTTCAAGAAACGCACTCGGCTGCGTGGGGACGGTCGCGGGCGGGACGAACGGCACGGTCGAACACGGCGTCTTCGGGGTTCGGATGGCGATGGAGAAAACTCCAATCGAGGCAGAGGCCTCATCGTCGAGGCGCTTGCGTGGCCACTTCTTTCCCGACGCAAACACGCCGCCTCCGGCATCAAGGAGCGACCAACTTCTGCTCCCACGAACGAGCACGGCGTGGATCAGGGCGACCGAGTCATCGGCGACGACAATGTCACAAGTCGACGCGCTACCAATGACGAGTCGACCGGCCGTCGCACTCAGGTCAGCAACCAGTTCCACGCCACCCGAAGCGTTCGTGATGATGAGCATCGGGCGCGCTGGCGGTTCTTCGATCGGTTCGGTGCTGAGGGAGTCGGGCGAAGACGAAAGCCCACACAGTTCATCGCTGAACAGTTGAATCGGTCGCGACTTGGGCGCGACGGCGCGAATGAGTTGCCCGATTTCTGGTTCTGGCTGTCGAAGCCAGAGTACGGCGCCACCGATCCTAACCCATGATTCGACAGAGAGTTGAGCGACTCGGCAGTCGCCGTTTCCAGTGTGCAAGCCATCCTGGGACCCGGCATCGAGTGCTCGCCACACGCCGAGGTGGCAACAGAGCACGAGGTGTCGACGGCTGATCGATGGGGCGTTCAGCACGATGTCGCACTTGGGGCTTCGTCCAATCCAATAGGTCCGTGCAGGGTCAATCCGGCACTGGTGCAGGAGAGTTCCGTCGGGAGTACTGATCAGTAAGTCTGCCACGGCACGCCCTTCAAGTCGGAGGCGTTGACTGAGTTAGCGGGGTCGAACAGGCGCGCGGCCCACCGAGTAGTACGAGAATCCTAACTGTTCCATGGCACTGCTTCGGTAAAGATTTCGACCGTCGAAGATCAGCTTGGATGGCAGGAGTTTGGAAACCCACTCCCAATCCGGTGAACGGAACTCCGCCCACTCTGTGGCGATGACCAATGCGTCGGCGCCTTCAAGGGCGGCGTACATGTCGGCGGCCTGCTGAATCTGAGGCATCTCCTTGCCGAGGTTTTCGAGCGCGACGGGGTCGAACGCGGTCACTGTCGCCCCAGCCTTCAACGCCCTTTGCATCAGGGCGATGGCGGGCGCCTCGCGAATGTCATCGGTCCGAGGCTTGAAGGCGACCCCCCAGAACGCGAGTCGCTTGCCAGCCAACTTGCCCCCAAACGCGCCTTCAATCTTGGACCAAAAGTGACCGCGCTGCGCTTGGTTCACTCGATGGACAGAAGCGTTGAGTTCACAATCAAACCCGACTTCACGCCCCATTGAAACGACCGCGAGCGTGTCTTTGGGAAAGCAAGAGCCGCCGTAACCAAGGCCTGGATAAAGGAATTGATTTCCGATGCGCTTGTCGGCGCACATGCCTTCGCGAACGCTGTTGACATCGGCGCCGTATCTCTCGCAGAGATTCGCCATCTCATTGATAAAGGAAATCTTGCACGCAAGCATCGCGTTGGAGGAGTACTTCACCATCTCCGCGCTCCGCACATCCATGAGGAAAATCGGGTTGCCTTGGCGCACGAATGGCTCGTAGAGAGCGCGCATGGTCTCGCTCGCGTGCTCGCTCTCCACGCCACACACCACGCGATCGGGCTTCATGAAGTCATTGATCGCATCGCCTTCCTTCAGGAACTCGGGGTTGTCGGCGATGGAAAACGATACCTTGGTCTTGGAGCGGATAAGGTCACGAACTTTGTGACTCGTTCCAACCGGAACCGTGCTCTTCACGACAATTGTTCGTGGTGCCGCAGCCTCCCCGAGCGTCTCGAGCGCGTCGGCAATGTCGCTCGCGACCGCGAGCACATACTGAAGATCAGCACTTCCGTCCTCGTCGCTTGGGGTTCCGACGCAGATGAAGATCACATCCGCGTGCCGATACGCTTCGAGTTTGTCGGTCGTGAAATGCAATCGTCCAGCGGTCGCGTTGCGTTGGATCATCTCCGAGAGCCCGGGCTCATAGATTGGGCTCTCGCCTCGTTTGAGCATCGCGACCTTTCGCGCGTCGACATCGAGGCACAGCACATGATTGCCCGTCTCCGCGAAGCATGCGCCGGTGACAAGTCCAACATATCCGGTTCCAACCATCGTGAGCTTCATGCGAGAGATCTCCAAGCAAGCGGATTGAGTTCGAGTGGCGTGCGAAGTGGGGCGTGGGACTGTATCCAAACTTGTCGCCAGTCGGGTGCACGCAGCGCGTCTCGCCATCGTGCACCACGCCTTGGCGGGCAGGCGACGGGATGGACAAGATCGGCAATCCCAAGCGTGGACTTCACCGCTTCTGACGAGCGTTTGCTGCGGATTCGAGTTCAAGCAGCCCGCGTTTGAGCCTGCAGAGGGCGCCTTCGGTTGCGCCCGCGAATCCGCCGAGCCCATCGGCAGCAACGACGCGATGGCAGGGGACGATCACTGGCAACGGGTTTCGCTTCATCGCCTGTCCCACCGCGCGGCATGCCATAGGCGATCGACCCAGTTGCTTTGCGATCCAACCATAGGTGCGGGTCTCTCCTCGAGGAATGCTCCGGCATGCATTCCAAACCGCGACTTGAAACGGCGTCCCCGCTGGGGTTGGGATCTTTGCAGCAGCACTTTCCTTGCCGCGCAAGTGCGCGGTTGCGGCGGCGAGAAGTCTCTCCGCTTCGCTCCCTCCAGCGCGCGTCCAAGTTTGATTGAGCGTAACTCCTCGGAGGCTCCATTCAAGACTGAGCGAACCGTCTGCGCGCCTGAACACAACCAGTGGCCCCCACGGCGTTCGAACTGGGGCAGCGGGCGCGGGAACTCGCGAGCGTTTGCGGGCGGCGGACATATCGAAAGCGTAACCGGATCGCGTGTGCATTATCATCGCTGTCATGAACTCCGCTGCATCCTCCTGCGCCACGGCCGCCTCTAGCGCAAGCGAAACACCGCTTGACCCAATGTCGGTGCAGTTGCTGGCGCTCCTCGGCCGCTCGGATCCGCAGATTGCGGAGTGCTACGCGCTCGAGGCGGTGCGGCAATCGAGCACTCTCGAACTCATCGCGAGCGAGAATCATGTTTCGACCACGGTGATGCATGCGGTGGGCTCGTGGTTGACGAACAAGTATGCCGAGGGGTATCCCGGCAAGCGCTACTACGGCGGATGCGAGTTTCATGATCGCGTGGAAGACCTCGCGCGCGATCGAGCCAAGCAACTCTTCGGATGCCGATTCGCGAATGTGCAACCACATTGCGGCGCGAATGCAAACCTCGCGGCATTCATGGCGATGTGCGATCCGGGGGACACGATTCTTTCACTTCCCATCAAGTCGGGCGGGCATCTTTCGCACGGCCTCAAGGTCAACTTCAGCGGAACCTACTTCAAGATCGCGGAGTACGACCTCGATCCAACCACGGAGCGGCTCAACTTCGACGAGATTGCGCGCATTGCTCGGGAAACCAAGCCCAAGATGATCATCTGTGGGTACTCCGCGTATTCTCGCGTGATCGACTTTGCGCGTTTTCGCGCCATCGCGGATGAGGTTGGTGCGTTCGTCATGGCGGACATCGCGCACATTGCGGGGCTCGTGGCCACGGGTGTTCATCCGTCGCCGTTTCCCCATGCGCACATTGTGACGACCACGACCCACAAGACGCTGCGAGGTCCCCGCGGTGGATTGATTCTGACCAATGACGAAGAGATCGCGAAGAAGGTCGATCGAAAGGTTTTTCCAGGCTCCCAAGGCGGTCCGCTCATGCATGTGATCGGCGCAAAGGCCGTCGCGTTTCAAGAAGCGTTGCAGCCGGCGTTCAAGGCGTATTGCGCACAGGTCGTGGAGAATGCGCAGGCACTCGCGAGCGCACTGCAGAGGCGGGGATATCGCATTTGTTCGGGCGGCACCGACAATCATCTCATGCTCGTTGACCTTCGCACACGATCGGCGGACCTCACGGGCGCGGACGCGGAGAAGTGGCTTGAACGAGCCGGCATCATCGTGAACAAGAACGGGATTCCTTACGACCCGCGCTCTCCGGTCGTCACCAGCGGTTTGCGCTTGGGCACGCCTGCAGTCACGACGCGCGGCCTGAAGGTGACCGAGATGGATCGGCTCGCGCAATGGATTGATCGTGTGCTCGGCGGGGCGGGCGACGAGGCGGTCCAAGCGACGGTGCGCGAAGAAGTGCGCGACTTCTGTCGTGGCTTCCCGCTCTTTCACGCATGATTCATCTCGCTTCGTGGCAAGCTCTCTTTGAAGGCCGAGGCGTTCTGATCGCGCCGCTTCCGCCGCCCATCTCCAACCCAGGGACGGTGTCGTCGCGGCTCTATCTGCGCATCCTGGCGGTGGTGATCGGGATGGCGATCGCGATCGGTGCGGGCTACGCACTCTGGAGCGCTTCCGGGCGTTGGTGGATTGGTTTCATGGTGTTCTGCATTTTTGCGTGGGTGGCGCTCATCTTCGCGTGGGGAATCTTCAGCGCGGTCCGACTCGCTCGTGCAGATCAGAAGAGGCGCTACGAACGCGCGATGGCAGATCCGATTACGCGCCTCTTGCCACATCGAGGCCTGCGCCGCAATCAGATTCTTCAGTGTGATCGGTACAAGGAACTCTTCGCGCTCTCCCCGCGCCCAGTTATGCTGTTCGACGAGGCGTTTGTGCACGCCGCAGGTGCCGACGAAATGGTGGGTTCGCTCGCTCCACGCGGTCACCTCCCCGAGCCTGAAGCGTTGGCGTCGAGCAGCGTCCGTCCCGGCGGAGCGCTTGGCGCGGCGGTTCTCGCGCTCCAAGGCGTTCGGTTTTTCGTCGAAGGGATAACGAGTCTCTTCAGCGGTGCTGGACTCTCTTGGCAAGGCGGCGTCGGGCTTCTCATGCTCGCAACCGCGATTCTCATCATTTTCTCAGATCCGTGGGCGCGTCGAAAGCTCGGTCTTCCCAAACTTTTCTCGGTCGATGCCGAAATCGGCGCAGGCTGGATCCGCACGGTGAACGGGGAACTCTTCAGGGCACAGGATTCCATCGTGCTCCTCACGCTAGAGGGTTCATGCGTGGAGGTGCGTTGCATTCGCCCGGACAAGGTCGACTCTTTCTTCCTTCCGATTCTGTATCGCTCAAAGCGGAAGACCTTCGCGGCCTTGAAACCGCCGTCGAAGCTAGGTCGCGCGCTGCGGGGCGCGAAGGAGGACTTCAAGGCCGCGATGGGCGGGGCAGATGCTTCGGTACGGCCAGAGATGCCGACGGACGCAGATCCGTTTCGCCTTCTTCTTTCGAGTTGGACCTATCCCGAGCCCAGAGTCGACCTCGCCCCAACCAAGTTGGATTGAAACGCGAATGGAATCCGCCATTTCGCCGATAGGGGATGTTCCGTGAGCGAAGAAAAGTTCCCTCCTCTCTCTCATACGCACAGCATGTCTGAGGTTGCCATCGATGCAGCGTGGGCAGTGTGCCCGCCCGACTCCGATGTCGATTCGTCGGGCTTGCTACCGGTCGTTGTGGGAGCGCACCCTCGCAGCGAAATGCGTGATCGACCGCTCGCGATGCGATTGCTCCAACTGATCCGTCATTGGCAGCGCGAAAACCTGCCTGACGCGAGCACTCGATTGCGACCGATCATCCTCACCGACCTCTGGTATCTCAACGACAAAGCGCTTCTGTTGCAGCCGACGATTTCGATTGGTGACCCGAGTTCCAACGCTGCAACCGCGTATTACGCGACAAAACTTCCGAAGGCGTATGTCGTCGACGGACAATTGCAAGTCCTCGCCGACATGCAATTTCTCGACCCGAGCGTGGCCATGTGGGGTGTCGACGCGAATGCCACGCGAAGCGCGCTCGACTGGTTCATTGTTCGTGCATTGCCGGCGTTTCTCGAGAACAGTCACGAGTAGTTCCGTTCGCAGGATCACGGACAGAGTCGTTCCACGCGCCATCGCTGGATCTCGTCTTGCGGGCTTGGAGGGAGTTGCGTGTAAAGGACACGATCGTGAAGTCGGAACGGATGCCCTTGCCAGAGTTCCACTCGTTCGAGTGCGACTCGGGTGCCGCCCCAATGGGGTGGTCGGGGCACTGCCACGCCGTCAAACTTCGCCGTCCACTCCGCTTGCTTCGCTTCGAGTGCTTCTCGCGACGCGATCGGTCGCGATTGCGAACTCGCCCACGCATTGATCTGACTTTCGCGTGGGCGCTGTGCGAAGTACGCATCGCTCTCTTCGTCCCTGATGCGTGAGATCGCGCCTTCAATTCGAATCTGCCGATTCATCGTGTCCCAGAAGAACAGCAGCGACACGCGCGGATGCACATGCATCGCGCAGCCCTTGCGCGATTCGAAGTTGGTGAAGTAGACCGCGCCTCGAGCATCGAAGCCGCGCATCAACATGATGCGCGCACTGGGTTGCCCATTCGCGTCGACCGTCGCGAGCGTCATCGCATTGGGGTTTGGAATGGATGGCTGCTTCGCTTCTTCAAACCACGCGACGCACGCTGCGACAGGTTCGCTCGGTGGATGGTCGAAGTCGAATGCAGGGGCGGTGGGTGATTGCGCGTCAATCATTGCGCGCGATCATAATCGGTGAGTGACTATTGTTTCCGCTTGTGAGGCGTGGGCTTTGTTTCTCTGGGCATCGGAGGCTGAAATCGTTCCATGAGCGCCTCAATGGATTTGCTGTCGAGACTTGCGAGGGCGTCGAGGATCGCGTCGCCGCTCGGTGCGTCGAGGAACGCGAAGAGATCCGCCTCTCTCGGAGTCGCCTCCAACATCGCTGTGATCGGTTTCGGGAGCGGTTTGCTGTCGATCCGAGGCAACGCCGCGGCACTCTGCAGCGCAAGGAGTTCGTCGGAGAGATCAAATGCCTTCATCCAGCGGGAGACTTGTGGGCGTGAGAGCGGCACGAGCGCGCGCGGCGACGGCGTGATCGGCGACCGTGCGCGAGTTCCCGCGGCGCGGACATCGTGCTCGAGCATTCGAAGAAACTCATCACTCGCGCAAATGCTCGCGCCGAATCTTCGCGCGCGTGTCGCGAGTGCACGATCGCTCGTCACGACAGTGAATCGACGGGCCGCACTCGACTCGGCGAGTACCTCCATCAGCCGATCGTCGGCGCTTGCACACGCGCCCGGACCCTCGATGATGATCCCGCCGCTTCGGAGCGTTGAAACATGGTGGTCGCAAACGATCCACGCAAGATCGCGGCCAAATCGGCTGAGAGCGATGAAGCGGGTGAGGTCATCAACGCTTGGTCCGGCGAATTCCGGCGAAAGGGCGCCTTGCGCGAGCAGGACATTGGACGCATCGACGAGGAGGGGCATGCGATCGGTCTTTCCTGGTGCAGTTTCGGCCCCTGGGAGCTGCGCGGTGCCGCCTTCGAGATGTTATCCGGTCAGCGCGATTGGCTGAAGCGGGGCATATTTGCCGATCCGTCGCTTGACTCGAACGGCACTTGCCATTCTTATAGGCGACTCGGCATTCCGCTCCCGCGTCGGGACGGAACTGAGGCGCTTGAAGACCGCGTTGCGCGCGGCACTGTTTGTCGTTCAAGGATTTTTCTCATGGCTATTCGTGTGAAGTCTCGTGGTGGCGAGTCCGTCGAGCAAATGCTCCGTCGATTCAAGAAGCTCTGCGAGAAGGAAGGTTTGACGAAGGAACTCAAGCGCCGCGCGCATTACGAGAAGCCCTCGGAGCGCAATCGCCGCGAGGCTCGCCGATTTGAGCCGCGACCTGTGAACCCCGGCGCGGCCCTGCGGGCTGCTCGTGGTGGCGCACCGGCTGCTCCTGCGAGTGGCCCCAAGGCTGGTGGTCGTGGCGGTCGCCGCGGACCAGGCCGATCAGATTCGTCTCGCAGTTCCAGTTCGTCGCGATAATCCTCGCGCTCGAACGAGTCTGCGCAGCATTGATGTCATCGCGCGCCGCGCCCGGATTCTGGAGCGGCGCGCGTTTTCTTCCCGAATGATTTGCACGATGGTGCGCGACTCTTTCGCACCTCTTGGTTAGGTTCCTTCCCATGCGCTCAAGATCATCTTCCGACCCCGAACAAGTCCTCGCGTTCGCCATTGAACTCGCGAGAACTGTCCATGACTCGAAGTGCACAGACGTCACGTTGTTGGATGTTCGCGGTCGTCGACCGGAAACGGACTTTATTCTCATCGCGTCGGGCACGAGTCAGCGGCAGATGCGCTCCACCGCGCAGGGTTGTGAAGATCTCGGCAAGGCGCAGGGCAACGCCCCCTATCGAAACTCTGCAGATACTGGGACGACTTGGGTGGTCGTTGATTTCGTGGAGGTGGTTGTGCACCTGTTTGAGCCAGAGCAGCGCATGTACTACGACCTCGAGTTGCTCTACACCGGAAGCAAGCGGATCCGATGGCAACGGGTGAATGATGCTGAGACGCGGGGTTCACCGACGGTTGGCAGAAGTGGCGAGCAGGCTGAATCGCAAGATGCTTCGGCGTGATCCTCGTCGCTGCGTCCGCAGGTAGGCGGTTCGGTAAACTCCAACTATGAGCCGACGAACCCTCTGCATTTCTCTCCGGATCGCGTGCTTGGGTCTCTTCGGCTTCGCACCCAGCCTAACGCGGGCCAGCGCGCAAGATGCGTTTGCGAACCCGCCCGCACAGGCGGCACCAGTCGCCGCTTCGCCAACGCTTGATGGTGCGTGGGTCGGAAGTGGAGAGGTGGCGAACGCTCCAGATCAGAAGTTGTTCACCTTCATCCGAATTGCTCGTGGGATTGACGCTCGCACGACGGTGCGCGTCATCGCGCCGCAACTCCTTGCGTTCGACGCACCCGCGCGCGATGTGCGATGGATTGGCGCAAACATCGCCTTCACCGTCGATGTTCGCGGCGCGTCTCTTCGCTTTGACGGGACGCTTGATGCCGCGAACTCTGCGCTGCAGGGGAAGTGGGGATTTGTCGGGCCGAGCGGAAAGGTCGAAGGTGAGCAGCAGGAGTGGAGTGTGCATCGAACCTACGATTTGCGCGAACTGATCGGATACGAGGCGTGGCGGGGAGATCTGCATGTGGGTGGGCAGCAGATCGCGATGGCGATTGCGATTGGCAAGACTGACCTCGGTCCGGTCGGCGCGATTGACATTCCGGTGCAAGGTGCGCGCGGCATTCCACTCATTGTCGTGGAGACACCGAAGGGATACCGAATGACACTTCCCGGTGGCATCGACGCGATTTATGAGTTCGAACGAACTGCGGATGGATCACTTGTGGGAAGTATGACGCAGGGGCCGTTCACCGCACCCCTCACGCTGAAGCCAGCGCCAGGCTACAAGGTCCTTGGACGAAGTCGCCCGCAGGATCCGCAACCACCGTTCCCGTATACCGAGCGAGAAGCGGCGATCGCACATCCGTTCGGCCATTCCCTCGCGGGAACGCTCACGATTCCAACCAACACATCGCTCGTTCGCGACGGGAAGTTTCCCGCCGTCGTCCTCGTGAGTGGTTCGGGCGCGCAAAATCGCGATGAAGAGTTGCTCGGGCATCGTCCGTTTGCGGTGATCGCGGATGCGCTTGCACGGCAGGGTGTTGCGGTCCTTCGGTACGACGATCGCGGCACTGGTCGCTCGAAGGGGAGATTCGAGGGCAGTGACTCACTGGACTTCGCCACCGACGCGGATGCGGCGAGCGAGTTTCTCAAGACCGCTCCAGAGATTGATCGTGATCGCATCGGCATGCTTGGTCACAGCGAAGGCGGCATGATCGCACCGCTGGTTTCGATGTGGCAGAACCAAGGCAGCGGCGCGACGGATCCTGAGATGGCCGCTCTTTCCTTCATCGTGCTGCTCGCAGCGCCGGGTCAGCGAGGTGCGGAAGTGCTCTCTTGGCAGACAGCCGAGATCATGCGCGCGGAAGGGATCAGTGAAGCAGCAGTGCAGGCCGTCGTGCTCGCGCATGTGCAAGTGATGAATGCCATTCTCGACAAGTTGAGTCCTGAAGAACTTCGCACGGCGGTGGAGGTGCTCCTCCGCGCGCAGGTCGCGGCATCCGGCGCGACGCTCGATGCGCCAGCATTGCAGGGCGTGTTAGATGACGCTGTGGCGAGCATGCAAGACAAGTGGATGTCGACTTTCGTCGCCTACGACCCAATCGGCGCGCTTGAGCGTTGCCGCGTTCCTGTGTACGCGATGGCCGGCGAGAAAGACCTTCAAGTCGATCCGATCCGTAATCTTGAGTTGATAGCAGCGGCAACGAAGAAGGGCGGAATTCCCGCGCAAACTCGTCTCTGGGCGGGACTCAATCATCTCTTCCAGCCATGCACGACAGGAAGCGCCAGCGAATACGGCGAGATTGACACGACCTTCGACGCAGCGGCGCTCAACGAGATGGTTGGGTGGGTCGTCAAGACATGCGGCGAATTGCCCCCGCGTTCGGCTCGGACGCCACCGGTGTTGCCTGAGGTGAGTGAAGGTGTTCCGGCGTCGACCGCGCCAGCTTCTGTGCCAGAAGGTCTGCAACCGGCGTCGCGCCCGTTGGAGCCAACGCTCCCGAAGCCGGCAAGTCTCTGAGCTCAGGAGGTTGTCACGCGATGTCATTCGGACTCGGTAAAGGTCGTTCCCTTGACGCTGGCGATGCGGGCTTCGATATCTCGGTGTTGCCGCGCGCCGATGCTGGTCGATTGCATCCCAACATTTTTTTCCCGCGTGCGTCCGCGCGAGTCGAGATCGAGATCGGGTCAGGAAAGGGAACTTTTCTGCTGCAGCAGGCGAGCTTGGAGCCGGAAACCAACTTCCTCGGCATCGAATGGACAGGAGAGTTTTGGAAGTACGCAGCGGATCGGGTGCGCCGAAGCGGCTTGACGAATGTGCGAATTCTCCGAGGGGATGCGACGCAGTTCATTCGACATTGGGTCGACGATGGCGTCGCGCAAGTACTCCATCTCTATTTCAGTGACCCGTGGCCGAAGACTCGACATCACAAGCGGCGAGTGGTGCAAGATCAGACGCTTGCCGATTTTCATCGCGTGCTCACCAAAGGCGGCGAACTTCGCATCGTCACGGATCACGACGCGCTGTGGCAATGGGACATCGAGCACATCGAGAGGGCGCCGCACCTGTTTTCACGGGGTGCGTTTGCTCCGCCGCAGAGTGCGGGCGCGGGCGAGTTGGTGGGGACCAACTTTGAGCGCAAGTTTCGCCGTGAGGGGCGACCCTTCCACGCGATGACGCTTCGGCGCATCGACTGAGGGGACTGCCGCAGATTCTCGCGTGGACTCACTAGCGATCGGGTCGTTTCCAACCGAGCTCGGCATCGCGTTCAAGGGTCACTGCAGCCATCTTGACGCACCGGCGGCAGATATGCGCATCACGCTTGGGGCTCTCGTAGCTGGGTTCGGTGCGTGATTCGAGGCACATCGTGCAAGAGCAGGTCGACATGTCAACGAAGGGGGGATCGCCCGCGTAAAGCACGGCCGATCGGAAGGCATCGGCCAGACAACCGCCGCAAATGTGGCTGCCGTGATGCCCCTCCATGAACGCGAGGTCCGCCGTCCACGCCTTGAGGCAGAAGTCGCAAAGCACATCTTCCATCTTGACATCGTTGGTATCCGTACCTGCTCGAAACATCCAAGCAGGATACTGCGCGATCGGATGCGTTGCGGGGGAGCCGCGACAAACGCACCTCGTCTCATTTCCTACAATCTTCGCCGACATGGCGCAAGGGATCTCACTCGCGACGAAGTGCCAGATGCTCTTTGGAGCCGCGGTCTTCACGATCATCGCAGGCGCGCTGAGCGTGCCGTGGATGCGCACCGCGACAATGGTGCGTGAAAACCAACTCGAAGTCAGCCGTCAGCTTGCCGACACTTGGTTTGAGGATGGCATTGCGATTGGACGCAGCGAAGGCGCGTCGATTCCAATCCGATTCATTCGCCTCGATGCAATCGTGTTTGAGGACGAGCCCGATCAGTTTGCGCGCGACGCGGTCGTGCAGTTTGAAGCGAATCCGAAGACCGTCGAGTTGTTCGGGAACGCACCTGCGCGCGACGGGATTTTCTACCGCTACGCGCGAGCGATTCGCGCAGTCGATGCGCAACGGATCACGGATGGCCGGTTTATGGACTGGTCGCCCCGCATCGCGGCCGTGAGTCGGCCGGATGACCTTGTCGCGATTCTGCTCATTGATCGCACAAGCGAGTTTGCGGAAGCACAGATCCTGCAGAATCGCGTCGCGATCCTCATTGGCGGACTCTGCGCCGGGGTGCTTGCGATTGCCGTCTTCACCATCATTCTCAAGCGCGTCGTGTTTCGTCCGGTGCGAGCGCTCACTTCCGTTGCGGAAAAGGTGGAGCAGGGAAATCTCCAGCTTCGGAGTAGTTTGCAGACGGGCGATGACTTCGAGCGGTTGTCGAAGGCGTTCGACGGCATGCTCGCGCGACTTGAGGATGGCCAGCGTCAGCTTCGCGCGGTGAACGAGGGTCTCGATCTCAAACTTGGCGAACTCGCCGAGGCGAATGTCGGGATGTTTGAGTCAATTCGTTTGAAGAGCGAGTTTCTGGCGAATGTCTCACACGAATTGCGAACGCCACTCAACTCGATCGTTGGGTTCGCGGAACTTCTTGAGGAACTTGCACAGAACGACGCGAACGCGGATCCGAAGCGCCTTCGATACATCGGAAACATTCTCACGAGCGGTCGCAGTTTGCTGGAGATGATCAACGAACTCCTGCAGATGGCGAAGATCGAAGCGGGCCGCGTGGAACTTTCCATCGGTCCCACCGATGTGCCGGAGCTGCTCGAAGGATTGCAGGCGATCATGCGGCCGCAGGCGCAGCGTAAGGAGATCGCGATCGAGGCTTCGGTCGAGGATGGTCTTCCAAGCGTGGAAACGGATCCTGGAAAGTTGCAGCAGATTCTCTACAACTTCCTCTCCAACGCGATCAAGTTCTCTCCCGCCGGCACGCGTGTTCGGGTTACGGCTGAGCGAATGGTGCGTCAGGAACGCTCGGTGGGTGTGCGCGTCTGGGTCATCGATGAAGGCCCCGGAATTCCCGAAGACATGCAAGACACCGTCTTCGAGAAGTTCCGCCAAGTTGACGCGAGCCACACGCGGGAGCATTCCGGAACGGGGCTCGGCCTCGCCATTTGCAAGGAACTCGCGGATCGCTTGGGCGGAAGCGTCGGATTGCAATCTGCGCGCGGAAGTGGCGCTCGGTTCTTCGTCGAGTTGCCTCTGGTTTTCCGAGAGCGCGCGCTTGAGGCGCTTATGCCCGATCCAACAAAGAAATCGGGCGCGTCACTGCGCTAGTTGGCCAAGTATCTCGCGAATGTCGCGATCGGCGTGCAGCAGGCGACGGCGCGGAACGCTCGCGTCGAGTCGTTCGTGTAACTGCGTGAGTTCGGCATGTCGCGCGAAGAACGCAAGCACCGCCTCGGCCACGCGCGCAGGCGGGAGCGTGCCGTCGGGGCAGTAGTAGTTGTAGTCGGCGAAGTTGAGGAAGAGTTCGTGGTGCGACTGCCCATCGGCGCGGGTGATTCCAGCATCGAACAACCAACCATCTGATTGCTCGCGTTCCTTGGCAATGCGCACCGTTGGTTCCATCGAGCAAAGAGTACCATCGCTCATTGCGGGTGACGCGTGTTGGTGAGTGGATCATGCAATCAGGATTCTTCTTCGAAATCGTCAAACTCGGCCTGAACAACCTCAGGCTCCACAAGATGCGCTCGACGCTCACGAGTTTGGGCATCATCCTTGGCGTCGCAGCGGTGATCGTGGTCGTTGCAGTAGGCGAAGGAAACAAACGCGCTGCGCTCCGCGACATTGCCGCCCTGGGCGCGACCAACATCATCGTGCGCAGTTCGAAGCCGCCCGAATCCAACTCCACGAGTCAGGCGCGCACGATGTTCGTCGCGTACGGACTCCTGCGGCAGGATCTTCGAAGACTCGAAGGTTCCGAAGCGGTCGCTGACGCATTGCATGTGGTTCCGCTCAAGGCGGTCGGATCGGAAGTGACCTTCGAAGGCGCTCGTGCCACGAGTCAAGTGTTTGGAACTACTCCTGAACTCTTGGTGGTCGCGAATCTTCGCCTCGCTCCCAGGAGTCGCTATCTCACCTCGCACGATCTTGAAACGCGGGCGCCAGTCTGCGTGATTGCCAGTGAAGTCGCCAAACAGTTCTTCCCCCTGCAAGATCCGATCGGGCAACTTCTCAAGATTGACACGCAGGCGTTTCGTGTCGTGGGAGTGTTGCAACCCGTTGGGTTTGCAGGCGGCGCGGGGAGCGCGCTTGTGGGGCGCGATCTCAACAAAGACATTCACATTCCGATCACCACCGCGCAAACGCAGTTTGGCGACACCGTCATGCGCCGCGGATCCGGGACATTCAGCGGAGAGCAAGTTGAGATTTCTGAGGTCTATGTCGTCGCGCCAAACACTGATTCGGTGGTTCCGCTTTCGCTTCGCGTGAAGAGAATCCTCGACACGGGGCACGCTGGGATGACTGATGTGCAAGTCATCGTGCCTTGGGAGCTCTTGGAGAATGCGAAGAAGGCGCTCCTCGTCTGGAATGTGATGCTGGTCGTCATCGCGGCTATTAGTTTGCTCGTCGGCGGCATCGGCATCATGAACATCATGCTTGCGTCGGTCACGGAGCGCACGCGAGAAATCGGCATTCGGCGCGCGCTCGGTGCGACTCGCAAGCACATTGTGTTGCAGTTTCTGGTTGAGACAGGCTCCATCTCCACACTTGGCGGCGTGTTGGGCATCGTGCTTGGCGTTTCGTTTTCCCTCAGCCTTCCATGGCTCACTGAGCTTCTCGCGAGCCTGCCCCTCTTTGAGGGCGCGATTGCGGGGAAAGTCGCGCTTGAGCCGCAGGTCACGCTCTGGTCGGTGATGGTGAGCTTCTTTGTCGCCGCGGGCGTCGGACTGATCTTCGGTATCTATCCGGCCGTCGTCGCGAGTCGCAAGGACCCGATCGAAGCACTTCGTCACGACTAGCGTGGCAAGAGATTGCGCGCGTTCCTGGAAATCATCTCGACTGTTGGTCACTGCATAGATAAACTAGGTCTATGCCACACGAACCACAGAACGCTCCGCCGGGCACACTGGACATGATGATTCTCTCATTGCTAGCAGAGGAGCCCCTTCACGGATATCTCATTGCACGCAGGATCGAGGAGCGGAGTGGTGGGGTCCTCGGGATCGAGGAGGGCTCGCTCTATCCGGCCCTGCAGCGCCTTCGGAAGCGCAAAGCCGTGACGGATGAATGGAGCACGCAAGAAAATGGTCGCGAAGTGCGTGTGTATTCAATCACGCGCGAGGGTCGCGCAGAACTCGTTGAGTCGGCAATTCGTTGGCGCATGGTGAGTTCAGCCATACAGAAGATAATTCAAGACATCAAGGGAGATCGTCGTGTCAAGCTTGCATGACGATGATGAAGACCTTCGCCGCGAGATGGAGTCACATCTCGCACAATTGGAGGACGACGCGAGTAGGGGTGGTGCGTCGCCGAGCGAAGCCACGCGGCGGGCGGAAGCGAAGTTTGGGAACGCGGCGGATCACTTTCGGGAGGCACTCGATGAATGGACTCGGCGTCAACGAACGGTGCGCAATGGGCTGATCGGTATCACCATTGCGGCACTCGTGGTTTCGGCGGCCGGAATTGTCATCAATGTTCGTTTGCTGGGTGACCTGCGCGCAACGCTTGATGGCTGGTCGGCGCGCGCGAAGCAGAGCGAGCTTGGGTTCGGTGTCGTGCGCTACAGCGGGGCACTCGTCGAAACAGCGTGGATGAGTCCACATGGAGTCGTGCGACAACAGCTTCCCATGCTGTTGACCGATTGGGAGTCCTCCACCGCGAGATTTCCGATGGAGTGCGCCGAGGGCGAGCGCCCCCGGTTTGAGTTTTTCGTCACCGAGGAGGCGCGTGGGTTCTTCGAGGGGATTCCGGTTGGCACCAAGATGAGTTGTAAGCTCGCCGCGCAGATAGATCTTGATTGGTCGAATGGCACTCCACCGGTGAACCACAGCGATTGGCTGCGCGCTATCGATCCTTCGCTCCAGTTTGCTGGTTGCGAGCGGTGAGATCGCCGAGTGGTCAGCGACGGCGATCTCACGGTCCCTGAGAGGAGTGGCGCGATCTCGTTTGAGCGGCCTATGGACTAGCGTCCCCAACCCGGCTTGCACCCGGGGACTCCAGTTTCCACGAGTTGATTGTTGGATGGGTCGATGCAAGGACCTGTGACTTGCTGGCACTGGCAGTTGCTCCCACCGCAGGTTGCCGCGGAGATGAAGATCCAGCCTTGGCCACACTTGGAGACGCAGCCTTTTGTGTACCCCGGCGTCGCTTCGCTTCCGACGACAATGCTCTCTCCCGGCTCCAGGGCGTACGAACTGAGTCCATCGAGCGAAATCAGCAGTGCAGTCGTGACGCCATTGTTGATCACGACTCCGTCTTGCACGGCTTCGAGTGAACCGACCGCGGTTCCCGCGCTTCGCCACGCGCCATCAATGAGCGACGCAGTGGAGGTCGAAAGGCAATGACCCGTCAGAAAGAGAGCACCCGACTCCTCAAGATGGTTCGCGCAGTCGGGGAGGGGGCGAGAGGTTGGTGGCGGTGGGGCGTGTTGCGCGGACGCCGAGTGGCTCGGCGCGAAACACGCGCCGAGCGCGAGTGATCCATAGAGAACGAGACAAGAGGGGCGCAGTGCAGATCCGAAGTCAGACATAGCGAGTCTCCTTACACGGAATCCGAGGCATTTGTCTAGCCCTACGATGGGTTTTACGACATTGCATAGCGTATCTATGTATGCGCTCGTGTCAAGAGGGCGGCGAAGAAAACTTGGCGGTCTTTCATTGCCGAGTGTGGATCGTCAATCCCGGCCCCAATTCCTCCGCGAACTCTTCTCGCTGCTCGATGATGCGCGGTGAGCTCAAACGGTTCCGATCGAAGGGGTGCTTCGACCGAGCGTTTGAGAGCATCGCGCGACGCAGTCGGGCGGAGTTCGCGAGTAAGGCCATGGCGATCAGGGAGGTCCTTATAGATGAAGCGGGAGACGAGCACGCAGCGGTTCGGATTCACAAGGCAAGCAAGCGTGCGCTTTGACTTCCGCACGAAGTGGCCATTGGGGAACCGCGGTCACTCCTCTCAGACGCGCAGCGGGCAAACTTCGACGGCGCGCTCACCGAGGCGCGTCGCGAACCTCCGCGCGTCTTGGGTGACTCGCCCCAGACTCAACGAGATCGAATCGAGTGAGCTCTTGCACCGCCACACTTCGACTGCGCCTTCTCCCCAATCGGCCCAGCCTTCGAGTGTCTGCACGTGCGTCGCATGTCGGCGGAGTTCTTCCCGCACGCTCGGTGAGATGCGATTGGGGTAGAGCACGACGAAGTGCGTCGGCCACTGCTCAGGCGGAGTCGATGCGAGCATCGATCGAAGATTGCTTCCGAGGACTCCGGAACTGCGGCAGGGAATGGCGTGGATGAGCGCGTAGAAGCCCACGGCATCATCAGGTAACCCGATCGAAATGATCGAATGCGGTCGCGACGGATTCGCTGGTGAGGCGGCGACGAGTTCGACGGCTTCGCGAATGGGTTGCTTTTGGGGAAGTGTGAACGGTTGTCCGATCCAGACCAATCCGAGCGGAATGAGAAGTCCTAGGAACGCGCCTCGCCGGACGCTCGGGCGGTCGTAGGCGAGTGCGCGGTCGGCCGCGACTCCAACACAGAGGACTGTTGCCGGAACGAAAAACACGAGAAATCTCGCGTAAATCCAAGTGCCAGTCAGGGTCGATGCAAGCAACGCGAGGAGGACGCCGATGATGCTCGCATTGAGGACGAAACGAACTCGTCGCCACACGAAGATCGTCACAAGCAGGACGAACAAGGTACGGACGGGAATCGGAGTTTCGTTCCCCCAATCACCGCCGATGGCGAGGAGCATCGCGCTTCCCTCGCGGGAGGCGAGTGTCGGTTGATCGGCGGTCGTTTGGAGATAGGTCGCGCGCGTCGCGAGAAAATCGCCGGAGAGCGGAGAGAGCAAGACGCACGCAGTCACCCCGCCAAGGATGCACGCAAGCAAAGTGAGTTGCGAGGAGAGGAGGTCCCGGCGTCGCAGCAGGGAAACGATCGCAACGAGCGCGAGACCGATCGCGAGAAATCCACTCACGGGGTGCGCCCACGCGCTGAGCGCGGAGCAGATCGCGATGCCCATCGTCGCCTCGAGAGTCGGGAATCTCCTCAGTCGCGCTGCGTAGTACAACGCAGCCGTGCTCAGGGTGATGACGAGTGCGTAACCGCGAGCCTCTGCTCCTTCAAGAACTGCGATTGGACAGATTGCCATCGCAAATGCGGTCAAAACACCTGCGCGCGGGGAGGCCACTTCGCGCCCAAGTTTCGCGGCAAACCAAACACCGATGGTGCCGATGACGATCAGCGGAAGTCGAAGTGAAAGTTCGGAGAACTGACCGAGCGTTTGCACACTCGCCCACGAGAGCACGGTCTGAGGAACATGATTCGTCGGCACGAACCAATTGCCCAAGATCGGCCCGATGCCGTCTTGCATGAAAGACACCGTCGAGGAAATCTCGTCGTACCACAGGCTCTCTCGCGCATGAAGCGCGCGGAGGAGCGCGCCAAGCGTGAGCGCGAGCGCGACGCAAAGGAGTTGCGCTCGATCGAAAGCGAGAGGATGTTCCGGCATCGCGGGGCGCGCAACCTGTCGGAGGCACTTTCGCATGAGCAAAGGAATGCCAAGCCATGCGATGACGCCGACCGCAGCGGCGACGCGCAGGTTTGCTGCACCGATCGTGGTTGCGGCCGGAGTTTCGCCAATGGCTTGGACGCGAGCGGGCTGCGCGAAGAAGGCGGCAAGTGTCGCTGTCGGAGTCAACGCAAGGAGGAGGAACGCCGCCGCGATCAGTGCGGGGAGCAGCGCTGCGCGCCACCGTGCTGCAACGAGAGGCGCGGCATTCATCGTCCTGATGCCTCATCTTCGGCCGCATCGCGCGGCATCGCGGAAAGGACTGGACCCATGACCCCGCCCGCACTCAAGCGCGCGCCAAACGGAGCGAGGATGATCCGAAATGGATGCAGCACTTCCGCGTGAATGAAGGGCAGGAGCAGGAGGGCACCCATGCGCAGCGCCGTGGAGAGCGTAAAGATCGTCGCGTACCCATCCTCCGCGTCGCCACGCGAGAGATAGTGCGCGCCGAGGAGTCCGCCGCCAACCATCGCAACGGAGTTCAGGAGATAGAACCCACTCATCGCGGCGGTGCGCCGTTGGGCGGGGATGGTTTCGAGGAGAAGTAAGAATGTACAGAGTTCGTAGCCACTCCACAGTGCGCCCGCGAAAATCTGATTGACGAGGAGAAGCCACGGATCGGTGAGGAAGAGCCATGGCAGCGCGAGGAGAGCAATGCCGATGGAACTCCCCGCGAACACTCTTCGTGTGCCGAGCCTTTCCGTGAGCCATCCCCAAAGCGGAAATGCCGCGCTCTTCGCGGCAAAACTCGCAGCGATGAGAATGAGGTACCAACTCGATCCGAGTTCGAGTTTCGAGAGCATGTACGGATTGAAGTAGGGCTGTCCCACCTGCACGGCGAGTTGCATGACGATGAGAAAGGCGATGAGTGTGGCATCGCTGCGCCGCCCGAACTTTGTTGCCACATGATGCAGTTTGATCGGCTGCGTCGCGGTGGGGAAGTTCGGCGGGTCGGCTTGCTTGCGGAGGTAGAGGATGCTCGATGCGCGAGCCGCGGCAGCGATCGTAAAGATGATCGCGAATGCGAGGAGAGCATGACCGCGCGCCTCAAGCGGCGCGAGGATCGCGCCTGCGCCCGTGAGTCCCGCGAGAATGACGAGTTGGCACCAGCGATTTCGCCATGCGAAGTATCGCGGGCGAATGCGCGCCGGAAAGATGAGCCCTACCCAAGTGTTCCAAGGCGCTGCGGCTCCGAGGTTGACCGTCCAATAGAGCGCGGCGACGACGAAGAGGAGTGTGACGCTGAGCGTGCCAAGTAGCGCGCCGATGATGAGCGGAACAAACGAGAGCGCCTGCACTGTCGCGCACAGAATGATCCAGCGCTGCGGACTCTGGAGCTTTCGTACGGCCCATGGAGAACCCAGTTGGAGGATTGCGCCTGCAAGAGGGGGGAGAGCGACAATCAGCCCGCTCACGGTGTCTGAGAAACCGAGCGCGAGTGCGAACGCGGCGAAGAATGTTTCGCCTGTTCCGAACATAAGGGAGTAGGTCAGGCCATCGCCAGTGCACGCGTGCAGATCTGTTCGCAGGCGTGTGTTGACGCGAGGCAGAGTTGAAGGTCGCGATGCGGTCTTTGGCGTCATGCGAGAAGCGCGAAGGGTAATCTCGCCTGAGCCGCTTCGTGAGCTGCGAGCGGGAGGAGCTTGCTCTGGTATGAAAAAAGCGCCCAGAGAATCATGGGCGCTTCAAGGTCAAAAAGATACCCTCACCCGTTCACGGATTGGGTGGAGTGTTTCCACTGCCCCCGGCCGCGCCTTGCACCGGAACATCGCGGAACTTCAAGTTCTCCGCGAATGAGATGCTCGGCGTGAAGGTGACGTAGCGACTTTCCGCGGTACGCACTGAAACCGCTGCACCGCCGGTGGGCGCAAAGGGGTATCCGTCAATCTGTCGATGGACGAAGTCCGGAGCGCGAATGATGAGCACGCCTTCATAGAGTTGCATCGTCGACCAACTTCCGCCGTTGTCGATCCAACCCTCGCTCTCTACGAGTTCCTTGATGAGGGTCATGATTTGCGTGGCGAGTTCTTCCTTCGTCTTCTGCTCGGGTGCTTCGCCGGGGTCTCCGATGAGACCGCCGCCGCCGCCCCCGCCACCGCCTCCACCGCCGCCCATACCGCCGCCGCCCCCACCACCGAATCCGCCGCCACCGCCGCCGCCACCGCCACCGCCTTGCCCGCCGCTACCTTGACCGCTTTGGCTCATCGCCGCGCCAAGATTGAAGTCAGGAGCGTTGTTGAAGTTCGGCGGTTCAAAGAGCAGATCGTGGATCGGATACATCTTGATGTAGCGCGCTGACGGCGCGGCCAGTCGTTCCTTTGGTCCGATTTCGATGAAGCCATCTCGAAGTTGCCAAGTGCACGACTCCTCTTCGCCGAGAATCTCACACAATCGTTCGATCGCGCCGAGCGCATCGATCTTCGAAATCTCGAGCGTGACCTCTTGATCCGCGTCGATGCCAATGTCGCCACCTTCGCCTGCGTAGCGCACCACGACATTCACTCCCATCGCTGTTTGGATGTACTCGAATGCTTGGCGAGCTGGCGTGTTCTGAAAGTTCACTTGGATATTCGTGCGAAGGAGCGCGCCGAGTAAGGCGCCCTTGCTTGAATCCTTCGACGCCGCTTGCTGGCGTTGCTCGGCAACGGCCTTGATTCGATCAGAGAGATTTTGTCCAATCGCCGAATCCGCGATCGTGAAAATCGCGATCGAGGTACCGAGTGCGGTCAGCAAGGGAGTCAGTGCGGATCGAGGCATGGGAGAATCTCCGAGAGGTATCGAGCGAGTGACAACGACCAATATACGGAAGAGTCGGGTATTCGACGCCCGAAACCCCGCAGATTGTCGGACTCGGAGCTCAGTTTTCGTCCGTGGGAGCCGTTTCGGCCGCTTTGATGGCGCGCACGGCGCTGCGTGCATCGATCGCACGCAAGCTCTCAGTCACAGCGAGGACCGCCATGGCCTGCGCCGCCACCGGAGCCCGGTAGGTTCCGAGGCCAGCGCGAATGCGTCCCTTTGCGTCTGCACCGTCACGCATGCAGCCCGTGAGTGGTTCATCGAGCATGAGTTGTCGGAGGAATCGCATCGCCCACATTTGCGTGCGCGTGCGCTCAATCAACTCGCTCTCAGGAACGACTTGCGCGTTTCCAAGCAGCAACGCAAGTGCGTGCGCGATGCGCGAGGACTGACTGTCGACCGCCGCGCGGCGACCAGCGAAAGGGGCACTCTGGAGAGAACCGAGGTTGAAACCACCACGCAGATCTTCGGGCGCATCCATCGCTTGATCCAAGATTTGCGTCGCCGAAAACAGGGTCCCCAGCTTGCGCAATTCCGTTTCGTATGCAGGCACTGGGTGTGCCGATTGTGCGAGCGCCAGCCATGCGAGATTGGAAGCGAGCGCGCCCTCGTGGAGCGCCCATGCTCGGCTGAGCACTTCCGCGCCTTGCGGGCAATGGGCGTGCATGAGTGCGGCGGCGACGATTGGAAGAGAGTCCGCATGCTTTGGATCAGTCGACGCATCGATCAGACGGCTGACGATCTTTGTGCGTGCATCAACAAGCAATGTCTTCTCAAGTTCATCGAGCGCGCACAGGGTGAGGAGCGATAGCGCGTCGGTCGTGACGCTCGCTTCCTCAGGCGCGCTCAGCACACCGCGCAATGCGTTCACTGCTGCGTTGCGTACGCGATCTCGCAATGGATTTGGGAGTTGCCCATTCGCCGACGCGGTTGCTAGAGCGAGTGCGACGAGTGCCTGCTCGCGCGCGCGCGCAATCGGCGGTTCGTGCTTCGCCGCGATTGCGTCGTAATCCCCGCTCACCACGGTGCGAAGCCCTTCGTCCAGTTCGACAACATCGCTCGCAAGTCGAGCGACTAGGACTTCGAGAAACGCACCAAGTTCGCTGCGAGTGCAGTTGTTTGTGGAGATCAATCTTCCTGCTCGCGTGCACTCGAGCGGGACTCGATCGGGCGTCGTCTCGAGAACGCGCGTTGACGGGAAGGAGGAGAACGCGATCGAGTCGTGAGTACTCAACTGCGGAAGGTCTTCATCTGGCAATCCAGCATCGGAGATCAGCATTCGCATGGCACCCTCCGGTTTCTCTGCGCTGTCGGTCGCGAGCAGTCGAGCGGGAGAAAGTCGGAAGTGCGCTTCGCCGCGACGAAGTGCGATGCCGTCAACGCCTGGGGTAATGCGCATCGCGCAGTCGAAGATCGTGCGCCCGAGGAGCGGTGCAGAGGTTCCGCAGAGTTCGAGCTCAATGGTGAGCGCATCTCCAAGATCATCGCCCAGCAGCTCTCGAATTCGCGCGATGGAACTGTGCCCAAGGGCCTTGGAAAACGCACGGCCAACCGCCCGACGAAGCATGTGGGAGTCCGGCTGCGCATCTTCGCCGATGCCGACGAGCCTTCCCTCGACATTGCGGAGAATGACGACCATCATCGAGGTCCCCGGAGGGACTGGAAAAGCGGACTCGTCGTCGAAATCCGGCAGGTTGGGCGCATCGAGCCACCCTCGGGCCGCGAGAAGGGCGTCTAGCGCACTCTCCAATGAAGGGAGATTCTGAGCCTGAACAGGGGGCGATTGCCCGCTTTGCTCGATACAGGCCGCACAAACCGACGCGGGAACGCAGCCGACGCACAGGATTGCTGCCCAGAGGAGTGGCGCGATCAAAATACCGTGGCACAGTTCAATCGGACGCGGACTTCGTTCAATCCGAACGACGGACGCGCAACCCGTTCGACTCCGTCGGGCGCACAACTGAAGACACGAGGCTGCCATGATTTTGTCCACCATACTCACTCCGAGCGACAACCGCCGCAAGATTCTTCTGCTCGCGCTCTTCGCATTCATTGCGATGTGCTGAGGGAGATTCCAAACTTGCGAGATGACCACAATGAAATCGCCCCGCGGCCGAGCCGCGGGGCGATGTGTTTTTGAGCGTCGCAGCCTGCGCTGCGTTCACGGGGTTCCCGTGGGCGATCAGAACTCGTAGCGATCTGAGCCCATCGCGCCATGGTCATCCAGACCGCCGCGCGCAGGACCGCCATCGCGCGAGCGAGGCTTCTTCTCGCCTGGCTCGTTCGCGTTCGCTTTATTCTCCTCGACCGCCGCGCCCCACTGAGCGCGTTTGAGGCTGAGGCCGATCTTGCGATCATCGGTGTCGACGCGAAGAATCTTGACATCGACTTCTTGGCCAACCTTGACGACATCCTGCGGATTCTCGATCTTCTGATCGGAGAGTTCGCTGATGTGGAGGAGGCCTTCGAGTCCGTCTTCGAGTTCGACGAACACGCCGAAGTTCGTGATCTTTGTGATCGTGCCCTTGACGATCATGCCAGGCCGGTACGCGGATGGAATCGCTTCACTCCACGGATCTTCCTGCAACTGCTTGACGCCAAGACCCACGCGCTGCCGTTCTTGGTCAACATCAATCACCACGCACTTCACAACATCGCCCTTCTTGTAGAGCTCGTTGGGGTGGCCGACCTTCTTTGTCCAACTGATATCGCCGACATGGAGGAGACCGTCGATGCCGGGCTCGATCTCGATGAACGCGCCGTAATTGGCGAGGTTTCGCACCTTGCCTTCGATGACGGTGCCGGGCGCATACTTCTCGGCGACGAGATCCCACGGGTTGATCTCGGTTTGCTTCATGCCCAAGGAGATTTCCAGCTTCTCCTTGTTGATATCGAGGACGACCACGTCCACCGTCTGCGCCACTGCAACGATTTCGGTGGGGTGATTGATGCGTCGCGTCCACGACATCTCGGAGATGTGCACGAGTCCCTCGATGCCTTCTTCGAGTCGCACGAATGCGCCGTAGGACATGAGGCTGACGACCGCGCCACTCGCACGGCAGCCAACGGGGTACTTCTTCTCGATCTGTTCCCACGGAGAAGTTTCCTTCTGCTTGAGACCAAGCGCGATCTTCTCCCGCTCACGATCGATGTTGAGGATCTTCACTTCGATCTCGTCGCCAATGCGAACGATCTCAGAAGGATGGTTGACGCGACCCCACGACATGTCCGTGATGTGGAGCAGGCCATCGAGGCCGCCGAGATCGACGAATGCGCCGAATTCCGCGATGTTCGTCACGAAACCTCGAATGAGGTCGCCTTCCTTGACACCGTCGAGGAAACGCTTCTTCGCGTTCTCGCGCTCTTCTTCGATGAGCTTGCGACGGGAGATGACGATGTTGCGTCGCTCTTCGTCGATCTTGAGAATGACGGCGCGCAGGGTACGGCCGACGAACTCGCCGATGTCTTGCGGGCGCCGCACATCGACTTGGGATGCTGGAAGGAAGACGGGGACGCCGATGTCGACGAGCAATCCGCCCTTGATCTTGCGAAGGCACTTGCCCTCCACAACATCGTTCTCCTTCTTGTGCAGCAGAATCGCTTCCCAACCGCGGATGCGATCGGCCTTGCGCTTCGAAACGCGAATGCCGCCGGTTTCATCTTCGAGTGTTTCGAGGAGGACTTCGACTTCGTCGCCCACAGCGACATCCATGTCATCGAACTCGTTGCGGTCGATGAGTCCTTCACTTTTCAGACCAACTTCGACAACGACATCGTTGCCCGCGAATCCGACGACGCGCCCCTTACGCAAACTTCCCGCAGTGAGACCCGCGAGGTCGTCGGAGAGGATCTGCTCCATGTCGCCATCGGCCATCGAGGCGCCGAGCGAGTCTCGCAGCAACGAATCCATATCGCTGAAGTCGAGTTTGAGATCTTCAATCAGGTTGTAGTCGACCATAGAAAACGATTTCCAATACACGCCGCCATCGCGGCCTCCGAGAAAGAAAGATCCGGGCTGCCGCGAACTCGCAGCAACAGAAACCGGCGCCCAAGGCCTCGGGAAGCAATGGGCGAATCGGCGAGTCTAGCAGACTTTGCGTCAAGAACTCAAAGAAGTGCGGGCGTTCCCCTGCGGATCTTTCGCCGCATGTGGATGAATCCGATCACGCCCGCAACATTCACAAAGGTGCAGATAAGCATCACGATTCCGCTGTATCCGAGCGGCGCGAGCCACACATAGAGGCCCCAAGCGACGATTGGCGCGATGAGGCCCCGCACCCCGTTGAGCGTGACATGGACCGCCATGTAGTCGCTGTCGCGGTCTGCTGGCGCGAAGTCGTGGTGACCGAGGTTCCATGCAAGGGTTCCTCCCGCGTAGCCGACACCCATCGCGACACCGGCGAGATAGAAAATCCAAATCGAGTGAAGGACCGTCGCCGCCGTGCAGAGTGCCGATGCGGCAACAAATGCCCAGCCATGGACAGCGCGAAACTCCACGACATGCGAGCGATCGAGCAATCGAGCCCAGATCGGAATGGCGAAGGGCATCACAGCGAGTGGGATCACGCTGTTGACGAGGATGCCTTCGAGATAGCTCGTGTGCAGTTCTTGTGTCAACACATACGCGATCGGTGGACCGAGCATGAGGTTGCCGAAACCAAAGAGCATCATCCATCCCATGAATTCCGCGTAGAGGCGATCCCCTCGCAGAAGATGGAGCATGCCCGCAGGATTCAGGCCTACCGCGCCAGCGCGTCCGGCGCGTTCGGCGTACATGAGTTTCTTGCCGCCGGTGAGGCGTACGGTGGCGTAGATTTGATTACCCAAGAGTCCGATGAGCGCGAGCAGTGGAAAGAGGAGTTGGTAGTTTCGCGGTGAGAGATCCATCGCTTGACCGACCAGCAGGCTCGCCGCCGCGAGGACGAGCGCTTGCACCGTCGCCATCTTCCCCGCAATGGTCGCGCGATCCGCTTTCGGATAGTTGTTTCGCCACACCGCGGTGCGCACGGTGATGACGCCGGTCCATGTCGCGCGAGCGAGCCCCGCGAGGATGCAGATGCTGAGCAGGCCGGTGCCGTCACGGGGAAGGAGCGCGATGAGTGCGATGAGCACGGCAGTGGTGATTTGCAGCGTGCTGATGAAGCGAACCTTGCCGCGACCGCGCGAGAGTGCGGCCCAAACGAAACTCGTGGTGTTTGCGAGGTTTGGCGCGGCGGTAATCCACGCGATGGCGAGATTGAGGCTGCCTTCGGTGACCCCAGATTGTCCGGCGAATGCCTTTCCCACAACGATCGAGAGCGTTCCGCCCTCAATCGCGGCGAGCATCGTTGGCAAGAAGGCCCACGAGAGTAACTCTCGCGCGTAGTTTCGCTGCAACTGCGGCGCGAGTGCGCGCGGGTGAAAGCTCGATGCGAAGCGTGCAGCGAGTTTCAATGGAAGGAGGATGGTGGTCGGTCGAGCCATGCAGTGAGGCGGCGTCATGCCTCGGGAAGGAAAGAGAACCACCCCTCGCGGGGTGGTTCGATATCGTCAGCTTGTGCGAGAGGTCTTCGGTTCGGTTGAACCGTCGGTCTCAAGGTTGCCCGGTAGTCGTCACGACTGGGTAGTTCGACAGGCTGCTTGGACGGTCAGTCATCCACACATAGCCCATGTCATCCCAGAACATGCGAAGGTTCTGATTGAAATTCACCGCGATGTCGCGATCCACATCGTTCTGGGAATCAGAGAGCGTCACGAGTTCAGGCGTGAGGTTGCCCTTCACGGAATTGAATGTCACGTCATTGGGGCCGATCTGGCTCGGTTGGCAGCCGATCATTGAACTCATCAAGAGGGCGGCAGCGGTGAGCGAGAATGTCGCGAAGCAGGAGGGTTGGTTACGCATGATTGGATGCCAGTCAAATTTGGAGACAGAAGCGCGCGAAATGCGAGCGCGAAGGTGCATCATGAGGTTCTTGGCGCGAGAAGTCAAACAAGCCCTTGAGCCCCGATCTTTGCGCGAATGCAGGTTGTTTGAAATGGCTGCAATCTGCTCGAAGTCGAGTACAGTCATCGGCGATTCAGTCCTTCCGGTGAGCGGTCAGGCGCCATGCCTCGAACCTTTCTGAACCCCATGGGTTCGGCTCACCCTCAAGTTCCGTGACGACGACCATGCCTCCCGTTTCAATCCCTCGGGAACGAACTGCGTGGAAGGTCAACGCTCATCGGACGCCGATCCCCCGTTGCACTGGGGTTCGAGCCTCGTCCCTGCCCGGTCCACGACTCATCACTGCGTCAACGACACCGTGCAACCGGATCTCGCCGGAAGGGACTGAATCGTTTCCCGCCGCGATTTGCCAACCGCATCAGGTCTCCGGTCGAAATCGGCGAGGTGGTGCGAGTGCGTCATAGTCGGTGATGGAGAGGGGAATCTCGATCACCCCGGAGAAATACCGGAGAGGGAGCGTCGGCTGAAGTGCTCCATCTTGCAGCATCTCAGGGAGCAGAAATGCGGCGATCGTTGGGTCGCCCTCGAGCGTCAGCGTCCAACCTGCGGGTTCCCCGGGTGCGGCGCGCGCGAGTGCGGCGGTGTCTTCAATCGACATGCTCCATCCGACCGTGTTGCCTTCTTGCGCACACCACCACAAGTGCGAGGTGCGCACAACCGTGGCGCCGTCACGAATCGTTGCGCGAACTCCAATGAGTATGTCGCGAAACTCCGAACCACCCGTCGCACCCACATCGAATCGCAATCCCGCGCGAGCAGGCGGGAGGGTCCAACGCACGAGCCCATCGCTAAATGCACTCGTGACCGCGTCCGCCAGAGCCGCGCTCTCGAAGGGTGTCAGGAGGTCATCCTGCACGCGCGGTTGGGCGATCGGCACGCAGATCGATTGCGGTGCGAGTTGATTCCAAGCATGCGGGGTTGTCCCGAAAGCAACCTTCGGTCTCCACGCGCTCTGCACCGTGAATTGGATTGAAGGCGCTTCGTCGGACGCGCGGGGCGTAAACGGGGAAGCTGCGAAGGAGAGGCCAGTCCGCGCACCGCGATACCCCGCAGGATCGAATAGCACGGTGAAGGTTTCGTTCGTAGACGAGCGGATTTCGAGGCGCCCCTCGATGTTCTCTGGCCAGTACTCATCGACGGCGAATGCCACTTGCAGCCGAGCTCCAACGATTGCGCAGACTGGAGCATCAATCTTCAAGTCGAGTGGAATCCGCAAGAGCGCGTCACGTGATCGCGAGTCCGCGTCCACCGTTGCGAGCCACGCGCGAATCGGTCGCTCCCAGCGCGCCCTCCATTCTTCGAGCGCGGTTCCACTCGCATCGGGATAGCGGGAGACCATGCTCTGGAGCAGTGATTGTTGCGCCGCAGAGGAGGCGTCGTTTCGGAGGATCCGTCGCACGAGCTCCTCGCGCGCAGGGATGGATTGCCCGGTTGGTTCTGCGAGGTCAATCGACCACAGCAGGACTCGCGTCGGTGCAATCGTCCACAGGTTCAAGTTCGCGAAGTGCCATTGCATCCAGAGTCCAACCGTCGACGCGCACGCGATCCACACGCCGCATTGAAGGAGCTTTCTCTTGGGTCGCGCGAGCTGCGCCTCATGCTTGGCGATCCATCCACATTCCACGCAGCGCAAGACCGCGGCGCCGCGCTCGGGTTTGGGCGCAAACTCGTGCCAGCACTTCGCGCATCGACGACGACCGCGCGCACGATCTCCGCCGAGTGCGACCACGGCGAGCGAGACGAAGATAGCCAGGGCGAGGAGGGATGCGCCAGGGAGCAGCCACGCGCTGAGTGTGTTCATCCTCGCGTGTCTCCTGGTTCGACTAGCGCACGAATGCCCACTTCAAGAGTTCCTTCGGCGTTGGTGGCTTTCCTTGCATGAGTACGCCAACGCGGAAGACGCGCGCTCCGAGCCAAAGCATGCCAAACATCGCGCCATATCCCCAGAGGAGCGACGCGATGATCTGCCACATCGGAACAGGCTCATTTGCTGCAGTCACTCGAAGGATCATGATGAACGGCATGCCGGGCGGCAGGAAGGAGGTGATCGTCGCGAGCATGCCGTTGGGACTTTCACTGATGGGGAGCCAGAGCATGATCGGAATGATGAGGAGAATCATGACGGGACCGACGAGCGACTGCGCCTCGCTGAGGTCGTTCACGGCACTTCCGACGCCGACCATGAGCGTGGCGATCATGAAATAGGCCATGATGAAGTAGAGCACGAAGAGCACGAGATCCGATGGTGTGATGAGATCTCCCATGGACGCTGCAGTGAGTCCGGCGATGGCTGCGCTTCCATACATAAGCAGCATGATGGAGGAGACGAGTGCCTGACCGAGAATCTTGCCGGCGAGCAACTGCATGGGGCTCGCGGCCGCAAGGAGCACTTCCATCACCTTGTTGGATTTTTCTTCAATCGTGCTCGTGAGCAGTTGATTCGCGCTCGTGAAGACGCAGATCCACATGAGGAACATGAATCCGGCAGGGATGAGCATGCGCGCCTCGCGCGTCTCCTCCTCTTCGCCTCCAGTCGGGGAGATTCGATAGGTCTCAGATTGCGGCCGCTGTCGCACGCGATCGAAGTCCGCATCGGCAATCCCGAGTGATTGCACGCGCGCGTCTTGGAGCGCGTTCTCAAATGCGCGTCCGATGAGCCGTTGGTGCTTCGGGCTTGACGAGGATGGCACGAACATGGAAAGACCGGACTCGCTCGGCGCGGTGGCCTTTGCGTCGGCGCCTTCGCTCGTCAGCAGGACGAGTGCGACAAGGTCGCCGGCCTGTACTTCACTCTTCAGTGCGTCGATCGTGGGCGCGCCGTCGGTTCCCTCCTGTGCATACACGCGCCAACGAAGATCGATTTCGCTTCGAGCATCAACGGCATCCATCACGGCGCCAGCGCTGGGGGATTGCGCCGTTGCCGCGTCCTTGATTTTCGCCTTGGCCTCCGCGGACAGCTCCCCAAACAGGCCAGGATCACCTTCGGTTTCGATGATTTGCCGAGCGGCGAGCGCGACCTTTCCCGTGGGATCGATGACTGCGACCGTACCCGTGATGGGAGGCGCTTCTCGGTCGATCATGAACGGAATCAAGAAGCTCACCCCGAGAAACAACAGCGGCACGACGATCGCGCCAAAGAAAAATGCTTTGGTGAGCGCGGTGTGCTTGAATTCGCGCCAACTGATCGTGCCCGTGCGTCCCCACCAAGGGCGTGCGTGCATTCGCGTTTGGGGTTGGTTGAGTTCAGGCATCTGCGCTGCCTCCTTCGGCGTGGAGTTCGGCGACGGAGCCGCCAACAAGTTGCACAAACACATCCTCCAAGCTCAAGCGCCGCAGCGAAACGGATCTGCACGCGCCCGCGGCGAGCGCGGCGGCGAGCGCCTCATTACCGCCGATTCCTTCGCGCAGTTCGATCTCCACAAGCCCCTTCTGCGTCGACTCCGCACGCGCCGCAAATCCTGCTTGCATCGCTGCACCCGCGTAGGCGGTGGGATCCCCAGCGGGTTCGACAATAATGCCACGTCCGTCATGTTGCGCGCGAAGTTGGCTCAGATCTGCATCGAGCACCTTCTTGCCCTTGTTGATGAGGAGGACTCGGTCGCACAGCGCTTCGGCCGTATGCATTTGATGCGTGGAGAAGATGATGGTCGCGCCCCGTCGCTGTTCCTCACGAATGAGCTCGGTGATGAGCCGCGAGTTCAAAGGATCAAGGCCGGAGTAGGGCTCGTCGAGTATCAGCAGATCCGGCCGATGAATCAGGGCGGAGAGAAGTTGCACCTTCTGCTGCATGCCCTTGGAGAGCTCTTCGCAGCGCTTCTTCGAAACACCAGGTAACTGCACGCGCTCAAGCCAATCCTGAATGCGATACTGGAGTCCTGTGGGATGGACTCCCTTGAGCTTTGCGATGTACGACAAAAACTCTCCCACGCGCATCTTGCGATAAAGACCTCGCTCTTCGGGGAGGTACCCGATCCGATCCTTGTTGTCGAGCGCCGAGCCGCCGAGTACGCGAAGCACGCCGCGATCGGGAGAGATGATCGACATGATCATCCGAATGGTGGTGCTCTTCCCTGCGCCGTTGGGGCCAAGAAACCCACACAGTGATCCCTGTGCGAGCTCGAGTGAAACATCGTCAACGGCTTGCACGCTTCCAAAGCTCTTGGAGATGCGTTCAATCTGAATGGCGGGAGACATAGACCTTCATGGTACTCCGCGCGACAGTCCTGCTCCGGCGCCCCGACATCATTTGGGCGTAGGTCCGGATGCTCGTAAGGCATCAGGCGCGCGAATGGCGTCTGCCGCAACCTTGTTGAACACGATCTCGTCGAACGAAATCTCTTGCTTCGCGCCCGACTGCGCGATCGAGAGCTTTCGGCAGCACATCACGCCGTCGACGCGTTCCCAGCGATCAAACACCGATCGAGAGACCGTTTCTCCCTGAGGTGTGTCTTGCATGTGGTCGAGTGCGCGAAGAAGTCCCGTGTCTTTCGCGAAAAATCCAATCGATGCGATCCCATCGCTATCGACGAGTTGGACTCTCCACGAGTCGACCCCTTCGACTTGTTCAGCGCCAAGCGTCTTGAAGGAAGTGAAGCGAGTGTCGAGCGAACGGGCGAGTTCCTGTGCGTCCGCGCCGCCGGCGAATTGTGCGCACATCTCTGGGGTGAGGACGCGCGGCGGTGCATTGGGCGTCTGCATCCACCCCACGGCGCCGTCGAACCCCATCTCGACGCTCGGACGAGTCGCGCCTTCGAGGGACTGCTTCATGAGCACCTTGTTTGGGTCGCAGAGTGTGAGGGAAATCTTGTTGGTTCCCATCGGCGTGCGGGCAGTCAGTTTCATCTCCGTCGACTTCACGGCATCGCGCGCTGCTTTGCTTCCGATCGCATCGACCGATCGTTGCACGATCGACTTTCCCTCGGGCAGGTCGGTGGTCGCTGCGACGGGTGTGGCAGTTTGCGGACGAGTTCCGAGCGTTGGCATCGCCATGACGGCGGTGGCGAGTCCGAGTGTGACGACGGCGAACGGGATGCGTGTCGGCATGAGATTCAAACTCCTTCCGGAGGACACTGCATCGACGCGCGTCTTCGTGCGCGCATTCCATCAATCCTTCGGAGTCGCCGGGGTCGCAGGCGTCACCGGCGTCGCAGGTGCCGAGGGTGCAGCGGGCTTCGTTGGTGTGGGTGGCACCGCGCTGTCGCTCTCTGCATCGTCCTCTTCCGACTCCGCCGCGTCTGCAAGTAGCAACGCCGCGATCACCTTCGGAAGCTCGAACTGAGTTTGTGGCACCGTGTCAAACTCCGCCGTCTCAATCGTGAGTGCGACGGTCTGACCAGCTTGGGTCACCATGCTGATTGCGGGGAGTTGCACCCCCTGAAAATCCTTGTACTCCTTGATGAACGCGACAACGGGGATCTTGCCCATCGGCGACTCCATCTCCATTTCCGTGCCGCGCAAGAAGCCCTTGTCTTTCTCGAAGTAAAGCGTCGACTTCTCCGTGCCGCGTTTGGCTGCAATGACCCAACAATCAAAGCCTTTGAACTCTTGTGATCCTGTCGTGCGAAGTTCTTCCCACTGCGAGCCCGGGTCAACATCTTTGAAGAAGTCTGCCTCGCGTGTCATTTGGAGGAGTTCGGTTCCGGAGAGCACGCGGGGGCCGTTTATTGGATCGAGCATCCAGCCGGTCTTTCCATCGAATCCGGTCTGAAACTCTCCGATTCCAGGGATAACGGTGACTTGTGAAGATCGATTTGGGCTCGCAAGGAATGATTTCACGGAACCCTTGATCCCCATGCCTTGGATCTCGAGTGTGCTCGTCATCGCGAGTGACTTGTGCCCGCGCATCGCCGCGGCACCAGTGGCAGTGGCCGACTTCGCCACAATGTCCGCCGCTTCCGGAAGTTCAACCGCTGCCGCGGCCGGCGCGTTCACGCTCTCTTGGGTGGTCTGTGCGTGTGCGGAGGCAATGACGCACATCGCGAGGAGGGTGGAGAGAGAGCGAGACGCGGTCGTGTTTCGTTGGCGCATAGGTGTGCAGTGTAGGGATGAGTCGGAGGTGGGTTGATGGCGAGTAGGCCGCCGATGATCACGGATTGGATACAGCAGCAGTGGTCGACGCACGTGCCGCGTTGCTACATGCTGCAATCCACTCGCATGCCGCATCGAGCACCGGATCTCCCGAGGTGCTCGCTTGAATGGACGCGAGGTCGACTGTCACAGCGTCGTCCGGAATCACGCCGATTCCCTCGAGCACGGTTCCATCGCTTCGCGTGAAGTTGGCGATGGCATGCATGAGGACATCGCCATTCGGTAGTTCCACCGCATGCGCGGGAAGCGCCATTCCTGCCGTCACCTCGCCGAACACTCGTGCGCGTTTGAGTGATTGCATGCCTCCCGCAAAGACCTCGGAAGTGCTCGCCGAGCGTGAATCAACCAGAATGGCCAAAGGGCGCGCATAGGGTTTGGTCACCTCGCCACTACTCGTCACTCGTCGTGGATTGGTCTTGAATTCCAGCGCCGTGTCCCGCATGGTCATCGTGCCAAGCGAACGAGGTTTCTTCAAAAAATGCCCTGCGAGACCCATCGCCATCGCTCCGACGCCACCAGGATTGGCACGCAAATCGAGGACAATTCCATCACAGTCCCGCAACGCATCGATGGATTGATCGAGCGCTTGGGAAGCCGCCGGCATCCAAATGTTGAATCGCAGCACACCAATGGAGGTCGCGGGGGTTCCCATTTCTGGGGCGCTCGTCCAACTCATTCGTGCCTGTTCGACCTCGACCGCCATGGGTGGAAGATTTCCAAACTGCGTCACTCCAAGACTAGCGGGAACGGCGCGCAGGTCGCGCACGACGCGACTACCGTCTGGGAGGAGGAAGCCAACGCGAATCGCGTCGTCGACACGCGCGTGCAGCATGCTCGATGCAAGCGCGGCGAGTTCGTATCGCAACTTGCGCACCTCGTTGGACTGAGAGAGCGAAGCATTCTGCAGCGCCACCTGCATCGGCGCGATCGCATCCGACACGGGCACTCCGCGAACGGTTTCGACGACCCAGCCCGGCGTGACGCCTTCCCTCGACGCCGGCGAGTCGGACGCGACATGCGTCACCACGGCGCTCGACCCAAGGACCACCACATCGAGACCGAGAATGCCAGGGGCGCCGGCTCCGTCCGCAGCGGCAGCGTCTGCAGGAGTCTCATTCGAGACGATCGCGTCGACCCCTCGGCTTTGCGGTGCAAGTCCACTCGGCGCTCGAACGGTTTCGACTGCGGCCGTCGCAGCAGTCTTCGCTCGAACTGCTTCGTGAGGGATGATTGCAAAGTGACTCTGGCCGAGGCGTGAGAGCATGTCATCGAGCACCTCTCGGAGCGCTTCCTCTGACTCAGCTTGCACGGCGCGGTCGCGAAGTTCTTCCCTCACCGCGATCCAATCGACGCCGTTGAGCGTGGCGTCGAAGTGTTGGTCACGAATCGTCGTCCACGCCGCATCAAAGGTCGCTGCGGCCGCGAGTGGCGCCTGCGGAACGGGCTCGACGGGGGTTGGTGCTGTGGACGCGATGCTCGCGGACGCTGGTATCGCTGCCGCCGCCGCAGTTTGGGCGCTTCGCGGTGTCGCGCAGGCTGTGAGTGCCGCGGCGAGGAGCGCGCAGGTTGCGTGAACTCCGAGGCGGGTTGCGCGCGTGGAGGCGGGAATGATGACTGGGGAAAACGAGGAGGTATCCATGCCTAGAAGTGCTTCGAAGTGATGGAAGGAGCGATGCTCCAATCGGATGCAAAGAGCAGAGTCGAAAGGTAGCGGCGTCACTACCGGTATTCCCCGACAATTGCGATGGATTTCGAATCTGTGCCTCGGCGAGCCCGTCGACGCACGACCGAGTTACAGGCACGACTCGATGGCGCAGCGCGTTAGGTAACGGTTGGTCTGACGCAGAGTTACGCGATCGCACTCGCTTTATCCATATATCCGGATGAACGGTTGTAGTGCGGTCAGTTGCCCCTTACCCTTCAGTACCGATGCCCACTGATTCGCCTCGATCCCTGCAACGCGCGCTCGATTCTCGAACCCTTGTTTTCGACGGCGCCATGGGAACACAGATCCATGCCTGCAGTGATTGTGGGGTTTCGGATTACCTCGGTCGTGACAACTGCACGGATGTTCTCGTGCGGAGTCGGCCTGACATCATCCAACGTATTCACGAATCGTACTTCGCGGCGGGTGCGGATGTCGTCGAGACGGATACCTTCGGCGCCAACATCCTCGTCGGTCGCGAGTTCGATGAGGAACTCGCGTCGTGGACATTCGACTTGAATCGCAAGGCTGCCGAGATCGCGCGTGCGGCCGGAGCCAAGTATGAGACAAGTGATCGGCCGCGCTTTGCGGTTGGATCGATGGGGCCTGGCACCAAGCTCGTTTCGCTCGGCCAAGTGACTTGGGACGAGATGCACGCGAGTTACTTAGAGCAGGCGAGGGGCTTGATCGCCGGCGGCATCGATGGATTCATGATCGAGACCTCACAGGATCTCCTGCAGCAAAAGGTGGCGATCAACGCGGTACTGGACGCGTTGCGCGAAGCGCGACTCTCACCCACCGATCGGCCCATCTTTGCGAGCGTGACGATTGAATCCACAGGCACCATGCTGCTTGGTTCGGATATCGCAGCGGTTGTCAATGCACTAACGCCATTCCCGATCGCATCGATTGGATTGAACTGCGCAACGGGACCCGTCGAGATGGCGGAGCATGTTGCGTACCTGTCCAAACACTGGGGAAGAGCAATCAGCGTGTTGCCCAACGCGGGGCTTCCGATCCTTGTCGATGGGAAAACGGAGTACCCGATGGGTGCGCAGGCGTTCCGTGCGGCGATGCGCAGGTTTCTCGAAGAATTCAAGGTGAACGCCATCGGTGGATGCTGCGGCACAACGCCTGAACACATCCGCGAACTTCGCGCGCTCGTGGATGAGCAAGGACTGCGAGATCGTCGCGCCACCCGCGCGTTCGTCGCGCAACCGGCTGGATGTTCGAGCCTGTATGGCTTTGTCGAGTTCACGCAGGAGAACTCGTTCTTGGTGGTCGCTGAACGCACGAACGCCAATGGGTCGCGTCGATTCAAACGACTGCTCGATGAGAGTGACTACGACGGCCTCGTCTCGATGGCGCGCGAAGAGGTGAGGGACGGCGGGCAACTCCTCGACGTCTGCGTCGATTTCGTTGGACGCGATGGCGTTTCGGACATGGCTGAGGTTGCATCGAGGTATGTGCGCCAGGTGGACGCGCCGCTCATGTTTGACTCCACCGACGCTGCCGTACTTGAGGCTGGACTCAAGCGTCATGGAGGGAAGGCCGTCGTCAACTCGATCAATCTTGAGGATGGTCTCGCGCGCATGGAACGAGTCTGCCCGATGCTCGCTCGCTACGGCGCCGCGTGCATCGCGTTGACGATTGATGAAGACCCCGTGGCAGGCATGGCGAAAACGGCGCAGCGCAAACTTGAGATTGCGCAGCGCATTCACGACCTTTACACGACGCGATGGCGATTGCCGGAAGAAGACCTATTCTTTGATCCGCTCACCTTTACGATCGCAACGGGCAACGACGACGACCGGCGTCTCGGGCTAGAAACGCTCGATGGCATTGCACTCATCGCCAAGCACTTTCCCAAGTGTGGCATCGTGCTTGGTTTGTCGAACATCTCGTTCGGGTTGAAGGCGAGCGCCCGAGCGGTGCTGAACTCCGTGTACCTCCATCATGCGCGGGAACGGGGCCTGACGGCGGCCATCGTGCATGCGTCGAAGATTCTGCCTAGAAACCGCATTGCGGAGGCCGAGTGGGCACACGCTGAGTGGCTCATTTTTGACCGTCGCGGCGCGAGTCGACCGGAAGGAACGGCCGCGGACTTCGATCCGTTACTCGCTTTCATTGGACTCTTCCCCGATGGGGCAGAGCAGGCGACGCCGAAGGCGAACTTGGCCACCCTCTCGGTGGAAGATCGATTGCAGCGTCACATTATTGACGGCGAAATGTCGCAACTCGATGCGACTTTGGCAGAGGCCATGACGAAGTACGCGCCGCTCGTGATCATCAACGATCACCTCCTCGCGGGTATGAAGGTTGTCGGCGAACTCTTCGGCTCTGGGCAAATGCAATTGCCGTTTGTGCTGCAATCGGCGTCCGTCATGAAGAAGGCGGTGACGATGCTCGAGCCGCACATGACGAAGTCGGATGGCGCATCGAGTCGGGCGAAGGTCGTGATTGCGACCGTTGCCGGCGATGTGCACGACATCGGAAAGAACCTTGTCGACATTATCCTCTCCAACAACGGCTATGAAGTCGCCAACATCGGCATCAAGCAGCCATTGCAGTCCATTCTCGACGCGTGGAGAAAGTCTGGCGCCGATGCGATTGGGATGAGCGGGCTCCTCGTCAAGTCCGTAGGCGTGATGGAGGAGAATCTTCATGAGATGAACCGTCTGGGGATCACAGTGCCGGTGATCCTCGGAGGCGCCGCGCTCACCCGCCACTACGCGGAGAGTCACTTGCGCTCGATTTATCGAGGAAAACTCTACTACGGGAAGGACGCGTTCGAGGGGCTCGCCGTGTGTGATGCACTCGCCTGCGACGCGTTGCATTCGATCGACGAAGCGATCGACGAGAGGTTGACCAAGCGCGCCGCAGTCGACGCCGTGGTGAAGGCGTCGCGAGCGAGTGCGGTGGTGGAGTCGCTGCCTGTGCGATCGTCGGTCGAGGCTTTGGCGGAGGTTCCGGTTGCGCCCTTCTTGGGTGATCGACTCGTCGAGGAGATCCCATTGTCGGAGATCTATCCCTTCGTGAACAAGACCGCGCTCTTTCGAGGGCAGTGGGGGTTGAAGAAGGGAGCGATGGACGACGCAGCGTACGAGCAGCATCTTGAGCAGCACGCACGGCCAGTGTTTGAAAGATTGATGCAGGTCTGTCGCGAGGAGCGCATTCTTCGACCGCAAGTTGTCTACGGGTACTTTGCAGTCGCGTCGGACGGCGACGATCTCGTGGTGTTCGATCCGGCCAATGCCGAGCAAGAACTCGAGCGCTTCCATTTTCCTCGGCAGGGAACTCGGGAGCGCCTTTGCATCAGCGATTTCTTCCGCCCGATTTCCGGTGGCAAGCGAGATGTGCTGGGGTTGAGTTGTGTCACGATGGGGCTCGAAGCGAGCCACCGCGCGAAGCAACTCTTTGAACGCAACGACTACACCGAGTACCTCTATCTGCATGGATTTGGCGTGGAATGCGCGGAAGCGCTTGCTGAACTTTGGCACAAACGCATGCGAGCGGAACTCGGAATCGGTCATGAAGATGGCACGCAGATTCGACAACTCTTCAGTCAGCAGTACCGTGGCTCTCGATTCAGTTTCGGCTACCCCGCGTGCCCAGAGATGCGTGATCAGGAGAAGTTGTTCCGACTCCTCAAGCCAGAGCGGATCGGCTGTGTCTTGACAGAGAACTGGCAAATCGTCCCTGAGCAATCGACCAGCGCGATCATTGTGCATCATCCGGCAGCGAAGTATTTCGCGGTTGAAAAAGCGGTGCGCGTGCAGAGTTGAGTCTTCTGCGATACTCGAACGAGGCATGGACTCCACGCACCCGCCAAGCTCGTTTCGTATCACCGTTGCCTTCGCGGCGGTGTACCTCATTTGGGGTTCGACCTACCTCGTCATCAAACTGGTCTCCACGCACGGCGCGTTTGTCATGGCGGCGACGCGTTTCCTCACGGCGGGCGCGATCCTGCTCGGGATCGCGCATTGGAAGGGTTGGACACAACGCGCTGACTTCGCGTGGAGGTCGTGGCTTCACGCGACGATCGTCGGTGCGTGCTTGATGTTGCTAGGAAATGGCGGCGTGGCGATCGCAACAAACTCCCTTGATTCGGGCATCGTCGCGCTCATGACTGCGATCACGCCGTTGTGGTTGGTCGGGCTTGACGCACTCATGCATCGTGGTGAACGCGTGTCGCGTTGGGTGTGGGTTGGCATTGCCCTCGGCGTGGCGGGCGTAGTGGTCCTTCGATTCGGCCAACTCCACGCCGCGAACACTGTTTCGACGGCCGGCATCGTGCTGATGCTCATCGCGTGTTTCGGCTGGGCGCTTGGAAGCGTGTGGAGCAAACGGCGCGGCGGTGCGCACTCACCAGTGACTGCGACGGCGATGCAAATGCTCGCCGGCGGCATGGTGCTGCTTCTTGCGAGCTTTCCCAAAGAGTGGATGCTCGGAGATGAATGGACGCGCGTGCGCGAGTCTCCGCCAGACCTTGAAGTCATGTTGCTTTGGCTCTATCTCGTCGTGTTTGGGTCCCTTTGCGGATTCACGGCCTACATCTGGCTCCTGCGGCATCAGCCCGCCGCTCGCGTCGCGACCTATGCATATGTGAATCCGGTCGTTGCGCTCGGGCTCGGCGCGGTGATTCTCGACGAGGTGATCAGTACGCGAACCATCGTCGCGTGCGGACTCATGCTTGGAGGCGTTGCATTGATTCAACTCGTTCGCGCGCGAAGGAACCTGTTTTCGCGTACTGCTGCGGCTGCGGAATGATCCGTGTGCCGTGAGCGGATCCTCCGGCCTGTGGATAGCCTGCGCAAATGCAAACTCGACGCGCCATGATTGGAACAACCACCGCCGCGCTCGGCGGCGCTGCACTTGGTTCGCTCTTCGCCTCGCACGCGCTCGCTGCGCCGCTCTTCGCGCTTCCAACCGCGCGTCGAGTTCGAGGCGGCAAGCTTGGTAAGTTGCAAATCCTGCAAGTGGGCGTGGGAGGAACGATTGCGCCCGCCGATCGCGAGGAATTGTCGAAGCATCCCGATGTCATCTTCAGCGGTCTCTGCGATGTCGACTCGAATGCCCTGGCGTCGGTTGCCCAGAAGCACCCAGAGGCATTCACCTGCCGTGATTTTCGTGAAGCGTTTGACAAGCATGCCGACCAATTCGATGCCGTCGTTGTGTGCACGCCCGATCACAATCACGCACTTGTCGACATGACGGCGCTTCGGGCGAACAAGCATGTGTATGGGCAGAAACCGCTCGTCCAACAACTGTCGGAGGTGTCGGCGATTGAGGCGGCGATTGAAGCGCGCCCTGATCTCGTCACGCAAACGGGCAATCAACGAATGGGACCGAGTGGCCGTCAATACGCTGCCGAGATTCTGCGCGCAGGCCTCCTCGGGAAGGCGATTGAGGCGCATGTGTGGATCGACGGACCTCCCGATAATGGCAGCGAGTACTTCTACTACGGCGGATTGAAGGATCCTTCACCGCCTCCGGCAAACCTCGACTGGCCGCTTTGGCTCGGTGCCGCGCTCGATGCGCCGTATCGCGAGGGACTGGGCGCAGTGCGTTGGAGATCCTCGTTTGACTACGGCACTGGTCAACTCGGCGATTGGTGCACGCATCTGCTCGACATTCTCTACTTCGCATACGACTTACCGTCGCCAACTTCTGTCCTCGCGGACACGCACTTCGCAAGCGATTTCTATCACGCGCTCCATGTTCGGTCGACGCTCGCCTACGCCGTGAGCGGTCCGAAGTTTAAGAGCAATCGTTTTCCCGTCTACTACGCGGATAAAGGACAAGCCCCATCGCGCGCCGCGCTCGGATTGCCTCCCGGCCAGTTTCCGACCATTGGTACGTTGGTGGTTTGCGAGGGCGGCGTGCTGTACGCGCAAGCAAGCGGAGATCCCGAAGTTTGGATCGATGGCAAGGCGGTGGACTTCAAGACGCTGCCCGGGCTTCAAACGATGCATGATCGGAACCACTGGCACTCATGGGTGGATCGAATTCTCGGCAAGCCTGCGGCGTTCGTGCAGACACCCTTCTCGGTTTCGGCTCGTATCGCCGAGGCAGGATTGCTCGCAGCCAAGGCCGCGCGGTTTCCCGGCAAGGAACTCTTGTGGGACAAGGCGGCTCTCGCATTTACCAACCACGAGGAAGCGACGAAGACGATTGTTCGCCGCGAGTATCGCAAGGGTTTCGAGTTGCCGGTCTTCGGATGAGCGCGTTACGCTCTGCGCATGCTTGGTGAACGACTCGACAATCGCATCCGACACCTGTCGAAGTGGGCACGCAAGCAGGGAATCACCTGTTTTCGCCTGTATGAGCGTGACATCCCCGAGTATCCGATGATCGTGGATTGGTTTGGATCGGATCACGGTGGAGATGCGGTCGCGTGGTTTTTTCATCGAACGAAGGACGACACGCCGGCGCGCGAGCGCGAGTATCAAGCGCACGCCGAAGCGGAGATTCTTACGGGGCTCGCGATACCGAGGAGTCGCTTGTTCATCAAGCATCGTGGTCGTCAGCGGAGTGAAGAGGGGGGACGGGATCAGTACGAGCGAGTCGATGCGCGCGGGATCTTGCAAGTCGTGCAAGAGCACGGCATGAAGTTTGAAATCAATCTCTCCGACTATCTCGATGTCGGTCTCTTTCTCGACCATCGACCGACTCGGCTTGCCGTGCAGAGGCGCGCGGCGGGGAAGCGTGTTCTCAATCTCTTCGCGTACACCGGCGCATTTAGCGTCCATGCGATTGGTGGAGGAGCCGCACGAACGAAGACCGTGGACATGTCGAAGACCTATCTCGACTGGTACAGCCGAAATCTCGCACTCAATGGTTTCGCGCCGAGTGCAGACCATGAGCTCGTCCATGCGGACTGTTTGCAGTGGCTTGAGGCGGGGCCGCCCGCGGATGAGCGGTACGACATCGTGATTTGTGACCCGCCAACATTCTCCAATTCAAAGCGAATGCGCGCGGACTCTTTCTCGGTGGATCGCGATTACCCCGAACTACTCGCGTGGGTTAGCGCTTTTGTGGCGCCCGGCGGAGAGGTCTTTTTCTCCACCAATTCCCGTGCGTTTGAGTTCGACCCTAGAGCCGTTCCGGTTGGGTTTGGCTGCCATGAGATCAGCCATCGCTCCGTGCCGGAGGATTTTCGCAACCGAAAGATCCACCGATGCTGGCGTTTGGCGGAGGGTTGGAAGTCCAAGGAGCGAAAGAGTCTGCCGGAGCGGGCAACTTCTGACGGCGAGTAACGCTACAGTTTGCGTCATGGCTGGAAAATCGAACCGAACCCGTTTCGCGCGAACCATGCTCGCTGGAACTGTCCTCGTGGCGACACTGATGGCGTCAACGTGGAGTGTGGCAGGCGCAACCGTTACACGCGCACGATTCGTCGACCCCTGCGACCTCAAGGGCAAAGTGCAGGTGGTGCAATCGTTCGGCGACTACAAGGTCGAGATTGTTTCCGCCTTCCCAGATCTCAAAGTGAAGAAGGTGACATCGCTTCCCAATGATCCTGGCGAGTGGCAGTTCGTGCATTCGTTGGGTGACTTCACAGTCGAGTTCGTCGACAACTTCGGCGACTTCAAGATTCAGTATGTCGACGCATTTCCAGGTTGCAAGTAACTAGACGCTGATCACAGTCACGCTTGCGTCGGGTGCGATGCGATCGTTGGCGGGTAGTGGGTTCACTTCCATCACGACCCCACGGGCGGCGCTCAAGAATGCTGCATTGTTTTCGCGAGTTTCGCGATCAAGTAGCCGCATGACGCGCATTTCGCCATCACTGCGACACACGAGTCGCTCGGACTTTCCGCGCGAGCCAAGCGTGTCCGTCGACACGCGCATCGTGACTCCGGATGGTTGCGTCGGCGCGACTCCCGGAGCGGTCGCGAGGTATGCATAGAGCGCACGATGATCGCGTCGAGCGACCAACCGATCGATTTCGATGACGCGAGGCGTCCGCTCCGTGTCACGCGCTTCATGACACCAATCTCCCGTTCGCGCGAGCATCGGGCATGAGCCTTGGTGGAGGCATGGCGCGACGGCATGCACGCCGCCACTGGCGAGCAGTGCGTTCCTCAATTGCATGAGTGCTCGGGTCGTGAACTTCAAGGCGGGCTCGATGATGACGAGGGGTGCCCGCTGCGCCCAAGATCGCACGAGCGCGATGGTCCGTTCGGCGTGGACCTCTTCCAGAAGGAGTTCATTGACAGCGGTCTGGCAGAGGATGAGATCCGTCTCCTTGCATTCGACGGCGAAGAAGTCGCGCGTATCAAGGTGGAGGGCGAGATCGAATCCGCAATGCGCAGCCGCAGTGCGAACGCTTCGCTCGTAGGCGCGTGCGGCTGCGCAGCCGAGTTCTACCGCGTGGATCTCCACACGGACTCGCTGCGTCGGGGGCGCGGATTTCTCCCGGGCGCTTCCGAGCCATGCGAGAAAGCCGACACTGGTTGCGCCCACGCCCGCGCCAAAGTCCGTTATGCGCACAACGGGAAGTTGCGCCAGTCGGTGAAAGTGCGCGCTTCGAGCGGCGGCGGCATCGAGTGCGTAGCCGACCTTGGGCGCGTCGCTCGCGAGGAAGTACTCGCACTTTGCCGCGAGGTGGGTCGGTGACGACTGATCGCGCACTAACGCCGCGCGGGAGGTCGTGTAGAGGTCGGAGAGTTGTGCCACCGCGCGCGCGAGTGCTTCGTCACTTGTGGAGCGCAAGGCATCCTCGACAGCGACAAAGCAAGCACGGCGGGCGGAGTGCGGCAAACGCGCGCGGCGGGGCTCGAACCTGCAACCTTCGGTTTCGAAGACCGATGCTCTATCCAATTGAGCTACGCGCGCAGAATGGGTCGACATAGTAGCCGCTCTCGGCGCAGCGCGACGGGCTGTCTTGACGGGCGTTACGATTCCGCGTTCACGCCAACGACTTTCCGTTGGCAACTTGTACGAGGAGTGCGTTTCATGGCCTTGATGACTGGAAAGCGCGGCTTGGTGACGGGTGTGTTGCACGAAACGAGCATCGCAACGGCGATTGCACGGAGCCTGCTCCGTGAGGGGGCGGAATGCTGCTTCACGCACTTGCCGGGCGAAAAGATGGAGCGCCGTACACGCAAGATTGCCGAGAGTCTGGGCGTGGCGAACGCATGGATGCAACCGATGGATGTCGGCAGCGACGATGACATCGCCGCGTGTTTTACGCGCATCGGCGCAGAGTTCGGCTCAATTGATTTTGTCGTCCACTGCATCGCGTTCGCTGACAAGGACTGGCTCAAACTTGGAAAGTTCGCGGGCACTCCGCGCGCCGTGTTCGCCAACGCGCTCGACATCTCCGCCTACAGCTACATGGCGATGGGGAACCACGCCATGCCGGTGCTCAAAGACGGCGGATCCATGATCGGCTTGAGTTACTACGGCGCGGAAAAGGCCGTGCCGGGGTACAACGTGATGGGTGTGGCCAAGGCAGCGCTGGAGGCTGCCAATCGTTATCTCGCAGTCGAACTTGGTCGCGGAAAGAACGCTCGATGTAACTTGATCTCTGCGGGTCCAATCAAGACGCTCTCTGCCGGTGCGGTCGGCGGATTTGACGAGATACTCAATCGCATTCCGCAGACGGCGCCACTGCCACGGAACATTGTCTCCGATGAGGTGGGCGACGCGGCAGCATTTCTCTTGAGCGATCTTTCGCGTGGAACCACGGGGCAGGTCCTCTATGTCGACAGCGGGTACTCGATCATGGGACTGTGATCACGCAAGGTCGGGTGTCAGTCGAACATCGAAAATCCAAGGCGCCGTGCTCGCGCGATCTTCAGGCGGGACGAGCGCGTCGCGAATGTGCGTAGCAAGCGGCGCGACACCTTCGCCGGTGTGCGCAGAGACGCAGTGATCCGCTTCGCGAGCAAGCGGATGCTCGCGGGCGCGTGGCAGATCGCACTTGGTGAAGACCTTGAGGTCGGCAGGCCGCGACAGCGTGGGAAAGGGCGAGTCCGGAGCAGCGAGTGCGACGAGATAGTCCGCGTCTTCGAGCATGCGAGTCGCGAGTTCGATCGCGCGGACCTCACTTGCGGGGATAGGCGTATCCGCATCACTTCGAAACCCAGGGAGGTCGAGCCAATCGACGCTGAGCCCTTGGAGGTCGAGTCGGCTCGCAACGGCATCGCGAGTGGTTCCTGCCTCCGGACTGACGATGGAAGCCTCTTTGCCGAGGAGACGATTCGACAGGGAACTCTTGCCGGCGTTGGGCAAGCCAGCGAGCACAACGCGCGGCGGGTCGATGAGTCGATTCAATCGACGAGAGCGCGGAAGATCGAGAGCGGTGGGCGGTTGTGCGCTCCAACGCGCCCCCTGTGCCAAGAGGAGTTTCACGGCGAGGCGGCTCTGCGCGCGCGCGAGCGTCGTCATCGCGAACGCTTCAACTCTGCTTTCCGCCTCGGGAAAAAGTTCCATAGGATCAACACCGTCGCGAATGCAGAGCGGATCTTCGATCCAATGCGCACCTCGGGCGATCAACCACTCGGCGAGCAGCGCGACGATTCGCGTGCCGCCGTGTGGAAAGAGCATCGCGCGTTCAGGCGCGAGACGCGCAACGAGGCCCTCATCGATGCTGCCGAACCGCCGCAGCGAGAGTGCCCCGACTTCGATGTCACTTCCGCACAGCGCCTGCAAGACCGGCGAGACTTCCCCGAGTAACTCCACTGTTGCGACGGCACCGGCGCCGTGCGGCGTGGAGCGAAAGGCGCTCACTTCGAAGGTGGGTGCATCGATCATCGTTCGGTGGCTAGTGCTTGTGACTACAACCGCTGTCTCCGCAGTCGTCACTAGGCTTATCGGTGTCTTCGAAATTCGCCCAGTCCGTGCCGAGCGCGCCCAGCTCCGCGCGTTGCTTCGTAGGAGTGGATGCACTTTCATCCGGAAGCAGCGCCGCGCGCGCCGCCGCGAAAACTCCGAGCAGAGTGAGATCGGGAACGATGCGATCGATGAGTTCATCGTCACCGAAAATCAAGTCCGTATCACCGCCGGTCGCGATGACGGGTGGAAATCCGCCGAACCGCTCCGCATACTGCTCCACGAGCCGCCAGACGAGTCCGCGGATGCCGTGGTAGACGCCTCGGATCATCGCCTCTTGCGTGTTTGCGCCCCACGGGTCGCCGACTGGCCGGGCGAGCGCCACGGCAGGAAGTTGCGCGGTTCCATGATGCATTGCGTCGAGTTGCATGCGTGCTCCCGGCGCGATCGCGCCGCCATGAAACACGCCTTCGCCATCGACGAAATCGACAGTGACGCAGGTGCCGCAATCGACGAGGATGCATGCGCTCTGCAGTAAATCGAACGCGGCGGCGGCATTGAGCAGGCGATCGGTACCCGGTGTCGCGGCGGGATCAAGGCAGGTGCCGATGGGGACTGGCATCGACTCTCCGATTCGGTAGATTTCTTCACCGAGTTGATCCGCGAGCATTTCTCGAAGTGGGGCGGCGGTGGTCTCGTTGACGCTCGCGACGACGATGGCGGTGAGTTCGCAGCTGTCAAGTTCCGCCCACATGCGCGTCGCCTCCTCGACGATCTGCGCGAACCCTTCGTTCTCAAATCGCACAGACCTTTCGAGCGCTCCATCCTTGAAGAGTCCGATCTTGGTGCGCGTATTCCCGACTTGAATCGCGACGAGAGAAATTGCCGTGTTTGGAAGCGCGTGTGACATGGGCCAACTCAGATTCGATTGTTCAGACAGAGGCGGGCGAGGGGAGTGGGGAAGGGCGAGCGTGCAGTGCAGATTGAATGGATCGGCAGCACTCCTGGAAAAGCGCCTTACTGATGGGACCGGCGTGGCCTGTCCCGACCCGAACTCCATCGAGGTTGACAACGCTCGAAACGAGTCGCCGACTCGACGAAATCATGATTTCGTCCGCTCTGCGGAGTTCGTCAAGTGTCACCCGGCGACTCATCGATGGCACTCTGATGCGTTGCGCTGCACTGAGCAGATCTGCGCGCGCGGTGCCGTGCAGGATGGGAGGCTCGTCTGCCACGGGCGGCGTGATGAACACGCCATCGAGTGAGATTGCAACATTCGAATATGCGCCTTCCCCGACGAATCCCGCGCGGTGCAAAATCGCTTCGCTTGCACCCTTCGCGTCCGCTTCGATCAGGTGTAACACATTGCCCATGAGCGAGATTGTCTTGATTTCACACAATCTCCATCGAAGGTCTTCGGCGGTGATTGCGGCGACTTCTTGGACCTCGCGGAGATCGGAGAGTGGTTCGGCGGCAGTCGCGATGGCAACGACGGTCGGGATCATCTCCGCCGAAGGAATGTGACTCCGGGCGGTTGCCACGCCCCGAGTGACCTGAAGATAAATCGTCGCATTTTGCAATCCATTGTGCGAGAGAAGTGCTTCGCAGATGCGCGGAAACGAATCCGCATCAAAGCCTCGAATGCCCGCGAGTGCAAGGCTGCGCTCAAGCCTGCGCGTGTGCAGTTCAAGGGCGACGCCGAGACGGTCAAAGAACCGCACGACCTCATAGACCCCATCTCCAAACAAGAACCCGCGATCAAGCACGCTGATGTGTGCTTGCGATGGATCGAGGATCGAACCGTTGAGGTAGATGTCCATGAATGCTGGAGAGAGTTGTCCGGGGAAACTAGGAACGCGCAGCGCTGACGAGTCGTTCCGCGCGCGCGGCATCTATGGGGTTGTACCATCGACCATCGACCTTGAGATCGCTCCCAACGATCGCGCCATCACAGGTCGCGAGTGTTTGTCGAACCGTCGCGTTTGTCACACCGCTCCCCGCGAGAACGATGAGCGGGGTCGCGGCCTTGGCGAGGGCAAGGTCTTCGATTGGCGTGGCAATGCCAGTGGCGCTTCCGGTGACGATGACTCCGTCAGCGCCGAAGAATTCCGCAGCCTGCGCGTGCTCGTCGAGTGAAGTGTCGGCGGTGATCGCATGCGAAGAGTGTTTCTTCTTGATGTCGGCGAAAATCGCGATGCACTCTGCGCCCATCATGCGGCGAGCGCTGAGAAGTGGACGCGCGTCCGCTTCGGCGCGAATGCCCTCATCGGCGACGGACGCGAACACAAAGCCCTCCGTCCGAATGAACGCGGCGTCAGCCGCAAGCGCGATGCCAAGCGCAGCGCGAGACGCATGCGAGAGCACCTGCACACCGAGTGGAAGACTGATCGATTGCCGCACTTCGCACGCCGCTCGCGTGAACGCAGCGATGGTCTCTGGGTCGACGCCTCGCAGACCGTACGGCGCGTCGTGCATGTTCTCGAGAAGGATCGCGTCAAATCCACATCGTGCAAGGAGTCGTGCCTCCTCCACCGCGTGCTGCGCAATCTCGCGCAGAGGTCGTTGCGAGCGAGGGGAGGAGGGGAGCGGCAAGAGATGCACCATGCCGATCAGGGCGCGATCGCATCCAAGGATCGATGCAGGAGCGCGAAGCGGAAATGGTCGCTTGCTGTTGGGACTCATGGAGTCGGTTCCGTGGGTGGGGGCAGTTGAGAAGGCGGCTCCACCAACGCCGGCGCGGAGCGCGGGAATTCGCTTCGCGCGAGCCGAGGAATCGCATCGACAAGTGCGACATTGAATCGATGCACGAACGCGGTGTCAAACTTGGGAGCGATTCCGAAACACAAGTATTCCTCGGCGAATCGTGTCGGGACCATCTGCAACTCTGCATGCCCTCGAATCTCTTGCGCAAGCGGTAACTCAGGCGCGACAACCGCATCGACGCGTTCCCGTTCGAGCAGTTGCAGTGCATCTTCGAGAGTCTTGGTCTGCAGAAACCGCGCATTGAGCGTGCTGAGCCAATCCGCCGCGATGCTCGATCGGACCGCGGCGACCCGGACATGGAGGAGATCCGCGGCGCTGTGCACGGTGCCGTTACCCTGAGTTCGCATCGTGAGTGCGCCGACGATGGTCGCGGTGATGAGTGAGGTGAGAATGAGTGATGCAAGCATCCACGCGCACGCGATGAATCGCCCCGCGAACGAGACTGGGACCTTGTCACCGTACCCAACCGTCGCGAGCGTGACAATGGACCACCAAAGCGATGCGCCTATCCCGCGCCAAGGGTGCGGTTCAAAGTGGCCGCCTTTGCGCCGTTCCACGAGCCAGACGAGAATTGCGAAGATGCAGAGCGCGACGAGGGAGATTCCATAGAGGTGCGAGCGCGATGGTGCGGCGAGTGCCGCCAGAACAAGTTGGAAGTCTGACTCCACACTTGAATTCACCCGAGTCGCCGCTGCGATGCCAACGGCCGCATAGGCATGCGAGAATTGAAATCTTCGCATGTTTACGGTCGTGGGAGCGATCGGCGACGCGCAGAAGTCAATCTCGCCCGCTGCGAGCGCGTCGAGTATCTCTGCTTCCGTTCCGGAGCGATACGCGACCTGCATCTGTAACTCATCCGCGATCGATTCAAGCAGGCGAATGGAACTGCCTTCCCATATGACCTTCCCATCGGGCTTCGTGAAGGCTTCCGCGAAAGGCGGTGCGTCAAACAGCCCCACAACCATCGTTTCGGTTGAGGAACCTCCCGAGGTTGTGGACTGCGCTTCGAGGGCGGATATCCCACAGAAGAAAGATGCAAAAAGTGCGGTGATCGCGTGAGCGACGGACATTCGCACAGTCTAGCAGTGCCTATGGCGACGAATTGGCGCCGACGCCCGATGTGAACGGCTATCCTTTCGACCCCTCGCGTCTTGGATGTCGCGGGAACGCCTCTAGATAGGAATGCAGGACACCGAGATGGCTCTCAAGATTGCAATCAACGGCTTCGGGCGCATTGGACGACTCGTGTGCCGGATCGCGACGCAGCGCGGAGGTATCGAGATCGTCGGGATCAACGATCTCGTGCCCGCGGACAACCTCGCGTATCTCCTCAAGTACGACACGACGCACGGTCGTTTCGCTGCGGATGTGCGCGCCGAAGGGGAGTCGATCGTCATCAACGGTCGCGCCACGCAGTGCACTGCGGTGAAGGACCCCACGCAGTTGCCGTGGAAAGCAATGGGCGTGGAGTATGTGCTCGAATCGACCGGTCTGTTCACCACCGCGGAGGACGCGGGGAAGCACCTCACGGCCGGCGCGCGCCGTGTGCTGATTTCCGCGCCGACAAAGAGCGAGAAAGAAGTTCCGACCTTTGTCTACGGGGTGAATTGCAAGCAATACGACCCGAGCGCACACAAGATTCTCAGCAATGCGAGCTGCACCACGAACTGCCTCGCGCCAGTCGTGAAGGTCTTGCTCGATCACTGCGGCATTGATGAAGGCCTCATGACGACCGTACACGCGGTGACAGCCACGCAGCCCACGCAGGACGGTCCGTCGAAGAAGGATTGGCGCGGCGGGCGCAACGCGTACATGAACATCATCCCGAGTTCGACCGGAGCCGCGAAGGCGTGTGCGCTGGTCTTACCGGAAACGAAGGGAAAACTGACAGGCATGAGCTTCCGCGTGCCGACGGCGAATGTCAGTTGTGTCGACCTTACCTTCCGTTCGACGCGCGCGACGAGCCTCGAGGCGATCTGCGCGGCGTTGAAGGCGTCGAGTGATGGCGCGATGCGCGGGGTCCTTGGGTACACCGATGAAGAGGTCGTCTCGAGTGATTTCCTTAGTGATCCTCGAAGCTCGATTTTTGACGCGAAGGCATCGATCCAACTCTCGGATCGGTTCTTCAAGTTGGTCAGTTGGTACGACAACGAGTTTGGTTACGCCAGCCGCTGCGTCGATATGCTCGCGATGATGGCCTCGCGAGAGTGACCGTCGACGCGTGCGCGCCGTGCGGTGCATGAAAAGGCGGCTGACCCATTGGGCCAGCCGCCGTTCTATCTTTCGGCGGTCGAATCAAACTCACCAGCCGCCGCGAGAACCACCGCGCGCGGGGCCTGCGTGATTGCCGCCAGCGCCCTTGCGATGACCACTCCCCGAGGAACTCGCGTGTGGCGCGCCTGAACGGGCGTGCGGTCGCGGCGGTGCGCTATGCCCGCGATCCTCGCGTCCTCGCGCATGCGATTTCGCCGCTGGCACTGGGTGCTCGGACGAGCCGCGATTGGAAGAGGATCGCCCTTGCGCAGCGCCCTGTCCTCGTCGCACGCGCGGTGCGCCACTTCTTCCGCCGCCGCCGCGCCCTTGTCGTTCGCGCGGCTCGCGCGAGTCATCATGGGTCGTCTCAAGCTGTGGAAGATGCGTGGGCAATTCGACGCGAGCAATCACCTGTCGGGTGATCTTTTCAATCTCACGGAGCAGGCCGCGTTCGTCTTGGTCACAGAACGCGATAGCGACGCCAGACGCGCCCGCGCGCGCCGTGCGTCCGATGCGATGGACATACGCCTCGGGCTCCATAGGGAGGTCGAAGTTGAACACATGCGTGATGCCATCGATGTCAAGGCCGCGCGCAGCGATGTCGGTCGCGACAAGGACTCGGGTCTTGCCTTCGCGGAACGCGTCAAGGGCTCGAGTTCGTTGATTCTGCGCCTTGTTGCCGTGGATCGCATCGCATTCAATCGACGCGCCTCGAAGTTTCTTGACGACGCGATCCGCACCGTGCTTCGTCTTCGTGAACACGAGGGCGCACTCGATGCTGTCGCGCTGCAAGAGGTGGACAAGCAGCGGCACCTTGAGTGCCTTGGGAACGCCGTAAATCGTCTGGGCAATCTTCTCGACGGTCGTGGCAGCGGGAGTGACGGCGACCTTCGTTGGCTTGGTGAGAAGTTGCTCGGCGAGGCCTTGAATCTCCTTGGGCATCGTTGCGGAGAAAAGCATCGTCTGCCGCTTCGTGGGCAGCGTTTGCGCAACCTGACGAATCGGTTGGATGAATCCCATGTCGAGCATCCGGTCTGCTTCATCAAGGACAAAGAAGGTCACCGCGCCAAGGTTCACAAGTCCCTGACCCATGAGGTCAAGCAGTCGACCAGGTGTGGCGACGAGTACGTCGATGCCGCTGGCGATGGCGCGCACTTGCGGCCCTTGCCCGACGCCACCAAAGATGACGGTGTGCTTGAGCGCGGAGTTTCGTCCGTAACGAGCGAAACTCTCGCCGATTTGTGCGGCGAGTTCGCGTGTGGGCGTCAGGACGAGCACGCGGGGTCGCCGGCCCGTGGGGAGCTTTGTGGCACCCCGTGGATCGTTGAGCAATTGATGCAGAATCGGTAGCGCGAAAGCGGCGGTCTTCCCGGTTCCGGTTTGCGCAATGCCCAGAAGATCTCGCCCGGCCACCGCTGGCGGGATCGCTTGCACTTGAATAGGTGTGGGCGTCTCGTACTCATCTTCGATGAGTGCGGCGAGCAGCGCGGGATGAAGACCGAGCGCAGCGAAGGCGCTTGGCGCAACGGACGGAGGGGCGAGAAGTTCAGGAGACGGGGTTGCGTGATGCTTCAAACAAAAACAGGCCTTCTGCTGCGGCAAGAACGGATGCCGCGGGGCGTTGAGGCAAGCCAAAGTCCGATGACGATCGAGTGATCAACGAGCGATCAGCGATGGACCGGGGACGCGCCCTCGATTGCAATCGAGGGCGGACACCGAGTGGACTGGGGAGAGCCAGTTGGCGCGTAGATTCGCTTCCGTTGCGAATGTCTACGCGGCCGGCAAGGTCCCAAACTCTTCGGAGGGGCATGCCCATCTGAAGTGTTGCGTGGTGCGTCGCATGAAAGCGAAGCGCCGCGCTGAGTTCACCGGCGAGGAGCGACCACTATAGCCGCTCGGTACGATTTCGTCCGATGCGGGTCCGCGGAATCACCCCAATCCTCAATGTTTCCGATGTTCCACGGAGCATCAGGTGGTTTGAATCGCTTGGATGGAAGCGCGGGTTTGCATGGAATGCAGGCGGTTTGCTGCAGGAGGGGTCGCTCGCGAATGAGCATGGGGACGCGACCTTTGGGGCGGTGTGCGCGGCTGGGGATACGCAGATTTTTCTATGTCGAGGCGGTCAAGGCTCTCGCGGCACCATCATGCCGAAGTTCCCGGGGGATGACGAAACCGACGGCGTGTGGATGAGTTGGTGGGTGGACTCCGTCGAGTCCCTTGAGTCGCTCCATCAGAATGCACTCGCGCTCGGTTACCTCGTGACGATGCCGCCAACCGACGAACCGTGGGGTGTGCGAGAGTTTCACCTCAGACATCCTGATGGGCATATGTTCCGCATTTCCGCGGGACTCGCGCCGAAAGAATCCACATGAAGCTCCAAGCGCACTTCTCGCCCTACCAACGCAAGCAGTATCTCTCGACGGTTGCCGTCAAGGATCGCGCTATCGCGCAACGCCTCTGCGTCCTGCTCGAGGGGGCGTTCGGCGTGAAGGACATTCAGGTCTATCGCAACTTTCCAGTCGTCGTTCGAGACATGGAGTGGATTGCCGGATTCGCGATGCGTGTCAAGGCTCCGATCGTGTACTGCTGCTCGCCGGAAGTCCTCAAGGCGTTAGGCAGGGAGATGCAGCCGTTGATGTCTGGCAAATCTTGTCTTGAACTTCGACCCCGTGGAGGGGTCACGCTCGAAGACATCTTCGCCCTCGTGGAACGCGCTTACAAGATTGCATCGCAACACGGGGGAATGATCTGCAAGGCAGACCTGAAGACGCGCGAGAAACTGCGGGCAGCGGCAGTCGCCGAGTCATCAAGCAGTAAGACCGCGAAGAAGATCGGCAGGAAGCCCATCACGAAGACCGTCAAGAAGACCGTCAAGAAGACCG